>Ga0181531_10000026_pt1 | contig 143313 bp, 120 predicted proteins | sample PEATcosm2014_Bin_38_FD_119743 | JGI IMG/M metagenome (GOLD analysis project Ga0181531, IMG submission 119743) | Peatland microbial communities from MTU Mesocosm Facility, Houghton, MI, USA - PEATcosm2014_Bin11_10_metaG | ecosystem: Environmental > Terrestrial > Soil > Wetlands > Peat | place... | reverse complement strand
ATTACGTAGTGAAACGGCGGAATATCGTGCCTGATGCAGTACACCATGCCGCGCACAATCGCAAAAGTCAGAAAGAAACTGACCGAAGCCAGAAACAACCGCCGCCGCGGACGCTCGGCAATATGGTCGCCAATCAACGCGCCCAAAGAGGTACGCGTCAGCAGCAACAGCATGACTGCCAGCATCACGAGGAGGATTGCCAGAAGTATCCAGTGCATTCCGAACATGGAACGCGAAAACGCAGTGAACGTCAAGTAGTAGGGGATCAGCCAGTAGGGGTTAGCCTGGAAGAGTAGAAGCATGCCTTAAGACGTGCTTCCCAGTAAATCGACGGCTCAAAAACCACTTGTTTTCTTTGGCTTAGCGGGGGCTTATTAGCATGAACTAGTGTGTCAAAAACAGCCTTTCAAATAACTGATTGTAAAGCACTTAAATATGGCCGTTAAAACGATTTAATTTTGTCCAGGATCGACGAATGCTCACCGGGATACCAGAACCTCCGCTCGCGGTCCTTTTCTTCGTCCTGAAGGCTTCCAAGGAGCGCGCGGGCCATCGCTTGCGACGATACGACCGCGCTAAAACATCCGGTCTTTGGCCGATGGCCCGTCTTGCGATTCCAGTGCGCAGGCGGCCCGAGCTACCTGTTAGTTGGATGGAGATAAATCTCGGCGGCGAATTCAAGAGGCGTTTGAAAGACAGCTCATGGCATAGCCAACAGTAAACGTCAGCAGGCTGCCCAGCGCGACGTACCAGGTGAAGGGCACGTGTGTAAACTGCCACAGGTATACGCTAAAAACGAATCCGATGAGCATGCCGGCCATTGCACCGGCCTCGTTTGCGCGGCGAGTCAGAACTCCGAGCAGGAAGACGCCAAGCAACGCACCATAGGCAACTGATGCAATGGCCAAACCCACTTCGACCACTTTGCCGCCGTGGCGCGCCAGCAACGCCAAGAGAAACAGAATGATTCCCCACCCGATGGTTATCACCCGCGAGAGTTTCAATCTTGTCTGGTCGCTGACCCCAGGCCTGATGCGCGAGTAGAAATCGATGACGGAGGTGGAAGAGAGAGAATTGAGCGCGGCGCTGAGATTCGACATCGCCGCCGCCAAAATCGCCGAAATCAACAATCCCCGGACGCCAATGGGCATGAAGTTCACGATAAACGTCGGAAATATCGCATCCGTCCGGGGAAAGGCAATGGCAGGCGGATTGAGCTTGTAGAACACGAACAGCATCGCTCCAATAAGCAGGAACAAGGCAAATTGAAAGAACACAACAATGCCGCTGAAGAGCAAAGCCAGCTTCGATTGGGCTTCACTTCGCGCGGCAAGCAATCGTTGGACAATGAGCTGATCCGTTCCATGGCTGGCCGTAGTTAAGAAGGCTCCGCCGATGAGTCCCGACCAAAAGGTGTAGGTCTTGTAGAAATTCCAGGAGAAATCAAAGACGTGAAACTTCCCCGCAGCCCCGGCTACCGAATGGATGGTCGCCCAGCCTCCCGGGACGAGGTGAATAATTGTGAAGAACCCCACAATAGTTCCGGCCACGTAGATACCCAGCTGGACCACATCCGTCCAGATAACGGCCGCCAAACCGCCTTCGAAGGTATAAATCAGGGTCAGCATCGTCACGACGCCTATGGCAGCCAGGTCGCGTCCAAAATCACTCACGCCGCCCAACCAGGGACCTAGCGCAATTCTCACCACTATCGCCACTGCGAACACGCGCACCCCCTCGGCAGCGGCGCGCGTAAGCAGGAAGAGGCCGGCGGTCAAGGAGCGAAGGCGCTCGCCGAAGCGGCGCTCGATGAGCTGATATGCGGTGAATAATTCGCCGCGAAAATACTGAGGAATAAGCACATAGCAGATAATCACCCGTCCGGCGAGGTAGCCAATGACAAGTTGAAGAAAGCCGAAATCTTTGTCGTAGGCGAGTCCTGGGACGCTGATGATGGTCAGAGTGCTGGTTTCAGCAGCGACGATAGATAGCGAAATCGCCCACCAGGGAATGTTGCGATCGCCGAGGAAATAATCTTTCAGGGTCCGCTGTCTTTTGCGGAAGTTCAAGCCAAACGCAGTTACGGCCACAAGATAGACGACGATAATGATTCCATCGAGTGGGCCCATGGAAGGTCATCTTCTGGTATATCCCGACTGGCGATAGCGGCAAATAGGCGCCTGGGTACCCCGTGGTGTGGCGGCGCTTTCGTGTGAGTGAATGGTATAGAGCCTTTCTTACCTATGCCTAATCTTTCCAATCGCTTGCACCCACTGGAGGCACGGGGTATGCTTCTTGCAATCGGATGCAGATCCGCGCCGTATGGCGTTTCCCCCTGGCGTCGAAAATTTTTTGAACCACAAAGGTGTAACCGAATGAAATCCACTCACTCCCAAGCGTTCCGCAAGTCAGCAACTTTTCTTGTGGCTCTTCTTCTTTGCCTGCTGTGCGCGATGGCTGTATCCGCGCAAAACACGATCAATACGATTGCTGGCGGCGGCAGCGTAAATGGCCCGGCGACAGGACCGTTGGCCGACATCGCAGGGCCAAGTTCGGTCGCGCAGGACGCGAAAGGCAATACCTACATCACCGCGCCCGCGCAGAACGAAATTTTCAAAGTGGATACTTCAGGAAACCTGACCGTATTCGCAGGCATTGGCTATCCGACGGAAGATCCGCAGAAACTGGATGGCGGGCCTGCGACGAGCGCTAGTTTGAACAATCCGGTCGGAATTGCGACTGATGCGAAGGGCAATGTCTACATTGCGGATACCACGGATTACCTCATCCGTGAGGTTTACATCAAAGCGGGCACGAATACTTACGTCATCAACAACCTGGCGGGCAATGCCCATCAATGCGCGAATCCCACGGCGCCGGCACCGGCATGCGGAGACACTGGCGCGCCCTACAACGCGACCCTCGGCGCGCCCACGGCGGTGGCGGTTGATAAATCCGGAAACTTGTATATCGCGGACACCAACGACAACCGCATTCGCGTCGTCAATCGCACCGGCTCGACCATCACGATTGCCAATGTGCAGATCGCGCCTGGAACGATCAATACTATTGCGGGAACGGGCTACAAATGCTCGTCACCGACATCGCAGTGCGGCGATGGCGGTCAAGCGCTGGCAGCGACCATGAATGGCCCCAATGGAATTGCGCTGGATAGCAATGGCAACATTTATTTCTCCGACACCGGGGATCGCCGCATTCGCGAGATCATCGCCAGCGGCACCAACGCTGGCCTTATAAGCACTTACGCCGGAACTGGAAACCCATGCGCGCCCGCCCAGGGCTGCGGCAATGGCGGAGCTGCCACCAGCGCAAATATTTCCGCGCCGTGGCAGATTTCGTTCGACTCATCCAATAATCTTTACATCACAGAGCCACCCGTCAACGACATTCGCGAAGTAACCTTTGGCAGTAGCACAATTCAAACGGTGGCCGGCAATTACTCGCGCGGTTACAACGGGGACAACGGACCAGCGACGGCAGCCGAACTTAATGGTCCGCGCGGCGTATGGGCGAGCGCCGCAGGTGGCTTTGTCATTGGCGATACTGGGAATCAGGTGGTGCGTTCGGTTCTTTCCGGAACCATCGGCACCCTAGCCGGCGGCAACGGTACGTCGGTGTCAAACGGCGGCGACGGCGGCCCGGCAACATCCGCAATTCTGGCGGGCAATCGAGCTACGGCGGTTGATGCTTTTGGCAATGTCTATATTGCCGACACGGCCAACAACCGCATTCGCAAGATAAGCGGATGCAGCGGCACCGCGGGCACCGGTTTCTGCACGAGCAACATTACGACGTTCGCAGGGACTGGCATCGCGAATTATAGCGGCGATGGCGGCCCAGCTACCTCGGCGACGCTCAGCGGACCCGAAGGTGTTGGAGTGGATGCTTCGGGCAATGTTTATATCGCGGACAGCAGTAACTCCGTAGTACGTGAAGTGAACCCTTCAACCGGCATTATTACGACCATCGCAGGCAACGGCAAAGCGTGCACGCCAAGCTGTGGCGATGGCGGACAGGCGACCAAGGCATCGCTGGATTTCCCGACAACGGTTGAGGTGGATACGGCGGGAAATATTTACATCGCCGACCAGCGCGCCAATCAAGTTCGCATCGTCTACCCGGGCGGCATTATCGGGACCTTCGCGGGTACCGGCGCGCCAGCAACCTCATGCATTGTCACGGGCGTGCAAGCAACCTCTGCACTATTGAACGGCCCATTCAGCGCCGCTCCAGATCCGTTCGGCAACGTGTACATCGCCAATACCAACGAGAACCAAATTACAGTTGTTACCAGCGGCATCATGTACCCCTACGCGTTTGATTGCAATGGAATCCTCTTTGGGCCGGAAAAAGGACCCGCGCTTAATGCCGCTTACCAGACCCCGCAGGACGTCGTCATTGATCCGCACGGAAACATGTATGTCGCGGGCAGCGGCCTGTACTACGTAATTCAACGAGTGGACTATAGTGACCCGAACCATGAAGTAATTGGTGTTTCCGGCAAAACCGGCGATCCGAAGTATTACGGATTCTCCGGGGATGGCGGCCCCGCGTTGGGCGCCGAGCTGGATAATTATGGCGCCTCAATCGACGGCGGAGGCCATCTCTATGTCGCTGACGGCGTCAACAACCGGGTGCGGGAGATCCTGCTCACTCCGACGGCGAATCTGGCTCCATCGTCGTTGAAGTTCCCGCCGCAACCCCTCAATGTCACTAGCCCTCCGATGTATTTCAAGATCACCAACACGGGGAGCGATGACCTCTATATCAGCTCCATTAACGTTACCGGAGATTTCCAGTTGACCAGTCAAACTCCGTGCTTGAACAGCCAAGTGGAACCGCAGGGTTCTTGCACCATCGGGGTGACGTTCACGCCAACGGTTTATGGCGTGCGCACAGGCACGATCGTCATCAATGACAATGCCTATCAGGACCCGACGCAGACGGTATATTTGACGGGATACGGGCCGGATTTCAGCATCACCGCCGCGCCCAACTCGCTAACGGTTACACGCGGAAACCAGGGGACGTCAACCATCACTTTGACGCCCAGTGCCGGGTTCAATCAAACGGTGAACCTGACCTGCACCGGACAGCCACCGATGTCCACGTGCACGATCGTTCCCAATTCATGGACGTTGGATGGCACGGACGCAGAAAGTTCGACCTTGACGCTGAGCACAAACGCGAACACTCCCACCGGTTCTTACACGCTGCGCGCCAAAGGAACGAGCGTGACCACGCATACGGCGAATATCGCCCTGCTCGTGCAGTAACCCTCAAGGCATAAAGAAAGCGGCTTCGTCATCTTTCGATTGGCGAAGCCATTTTTTTGTTTTATCAGTGCAAGTTGCCAACGGCTTTTTCGACGCTTTCGCGCAGCCCTCCAGAGCCGATTAATTCTCTCGCCGCCGCCAGGTCGCCGGTCATGACGCGATCGGTGTCGGCGAAGTTGACCTTCTGGCGGATAGTCTGCCAGGCCGCTTTCACGCCCGGCCCCGGCTCAAGGGGTTTGTGGAATTCCAACGCCTGGGCTGCGTTGAGCAGTTCAATGGCGACGACGGTCTTCGCGTTCTCCAGAATCATGGCAGCTTGACGGGCTGCGATGGTTCCCATGGAAACATGGTCTTCTTGATTGGCGCTGGTGGGAATGCTGTCGGCGCTGGCGGGATGCGCCAACACTTTGTTTTCGCTGACAAGGCTGGCAGCGGTGTACTGCGTGATCATCAACCCGGAATGTAATCCGCCGGATTGCGCGAGGAATGGCGGCAAACCCGACAAGGAAGAGTCTTGCATGAACGCCGTGCGGCGTTCGCTGATGTTGGCCAGTTCGGAAATGGCGAGTTTCGCGTAATCCATGGCCAGCGCGACGGGTTGGCCATGGAAGTTTCCTGCGGAAATGACTTCTTTCTCGTTGGCGAAGATCAATGGATTGTCGGTCACACTATTAATTTCGCGCTCGAGAACTTCTGCTACATGCTTCAAGGCATCGCGGCTGGCACCATGCACCTGGGGAATACAACGTAGCGAGTAGGGGTCCTGTACTTTGTCGCAATTGGCATGGGATTTATGGATGGGGCTGTTCGCGCCAATGCGGCGGACGTTATCTGAAACCTGTATGGCGCCAATGTGCGGGCGCACCTGGCTGACCTTGGGGTCGAAGGCGCGCAGAGTGCCCTTGAGCGCTTCGAGAGACATGGCGCCGGCGATATCAGCAACGGTCGCGAGAGTTCGAGCATCGTGGACGACAAGGCAGCCGATTCCGGTCATGGCCTGAGTGCCGTTGATGAGAGCCAACCCCTCCTTGGCTTCGAGAACGATAGGCTTCAGTCCGGCGCGTCGGAGGGCATCGCGTGAATCCATCCATTGGCCCTGATATTCGGCTTCGCCCTCACCGATGAGCAACAGGCTCATGTGTGCAAGTGGAGCGAGATCGCCGCTGGCGCCCACCGAGCCTTGCGACGGCACGCGAGGATGAACGCCTTGATTCAGGCAGGCGATGAGCAGATCAATCACCTTCTGGCGTACTCCGCTGAAGCCCAAGGCGAGGCTTTGCGCGCGCAGCAGCAACATGGCCCGGACAACTTCGGTGGAGAGCAGATCGCCGGTGCCGAAGGCATGAGATAGCAGCAAATTACGCTGCAAGGCCTGCAAATCCTGCTGGGCGATGCGAATGTTGGCCAGCTTGCCAAAACCAGTGGTAAGCCCATAAACGGTCTGGTTACTCGCGACCAGCTTTTCCACGTAGGCGCGGCTGGCTGCGATGCGGGCCTCGGCTGCGGGGTTTAAACGAACGGCCACACGCTCACGCGCAACTCGAACGACATCTGCAATTTCAAGGCTTCCACCAACTTCAATTTCGCGTTTCATGAGGACCTGATTCTATGAAGATCACGTGCTTCGGAGGTAATAGCACTGAGCATGATACATCGGAGGTACTCCTGCCATCAGCGTTTTGCCGCGCGGCGAGTACGTTGGCGCAGCGCGACGCTTTCACCGGGCGCCACTAGCACACGGCGTTTCACCGGCGAAGATAAGACTACCGACGTGGACGTTGTACCGAAAGGTGTGAGTTTGTCGATCACGGATTCCATGTGCTGCACCGAACGCACTTGAACTTTGAGAATGAATGAATCTGCGCCGGTGCTGCGGTGACACTCGAGCACTTCGGGCAGTTCCTGAACGACTTTTGTGACTCGGGTGAAATCTCCGATGATGCTGATGCGAATGAACGCCATGATCGGCATGCCAATGCGGGCCGGATTAATCTCGGCGCGATAGCCTTCGATGATGCCGGCGTCTTCCATCTTATGAATGCGTTCCGCAACGGCGGGAAGGCTGAGAGAAACGCGACGGCCGAGCTCGGCATAGGTAAGGCGAGCATCATGCTGCAACTCGCGAAGAAGCCGCCAACTCTTTTCATCCATTACTTTCGAATCTAAGGTCATGCTTATGTCCTGCCTTATATTCTAAATAATAATACGAATTATGCCTTTCCTATTCTATTTACGTTGCCTCGCCGGGCGCGGTATTTATAGGGAAGAAGAGGTGTGCGTGATGCCATTTGAAAGTACGCATTGGGCCTGGATGAACGGCCAAATCGTCCCCTGGAGAGATAGCAAGGTGCATGTATCCACGCACGCGCTGCATTATGGCACGGGCGTTTTCGAAGGCATGCGGAGCTACATGACGGCACAGGGACCAGCGGTTTTTAGGCTGGATGCGCACATCAAGCGCTTCTTCGCCTCGGCCGCTGTGTATGGGCTGGAGATTCCTTATACGCAAGCGCAACTCGAAGACGCGGTTTGCGAGGTGATCCGGCGCAACGAATTTCAAGAGTGCTACATTCGGCCGCTGTGCTACTACGGCTCGGAATCGCTCGGTTTGCGCGGGCACAATCCGACAGAAACGGCGATCCTGGCATGGAGCGGCATTAAACATGTGCCCAAAGGCAGCGTGGAAAAGGGCGGCCGCATGACGCTGTCGCCGTATGTGAAATTTGACGCGAGGATGATGCCGCCGACGGCTAAAGCGTCTGGACAGTACATTAATTCGTTTCTGGCGACTCGCGATGCGGTTTCGCGGGGGTTTGATGAGGCAGTGCTGTTGAATGTGGAGGGCAATGTTGCTGAGGCGGCGGTTGCGAATGTATTCGTCGTAAAAGATGGCGTGGTTCGTACGAACGATGAGAAGTCTTCGATTCTTCTCGGCATCACGCGAGATTCCGTGATTCAACTGGCGCGAGCGCTTGGGTATAAGATGGAAATCGGCATCTTGACCCTAAATGATTTGAAGAACGCGGACGAACTTTTTGTGACGGGAACCGCGGCGGAGATTGTGCCGTTTGCAGAATTGGATGGAGTAAAAATTGGCGGCGGGAAGCCCGGGCCGATTGTGGCGAAGTTGATTGAGGCGTTTAATCGCGCGAAGACTGGACAAGATCCGGCGTGGAAACATTGGCTGCATCACGTGACGCCGGCAGCAGTAGCAGTCTAGCCAGGGAAAGATGGGACATGGAAAATCCTCTGAAGTTGAAACGCATTCACCACGTTGAGTTCTGGGTCGGCAACGCGCGGCAAGCGGCTTATTACTACCGGAAAGGCTTCGGATTTTCGCAGCTCGCCTACAGCGGTCTCGAAACGGGGCATCGCGAGCAGACTTCGTATGCGATGACGCAGGGCAAAGCTAATATTGTGCTGACGACGCCGATGAACGAGAAGCACCCGGCGGCAGAACATATCAAGAAGCACGGCGACGGCGTGCGCGATATTGCGCTTGAAGTGGATGACGCGGACAAGGCTTTTCATGATGCGGTGAAACGCGGCGCAAAACCGGCGATGGAGCCACATGATGAAACGGATTCACACGGGACGATCCGGCGCGCCGCGGTGCATACCTACGGCGATACGATTCATTCGTTGATTTCCTACAAGGATTATAAAGGGCCGTTCCTGCCGGGATTTTCGCACTCGCACATCGCTGCAGACGACTGCGGAATACTACGAATTGATCACATTGTCGGCAACGTTGAACTGGGCAAGATGCAGCAGTGGGCGGACTACTATACCAACGTTTTCGGGTTTCATCGTTACATCACCTTCGACGACAAGGATATTTCGACGGAATACAGCGCCCTGATGAGCATTGTGATGTCGGACGATTCGCATTCGGTGAAGTTTCCCATCAATGAGCCGGCGCAGGCGCGCAAGAAAAGCCAGATTGATGAATATATCGAGGCTTATCACGGGGCGGGAGTGCAGCACATCGCCTTGCAGACCAGAGACGTGATAGACACGGTCGGCAAGTTACAAGCCAACGGGCTCGATTTTCTGCGGGTGCCGAATACTTATTACGAAGAACTGCCTTCGCGAGTCGGCGCGATTGAGGAGTCGATTCCCGCGCTGCAAAAGCTGGGTGTACTCGTGGACCGCGACGAAGAGGGCTACCTGCTGCAGATTTTCTCGAAGCCGGTGGAAGATCGGCCGACCGTATTTTTTGAGATTATTCAGCGCAAGGGCAGCCGCGGATTCGGCAAAGGAAATTTCAAAGCGTTGTTCACCGCGATTGAACACGAACAGGCATTGCGGGGAAATCTGTAGAAATTCGCTGACGGGATTCCAACATGACAAACAAATCGGAAGCCGCGGCTTCCCTGCTGTATCAATCCGGCTTCGGAAATGAGTTCGCGACGGAAGCTGTCGCTGGCGCCTTGCCGCACGGGCAGAACTCGCCGCAAAAAGCCCCCTTTGGACTTTATACGGAGCAGATTAGCGGAACCCCTTTTACTGCGCCGCGAGCTGCGAATCGGAGGTCGTGGCTCTATCGTTTGCGACCTACGGTTGCGCACAAACCGTTCAAGCAAATCAGCAATAGCAACTGGCGGAGCACGCCATTTGATGAAGTTGCGACGCCACCTAATCAAATGCGCTGGAAGCCGATTTCGGTGCCCAGCAAGCCAACCGATTTTGTCCAAGGGATGACGACGATGGCCGGCAACGGCGATGCGCTTATTCATTCCGGCGTGGCGATTCACATCTACACCGCTAACAAATCGATGACGGACCGGTTCTTCTTCAACGCTGATGGCGAAATGCTGATTGTTCCCCAACTTGGAAAGCTGCTTTTGCACACTGAGTTCGGGAAGATCGAAGCGGCTCCGGGCGAGATCGCGGTGATACAACGGGGTGTGAAGTTTCGGGCGGAGCTACTCGACAAAGAAGCGCGGGGATACGTTTGCGAGAACTACGGCTCACTTCTTCGCCTGCCCGACCTCGGCCCGATTGGCGCGAATGGATTGGCAAATCCGCGGGATTTTTTGACCCCTGTAGCATCGTTTGAGGAGCGCGACGGGGATTTTCGCCTCATCTGCAAGTTTCAGGGCAATCTGTGGGAGGCGGAGATTGATCACTCCCCCTTGGCGGTTGTTGCCTGGCATGGAAATTATGCGCCTTACAAATACGATCTCGCCAATTTCATGTGTATAAATACGGTGAGTTTCGATCATCCGGATCCGTCGATCTATACGGTGCTGACTTCACCGTCAGAGCTACCTGGTACTGCCAACTTTGATTTTGTCATCTTCCCGCCGCGCTGGATGGTTGCCGAGCACACCTTCCGCCCGCCGTGGTTCCATCGAAACTTTATGAACGAATTTATGGGCCTCATTCGCGGGCAGTACGACGCAAAGGCGGAGGGCTTTGTGCCCGGCGGTTCGAGCCTACACAACTGCATGGCTGGACATGGTCCTGACAGCGAGACTTTCGAGAAGGCCAGCGCAGCAGATTTGAAGCCGGTCTATCTCGCGGACACTTTAGCTTTCATGTTTGAGACCCGTTTTGTCTGCCGCCCGACAAAATTTGCACTGGAATCTTCTGAACTCGACGAACAATATTTCGAATGCTGGCAGAATTTGCCCAAGCATTTCGGGCAATCGAAATAACCGATGCAGCAAGCCTCGCCCACAATTCGAAATGCGGCTTTGACGGCGCTACTCGAAAATCTGGTTGATTACGCCGGATTGTTTCCACCGGCGAAGCTGGATATGCAGCCTGCCGTGGAGAATTACTCTCGGTACGCGGAAGGCCAATTGGGCTGGATGCTGGGCAAGTTTATCGCTCCGGCTGCGAGGCTCACCGAGCTGGAAAGCTCGGCGAGGTCGATTGAAAGTCCAGGGGTCTGGAATGTTTCGGCACTTCTGGCCGGCGATATTGCAACGGACATAAAACAAGTCACCGCATTCAATGTACGCAATCGCGGGAGGTTGACGGTGACGAGCGTTGAATTAAAAGCGAGTGCACCCGCCGATATCCAGCGGGCTCATTCACTTATGGTGCCAGATTTGCAGGTTTTTTTTGAAATTCCGCTGAGCGCGGACATTGAATCTTGCCTCGATGCCCTCGCACGGTGCAAACGCAAAGCGAAGATCCGCACCGGCGGCGAGACCCCGGAAATGATTCCTGCTGCCGGCAGCGTGGCTGGGTTCATAGGACTTTGTGCCGATAAAGGCGTGCCGTTTAAGGCCACCGCGGGGTTGCATCACCCGCTTTGCTCGCTCCATCGGCTCACATATGCCCCCGATAGTCCTTCGGCGACCATGCACGGGTTCCTGAACGTATTTCTCGCTGCAGTATTGCTTGCAGAGAAACGAATCGATGTCACGGAAGCATCAGAGTTGCTGAATGAGCCTTGTGCGAATTCTTTTGGCTTTGCAGACGACGGCGTCATCTGGCGATCCCATCGCGCCACTACCGAAAATATCCGACTCGCACGAAAATCCTTCGCACTTTCTTTCGGCTCTTGCTCATTTTCTGAGCCCGTCGAGGACCTGCAAGCGCTTTCCTTATTATGAATCCAGCGCTCGACCATACACACGACCAGGGCGCGAAGAGTTGGGTCGAATCGGCTAACGCGGCGGACACGGATTTTCCGATTCAGAATCTTCCTTTTGGAATTTTTCGGCGCGCCAAATCTAGCGAACGGCCCCGCGTCGGTGTGGCGATTGGAGATTCGATCTTCGATCTTGCGGGATGCGTTGAAGCGCGATTATTGCATTGCGAAGCGGCCGACGCGTGCATGGCGGATTCGCTCAATCACTTGATGGCACTGGGAACGGCGCGGCGCCTCCAACTGCGTAGAGAAATCTTTTCGTTGCTTAGCGATGAGAGTGGATTGCGAGGTGAGGCTCTCCTGATCGAGCAGTCGGAAGCGGAATTGTTTCTTCCCGCGCGCGTTGGCAATTACACAGACTTTTACGCGTCCATCTTTCATGCGACGAACGTGGGCAGTATGTTCCGTCCGGACAATCCCCTGCTGCCAAACTACAAATATGTTCCCATCGGCTATCACGGACGCGCGTCGTCACTTGTCGTCAGTGGAACTCCGGTTCGCCGCCCGAGCGGGCAAACCAACGATGGCAACGCGGCACCTACTTTTGGGCCAAGCAAACGCCTCGACTATGAACTCGAACTCGGGACGTTTGTGAGTCGAGGCAATGAGTTGGGCACTCCCATTCCTGTTGCCGACGCCAACAACCACATATTTGGCGTCTGCCTCGTGAATGACTGGTCGGCGCGGGATATTCAAGCCTGGGAATATCAACCACTCGGGCCATTTCTGGCGAAGAATTTTGCGACCTCACTTTCCCCCTGGGTGGTGACGATGGAAGCATTGGCGCCGTTTCGCACGAACGCTTTTCCCCGCCCGGTGGGTGACCCCGCGCCCTTGCCTTATCTTTCTAATATTGAAGATCAGAAGACGGGCGGCCTCGATCTCAATCTCGAAGTGCTTCTTCAATCACAGAAGATGCGTGATGCCAACGTCGCGCCGGTTCGCCTCAGCCAGGGCAATTTCTCGGACATGTATTGGACGCTCGCGCAGATGCTCACTCACCATGCCAGCAACGGATGCAATCTGCTGCCCGGTGATTTGCTGGCTAGCGGCACGGTTTCAGGTAAGGAAAAGTCATCGCGGGGATGTCTACTTGAACTTGCCTGGCGAGGTCAGGAACCCATCAGTCTGCCCTCTGGTGAGACGAGAAAATTCCTCGAAGATGGCGATGAGGTGATCTTCCGTGGATACTGCGAGAAACCTGGATTCCGCCGCATTGGTTTCGGCGAATGCAGAGGAACTGTCGTACCCGCCTCTTAAGGAGCGAGCCGAACATCGCAGATGCTACGCTAGCGATGTCTCATGCTGGTCATTACTCCACTCGCTCCAAAGCGATAAAATTGGCAGCACATGAAATACTGCCGATTTCTGCTGGAGCATGTGCCGCAATATGGGCTGATCGAATCTGTCGCGGGGCGCGATGAGATCACTCGCGTTTTCTCCGCTCCTCCAGAGCAGGCTGACGCGTTGGAAGACATTCCGACGAAGCGCATCGCTCGCGTGCTTCTGTCTGAAGCAGCTCTACTCGCGCCAGTCACGCCCTCGAAAATTGTATGCGTGGGACGCAACTATCGAGCTCACGCCGCCGAACTCGGCAACGAGGTGCCGGCTGAACCTCTCATTTTTCTGAAACCGCCGTCTGCTTTGCTTGCTCCGGGCGGCCTCATTATTCGCCCTCGCGTTTCTGAGCGGGTAGATTTCGAGGGAGAACTCGGGATCGTAATCGGCATGCGCTGTTTTCGCCCGCCGGCGGATTTCGATGTGCGAAGTTGCATCCTCGGTTACACCGTAGTAAATGATGTTACGGCGCGCGATTTACAGAAAAAAGACGCGCAATGGACTCGCGGCAAAGGCTTCGACACATTTTGCCCCGTCGGGCCGGTCGTCGTCAGCTGGGGCGAGATCGACCCGTGGGCAGGCGTGTCGGTAGAAACCCGTGTTAATAGAGAGATCCGGCAATCCGGCAATACCCACGATTTCATCTTCTCGCCTGACGTTGTTATCCGCTACATTGCCGACTTCATGACCCTCATGCCGGGAGATTTAATCGCGACCGGAACGCCAGAAGGTGTTGGACCGCTCGTGGAAGGCGATATCGTCGACGTTTCCGTAGAAAGAATCGGAGTGCTGCGCAATTCAGTTCAAAATCAGGAGGGAATTAATTGAAGTCTCGGAAGAAAGAGAATCTGCGCAGACTCACCACGGAGCAAATGAACGCTGCGTCCAAAAATCTCGATCGCAAATCCTCGCTGGAAATTGTGCGCATCATCAACTCGGAAGATGCGAAAGTAGCACAGGCCGTGGGACGCGCCCTTCCGCAAATTGCGAAAGCTATTGACCTGATTGCAGGAGCGCTAAAAAATGGTGGACGGCTCATTTATGTCGGCGCGGGGACCAGCGGGCGAATTGCCGCTCTTGACGCCGCCGAGTGTCCGCCGACGTTTAATACCGATCCCAAAACTGTGCAATTCGTCATCGCAGGAGGAGAGAAAGCCCTGGCCGCGGCAGTCGAAGCGAATGAGGATTCGCGCGAACTCGGCGAGCGAGCCATCGCAACAAAAAAACCGGGCAAGAATGACGTCGTCGTTGGCATCGCGGCGAGCGGGCGCACACCTTTTACTGTCGCCGCCGTGGAATATGCGCGCAAGCGTGGCGCGAAGACGGTTGCGGTCACTTGCAATCGCAATTCGCCGTTGGGTAGAGCGGCGCATATCGAGATTGTGGCGGAAGTTGGCCCTGAGGTGGTTTCGGGCTCGACCAGGATGAAAGCCGGCACCGCGCAGAAGATGATCCTGAACATGCTTTCCACCGGCGCCATGACGCGTCTGGGGTATGTTTACGGTAATTTGATGGTCAATGTGCACGTGAAGAACAAAAAACTGCAAGAACGCGGTATTTCGATACTTGAACAAGCGACAGGCGTGACACGCGAGGACGCCGAGGGCGCGCTCAAAGCTGCCAAGAATGAAGTGCCGGTGGCGCTGGTGATGCTGAAAACGGGAAGGAGCCGTATGCAGGCCTCCACGGCTCTGGCCGTAACGCGCGGTAATGTTCGAGCGGCGATTGGGCAATAGGCACGCCGGTTCAAATCGGTTACAGTTGTCCGCACATTCCGGAAGTTCCTGGCTGATAGTTCCCTTCCGGTTACCCTGACGCTGCCTCGTCCTCGCTACAATAGATATGTCGCTACCCATTGGACGTGCGCTATCAGCTTCACTAAACCATCACAGGATTCATCTCGTCATGGATAAACTTGTTATTCGCGGCGGCAATCCGCTGCTCGGAACTATTCGCGTGAGTGGCGCTAAAAACGCCGCTCTGCCCTGCATGGCAGCCGCGCTACTCACCGAAGAGCCGGTCATTCTGGAAAACATTCCACAAGTGCGCGACATCCAGACGACGCGCAACCTTTTGGCTGCGATGGGCGCGGAAGTCGAGCTGGGTTATGGACGCGCACAGCACCGCACAAAGATTCAGTGCAAGACTCTGGCTTCTCCAGAAGCTTCCTATGAACTTGTTAAGACGATGCGCGCTTCTACGCTAGTGCTCGGTCCGCTCGTCGCGCGATGCGGAACGGCGCGCGTCTCGCTCCCCGGCGGCTGTGCCATCGGGGCTCGCCCCATTGATCTCCACATTAAGGGGCTCGAGCGCCTGGGCGCCAGAATTACCCAGGATCACGGCTACGTTGAAGCCAGCGCCTCGCGGCTCAAGGGCGCGGAAATCGTATTTGACAAAATCACCGTCACGGGAACCGAAGACCTGCTTATGGCTGCATCGCTGGCCGAGGGTGAAACCATCATGCAGAATTGCGCGCGTGAGCCGGAAGTTTCGGACCTCGCAGATCTACTCAACAAAATGGGAGCGAAGATTGAAGGCGCGGGCACACCGACCATTCGCGTGCAAGGCGTTGCCAAGCTGCACGGCGCCAAGCACAAAATCATTCCCGACCGAATCGAGGCGGCAACTTTCATCATTGCTGGAGCCTTAACCGGAGGCGATCTCAACATCTCCAACTGCGAGCCAGCTCACCTTGGCGCGTTGTTGCGCAAGCTCGAAGAAACCGGCGTGAAGACCGTCGCATGCGGCGATTCAATTCGCGTCATGGGAGACGCGCCGTTCCGCGCGGCCGACATGGTCACCGAAGAATATCCCGGATTTCCCACGGATATGCAGGCACAATACATGGCCCTCGCGACGCAGGCCGATGGGACATCGGTCATTACCGAGAACATATTCGAGAACCGGTTCATGCACGCACAGGAACTCGTGCGGATGGGCGCAAACATTAAGATTGAAGGGCGCAGGGCAATTGTCCGTGGCAAAACTCCGCTAAGCGCGGCCGCTGTGCTGGCTTCGGATTTGCGTGCGTCAGCTTCGCTCGTCCTCGCGGCGTTAGTCGCAGATGGCGAGACCATCATTGACCGCGTTTATCATCTGGATCGAGGCTACGAAAATATTGAAGAGAAGTTGCGCGGAGTCGGAGCCCAGATTCGCCGCATCGGCGAGATGATACCTCCGCGAAACCGGCGCGCGACAGACAAGTCCGCTCACGGTCAAACTGTTTAGATCTCAAGTCATGCCTAGCAAGCTGTCCCGCCCCAGTCCGCCAGTTCAGGGGACAGAGCGGGACACTGCTACTTGATTTGGGGATCGGCGTCTATTGCCCGAACGAGCAAACGCCAATCTGACCTAGGCCGGGCAGATTTCCGTTCTGGCCCTCGAACGTCCAGTTGCCATTATTTGACGTCGAAGGAGTCTGGCCGAAATACTGCAGGTTCACTAGATCCTGTATGTGATAGGTAAAGCCGCCCAGCGTGTAAGTGTAGTCGCCATACTTTGGACTCGTCTCATTCTCGATGGGGTCGCCGACCTCGAGAATTCCACCACACGCTCCCTGGGTATTGTTTACGTACGGGTCATTGATCCATTCCCCGAGTTCGTGCGACAGAGCGGAGACATCCGCCGCGAACGCAGTGCTTACGCTGGTGTAGCCATAAACGGAATAAGTCTGGGGCGTGTTCGCATTGCCATAAGCATTGTGCCAACCGCCGATGCAACAGATGAGTCCGCCCAACTCGGTCCAGTAGGTATCGTAAGCCATAATCAGAGGCAACACGTTGGGACCGACCTGTTTCAATTTAGGCAGGCCCGCTTGCACCTTGTTATCGAACCAGTTGTAATCCACTTCCGCTACGCTGGCCCCGAACTGTTTACCGGTCTTGCCCTTGTTCGAAGGAACTACGACCGTCACTTCCGGAAGAATGGTCGGTTTCAGGAGAATGTGATAGTTCGAATTGGTCATTACATCGGTCCAGAAGTTACCGCGCTGATAGGCATCTTCGAATTGGGTGTTGCCCAGGTCAGTACCGCCAATGTTGTAATCAAGGCTTTGAAAAATCGGCGATGAAATCATGTTCTGAATTGCAGTTTGGCCGTTCGACACCTTTGTCATGGGATCAAAATAAGTAACTTGCCCGCTCTTGCTCGTGATCCCAATCTTCACCGGGATCACATAGACCTGGAAGGTGGTGGTTGTGTTTGTAACCGAAGGGTCGGTGCCGGCCATGGTGAAGTTATTGGTCGAACCGTTGTACATAAAGCTGCCATTCCACGTTTGCAATGCCGTGGCCGCTTGCGCAAAGCGGGAATCGTCGTAAACAGGCTTGGGGTGTGCAAACATCGGTGTAGATGCATGTGACTGTTGCGCGACTGAGCTACCAGCCAGTGCGGCGAGCAGAGCCACGCCATTGAGAAAATGGGGTGCTTTCACAGAACAACCTCCTTAAAAAGGGGAAATGTCCCCAAGCAACATAATTCCGAGCTGCCAGCGGTGAATTGTAACCTAGAGACGAATCTGCCCGAGAAATTGCTAACACGGCATTGCCCGAGAGCGTGGCTTTGCGGGGGCGGTATGTGATTTTACAAATTCAAGACATTAATTCCTGACAGGCAGGCTGTCATGGCTCGCGACACAGCGCCAGGATCCGTTTGATTTGATCCACGTATCCGTAAAGCGGCCCCGACGGTCAAACTGCTTGCCCTTATATTTAGATTTTTCGTGGTAGGTGCCTGTGACCACGCCGGCGTCGCCATAAACCTTAATGCGGAAATCCTCGGAAACGAGCAGATCGTAGTGGTAGGACTTGTCTTTCATGAAATCAAAATGCTGTTGTCTGCTTTGCATCGTGCCGTCTGGCTCCGTAATGACAAAATCATCCGCCAGAATGAGTTTGAGGGCTGCTGGATCGTGCTGCAATTCCGCCTGGTTCCAGGCGTTTTCGAGCGCAAGGATTTGCCCCTCATCGGCATGCGCTGTTGAGTCCTGAGTCACAGCGCAGACTGCGAAACTGAAAAAAACCACCAGGCATAGCGCCGTAGTCGTTCGCATTACGCCCCCAAAGTGATTTCTTGCATCTTAGGAGGCATAGTCCTGCGGGTCAATGACGACTAAGCTTCGCGCAAACAAAAGGCCGCGACAAAGTCGCGGCCTCGAGGAATGGAGATGAAATTAGTGTCTACCGCCTCCGGGACGTCCACCACGGCCAGGGCCCCCGCGACCGCGGCCACGTCCGCCACCACCGCCTCCCGGACGTCCACCACGGCCTCCACGTCCACCACGGTCACCGCCACGATCCCCAGAACGATCATGCCGTTCGCCAGGTACACCGGCGTGAGTAGGTGCACCGTCGCGGTTGAAGTTTGGTTCGTCGTCGGCGAAATCTGCGCCGCCTTCGATGGTTAGGGTCCCGCCGCTATGAGAAGGAGCCGCGTGAACAGTCTCTCCCGCACCGTTATCGCCTTCAGCCGGGGCTTCGCCGCCGCCCATCTTCGCGCGCTGCTCTTTGAGAATCGCCTTGCGCGAAAGCCGGATACGGTTACCCTCGACCGCCAGCACTTTCACCAGCACCTGATCGCCTTCCTTCAGTTCATCGCGAACATCTGCGATGCGATGTTCGGCAACTTCGCTAATGTGCAGAAGGCCATCGGTTCCGGGAATGATTTCGACAAAAGCGCCGAAATCAGCCAGCCGCGTCACAGTGCCAAGATAGGTCTTGCCGACTTCCGCCGTTGCCGTCAGATCGCGGATGATCTGAAGCGCTTTATTCGCAGCCGTTTCATCATTGGACGAGACATTCACTTTGCCTGAATCTTCGACGTCGATCTTCACGCCGGTCTGCTCAATGATGGAACGAATCATCTTGCCGCCGGGCCCGATGACGTCACGGATCTTGTCCACGGGGATTTGCAGCGTGTAGATGCGCGGCGCGAATGATGAAACTTTGTCGCGATGTCCCGAAATCGCATCCGTCATCTTGTCGAGAATGAACAAACGCCCGCGCTTGGCTTGCGCCAGGGCTTCCCTCATGATCTGCGCGGTAATGCCACCGACTTTAATGTCCATCTGCAACGCCGTAATGCCGTCTTTGGTGCCCGCGACTTTGAAGTCCATATCGCCATAGTGATCTTCGGCGCCCGCTATATCGGTCAGGATGGCATATTGCTCGCCTTCCTTCACCAGTCCCATGGCGACCCCAGCGACGGGGGCTTTGATGGGGACGCCGGCATCCATCAGCGACAAAGACGCGCCGCAAATGGAAGCCATGGAGGAGGAACCGTTGGATTCCAGAATGTCAGAAACCACGCGCATGGCATAGGGCCAGTTTTCCTGGGTCGGCAACACGGCTGAGATGGCGCGTTCTGCCAAAGCTCCATGTCCGATTTCACGCCGGCCCGCTCCGCGCAGGAAGCTAACTTCGCCCACACTGAAGGGAGGGAAATTGTAATGCAGCATGAAGTGCTTCTTGGCTTCGCCCTGGAAGGTTTCCAGCCGCTGCATGTCGTCACTCGTGCCCAATGTGCAGGTGACCAATGCCTGGGTTTCGCCGCGGGTGAAGATAGAAGATCCGTGCGTACGGGGTAAGACACCAACTTCAATCCAGATCTCCCGGATTTCATCGAACGCGCGCCCATCCGGACGGCGCTTACGGCTGATGACTTCTTCGCGGAAGATGCGCTCACGCAACGTGTCGAAGTAGGTTTTGAGCTTAGCGCGACCGGCTTCGTCGTCTTCTGGAATCGCATCCAGCAGACGCTTTTTCACTTCCTTGATCAGCGTGTAACTTTCGGCCTTGGGGTGTTTCTGGGTATCGCAGGCATCGGTGAGTTCCCCGCCTATTTTTGCTTTCAGCTGGTCGTAATAAGCCTGGTCGAACTCGGGTGGCGTCACCGTGCGCTTGGGCTTCCCTGCCTTCGCGCGAAGTTCATTGATGGCAAGGCAAATCTTCTTGATTTCGTTGTGGCCGAACTCGATCGCATCGACCACGGTGTCTTCGCTCACACCTTTAGCGCCGGACTCGATCATCACGATGCCTTCGGCAGTTCCCACGACCATGATGTTAAGGGCGCTTTCGCTCATTTCCGCGTAGGTGGGATTGACGACAAACTGGCCATTCACGTGTCCCACACGCACGGCGCCGATGGGTCCGTTGAATGGTATGTCGGAGATGGTAAGCGATGCGGAAGCGCCGTTAATTCCCAGCACATCCGGATCATTGTCTGAATCTGCAGAGAGCACAAACGCAATTACCTGAGTTTCGCAGCGGAACCCCTCTGGGAACAGAGGGCGAATGGGACGGTCAATCTGGCGGCTGGTGAGAATTTCACGCTCACTAGGGCGGCCTTCGCGCTTAATAAAGCCGCCGGGAAAGCGTCCGCCGGCGTAGGTGTATTCCCGATAATCCACAGTGAGGGGAAAGAAATCTATGCCTTCGCGGGGGTCAGCGTTGGAGGTAGCCGTGGCGAGCACAACGTTATCGCCGCTACGCACCACGGTGGAACCGTGGGCCTGTTTGGCCAGCTTGCCTGTTTCGAAGGAGATTCTCTTTCCGCCGGCCAGTTCAACTGTAACTTCTGTTGCATGAGGTTTCATTGATTCATCCTTAACTTTTTAGAGGATAGTGCGACGCATGAGAACACGAGCTTCTGGCCCAAACGAAGACTGTCGCGGATCGATCCGCGAAAAGAGCCGCCGCATGAACGAAAAACACCTGGAAACACAACATGGTGGGGATTCCTCATTGAATCCAGCAAATTCCGATTGCCTTGAGCCGAAAAGGACAGACTGGCCGCAAACTAGTGGCGCAGGCCGAGCTTTTGTACGACAGTCTTATAACGGTCGGAATCGTAAGTCTTGAGGTAATCCAGCAGGCTACGGCGCTTGCTGACCAGCATGAGAAGGCCACGACGCGAACCGTGGTCTTTTTGGTGCGATTTGAAGTGCTCCGTCAAATGGCCGATGCGCTCGCTCAATAGGGCAATCTGCACTTCCGGGCTGCCGGTATCGTTGGTATGCGTGGCGTACTGGTCAATGAGGGACTTTTTTTGCTCTCTAGCTAACACGTGCGCGATGGACTCCTGTCTCTATTCGATTGTCTTTAAATGACTTTATTAGGTTACCACAAACTTTAAGATTCAGCCTAGAGGGAGCTCGAAAGGAGGCTAGGGACGCCTAAATGGTTGCCGTTAAGACCCTCGCCGGGTCCGATAAGCATAAATCACGGCTAGAAGCGGCGGGGCGAGGAGAAAGCCCCAAAAGGGGATCAAAGTACCCAAGATGAAGGGCGTGATTATGGATGCCCACATCGGCACCTTGGCTGTGCGTTTCATGAGATAAGGTTGAAGAAAGAAGCCGTCAATCATCACGATGCCGGCGTAGAGCATGAGCACATAAAGCGGGTGCTCCCAATCGGTCCAGTGAAGGGCGGCGGAAAGTACCGGTCCGAGAAGACCTAGAATCGGCCCAAAATGAGGGACAACCTGCAAAGCCGCAGCCAACAACGCCCAAAGGGCAGCAAGTGGAACTCTTAACAGCGTCAAACCGACAAGCCAGAGCAAACCAATGGCAAGGGAATCCTGTGCCTGCGCTATAGCCCAGTTCTTGAGAGCAGCGCCGGTCAATGAGAGGTGATCACGAATGGTCATAAGACTTTCGTGGACGCAAGCATCCGCCACCATACATTTCCACCCCTATGCTATGCTTTTTATATCCCTGCGGCGAGGCATGAAATGAAATTTGGAGTGCTCGTCTTCCCCGGCTCGAACTGCGATCACGACGCTTATTGGACGATTCAGCGCGTTGCCAAACAGCCCGTAACCTTCCTTTGGCATGAGTCGCATGACTTGGAGAATTGCGACGCTATCATCGTGCCCGGCGGGTTCGCTTATGGGGACTATCTGCGCACCGGGGCGATCGCGAAATTTTCTCCCGTCATGGAGTCGGTAAGCAAGTTCGCCGCCAGTGGCGGCTTAGTGCTTGGTATCTGTAACGGCTTCCAGATCTTGTGCGAATCCGGCTTATTGCCCGGGGCTTTGACTCGTAATGCCGGCTTAAAATACGTGTGTAAGCCGGTACAAGTGCGCGTCGAAAACACTGAGACTGCGTTCACCAACACCTGCCGCCAGGGCGAAGTCCTCACAATTCCCATTGGCCACATGGATGGCAATTATTTTTGCGATGAGGCGACGTTGACGACATTGCGACGCAACGGCCGAATTGTGTTCCGGTATTGCTCGAACCAAGGCGAGGTTAATGCCCTTGCGAATCCTAACGGCTCGCTCGACAACATCGCGGGAATCTGCAACGAAGGGCGCAATGTTCTTGGCATGATGCCTCATCCCGAGCGTCTCAGTGAACCCGAGCTAGGTGGGATCGATGGCGTCAAGATATTTTCCTCGCTTGTCGCCGCATTAGCGATCCGCTAACTGCCGGAGTTAAAGCCGCGTTTTCCTCAGATTTTTTCTTCCGACTCAAATTTATACGCAAAAGAATATCGTTATTGTGCTATGTTTTAGTCCCCGTTGCGCACCGGTAGCCGCCGGCTGCTGACTCCTAGAATATTTGCGTTTGACCGTGTCCTACAACCGTTTCCCGAAGGAGGTTCCTCTCATGAAAACCGGCGATGGAGTCAACCATTTGGCAGAAAGTCTCACTGCGGACGAGAGAATTTTGAGCGCAGGTGAAAAAACGCTCTTGGCAAAGTTATTACTGCATGCCAAGTCGGCGAACGGGTGCGGCGAAGCATTGGAGGCGATCATCGCCCGCGCAGTCGGCGAAGTCGTAAGTGAACGAGTACAGCTCGTACTGGGCGAAAGTGTAGTCGAGCTATTGATAGGAAGCACTAACCGCCTTGGTTCTCCACCGATGACCCCTCCCGGCCCGACCGACCCCAACGCGCCCAAGCCCCCGGGCCCAAATCCGCCGGGTGTGACCAGCAGAATCTCATCGACCCAGGCAGGCAGTCCGCCGATGACGCCGCCGGGGCCGATCGATCCGAATGCCCCCAAACCTCCCGGGCCAAACCCGCCCGGCGCGCGGCTGCGCGAGGCCACGGCAGTGGCCGTCGTGGAAGGCAACCAGCCTGAATTCTTGGCGGCAGATTTTGTTATTTTGAACGAATTCCTTGCCCCGGCTGAATTGCAGGCGCTTACCCAATACGCTTTGCAGAAAGAACTGGAGTTCCAGATCAGTGAAGTGGTTTCGCCGGGAATTCCCGGTGGCACTGTGGATTTTGAAAGCAGGCGTTCGCGCGTGCTCATGGAGTTAGGACCGCACTACGATATTCTCCTGAACCGCTTTCGCGCCGCGTTGCCCGGCGTATTGCAAAAGTTGGGCCATCCTGCATTCGAGGTCACGCGCGTGGAAGCGCAAATCACAGCGAGTAATGACGGCGATTATTTTCACTGGCATTGCGACAACGGTTTAGACGAAATTGCCGGACGAGAAATTACGTTCGTCTATTTCTTTCATGGCGAACCGAAACCCTTTCGCGGCGGTGAATTGCGGATCTACGATTCGCGGCTGCAGAACGGCGATTACCGGCCCACGGAGCGCTATCGCTCGGTTATACCCCAGCAGAATCAGGCGGTAATGTTCCTGAGCTCTTTGACGCATGAGATTACACCGGTTGAAACGCCTTCGCGATCTTTCGCCGACAGCAGATTCACTGTAAACGGCTGGTTCCATAAATAAATGCCGGCACAGATTGAAAGCAGCGATTGGTTGCAGTGGATAGAGCGTCTGGTGGGTGCTTCGACGGTCGCTGCGCGTCCGTCTGAGTGCCCTCCGGCGCCGGCGGGCACTCATTACTATTGCTGCCTTGACGATCAGCCCGCCTTTCTCGTCCCCGCGAGGCTGTTACGGTCACTCGAGTGTAAAGTTCCGACTGATTGTGAGTGGATTTTCAATCCACAATGTTCATTCGAAACTCCAGATTCGATTGAACTCCCTGGTGACTGCTTCGCTGGGGAGAACCCAGGCTACAAAGTGATTTGGGTAGTCGAGTCTGCCACGCGCTCGGCCACGCCCTATTGGCTGGATGCTGACCTGGCCAATGCGCTGGCTGGAATGCAAAAACAAGGTTTACTTCCTCAAAGCATTCCCGATTCGATGCTGTGGTCGCTCAGAGCGGCGGCCATTATAGTTGAGGACGACCACGTACAAAAGACCTCGACGAAATGGCGCGAGGATGCCGTAGTCTATGGCCATCACTTTCGCGCGAACGGATTCGTTCCCCTCGCCCAACTCATTCATCCTTTCCATCTCGCAGCGATGCGCCGCTACTACCGGTACCACCTGCGCCGGGGCGATTTCCCTCTGGGCGATTCCCAAAGCCCCTTACGCTACGTCGCGTTAAATGAGCCGGTGGCCACGTTTTTCCATCGCCAGCTAACCGCCAGGGTCTCTGATATTGTGGGCGAGCCGCTGAAGCCTTCGTACTGCTATTTTTCTTCATACGCTGAAGGCTCTATCCTGGAAAAACACGTTGATAGGGAACAATGCGAATTCAGCGTGTCGATGTGCATCGACTATTCTCCTGAACCCGAAGGAGCTACGCCTTGGCCGTTGCGGCTTCATATCGAGGGTGGAAAAGCTCTCGTTTTCCAGGCGCTGGGCGATGCTCTTTTGTACCGCGGACGCGAGATACCTCACTCACGTAACCGTCTGCCCGCTGGTCATTCTTCAACTTCAATCTTTTTTCACTTTGTACGGCAAGACTTCGCTGGCCCACTTAACTAAGTGATTAGCTGAGCCCCGAAATGATATAGAGAGCGGAAAGTACCTGGTAATAGCTGTAAGCAAAGTCGGTACCATCGCGGTTTGCGACTACAGGGCCAATCGAAACAACACCGGCACGATCTTCCGGCACCAACTCTTGTACGGGACTCAATGCCCCACTTGCGAAGCCCAACCGCTGCACGTGCAAAGGGACCTCGCCGTACCGATATACGTAGATGCCCTTGCCGTCCGCCGTCCAGCGCATTGTAACCACCCCGGGCCCTAGGGTAGCGATAATGCGGGTTGGGCCACCGGCCACTGGAATCAATGTGAGTCTGCGTTCCGCATCCACACCCGCGACATATTTCCCATCTGGGGATGGCATTACTGCGCTTAAGCCCTCGGGCGTGACCGGACCAATGATACCCGTCGCAAGATCTACGCTATAAGTACGAATGCCGTGACCGCTTTCGTTACCATTCACCAGAACATGTTGGCCGTCGGGGAGAAAGTTCGCACCCGCCTGCACAGTCGCGAGACTCGAAAGTGGAATAACTCGTGGCTCACCCGCCCCCACAGGCAGCAATGCAATCTTGGGCGGCTTGGCGAAGGTAGACAACACCCACTTGCCGTCGGGAGAAAAGTTGCTCGCGACACCCTCGCCTAATTGGATTGGAGGTGAACCATCGACCTTACGAAGCGCCACTGCGTCGGTGGTGCCTGTGGCCTCTCCACTCTCCTGAAACAGGACAGACCCACCATCCGGAGAAATGTCCGTTGCGACGCTCCAGTCAAACCAGGAAAGGTCTTGATCTTTTAGGTGACCATGGTTTTGGGCCAGCCACTCCATGGCTACACGCTCAGACTCAGCCGCAACCAGCACCCTTCCATCCGCAGCAATATCTTGTACGGTGAAGCTCCCCGGGATGCTCAAGATTCGGCGTGCTTTGCCAGATAACGTGACTGCGCGCAGGGCTCTTTCCGTGGCGCCACGCTCCGTTGCCGTGAACCAAATCTCGCTGGTACCGGGATGCCATGCAAGCCCAGTAACGGAAGTCCAGCCTTCGGACAACGTCTGATGATCGCCGTTCAGATCCGTAACGCAAACTGATCCGCCCTCATCGTATCGAATGGGGTGGTCTAAATAGGCTATACGCTGACCATCTGGCGAAAAGCGAGGATTGGTAATCGTGCCGACCGTTTCGTAGAGCACTTTGCCGACTGGATATTCGAGGCGATCATGACCCGCTACACGCCGCACCACCGCCAGATCCCCGTTGGGGCTCCAATCTGCCCAAGTGACGTCTTGCAACAGCTCGCGCGGAGCGGCATTTGCAATTGGCGCCTGGGCCAACGTACCTTGTTCGAATTCGAGTCGCGATCCGTGAACACCTCCGAGTACTATCGCCAATTCGTTGGATCGCGACAAGCCGAGGAGATGCGCAGTAAGGCCAATCGGGTTGGCTAGGACGGAATTGGCTGCAGTGGAGAAAATCTCCACGGGCCGCCCATTCCAGGCCGCCCCATAAAGTACGCTGCGGCCATCGGGAGTAAATCGCGCAGAATATACAGTGCCCCGACCAAAGGTCAGGCGCAGATATTGCGGCTCCGCAACAGGGCGAAGGAAAGCCCCGAGCAGAACGCAGGCCGCCACCAGCACGGCACCGAAAACCCAAGGCGCCCACTTCCGCGCCTGAAAGCTCGTGCGGTCGAACCGGATGCCTCGCGCCGCGGAATACACCTCCGCTTCTTTCAACGCGAAAGAAAGATCGCGCGCGGATTGAAAGCGGTTCGCCGCGTCCTTCTCCAAACAATGGCGTACGATGCCTGCATACGCAGGATGCAACCCGGCTGGATCTTCCGCCAGTCCTTTGGGCTCATCTTTCAGGACTGCGGTCATCGTATCTGCATTCGTTTCCCCAGAAAAAGCACGCTTCCCGGTCAACATTTCCAGCAGAATTGCGCCGAAACTGAAAATGTCGGTGCGGACGTCTACAGCTTTACCCCGTAACTGCTCCGGCGACATATAGGCCACGGTGCCCAATACAGACCCCGTACGGGTTTGCGTGGTCATGGTTGTAACCGAACGATCATCGATCTCAGGCTGCAGCAGCTTGGCAATACCAAAATCGAGAATTTTTATGCGTTCATCATTCGTGATAAAGATGTTTTCCGGTTTGAGGTCGCGGTGAACGATTCCTTTATCGTGCGCAGCGACTAGACCTTGGGCCAGTTGCCGGGCGTAGTCGGCGGCACGATGCAGGGGAATCTGACCTTCCAGCAGGCGTGCGCGCAGCGTTTTACCTTGCAACAACTCGGAGACGATGTAGGGCGCGCCGTCGTGGACGCCCATGTCGTAAACGGCGAGGATATTGGGGTGGTTCAACGCGGCGGCGGCGCGAGCTTCCAGTTCGAAACGGCGGAGGCGATCTTGGTCGTCAGCCAATCCCGGTTGCAACACTTTAATCGCAACCTGTCGGCCTAGCCTGTCATCGACGGCGCGATAGACTTCGCCCATCCCGCCCGAGCCTATCTTTTCTTCCATCCGATAGTGCCCGAGGACTTCGCCCTTCATGTGAATACACCCTCTCGCGTCAGCATCTTAGGACGGCATGTTGGCCAAGTCAATGCAAATACGGCAAAAGCTCAACCTAGCCACCGCTGAGCAGCATTATTCGGGGGAATAGGGGCATTGTGGCATTCCACTGCGAGTCCTGCTATTGACTCTTGCGATGCTAGCCACGATCGGAAGTCAGGGTGAAAACGCAATTAAGCATTGTGCCGCCCCAAGCGACCCTTTTCCGGGTAAAATCAAAGTTTCACGAAATTATTAGGAGAGTTAAACGAGTTAACGCTCAAACCTTCCCGAATGGATATTACGAAGGACGCCCGCGCCCGACAGCGCATCCAATTGAAAACCATGAAAATTCTTGGAATCTTGGGGGCCATACTTGTTATGGTTCTGATGGCAGCGCGGCCATCCATCGCGCAAAATACGACCCGGTATGACGTATTCGCTGGCTACTCTTTTCTTCGTCTCGACTCTAAGAGTTATGGATACACGGACTATTCCAACCTGGACGGGGCTAATTTGGCAGGCCAATACAATGTGACGCATTACCTGGCTGCCGTCGCCGACTTGAGCGCAACTTTTGCGCAGAACCAGCATTTCTATACGTTTATGGCCGGCCCGGAATTTTCTACCAAACGTTACCGCGGCCGCTGGTTTGGCCACGCACTGTTTGGCAAAGCGCGCAATGGCAACGAAATTCCGGGCGTTGGCAGTTCATTGGGGCGGTCGATCGCCCTCGGCGGCGGGTACGATTATCCGTTCCGGCAGCGCTTCGCAATTCGCGTCTTTCAGGCCGACTATCTGAACACCTCGACCTATGGCGTCACGCAGAACAACGTGCGTGTTTCGGCCGGTGTTGTGATTCATCTCGGCAAGACTTTGAAGTAACTCTAAGCATGCTTAATAGAAGTATGTTCAATCGAGGGCTTGGAATGCAGCTAAGAACAGGTGCCCTGCTGGCATGTGCGATTTCGCTGGCTGGTCTGACAGCATGCGGTGGCAGCAGCATTTTTGGAGGGAGCGGCAGTCCGACGCACAATGCCTATGTAACCGCGACGGAAAGTGGCGTTTACGCATATCGTATCGAGAGCAATACAGGAAAATTCACTCCGGTCCTGGGTTCGCCCTTTCCGGGGGGCAATTCCCCTGCCTCGATACAATCTCTGCCCAGCCGGAACTTGCTTTACGTTGCCAACACGGCAGACAGTACAATTTCGTTGTTCAACGTCAATTCCACTTCGGGCGCACTGACGGAAGTTTTGCCGCGGACCAGCACTGGCCTTACGCCGGTTTCCATCCTCGTGAATTCTGCCGGCACGCTACTGTTTTCCGTCAACCAGATTTCGTCCGATATTTCCGTCTTCTCGATTGATTCCGGCACCGGGGCGCTCAAGCCGGTCTCTGGATCCCCATTTCCTGTAACTCCACGCCCCGTATCCGCGGCCATCACACCGTCGGGCAACTTCCTCTATGTCAACAACCCCAACCTGTCCCTTATTTACGCGTACTCGATTTCGAGTTCGGGGGCGCTGCAGAGCGCAACTGGATCCCCATTTGCGGCCATAACTGGAACTCTCGGCATGACCATTGATCCGGCGGGTAAGTTTCTTTTTGCCGCTAACAGCAGTGCCAACACGGTGTCGGTATTTTCCATCAATGGCTCTACCGGCGCATTAATCCCGGCTCCTGAATCACCGTTCACCGTGGGCACCAGCCCTATTTCAGTCGCGGTTTCGATAGACAGCAATTATCTTTATGTAGCCAATCTGGGGTCTAGTAATATTTACGCCTTCTCAATTGCCAGCAACGGTGTGCTCACGCAGCTCACTGGTTCTCCTTACGGCGCTGGTACAGAGCCAGTCTTTGTAACAACGGACCCAAGCGGGAAATTCGTCTACGCTGGCGACCAAAGCGGCAACACTATCACCGAGTTCTCAGTGGATACAGGCAGCGGTGAGCTGACGAATACTGGCTTTACGGCCACGATGGCGGCTTCACCCTCTTCGATGAGTGTGTGGCCGCAGTGAATGTACACTTAAGCACTGGCGTCTCCAGTTGCGGCCGGCCTCTGATTTACACTCCTAACCATGGTCAAATTTGGCATCGTAGGTTTTGGGCTTCACGCGGTGAAACGGCTCATGCCGGGATTTCTTCAGGCCAAACACTGCCGGGTTACAGCGCTGTCGCGCCGCAACATGGAAAAAGCGCAGGCTTCTGCGCGTCAATTCAATATCCCGCTGGCTTTCGATTCAGCGGACGCACTCTGCCACTCACCGGAAGTTGATGCAGTCCTCGTCACCACACCCAACGCGATGCATCTGCAAGATGTACTCACCGCGCTGGGTCGTGGCAAGCATGTGCTCTGCGAAAAGCCAATGGGAGTGAATGCGGACGAGTGCCGTCGAATGGTGGAAGCCGCACGGCATGCGGGTGTGATGTTGGGAGTTGCGCAGGTTTTCCGCTTTGAAGACAGCACTCGCCGGCTACGCGAACGTATTCAAGCCGGCGAAATTGGAAAGCCCATTTTTGCGCGCTCGGAGTTTTCTTTCCCCGGAAAAACTGGCCACGCACGCCAATGGCTGTACGACCCCACTGTTGCTGGCGGCGGTCCCATTGCTGACGTCGGCGTACACTGCATCGATGGGCTTCGCTACATCCTGCAAGACGAGGTCGTCTCGATCAGCGCGCGCGCGACGCAGGATGACGTCTCAGGCGAGCTCGAAGCGGCCGCAGCCCTAATTCTGGAATTCTCGAAGGGAACTCTCGCTACGGTGCAGGTATCGTTTCGCGCCGACTACCGCACTCCACTTGAAATTGTCGGAGAGCACGGCTCTTTGCGGGCGGAAAATGGCTTCAATGTCGAGCATCCCATCAACATAGAATTGCGCGATGTGTGGAATGTCAAGGAAGCGGAAACAGTCTCGAACGCGCCCGCCTACACGAGGCAGGTGGACGCATTCGCACAAGCCATCGAGGGCGGCGCACCGTTTCCCGTATCCGGTGAACAGGGCTGGCAAAATCAAGAGATTCTTGATGCCGCTTATCGCAGTATCAAATCGGGCAAGAGCGAGAGAGTGCCGCGCCGGATCTAGCGGACCATTCGTGTGGCGCGCGATTGTAAGCCAGGTGATTTGACTTGCGGTAGCGCCAGTTCAGGGAGTGCCTGTGCGGGTAAGTGCACTGCTTGAGACGCTATGGAAGGCGCAGCGACCGGTTTCGGGGGTGTTCCTTTCGCCTGCACGATTGCCCAATGCCACTCGCTTCCGGGCTCAAGTGCCGAAGCCATCATCTCGCGGAAAGTCGTCGTCTTCAGCGGCTCCGCCAATCCTTTTAAATGGTAAAGCACTGTTGTGTCCGACCGCTTCGCCATCACTTCCCCGTTGGCCGAATTCTCTGACGGCTGATCATCCACATCCCGCAAGGTTGCCGGCACTAATTTTGCCGAGCGGGCAAAAGCAGTTTGGGATTCTTGAGGCGCACTGTGGCGAATCACGGTCAAGCCGATCGTCACGTCGGTAAGATTCCAGCCGGTGCCATTGTAAATCGAGATTTCGAGCACATTGTTGTTAATCATGGCTGGCCCATCCAGCTTCGCCAGTTCACTTGGCGGCAATTCATGAGTGATAACCGGATCAGTAATCAAGGCCGTGGCATTCGCATTGAACGACAGGCTGCAGGTGCCATCGGGCGACGACATGTCGAATTTGTTGCTGCCGTGAATTGAGAACACGGGCGTGCTGTCCGCCGCCGGCTTCAATTCCTTCAGGGTCTGCGAAAGATTGTCGTTATCGATGACTGGCTGCTGAGAAGGTTTATCCGATCCGCGCATGGCCCGCGCCAAGTCTCCCAGTGGAGCGTCGCCGTCGTCCGATTGCGCGGCCGCGCCCGGCAGCAGCGCGAGCAAGAATAGCAGCGGGATGAGATGGCGAACGGTCATTGCCTAGCCCTAACATTTCGCGGAGTATGCCCGCAAAACGCGGATCCTGACAAAAATTGTAACTATAAACAGAGGATGCGAGACGGCCACAAAGGTAATCAGTGGTCGTAGTACCTTCGTGTATCGGAGGGGTTTGAATGGGCGTGCCAGACGAAGGCACGCAACGGGACGCACGCCCATCCTGTGGAATACGGCTTACAACAATCCAGAGGTACGAAGACGCGTGACCGGATCGGCCAGTGCAACCGATTCACGCTTGAAAATCCAACGAGCCACCGCAATCCCCAGAGCCGCGTAGCATAGATGAACCAGCTTCATAGCCCACCTCGTTCAGAATTCCACGTCCTGGGGGATTTCTTAAGGTCAACGTATCAAGAGGGCAAAATTGGTACAAGGCTCTGACGTGCTAGAGGCGTGGCACGAAAGTGCGAGAAGTAACCACTCTGGGTACCTGGTTACGGACCGCAAATAACAGAAATCACTGGGATGCGGCTATTTCTGCTCACCCTCCATGCTGGACATTGACTCCACTTGGGGCACCACAATGGCCTGGATATTCTGCCCCGTCATCATTTTCTGGAATGCGGCTAGATCCGTGCGCTGGAGTTCCGTCCACTGGGCCAGAGCGGTGTCGGATTTCTGCTTTAACTTATTGAAGACTTCGTATTCGCCTGCCGTGGGCGCAGAGTCGCTGCCGATACCGACCGACATAGCCAAGGCCGCGAGTTTTGCATCCGGCTGCTGCGGATAAGATAGCGAATCCTCATTGGACTTCACCTTCACCTGCACAAAGTCGTCGCGCAGGCCAAGCAGCTTCGCGTCCAGGTCATCGGCGGCGTTACGCACCGATTGGGTGCTTGTATTTTCTGGCAGGCGCTTCTTCAACCCGTCAACCTGCTCGCGAACGTCCTGAATCTGATTGACGGCGTCATAGACGCGTGTGAGCTGGTCGCGGATTTGCAGCAGCAAGTCAAACTGTTTCTGCAGGTCCGCTTGCTCAACTTTTACGCGCGGATCCAACATGACCACCACAGGCGCCGTGAGCGTCTTGCCTTCCACCGTCAAGCGCACTTCGTACGTCCCAGGAACAGCGAGCGGTCCCCTGCGTCCATCTTTGTACGAATAGAGATAGTAATCTGGAACTTCGGCAGCTCCCTGGTAACGCAGGTCCCAGACGAAACGGTTTAGCCCGGCTTCCGACTTAATTTCCTTCTCAGGCTTTTTGTCGTCGGGGTTGGGTGGTTCATCCAACTCCTGAGTCTTGCTGCTGGAATATCTCCGCACGATATTGCCGGAGGCATCGGCTATCTCGATTGTCATCTCGCCCTTGGGCACACTTTTCAGATAGAAGTAAATAATCGCGCCCGCGGGTGGATTTTGACCCACCAAAATCGGTTTCGGAGGTTCCTCACTCGAGGCTTGCACCCGATAAGCAGTGGCCGGCGAATAAAAGTGCACGTCCTGTTTGGCAACGTCATCGCTGAACTGGCGCAATGGGGATACATCGTCCAAAATCCAGAAGGAGCGTCCGTGCGTGGCTACCACTAGATCGTCATTTTTCACGACCAAGTCATGAATGGGTGCCGTAGGAAGGTTAAGCTGAAGCGGACGCCAATTCGCTCCATCATCGAATGAGACGTATACACCGCGTTCTGTGCCCGCATAGAGTAATCCACGCTTCTTTGGATCTTCCCGGACGACCCGAACAAATGTATCTTGCGGAATCCCATTTACGATCTCGGTCCAGGTTTTGCCGTAATCCGACGTCTTGTAAATGCAGGGGCGAAGATCGTCGTTCTGATGCCGATCAACCGCAACATATGCGGTGCCCGCGTCGAATGGCGACGCGTCAATCTGGCTGATCCGGCTCCAATCTGGCATGTCTTTCGGCGTGATATTAGTCCAATGTTCGCCGCCGTCGCGCGTTAGTTGTATAAGGCCATCGTCCGTCCCAATCCAGATCAAGCCTTTTGCAAGGGGCGACTCGGCAATCGCAAAAATCGTGTCGTAATACTCGGTTCCCGTGTCGTCGATATCTATATCGCCGCCCGATGGCTGCTGCTTGCTCTTATCATTGCGCGTTAAATCTGGGCTAATTGCCTCCCAGTGCATGCCGCCATCAATCGTCTTGAAAAGACGTTCTCCTCCCTGGTACAGCACATCCGGATCATGCGGTGAAATCAGCAATGGGGCCGTCCACTGGAAACGATGCTCCAACTTGGCCGCACCTTGCCCATCGCTGATTTCCGGATGTATGGCGATGTTTTTCATTTGACCGGTGCGCTTGTCGAAACGGGTGACCAGCCCCTGATAATCGCCGGCATAAACAATATTGGGATCCGGCGGATATGGCTGAACGTATCCCGCTTCTCCTCCACCGACCTGGTACCAATCGGGCCGGTCGATGGAATCGGAATCACTGCGGCTGGCGATGGCGATGGTCGTATTGTCTTGCTGCGCACCATACACAAAATAGGGCGTACGCGTGTCGGTCGCGACGTGGTAGAACTGCGCGGTCGGTTGATTGTTCTGCGGCGTCCAATTCTTGCCACCATCCAAACTCACGGTTACGCCACCGTCATTTGAGACGATCATGCGTTGGGGATTCTGGGGATCAATCCACATGCCATGGTTATCCCCGTGCGGGACCTTTACTTTGTTAAAGCTGCGGCCACCGTCCGTTGATTTGTAGAAGTCAACATTGGCGATATAGACCACGTCTGCGTCCTGCGGATCGGCGAAGATGTGCATGTAATACCATGCCCGCTGCCAGTTGGCGCGGTCGTTGTCCACCAGTTGCCAGGTATCGCCGCCATCGTCCGAACGGAACAAACCACCTTCTTTAGCTTCAATCAGCGCATAGACACGCTCCGAATTGGCGGCGACAGCGACACCAATTTTGCCGTAAGGGCCCGCGGGAAGCCCGTGCTCGGTCAGTTGCTTCCACGTGGTTCCTCCGTCATTCGAGCGATAGAGGCCGCTGCCCGGGCCGCCGCTGGTGAGGCTCCACGGCGTCCGCCTCGCCTGCCACAGCGACGCAAATAGAATGTGAGGGTTGTGTGGATCGAACACGACATCGATGCCACCGGTATTTTCATCTTTGTATAAGACCTTTTCCCAGGTCTTGCCGCCGTCCATTGTGCGGAAAATACCACGCTCCGCGTTTGCCCCATAGGGATGGCCAAGCGCCGCCACAAACACAATGTCAGGATTCACCGGATTGATAACCACTTTGCCGATAGCGCGGCTATCGTGCAGCCCCACGTTCTTCCAGGTCTTGCCGCCGTCTACAGTCTTGTAAATTCCATCGCCGTGAGAGATGTTGCCGCGAATACATGCCTCTCCCGTACCGACATAGAGCACGTTGGGATCTGATGTCGCTACTGCCAAACTCCCGATGGCAGAAACATCTTCTTTATCGAAAACTGGCAACCAGGTCATGGCGCCATCGGTGGACTTCCAAACTCCACCACCGGTCGACCCGAAATAGTAAGTTAGCGGATCACCGGGCACGCCGGATGCAGTCAACGACCTTCCACCGCGGAACGGCCCAATCAAGCGGTATTGCATGCCTTTGAACTGCGGGTCATCTTTCGCACCAACCGTGTCCGAGGCCGAAGTTGGGCTCGCTTGCTGGGCGGATGGCGCAATCGCCTTCAGCTTCTGCGTTTGCCCGGCGAGAGCAATGGCCGCGAAGAATGTGAACAAAACGATGGATAAGAACGAAACAATTGCGCGTTTCTGTACTAGCGAGATTCGGGGGCCCATAAGCGGAGTTGCTCCAGTAGCATAATAACTGCTTCTGTTGAGACGAAGAAAATGATTCGATGGTCAGACTTTATTGCGCGAATGTGACCAAAAGTCGCCTTACCTAATGATTCTTTTGGCGACCGTCTACTTCTGGGCTGACTCCGGCTTCTCCTTCCCCTCAAGCTGACGTCGCGCTTCCTGCAATTGTTTCTGCTTCTCGGCGTCCACCTTCGGGTAATGAAGATCCAGGCTTTCGAGTGTCTCCACAATAGCCGCTGCCACCGTCACGCGGGTGAACCATTTGTTGTCTGCCGGAACTACGTACCACGGGGCATGCTTGCTGGCGGTGTGAATAATCATGTCCTCGTACGCGTGCATATAGTCATCCCAATAGTGACGCTCGAATACGTCAGCGGCTGAAAACTTCCAGTTTTTATCGGGGTGATCCAGCCGGTCGAGAAACCTGCGCTTCTGCTCTTTCTTCGACAGGTTCAGAAAGAACTTGCGCACGACGAATCCGTTGCGCGCCAGGCGCCCCTCGAAAGCGTTGATGTCTTCAAAGCGCTCTTTCCAGATATTCGTGGTTATCAGTTCTGGAGGGAGCCGCTGGCCTTGCAACACCTTGGGGTGCACGCGCACGACTAGCACTTCTTCATAATACGATCGGTTGAAAATGCCGATGCGTCCCCGTTCGGGCAATCGCACGCCACACCGCCATAGAAAATCATGATCGAGTTCCTCCGCTGAGGGCTGCTTGAACGAATAGACCTGACAGCCTTGAGGGTTCACCCCGGACATGACGTGCTTGATCGCGCCATCCTTGCCCGCCGCATCCATGGCCTGAAAAATCAGCAGCAAGCCCCAGCGGTTCTGTGCATAGAGCTTGTCTTGCAGCGCGGCCATGTCAGCAATTCCCTGCTGCAAAAGCTCCTGCGCATGCTTCTTGGAGTGGCGGCCACCTGTATCCGCCGGATCGAAATCTTTAAGCCGGAACTTCTTCCCATTCGCCACTCGATACGGCCCGATCAGTTTGCTCGCCCAAGACATGGCAGATACCTTTACAATGTCACGAAATTATCGCCGATTCACATAACTATAAACGCCAAAGAGATTTTAGCTGACCAGCACATCAGCGATTCGTTCCGCGGCGTGACCATCCCACAGAGGGGGGATGCCACCTTGTTTCGCCTTCCCTTGCAAAATATTGGACAGCTCGGAACGCAGCTTGCTCGAATCCTGACCTATCAAAATGTTAGTCCCGACGGACACCGTAACTGGCCGCTCCGTGTTTTCTCTCAAAGTAAGGCACGGCACGCGCAAATAGGTGGTCTCTTCCTGAATCCCGCCGGAGTCGGTAATTACAACAGTAGCATTACGTTGAAGGTTTAAGAACTCCACATATGCCAGGGGATCCAGCACATGCACACGATCTGCCTTTAACCCGAATTCCGCAATGCGTTGTCGCGTCCGAGGATGCGCCGGAAATACCACGGCGAGATCATTGCTCACGTCTAGCAATGAGTGCAGGATTGCGCTCAGTGTCTCCCTGTTGTCGACGTTGGCCGGACGATGGAGCGTCACCAGTGCGTAGCGCTCCGGAAAACCGTTGCGGCCATGTTTAAGAGCTTCGGGCAATAGCCGAACGAGCGAGTCAATCATCACGTTGCCCACTAGGTGAATTTTGGTCTTTGCGATGCCTTCCCGCGCTAAATTTATGTCGCCATCTTCGGAAGGCGTAAAGAGCAGGTCAGAGAGTTGATCCGTAACCAGACGATTGATTTCCTCGGGCATGCAGCGGTCAAATGAGCGCAGGCCCGCTTCGACATGACCGACGCGAATGCACAGCTTGGCGCATACAAGAGTGGCCGCAATAGTAGAATTAACATCCCCGTAAACCAGGACGAGGTCGGGTTTGCGATCGAGAACCACGGCCTCGAATCGCGCCATGATCACTGCCGTCTGCTGTGCATGGGAACTGGATCCAACACCGAGGTTTACATCCGGGGCAGGAATGCCGAGTTGTTGGAAAAACACATCCGACATTTTGGCATCGTAATGCTGACCAGTATGCACTAGGGTCTGGGTAACACTTTGCTTTGCGTCAAGCGCACGAAGAACTGGAGCCGCCTTCATAAAATTCGGGCGCGCTCCGACAACATGAAGAATATGCAATGCCTCACCCAGAAATACTCAATCAAGCGTCTAGATTCGCGCGCTTTCAGAGCTACCCAGCCGCTGGCGACGGAACTCTAAACACCGACAAACGCTCTAGCCGGTGGCAATGTGTGTGCATGCATCGGGTGCGCGGTTGCGATGCCTTCAGCCACTAAGAACGTAGCTTCCATCACCTCAAAAACTTCGTCGAGCGGGATTGGCGACGACCGGCCGGATGCCATCGCTTGTATCACACACTCCAATTCTTGCTTATGTCCCTTATCGCGCGATGCTTTGTGCCGCTTCACCTTGTGGTTGCGGGACAATTCCAAACGAGTAAAATCCTCCAAGCGTGCAACTCCTCCTTCGCAAAATACTTCGATGTATTCCTTGGAAATTGAAGAGTCCCCGTTCGCCAGATAAAGCAAATTCGCAATGGAGCCGTCCGCGAAGGCTATTGTGCACGCGACGTTGTCGCCGTGATATCGATTGCCATCCGGCATGGCTGATGCAGACACTGTCCGAATGGGAGAACCAGTTAAGTAGCGCACCCAATCTATGAAATGACACAATTCGCCAACGATGCGTCCGCCCTGTCCAACCTGTTGTGTCCAGTGCTCCACTGGCAAATAGCCAGCATTCACGCGGTAATGGACCATCATGGGCTCGCGGCGCGCGGTGAAAAACGCTTTGATTTTTTCACTAAATGGCGCAAAACGGCGATTAAAGCCAACCATGAGAAAGGGTTTCGGGCCGTTGTCGTTTAAGTCTGCACAAGTCTCCCTCACTAGATCGAGTTGCGCGCGATCCACCGCTAGCGGTTTCTCTACAAATACAGCTTTACCGGCGCGCAATGCCTCGACAACATATTGCGCATGGCTGTCATTCCGGGACGTAATGAAAACAGCATTCAGTCTCAAGTCCTCTATCAGTTCGCCCGACGTGATTGCGCGTCGGAAGCCAAACCTGGCACGCGCTGACTCGGCTGTGACGCCTGACGCCGAAGCAATTGCTTCTAATGAAATGCCGGATGCGTGCTTTAGGAATGGGAAGAGGTGTGATTGAGCGAAACTGCCTGCACCAATGCATCCGATCTGCAGCTGGCCAAGCCGAGTCGTCTTACCTTCCGATCCGGCGACTTCGCTTACCGAGCGCGACGTCTTCGCTGTATCGCCGTATTCTAATATCAAGGTGTAGGACCCACTCTCAATAAGCTCTTCATACGCCTGGGCCCCCGCAGTAATAAAACGCCGTTGGCTCGTTAGCCGACTTACGTCTATTGCGCCAGACGACAATAAGTCGAGAAACGCTTCCATGTTTCGCCGTTCGGTCCAGCGTACATACCCAATAGGATAATCGTGTCCCCGTTCCTCATAAGCTGCATCATACCTGCCTGGCCCGTATGAGCGCGACATAGCGATGGTGAGTTCCTTCCGATACACGTTTGCCCGGGATACTCCCATGCCGACCTCTCCGACGAGCACTATTCGCCCTCGATCTCGGAGTAAACGTGCAGCCACTTCGACAGGCTCAGAGCTAGGCGTTGCAGCCGTAATGATCGCTGCGTCACACCCATAACGCGAGAATGTCTGCACGGACGGCTCCAATTGCGAATCAGAGCTTGCCAGCGCAAGATGTGCACCAAACGTCAGCGCCCTCTCAACTCTCGTGGAATCGACATCGATGGCAACGACCCTGCATCCCGCGGCCCGCGCCAACTGAATCGTCAATACCCCTAGCAAACCTGCCCCAACAACCAATACTGTTTCTCCAACTGCCACTTGGGATTGACGCAAGCCTTGCATGGCAACCGCGCCGATCGTCGTGAGGGATGCGGCATCCAAAGGGACATTCTCAGGTACTCGAACTGCAAGATTTCGCGGGATCCAGTTCACTTCACTATGACCAGCATACCCGGCGCCGCCGCATGCCACACGATCACCGCACTGGAACTCGGTCACGTCGGGAGCAACCGCGATGACCGTGCCGGCACAACTGTAACCGGCAACAGCAAGCGTATTAAGTTTTGTCTGCACCTTCTCATAGGCCGCCGTCAGCCCATTTGCCCTCGCATAATTGAGAACCTCCTTAACCTGATCCGGACGGGCTATCGCTTTGCTTATCAGCGATTTTTCCGATGTCTCAATTCTGGCACGCTCTGTGCCCGAGCTAATAGCAGAAAAAGCTGTTCCCACAAGAATCCCGCCCAATCGAAGTTCTGGGCGAGGAATTTCCATGATCTTCAATTCTCCCGATGTTAAGTCACCGACAAGGGCCTTCATTGCATCTGTCGCCATTTCTCGCTGCGTTCTAGGCGCTTATACTATGCCGCCACCAAAGGGCAAGATTCAACAGATACCATGCCCTCTTGCCATCTTTCCTCGTGAGCAAATCTACTTCGTTCGCCTCAAGGAAATCAGTATTCCGACAAAACCCACGGAGCTCATCACGCGCGAAATTCCCCAAGCGATCCGAGAACCATTCACGCACCGGCACTCCAAACCCTTGCTTCTTACGGTCAATCAGGTCCTCAGGTATCAAACCTCGTACCGCTTTCTTAAGTATGTACTTCAAATTGCCGTTACGCGTTTTAACTTCCGCGGGGATACTCATCGCCAATTCCACAAATTTGTGGTCGAGGAATGGCACGCGAGCCTCCAAACTCGCTCCCATACTCATTTTATCCACTCTCATCAGCAAAAGTTCTGGCAGCCGAAGGTTAAGGTCCAGATAAGTCATCCACGAAAGGGTCGAACGCTCCCATGCACTTTCATTGAAGCGCTTAAGAATTGGAGAAAGTGCATCCCAAGAGGAGAGCCCTTTTAGCTCTGCCCGCAAACGCGGCGAAAGAAGTTTCTGTTTGCCTGCTTCAGTAAACGATTCCGCGCCGCCCCAAAAAATTGGTTGCCCAGCGCTACTTCGGCGGAGCCACTCGTAGGGATGTGTACTTCTGGCCCCGAACGCGCCTAATCCGGTTAACGCCGTATCCTTTATGAAGCGCGGGGACAAATCGCCATATTTCTGCAATTGCAGTTTCAGCCGCCATAGAGGATACCCGCAAAACAATTCATCCGCGCCCTCGCCGACCTGACAAACTGTGACGCCACTATCGCGTGCTAACTTAGACACGTAATAAACTGGCACACATACGGGGTCAGCAATGGGTTCATCTTGCAGACGTATCATCTCCGGTAAGAAATCGATCAGATCCTGTTGCGAAAGTATCCGCTCATGATGATGGGCCCCGACTTGTGCAGCAATCCGCCGCGCGTAGGGTAACTCACTCGGGTAGCTGCCATAGTCGCCGTCATACCCGATGGAAAATGTCTCGACCGGCGTCGTAGCATTCTCGGCAAACAGAACCGTGTTCACGCTGGAATCGATTCCACCTGATAGAAAAACGCCCACTGGGACGTCGCTGACTTTGCGCAACTGGACCGCAGTTCGTAACTCTTCGCGAATGCTTTTCGCAATCTCGTCGTCGCTCTTGCCCGTCAGAGGATTAGCATGATCTAAGACATCCCAATACTTATACTGTTGGATATCTCCGCCCAGGCGTGCTCTCAACCAGGTTCCACCCGGCAATTTGCGAATTCCACGAAACAGCGTCTTCGGCGCAGGGGTAGTCAGGAACGAAAGAAAGTGATAGAGACTCTCTTCATCCACCGCGCGATCCTGCTCCGGATCGCACAACAGCGCCTTGATCTCAGATGCAAATGTAATTCGACCGTGATGAATGCTGTAATAAAGAGGCTTAATGCCAATGCGGTCGCGAACCAGCCATAACTCACGCTTCCGCGCATTCCATATGGCGAAGGCAAACATGCCCCGAAACTTCTCTACGCAATTAATTCCCCACTGCGCAAATGCGTGCAAAATAACTTCCGTGTCAGAGTGGTCGGTCTTCCAACGATAATTTGCACATTTTCTTAACTCTGCACGAATTTCTGCGTGATTGTAGATTTCGCCGTTGAAGATTAGCGTAAGCGAACCATCTGCGTTCTGCATAGGCTGGCTCGCCGCATCGGACAACTCAATAATAGATAAACGTCGATGCCCGAATCCAATTCGCCCGTCCTCGCTCATCCATGCTCCGCACCCGTCCGGCCCCCTGTGCGCCATGGAGTCACGCATTCGAATGATCGTCGCGAGCGTCAGCCCGCCCGAACTCGAATCGAACGCGAGGCTACCTACAATGCCGCACATATTTGTCCTCCACGACATACCTCGATGAGTTCGATTCGCGGCACTCCTCTCAAGCCTTGCGCATCATAGATTTGCGGGTTCTCGACTTATCTTCGCAGAAAAGCGTCTGACCTCACAATTTTTGCAAAGAAAAAGCGTCCCGCAGGGACGCTTTTTCTTCATCATTTCATCTTCGTTACTGCACAATCAGTGTCAGTTTGACGCTTTGCGGAGTTCCTCCCGTTGGGGTTGCCGTCACCGTCAGCGGATACGTTCCCGATGGCGTACCCCCTCCTTGGGAGGGCGGGACAGATCCCGATCCTCCGCCGCCGCATGCAGAAAGCATCAGCAGCACCATCAATGGCAAGATGCCCAAATATTTGGCAAATCGCTTTTTGTTGCACATGGGCAGCAGCACGAATCCCACTACTCCTGCGCCGAGCATCCATACATTTCCCCGAGGATGGGCAAGTGCCGCATTCATGGACGCAAGCGTCGTTACTGAGACGGCAATGGACGATGGACTTGTCGCACTCACATTTAAACTCGAAGGCGTCACCGTGCACGCCGCTCCTGTCGGAGCCCCTGTGCACATTATCGAGGTCTGCCCTCCCGTGCCAGCTCCCCCGATGAAAAGCGCGTATTTCGCGGTTCCTCCCGCCGAGACGGTCTCAGAACTCGAGCCTCCCGAGGGAATACCAAATCCCAACGTTCCCATTCCTGTCCCCGTGCCGGATAGGGCAACGATTTGGGGACTGCCCGTCGCGTTGTCGGTAATCATGACTGCGCCGCTTAGATTGCCAGCCACTGTCGGCGTGAACGTGACAGAAATCTGGCAATTGCTTTCCGCCGCCACAGAGGCGTTGCACGTGTTCGTTTGTGTGAAATTGGTCGATGCCACGATTCCGGTTATGTCAAGCGGATCGCTCCCAATATTTGTCAAGGTCACGATTTGAGGTGCACTCGCAGTCCCGATTGCCTGGAAGGCAAACGTCAACGTGTTCAAGCTCAGACTTGCAACCGGGCCGAGGCCCGTGCCAGACAAGTTCAGCATCTGCGGACTGCCCGGCGCAGTGTCGCTAATAGCGATTTTTGCAATGCGCGAGCCACCCGCGCTCGGCGTGAAAGTGATGCTGAGGCTACAACTATTGCTCGCTCCTAAGGAACTCGCACAGGCATTATTCAGGGCGAAGTTTCCGCTGTTAGCTCCGACAATGCCAATATTAGATATGCCCAAGGCCGCGTTGCCCGTGTTCACAAGCATTACGGTCGCCGGCATGCTACTTACTCCGATTGCCTGCGGAGCAAAGTTCACACGAATTGGTGACGCGGTCAGAAATGGCCCATTAACTCCAATCCCACTCAGCGGAATAGCCAGTGGGCTGATTCGCGTGCTGTCGGTAATTGTGACAGCACCTGATTGCGGCCCAGTTGAAGTAGGAGAAAACGTTACCGTGACCGTACAGTGGGCTCCAATTGCAAGGCTGGCTCCGCAATCACTGGTCTGGCTGAAACTCCCGTTCACCTCTATGCGAGCGATGTTGAAACTCACGCTGCTCTGGTTTCCGATTGTAATGGTCTGAGGAGGGCTGGTGGTGTCAGCGCCTTGTGATCCAAAATTAAGTGATGCCGGCGAGATAGTTTTGAAAGCGCCGCTCAACATGACCGACACGTTAAAGCTTGGGAACCCATATCCAGTTCCACTCGCAAGATCTGGTGATCCGTCCTGGTTGTAATCCGCTACTGCAATGGGGCCTTGTGCGAGAAAATTCGTGATTGGCTGCTGAAAAGTTCCATCGCCGTTTCCCAACAGAATCGAGGCTGTATAAGCATAGCTCCCGCCCATAGCTAGATCGATCTTGCCGTCACCGTTGAAATCACCAATGCTGGGTAGCCCAAAATCGGTACCATCCGGAGATGCGACCGCCGTTTGAAATGTGCCGTCTCCGTTGCCCAGAAGAATGAACACCTGTTCTGTAGTCTCGCTTGTAACAGCTAAATCAGGTTTACCATCCCCATTGAAGTCGCCCACGGTAAGCCAATAGACTCCCACAGGAATCGGGTAGTCGACGTGAGTCTGAAAGGTCCCGTCACCATTGCCCAGCAACACACTCACTGTGGCCCCCGAATAGCTTGCGGTGACAAGGTCGAGCTTGCCGTCGCCATTGAAATCTCCTGTGCCTATCGCAGCAGGGGAAGGTCCGGTTGCAGAATCCACATGTGACTGAAAGGTGCCATTTCCATTGTTCAGCAGGATAGAAATGGTGTTCGATTTGAAATTCGAAACTGCGAGGTCTGGTTTGTTGTCGCCGTTAAAATCTCCAACTGCCAAGTACTCAGGTTGCAATCCAACTGAATATTGCACTGGTGCTTGAAAAGTCCCATCGCCATTGCCAATAAGAACTAACGCCTCGCCGGGGAGGCAAGTATTGTTCGAGCAATTGGCAAAAACAGTCGCGATATCCGCCTTGCCGTCACCGTTAAAATCTCCGGACGCAATTCCGCCATTGGAACCCGTGACGAGGGTGGTTATTCCTGGCTGAAACGTTCCATCACCGTTCCCTAGGAATATTCCAATAGGCGTGGGTCCCCCGGGTATGAAAGACTCTTCGGAAGCAATATCAGCTTTGCCATCGCCATTGAAATCGGCTGATAGTAGCTGTCCTACAACGCTTGACGGATAGTTCATCCCTCCGACGAAAGTACCGTCACCAAAACCGAGTAAAACGAGGATACTCCCCGGCGACGAAGTCATGCAGTCAAACGGCATGCATCCGGCAGTCCCAGCCCCGATTAGATCAACCTTTCCGTCCCCATTCAAATCAGTGGCGATTATGCCGGCCGGGTAGGGGGCACCGTATTCCACTGCCGACTGAAATGTTCCGTCACCATTACCCAAAAGAACTGACATTGATTGGGGGGAAAGATTGCTCGTGCCGAATTGGGCGACTGCGAGGTCGGGCTTGCCATCGCCATTCAGGTCTGCCGCAGCGGCAAAAACGCCACCACCCGCATAACTAGCATTAAGCACAAAAGTTCCGTCACCTTTACCAAGGAGGACGGTGCCGCCGGCATATAAATCCAATTTGCCATCAAGATTGAAATCGGCCGCGGCTAAAGGCCACCCTCCGGGAGTTTGCAAGGCGGACTGAAACGTCCCGTCACCATTTCCTAGCAGGATAGAAACGCCGTTCCCACCCGCAGCTAGGTCGAGCTTATGATCATCGTTAAAGTCAGCAACAACTACAGACTGAGTGTTTGGTGCCACAGGATATACAACCTGCGCTTTAAATGTGCCGTCGCCATTGCCGAGCAATACAGAAACTGTGCCGTCTTGGTTGTTCGTAATGGCTAAATCGAGCTCGCCGTCTCCATTGAAGTCGCCTGCGGCAACGGCCGAAGGATATGTTCCGACGGCGTAGTCGAAATGAGGCTGAAAGCTACCGTCGCCGTTGCCCAACAATATGCTGATTGTTCCACTGCCGCACTGAATACCAACCCTTGAGTTGTAGGTGCAGTTCCCGTTTGTCACGGCTAGATCCAGATTTCCATCCCCATTGAAATCTCCCGCGACCACTGCGGTGGGCGCCGGGCCCGTCGGATATGAAACCGGGGGGGTGAAACTTCCGTCCGAATTCCCTAGCACCACTGACACAGTATTGTCACTCTGATCGGCGGAAACCAGGTCAAGAACGCCGTCGCCATTGAAATCAGCGCTAGCGACCGAAAAAGGGTCGGGCCCGACCGCAATACTTGCCCTGCCGAAGATGTAGGTTTGAGCTAGCGAAGTATTGGCCAAGAGTAGCCATAATGACACGACACCTGCCATCCCAAACCGACGGTCTAGCAACACGAGACGATACGAAGACTTCATGGCGCGCCCTCCTGGAACGACGCTACAGATCGGGTATAGCAGCACCCGTTGACGGGCAAGAGGGACAGTTACACCCAGAATCCATAACACACGTTCAGGATGTTAGTTGCAGAAATATTGAAAAAGACGCGGAATGATGGCCGAGTACTCGACCGACAGCCCCCTGGAGAATCAGTCGTGAGCGCGCCCCTGAAATGATTCAACCACCAGGGAACTCAGTCGGACACCTTGGATTGCCTCGCGCACCTATTTCCCGTTACCTAACAGGAATTTTATGATCCACGGTCTCTTCCGCCAACTTCAGTTCGCGGCTAGCTTTCAAGAGAAGGTCCTTGGCTGCTTCAGCGTGCCCTCCCATTTGATCGCGATTAGCTCTCTGCGCGACCTCAGTCTTCTGAAACGCTACGATTATCATTTTTTGTGCATCTGCAAGTTCAGGGTGAGATCTCGGGTCGATGTCTTGAATAGGAGCTTGCGCCATCGTCGCACTGGAAAACATCATCGCCGCAGTAAGAACTCCGAATAACCATATGCGTCTGTGCACCATGATTCTCTCCTTGGACCTCTATAGACTCGCGGACTACACAACGCCGAATTGTACACGAGCGCCACAAGAACAACCATTTCTCATACTTATGAGTCGAGCCGAGGCCGATTCCACTATTGACATGACTAGTCATTGGTTTGATACTTAGACAATCTTTCCACAGATGTCTTAAGACGGAGGTTATAGGTGCGTTTTCAGATCCTCGCTCTAGTGACCCTTTTCATGCTAGTCGGAGTTCCTGCGTATGCGTACGGCGATCCTAGCGGCGGTGCTTTGTTTCAAGTGTTGATGCCCATGCTGGCAGCTCTCTGGGCTATGTGGATGATATTCGCCAATAATGTTCGGCGGACGGTTGGCAACTTTTGGCGAAAATTACGCGGGTCGGAATCAGAGAAACCTGCGGCTGAATAACTCCACTACATCATTTGCGAGTTTCAGCCTGTCATTAGTTCTACGAATCGTTCATCAGTTTTACGAATCGTTCATCCCACTTGTAGTTTTTGGCATGGATCAGTTGCCCCCAAGCTCCCTCGACTCTTGCTTTTTGAGAATCGGTAAGCAAAAAATGGTTGCGAACGTGCCCAGCTACGCGTAACGCGTGAGTTTCTACTTTAGGGCGCACAGATTCGAATTCGTCTAAACCCAATTCAGCGTACAACCTTGCGATTTGCTTAACAGGTTCTGCTACGAGATCTTCGTAGCGCACTTTCGCAAGGCATCCCGCTGGCACGCATCGACTACCTTTCGCTATCGTCTCTTCATGCAGAACATACGCTGCAAGCACAAATGCTTCGATCGACTCCATGCTGGCTGAAGTCATGCCGTACGTGTCAGTGAGTGTCCTCCAAAGTTTAAGATTGGATGCAAACACTTCGTAGGGATTGCGCTCAATCACCACATACCGTGCTTCTGGGAACATTGACGACAATAAGTGCAATCGGAAACCATGCGGCGGAGACTTGAGGATGATCGGTTTGTTTTGCTGGACCGTAAGCAAACGCAGAAAAAGCAGCAGGGAGTTCTTCCACTGCGCGACTTCATTTGGCGAACTAGTATGGAGGTCAAGGAGCGAGGGCGGATCAAGCATTAAGGATGGCAACAACAAGGCTTCATAGGGTGAGGGAGCGCCTAACGAGAGAAGCGCGAATTCATCCTCCTGCGGCGAAGCCCAAGAATACTTCATTTCGTCCATGGGTCTCAGCACTGTTCGCCGTTTCGTGTCCCCTGGCATAAAAGACTCCGAGAGCAGGAAATGAGTCGGATTCATGCACGTGTATGTGCTTGGATATCCGAATCTTGGATTGACGCAAAAGAGTTCATGCAGAAGGGTCGTACCCGACCGCCAAAAACCTAACAGAAAGATTGGAGGAAGCGGATTTGCAGCTTGAAGTGCATCGGCGTAGCTGGCATTTTGAAGATACAGCAGTGCGGACGAGGTAATGCTCGAGATCTTGTAGGAGAGCTTGCTCTTGAAGGGCAAATCGATACCATGGGCATCAGCCTTACTCAATAGGCGATGCCAAGCAGTGCTGGTGAGACGCAAGTGCTTTCTCATGTCGGGTGTACCAGCCTGCTGGTAGAAAGGCTATGGTCTTGGAGTAAGTGTCCGATTAACAATGTCCAGCTCATTGAGTAATGCGGTGCGCATTTTTGCAGCAGTATCTGGTTCCGAATCGATGAGATCATGGTCTTCAGATGGATCGACCCTGTACTTAAAAAGGGACTCCTTCCGTTTGCCTAGATATTGAATATATTTGAACTGGTCATCCATCAACGCAATGGTTCCCTTGGAAATCGGCTCGAAAACAGGGTTAGGCTCCAAATTCATACTGTAAACGTAGCGCTCGGGTAATTTGTGGCCTTCTAACGCGGGTTTGAGGGAAATGCCATCGGTCCACGCCGGTGCGGATCCACCTATCAGGTCTAGAACGGTCGGAAGCAAGTCCGCTTGTTGCGCAGGCTCAGCAATACGAAGGCTTTGTTCTTGACCCGGCACGTGGATTAAGAGGGGGATATGAATTAGACCGTTGTATAGATTGGGGCCGGAGTGTAGAAGCCAATTGTGCTCAAACGAATCGCCATGATCCGCCGTAACAATGACAATCGATTGATCAAAGCGACCTGTTTGTTCGAGCCAGTCCAAGTAGTCCCCTACCATTTGATCCGCATACAAAATCATCTCATCGTAGCGAGCTTGCAAGTCGGACACAGCCACGCCGGGTGGCAGTGTCGTGTTACGAAAACCAATAAAGTCGGCGCTACGACTTAATTTGCTGGAGTCAAGAAATCGAGATCGGAAAGGGGGAGGAGATAGATACGGATCGTGCGGCGGAAAGATATGGGTCCAGATGAAGCGTGGTTGAGCGATATCTGGGCGTTGAATCAGCGATCGCGCCCGTTCAAAAACAGGCTCTGCTGGATAGGGGTATTTATTACCCCAAATTAGAGCGTCTAAATAAAATCGTATTCCTCCCATTCGTTGCAGTAACGACGCAAAAAGAGTGTATTGAGCATTTGATCCCACTAGATTTGTGGCTTGTAGCCAAGGGCCGGAACCGTCCGTCGGGGCAGCATATTCGACTGCATCATAGCTCTTCAAAGTTCTATGATGGACGGGGCTTGCGAGATAATTCGACGTGATCATCGCCGTGTAGTAACCACGTTCTTCTAATAATTCAGCCAACGTTTCGCCTTGCGCCCTGACTCTCGGGAAACCTCCCACCTGAAATAAACGATGCGACCACGGCAGTTGGCCAGTTTCAATCGACGTGGTAGTCGGCGTCGTAAAGTTTGAGTTTGCGAAAAAATAGTCAAATGTCGAGGCACGCTGCGCAAATCTTGCCAGGTTAGGCGTGGTCGGGCGCGAATATCCGTACAAAGACAAATCATCTGCCCGAAGCGCATCGATTGTAATGAGGTAAATATCGGGCGACTTTTCTCCGTGGTAGGGCTTGCCGGCACGCGCGTAATCGTGAAAAAAATGTACATGACTAGACCATAACAGTAACAATGCCGTAAAACCCAACGCGACATGTAGCCACCCGATGGGTGCCAACCTGGTTCGGCAAAGATCTTGTAACTTCTTAATACTGACGACGGCCACTAGCCCCGCTGCGCTGCCAATAAAAATTATGCTTAAAATTGTCCAACCCCGAAGCCCGGGATACCAGTGGGGGAAAAGCTCTAGCCTTATCGCCCCAAAAAGATCCAGTAAGAGGTACGACATCGGGATGGCGAGACCAAGTCGCCAACTTAAGGCTATTGCCTTTTCGCTCTGGACAACAGTTCGTCCGGCCGCTTTGGCGATGAGCATGACAAGGGCCCACCAGGTGACCGCGAAGCAGATCAGAACAATCAAAGCAACCCCCACATCCAGCGCGATCTCACGATAGCGCATGTACAATAAGAGGCTGTCAATCTGTTGTAACGTTTCAATTTCCAGACTCAAGCACACGACGGCAATGATACTGATTAAGCATAGCCCCGGTCTGGCAGGCTCCGGTTGAAAAACTAATGACTTTTCGACTTCTATTACTTCCCGTGATTCAATCGGCAAAAGTGCTCACCCAAGACCGAGACTGCATGAATTAGATTTTTGAAACTAAACTTCAGCGACTGCGAGTCACCTAAGCTAGTATTTTGCGGAGACAACCCACTCATGCTAAACCCCCTTCACGCTATTTTCAACTGGGCCCCCCAGAGGTATAGCAATGGCAGTGTGTTGTTTCGGAAATGATCTATCATTTAGTCTTTGTAGTCATGATGCTAAATACCAGAGAACTTGTTAAGACGGCCGTAACTAAAGTAGCCGATTACGTATTAGACGCTGATGCGAAAAATTTGCACCGCGCGATGAGGAGAAAGGCGCTGAACGAGACTCTTTGCTTTGTCGAAGAGGAGATGCCTGGCGCGAAACCATTCAGAAGTAAGTTTTCACTGCTCGAGGCCGCACTTCAATTGCGCCCTCACCTCGGACTAATTTGCGAATTCGGTGTTTACAGCGGTTCAACGATCAATTTCATCGCCTCACACGTTTCAACCCCTGTCTATGGATTCGATTCTTTCGAAGGCTTACCGGAAGACTGGCAACCCGGCGTGGGAAAAGGTACGTTTCGGATGACTTCTCTCCCTCGAGTGCGCAGGAACGTAACACTCATCAAAGGCTGGTTCGACGACACTTTCCCTTTATTCGCACGCGAACACGAGGGGAACTGTTCTTTTTTGCACATTGATTGCGACCTATACTCGTCGACAAAAGCTGTTTTTCAAGTATTTGGCGGCCGTATAGTCAAAGGAACAGTGATCGTGTTTGATGAGTTCTTTAATTATCCCGGATGGAAGAAGGGCGAGTTTCTTGCGTTCCAGGAATTTGTCAGCACAAATAGCGTGCAATTTGAATACTTAGGTTATGTGATGACGAACGAACAAGTTGCAATCCGGATTACCGGCATTCGAAATGAATGAAGTGTTAGTGCCGGGCGGATCGCAAGATTCTTTCCTCTTTCGGCGGATTGGCTTATGCTGGTAATTCCGCATCGCTTACGGGAGGAATTTGCCGAGTCTGCGATTTAATAACTCGCGCTCTAACCGAGTCAAAACTTTCTTGGGGGCTCCATTGCATACACGTCTGCTTCTCCTGACCGGGCTCAGTTTGACATTTTCACTCTTCGTGACAAGTCTCTTCGCTCAGACCCCAGCGGACAACGATCCGATTCCGCTCAGCTACTTTGGCATGCACGTACAAGCAGGCCGGCCCTGGCCAACTGTTCCCATTGGCGGACGAAGGGTGACGTTCAATTGGAGCTTGATTGAACCCCAAAAAGGCGCATTAGATTTTAAACAAGCCGATTCTTTAGTTCAGGAGACAGCTCAGCATAATGTGGACCTAATAGTAGGCTTAGCCTTCAGCCCACAGTGGGCCTCTGCGCATCCAGAATTGCAATGCCGCGTCGGACGCGGCGCTTGTTGGGAACCGGCTAACATGCAAGATTGGCGGAATTACGTCAGAACCATCGCCACCCGGTATAAGAGCCGAGTCCATATTTACGAGATATGGAACGAGCCGACGGAGGGATCCTTTTATCAAAGCAGCGTTTCTGCTCTTGTTGCCTTAACCAAAGCCGCATATGAAGAATTAAAGAAAATTGATCCATCAAATCAGATTGTCTCTCCCTCTCCGATTGGCCCCAAGGGGTTTCCGTGGATGGATGAGTTTCTTGAAAGAGGAGGAGGAAATTATGTAGATGTCATCGGGTACCACTTCTACTTCGCACCCGCTCCGCCGGAAAGTGTTTTCGGTGAGGTCAGCCGAATTCGTTCAATCATGGAAATGCATGGTGTCCACAAACCTTTATGGGACACGGAAAATGACTGGACAGGCGATCGGGTGGACGAGAGGACCGCCATTGCTTACATGGCGCGCGTTCTCATCCTTGAGCGGGCAGCTGGCGCCTCCAGAGTATTTTGGTATGAGTGGGGCAATCCCACATTGCCAATTCATTTGGCAACCGATGACGGAAAAGACGCTAGCCCCGTGGGGAAGGCGTTTGCCAATTTACAGGGTTGGCTGGTTGGGGCCGTCTTGAAGTCATGCAGCTCACGAGACATTCCCCAAGCCTGGCATGGGTCTCATTCCATGTGGACCTGCGACCTTCAACGTGGCAACACCGTCAGCAAAATTCTCTGGAACCCGGATGGTGTAACTGCCATTGATGTGCCCGCTTCCTGGCATGTAAACCGCTCGCGCAATCTTGAAGGCGGAGTTTCCCCGATCCCGCCTAAGGCGCAAGGCGTCGGCATACAGCCGGTGTTGCTGGAATGGGCAGCCAAGTAGAATATAGACTGTCGCCCATCGTCCACTTACTGCACGGTCAGCATAACCATCGTGGAACTCATGATTGAGCCTGACGTGCCTGTAACTGTGATCGTATAGTTGCCTGCTGGCGTGGCTGCTGCTCCCCCACCACCTCCACCGCCCGCCCCGCTTCCGCTAGTGCCTCCCGCGTTGCGTCCGCCGCCGCAACCTGGGAGGAACAGCAAGGCCGCAATCGTCACGCACGCCGCGACTCCCATCATCTTCTTCCGCTTCAACCCGATCCCTGCAGTAATCGATAGGCCGAAGAACGGCATCAGCATCACATAGTAGAACCCAGACGGATGCTTTGCAGCCGGGCTCAACATCACGCTGCTCGCCGACGTGCGAATCGTGAGCGACGAAATCCCTTTACCATTCATTATCGAAGTCGGACTAAATGAGCATGTAGGCGGCGCAGTCGTCGCCGCAGAGCCATTCAACGTAATGCTGCTGCAAGCGAGAAACACGGTCTGACTGAACTCCAGGTTGGGCGTTATGCTGATCGTCGTGGTCGCTGAACTCCCGGCCATAACAGTTGCTGGCGAAGGCGCCGTCGCCGCAAGCATAAAGCCCGCCCCCGTGGTGTTGAGCAGCACAAACACACTTCCGGCACCGTTCAGCACCAGATCGGGCTTGCCGTCTGCGTTCATATCGGCAACCGCAACGAATGATGGGATTGATGGATTTGGACCAAAATTGTAAACGTCGAGAAATGATTCGAACGTGCCGTCGTCATTCACCAAGAAGACGCCCGCGGAACCACCTCCTAAATTGTTGCTGTGAGCCGCGACTAAATCGGGCACTCCATCTCCGTTAATGTCCGATATTGCCATCGCCCCGTAACCGCCATTGAGGCCTTGAAATGGGCTGAGGGCCTTAAACGTTCCATCGCCGTTACCGAGCAATATCTGGATCGGCCCAGACTGAAAGGGACCGGTTCCCACCAGATCAGCTTTCCCATCTCCATTGATATCCGCTGTACAACAGAGATTGTAGAGCCCAGGAAATGAAAAGGCTGCAGTCTGAAAAGTTCCGTCACCGTTTCCTAATAGAATCGCAAGTCCTGCTCCGCTGCCGCCCGACGCGAGGTCCAATTTACCGTCGCCGTTAAAATCGGCCGCCGCCAGTCCTGGGCCCCCGCCGTCGAAAACATACATCGGCGCTCCAAAGGTTCCATCTCCATTCCCCAGCAACACCGCAACTCCGTTATCCTCCGAAGCTGAAATAGCGAGATCGGGTATTTTGTCGTTGTTGAAGTCCGCGATAATGGTTTGGAGACTGTTGTAACCAACGCCGAGCGGATAAAAACACTGGAGGTTGGAAACTGCCGTCACCATTCCCAAGAAGCACCGTATAACTTCCACCGAGGTTTAACGAATAACCCGCCACCACCAAGTCAAGCTTGCCGTCACCATTCAAGTCTCCCACTGGCATGCTGGCTGAAGGCTGTTCCAGCGAGTACGTATGCGCCAAGGTGAACACTCCGGTCCCATCGTTCAAAAGGATTGAGACGATACCATCGCCAGCGGTAGCAACGTCCTGAGTACCGTTCTTATCGAAGTCGTCTGTAGCCGCAAGATTTCCTGCATCCAGGATTGCGGGCCATCCTTGAAAGGAACCGTTGCCATTGCCCAGCAGGATTTGGCCTCCTACAGCAATGTCCAACTTTCCATCCAGATTGAAATCGGCGACGACAGGCCCTGATGAGTAGTTTGAGTAGGTACTGAGTTCATAGGTATAAGGACTGGTGAATGTACCGTCGCCATTACCCAGCAGGGTTTGAATCGAACTGTTATCAGACGGAACAACCACCAAATCAGCTTTGCCGTCGCCATTCAAATCGCCCGTGGCCAGCGCCTGGCCGCCGGAAAATGCAGTGATCGGCGCCTGGAACGTTCCATCTCCGTCACCTAACAAAACCAATCCGTCGTTGAGCGCCAAATCCAGCTTGCCATCTCCGTTGAAATCCGCCGCGACCCCGGACGATGCGGGCCCTCCAGCCGATGTAATTGCCAATTGAAGAGTTCCATCCCCATTGCCCAAGAAAATGAGCACTTGGCCAGTGCCAATGCCTTCCTCGATTACCGCCACATCCGGCTTCTTGTCACCGTGGAAGTCACCTACAACCAACTGAGTGATACTGGTGTCGACAGGCAACGGGACGCTGTAGTTGACTGCCGGAGCGAAGGACCCGCTTCCATTGCCTAAGAGAACAACCCTCGTCAGTAGAAAGCGAAATTGCCAGAACATCAAGGTCGCCATCGCCTCGCAGATCAGCCGTGACAATATTCAGTAAATATCCAGTACCTGTGTTGGAGCTGATGGGCTTCTGGAAGGTACCGTCGCCATTGCCGAGTAGGACCATCACAGCTCCGGTCTCTTTTTGCAATAAATCTCGAATACCATCTCCATTGAAATCCGCCACAGCAACGTATGATGGTGTTTCGATGGGCGACGCAACCGTGCCGTTCCCTTCCCCCAGCTGCAAATACCCACCATCGGCCGCTGGGGCGAGCAAGTCTGGAATGCCGTCACGGTTGAAGTCGGCCACTATCAAAGGGTACGCGGTTCCGGAGTCCGCATAGCTTGGCGGATTGAAAAAGGTTACCTGGCCTCGAGCAAGTGGGAGGAAAAACAACAAAGAGACGCAGATTAGCTGGGTTCGGATCGATTGATAGGATAAACTTGCTGCCTTCATGGCGCACACTCCAAGCCTTCTCAGGCTGCAACACTTGGCAAGTGATTTAGTTGCGGAAATCTACGGGGTAGGAATCAGGTGCGATAGGTGGTCGCTTGATCCTGAGACGGAATGAAACTCGTCCGAGGCAAAAAGGATGAGACTTTTGGCAGGAGTGAAGCTAGACGGGCGATGGCGATGGCACTCGTTGGTTTTGGCTCATGGACGTCCAAAGAGTGCGTATCTTCTCGACGGAGAGATTCACGAAATCTGGGATAATATGTTCTGCGCCTGCTTGAATTAGCATGTCCGATTTGCCATTGCTCGCCACCCCAATGCAGTGCATCCCAGCCGATCTTGCCGCTTGAACCCCAGATGGGGCGTCCTCCAAAACCATCAGAGTTTCTGGCCGCAATTGCATCCGGTTAGCCGCGAGCCGATAGACGGCCGGATCCGGTTTCCCGGCATCCACATCGTCGCCGGTGACGACTGTTACGAACTTGTCACCGATTTTTAGACGCTCCAACGTAGACCATGTTCTGCTCGCACTGGCTGAAGTAGCAATCCCAGCGGGCATCCCTGCGGCGTGCAATCGCTCCAGAAAATCAGGAATACCAGGAATAACCTGCACGTTATCAAAATTCTCTTCAAAGAAGTGATCTTTCCTCTGACCGAATTCCGCAACCACTTGTGGAGGCAAGTCACCCAGAAAGTGCCGCAGAATTTCTTCCCGACGTCTTCCTTCCTCGATAAAGTCAAGTTGATCAGGGCTTACGCTCTTGCCGACAGTGGCGAGGAATTGCCGCCAAGCCCGCCGGTGTACAGGATGACTGTCAATCAGAACTCCATCCATATCAAATATCACGCCTGCCAGCATATTCGACTCAAGCTCCTTTAAAGTCCAGGCCAGCTTCGTTGTGCTTCGTTATAGTTTTCCAAAGTGCCTATATCAATTAGATATTCTGAAATCGTGTATGCCTGCATTCGTCCTACCATCTGCGGTAACACATGAAATCCTATGTCGACCGGCCGCGTTTCCGGAATCATATCGAGCATAGCGGGTGTGCCGATTAGAAGCCCCGCAAAAGCCAGATTACTCCTCGGCTCCTTGGGCTTTTCTATGAATTCTAAAATGGTACCATCTTCCGCAACATCTATGATGCCGCAGCGCGTAGGGTCCGCAACCCGGTAAACGGCCAGGGTCGCCTTTGTACTCTTATACCGGTGCGTTGCAAGCATGTCTCGAAGATTTACACGGTGCAAAACGTCAGCATAAAATACCCAGAACAAATCGTCTCCACGCAACCAATCGCGATTTGCGAGCAATGTCCCTGCACTTCCCAGTAACTCCTTTTCTTCGACCACGTGAACTTTGATGGCGTGATTACGGGTTCTCAAGAAATCTCTGACGGCACTTGCGTGCGCATGCACATTGATCAGAATTTCGTTAATGCCGAATTTGAGGCATATTTCCAGCCATATTTCGAGCATGGGCTTGCCCTGCACCGTCAGCAAGCATTTCGGCGTTGTATCTGTCAGAGGGCGCAATCGTGTGCCGTGTCCGGCGGCGAGCAAGAAAGCTTTCAAAGGGAATCTCTGCATCAAATAGCCGGGCAGCCTCTATCTTGAGGCAGCGGCGGCAGATGTCGGAACAAATATCCAGCGTGAGCCGCCCTTCTCATCCGCGTCAATAAAAGGGTCGTTGACGATCGCCTGGGCACCCTGCATATCAAACTCGAACGCCATCTCTTGAATATTTTCATTGCTTAATGCGCGCCGAACTCCAGGCTGCTGCATTGGTTCGCAATAGAGCAGTAAAAATCCACCCCCACCAGCCCCGGTGATTTTACCCCCGATTGCTCCGTGGCACCGGGCGATGGAATACAACTCATCAATCCGCGGCGTCGAGATCTTTGTTGACACCCGCCGTTTTGCCTGCCAACCGTCGTGCAGGAGCTCTCCGAACCTTCGGAGCTCGCCACGTTCCAAAACACTCCGCATTTGACCGCCTAAGTCTTTCACTTCGTGAAGAGCCTCCACCGTGGTGCCTGAACGAACCTTTGTGGAATTTTCTTGATCGCGAAGAATAGTCCAAGAATGATGAGACGAACCAGTAAAAAACAACATCAGATTGGAGCGGAGTTCGCGAATCACAGTCGGGTCAAGATCCACCGGCTCAACTTGGGTGCTTCCGTCAGGATGAAACGATATGTAATTCAGCCCGCCAAACGCGGCCGCATACTCGTCCTGCTTGCCTACATGTCTTCCAAGCTTATGACGGGCAATGTCGAAAGCCTGTTCGGCTAATTCATATTTTGATATCGGTCTTTGGAGATAGTTCGTGAGAGTTTTGAGGATATTCACGCAGACGCTGGCGGAAGACCCTAAGCCCGTCCCCGGCGGGATTTCCGACGCCAAGAATAAATCGACGGAAAGATTTGCCCCGATCTCTTTCAGGACCGCGAGCGGGATTTCCAGCTCGCTATTTTGAAGAGGCAGATTTGCGATATCATTCCACGTTTCAAATACGCGTAAATCGGAAGAAATAACCTGAATGCGACCATCGTTACGCGCGCGCAAAATAGTGTAAAAATACTTGTTAATGGACACGCTGAGCACGGCACCGCCGAATTGTTCGTAATACGAAGGTAAGTCGGTACCACCTCCCCCAAAACTAATCCGCACTGGACTGCGTACTATGAGCACCGGTTAGCCTTCCTCCCAAAGAAGTGGTCGAATCATTTTCATTTTTTGCACGCCCGGCGTCCGTTTTTCCCAATCGCATGAGCCTAACCGTCAGCGTCCACATGGTTTGCAAAAGGAGTGAGATATCTAAAAACAACGAAGGGTGGAGCATGTACTGCAGATCGAATCGAGATTTCTCTTCAGACGAATGCTGCTGTCTCAAGCCGTGAACTTGAGCTAGGCCAGTCATCCCGGGTTCGATATTCAGACGCTGTCGTTGCCAATCGGAGTAGTGTTTTGCTCGCTCGGGAGACTCCGGTCGAGGACCGACTAAGCTCATCTCACCCCGCAGCACATTCCAAAGTTGTGGGAGTTCCGTAATGCTAAGCTGTTGGAGGATAGTTTCGTAGCGAGGTAAGCCGCCACAATCGCGGTCAGAATTCAGTCTTAACATCCAGAATTGTTTACCGAATTTGCCACAACGAAGCTCCTTAACAAACGGCCCTCCTTTTTTGTGCACTAAAAGTAGCGCGCCCGTTAGAATAGCTGGCAGAGAAATCACCCCTAAAAGAAGACCAAAGATAACATCCGTTCCGCGTTTCCACGACGCCTTCGGGAAATCATCCTCAGTTTCGTGCAGACGGAGAAGTGGTAATCCGCCGACATCGATAAGTTGCGGTCTCGACAGATAGAGTTCGTAAGGATAAGGTACGACACTAACTCCGATTCCCTCTCGCCGACAACTGGCTGTTAGGTTGACGATCTCGGGTAGACCTGACTTGGAAAGAGCGATGATGACTTCATCTATTTGATGAGCGCGAAAAAGCTCTGTCACGCCCAAGGTCTGGACCGCACACGGGGCGGCCAAAGCTCCGGGTATCTGATCGAGAGATGCGTCGGCGGAACAAAGAAAGCCTACAACGCGGCACAGCATCTCGGGATGGTGCTGAATCTTAGAAGCTACCTCCCGCGCGACTAGACCATTTCCAACTATCACAACCCTCCGTACTGCTCCCCTGTGATACATAGCTCCCAAAAGCCAATGGGCAAGGATGCGGACTAGGGTAAATCCTGCAAATAGCAATAAACTGAAGTATGCCAAAGCCAGACGTGACACAAACTCCCGGGCAACATAGCTACCAGCCAGTACCACCAACGTCAAGAAGCTGACCCCCAAAAACAGCTGGGAGATGATCGCAGAAAGATCCCATCCGCGTCGAAATCCATCCAACTTCATTGCTGGAAATAAAACTCCCCATAGCACAACCACTCCGATCAATAAGGGCGTGAATTGGCGTAATATTTTGCCCCCCGGACCAAACCCATGAATGCCGTATCGCAAACCAAACGCTAATACCATTGCGACGAGAATCCAGCTCAAGTCGGCGGCGAGAATCCAATGCTGCAAGCTTTGCTTTTTCACAATTTATTGTGTTGTCGATGAAAAGGTTAGCACCTTCGACTTTATAAAACGTCACAAAAGAACGGAGCGCAGCCGATGTCTTAAGTTAGTAATCCTAACTCCTCGCGAGAATAACACAAGCGATCATATCGCATTAGATCGGGTGGTGTTGGTGGAGGCAAGTTGAGCGATTCCATTAACAACCATACTGAAGACGCAGTGGCTAATCCCCAGATGAACGTCTTCAATAACTTGCATATTGTCCGACGGAACCACAACGCAGAGACGACACAACGATTTCATTTTCCCACCGTTAAATCCGGAAAATCCGATCGTATCAGCTCCAGAATCCCGAGCGAGGCGCAAAGCATTAAGAACGTTAGGGGAATTCCCGCTACCACTTATCGCGAGCGTAACATCTCCGGGTTGGATGAAATTACGCATCTGTTCAGTGAAAATATCTTCATAGCGTGAGTCGTTCGCCCACGCAGTCATTAATGGCACATTGTCGGTTAACGACAGCACGCGAAATCGTTCGCGTCCAAGACCTGCCGTACCCTTTCCCAAATCACATGCGAGATGTGAAGCGAGCGCAGCACTACCCCCGTTTCCGAAAAGGAAGACTACGCGCTGATCCCGATACGCTCTCAAAAGGGTCTTGGCGATCTCATCAATTTCAGCATATGGCAACTGCTTCAGGGTCATTGAAAGCCCACGGAAATATGTCTCCGAGCAATCAATATCCGTCATCAGCATACTGTCTCGCCCCACATACACTTTATGCGTCGCAATTGTCATTCGAACAAAATCCTTTCGTATCTATCGTATCGTATTTCGAACCTCAACTGGAGATACCACGGTCAGGAAGATACTTCCTTCCTAGCGCATTGGTGAAATTCCCAAGCACTCTGCAAAATATTTCTAAGGTCCGAATACTTCGGCTGCCAGCCTAGTGTGCGCCGGATTTTTACGGGGCTCGCGCATAAAATTCCAGGGTCACCGGGGCGCCTTTCCACGTATTTCACCGGGATATGTCTGCCGGCAACTGCTTCCGCAATTAGCAATATCTCTCTCACGGAGTGACTGCTGCCTGTACCAATGTTATATGCATGACTTCCCGGAGCATCCAAATTCTGCATGGCGCGGATATGGGCATCGGCGATGTCTAATACATGCACATAATCACGCAGACACGTACCATCCGGCGTGTCATAGTCCGTACCGTAAATCTTGAACGACTCGATTTCACCGGCGGCTGCCTGTAGCAGTAGAGGAATAATATGAGTTTCAGGGTCGTGCCGTTCCCCCATCGATCCTGACGCCCCGCATGCATTAAAATAGCGCAAAGCCGCGACTCCCCAATTGTATGCCTTGGCGTACCAATCCAAAATTCGCTCGAACATTAGCTTCGTCTCACCGTAGGAATTCACTGGCTCCTTGTCGTGTGTTTCCAGGATCGGTACAACTTTAGGGTTTCCGTAGACCGCCGCGGACGAAGAAAAAATGAATTTTCGAATATTAGCGTGACGCAGCTCTTCAAGAAACAAGATCCCATCCGCTACGTTCTCCTTGAAGAAAAGCCCCGGGTTACTCATGGACTCCGGAATCAACGCCTTCGCGGCAAAATGAAACACCACTTCAACCTGGTTTTCGCGCAATATCTGTCGAATGGCACGTTGATCAGCTATATTGTTGCAATAAAAGGGAATCCCATCCGCCACCGCGTCCTCAAACCCCGTCGACAGATCATCAATAACGACAATCGAGTGGCGACGTCGGATGAGTTCTGCACAACAAATCGATCCGATGTAGCCTGCCCCACCTGTGACTAAAATATTGGCCATACTAAAAAGCACCTTCCGTCTTCAAAACCTTCCAAGGGGTTTGGAGCAAAATCTTTAAGTCTAGCTGAATAGACCAGTGTTGAATATAGTACACATCCATTTCCACGCGACGCGAATAAGCCACCGTTTGTCGGCCATGTACCTGCCAATATCCGGTGATTCCTGGCTTCACGGAGAGCAACAGTGAAGCATATACGCCATATCTATCTAACTCTTGAGAGGTAATCATTCGTGGCCCAACTAGACTCATCTGGCCCAGAATCACATTGAAAAGCTGAGGCAACTCATCCAAACTGTATTTTCGCAAAATAGATCCCAGTGTTGTCACTCGCGGATCCGCCGTAAGCTTGTAGTTCTTTTCGAAACTCTCAAGCAGGTCCGAATTTGCCACTAGGATCTCGTCGGCATTGGGATGCATGCTACGAAATTTGAACGCGTCAAAAGGGCCATCCCTCCCCACTACCCGCCTGCGATGGAAAATCCTACCGCCATCTTGAAGCTTAACCAGGAAACAAATTACTAAGAAGAGGGGCGACAAAAGAATAAGCGCTCCAGCGGCCAAGGACAAATCCAACGCTCGCTTCAAGAGTGCCGACCAAAAAGGACGAGAAGCCCGATTGGGCGACAGCACTCTTGGGGCGACCGCTGTTCCTTTCTGATTAGAATCGTTCAAACCGGAATAGTCCCGCTCTTAAAGTTTCGTCTACGCCTGGTCAAACTACTGTTTCAAGCTTTGGGTGTCTCGGTGATAAGTTGTGCAGCCTGCGGAATTGCTCAATTCCAGAGACCAAGACTTTGGTCATCTCGAGCCTAAATCGTCGATGATCGAAAATTCGTGCGTTTTCTCTGATCCGACGTTGGCAGAATTTATGCTCATTTTTCTCGAAACTTAGTATAGCCGCGCTCAATGATTCGACGGATGGCTCGCGAAAAAAGACTCCCGAACAGTCCGGGAAAAAGCTGCCTTCATCATTAAAGTAGCCGCGAATCGTCTCGAGTGCGCCTCCGCGACCGAAAGCGATAACAGGCCGACCACTAGCTTGGGCTTCAACTGGCGTCATTCCAAAGTCCTCTTCTCCTGGAAATAGCAATGCGCGGCAACATCTATAGTGCTGGAGCAATACCTCGTCGGATTGCCACCCCATTATGGTCACAGTCGGCCCCGCGATTTGACTCAGGCGCTTCAATTCCTCTCCGTCTCCAATTACAATCAGTTTCCGCGAAAGGCGGTTGCATGCTTCAATCGCGAGATCGACTCGCTTGTAGCGGACTAACTGCCCAGCAACGAGATAAAAGTCTCCGGGTTGATCCGCGCGTAGATCTTCATCATCCATATTCGTGTCCATGACCACTGGAGGGTATACGACTTCAGCCTCCCGTCGGTAGGTCTTCCGAATTCGGTTTGCAACATGTTGAGAATTAGCTACGAAGTGATCGACGCGCGCTGCACTATACGAGTCCCATATGCGCATGTAATGGCCTACCAGTGAGAAAAACGCGCGACCCAATCTTCCGCCGGGAGTGCTTTTCTTGTATTCAAAGTACATATCCCAAACATATCGCATCGGAGTATGGCAATAACACAAGTGGTAGGTGTGCGATCCAGTAATGACACCCTTTGCAGGACCAGATTCAGAACTAATTACCAAATCGTAAGCATCAAGATTAAAATTCTCTAACGCGAGCGGGCACAGGGGTAGAAACTTCTGGTAATGGCGGCGAATTCCCGGTATATGCTGCAAGAAAGATGTAGTGATTGTTCTATTCTGCAAGCACGGCCCAATTTCATTTCGATCCAACAGAAGCGTAAAGACATCGGCCTCGGGAAACATATCGGCCAAAGCTTCCAATACTTTTTCGCCACCCCTTCTTCGAACGAGCCAATAATGAACGAGCGCTACCCGAAGATTTTGTAACGCAGGGGGCAACGATTCATTCATATGCGCGGACACATAATCAGTGAGCCTTTGAACGTCGATTCTGAAGCGCGGACCCATAACAGAGCTCCAACCGATCCAAATGTTTCTCGAGCGTAAAGGGATCTTTCCAATGGCGTTGATAAGCCGCACGGCCCATCTGGGCCGTCGTACCCCCGTCGCCCAAGAGGGCCATCTTATCCCTCAAATCGACCCAGTTCCCACTCTGAAACCAGAACCCGGTGACATTGTTCTCCACCATTTCTCGGCCTGCACACTGGTCGGCTACTATGGCGGGGATCCCGAGCGCCGCAGCCTCGGCAATAACCATTGGCTGTGCCTCATACCACCGCGAGGGAAGAACGATACACCTCGCCGAGCGAAGACAAGCTTTTACTTCCTGTCGAGATTTCCAACCGGTAATTTGTGCTCTAGGATTGACGAGTTGAATCTCCGCGCGAGAGGGTCCCTCTCCTACGAAAGTGACGTCACAGTTGAGTTCCAGCGCGGCTCGCGCGAGCAAATCAAGACCCTTTTCCGGCGACAACCGCCCAAGGGACATAAACCGCGAATTTGCGCTCACATCGACCGGAATTTCTTTCTCGAAGTCGCTCGGACTGTTCACTCGATAGGTAGTAGCACCTCGAGCTACGAAATCCTTCAGTATATTCTCGCTAAAATCAGAGATCGTTATAAAGCTCAACAAAGGGGAATTGCGAAACCCAAAGCAATTCTGCACAACTTGTCTCGCGCTCCGCCACAACTTTTCCGAATAACCGTCTCGATCACAATTCTCGCTTAAGCAAGCCGCTGAAAGAGGGCGCAAGTGGCAGCATTCTTTTTTTGGAAAATTAAAAAAACCCCCGTTCGGACAAGCGTAAAAATAATCATGCAGCGTCACAATGACAGCCGCACCATACTTCAACGCCGCCCTAATGATGCTTGAAGTCAAAGCTTTCGTCCAACCATGAACGTGGATTACGGTTCGATCTAATTCTGCCTGCTCCAAGAGCCGGGCCATCATGCGACTAGACTTCAAATTCCATATTCCTTGTGTCGCCGCCCGAAGGCGATGAGGATCGTTTTTTATGTCGCATTGCCCGGTCAGGACTACATTTACTTTGGATTCCCGCAAACTCTTTGACACCGGGGCTACGGCGGCCAAAAAAGTAACGTCATGGCCTCGTTCCGATAGACCAATTGCCGAACTCAGAGCCACCTGGGCCGCTCCCCCATTTACGTGCGCAAAATCATTAGCCACAATAATATTCAGTTTCAAGACATGGCCTCAATCATAGCCAAACCAAATTTTCTGAATTTAATACGTCCCCCGCCCACCGTTGGTAATCTGTTCCTTTGGCCGGGAAGCCACGATTCTAACCTGCCTAATTCCGCTCAAGAATGCCCATATTTGGCAGGACAAATGGCGTACAGAAGGAGACACGAGGCGATAAACTCTTTGGCTTACCGGTACCCAGCTATGACATAGCAGTTCCACTCGCTCAACGACGTAACCAGCTTGGGCGAAAAGATTGCCCAGACTCAATGGCGTCCAAGTGTAGAGGTGGTGATTAACGTCCCCCGCATCGTATCGCCTTTGTCTACGCCAATCCTCGGACGGCACCACGAAAATGATTTTGCCTCCTGGCTTCAAACGGGCAAAAAGTTTTTCCAAAATATCCAAAGGGTTGCCCACGTGCTCAAGGGCATGATGGGAAATGATCGCGTCGAAAAATAGACCATCAGGAAGATCCTGCAAATGGGCGTAAACCTGAAGCAGTCTCGCGGCCGTGGCTCGTGCGGACGGGTTCACTTCAATTCCATAGCGACTTTGGCACCGCAATGCCGACAACATGAAGCCACCACCACATCCGAAATCTAGAACTGAGTCTTCCTCCTTTAAATAAGGTGCGAACTTCCATTGGTCTAGTAGTGCGGAAAACTCCCCTCCCGCGCATTGCCATGCGAAGTATGACGCGTCGTAGTAGGCTTCCGAAGCGCTCTTCATAAGTTTTAGTTTAATAATAACGTTGTTCTGAAATGCCAAGACGCAAATCTTTTTGCCGTGAGAAAGACCCTAACGTTTGTTCGTAGACTCGAACGGTCTCTTCAGCGATTCTGTCGTCGGTAAACTTCTTCAGCACGCGGTTTCGGGCTTTCGAACCTAAACTAGCCCGGTAACCCGGCTCTTCGAGAAGGACACGCAAGCTTGCCGCAAGGTCAGCCACGTCCCCTTCGCGAAAAACTAATCCGGCGTCTCCGATTACATTGGGAATCTCCCCCGAGCTCGAACCGACTGGCGGAGTTTCGCTGGACATCGCTTCAATCAGGACGTGCCCAAACTGTTCCTTCCATCGAGGAGTGGTTCGCGAGGGAAGCACTAAGGCATGAAATAAATTCATATATTGGGGTATTTCTAAAGAAAGTACACGGGGTATCCAACGAACCCGGGATGAGACACCCAAGCGTTGGACAAGCTGTTTAGCCGAAATTAGGAACTCGCCCTCTCCTACGAGAACTAATGTGCAGGATTCTGGCAGTAACGCGAAAGCGTGAACTAAATCGGCTATACCCTTGGCTTCCACTATTCTCCCAACATACCCGATAATAAAACTATCGTTTGCTATCGCGAGCTTCCCTCTTAGCTCGAACACATCACGCTTACGAAAGAGTCCCGTATCGATTCCAAGCTGAGGAATAATGGTAATCGGCTTGGAAAAGCCTCGCTTCTCTAAGATTTTTCTTGCATCGACATTGCCGGCAATTGCCGCCCCTGCATGCGCAAAAGTATAACGTTCGAAATACGCAAAGGGAGGTGGGTATTTCTTATTGATATTCTGCCACGTAAAAAATACTACCGGCTTTTTCGAACTCACACATCTCCGCATGAACTGATACGTGACTAAACTCCAGGGCTCCTCCTCGATGTGCACTAAGTCAGCTTCTATGGGACCTATGGGAGCTGTGTAGAAATGGAAATGAGTGTATCCCGACAACAAACACGGCAAAACCCTGAGCCGATAACCAGCGGTGTTTCGGATCTCGAGTTTATCCTTGCCCCAGCGCGGAGGAGTGATGACAGTCAAATCAATCCCAAGTTTCGCCAGCGACCGTAATTTCCCGTGATACGCACCTAAGACTTGAGATTTTGAGACCATTAGGACCTTCATTGATTTGGTCCAAACTCAGGCGAGACACTTATATAGATATGACCAAATTTAAACATTTGGGGAGTAAGACCAATCTGACTACAGAGATCTAAATCTGCGGTTGGGAGCGCGCTTGGAGCATGCGAATCATCAAAACCCAATCCTCACTCTTCAGAGTCCCAAGCAGTATCAGAACGCTGAGGTAAGACAACAATCCCAACCCAAACTGAAGTCCAAGACCCGCTCGGACCAAAGCGACAACAGACAACATCGCGGACGCTGCCAAGAAAAGTCTTAAGAGCATAGGAGGAATCGTGGCTCGCTTAAACGAAAGACAAACCCTCCAAGTGGCAAGTATCGCAAAACTTGAATTTGCGATGAGTGCTGACCAAGCGGCCCCAATGTAGCCGAGCCTAGGAACCAGAACCACATTCGCAGTAAGTCCAGCTGCAAGCGCAAGACAACCGGCCCACAGGTTCGTTTTCGCTTGGCCCGCAGCCACATTGACGAACATAAGGTAAAAATATAAAAAAATCGGCACGATACACCATATTAAGACTGCAAGTACCCCAGCCCCAGGTAAAAAGCTATTCCCATACACGAAGGCCGTAATCTGCCGGCTAAATAGGCTTATGGTCGCAGCAATCGGGATGGAAAAAAGCAGGACCGCTTTGATTGTGGCATTCAGTAGTCGATCTAGTGCAACGGGATTTTCTGTTCGCAAACGGAAAATTAAAGGAAATAGAGCCGCACCCAGCAACGAAGGAAGAGCCGAAAATGCTTCGACTATCTTGAACGCACCCGCGTACCAGCCTATCTGCTGTTTTCCTATCGCAAAATAGGTAAGTACCAAAAGGTCCCATTTAAGATAAATCGTTCCGACGATAAGCGTGCCTGCAATTGGGATACCCGCTCGTAGTGCCTTCCGAATAATCTGGTTATCCCACGAGAGATGAATACGAACGATGTGTTCCCGAAGTACAAAAAAAGCCAGAACGCATGCCGCGAAAGTCCCCACGACCAAAGCCCAGAGTACTCCTAATATGTGCCCATTTCTCAAGCAAATGATTCCAAGAACGATGATGCACACACGATTAAAAATCTTAAGATAGGCCTCCAAATCCATCCTATGGTAGGCGTTCGTGACTGAACAAAAATATTCAAAGATTGCCGTGAAAAGAATGAATAGCGACGCCAGCAATAGAATCGGAAACGGGGGCAGTCGCTCCGAGAATGCCCGATTCAAAACCCACATTGCCGTTACCATCAATGGGTACGCGAGCAACTTGAAGGATAAGACGGTGCTCGCGGTTCGATCATTTGGCTCCTCTTCGGAAATCAGTAACTGGATGGTAGCCAAGTTCAGTCCGGGGTCCAGGAATAACACGCCTAGTATGTATGTCGTCGAAATCGCGACATTGAGAACGCCAAACTCGGTGGTTCCTAATTTTCTTCCCACATAAAAAAAGAAGATAAGAAAAAGGAATTTAGAAAAAATTTCGCCAACAAACTTAGAAAGAACATCTCTCCGGATTATGGCGAGCAATTGCATGGATCAGCCAATTCGAGCCTGCAGAGCACTCTTCTCTGGGCTGGCTGGCACCGATATGCCGCGCTGCAAGCCTAGCATCATGCCTATGATCATGAAATGAGTGTGGCCGGTGTTCTTCGCAAAGTAATGATAGGACATTGTGAACCAAAAGATGTGATACGCCAGATAGGCGAAACCAACAGATCGGATGATGGGCACAGAGTTCTGGCGCAAGACCCGTACGCCTATTCTGATAACCGTTACCGCGAAATATACATATGCCAATAGCCCAACAATCCCTTGTTCCGCCAAGACCCCAATCCAAACATTGTGCGGGTCCATTTTATCGGATCCCATCATTTCCTCTACCGACAAATAATGAGGGACTAACGTGACAAAATTTTTCGGGCCGACACCTAGAATCGGATGCTCAAGGAATAATTGGTATGCAACCGCCCACAATGCCAGGCGCGATAATAATGAATTCGATTGCTCGGAGTCACTCTCCGCTTCGGCAAAGCGCGCGATGGTGACGTCACGCAATTGCGGAATGCTTACGACCAGAATAATCGCTGAGAGAATTGTGACGGCAAACCCCATCAGAAGTCTCTTGCGGTGTTTTCCCGCATACCACGTCACCACGAAGCCGGCAACTATGAACCCCAGCCATGGCGCCCGTTCCTGTCCGAGAAGCGAGCCAAACAGCAATATCCCCAAAATTACGAGGTAAAGTCTCTTCCGGAACGACCGCTTTTCATTCACCCACAATGCAAAGGCAACGGCGGCACTGTAACTGGTGTAGAACGCGTATTCCTGATGCGCAGCAAAGGTGCCCGTCGGGTACAGCATACCGTCCGCAAACTGGCCCGCAGCTACCAGAGTCTCAAAAACAAAAACGCCTAAGATCGCGTGAAGAACCCTTAAGAAGTACTTGGGTGTCGTGACCAGCGAAAAACACCATGCAAGCAAGCCGAACTCTAAAACTTGCAGCACAGCCGCGGCCGCCCGCAGTCTATCCGACGCGTTGAATGCCGAAGCGATCGTGGAAAGCAGAACCAAAAAAAGTGGAAAAAAGAAAGACTTCTGCAAACTGTGAAAACCTTTGAATGCAGCACGAACTATCACCACCAATGCGATGATAATCAGAACAACGTCGGGCTGGGTAAATTCAACATCGCCCACAGAAACCAAGGGTTCAATGTCCACCAAGTAAAGACAAATGGCGATGGGGATTAAACAACCTAACAGCGTCAGAAGGCTTTGGAACCCCGCTCCAGCCTCGTGGGACATTTCCGGTCGCTCGCTAATTCGGCTTTCAACTCGATGAACTGGCCTGTTCGCTCGAAAAGCATCCAGCAAGGGCGTCGACTTAGTAATGGCAACAGTCATTCTGTGGTTACAAACCTGGTAGCAACATCGCGGTGTGAAAATCAGGAGCGGGCCAGTGTAAGAAACAAACGAAATTAGGGCTGCATGGCCGCCGGTAGACGGGTAACAATTACTTCCTAATTCTCGCGAGAACCATATACCTCGGCAACTGGTTTACGCGCATAAACGGTCACATGATTGCTCAAGCCGGTCATTTGCCCTAGTAAAAACAGGGCAAACGTTCCAACAATCCGAGTTAGTCTCTGCAATGGCGCGAGACCCTTGAATCTATGCAGTAAAACCTTAAAACCATAAGTCGATGGGTCGTAACAAAATGCCTCAAGACCGTGACGCGTAAGCAATATATTCATGCTGCGCTTATTGAAACAAACTGAATGTCCACCCGCAGTCTGGTAAAGTTCCTTAACATAAAAGTTTACCGCTCCCGCAGTCAACTGAAAAAATACACGGCTGGCCCGGCGGATGATTCCATCCTCTGACGGAGTTTGCAAAATTAGGACGCCACCGGGCCGCAACATACGGACGCACTCTTCGATTGCACGATTAGGAAACGCCAGGTGTTCGATTACCCCGAATAACGTAATCACATCGAAGGCATTGCTCGGCAAATTAGTGTTCGATTCTATCGACGCGTTAAGTACGTTAAAGCCGTTTTCTTCCCTGGCATAATTGGCCACGGCGGGACTCAACTCTAGTCCGACGACATTCCAACCCGCTTTCTGCGCGTGGTCAAGAAAAACACCGATCCCACAGCCTACGTCGAGCAATGACCGTCCATGGCTCTGCACAAATCCCATTTCCGACAGCTTGAGGTTCATTCTCTCAAAATCGGTTGCTGCCTTGAGGACTTGCAGGGGCTCCGCTTTCACTGCCGATTCCTCACTAAAACCAAAGTTATCGTCAATTACTTCGTTAATGAAAGTCACCCCACAGTCACGGCAACGTAGGACCTCGAACTCTTGCGTGGCACAACGAAATTCACAACGTTGACGACTCGAATTGTCACACACTGGACAGGCGCGCTTTAGAGCAGGCGGGCGACCGCCCATAGAACCGTGAACGGGCTGTGCCACCACCTCAGCCGTCTCGACAAGCTGCTCCCTCATTGCTTTCTCCATTTTGAAAATACGTTCAGCCAGGACAGGCGATTTATGAGGGAGGCGCGGAACGGGCCTGTCTCAGACCATATTTCCAAGATAGTCCTTTTATAGGGCTCGTTATCATCGACTTCGCTCCACAGTTCATGCCCCACTATCCAACAACTACCCACCATGAGACCAAGAAATCCTCCAATGGCTACGAGCAACAGTCGCGGCGGCCAAGCAGGTTTTTCCGGCAACTGCGCTGCATCTAGTACTTTAACGCTTGGAGTCTCCTTGGCTTCTTGCACCCTCGCCATTTCGTACTCCTCGGTTAGCAATGCATAAACGGTCTCATCGATTTTTACACGTCCATAGAGGTCTGCGTATTTGACTCCGAGGACTGGCAATTGGCGAAGCGAGGGATAAAGGTCATTTGGACTCAGGGTTTGCGACCCGTTGTAGTCTTTGCCTCCCAAATTGTTCAGCTGCGCTTGCAATTCGGCAACATTGGCTTTGAGTGAGCGCACCTTCACATTCTCGGCCGTGTAAATCTGTTCCAGACCTTGCAACTCGGATTGAGCCGCAATGAGTTGGCCCTGGAGACTGGCTGTCGCTTCCACCATGGCTTTGCCTTGGTCTTCAGGATCAAAAGTGGCATTCTTGGAAGAAAATTCGCTCAACCGCTGGGACGAATCTTGAAGTTCCTTATGAATGACATCCAGTCTCTGCTCTAAGAAGGCGCGTTCGCGCGATGCGGCCGAAGTGTTGACTTGGGCCAATAGCCGGTTAAGTTCCTCAACGTATGCCTGTGCCATGGCCTGGGATCTAGCGCGATCGTGATCGCTGACCGTGATTCTGATAATTCCAGTCTTCTTGTCTTCAGTGATATCTACGTTGGAGGCTAGCTTTTTTCGCGTGGCGAGATACGTCTTACGCCAATACACTTTCCGTAAGTCGAACCGATCGATCAGACGGTCTGCAATGGTGCGACTGCTTAACACACCCACGAACAAAGCTCCGGGTCTCTGCCCTCCCAGAAGTTCCCCTATACCGCCAGCAAGACCACCCATGCTGCTGGCAGCGCCCCCGCCACTGGAACTGCCACTCATCAGCGCACCGAGCATGCCAAGGCTTGAACTTGCACTGCTGTCGGGCGGCATCAATTGCACGCTGGCATCGAAGCGATTGGGGATGAATGCCACCAGTACGGCGGTAAGAACCAGCCCCCAAACCAATGGTTTGCGGAGACGACTGCGCTGCCTCCAAAGGAGGCGCGTCACCGCCCAGAAAGGGGAATCTTGGGGAACGGCCGAATCCAAGACCGCCCGTTCGTTAAGCGGATCCGTCAGCATCAGATCATCGTCAGCGCGTTCTACCGTAACTTGACCAGAAGGGTTCACTGCCTTTGCGCTCCTCGGTTACTCGTCCGTGATCCGATCATATCAATTATAAAGGGGACCAATTTGACGGCGCTACGATGTAATAGTGCCTAGTCACTAATCTCGCCCTAGCCTCCAACGAGGAGAGAAGATCAACTGCAGAAACGCCGTTACGTCGGATTGCCGGGTTTGGTTCAGCGACAGAAATCGCCATTGTTCGTACTGCACCATTCCAGAAATCGCAAGACTGGGAGCTATGGTAAATTCGCTCTGCGCAGAATAATCCACCAATCTTCCCCCCTGAATAAAATTAGGGGAAACACCTTGGAGCCTGTAACCTAACTGAAGCTTATCTCGAGACGAAAGCCAATAGGTCAAACTTCCCTGCGCCCCTCGGCCCGCGCGACCAATCCAACTGCCCATTAGTAATCCATCGTTGGTGTAGCCGTCGAGGAACCGCCTATTGTCCGAGTATACGAATCCGGGCGAGAATTCCTTAGTTCTTGATTCATTAAATCCCTCCGCGCGAATCTCCAACTTCGGAAGTTTTGGGAACCGTGGCATGTAAATTCCGGGGCTCACATTTGCTCGAGTTGACCCGATTGGCGATATTTCGTCAGTCACCAGGGAATCCAAATACAACGTTACCCAATCTCTAAGGTGAGGAAGACGGTAAGTGAAATCCGCCTGTGAAATTCGCTTGCCAGGGTTGTTGGGCGCAGTGGAGGAGTGCGCGAAATAGGTTCGAAAGAAGTTGCCGAACGTTACCGGCAAGCCAGGCCCACCGAACATTGCCGTAAAGCCCATGCCGAATTCAAAATTGGGAGTGGGTTGAAAGCTGATTTTATCCCCGTGTATGAAAGGTTGGGGATAAATGTCTGGGCCGACTACGTTGGCATAGTGGGGATAGCTTTGACAAGCGGGCACGAAACAGGCCTCCCACTCATGCCCCGAGAGTTGGCCGATAAAAAACTCCGTACGAAAGGGGCCGAGAATCTTAAGCAACCCTGGGATCTCGTGCGGCTGAACATCGTCCACCTTGAGCATTGGAAATGGCGCGGCATTGTTACTCATCAAGAAGGAACTCGAATCACCCGGTCCCAGCCATGAGCTTTGCTCTCCAAAAGTGAATTGCAAATTATCTATGTTGAGGGAGATCGTACTATTCAGCAATTTCACTTGATCCAACTGCCCGATGCCATTTGCAAGGGGTGGGTAGAGATTTGCCGTTCCGACGGCCACCAGCGTTGATGAAGGGTAGGATGGGGCGGCTGGAGCATGTTGATATTCGGCATCAATGTTCACGGCAAATGGGCCTGCTTCGGCTTGGGCCGCGACTCCGGTAATGCTGTTGTATCCAGTCCAGTACGGACGTCCGTAGTCATTGGTGATGGTCTGCCCGAAATTGTAGCTGTCGCGTAGAGGTGTACCTGATATGCCAGTAGAGCGCGTGTACACCGCGTCTAAGCTTGCCCCGAGATTTGCGGCACCATTCAAGCGAGCGGTCTCGAGAGCGAATTCGTCTCTGAGTGCCGCGTAGATTTTCTCCGCGCCTACCGGTTCGTCACTTTCGGCAGAGATTCGATTCTGTATATCATCAAGCAACCGGGCACATGCCATGCGCGTCCAGGGACGAATGCCGAGCATGTTCGATCGTACATAACCCAGCGCAATCAAGCGCTCGAATGCGGGGTAAATCCAGCTGTCCAAGGGAACATAGGGCGAAGCCATGTAATTGGGATTGCGGGTGCCAGTTTCGTTTTTATCTTCAAACAAATTCCCCCACGCTCCGCCGCCAACCTCCGGATCGTGATGGGCACGATACACTTGCCGGCCAAAGTACCATCCCAGAGCACTGCCGACGATAACATCAGCAGGAAAATGCTGCCGCGCAGTCACACGTGTGACCGAAACCGCCGTTGCCGCCCCGTACGCAGCAATCTGATATAGGGTGCTGGGATATTCGTGGGCCATTACACTGGCAATAGACCAAGCAATCGCGGAGTGTTCAGAGGGAAAGGAGGCTCCGCCCGCAAAAAAATTACCGTTGCCGTCAGCCTGCATAGGGCGCTGTCGTTGAGTGATTTCCTTGAATAAATACGCTACACCGGTGCTATTGATGGCTGCTTCGCCGCCAAGCAATCCTGCTTCTTTCATGTGCTCGCTGTTGGTGAGTTCCCCCAATAAAAATGCGCCGCCTCCAACTCCGATCATGGCATAGGTGGAATAGTCCGAAACGTTGAGACTGCGATTTAACTGATTCGGCTGGTTTGGAACCTGCTTTGACCACCATTGATCGCTGGCGATGAACCCCGCCGTGATCCCAACGAAGGGAACGGCCCACTTCAAATCTTTGACATTGAAGCGGGTTGGTTCTGTCCAGAACTGCGCCTGATCACTTGCGAGGTGTTTTACGAATGGCATGACAAGGCGGTTTTGAGGATCTTCACCTGGGGGCAGAGTGAACCTGTCTTCGCCCGTTGGTTTTTCGTGATCCCAAGAGGCCTCGCCCTTGGCTTGAGTCGATTGCCCGGGCGAAGAAGGCGCGGACCGACCCGAGGAGATTTGTGCGCGCAGCTGCAAGGTAGTCGCGATATAGAACAATGCAACCCACAAACCAAGCCGTGACGAAATACTCGACCGCCATCGCATTGCCTAGAATTGGTGCGCATAGTACGCGGCAATGGAAACAGCAGATCCGATTTGAGCTGCAAGAGCAAGGTTCTGGAAGGCGTGGCTCACCGAGTACACCTTTCTTGGGACCACCACCATGTCTCCAGGTTCCAGTGCCGCGCTGGCCACACCACTGTGGAATAAACCCCCTTGACCACCCACTACGGAACCATCCGCGCGGATAACGAAAATCGCCTTCCTTTGTGCCTCAGTCGTAGGTCCACCTGCCTGGCTCAGATACCATTCCGCATTTCGGCCCGGTTTGTAGGCAATCCCGGTTGGGTTATAAACAGCACCATCGACCAACACCATGCTCGGCCGCTTGGGGATATGTATGCTGTCGCCGGCCCGCACTTGAATATCTGCAGCAGTATTTTCCCAATGGTTCATGTTGTTAGAAATGTGAATCACAAGGCGGCCTTGCGGCGGCGTATTTTGCAGGCTTTCCAACGTGGCCTGATATTGCTCGAGAACAGCTTGTCGTACCAATCGATCTTCGCCCGTCTGCTCCGGCTGTAACTTCACATCCGCTTCTTGGCTTTGCACACTACGAATGAGGGCCGCTTGGTTGCGTGCCTCCAAATCTTTCACTTCGCTACGTTGGTACAGCGCCCCATATGCATACGCATCGCTCCGGAAACCTCCGGCGCGCGTGATAATCGAACTTAGTCGCTCACCTTCCTGTATGCCATAAGTCCCCGGATGTACGACCTCACCACTGACTTCGATGGTAGCCCCTAGGTCTCTCCATCCTGGGAGTTGTCGGATCGCCAAAACGTCGCCGTCACGTAAGCGGACGTCCGCATCCGCTACATTGTTCAGCGCGGCAGTGATATCCACTTTTACATGCTCGCTGACCATCTTGGTCCCGTCTTCGACATCGTAACGAGTCAGATCAGCATCTTGCGTGAAAGCACCACGCTTAAACCCTCCAGCGAGTTTCACCAACGTAGCGGCGGTCATGTTCTCACCCAGAGGATACTTGCCCGGTCGCGCAACTTCACCGGAAATAGTCACAATGGGGGGGTCGGTTTGCGCCAGATTCTTGTGTACAAACACTCGGTCTTTCGGGCCTAGCGATATATTTTGTGTCGAATCGCCTTTGAGAGCCTCTGCGAGGTTTACGCTGAGCACGTCTATCTTGCCATCGGCGGTTCGGCGGAAAACTTGGGCATCATCCATCAAAGCATTTTGGGTTACCCCTCCAGCAAGGAATATGGCATCGCGGAGAGTTGCGGAGCCATTGGTCACGTGATCGCCGGGATCGCGTACTTCGCCGGTAACCGTGACAATCGGCTGGTCTTCAAAATCAAAGCGCCCGAAAATCCTCACCGTATCGAACGGCTTGAGAACAAGGTCATCTTCTTTCCCCTCCATCGCGCTTCCCAGATTGAACGCCAAAATCTCTGGCGCGTAATCGGGTTCATGCAATCGGATGACCTCCGCATGCGCCTCGTAAGGCTCGGGCAGGAGATCTTTATATGACTTAATCAAGTCAGTAACTCTCATGCCGTCGCGATAGGCAAATTTTCCGGGTCGCGAAACGTGGCCGTCTAGATAAACAGTCTTGTCGGGGAACGGAAGGATCGGCGAGATCTTGACCTTGTCCCCGTCCTGGACCTGAAAGTTGTCGAGTGCCGCCCGCACCGAGGACTCGTTGTTCGTCTCTGGAATATCAAGTCTCAACATCGTGCGAGATTCGTGTGCTTCCAGTCGCTCTACATCCACATGGCGGAATGTGCCCGAAGGCAGCACACCTCCCGCTAATTCCAAAACTTCCGATAAGCTTTTCTCGCCATGCAGTTCATAAATGGCTGGACGACGCACCATTCCCTCAATCGTCACTTCCGCGCCCAACGGCGGGACTTGAACTGTGTCCCCGGCCTCCAGGCGAAGCATATCGCCATCCACTCCGTGCAGAAGTAGATCGTAGACATCCACTTCCTGCAGCAATTTATTGCCGCGGTAATGCCGCAAGATTCTCAACGAGCCTTGCGAAGTAGGCCCGCCCGCCAGGTAAAGCGCATTGAGCGGCGTCGAGAGTGCGCTCACATCATATGCACCAGGACGCTCGACATCTCCCACAACGTACACACGCACGGTGCGCAAGCGGCCAAGTGAAACATCAGCATCGACATCGCGGTATTGGCTGCGCAAATTGGTCTGCACAATGCGCTGCACATCGCCCATGCTCCTCCCCGCCACTTCGACCGCGCCGACCTCGGGGAGAGCAACTCGGCCTTCGCGATCGACCATAACTTTAATTTGTTTGGACACGGCACCAGTTAATTGAATGGTTAAACCATCGCCAGGCCCGACAACGTACTCCGGTCCCACCGGCAAGTCCATCGGAAGCTCGTCGATATTTCCGGTGCCATTATCAAAAATATCGACGCCAAACCGCTCCAACTTGGGCGGTCGTTTCTGATATTGCGCATAGAGGTCGTAGAGAGAAGGAACATCTGCGTAAGGATTCGGCCGATGACGGAGTCGGGGTTGGTCAGAAGGCTTCGGGTAGTAGGGCGGCGGTATGATCTGCACCTGATTTTCAAGACTTGCCTGTTGTGGAAACTGGGAACCGAAACTCCCTTCCCCTCGCTGCCCAAGCAAGGAACCAAGCGACGAAAGATCTGCACCTGAACCCGTACTGCCGAAAGTGCCCATCCCCCCGCCCAGGCCGCCGAATCCTGAATTTGTAGAGTCCCCACCCAGGCCCTTCCTGCCCATTGCGGGCAATCCGCTTCCTGCGCTAGTGCTAAGCAACGCTGGAAGGTCCTCCCCGGAGAGAGAAGAACCATCGCCAGTCTCCCCCTGCATATCTTCGAACTCTTCTCGCTGCTGCATCTGTACTGACTGCAGTTGCCGTTGCGGGTCGGCATAAAAGTAAGGATTTTGCGGCGATGTAGGGGAAGGAGCGTATTGCGAAGGCGGATTTTGCGAAGGCGGATATTGCTGTTGAGGATATCGCGACGGAGGATACTGAGGCGAATATGGCGTTTGCGCGTTTTGGCCACCGGTATTATCCGCGACCGTACTTCCATCCTGCGAACTCATGTAAAAGTAACAATCCAAATCATCGTCGTGTTTAAGCCAATAAGCATCCTCTTGGGAGGGCGACCGTTTATCTGCGTCCTGGGATGTGGACTTGGAGGCGTCGCCTTTGGCTAACGGCGGACACAACGGGATACGAGCCAGTTCCTGTTGTGTGGGCTTGGCTCGAACATATCCACGCTGTTCTATTTGTTGCGTGGCGAGTACGCGCACACCGTCGTCCTCCCGAATCATGGTGAAAAGGCTGTCATCGGTTAGCTCGGATGGATCAATCACTCTTCCCTGATCGAAAGCTTTGCGGACGACAGCCTTTTTTATCTCCAGCAACAATCCGCTTTCCCGGCGAAGCATTGAGATAATGGTTTCTGGGGACAGGGAAACCATTTGCTCCGCTTCTTTTTCGGCACGAGAGTCTGTTTGATCGACAGCAGTTTTGCGCTGGACGTAAACCGAAGCTTGCTGTTGAGCGACCGTCAACAAAGCGTGGAAGCAAAAAAACAGCCCGAGAACACTCGTGGCAAATGGGAAGCGAAACTGACAAGCGACTTTACTCATAGCACCCCTACAAACTTTACATGATTTGACGCGCCCGCAAAACGGGATGGTGCCCTTCAGCCAGCTAGAGAATCAGATACCAAAAGCAGTGGCGTCGCTGACCACAGCTTCGCCCCGTGACTTTTTAGTAAAGATCAATCTAACTCCTTACTGCTCAATAATTAAGGTAACTACCAATCTAGACGATCACCAAGTTGCCGTAAAGCGAGAAACACTCTTCCAGTCAGCTAAACACCACAAACTAGACAAAGTCGCGGAATTTTTGCGAGGTCTGGATCAGATGCCGATCTGACTGTTTCTCGATCACAATGACTTGAAATCGACGCTGTGTCCGGCGCTTACTTCCAGCTCGTTTCGCTCGGATCAATTCGCAGTGTTTCCGGCCACTTCAGTCAACTAGGCACGATCAAAGTCGGATCCGGCAATCCCGGCTCTAATCGTTGTGGCTGTCGTATTTCGTTATGCTAACAGTGATATCCGCCTCCGTAAAGGAGGGCGGCCTGAAGCAATTGTAGGTTGCTTAGTGAGAATGATGCTCGCGATCAAAGACGGCATTTTGAGATTTACAACCGTGCGTCAATGCCAAACTATTCCCGGGTATAGACTTGGTATGCGGTACGCCCGGTATGCATTGCCCCCGGTAATATCCAACTGCCAGACAACCTGCGGATTATCGGTTCGCGTGACTTCAAAAACTCGAGAGCCAACGGTAGCGACGAAAGGATCGGTAACATCGAAATCTATGTCGCCATTATCGAGGGCGACAATGCTGCCTCCCCATGGCGTGAAAAGGCCCGGCGAGAATTGCCACTCTATGGCCGCGGCTTTAGTAGATTCATCGAGGTTGACGATGACCGCTCGGCTATTGCAAACGGGATAATATCCCTCGCACCCTGATCCTCCTCCTTCGGGTATGCGCAAGTTTCCGTCATCGAAAATTGCTAACTGCATTTGCGAGCCGTTGGCACTAATCACAGAAGGGTAGTGTTGGGCGTAAAACCACTCGCTTGGGTCGCCCCCTGCCAACTCAAAGTCCCCGCCCTCACCGAGGCGCCAAAGGATATCCCCCGATCCAGCCCCATTTTCGTACTCAATTTTGAGAATCCAACTTTGATTGCGCATCGAAAGTATGATATTGCCATCTTCCGGGGAGTACACGACAGCATTTGCATGAGTCCAATCGGGCAGACCCATTAAGTGTCGATTCACATCTAGGTGGTCAAAGCTCGACCACGCCCATCCCGGATTCCAGTTTTGATCCACATCTATCAGGACATCGCCGAGCACCGCAAGGGAGCCAGGGTATCCCGGCAAGTTTGTAAACGTCTTAGAAATTTGGCCCAGAAGCACCCAATGCCCGTTGGGCAAAATCAATACATCGTGATGGAGCGCTAAAACTTGAAATGAGTACCCGGCAGCTTGTAATCTCTGGTTGAGCGAATCGAGCGACAGGGTCCGAATCGTGTTACCTGCGAGGTCGGATTCAATTAGATTGTCAAAGCAAAGTAGCATGTCGCCATTGGGCAACGGTTTAATCGGAAATGGGAATGTCGTGGGCGATGGCGAATAATACCAAATGACATTGCCGTCCAGATCTACGACTGCCGATCCGAGGTTATTAGTTCCAGGGGCTTCAATATCAAGGAGTTCCACGCCTGCCTGTTGCACATGCATGTTAGGATCCGGACGGGTCACTTTCAGTGAAAGTTGATTAGTTGAAGGAAGAGAACCCGTCCGAAAAGTATGGTCCTGATCAATCCAACTTCCGCCGTAATCATAATCGACATGCGCGCGCATATGATACGTCGTATTCGCCTTCATACCTGCTACTAAGACCGTGGCAGTATTGTTGTACTGGTTGTTTTCAGGCTCAACTGATGTTTGCCGGCCATAGGTGGTGTCTGTACCAAACTCGACCCAGACGTTGCCACGACTGAAATTGGAGACTTGATATTGGGCTACTAAAGGGTTCTGGGTTTGCATAATGGCAGATTCCGGCGTGCCTCCGCCAGATCCCGAACCACAAGCAAGAGAACACGCTGTTAATACAACTCCGAAGCACAACGCTAGTACAGACCATCCTTGAGCTCTCATTTAGGCACTCCGGCACACAAAGTTTAATCAGGTACTTTGCCTTGGCCCGTGACCGCTCGCGAATCAAGTCACGGGAGTTCGACGAAAAGATGGGAGATCTGAACTGCCTTGACGAAAAAGTATCTTAGACCTAGCCGATGGAATCGGTCAACAAAGGAAATGCGCGGTAGTTTCTTGAAGTGGCCAACCCTTAAAATTTTCGCTACCTGATAAACTACCGTTCGCACCTCGCCCGGGTGGCGAAACTGGCAGACGCACGGGACTTAAAATCCCGGGTCCTTAACAGGACGTACCGGTTCAATTCCGGTCCCGGGCACCAAGACTAGGGTGGGAACGCATAGTTGCTTCTGAAAAACTTTGGCGGGTCAACTGGGCTTGCGTGTTTTTTACTGGGATTTCTGGGTTTGAATTTTCGCGGAATTTACACGCTAGTACAGCTGCCGGGGAGAAACTCAAACCGCAGCTGCTGACTCGCTCTGTGCGCCGCGCTGCTTAATCAATTCCGTACGGAATTCGTCGGCGGTTAAGTCGTCTCGCCGGAATAGGCTTAATAAAAGATCTTCGCTGCCATCAGGAGTAATTTCTTTGGCGGGATCTTCCTCGTAGAGAAGACCCTCGGGCTCGACGCGCAGTTCCGGCAATGTGCCGCGATCGCTGGCCAATTCCTGAATGAAGGCTTCAACTTTTTCGCGCTGCGCCCCGCTCTTCCTTGAAAACTCAATGCCCATGCCGATCTCCGGATGCATAACGCGAACAACGCCTTGCGCCCGGAACTCGGTCAGGCCCGCCTGCATGGAAAGCGTGACCACCGTGCGGTGCGGAAAGGGCGCGTTCATTTCCAAGTAGCAGCCGCCGACGCTGAGATCGGTCAATTTGCAGGGCACCGGCGGGTCGTCAGGTTCCAGCTCTGGCGTATGCCGCGCGAGCCAGGTCTTGATGTGATACGCGGCGTCCGACGGCAGGTCTTTGAAACGAATTCCGGTTTGGCGCATGGCATTCTCCCACGCGATTTCTCCGGCACATTCAATTTTCTTCTCGGTCCCCGGAAGGACAAAGGAGACCCGTACATTCCGCACATTGCCGATGCGGTGTTTAAGTTTTACGGCAATGCCGCCTTCCCCCAAGTCAGACGTCACGGTGTGAATGGCGCCTTGATCGAGATGGGGATTTAGCGTCACCGAAATTTCTACAGGCACGCGGGCATTGCGGCGGCGCTCCCGTTTCATCAAAGCCCGGGCGGCGCGGAAACTCGATTTCGCGCGCTCCATGGAAATGGGTTTGTAAAGAACAAAATGCGCCCCTTGATCGAAGGCCATACGAACCGGTTGTTTCGGATCAAGTATGGCGATGGTGACGGAGTTCTTGTTGCCGGGCGCGGAACGCGCACTTCGCAGCACTTGTGATGCTATTTTTTCATCGACGTAATCCACTATCACCGCTTCAAACCGGTTACGAGTCAGTTGGCGCACGGCAAAATCCGGCCCGGCGCAGTGATGAACTTCAATCTCCAGTTCGCTCAGCACCCGGCGCATGATCCGGACGATTCGTTCGTCGGCACATAAAACCAATGATTTCAGACTCATATGTGCGATCCCGTGCTACAGAACCTGTAACGTATATCGATTCCTCTGTAAAATCCTGTCCTCCAACTCTAGGAGTCGCGGTATGGCAACGTCAATCCAATCGGATAGCGCCTGATTACGACCGTAATCCGCCGTCCACGCGGGCTCGACCGGGGGGTCAGCTGCGCATTCCTAAAGCAAATTTCTTGTTGACTTCGACATAAAACCCTGTAGAATCATAGTTTTCCAAGCATACATATAGTCACGTCGATAGTTGCTTCGGCTGGGTTCTTGACTACAGTAGTGAATCCTGCAGGAGTGCCGACAAATCTAATGAGTTGGGTGAATTGGGTTAGTTGATCTGAAGAATTATCCTAAAATTGGAATGAGGGTACTGTTTCATGGCAAAGCGACGAGGAAATCCTAACTGGGGTAAGCCCGAGCCGATCGGGCCGGTGGTGCCGACTGTTACTGAGTTTGAGCAGGTCGTAAAGGAGTATAAGCTCTCTCCTGACCAATACTTACGCTCGACCCGGCTGCGCGAGTGGGCGCGCCGTAACAAGAATTCGAAGTATATTCCTGAGCCGTTGCTGGAAGCTTGGGGATTCGAGATTGAATCCACCCTGTAAATCTAGTGAACCAGGAAAAGGCCGCCGACGGCGGCCTTTTTCCTTTCCAGAGCACAATGCATCTGAGACCCGATGAAATTGTCGCGTTGCTGGTCGCCGTCAGCTTTGCTGCCGGGCTAAACGTCTATGCCACGGTGGCGATGCTTGGATTGCTGCAGCGCACGGGTGTTGTGGCGCTCCCGGTAGGCCTATCTCCGCTTTCGAATTGGTACATCATCACAGCAAGCCTAGTTTTATTTTGTGTGGAGTTTTTCGGCGACAAGATTCCTGCCTTCGATCTCGTCTGGAACGCGCTGCATACTTTCATTCGAGTGCCAATAGCCGCGCTATTGGCTTATCGCGCGACGGCAGCGCTGACACCGGGGGAGCAACTTGCCGCGACACTTGCGGGCGGATTGATCGCTTTGGCGGCGCACGGGGGCAAAACGGCGGCGCGAGCGGCGGTGACGCCTTCTCCCGAACCGCTGTCAAACATCGGGCTCAGCCTAGGTGAAGATGCGGTCGCCATATTTCTCACGTGGATGGCTGTCAAGCATCCCTATACGGGGGCTACCATTGCGCTGGTGCTGTTCCTTGTCATTGTGATTTTAGTTCGATGGGTGATTCGTGCTCTGGCGAAGTTATTGAAGGAAGCTGAACAAACAGTGGCGCACGGGTTATGAGAATATGAACGACTCTATTGAGTACCAGCGGCGCGCCGTACGACTTGCTAAAATCCGCATATGAGCCCCGACTCCTATTTCACTGATGTTCCCACTGCGATTGAAGAGATTCGCGCCGGACGGATGATCGTCGTCGTGGACGACGAAGACCGCGAAAATGAAGGCGACCTCACACTGGCCGCGGAGAAAGTCACCCCGGAAGCCATTAACTTCATGGCCAAGTTTGGCCGGGGCTTGATTTGCCTCGCCATGACCGAAGAGCGGCTCGATCACCTGCGCATTGGTCCCATGTCGGTCGAGAACACTTCGAACTATGGCACCGCATTCTGCGAAGCGATTGACGCGCGCGAAGGGGTAACGACCGGAATTTCGGCACAAGATCGCGCACGAACCATTCAAGTGGCGATCGATCCCGCTACGCGGCCAAATGACCTCGCTCGTCCTGGTCATATGTTTCCTCTGCGGGCTCAAAAAGGAGGAGTTCTGGTGCGCGCCGGCCAGACCGAAGCTTCTGTCGACCTTGCCCGTCTCGCGGGACTCGTCCCTGCGGGCGTGATCTGCGAGATCATGCGGGACGATGGCACCATGGCGCGCGTGCCCGACTTGATTGCATTCTGCCGTGAGCACGACATGAAGATGCTCACCGTAGCGGAACTCATTCGCTACCGGATGCAGAACGAACGTTACGTGCATCGAATCGGCGAAGCGCTCATCGATACGAAACAGGGCGAGTTTCGCGTGATCGCCTATGAGAGCGAAATTCGCCACAATGAAAACTCAGGCGCCGAAGCACACATCGCTCTGGTGAAAGGAGAGGTCGAGAACGGTCGCGACCCGGTTCTCGTCCGCATGCATGCGCATTGCGTCGTCGGCGACGTTTTTGGATCCACGAATTGTGATTGCCACGCCACAATTGAAGGTTCCATGGAGGCGATTGCCAAGGAAGGCCGCGGGGCTCTCATTTATTTGCATCAGACCGCAAAGGGCTTTTCGGTGGATCGTGTGGGCGATCGCAATTTCTTGAGCTTTCATCGCGATCGTGCTGCGACGCAACCTGAAGCTGAGCGCAAGATACAACGCGAAATCGGCCTAGGTGCCCAGATACTCTCTGACTTAGGTCTGCAGCGAATTCGATTATTGACGAATCATCCTCGGCGCGTCGCCGCGCTCGAAGGCTTTGGGATCGAGATTGTGGAGCAGGTGCCTATCGAATTGCCACCGGTTGCAAAACGGAGGTGGGGCAATTAAATGCCGAGCTTCGAAAGCCGTCTGGTAGCGGCGGATAGAGATCGTTACGACGGGGTTTAGAACGGCTTGCGGATTTCGATGTCGTTGTCGCGGATGAAGAATTGCGCCGAGCAGTGACTTGATCCGCAGATGACTGTGAGCAAACCTGCAATCTGTTTGCGTGTAATGAGGCCGAGGGTGCCGCAATCGGGGCAGGAGAGCACGGCCCAATAGGGGTCAGCTTCTTCGCCGACGCGCCCCGCATTTTCCAGGACAAAAATCGTGCCCGGCTGCATCTGCTCCGGAATCCACTCGCTCAGGACGTCTAATTCTCCGACCATCTCGTCTCCTCCAGCGCTAGGATTGACCGCCAACTATGACGCTTTTCGCACTCTGCCGTGTCCACGAGCCTTCTCCGACGCATTACCCTTTTTCCCCCCGCGGATCTCCGCTTTAACGCGCCGCACCGTATCGCTCAAGCAAATAGTGAACATCGGCTGCGCGGAGTTCTTCAAAATGTCCACAATCTGTTGCGGCGAGGTCTCAAGATAGAGGGTCCGCCCATCCGTCAGTAGGTGGTAATCGGACACGCCCCCAACCGTTTGCGCCAGCCGCTTGCTAAATTCGCGTTGCAGGAAGCGCATGACCTTGCGCACGCGTTGCAACGTGAAACCACGGCGGCGCAATTCGCAAATGACGGCCACTTCGGTCAGATCTTCCAGCGAGTACAAACGCCGATGGCCCTGCCTGGCGGGCGTTACGATGCCCCGCTCATCCCACCACTGCAGCTGGCGCGGAGTAATGCCCGTCAACTGAATCACTTCACGGGATGTAAAGCTATTCTGCATCGGGCCCTAGAAATGTTTTAAACATATGCAACCGCTAATGTTTCAAACATTTTAGGCCTCATCTGCATTGTGTCAACAAGAGTTTCAGTGAAAAAACAGTGACTAGAAGAGTTCCCGCGGGTGTTTAAAGACCGCCGCCGACGAAGTGGACGATCTCCAGCCGATCGCCATCCTTGAGATGGATCGACGCCCACTGATCTCGTGAGGCGATGTCGCGGTTCAACTCAACGGCGATGCGGTCGGGTTTCATGCCGAGTTGTTCAATTAGAGACGCGAGCGTGAGCGGAGAGCCGAACTGACGGTCGTCTCCATTGATTTTAAGGCGCATAAAATCTGTTGATCTCGGTCGCCTAGGCTAGGCTTCGACTTTCTTGAGTTGGAACTTACGCGTAGCGGTTCGGCCCGCGACGTTGGCCTGGACCAGAATCGAAGCGTCGGGCAAGGAAGTCTCCTCCGCATCAATCTTCATCTCAACGTCGCCGGTGCCGTCAGTCACGACTTGGGTGTAGAAAGGGGCGCCATCCGCCCGAGCGAAACGGACGGTGATACGAGCGTTGGGCATAGGTACACCCCCGTCGGTCACCCGCAGCCGCATCAGCAGCGTCTGGTTGGAATGTACCGAGTCGGCGTTTAGCCAATGGACATCCAATTCTTTAACGGCGGCCAGGCTTTCAGGCGTTTCGCGTTTGTCCAGGACGTCGTCCATGCGGTTGTCGCGGATGGAGTCAAGCACCATGCGATGTTGCTCTCGCAGGATCTGCTCCTTGTTCTGGTCCGAGAACCCAGTGCTGCCTGCCTGCTCGGCGTACGATGTCGCGCGCTTGCCGACGCAGCGGCCACGCACGAAGACCTGCGTCTGCAGCAAGAGCTCATTTTCGCGGGCTTCGCTCTGCACGTGATAGACGGTGTCGCCGTGTTTGATGTCGGTGTTAAAGCCAAAAATCATGTGTTCCACTCGGGGGTTGACCAGAAAATAAAATTCTGGTTAAAAGTTCATCATAAATGTGACGCCTGTGCTTGACACTCACTGCGCTCAACTCTAGTCTAGAGTGTTTCCTAAACTCTGTCGCCGAATTATATAGACCTGCGCCCATGCCTGATAATTATTTCGTCCGATACCTGCCTCTTTTGATTCATTTTATGGTAGCGGTCGGCTTCGCCTGCGCAGTCGTCACACTTTCCTGGATTATCGGCTATCGGCGACCTTCGCGCGCTAAATTATCGCCGTACGAATGCGGCATGACGCCCGTCGGAGACACTCAAGGGCGTTTTTCGGTCAAGTTTTACCTGGTGGGAATGCTCTTCATTCTTTTCGATGTGGAAGCGGTCTTTCTTTATCCCTGGGCGGTTATCTTACGCAAGCTGAAGATGTTCGGCTTCTGGGAGATGTTCGTATACATCGCCATTTTCCTGGTTGGATTCTTCTATATCTGGAAAAAAGGCGCGCTCGATTGGGCGGCGCCTTCCGCCAAGCGAGGTGAAGTGTAGTGGCCCTCGCCCCGGCAATCACAGATCTCGAGCAATTGAAGTCTCATCCCGCCCTCGCGTCCCTGCTGGCTTGGAATGCAGCCTCGGTCGAAGGCGCGAAGTTTGATCGTGAGGAAATGACGATTTATGTGGGCCGCGCTTATCTGCGTGAAGCTTGCATGGTATTGAAAAGCGATCCATCTTGCGACTTCAACTACCTCTCCGACGTCACCTGCGTCGATTGGCTGCCGGAAGAACCGCGCTTTGAAGTGATTTACCACCTGTTCTCGATCGCGAAGAAGGAACGCGTGCGGCTAAAAGTTCGCCTCTCTGGCGACAGTCCGGTGGTCGAGTCTGTAACTTCGATTTGGCCCGGCGCCAACTATGGAGAGCGCGAAGTCTATGACCTCTTCGGAGTGCGTTTCACCGGTCATCCCTACTTGCGTCGACTGCTGATGCCGGAGGATTGGGAAGGCCATCCCTTGCGTAAGGATTATCCCGTGGAGGGCTATCGCTGATGGGTCACTTGACCGCTATGCCCGAGGTTGACGCGGCCCAGGACAGAACGATGATCCTGAACATGGGCCCGCAACACCCGTCCACACACGGCGTGCTGCGCGTGATTCTGGAGATCGACGGCGAAAATATCGTGCGCATCATGCCCGATATCGGATATCTCCACACCGGCATCGAGAAGACCTGCGAAGCCAAGTTCTATCACCAGGTCGTGCCTCTGACCGACCGCATTGATTATCTCTGCCCTATGACCAACAACCTCTGCTACGTCCTGGCAGTGGAGAAATTGTTGGGGCTCGAAATTCCGCCCAAGGCGCAGTGGTTGCGCGTAATGATGAACGAACTTACGCGCATCAATTCGCACCTCGTCTGGCTGGGCACCCATGCCATGGACATTGGCGCGATGACCGTCTTTCTCTATTGCTTCCGCGAACGCGAAGAAATTCTGCGGCTGTTCGAAGCTATCAGCGGCCAGCGCATGATGACGTCTTACTTCCGCATCGGCGGTGTTGCTCTCGAACCACCGCTGGATTTCTTTGACCGGGTGCGTAAGTTCGCCGATATATTTCCCTCCAAAGTGGATGAATACGAAAATCTGCTCACGGGAAATCCGATTTGGGTAATGCGGACGAAGGGAGTCGCGAAAATCACGGCGGAAGACGCATTGGCCCTCGGCGCCAGCGGGCCGACTTTGCGGGGCAGTGGCGTGGACATTGATTTGCGCCGCGATAACCCTTACACCGGGTATGAGAATTTTAAGTTCAAAGTGCCGACCGCGACAGAAGGTGATGTTTTCGCCCGTTATATGTGTCGCGTAGCAGAACTTCGCGAATCCATCGGTATCGTTAAGCAGGCACTCGATGGCATGCCGAAGGGTCCGGTTAAAGCGGATGCGCCCAAGGTCGTCCTGCCTGATCGCGAGAAGATGAAGACGCAGATGGAAGCGCTCATCTACCATTTCAAGATCGTGACCGAGGGCTTTACGGTTCCTGAGGGAGAGGTTTATCAGGCGGTTGAATCGCCTCGTGGCGAGATGGGCTATTACGTGGTCAGCGACGGATCGGCCAAACCCTATCGCGTGCACATGCGCTCCGCATGCCTGGCGAATTTGCAGACGCTGCCGAAGTTGTGCGAAGGCAGATTACTCGCAGATGTAGTCGCAGCGATTGGATCCATCGATATCGTGCTGGGAGAGATCGACCGATGAAGTTCTCGGCTGAATTCGAAAAACGCTTCGCGGAGATGCTCACGCACTATCCGACAAAGCGGTCGGTGCTCGTCCCCACGTTGCTATACGCACAGGATGAGGTCGGCTATCTCTCGGAAGAAGTCATCGAAGAAATTGCGCAGCGTCTGGAACTCACTCAGCTCGAAGTGAGCAACGTGGCGAGTTATTACTCGATGCTGGTCACCAAACCTCGGGGCAAATACAACGTGCAAGTTTGCACCAACATCGCCTGCATGTTACGGGGGGGCGAAGAACTGCTCGAGCAATGCAAGGGTCGTTTAAAAATCGGCAACAAGGGCACAACTAGCGACGGCGTGTTTTCGCTCGAAGAGGTCGAATGCATCGGGGCGTGCAGTTGGGCGCCGGCCATTCAAGTTAATTACGACTTCCATGAGAATTTAGACGAGCAAAAAATGGACGCGGTCCTCGAGAGTTACAGAAAGAAAGTGACGCAATAGTTATGGCGGATTTGGTCTCGCATCCCGATGAGGTAAAGGTCGTCTCCAAGCGCTTCGGCATGGGCGCGACGAACATTGACCGCTATCTCGAGCTGGACGGCTACAAAGCCGTTCGCAAAGCGCTAGCCATGGAACCGGACGCCATTATTAATGAAGTCAAGAATTCCGGGCTGCGCGGCCGCGGCGGCGCTGGCTTTAGCACCGGCCTGAAGTGGTCGTTCGTTCCTAAACAAGCCAGCAAACCGAAATATATTTTGTGCAACGGCGATGAAAGCGAACCGGGCACCTGCAAAGACCGCTTGATTTTCGAGCATGATCCCCATGCAGTGATTGAGGGCACAATGATCGCCGCGCTCGCAGTCGGAGCGCAAAAGGGATACATCTACATCCGTGGCGAATACCGTTATCTGTCTGTGATCATGCAGAAGGCCATCGCCGATGCCTACGCAAGAGGATTCATCGGGAAAAACATCTTTGGCAGCGGGAGAGATCTTGATATTTACTGGCACGGTGGCGCAGGCGCTTACGAAGTCGGCGAAGAATCTGCGCTGATGGAGTCGCTCGAAGGCAAACGCGGCATCCCACGCATTAAACCGCCCTTCCCTGCTGTGGTTGGATTGTGGGGCGGCCCGACGGTCATCAATAATGCCGAGACGCTCGCCAGTGTTCCGCATATTCTTCTGGGCGGCGCTGAGTGGTATGCAGGCTTGGGCACACCGAAGAATGGCGGTACAAGGTTGTTCTGTCTGGCCGGAGATTTGGAGAAACCCGGCGTTTACGAACTGCCCATGGGCTACAACCTCAAGAAGATGATTTATGACGTAGGTGGCGGCATTCCCAACGGCCGAAAACTGAAAGCCGTGGTACCCGGCGGGTCGAGTACTCCCATCTTGCTGCCGGAAGAAATTGATGTGGCGATGGATTTCGACTCAGTTGCAAAGACCGGCTCTATGCTCGGCTCAGGCGGAGTAGTCGTACTTGATGACACGGTTTGCATGGTCAAATTCGCGCTGCGAACCATCAAGTTCTACCAGCATGAAAGCTGCGGCTGGTGCATTCCCTGCCGTGAAGGCACCGACTGGCTGAAGAAGACGCTCATTCGCTTCCACAACGGCGCAGGTGTGAATAAAGACATCGACAATATGTATTACCTGTCGGAAAACATGCTGGGCCGCACATTTTGTCCGCTCGGAGATGCAGCGGCGATGCCGATGATGGCCTTCGTGAAGAAGTTCCGCAAAGAATTTGAAGATCATTTGGACGGCAAGCCTTGTCCTTACGAAAAGGCGGCAGAGCCGGCACTGGTATAAGACGAATTTCATGGCTGACGCACCCAAACTCGTTAACCTTACGGTGGATGGCAAGAAGGTCGCCGCGCCGTCGGGATCACTGCTGATTGAAGCCTGCAAGAACGTGGGCATTGAAGTTCCCTCGTTCTGCTATTACCCGAATCTTTCTTTGCAGGGCGCGTGCCGCATGTGTCTTGTGCGCGTTGAGAAAATGCCCAAGCTGCAGACCGCCTGCACTACGGTCGTAACGGAAGGCATGGCGGTCGTCACCGACAGTGATGAGATTAAGCAGGCGCGCAAGGGGATGGTCGAGTTGCTCCTCGGCAATCATCCGCTTGACTGCCCGGTCTGCGACGCCGGCGGCGAATGCGAATTGCAGGACATGACTTTCAGCTACGGCGCCGCCGAATCCAAGTACATGGAACCGAAGAACCACAAGGACGAGCAGCAGTGGTCGCCCGTGGTTTACTTCGACCGGCCGCGCTGTATCCTGTGCTACCGCTGCGTGCGCGTCTGCGGCGAAGGCATGGATGTTTGGGCATTAGGCGTACAGAATCGTGGCGTAAGTTCCATCATCGCGCCCAACAAAGAAGACCACCTCGAGTGCGAAGAGTGCGGCATGTGCATTGATATCTGCCCGGTCGGCGCCCTCACTTCCGGTGCTTATCGTTACAAAACACGTCCTTGGGAGATGAATCACGTCGGCACAACTTGTGCGCACTGCGCTGACGGTTGCAAAACCACTTTGGGTGTGCGCCGCGCTGACGATGGCACTGAGATCGTGCGCGGCGATAACCGCGACAAGAGCGGCATCAACAACGATTTCCTTTGCATGAAGGGCCGTTATGCCTTCGATTTCGCCAATCATCAAGACCGCCTGAAGCAGCCGCTCATCCGCAAGAATGGCAAACTCACACCGTCCACTTGGGAAGAAGCATTCGAACTTGTGGGCAAGAAACTGAATGAAGTTCGCATGCAACACGGCGGCTCCGCCATCGGCGTAATCGGCTCGACGCATACGACCAACGAAGAAAATTATCTGTTGCAGAAGTTCGCGCGCATCGTGCTCGAGACCAACAATATTGACCACCACCGCACAGCAGACTTCCCTGCCCTCGCCGCGGCAGTATCCGGCAAGCGGGAGATTACTGCCAGCATGCGCGATGTGTATAACGCCCCGGCAATTTTGCTCATTGGCAACGACCCCACGGAGCAACATCCCCTGCTTGCCTGGCAGATTCGCAACAACGTCCGGTTGCACGGGGCAAAGTTATATGTGGTCAATTCGCGGGAGATCAAGTTGCGTCGCCAGGCCACGACCTTCGGCCAAATACCGACGGGCGCCGAGGCAAAAATCGCCGCCTATCTGGCTGGGGATGATTCCGTTCTGGGCTCGCTCGGTACTGACACCGGCTGGTCGGCTCTGCGCGACAAGCTGCGGACCGAACAGGGTCTAATCATCGTTTTTGGGTCGGAGATTCGCGGAGAAGCAATCCCCGCGATCGCTCGCTTTGCCTCCGGCATTCCCGGCGCAAAAATAATCTCCCTCGCGGATTACTCCAATTCACGCGGCGCTGCCGATATGGGCCTTTACCCAGACTTGCTTCCGGGATATTCCCCGACTGCCAATGCGCAGAGCGAATGGGCCTTGCCATCTTCGGCCGGCCTTGCGATCCCGCAAATGGTCGATAGCGCCAAAGCTGGTAAGTTGAAAGCGCTTTATGTTGTCGGGTCGAATCCGCTCGCTCGATTCGGCCTGCGTCCAGATGCATTCACGGGTAGTTTCGTCGTCGTCCAAGATATGTTCCTGACCGAAACCGCGACCATCGCGGACGTGGTCTTGCCAGCCGCGAACCTCTATGAGAAATCCGGCACTGTCACCAACACCTGCGGCGACGTGCAGATCGTCAAGAAGGCCAGCGAAGTCAACGGACCGAAATCGGACTTCGAAATGATCGTCCGCATCGCTGATGCGATGGGTTATGACGTGCGCAACCTCGTGCCCTTCGGGCGAGGCGAATCAGCCGACATGGGCCAATCCCGCGGGGCGCAATCCGGCGAAGCCGATCGTCATGCCGTATGGCTCGAAGCCAACGGCCTGGAGTCGAAAATGAGCCCCTTCGATCCTATGGCGATTTTCGACGAAATTCAGCGTCTGGTGCCTGCGTACGCAATTTCGCGTCTTAATCTGCTCGCCGGCAATGACGAGCACACGCAGCTGTCGCAAGGCGGGCCCGGTGCGCAGCATGATCCGGCCCTCATCGTTCCAGCAAACGATAATTTATTCACTTCGGGAACCCTGGGGCGGTATTCCCGTGCGTTGAACTCCGTCATGGAAAATCGCAGCCGTACTCCCGAAGAAGTGGCAGCCGACTAAAGTCAGGTTAGAGAAAGAACAATCGTGAGTGTTGGACTATTCATTCTCGTTTCGGTGATCAAGATCGCGCTGGTCTTCTTCATCCTGCTCACTGCGGTGGCCTACACCGTGTGGCTGGAACGCAAAGTGGTCGGCCACATGCAGAACCGCTGGGGCCCCACGCGTGTCGGGCCTTTCGGCTTGTTGCAACCGGCCGCCGATGGCGTCAAATTCCTTTTCAAGGAGGACCTGACGCCGCCCCATGTCCACAAAACGCTCTATATTGCAGCGCCGATGATTGCCGTCGTGTTCGCGCTTACGTCCATAGCCGTGATTCCCTTCGGCAATTGGGTCTCCATCAGCGACACGATTTATACTCCGTTGCAAATCACCGATGTCAACATCGGGCTCCTCATCATTCTTGGGCTCACGTCGCTTGGCGTCTATGGCATTGCGCTTTCGGGCTGGTCGTCTAATAACAAATATTCGCTGCTTGGCGGACTCCGCGCCAGCGCGCAAATGATCAGCTATGAAATCGCCCTAGGCCTCTCGCTCGTCGGCGTGTTGATCCTTTCCGGCAGCTTCAGCTTGCGTGAGATCGTGCAAGCACAATCAGGGCATTTCTGGGGAATCATCCCAAAGTGGAATATTTTCTACGGGGGACAATTTGTTGCGTTCTTTATCTATCTGATGGCTGCTTATGCGGAGACAAACCGGATCCCATTCGACCTGCCCGAGGCAGAAACCGAACTCGTCGCCGGCTACCATACCGAATACAGCGCGATGAAATTTGCCATGTTCTTCATGGCCGAATATGCCAACATGATCACGGTGGGCTGCCTCGCAACAATCTTGTTTCTTGGTGGATGGAACGGCCCGATTTTCGGCCCGTATATTGTGCAGGTTCTTTTGCCGGTCTTTTATTTTGTCGCCAAAGTTTTCGCATTCCTGTTCATTTACATTTGGGTGCGCGGCACGTTGCCGCGCTTCCGCTATGACCAGTTGATGGCCTTTGGCTGGAAATTTTTGTTGCCGTTGTCGATTGCGAATCTGGTGGTAACAGCCCTGGTGGTCGCACTCAAATCGTAGCTAAGTCATCATGCACCTGATTTTGTTTCTGATTTTCGGAGGGGTCTGCGTTGCGGGAGCGGTCAATCTGCTCTTGCAGCACCATCCCATTGACAGCGCCTTGTCGCTCGTTGTCGTGATGGGCGCGCTTGCCGCCGAATATCTTCTGCTCGGAGCGGAGTTCGTCGCCGCTGTACAGGTCATCGTCTATGCCGGGGCAATCATGGTACTGTTCGTCTTTGTCATCATGCTCCTTAATGCCGGCGAAGAAGCCCGCTCCGGCGGCAGCCGCGTTGCCTGGATTTTCGGCGTTCCCGGCATGCTTATCGGCAGCGTTCTGATGGCTTGGGTCCTGCTCAAGCATTCCGGCAACAGCCATGTGGAAGTCGGCGCACTCCCCGGCTCTCCGCAGGCAATAGGCTGGCTGTTGTTTCATGATTACCTGCTGCCTTTTGAAGTGACGTCCATTCTTGTTCTCATCGCCATCATGGGAGCGGTCGTGCTCGCCGGCCACGCCCAATCACCCACCCGGGCGATAGAAAAGAAGGAGGGCTGATGGTTCCGCTTTCCTATTACCTAATTCTGAGCGGCATTCTATTCGCGTGTGGCGTGACAGGATTTCTTATTAAACGCAACCTGATTACGATTTTTATGTCGATTGAGCTCATGCTCAATGGCGTGAATCTCTCATTCGTCGCCTTCGCCGCGCAGTGGCACGCGCTCAGCGGGCAGATATTTGTCTTCTTCGTGATGGTTGTCGCCGCCGCTGAAGCCGCGGTCGGCCTTGCCATTATCATCGCGGTATACCGCACACGCGAGACTCTCAACGTGGATCAGGTGGACCTGCTCAAACTATGACGCCCAATCTCCATCTTTGGCTGATCCCTCTGTTGCCGCTTGCCGGCGCTGCCATCAACGGTTTTCTGGGCAAGCGCTCCTCCCGGCAGGCGATTTCGACCGTGGCCCTGGTCTTTTCTGGTGCGGCTTTCGCGATGGCCTTGTGGGTGGTCAGTCAATTCTCATCGCTCACACTGCCCTACATAGAAACCTTGGCGCCCTGGATTCGCGCCGGCTCTTTCCAGGTGGACTTCGCGTTTTACCTTGATCAGCTTTCCCTGGTCATGCTGCTCATCGTTACCGGCGTCGGCTTCCTCATTCACATTTACTCCGTCGGCTACATGTGGGAAGAAGGCGGCTATTACCGTTTCTTTACCTACCTAAATCTCTTCATGTTTTTCATGCTGACGCTCATCCTGGCCAGCAATTACCTGCTGATGTTTATCGGGTGGGAGGGCGTGGGCCTCGCGTCTTATTTGCTGATCGGTTTCTACTTCCTTCGCGATTCAGCAGCGGCCGCCGGGAAGAAGGCATTTATCGTCAACCGCATCGGCGACTTTGGTTTCCTCATCGCGTTGTTTCTTCTCATCAAGCACTTTGGCTCGCTGAATTATGCGGAGCTCGCGCACGTTATCGCACCTTTGCATATTGAAACCCACGCTGGCCTGTTCACCACCATCGGCATTCTTCTCATGGTCGGGGCGGCCGGCAAATCCGCGCAGATTCCGCTTTACGTCTGGTTGCCCGATGCCATGGAAGGCCCCACGCCAGTTTCAGCTTTGATTCACGCCGCCACCATGGTCACCGCGGGCGTGTACATGGTTTCGCGTTCCCATGTCATTTTTGATCGCGCGCCATCCGCTTTGACCGTGGTCGCCATCATCGGCACCTTGACCGCATTCTTCGCGGCAACCATCGGCATCACCCAAACCGATATCAAGAAAGTTCTGGCTTACTCGACCGTATCTCAACTTGGTTATATGTTTATGGGCTGCGGTGTGGGCGCGTTCTCTGCCGGAATCTTTCACTTGATGACACACGCGTTCTTTAAGGGTCTGTTGTTCCTCGCGGCTGGCTCCGTGATTCATGCCGTCGGCGGCGAGCAGGACATGCGTAAGATGGGCGGCCTGCGTACCAAGATTCCCTGGACATTCTGGACGATGACGGCAGGTACGTTTGCCATCGCGGGCATTCCTCCGCTGGCCGGCTTCTTCAGCAAAGACGAAATTCTCTGGCAAGCCTCGCGCGTCAGCCTGATTTATTGGGGCGTTGGCGTCTTTACCGCATTCCTGACTTCGTTCTACATGTTCCGCCAATGGTTCCTTACCTTTTTTGGCGAATATCGTGGCGAAGAACACTCTGGCGCCCATGATCATGGCGCGCACAGTCACGATGACCACGGTCATGGTGGCGTGCATGAGAGCCCACCTGTCATGCTGGGACCGCTCGTCGTCCTCGCCATTCTTTCGGTTGTCGGCGGTTGGGTCGGCATCGGCAACCGCTTTGAAAATTTCCTTGCGCCTGTTTTCCACTCGACGGCGACCGTGGGCGCTGGGAGCTTTGACGCCGCCGCCACGAATATTGCTCCGGCTGAACCTCAAAAAGAAGAATCCGACAAGAGTACAGAGCTGCTTTTCACCTATATATCCGTCGCCGCCGGTATCTTCGGCTTTCTGTTGGCGTGGCAACTGTACTATCGCCGACCTGAACTTCCCGCGGAGATCGCGACCAAGCTTGGCGGCCTCTACTACACGGTTCTCAATAAGTACTACGTGGACGAGATTTATGCGGCCGTAATCGTCAAGCCCTTAATTGCAGTTTCTTCGGCGGTTTTCTGGCAAGGAATCGATCGTGGCGTGATTGACGCTACGCTGGATGGTTCCGCTGAGGGCGCACGCGAAGTCTCAGACACCATGCGCCACATGCAATCGGGCAATATTCGCTCCTACGCGGGGTGGATTGCCGCCGGTGCGGCTTGCGTCATCATCTTCATGGCATGGGTGGCCCTGGCCGCTCCGATGGGGGCTCGATAGACATGGACGCCTGGAATCCCATCATCTTAACTTTGGTCACTTTCGTGCCCCTCGCCGGCGCGCTGCTGCTCGTCGTCCTGCCGCGCCGCGACCGCGAAATTCGTGGCTTTGCGCTTTTCGTTTCGTTGGTCGATTTCTTTCTGTCTCTGCACTTGCCCGCGCACTTCCATCGTAATCTCGCCGGCTTCCAGTATGAAATCGACCGTGTGTGGATCGCTCATCCCAACATCCATTACCACCTGGGAATGGACGGCATCTCGATGTGGCTGGTCGTACTCACCACATTCCTCACGCCGCTGTGCGTCTTGATTTCATGGCATTCCATTCACGATCGGGTCAAGGAATTTTTCATCCTGCTCCTGGTTCTCGAAACTGCGATGATCGGAGTTTTCGTTTCGCTCGACCTCTTCGCGTTCTACTTCTTCTGGGAAGCCACCCTCATCCCAATGGCGCTGCTCATCGGCATGTATGGCCACGGGCGCAAGGTGTACGCTGCGGTGAAATTTTTCCTATATACGATGATCGCTTCAGTGTTCATGCTGGCGGCCATTCTCTGGCTATATGCTCGCGTGGGTAGTTTCGATTTCGTGACCGTCCAGAACGCCATTCGCAGTGGGCAGGTCCCCGATTTTCAGGCCGCTTCTCTCTGGCTATTCCTGGGCTTCTTCGTTGCCTTTGCCGTCAAAGTTCCGCTGTTTCCCTTCCATACGTGGCTGCCCGATGCCCATGTGGAAGCACCCACTGCCGGTTCGGTCTTGCTGGCTGGGGTTCTGCTTAAGATGGGCACCTACGGCTTGCTTCGCTTTAATCTCGGTCTGTTCCCCGAGCAGGCTCGCGCCAATGCCCCGTGGATCATGATTCTTGCCCTGATCGGAATCATCTACGGCGCGCTCGTTGCCATGGTGCAGCCCAACATGAAGAAGCTGATCGCCTACTCCTCCATCAGTCACTTGGGCTTTGTCGTCCTCGGCATTTTCAGCTTCACCCAGGCTGGACTCGATGGCGCGACCTTCGTCATGCTCGCCCATGGAATCTCCACCGGTGGCTTGTTCATGCTCGCCGGCATTCTCTATGAGCGGCGGCACACCTACGAAATATCGGAGTTTGGCGGCTTAGCGACATCCATGCCGGTCTATTCCACTTTCTTCTGCTTTATCATGCTCGCCTCAGTAGGATTACCGCTGTTGAATGGATTCGTGGGCGAATTCCTGGTTCTCAGTGGCGCCTTTCAGGCTCGGCCCATTTACGGCATTCTCGGCGCCACCGGTGTAATTTGGAGCGCCTGCTACCTTCTCTGGATGTATCAGCGCGTCTTCTTCGGGCAAATTAAACACAAAGTCAACGCTTCCCTGCTGGACATGAATTTGCGCGAAGAACTGGCCGTCTTTCCAGCTTGCGTGGTCGCCCTCGTCATGGGCGTCGCGCCTTTGCTCTGGTTGAATGCGATTGATCCCGCGGTTCACGCCGCGCTCACGCCATATGTTAATTTTGCCGGGCAATTCGCCGGCAGGATGGTGGGCCAGTGAACCCGACCGTTATGATTCCGCAGGCCGCAGACTACGTCCGCATTCTGCCTGAGCTTGTGCTCTCGATCTTCGGCATGGTCATCATGTTGCTTGATCCTCTTCTTGACGATCGCCGCAGCCGTTCTTTTTCCGGTGCACTGGCGCTGATAGGTTCATTCGCAGCGTTTGGCGCCACGTGGATTCAATCGCAATCGCCCGGTTATGGCTTTTCGAACATGGTTCGCGTCGACTCCTTCAGCACCTTTTTTCACATCCTCATCATCGCCATCGCCGCCATCGTTATTCTCTCTTCCTACGAATACACAGGCACGCAGGATATACGGGGCGGCGAATATTACGGCTTGATTTTGTTCGGCGCCGTTGGCATGTGCCTGATGACCTCGGCTATGGAGTTGGTGCTGATTTTCATCGCGCTTGAAATTTCTTCCATCTCCACCTACGTGCTCGCAGGATTTCGGCGCCGCGCCGCCATCAGCGCCGAGTCTTCCGTTAAATATTTTCTGCTCGGCTCGTTTGCCACGGCCTTCTTTCTTTATGGCGTTGCCCTGATGTTTGGCGCTACGGGCTCCACGACCATTGATGTCATCGGCAACGTGCTCCGTTCCGGCAACATTCCCGTGCTTGCTTACATGGCCATTGCTTTTATGTTCGTCGGCTTGGGATTCAAAGTCGCCGCCGCGCCCTTCCACATCTGGACGCCCGATGTTTACGAAGGCGCACCATCCCCGGTTGTCGCCTTCATGTCCACAGCGCCGAAAGCTGCCGTGTTCGCGGTTTTGCTGCGAGTGATGTTTGAAGCCAATGCACCCGGTCGAGTGTGGCTGATTTGGGTCACCGCGGCACTCTCTATGACGCTGGGTAATATCGGGGCCCTCGTCCAGAACAATGTAAAACGTCTGCTTGCCTACTCTTCCATCGCGCATGCTGGTTATCTGCTGGTCGCATTTGCAGCCTTGCCCGAGAATGCCATCCCGGCCGCCATGTTCTATACCGCCGCTTATGCCGTCACCAACATCGGCGCATTCGCCGTAGTCAGTCACTTCGGTGGCACAGGCGAACGCCGCGTCACCACGGACGACTATGCCGGCCTTTCCGAGCGGTCGCCTCTGCTCGCCGCCACTCTCACTATCTTCCTGTTGTCACTCATCGGCATTCCGATGACCGCCGGTTTCTTCGCCAAGTTCTACGTCTTCAGTGCTGCGATTAAAGCAAACCTTGTCGGCCTGACCATCATCGGATTCGTCAATAGCGCCATTGCCGCTTACTACTATTTGCGCATCATCGTCGTCATGTACATGCGTGAACCGCGCGACGAGTCGCCGGTCGCGCCGGTGCCTTTTGGCTTGGGCCTTGCCCTGGCGACCTGTCTCTTCGCTACGCTTTATCTGGGAATCCTGCCGGGCAGGGTTCTGGATTATGCCTCGCGTTCAACTGCTGACCTCTTACCCCAGTACAAACATCTGGCGCCCGAGGTAGTTTCCGGCGCTCCTTCGCTTCAACCTGGGCAGGGAATCTACGACGCCCGGTAAAATTCGGCGCATAGAAATGGAATTACAACATCCCGCCGGTTTTGATCGTCAGAAAGCTCAGCGCCGTTTCCAGTTCCACGATTGCTTCTTCCAGTTCAGGATGTTCACCGATCCGCTCGCGCAAAGATTTCAACAATTCGCGAGCGCCGGAAACGTGATGCGCCGCGGGTTCATGAGGAGCATCGCTCTGTAAGGTGGTTTTTTTCGGGTCGGGCATACGTCATTGTAACTCCGCCGCCATCCTGGCACCGCAATCCATCCAGCAAGCGGTGCATGTCCAGTTAGCCGACTACGCGATTTCCTGGCGAATCTTCAGCTTTACCGCTTCAGGCAGGTGCGAATCGCTCAAAGTCTGCCGCACGACCCGTGGCGGCAACGCCTTGGCAATCCGGAGAGCGTCCGTCGGGTGAGTCTTAGCGCTCAATAGCACCGCAATCCTGACCTCCCGGCGTAGCTGCCACTTTGGATGTCTGCATACCGCGTCGATTAGAGTAACCGGGCACGAGACGGCCATCAGCGCCTTGACCAGCAAGCTTTCTGTCAGCCGGCCATTTTCGAGCGCCGCCCGCGTTACACGCTCATCGCCATCCAGCAGCAATGCGCCAGCGACACGCCCCGAGGCTCGCCTGGCCAATGTGGTTCTTTCACCGGCTGAAATCGTCTCCAGCCGGTGTATCAACAGCTCTTCCGCTGCAATTCGTAAATCTGAGGCCACCGCCGGTGCCAATGCAACCTGCATCAGATCGAACGTGAATAGTTGTCGCAGCATCGGGAGTGCAAGGTGCCTCGGCGTGCGTGGATGCTCCACTATGGCCATCCGAAGCTTTCGTCCTTTTGCCAGCAACGCCCGATGATCGCGGCACAATGCCTCGATGACCGCCGCAGGCAAGTCTCTTGATTTAAGTAAGTTAAGGAGATTTTCTTCAGTAACAGATGCGGTGGAAGAACTCGCGCTTTCTTGTGTTCCAATGGGATGGGATTCCGTAGCGCTCATGGCACTCTACAGTTATCCGGCCATCCCTTTTCCGGATTTCCGCAAGGCGCTCTTGCGGGCAAGCGCCAGTGCTCCACTCACCGGTTCAACTGCATCCGAGTGAATTGCCGCTTCTGGAAAGGCTTTTTTCAAAGCCTCAGAAAATGATTTACGCACCACGTGGCTATGCGCGAATACACTGCCGGCCATTGCCACCTGTACATCACTCTTGCCCTCGAATAAACGGCTCAGCGCGATCTTCGCCAGCATCGCTAATTCCTCTCCGGCACGCCTCAGAACATGACGGGCTGACATATCCCCCATATCGGCCGCCAGGCAGACGGCAGGACATAAACCGGCGAAATCCACGGGTGGTGAAGATGCATTCGCCGTCATGACTGTCTGCGCCTGCGTCTCCACTTGCCACGACTTCATCACTGCCTCAAGCAATACGGTCGAGAGCCCTTCGTCGAAATCGCGCAGCGCCGCCGCTACAGCCGCCTTCCCAATCCAGTATGCCGAACCTTCGTCCGAAATCGCAGGGCCCCACCCCCCGACGCGCACGGTTTGGCCGTGCGAGTCACGTCCGTAGGCGATCGATCCTGTTCCAGAAATCACGACAACGCCCGGTCCACCACCAAACGCCGCTTCCATCGCGATGACCATGTCACCCACGACTTCCACCGGCCCCGGCAGAATGACGGTCATAATCCGTTTCACGGCTGCGCTAACTTCCGATCGTGCCGCGCCTGCAAGTCCGACGCAGGCGTAATCAATCTTGTCAGGTGAAATTTTGGCGTCCGCACACGCCAGCTCAATCGCACGCGCGAGCGCATGCCTGGCCTTTGCTTCGCCGACTCTTACGAGGTTGCTGCCCTCGGCGCGTCCGCGCCCCAATACGGTTGTTTCATCGCCGATCCAACAGGAAGTCTTGGTGCCGCCCCCATCCACGCCTAGGTAAATCATGACGAACGTAGTTTTATCACAAAGGAAAACTTCTTCGAGGCAGCAGAAGTACACGTTCTTTCGCTTGCATTTTTATTACTTGTCAGAGCGTCGGGCCAGCCCCTTCTCCCAGCATGGTTTCACGGACAATTTTTATCGGCGGAAACCCCTGCTTCAGAAATGTGTCATGAAAGTCCTGCAGGTTGAATTTGTCTCCCATTTTTTTCTGATAGTCGGCGCGTAACTTCATAATTTCCAGCTTGCCCAGGGTATACACGAGATAAGTGGGATCGCTGGTTCCGCGTTTGGTCTCCACTTCCGCGACCTCCGACGTCTGATAGCCTTCCTTCTGGAAGAACTGCACAGCCTGCTCAAAGCTCATCCGGCCGGTATGCATCGAAATTCCGACGATATAGCGCGCATCGCGCAGCAAGGCATCCTGCAATTGTCCCAGGCGCAGCATGGGATCGCCGTTGCCGTAACCTTCGTCGAGCATCATCTGTTCGCTATAGTGGGCCCAGCCTTCGGCGTTTGAGCCGCAACCCAGCAGTTTGCGCACCTTCGAAGGCGCCGAAGGCACCCACAAAAACTGCACGTAGTGGCCCGGATAGACTTCATGGACCGCAACCGAAATCATCGTGGATCGGTTGAACTGCCCCATGAACGATTCCACTCTTGCTTTCGACCAATCCGGCTCGGGCAGCGTGACGTTGAAGAACGCTTCCTTTGCCACTTTCTCGTATGGCCCCGGTGTATCCATCGAGGCGAAGGTGAGCGCCCTTGCGAATGGCGGCGTCTCCTGCACAATCGGAAGCACCGGCGACGGCACGGTGACAATGTGCTTGTCTATCAGATATTGCTTAATGCCGGTCAGGTCGTCTCGAAACGCTTGCAGTAACTTATCGGGCTGGGGATGGTCTGCATCCAATTCCTCTTTAACCTGCTCAATGCTTTTTTTCGGATCGATCTGCGCAGCGACTTTCTTGAACCAATCCTGATTACGATGCAAGTCGTCGTAGCCGATCTGAAGCAGGCGGTCAATTGGGATATCCACCATTTCGTCATATAGCAGCTTCTTGCGGTAATTCTCCGCGCCGATCCGGAAATCGCCTTTCGAGACAAGCAAAGTTTCCTTTTTTAAAAAGTCTCCGTAATCTTGCAGGGCGGCAATCACCGCGTCGTTGGTGGTCTTGAACGTCGCCAACAATGAAGCATCTTTGACATCTTCAAACGCTTCGGGAACGTCGTGTTGAAAAAAGCTGACGTTGCCGGGCAACTGCTGTATCGCGACCTCGGTATAAACTCGCGGCGGATTCTTCAAGTTCTTCTTGCCTGCGGCCAGCGCCGCCGGCATTTGCTTTTCCCGTTCAATCAGCGACCGCAATCGCTCCTCGGGAGGAGCAAACTTGCGTGACATGATGGTGAAGGCGCTTTGCGTTAACCCACTCGAATACTGATCCGGGTTCTTTTCCCATCCCCTGACATTCTCCAGGCTCAGCAGCGTCGACTTCAGGCTGTTAATGACCAACTCATAGTCCTGCCGTTCTTCGGGAGACAACTGTTTGCTGTTGAACTGCTCGAGCTTTGCCAGAAAGCTTTTGGAAAATGCGATCTGTTCCTCCACGCCTTTGCGCGAATAATCTTCGAACTGCGAATCATATTGATGAAACCCCCCGTATGTCCCTTGTGTGGGATTGAACTTGAAGTACTGGTCGAAATACTCATCCACCAGCTTGTTCCATTTGCCGCTTGCCCCGCTCGACGGATTCTCGGTTTGCGCCATCAGCGGCAAAGAGAGCAATATTGCAGCCAGCAGGAAATAAAATTTCATTTGTAGGCCTCAAAGAAACGGGTTGGAATGTGAAGTCAGAATTATAGATGCGCCCGCTCCAAATTGTGTGAACGGAGAAGCGAACCGTCAGTTTATACTCCCAATTCACATGCCTCAATCGTCTCAGCCTGAACTCGCCCGCGACCTTGGCTTGCGCCATGCGATAGCAGTCGTGGTGGGCACGATCATCGGCAGTGGAATTTTTCTGGTTCCCACGGAGATGATGCAGGCCGTGGGCTCGGCCCGCCTGGTGTACCTCGCATGGATCGTCGGGGGCCTGCTCTCGTTCTTCGGCGCTCTCACCTACGCCGAACTCGGCGCCATGAAGCCGCAGGCTGGCGGCGAATACGTTTATGTGCGCGATGCCTATGGCCCATTAGGCGGTTTTCTTTACGCCTGGACGTGGTTCGTTATTGCCAAACCTGCCTCCATCGCGACCATCACCACTGGCCTCGTCCGCATCCTTGGCACATTCCCTGCGCTTGCCTTCCTGGGCAATCGCCTCGTGAGTGGCGTCACGCTGAATTACGGCCAGCTGCTCGCCATCATCGCCACGATTGTGATCTCGGGCGTCAACTATCTGGGCGTAAAAAAGGCCGGTGAATTCCAATTCATTTTCACTCTGCTCAAAGTGGCCATTATTCTGGTCATCGTCGTCATTGGCTTCGGCTACGCGGGAGGTGCATGGTCCAACTTTGCAACCTCGTTTACTGGCGCCAAAGGTGGCGTTACAGGATTCATGGCCGCGCTCGTCGCTGCCCTCTGGGCTTATGACGGCTGGAACGATCTCAACATGGTAGCGGGCGAAATTCGACGCCCCGAAAAAAACATTCCCATCGCGCTCATCGCTGGCGTCGCAACCGTTGGCGCGTTGTACATGTTGGTCAACGCGGCCATCCAGTTCGTCATGCCGGCCGCAGCTATCGCCGCCTCTCCTCGTCCCGCTTCTGATGCTATGGCCCTTATCATTGGGCAAGTTGGCGGCAGTATTGTTGCTCTGGGCATGGCTATTTCGATGCTGGCAACGTTGAACGGTACCATCCTGAGCGGAGCCCGCGTCCCTTATGCGGTTGCGCGCGATGGCTATTTTTTCTCCGTCCTGGCCGAGGTCCATCCCCGTTTTCGCACGCCATCCACCGCCATTGTGGTGCAGGCCATTCTAGCCATTCTGCTGCTCCTCGCGGGCGGTACCTTCCGGCAGTTTTTTTCGCTCGCCATTTTCGCCGAATGGCTCTTCTACATGATCGCCGGCAGCACCATTTTTGTGTTTCGCCGCCGCAATCCTCGCGCCTTGCGTCCTTACCGCGTTTGGGGGTATCCTGTAGTTCCTCTCCTGTTTGTTACTTCCTCCTCCGTGCTTTTGTGGTTCACTTTTACGGCTAACCTCCCCGATTCTGCTGTGGGTTTGCTTGTGATTCTGGCTGGAATACCTATTTTCTATGGGTTTTCCCGGCGTCGCATGCACTAACGACTGAATACAACCGAATCTTTCCGGTTTTGGATGTGTTCCCAAAAAAGGAAAGTCTCGGTTACTTGAGGACACGGGCGGGGGACACTTTTATTCAACTCCCCTAGTACCGTAACTTAGAGCCTCAAACTCCCCGTGCATTCCCCCTAATTGGCCGGGTGAAAGTGGAGCAATCGAAAGTAATGGCCGCAGCGGTCGAATACCATTTAGGACTTCTTCCCGAACGGAAGGTCAACTGGCGCGCATTCGCCGGTAGCTATGGCTTTGTCGGGCTCTTGCTGCTGCTGCTGTTGGGCTTCGGTTTGCTCTTCCCGCAGCGTATGCAAGTCGCGCGTACATATATGGTTACGGAATTAATTGCGCGTCCCGATGTGGAGCCAAAACCAGTCGAAATTCAGCAGCCAAGAATCAAAGTGAAGCCGCTTCCGCCACCACCAGCTTTTGAAGCTCCTAAACTCATCGTTCCGCCGGAAGTACACGTGCAGAAGGCTCCTCCGCCGGAAATAGAGCCACCCAAGATCGCTACAAACTTCAAACCACCGGATTTGAAAGAGGTCTCCGCCGCACGGCCAGTACAGGCTATCCACACCGGGGACTTTGGCGGCGCGTCGGCACCGACTTTAAACGTGCCCGTCGAGAAAGTCCAAACCGGCGGCTTTGGCGACCCCAACGGAATCAAGCCGGATGGCAAGTCTGCCCGCCTCGTAGCAGCCAGTACGGGCGCATTTGACCAGCCCACAGGGGCCGGAAACGGCAACGGAACTGGGGGCGCAAAAGGCTTAAAGGGCACGATCGCCAGTGCTGGGTTTGGCAGCGGAATAGCTCAGCCAGGCTTCGGCAACGGAAGAACGAATGGACAAGTGCAGGCCGCCGCTTTCGGGAGTAGTGAGGTGGCACAAAACACGAGAAAACGCGCGCTTGACAACGGCCCCGCCACTACACCCGTGGAAATTCTCTACAAGCCCAACCCGGTTTATACCGATGAGGCCCGACAGTTACAGCTGCAAGGCGAAGTCTTGCTGGAAGTTTCTTTCGGAGCGGACGGGAAATTGCAAGTCAATCGTGTGGTGCGGGGTCTCGGTCACGGCCTTGATGAAGCGGCCATCGCCGCCACTAACAAAATCAAGTTCAAACCCGCACTGCGCAGTGGATTAGCGGTCGATTCCACTTCCATCGTGCACGTCACATTTCAGTTGGCAATGTAACCGCGCTTCCTAGTGCGGGGCAAAAGAGGAAAGAAGGTTCAGATATGCATTACTCGAAATCGATTTTGACGGCAGCTTTGCTGACAACGTTGTCCGCTGGGGCGCAAAATGCGAACACGCCTGCGACTTCGCCCGCGAACTCTCAGCCCACAACCGCTCCGACCGTCCAAACCGCAGCCTCGACCACCACAGAAGCTCCGAAGCTTCCCGTCACGGCACAACTCGCGCCCCCGCGTACCATGGATGAAGTTGTGGATCGTGCCATCGCCCGCGAGCATGCCTTGATGGCATTCCTAAAAGACCGCACGCCCATGGTCGAGACATATCTGCAAAATCTGAAGCCGGACAAGGAACTGGGAGCGGTGCCGGCGGAAGACCATTATTTCCTCGGCCGCATGGATATGGGTGAAAGCGTGGACCGTCGCGACTACCTGGCCAAGCAGTCCAGCCTCGAGAGCACTCTGCTCGGCGGCGTAACCAAACTATTCAAGTTCGAGTATCACCCGATGGGATTTTCCTGGATGGTTTATGCCGACCGCTGGGACTTCGACCGCCAACACTATGACTTCAAATATGTGCGCCGCGATTTTCTCGGCGACGTCCGTTGCATCGTATTTGACGTCAAGCCCAAGAAGGGCACAGGCCGAGGGCGCTTCCAGGGTCGTATTTGGGTTGAAGACCAGGATTACAACATTGTCCGTTTGAACGGCACTTATTCCGAGCGCTCCGCTCGCTCGCAGTTTTTTCATATGGACAGCTGGCGCTTGAACCTGGTCCCCGGCTACTGGGTGCCCTCCTACATCTACAGCGAAGAGGGTGACTTCAGCTATGGCGCCAAAGACAAGACTGCATTCAAAGCGCAGTCCCGCATCTGGGGTTACAACGTCAATAAAGACGAGAAGGAAGATGAACTCTCTCAGATCAAAGTGGACGCGGTAAAGGACGAAAGCACCGCTGCGCAGGATGCATCGCCGCTGGAAGCTCAGCGGGAGTGGCAGCAGCAAGCGGAAGATAATGTCATCGGCCGCTTGGAACAATCCGGCTTGCTCGCACCCGAAGGCGATATTGATAAGATTCTGGCCACGGTCATCAATAATCTTGAGGTCACCAACAACATCGACCTGCCGCGTCCGGTTCGCGCGCGTGTCATGCTGACAACGCCGCTCGAAACCTTCAGCGTGGGCAACACCATCATCATCAGCCGCGGCTTGATCGACGTTCTTCCGGATGAAAGTAGTCTGGCCATGGTTCTATCGCACGAACTGGCCCACATCATCCTGGGTCATAATCTGGGCAGCCGCTACGCATTCAACGACCGCCTGCTATTTTCAGACGAATCGACGTATCAGAACCTTGGCTTCCGTCACAATCCGGATGAAGAAGCGGCGGCGGAGAAAAAATCCATCGAATTGCTTAAGAATTCGCCGTATGGTCAAAAGCTCGACACAGCCGAACTCTTTTTGAAGCAGCTTCAGGTGCGTTCGGGGGCGCTAACCGCTCTGTTAACGCCGCACTTGGGCAATTCGTTTGTTGACCCCAACGGAAAGCTGCAACGTTTTACTGACTTGTTGCAATCCGGCCCGACCCTCGACATGAACAAACTCAACCAGATCGCGGCCTTGCCCCTGGGCGGTCGGGTGAAGATGAATCCTTGGGATGATCGCGTCGAAATGATCAAATCAGCGCCAGTGGCCATTGTTTCCGCGCGCGATAAGATGCCCCTCGAAGTTACGCCGTTCTTCCCGCATCTTTCCCGCATCAATTCGACCGACAACCCGGCGGGAGCGACCACGGCCGATAACGCTGCGCCAACCCCCGCAAACTAATTCTCACTTCGCGGACGGGCCCGTAATCCCGTCCCATCAAGGTGCAGGAAGCAAAGCCGGAACAGAAGCGATTCTGTTCCGGCCTTTGTCTGTCTAGGCTGTGATCAAAGCTGCGTCTTTTTTCCAGTCTTTTCACTGGCACGGTTCGGCTCTTTCCCGGGACGCCCCGCGGGATTCTCGTGGGTTCGCTCACGAAAGCTTCCCTTCATGCCACCCGCCAGCGAAACGCTCGTTTCGCCGAATCTTTCCCGCATGCGATCCACTGCTGAGAATGCCTGCTGCCAACGCTGCCGCCGTCCATCGTCGAGAAGATCCGCCTGTTGCGTGCCCTCTTCGAATGCCGAGGTTTGCACACCCAACAAGCGTACTTCCACGCCATTGCGCCAATTCTTTCTAAATAATGCACGAATTTGCTCAAAGATCTCTGTATCTAATTGCGTCGCGACGGGGAGGGTGTGAGCGCGTGTGATGGTTGTAAAGTCTTTGTAACGGAGCTTGAGCTGAATCGTCCGGGCGCGGAGTCCCGCGTTCCGCAGACGCCGTCCTACCATCTCCGACAACCGCATCAAGGTCGCTTCGATTTGTGCCACGTCGGCAGTATCGAGATTGTAGGTATGCTCGTGGCTGATTGATTTCGCCTCAGTATCTACGCCAACCTCTGTGTTGAACCAGCCACCAGCATCCTCTCCGCGTGCCTTGCCGGCTAGCGCCACTCCCCATTTCCCAAAATGCTCCTCAAGAAATTGCTCATCGAAGCGCGTCAGATCCCCGATCCGTGAGATGCCCAGGTCTTGCAGGCTTTTCTCTGTAACTTTGCCAACGCCGGGAATGTCGCGTACGTCGAGCGGAGCAAGGAACTTCTCTTCATAACCCGGCAACGCCCATAAGACTCCATGTGGCTTGGCTTTGGCAGAGGAAATCTTCGCCATCAATCGAGACCCGCCAATGCCAATGGAACAATTCAACTGCGTCTCCGCTTTGATCCGGTCGTGGAGCGCGTGCGCCGCACGCAGGGGAGGGCCATGGAGGCGTTCGGTACCTGTCATGTCAAGGTAAGCCTCATCAATCGACGCCATTTCCACGAGTGGCGAAAATGCCTTTAAAGCCTCATGCACTTTTCCAGAATATTCGAGGTAGCGTTCCCGGTGTCCATTCACAAAAATGGCATGAGGACATAGTTTCTCCGCCGTGCGCAACGGCATGGCGGAATGTACGCCGAATTTGCGAGCCTCGTACGAAGCGGCTGCCACGACGCCGCGCTCACCACGCTGGCCGCCAACCACCACCGCTTTGCCTCGCAGGGAAGGATCAAAGAGTTCCTCGACTGAGACGAAGAACGCATCCATATCTACGTGGAAAATCGTGCGAGGAAAAGGGTTCATGCTGCCACCGGGCATGGTAATTTTACTCTGGATCCGCATCCCGGACGCATTCCATACTCAACGTTTATACCGATTCTTCGACTGTTACCCCGCGGGTTTGCCTCGCTCGCTCGTACACGCGCACGTACTCCTTCGCCGACTTCTCCCATGAGAAATCCTTCTTCATTCCATTGCGCATGATGTTCTGCCACGAGCTCTTGTCTTTATAGGCCTGGAGCGCATGTTTAATGGCCAGGAGTAACGATTCGCCGTTGTAGTCGGCAAATTTGAACCCGGTGCCCTTTCCGGTTCTCGCGTCCCACGACTCGACCGTGTCATCCAGACCACCGGTTGCGCGGACAATGGGAATCGTCCCATATTTCAAGCTATAAATCTGATTCAATCCGCAGGGTTCATAACGGGATGGCATCAGGAACATGTCGCTTCCCGCTTCGACTTTATGGGCAAGAGTGTTGTCATAGACCACCTTTACGGCAACCTTGGCGGGAAAGTGTTTTTGCATTCGCAAGAACATTTCTTCGTAACGTTTTTCACCACTGCCTAAGACCACAAGCTTGATATCTTCCATCACCAGCCGGTCTATAATCTGCGCGATTAAATCAAAGCCTTTCTGGCTGGCGAAACGGGATACGATGCCAAGGATCGGCGTCCCCGCATCGCTCTCCGATAAACCGAAGACCCGCAATAGTTCAAGTCGGCATTTCTCCTTTCCTGCCAAATCTTTTGCCGAATACTGTTCCGCAATACAGGCATCCGTCGCCGGGTTCCATTTCTCGTAGTCCACCCCATTCAAAATTCCTGTCACCGTGGAAGATCGGTCATGCAACACACCCTCCAGCCCAAACCCATATTCAGCCGTCTGAATCTCCTTCGCATAGCGGCGGCTCACCGTCGTCACGAAATCGGCAAAAATCAGACCGCCCTTCAGAAAATTCACATTCCCGAAAAATTCCATCTTTGAGATGGCCAGCAGGTCCCACGGCAACTCGATCAGGGGCAGGATGTCCGACGGGAACACGCCCTGATATCCCATATTGTGGATGGTGAAAACAGTGGCAACATCCTGGAATGCCGGATCGTCAGCGTACTGCGAACGCAGTAATACCGGAATTAATGCCGTCTGCCAGTCGTGGCAATGAAAAATCTGCGGTACGCCAATGATTTTCGAGGCCTCGAGCACCGCCCGGCAAAAAAGCGCGAAGCGTTCAGCATTGTCGGGATAGTCCCCGACCTGGCTGCCATAAAGACCATCCCGATCAAAATAGGGCGGGTACTCGACAAAATAATGCTCAACGCCCGCATGCTGCCCGGCAGCCAGGATTGAGCAGAAGCGGTAATGGTCGTCGAAGGGAATGGTAATACTGCGAACAATGGGCCCAGCAACATCAAGGTGAGTTTCCCGGTAGCGTGGAACAAAAACGCTGACCCGATGTCCAGCTGCTGCCAGCGCCCGAGGTAGCGCCCCGACCACATCAGCCAAGCCGCCAGTCTTCGAATAAGGCACACACTCCGATGCGGCGAATGTAATGTGCATGAAAACGGACTCCTCCTGCCGTACAGCTTCGCTCCGCAGGCTATGATAGAGAGCAGGCGAAATCATCCTTGCGCGGGCGAAATCCGCTGAATGAAATTTCAGTCTAAATCGCGGTAAGAAACGAGGTCAATGTGCCAAAAGTTGCGGCCGCACGCTCCGCCAAAAAACCAAGGCTGGGCCAGCACTTCCTTACCGATGAATCGATTGCCCTAGCCATCGTGGACGCACTCGGTGACATTTCCCAGTGCACCGTACTTGAAATCGGCCCCGGCCGGGGAGTTCTGACCAACCTGCTCGCACGTCGCGTGCGTCGCCTTATCGCGGTGGAGACCGACCGGATCCTGGCAGCGCAATTACGCATGGCCTATGCTCTCACAGGCAATGTCGAGATTATTGAAGGCGACATTCTCGCTGTCGATCTGGACGCGATATTCGCGCCCAAGCCAGGTACGACACGACCTGGACTGGCAGTTCCCCCTGAAATCGTCCGCGTCGTCGGCAATATCCCGTATTTCCTCACGTCCGACATCCTGTTGCGGCTCTTCCAATATCGCAGATACTTTCACAGCTTTGTTCTCATGGTCCAACGGGAAGTCGCGGCACGCCTGGTTGCGAAGCCCGGCAAAAGCGATTACGGGCTCCTCTCCGCCACGGCGCAGCTGTATGCGCGTGTGGAAAAACTCTTTGACGTTGCTCCGTCGTCATTCGCTCCACCGCCCAAGGTTCATTCCAGCGTGATTCGTCTCACCCTTGCGTCCCAAGTAGAAGATCTCGGCGTTGATGAGAAAGGGTTCATCCAGTTCTTGCGCCACTCTTTCGGCCAGAAACGCAAGACAATTTGGAATAATCTGAAGTCGGCATATCCCACGCCCGCATTGAAGGTCGCATTGCAGAAAGCTGGTATAAAGCCAACCGTGCGCGCCGAGGCCTTATCATTGGAGACCAACGCTCGCATCTTTCGTAGTTTGTCGCAAGCGCAGGACGATTAGACCGATAACGATTAGACTGATCTTGTCTGCCTGCTTCAGGAGGCGTTACATGCCGGGAATCATTCGTCACCCCGCGGTTGCCGGCCGCTTCTACCCCAGCGAACCCGATGAATTGATCGAGTGCCTCGATTCATTCCTTCATCCGGTTGAGCCTGCAATCGCAGCGATCGGATGCCTTGTGCCTCACGCTGGATATATATATTCGGGAAGCGTTGCTGGCGCCGTTTTCAGCCGCATAGCAGTCCCAAGCCATTGCCTCATACTCTGTCCCAACCACACAGGGCGTGGCACACCTCTCTCGATCATGAGCGCGGGTTCGTGGCAAACGCCTCTGGGCTTGCTGGCCATCGATACCGCTCTCGCAACTGCTTTGAAGCTTGCCTTCCCCGCTCTGACCGAGGACTGGCAAGCCCATCTGCACGAACATGCGATTGAAGTGGAGTTGCCATTTCTCCAGGTCCGTCACGGTAAAGACCTTGTCTTCGTCCCCATAGCTTTGGGCACGACTAATTTCGAAATTCTCCTCGCGTTAGGAGAGGCGATCGCCCACGTGCTCAGCGCGCACCACGACCCTGTTCTTATCATCGCTTCGAGCGACATGAACCATTACGAATCGGACGCGATCACTCGCATCAAAGATCATCATGCTATCGAGAGAATTCTCGCGTTGGATGCACCGGGCCTTTTCGAAATCGCCGCGAAGGAGAACATCTCCATGTGCGGCCTCGGGCCGACCGTTTCAATGATCACGGCCGCAAGACTTCTTTATGCTACGCATGCCGACTTGGCCGCCTATGCCACATCGGCGGACGTTTCCGGCGACTATGACCGCGTGGTCGGCTATGCCGGCCTTTTTCTTCATTAGTGAGCAGAAATACCCCGACATTCATACCGTTACGGCGGTAACGTGACTGCACATATCCAATTATTAATAATAACTAACAATCACGCCGGCCGTTGCCGGTCAAGACCGGCCGCCTCGCCGCATTTTTGCGGTTGCGCGAGAATCGATAATGTCCACACGAGCCCAGACAAGCCGGGACGAAGCCACTCCATCTCTCGCTGAAATTATGCTCGGCTTGATCAGCACTCGCGCGCCTTTGCCGATCGTGTTAGATGGCCTCTGTCGCAGCATCGAACGACTACACCCGGACCTTTTGTGCTCTGTTCTCCTTTTGGACACGGACGGTGTGACTCTCCGCCACTGCGCGGCTCCGAGCCTCCCGAAGGAATACAGCCTCTCCATTGATGGCGCAAGTATTGGCCCTTCCGTCGGATCTTGCGGAACCGCGGCCTATCTCAAGCGTCAGGTGATCGTTTCCGACGTGGCCTCCGACCCACTATGGAACGACTTCAGGCATCTGGCCTTGCCCCATGGCTTGCGGGCCTGCTGGTCAACCCCCATCATCGCATCAAACGGAAGCGTCTATGGCACGTTTGCAATTTATTATCGCGAGCCCCGTAATCCGGAGCCCCACCATCTCGACCTCATTGACAGCGCGACACATCTCGCCGTCCTTGCCATTGAGCATGAGCGCGCTCGCTCGGAGCTTAGTGCTGCCGAGGCCCGTTATCAATCGCTGGTGGAACGCCTTCCCGCGATTACATACATTGCGGAACTTGGAACCAACGGCCCTTGGCACTACGTGAGTCCCCAGATCGAGTCTATTCTCGGCTTCAAGCCCGGCGAGTGGCTGGCTAATCCAAAAAACTGGATCGACCACGTTCACCCGGAAGACCGCCCCATCGCCATGGCCGCCGAAGAAGAATTTGTACGCAACCGCAAGCTCTTTTTCGCCGAGTATCGCATGTTTGCCCGCGATGGCCGGATGCTCTGGTTCCGCGATGAAGCGGTTCTATTGGAATCCAACCAAGATCAGCATGCCATGATGCAGGGCGTGCTTTATGACATCACTGAGCACAAGAATCTCGAGGACCAGCTTCGTCATTCCCAAAAAATGGAAGCCGTCGGCCAGTTGGCCGGAGGAATTGCGCACGACTTCAATAATCTATTAATGCTCATCCAGGCGCACAATAGCCGTCTCCGCGAGCGCCTCTCCACTGCCGACGCGGAGGCTCGCCAGGACTCGCAGCAGATTGAACAAGCCGTCATTCGCGCTGCCGCGCTCACTCGCCAACTGCTTGCCTTCAGCCGCAAGCAAGTGCTACGGGCGGCTGTGCTTGACCTTAATGCAGTCGTTTCCGAAGCGGCCAAAATGCTCGAGCGGCTGCTGGAAAAAGGTGTCGGGATGGAGTTGCACCTCGACCGCGGCTTGCATCGAATCAAGGCTGACCCGGTGCAAATCGAGCAAGTCATTTTCAATCTCGCGGTCAATGCCCGCGATGCGATGCCCAACGGCGGCACGCTGACCATCGCGACTCGCAACGCGGCAGTGAACTCGTCCCGCCCTCGCGATCGCCGCGGTATGCCGCCCGGCGACTACGTCGTACTAACAATTTCCGACACCGGCACCGGCATGGACGCCGCAACCCAGGCCCACATCTTCGAGCCGTTCTTCACCACAAAAGCTCCCGGCAAAGGTACGGGACTGGGGCTGGCTACAGTTTATGGCGTGGTCCAGCAATCGGGCGGGTGGATCTGCGTCACAAGCGAACTCGGCCGTGGCGCTTGCTTCGAGATCTACTTCCCCAGCTCTTCCGATGACACCGAGCAGAAACCACAGCCACAGAAGACTTCATTAGCGGTTCCATCCGCGACGAATCACGAAACAATTCTCTTGGTGGAAGATCAGGATGGAATCCGTGACATGGCCGCGGAGTTCCTTCGTCGCTTTGGTTATCATGTGATCGGCTCAGAAGATGGCAGACAAGCCCTTGAAATCGCCGCACAACACGCCGGTCCAATTGATCTCCTGATCACCGACATGTCCATGCCTAACATGGGCGGGCGCGAACTCGCCGCAGCACTTCGGCAATTGCGGCCCGGAATTCCCATTTTGTTCATGTCCGGCCATCCCGACCACTCTCTGCCGCGGGATACCGATTCTTCCGGTCCGGCACAGATTTTGCAGAAGCCCTTCGCCCTCGATGATATGGCGCAGCGAGTGCGAGAGCTTCTCGATAACCACGATTGACCCCGGGCTATCTCCCGTGTTGTGACTCCGGACTGGCAGATCGTGCCGCTGCCAGCAGGCGTTGCGCGCGCGCCCGTGCGACATTCACCAAAGTAGGGTCCTTCGTGATCTTTTCCAGCGTCGGACTCACGGCGCCTAATTCCACTAGTCGGCCTCGGCTATTTTCATCTTCCATCGCCTTCAATTCGTCATCAAGCGCCAGTTTTTCATAACGGCATTCATATTCGAGTCGTCGTCCGAACTCCAGGGTTAATGCCATCCCTTGCAACAGCTGCGTCAACTCCTGAACTCCGCCTCGAGATGAATAGTTGTATGTCGCCTTCGTGTTGCGTCGCGCATCCTGATAAGTTAGCGTTTTGACTCCCATGCTGGCGAGCTTTTTGCCGGAATCCAGACGTCCTGCAAAATAATCCGCCTTTTCCGTCAGTTCAAAGATGCGCGCCCGCGTTGCCTCGGTCACTTTGAAATCGATTCGGAATGGATCGTTGTCATCCGATTGCTTCATCAGCTTTCCTGTCGAGTCGTATGAGGCGCTTCCGTCGCCGGCGATTGAAATAAAGTAATGATCCGGATTAGACCCGGGAAAATCGCAGGTAAACGTCACAATAGGAAGGTCTTTCGCAGCTGAGGGTTCTTGGGCAAATGCGCCAGAACAAAACAACCATCCCAGCAGGGCCAGATTCAATACGACCCGCATCAACCGTGCTCCGTCACAATGCAACAGCCCGTTGCCGGGCTAGCGTCGCCGCAGTATGCAAATGGCAAATCGCAATCGCCAGCGCATCGGCGGCATCGGGTGGTTCCGGAATTTCGGCCAGATTCAACAACCGGGTTACCATATGCTGCACTTGTTGTTTCTCGGCTCGACCATAACCCACGACCGCAGCCTTGATCGTCAGTGGAGCATATTCCGCCACCGTGAGGCCCGCGGAAGATGCAGCCAGCATCGCGACGCCGCGCACTTGTCCGAGTTTGAGCGCCGATTTCGCGTTCAGCGCGTGAAATACATCCTCAATGGCCACGTTGTCCGGTTGATGCTCGAGGATGATTCGGCCCAGGCGTTCGAAAATCGCCGCCAGCCGTTGCGCCATCGGACTACGGGGAGAAACCTGAATCGCGCCGCAAGCCAGGCAGAGCAGACGATCATCCCGGTCAAGTTCCACTACACCGTAGCCGGTGTATTCCGTGCCGCAATCGATCCCCAGAACCCGCATCGTAGAAAGTCTAGCACCACCCACCCCATGTGCCTGGGTGCCGTTTGTGGTGAGCCTTAATTGGTCTGGTCGAATAATTCCGAGCGGTCGATTTTCTCGCCCTTAAAAAATACATCCGAGATGCGCTCAATGGCGCCGATATCCTCCAGCGGATTGCCATCCACCAGTAGCAGGTCTGCATCGTGTCCCGGCGCAATCAACCCAACATGCTCCTCGGCATGCAGCAGGCGTGCTCCATTGTAGGTCGCAGCTTGCAGCGCCACCGCGGGCGGTATGCCCGCCTTGACCCAGAGCTCCACTTCATGTTCGACGGTCGGCCCGTGAATCACCAGATAATTCCCGGCGTCACTTCCCGTCACCAGCGTCACGCCGTGTTTGTAAGCGCTCAATAGATTGTCTGTTCCTGTCTTCAAATCAAACGGAAATTTCGCAATTCGCTCGCGCATTTCCTTTGTTTCGTCAGACGCGATATCTTTCTCCGTCTCTTCGAGCAAAGCTGCCGGCCCGACTTGCTGCACCAGCGAACGCTTCAACAATTCTGACGACCCAGCTGCGAAATCGCGGAAAGCCTCGCCCACGCTCAATGTCGGATCGTAAAACGTCTTCTGCTCCACCATCTTGTCAAACAATGCCGCCGGAATTTGGTCACGAAAAGAACCGTGCTCAATCGAATCTGCACCCGCATCGAGCGCATCGCCCACATCACGAGCATCTCCGGTATGCACTGCGACCGGTAAGCTGTCGGCGTGTGCCTGCTGCACAATGGCATCCAGCAAGCCCGCATCCAGGCGGTTGAAGACGGAGGACCCTCCACCTGACTCCATAATCACCTTCACGCAGTCGGTCCCGGCTTCCTTTAATTCATCCACCATGCGGCGCGCCTCAGCCGCCGACTTCGGAATCCGCACAAATTGCTCTTCCGCCTGCGAACGCAACGCTTGCGGCAAGAATTTAAAATATTCCGTTCCGTGTCCGCCCTCCGCGGTAAATAGCGGGCCGCAAGTGTACAAATATGCGCCCAGCTTTTCTCCGCCGTTCTCGATGCCGCGCACTTGGAGTACCGTGTTCAGCGGATCGCCCACGCTCCTCACTGTCGTCACGCCGCTATACAAATACGCGGCCAGGTGCCGCTCCATCTCCGCTCTCGGATCAAACTTGTAATTATCGGGATAGAAGCCGCCCGGCGCGGCCAAATGCACGTGCACATCAATCAATCCCGGCAAAACTGTCTTCCCCGCGGCTTCCACCGGCGTGGCATTCACGCTCTTCGGGTCGGGTCCGGCGCCCTCGTACACTTCGGCAATTTTGCCCCGCCGGATGAGAACAGCTCCCTGCTCAATCACCTGGCCATTCCCCACGAATATCCGCGCCCCGCGAATTAAATAATTCTCATTCCGTGCCAATTCCCGCGCCAGAATCTTCGTCTTCTCGTAATTCTGCTTGGTATGCGCCTGCCATGCACCCAACAAGAAGAACGGCAAGAGCACCGCCATAATCCACAGCTTGGCCGAGCTCTTGATCTTCTCTTCCTTCTCCCAGCGAAACAGCTTGTACGAGATGAACAAGCCGAGCACAATCGTCAGCAACAAAGCCAATGCCGCCTGATAATTCGCAAAAAAGTTTTCACCACGCAGCATCATACCCTGCATACCGCTCACTAAATAGGTAGCAGGCAGGAACTGCGTCAGCGTCAGCAACCACGACGGAAACAACGACGCTGGGAACGTCGCTCCACTCAGCAGCAGCATCGGCAGATAAATTAGCTGCACGATAATCTGGCTCTCCTGCATGGAATTCGCCACGGACGCCAGAATCATGCCAATCGCTCGAAACGCCATGATGCCGAGCGATATGAAGAAGAAAATCGAGAGATAACTCTGTGGCCAGGCCATGCCGTAGCCAAAATGCGCCACGGCGAACATGAACAACACGAATGGCATGAACAAAATCCAGCCAACAACGGTAGCGGCGACGAGAATCGGCGCGGGCGTGATCGGCGTAACCTTGTAGCGCCTCAGAACGTTCGCTTCGCGCTCCTGCACTGCCCGCATGCCCGCGCCAAACAGGCCGTTGCCCAGTATGCCGAGAATGGTCACCATGGTGACGACCTGCGTCATCGCACCGCCGCGATCGCCGTGCAGGATCTGCCCGAACGTAATCAGGAAGATTAGCGGGAAAAGATAGTTGAAGAAGATGACAGACTTCTGGCGCAGGGCCAGCTTCAAATCCATCTCGATAATGGCCAGATAGCTTTTCATTCCGGAAGTGTCAATCCCTTAATCTTTTTCCCGTCATCTCTATAAACACATCTTCCAGCGTGGGCTTTTTCAGCTGCACATCCACCAATTCCAGGCTCGATTGGTCAATCCATTTGATTAAGTCCACCAGCGTCGCTGCCGGGCGTCTGGAGATTACAACTAGCGTGCGCCCGCTTTCATCCACGCTACTGTCAATCATCTCCGCGAACGCTGGCCGGTTGGCAGGAATCGCCTTTTCACAAGTGACCGAGATGTGCGAGGCCGCTCTGCTCTGTTGCTGCAAACGTTGCGGCGTATCCAGTGCAATGATTCGTCCGGAGTCCACAATGGCCACGCGATCACACAGCCGCTCAGCTTCTTCAATGTAGTGCGTGGTCAACAGCACGGTGCGCTTTTCGCCGCGCTGTTCTTCCAGCAAAGCGTGGATCTCGGCCCGCACCTGCGGATCCAGTCCCGTGGTCGGCTCATCGAGAAACAGCATCGACGGATTGTTCACCAACGCCAAAGCCAGCGCCAGCCGCTGCTTTTGCCCGCCGGAGAGTGTTTCGTAATAGGCATCGCGCTTCTCTTCAAGCTGCAACCGCTTCAGCAATTCGTTCGAGTCCGTCGTCCGGGTGTAGAAGGACGAAAACAAATGCAGCGCCTCATGCACTCGCATTTTCCCAGGAAGGTTGGTCGCTTGCAGACAGACCCCGATGCGGTCTTTGAGCTTGAGGGTTTGTTTTTCAGGATCAAGGCCAAGTACCCGGACGTTCCCCGCGGTCCGCGGACGCAGCCCCTCCAGAATTTCTACTGTGCTGGTTTTGCCAGCGCCATTCGGCCCAAGCAGCCCAAAAACTTCGCCCGGCTGGATTTCAAAGTCAATCCCCCGGACCGCTTCCACGTCGCCATACGATTTGCGCAGGCCCTGGACTGAAATGGCTGGTTCATTCATGCGGACTTTTAGCCTATCGAACCAATGCGTTTTACGTCAAAGCGGCTATACCGGCTTTTGGTGGCGAACTTTCGCTTTGTGGTGGAAAATTGCAAGCTGTCAGTGAATGGGAGGTGGCATGCGTATTCTATCGTTTCTAAGCGGTTTGGCGGTGCTTTTTTCTTCGCTCGCGCTCTTGCATATCATTCATTACTACGCCGATCATGCCCTCGCCAGTGACCACACGTCCACCTTCTGGATTAAGATTGTGGGCACCCTCATCATCGATGTGTTTTCGTTAATCGGTGGAATCTTGCTGCTGCGCCGCGCGCGATAGCCTTGCTTGGATGGAGGATGGAGCTACCCCTATGAACACCGCGTCCAGAGCTAACGTTGCCGTGCAGCAAGTTGTTCCCTTCTTTGCCGTCACAAACATAGAGCAATCCGCACGTTACTACACCGAAGGCCTCGGCTTCGTCATGAAAAACAAATGGATCGTCGACAACAAACTGCGCTGGTGCTGGCTGGAACTCGGCGGCGCCGCGCTTATGCTCCAGGAATTTCTCCGCGAAGGAGGTGACGCGTGGGTGCCCTCGTGCAAAGTCGGCGAGGGAGTGTCGCTGAATTTCATCTGCGACGACGCCATCGCCTTCTACCACGCGGTCAAATCACGTGGAATTGAGGCATCCGAGCCGCAAGTCGGAAATTCGATGTGGGTGACTTCGCTGAAAGACCCTGACGGCTACAAGCTTTTCTTCGCCAGCGAGACTGACATATCCGAAGACACGAAATTGTCAGAATGGAAAGGATAGCCATGCCCCCAACACTCGGAAATGGCAAGATTTGTTACATCCAGATTCCCGCGACGGATATCGCTCGTTCGGTCGAGTTCTATAAGAATGTCTTTGCCTGGAACATTCGTCTACGGGACAATGGCGAGTTCGCCTTCGACGACGGCGTCGGGCAAGTCAGTGGAATGTGGGTTCTCAATCGTCCGCCTTCTACACAACCCGGCCTGCTGATTTATGTGATGGTAGACAGCGTCGCCGCCACGATGACGCTTGTAATCGCAAACGGCGGCGACATCGTCCAGCCAGTCGGTGCCGATGCCCCAGAGATTACGGCAAGATTTCGCGATCCCGCGGGCAATATTCTCGGCCTTTATCAGGAGCCCAAACACTAGCCAACTCTAAGCCAATCTGAAGCGTCTCACCCTCAGCAACACCTCGGTTTTCTGGCGACTTTTGCTTCGCGTTGTTGCACAAACGCCGCATAACTTTCTCGCGACACCTGCCCGTCACACCCTAAGAAACGCGCGTACGCGGCTTCATCAAAAATTTCCCGCAGCATGGCGACGAGAAGCCTTGCCACGCGCATGGCCGCGAGCTGGATACTCGCCCCTAGAATTTCGCTTGGCGAAGCTTTAAGTCCTTCGTAGTTGGTGGCATTTGTTGCCTTCATACTTCCTCCACCAACGCCGTCATCACGAACGGTGTCTCGCTGACCTGCGGCATCTTCTTGCCTGAAAGAACGCGCGCCCATTCCTTTGCCGACTCAAAAAGAATGAGCGTCACCATCAAAATCAACACCCCCGTAAACCACGCATCCAGGTGATCGTTAAAAATCAGCCGCGCATTTGTAACCGTTCGCGCGTGCGCCAAAAATCCCAGCCTTGGGTTCGCGTCGAAAACCTTGTGCCAGGAGGCCGTAAACGTTACCGCAACCAGCCACGCCATCGGCATGAGCGTGACCCACGCATAGCGTGCCCGTCCCATCTTGATGACGATCGTTGTCGCCACGCATAGCGCCACCGTCGCCAGCAGTTGGTTGGCGATGCCGAACAACGGCCACAGCGAATTGATCCCACCCAACGGATCTTTCACTCCCTGCCAAAGAAAATATCCCCATGCGCCTACAATGAGCGCACTGGTCGAAAGAATGGACGGATACCACCCCGTTCTTCCCAACGGCCTCCATAGGTGGCCTAAAGCATCCTGCAACATGAATCGCGCGGCACGCGTGCCCGCGTCCAGCACGGTCAGGATAAACAATGCTTCAAACATGATGGCGAAGTGGTACCAGATCGCCATCACCGCCTGACCACCAAGGCTGTTCGAAAAAATGTGCGCCATGCCCACGGCAAACGCCGGCGCCCCTCCGGTACGGTTGTAGAGCGTCTGCTCGCCTACCGCCTGTGCGAGTGCATGCATCTCCCCCGCAGTCGTCGGAAAACCCCAGTTCGTAATCATGGTCGCGGCTGTCTCCGGCGTCTGCCCCACAATTCCTGCCGGACTATTGATCGAGAAATAAATTCCCGGCTGCATCACGCACGCCGCAATCATCGCCATGATTGCCACCATCGACTCTGCCATCATCGCGCCGTACCCGACCATCCGCGTTTCCGTTTCGCGGCGGATCAGCTTCGGCGTGGTTCCGCTCGCAATCAGCGAATGAAATCCGCTGATGGCACCGCACGCAATTGTGATAAACGCAAAGGGAAACACATTCCCCGCAAACACTGGCCCGGTGCCATCAATAAAGCGCGTCAATGGCGGCATATGCATCACTGGACGTAGTCCGACGATACCCAATGCCAGCAAAGCAATCGTTCCCAGTTTCACGAACGTGCTCAGATAGTCGCGCGGCGCCAAAAGCAACCACACCGGCAACGCGGACGCCGCATAGCCGTAAACAATGATCAGAATCGCCATCGTCGAAGCGCTGAACGTAAACCACGGCCCAACCTTCGCACTTTGCGATACCCACTGTCCACCGAAAATTGCCAGCATCACCAATACAAATCCCAACGCCGAGGTTTCAAGTACCCTGCCCGGACGCAATCTCCGCAAGTACCACCCCATTAACACCGCAATGGGAATCGTCATCGCAATGGTGAAGGTCCCCCAGGGACTACCCTTCAGCGCGTTCACCACAATCAGTGCTCCAATGCCAAGCAGTACGACGATGATTGCAATCACTGATACATACGCGACCAATCCACCTACTCGTCCTGTCTCCTCGCGCGCCATCTCCGTCAGCGATTTGCCATTTCTCCTGACTGAAAACAGCAGAATCACGAAATCCTGCACACATCCGCCAAACACAGCGCCCGCGAGAATCCACAATGTGCCTGGCAAGTACCCAAACTGAGCCGCCAGCACGGGCCCGACCAAGGGCCCCGGCCCGGCAATCGCCGCAAAGTGGTGTCCGAAAACGACCCACTTATTTGTCGGCACAAAATCTCGCCCATCCTCGAGTCGCTCCGCAGGAGTCGCCCTCAATCCATCAAGCGCGAGAACCTTGGCCGCAATGAACGCGCTGTAAAACCGGTAGCCGAGTGCGTAGCTGCAGACCGCCGCTACGACCAGCCATAGTGCGTTGATTTCTTCTCCTCGATGCAATGCAATCGTGCCGAGCGCCAGCGTGCCCGCTCCGCCAACCCCAATCCAAAGCAACCATCGTAGATACTTAGACATAGATGTAAATCAACATCTGCATGAATCCCGCTGCTGGCAGCGCCCGGATAGCAGGTTAAATCGTTACACGACCTCTAAAATATCGTTATTTCTCGCCGCATTCCAGCGCGGAACATGGTAACCTTTACCTTAAGTTTATGGATAGAACGGGCGCGGAATTTGCACCGCGCGGTAAATTTTAATTCCCAACCGTATCACCTTTCCAGGAGCTGGAAATGAAAATTGGCATCCTCACCGGCGGCGGCGATTGTCCCGGACTCAACGCGGTCATTCGTGCGGTTGTTCGCAAAGGTTACTTCCACTATGGCGATACCTTCGTCGGCTTTCTGGAAGGCTGGCGGGGCGTGCTCGAAAATAATGTCATTCCTCTCGACCTTAGTGCGGTAGGCGGTATTCTTCCTCGCGGTGGCACCATTTTACGCACGTCGCGCACCAATCCGGCTAAGCGCGAAAATGGCCTCGACACCTGCATTGCCACCTTCCAGAAAAATAAACTCGATGCCCTCATCGCCATCGGCGGTGATGACACTCTTTCCGTCGCGAAAAAGCTTCACGACAAAGGCGTCAAGGTCATCGGCGTTCCCAAGACCATAGACAATGACCTCGCAGGTACCGACTACACCTTCGGTTTCGACACCGCCGTCAACATTGCCACTGAAGCCATTGACCGCGTGCATACCACTGCCGAGGCCCATAATCGCGTCATGATCGTCGAAGTCATGGGTCGCGACGCCGGCTGGATCGCCATCCACAGCGGCATCGCCGGCGGTGCCGACGTCATCCTCATCCCTGAACAACCCTTCGATGTGGATGACATCGCTGAGACCATCCGCCAGCGCCACGAACGCGGCCGTTATTTCAGCATCATCGTCGTCGCCGAAGGAGCGCGTTTCTCCAACAATCAATCATTGATCGCCGACGCTCCCAAAGACGAGTTCGGCCACGCCCGCCTCGGCGGCGTTGCCAACACACTCGCGCAGGAAATCGAAAAGCGCACCGGCATCGAAACCCGTACCGTCATTCTCGGCCACGTGCAGCGCGGAGGATCGCCCAGCGCCTTCGATCGTGTTCTCGCCACTCGTTACGGCCTCGGCGCCATTGAGATGGTCCATCGCGGTGAGTTCGGGCGCATGGCCGCCTTGCGCGGAAACAAAATCGTTTCTGTCCCCATCGCCGACGCTATCGCCAAGAACCGCACCGTCGATCAGGAAATGATGAACGTCGCCGAAGGCATTCTGGAAAAGCTACCGCCCGAACGGCAGCCGCAATCGGCGTAAGATCTTAATGAGTTCTCCCCCATTGGCAGCGGTGGATATGAATGCTACCGAGGAAATTTACGTATTCTGAATAACCCGTTGGCAATATAATTCCCACGCTAGTATTGCGGCAAGACTCAGCACTGCGGGAAACATGAGATAAATCCGGCTATTCTGCCAAGAATGTCCACCTAAAATCACCAGAACAATCGGCAGAATAAAGATCAACGCACAGATCCAAACACTAGCATCCCGACGCCAGGCGCTGATTTGCCCCATCTTTGCCGCATTGATGGTCAAGTAAAGCGGCAACAGGAGCGCCGTCAGATCTTGAAAGTGCGTGTACGGTGAAGCAAGTAGCGCAATCGTAACAAACAGCGCCAACGCGACATCCAAGTGTTCTCCACTCCGGGATCTAGCCGCGACTAACAATCCGACCCCGATCATCGCTGCTGAAGCCATGGTTGAAAACAAGGCCGTGTGCTGAGATAGGCCGATATTTCCAAAGAAACCGCGCCAATTCACCATCAGTGCCAGCTGATGCGGTTCATATCCACGATGAGCGTTGTAACTCTTCAACAATCTGAGGTAATCGGTAATTCCCCGAATTCCCACAACCCAGAAGCTGATTGCCGACAAAATTACTGCGCCCGACAGAAATCCGGCAACGGCTCTATATCTCCGGTTTACCAGCAGAAATCCCGCGATTAGAACAACATACTGAAATTTAATTGTCGCCAATGACAAAAGCAGACCTGCGATGCCGGCCCGCCCTTTTGCCAGAAATATGTAACTGAAAATCAAAATAAAGGTAATAGTGATTGAGCTCTGCCCCAAGGTCAGCGTCGTTAGTGCCGGATAAAAGATCGTTGCGGGAATTCCGAGATATGGCCTTGCCGCGACGACGCCCACGCATTCGCGGAGCAAGAACGGTATGCACCCTAACAAGCCAACGTTCAGCAGCGTCCATGCGAAAAATGCGTCTTGAAAGGGAAAACGCGCAAACGGCGCCAACGCTAAAGCGAAAAAAGGCGGATGAAGAAAATAGTCAAAGTTATCATATCCAAGAATCGAGACTATCATCCGCGCCTGGTTCTTCACGTCGTAAAGATTGGCACCGTTGCCCTGGTTCACGATCCTTCCTGCCACATAGAAATTCACAAAGTCGGTGCGCAGCGCCAGGCTGGAGGTCATGATGGGCCATAGGCCCATTATGAGCGACGCTTCCACAACCACAAGCAATAATAAAGCGACTCGCGGCATGCTAAGCCGCTGATCGATCCGCGCAAGTTTATTGAGCATCCTCTGGCCCAAACAAGAACTCCAACGCTTCTGGAAATCGCCTCGCCCACTCGCTTTCACTGTGCCCCGCGCCTTCCGCAATCTTCACCCGCAATCTGTCCTCACCCAACCCCGCTTTGCGTAGGACATACTCCAGGCGTAAAACGTCTTCCACAACTTTCTTGTCCTTATCGTCATTCCCCGCCTCATGGCTCCCTACAACGACGAGCATTTTTTCCGGCCACACTCTTGCGAGCCTCACGTATTTGAAAATTCTTCGGTTCGAGACCCACAGCGACGGACTCTCCACCAGGACCCGTCCAAACACGCCCGGCTGCATGATCACCGTATAGAGAGAAATTAATCCACCGAGCGATGAACCACCCAATCCAGTATTTTCTGGCCCGCGCGCCACGCGGTATTTCTCGCCAATAAACGGCATTACTTCTCGCAGCAAAAACTCCGGATACCGTTTCCCCAACGGCCGCAATACTGGCGGATTATACGACCGGTATGGCAAATATTCCCGGATACGCTCGCCTTGTGCATTATCAATTCCCACCAAAATCATTGGTGGAATTTCTTCCTGCCGGATTAAACGGTCGGCTGCCTCATCTGCTGCCCACTTTACGCCCGCAAAGGCCGTCGATGGATCGAACAAATTCTGTCCATCATTGAGATAAAAAACCGGATAATGGCGCTCCGCGTTCTGCTCCGCGTCATAACGCGGCGGCAGCCACACCCGCAGAAACCGCCTATTGCGAAACACGTGGCTATCAAACTCATGTAGGCGCAAATCACCCGTAACGCTCGGGGCGTGCGCCACCGCTGTCTGAGGCCCTGGCTGCAATGGATTTTCTTCATCCATGGAAAATTGATCGTGATTCTGATTTTACTGGCTCACGCGACGACATTAATGGCGGAGTGCAGTACATCGAGCGTCTGGCAACGCAAGGTAAACACTTCCCCATCTACCATCACATCGACGGGCCCATCGAGCTCAAAATCCACGCGCTCGACCGCCTGCCTCTCCGCTAGTGGATGATTGACGTGTGTACCGTCATACAACGTTGGTAAGTTGCGAATCAGGCCGAGCCTGCCGATCGGGCCCCAGCGCACATATTCAATCAACCCATCGTTCACGTCGGCCTGCGGAGCAATCATCATCGTGCCGCCGGTGAATTTGCTGTTGCTGAAAGTAAGGAACAGGCATGGCCGCCGGTCTATCTCGCTGGATCCGTTCACGCGCAGCGGAAACGGCCTTCGCCGGAATCTTGCCAGGGTCAGGACAATTGCCGTCTGATATCCAATTTCACCCCATCGGCTGAATCGTCGGGCCCTCAAGGTCGCTACATCGGCGCTGAATCCTACGCTGAGCAGGTTGATGTAAAAAATCGTTCCCGCATCATGCTTTAACCGCAACACATCGCATGGCTTGGCTCGCCCCTCGAGCAATGACTCCATCGCATGTTCGACGCCCCGATCGCTAAAATCGCGCAGGAAAGAATTTCCGGTGCCTAGTGGAAGAAAGCCAAGTGTCGGTCGCTCATTATCGGCCGCCTCGGGAAAGAGTCCGTTTATGATTTCGTAAGCAGTGCCATCGCCGCCCACCGCAATAAATTTTCCTTGCCCTCGTCGGTATGCCTCCCGCGCTATCTCCGAGGCCTGCCCAGCCCCGGAAGTTTCCTTTATCTCCACCCGCACGTTTCCCGCTCGCAACCGCTCCAATGCCGGTTGCAACAGGCCGCGCAAGCGCCCGCCGCCCGCCGCCGGATTCACAATTGCGAGAAATGCGCGGTCGTCCACGCCCTTACAACCCCACCACGGAGCCGCGATCCAGCGTCCTCCCAATCTGCCCCGCCAGTTCCTCGCGCTTGATCTTCATGGAAGCCGTGCGCGGAAAATCCTTCTCCCAAACTACGTAACCGCCAACCCGTTTGAAGTCAAGCAGTTTCCGGTTGCGCTCGATTATTTCGTTTTTCAAGACATCATCAAATTTCTGGTTCTCTTCCAGTCGCAACGCCAGTACCAGCATTTCTTTGCCCAGCCCTTTTGCCGGCCACACATAGTTGGCGGCAAAAATGCAATATTCTTTCACCGGTAATCCATCAAAAGCATTCTCAATATCCTCGGGATAGATGTTCTTTCCGCCTTCGGTGACGATCATGTTTTTCTTGCGTCCAAAAAGTTGCAAATGGCCGCTTTCGTCGAACTTGCCCAGATCGCCCGTGAGCAGCCAGCCATCCACAATCGTGGCCGCGGTCAATTCCGGGTCACTCAGATAATGCGACATCACCGTCTTGCTGTGCGCCGCCACTTCCCCCACGCCCTCGGCGTCTGGATTTAGAATTCGTAACTCCACGCCAGGTAGCGCCTTGCCCACCGTGTCTGCGCGAAATGGCTTCAGATCATTCAACGTAAGCGCAGTCCCTGCCTCCGTCAGTCCGTATCCATTGACCACAGGAACTCCCAGATCATAGAAAAACTGCATCGTCGAAGGCTCCATGAATGCTCCGCCCGTAATCAGCGCCCGCAACTCCCCGCCGAATCCCGCATGCACTTGGGGCAGCAATTTTCGGCTCAATTCAACATTGGGCTGCTTCTTGGTCAGACTCCGGTTCAGTGCAATCATCTGGTTTAGAAAGAATCGCTTCACACCTGTGAGTTCATCAAACTTCGCCCGCAGGCCCTTTTCCAGATTCTTCACAATCAACGGCACTAACGCGACATAAGTAATCTTGTAGCGCGTAAAAGCATCGCGCACGAATTCCGGCCGCAGCGTGCGCAAATGCACCACGCACGCTCCACAAACAAATGGCCCGATAAACCCGACCATGAAATCAATCGCATGGTTCGTCGGCAGAATGCTCAAGTACCGCACGCCCGGCCAGAACGGATACCATGCGGTCAACGCCTTACATTGTTCCAGGTAATTTTCGTTGGTAAGTACGCACCCCTTCGGCCGCCCGCCTGTGCCGGAGGAATACACAATGCAGGCCTCATCTTCCCTCCGTCGCGGATAGAACACCGGCTCTCCGCGCCGCCGGAAATCTTCCCAACGCAAGGCTCCCGCCAACTCCGCTTTCAGCGGAGCCTCTGTGACCAGCACACGCGTTTTCAGCTCCTTGCATTCTTCCAACTGAGACATAGCGCGCCACAGGTAATACTCAATAACTACGAATTGTGCCTTTGAGTGCTTCAGCAATTGCAACTGCTCAATCGCCGTCAGTTTGTAATCGAGGGGCACAAGCACTCCGCCGCAATAAAAAACCGCATACGCCGATATCAGCCACTTCGACTGGTTCGTCATCAGGATCGCTGCCCGCTCGCCAGGCGCAAATTCGGCGTCCTGCAATGCTCGCGCCAGAGGCAGCGCCATTTCTTTGAAATCGGAGTACGTCAGCCGGGTCTTCTCGCGTTCGCGATCGGCTTCAATCAGGCAGGTTTCATTGGGCCACCGCTCAATCGCCGCCCGCAGCACTTCTCCCAGACAGTTGTATTGATCGAGATCCAGCATGAAAGGTCTATTTCATCACAGAGATGCGGGCTGCGGAGCAAACCATGTTAATCACTTCATTTACTGCTTGAATAATTTCTGGCAATGAAGCTAAGAGACCTTCCCGCGCTTTGCCATTAGCGGTAAATCTTTCGTTAGCGGGAGAGTGACTCAAAGCCTCGCTTGTATCCGCTCCGCAAGCGTCCGGAAGTCCGAAACGCCCTGCAGTTCGTAATCCGGCAACTCCACATGAAAATGATTTTCCAGTTTGGTGAGCAGGTCCAGCGCTTGCAAACTGTCGATACCCAGCGTTTTGAAAAAATCATCATCCGCGGCAAGCTTCTCTCGCGCGACCTTGAAGTGCGCCGCCGCCAGCCCCAGAATTTCATCCAGCGTTTTTTCCGCCGCCTGCATCATCCCTCCTGCGTTATGGTAAATACGGGAGCGCGTCCGTGCTCTCGACAAATTTCTTCAGACCCGCTTGCACCGCCGGTCGCTCGAATAATTCACAAAATATCTCAATCTCCTGCCGTAATTCCTGGCGGGGAACCGGCTTGATGAACCGCTTTGCCGTCGCAGCCGTAGTTTTATCAAATTTCTTCAACTGCCCCGCTGTCGCTCGCGCCGCTCGTAGCGCTTCTCCCTCCGCGACCACCTGGCTCACCAGGCCCGCCGCCTGCGCTTTGGTTGCATTAAAACTGCGTCCCGTCAGCAGCAGATCCCGTACCACGCCATTGCCCAAATCCCGCTTCAGCCGAGGTATCCCGCCAAACCCCGGAATTAATCCTAGCCGCAGCTCCGGAAAACAAAACCGCGCCATCTTGTCCGCGATGATCAGGTCGCAAACCAGCGCCAATTCCAATCCCCCGCCAAACGTAACCCCATGCACCGCAGCAATCGACGTCAGGGGCGCGTCGTCAATCGCATTCATCACCGCGTGGATGCGTTCCAGATACTCCCGTACCCCGCGCATCGCATCCTCGCGCTTCATCTCCTGCGACCGGCGATAGAGTTCCCGCAAATCCGCGCCGGCGCAAAAACCCGGCTTCATCTCGCTATGAATAATCAGCGAATGCGCTTCGCGGCTCATACCATCAAGCGCAGCCACAAATTTTTCAAGCTCCTCCAGCGTCAGTGAGCCAATCTCGTTACATGGCGAGCGATGCAGCGCGAGTTCAATCACTCCCTCGCGCACCTCCCACGAAACCGCCCGCCCCGTGTGTTGATTCATCTGCTGTCTGGAAGACAAATTCGCTAGCCCGCCCGTTTCACCGCGTACATCCCTTCAATTTCCGCCTGAAAACGCGACGCAATCAAATCCCGTTTGAGCTTTCCATTCGCCGTCAGTAGTCCATTCTCAATCGAAAACACTTCCGGATGAACATAAAACGCCCGCACCTGCTTGTAATGTGGCTTGCCCGCATTCAACTCATCCAGCGCCCTCTGCACCGTATCATGCGAAACCTTCCCGGTGACAATAGCCGAAAGGAATCCCCGTCCATTCCCCATCAAGACGACCTGCTGCGCCCCAGCCACCCGTTGCAGAATCTCATCTTCAATCGGTTCCGGCGCAATATTGTGCCCAGAGCCTAAAATCAACAAGTTCTTAATTCGTCCAATGACACGCCAGTTGCCCGTCGCATCCACTTCGCCCTGATCGCCTGTATGGAACCATCCCTCGCGCAATGCTTTCGCCGTTTCCTGCGGACGCTTCCAATATCCGGAAAAAATATTCGGCCCCCGCACCACAATTTCATCGCCATCACCCAGCTTCATCTCGATGCCTTCGATCGCCGGCCCCACGCGCCCCGGCACTGCTCGCCCCGGAATATCCATCGTACAAATCGCCGTGGTTTCCGTCAGCCCATACACTTGCAATACCGGAATTCCAAGGCTCATAAAATAAAGCTGCGTTTCCAGCGCCAGCGGCGCAGACCCGCAAATCAACGCCCGCAGATTTCCTCCTGCCATCTTGTTCCGTATCGCCGGAAACACAATCGCGTACGCCAAGCCAAGCCACACCGAATCGGCAAAACTCGCATTCCCATCACGTTTTCGTTGCCATCCCGCTCGCGCTTTGTTGTAGACTTTCTCCGCAAAGCCACCCTTCTTGGCTATCTGCTCGTCCACCGCTTTGCGCATCCTCTCCAGCAACTGGGGCACATTCAGGAAATAGTCAGGCTCAACGTTTGCCATCTCCGCCGGGATGCGATTCAAATCCGTATTCAGTGAAAGATGGCTGCCTCTCTGCAAACACGTGAGCAGCAAGATCCATGAACCGGCAAAGCAAAACGGCAAGTAGTGATAGACGCGATCCTGACCCGGCCGCTTCTCCATCAACGCATCCAGGCGCTCCGAAGTACAGCCCAGCATATGAGTTAGATTTGCCGTGTCCAGCACCACACCCTTTGCCTCGCCCGACGTACCGGAGGTATAGATGATCGCAACCGGATCGCCGTCGCGCATCGGAGGGCGCCCCTCATCTCGCGGTTCTTGCGAGAAGTGGGAAGGAGACGACTGAAACACATCTTCCAACAAAACCCGCTCCGGCGCTTCCTCCCAATTCTGCTCAACCGCCTCGCGCAGCGCGCTATCACCGCAAACGATCAATGATGGCTCGCAATCTTTCATCATCGCGACTAACTCTGCCGGGGCCTGCCGCGCATATAAAGGGACCACGATCAATCCCTCCGCCATGATCGCCAGATCCATCGCCACCCAGCGGATGCTGTTTGCAGCCAGCAACGCGCACCGTTCGCCTTTGCCTAGCTCCCGCGACCTTAAAAATGCCCGTGCCTGCTGCACCATTCGCCACAACTCGGCGCCAGTCGCCTCTGCGTCGCCGCCATCGCGCAATTCGCACAAGAACGTCTTATCGTTCGACGCCTCCAATCTCGCGAAAATGTCACTCAGAAAACCCATGTCGGATGCTTTTCTGCGAACCTTGGCGCTCCCGTGGTTTCAGCCTTAGTTGTACTTCGCAATCAACTCATGCAAGGCCGCGCTCATCGGCGGTAAGTAATCCTCCCAACTCCACTCCCCGGTGCGCGTCTCAAACTCCGGATACCTTCGCTTCACTTCTTCCTCAAAATGCACACCCATGCGTGCCATCACTTTCAAGTTCCTCACCGTTGTCCGCCCAATCCCATCGGCGATCCGTTCGCCATCGCGCCGCAATGTGTCCAATGCTCTTAACAACTTTGCTTCCAATTCCGGATCATCTACCGTCATCAGCAACTCTTGGTGGCCACGTTCTTTCATCAGATTTCGAATGCGCTCATCCATCGTGATACCCGCCGATGGCACCAATGCCGGCATCGAAGTCACAATCCCGTGGTAGCGCGAGGAAACCATCATGTGGCAGGCCCGTAAAATGCTCACCAGCTCATACATGTTGTAATCATCGGAGCTCAGCACCGGCACACCACCAAGCCGCTCCGAGATCTTGCGCGCCGGCCGTGCATCGAGCCGCTCCGTCGCCACCATGATTACAAATATGTTGTTCTGTTTTCGAAACTCGCCTACTGCATTCGAAATGGCCGACAAATAATGTTCGTACGCTCGATCCGCCGCCGGCCCCGAGTTGTGGAAATACACGGACCTGTAATGACTCTCTTTGTATGCGCCCGTCAAACCATGCAGCGCAAACTTTCCGATTGAAGCCTTCACCGGCCACTCGAATGGATTAATCGGGCACACCACTAATACCGGAGTTTCTCCATCCCAGCCCACATCCCGCAAAGCTTTCCGACCGTATTCCGCGGGCAACGGTTCAAATGTCCACGCCGTATCCGTGCCCAACTCGGTCGGGACACCCAACTCCCGCAGCACTGTACGCGACTCTTCATTTCGAGTTATGACAAAGGAGTCCTTGCAATACCGCGCGCACATCTCCCGCACCAACCGGTCCATGTGTCCGGCTTCTGCGCCATATCCAACCGACAATTTATTCTGGGCCGCCGCGATGCCCAGCGATCCAATCATCATCGTCGTCAGCGCGTTCGCGAATTTACTCTTGAACATCGAACCTTCGCACGCCACCACACCGTGATGCTTAGGCACTTCATTCGACAGGAAAGGCGGAAAAATATCAGGCAGAAACACCTGCTTCGTGTCGCGGAAGTATCCCTCGGACCGCTGAAAGCTCTGCGACATCACGCTGAACTCTACCCGCTCCACCCCCAGCACGTGCCGTAACTGCCGCAGCATTTCCTCCACACGCACATCCGAGCCCGTGTTGCGCGTGCCATTGTATCCGGCAAACAGCAGCTTCAGCTTTTCGCCGGGCTCCCACGGTTTGCCGCTGCCCAGCATCCAGCCCAGCTTTGATTTTTCAATAATGCCGCTGACCCATGCCTCAAGCACCAAGTCCATCATGCGGCGGTCCCTCGCTGCACCGGCCACTCCTGGTAGGGATATTGAAATTTCGTCTCGGAGCTGAATTTCAAGAGTGGATAGCTGTATTGCGAAAATAACGCCGGCTTGCGGCCTAGTTCCGATGTGACGCGCGTATTATCGAAAACCGTGTTCCACGTGAGATATGGCATGAAAACCTTCAACAACGCCGCCCCACGCCCCATGCCGCCACGCTGGTTCGCCAACATGTTCACCGTGCCGCTGAATGGTCTCTCCAGCATCGGCAAAAACACCGGCCCACGTTTTCGTTGGGCGGCTGCCAGTGAATCCGTCAATTCCTTGAACGTCTGCGAACCCGTTCCGGACGAAAGATGGTAAGTGTCGTATTGCGGCTCTGCTTTCTGATGCAGGGTGGCAATCGCATCGGCCACAAAATCCACGTTTACGATGTCAATCTTGTCCGTCGCCCGAAATGGCAGCATCGGCAGTCCGGCCAGGAAAACGAACGAACGCACCATATCGAATTGCGTAGTCTCGGCTCGCCGGCTGTCCCCCAGCACAATGCTAGGCCTGAAGAAAGTCAACGGGATTTCCGGCAGCAACTGCCGGATCATGTGCTCATTAAACTTCTTCGTTCGAGCGTAAGGATCGTAATCCGACCGCTCCCAATCGAGCGATCCGTCTTCGGTCACAACTTCATTCGATCGCTTGCCGCACACCGCCACCGTACTCACCTGGCTGAATCTCCGCAGCCCGTGATAATGGTGGCAACGCCGGGCCAATTGCACCACTTCGAGCGCGCCCCGCAGATTTACATTCAAGCAGCTCTTTTCCGATTTCCGGTTCAGCGACGCCGCGCAATGAATCACCGAATCCGTGGAGTGAATTAACCGGTCATAATCGTCCCGGGGCAATCCGAAATTTTCGAGCGTAATGTCCCCGCGAAAAACTCGAACCCGCGTCTGCAAATGCTCATAGAACGTCGGGAAGTCCATGTGCAGTTGCAGTCCTTGCCACAGCCGCACCTCCGCTTCATGTGGATCGCGCGCCCGCACCAGCAAGTTTAGCGCGGCCCCATCTTTGAGCAGGTTGGCCGCCACGTGCGCCCCGATGTATCCCGTCGATCCTGTAAGAAAAATCGCCATGTCTTCGCTTAAACTCTCATTAGGTGCTTGTCATTCCGAAGCCCCGCGCTTTCGCCGGCGGGGCGAGGAATCTCGCGCGCAGCTCTAAAAAACCTGGCCTCCCGAGCAGAATTGCGGATCCACTTGTGGATTCACTATGCGTCGAGAGCCTGCCCTGAGCGAGCGTAGCGAGTCGAACGGGGACCTACTGATTACCCCGCCTTGACCACTTCCCCCGTCACGAAACTCCGTGCCGCGCGCGCCTCCAACGGCCGCCCTTCAATCAGCGGATACGTCCACTTCCGCAACGCCGGAATATGCACATTCACCCAGTAATCCCACCAGTCAATCGAACGCGTGTCGTACCCGAAATCCGCCCGTTCTTCCGGAACCAGCGCATAAGCCAGCTTCTCTATATTGTCCGCCACAAAATCATGCTCGTTCAGCAGGATGAACGGCTCAAACAACTGGATCAGCTTGCCCACTTTTTCCAAGCTTCGTTCTGTCTTCACCAGCGGCGTCTTCTTCAGCGGTAGCGGCGACATAATCCGCTGGATGGCTTTAATCATCGCCATCTGTGCCGGCGCCGACATCCGGCGATATCTTTGCTTCGAGACCGGAATCGCATCCAGCCGCAGGCGCAGCCAGTACTCCAAGCCTTCCTGGGCTCGGTAATGCTTGCGGTGGGCCAGCGATGTCAACTCAATCGAACGCCGCATATCACACGGATTCGTCACCGACGTCGCCAGTTGATATACCTTGTCATTACGCCGTTCGATAATGGCCGCTGCAATCAGGGTCATCCCGTCACAAACCGAATCGACCGGAATAATGTCCAATCGTTTTCGTTCATTCGATGGCAATTGCCGGAATGATGTTCCCAGCAAATATGACAACGATGCCGACGTGTTAATTCCCTCATTCCATCCCACGAATGGCTTCGCCACAGAAGTTTCAGTAATCGCGGGCCGCACCACCGCGATTGGCAAGCCTGCTCCATGTTTCTCAATGAGCGACTCAGCCAGTCCCTTCGTCAGCGTGTAAGTGTTGGGCCAGCCTAATTCCGCCGCCCGCTTCGTCCCTGCTTCTGTCAGTGCATTCCGTAACCAACGCACCCGGTTCTTGCGAATCTGATGTTCAAGCGCCGCCCCGCCCAGGTCTTTCGCCGCGTGTTCCTTGGCTAGTGCTTCGCGCCGCAATTCTGCGGTAACCTCTTCACTCTCCGCCCGCTTCTCCGTCTGCCGGATCAACTCATGCAGTCGCCGCCACTCCGCTTCCGCGTCAAAGTCCTTGATGCCCGCCGGAGTGTAATTCGGCCGCAGCTTCTCGCTCACCCGCCCATCGCGCGCGCCCGCCGCGTAACACGTCGAAAGGTGCATTAGGCCCGCATGGTCCGTGCTCCGTACAAACTCCAGCACATGCATCGCAGCATCCACATTGGAGGCCAGTGCGTCCCGCAAATCGGGATTAAAATCCGTCAGCCCCGAGCTGTTAACCACCAGGTCGAGTCGCCCACGCAGCCGCTCAGCAGTCGCTGGATCGATTCCCAACCCATCGCAACCTACGTCCCCCTCCACCACTTCCACCCGCTGTTCCAGAAATCGCCCCAGCGCCGCGCCATACACCTCATAAAGAGGATCAAACACCGGCGACTCCGCCACCACTTTCTCCCATCGCCGTACCGCCGGATTCGATTTCTGCCTCCGTATCAGCAGATAAATCCTGCCAATCTCCGGCAACTGCATCAGCGTATTCACCAGCCACACCTTGCCGATAAATCCGGTCACGCCGATCAGCATGATGTGCCGCCCTTTCAGCGCCCCACGCACTGAGAGCGGTTCCGATGGCCGTCCGCTAAACCGCACTACCGGAGCTTCCCTCACTACCCGTTGCCGCTCCGACGGAATCACCGCCGTCCGCAGCTCCGCCTCATCTTTTAATCCCAAATCCCGAACCAGCCGTCCTGCCTCCTGCCGCCCATCCGCCCCTGCTCCGGTAAATCGCGCCAACACTCCTCGCGGCCGGATCACCGGATTCCGCAATCTTCCCGTCGCCATCCCATCCCGGAATTCCATCCGGTTTGCGATCATCCACTTCACACCCAGATATCGCGCCAGCGGCCCCATCACCTGTTCCAAACCCTGGCTCACCAGCACCACATCGGCTCCCGAATCCACCAGCTGCTCCAACGCGCGCACTCCCTGCGGCTTCAAGTGCGGCTTTAACTTGTAGAGGAAATCTTCTTCACCCAGCGTATCCAGCCGGTCCCGGCTAATCCCCCGCAGCACCGTGTGCACCACCCGCGTCGCGAACTTTCGGTTGAGCGCGTACAAAATCGGACGCAGCGCCGCCATCAACAGCACCAACCCCCGCCTTACCCACCGTTCGCTGAACTTCTGCGCGTTCCACGTGAAAAACGCCATCGGACGCACCGTCGTCCACTCCAGCAGGCTTCCTTCCACCCGCCAATAGACGTACTCCGACCGCTTCAGATCGTGATTGGGATTTTCCAAGTAGTCCTACTATTTTCGCAGCTTACCGCTCTCCGCTCAACACTCGCCGCCGCCAACAGCGCGACGGCCTCTAAACGGAGCCACCCATTGTAAACAATTGCCCCGCCCCGCAACAGCCACACTTCCCGGCGGTCGCGGTGCAGTTTGAATTGTCATTCCGAGCAAGTGTTCTTTACGCAGCGAGGAGCCTGTGCGGGCCCCGCGTAAAATCGCGCGTTTGGCCCGCTTCCTTATCAAGATGCACCACACTTCCAACCATACTTCCGCCCTCGATGCGCATCCCCTTTATACTCGTCTCCATGCCTTACCACGTAGTCGCCCTCACCATGCGCGAAGTCCGCAGCGGATCCCTTCTCTTCCAGCGCGTCCTCGGCTCGCTGCTCAAGGAATCAAACGACATCAAAGTCTATTCCGCCAGTCCCTTCGATCTCGAAGAACGCCGTCGCCTCAAAGATCGCTTCGGCGGAGACATCGTCTACTTCTTCAATCCCGCCGCCCACGCCGCCAGCCTCGCCCACGACCTCGACCTCACCTTCGCCGCCGAAGTCCCCGACACGGATCTCCCTAAACGCCGCACACTCGTCGTCGGCCTCCCCGAATAGAAGCGGGATCCCCAACCTCCGTATCAGGGCATGGCTTCAGCCATGTCGCCAACGCTCCTATAAGGAATTGTCATTCCGAGCCGTTCGCAGCCGCAAAGCGGCGAGAACGCGCGTAGGAATCTGCTTCTCCTCGTGTGGGACAGCCGCCCTCGGCTGTCCAGCGGAGCGCAGCTCCGCAATCCCACCACCTTGTCATCCTGAGAGCCCGCGCTTGTCATCGCGGGCCGAAGGACCCCGCGCGCAGCGTCCTCACTCTAACCACTTGTCATTCCGAGCCGTTCGCAGCCGCAAAGCGGCGAGAACGCGCGTAGGAATCTGCTTCTCCTCGTGTGGGGACAGCCGCTTTCGGCTGTCCGGCAGAGCGGTAAAATCCTGTCTCGTCACTTTTGTTTTCAATAACTTACCTCCTTTTAATCCCCTCCCTTCCCGTTAAACCCCGATTTTTGCCCGTTCATTGGTTCCTTGTGGGTTAACCCCCTGATACCTATATAAGATACGATTTAGTAAACCAAAGGCAGAACTCCATCTATATGGGCCTCATCCAAGGAGGCCGATGGTGGTTTTGTTTTGGAAAAGCAGATTCCTACGCGCGTTCTCGCTGCTTTGCAGCTACGAACGGCTCGGAATGTGACAAGTGGTAGGAAGTAAATTTGCAGCACCCAGGGCACGTTGAGATTTCAACTCCCAGCAACACGAAAGTGAGAACATGCACAAGCCAGTGAAGTATGTGGAGAAAGCTGTAACCGTCGCCGCCAAAGGCGCATGGGTCGTATTCGACCGTTTTAACCGGATCAACCAGAATCCTTCTCCCACACCCAAGTGGTCTGACAAGCCTCTGCTCAAGTCCTACGAGAAGTCGAAGCCGCCACTCGGCTGGCCGCGCTCGACTGATTCGCTCTGCCCCAAGTGCGTGCCTGAAATCCGCCAGCAGATTCTCGACGGCAAGCTGCCCTACGAAGTGCTCATGAACGAGAAGGTCGGCGAAATCAAAGCCACCATCGTCGAGCGCGACGGCAAAATTTTGATGGTGAAAGACTGCCCCACGCACGGCCACTTTGAAGACGTGATGTCGATTGACACCGTCTTCTCGCAGCACCTCGAAGACGTCTTCCCCGGCCGCGACATCAAGGCCCACGCCGACGAAAAGCTGCATCACCACGGGTCTTCGACCGTGAAGTACGGGCGCGGCTCGGTGCTGACCATCGACCTCACCAACCGCTGCAACATGATGTGCGATCCCTGCTTCATGGACGCCAACCAGGTCGGCTTCGTCCACGAACTGACGTGGGAAGAAATTAAGACGATGCTCGACAACGCCATCACCATCAAACCACGCCGCCAGATGTCGGTGCAGTTCTCCGGTGGCGAGCCGACGCTGTCGCCGTACTTCCTGGACGCCGTTCGCTACGCCCGCAAAGTCGGATACAACTCCGTCCAGGCTGCGACCAACGGAATTGAATTTGCCAAGAGCTTTGAGTTCGCGCAGCAAGCGGCTGAAGCCGGCATGCGCTATGCCTACTTGCAATTCGACGGAATCGGCAACGCCGCCAACGCGCACCGCGCCGTCGGCAACTTGTTCGATGTGAAGTTGAAGGCCATCGACAATCTGCACCGCGCCGGAGTCGAAATCGTTCCGGTCGTGACGATTGTGAATGGAATTAATAACGAACAAGTCGGACGCATCATCAAGTTTGCGCTCGACAATCCGAAGAAGATCGGCTTCTTGTCCTTCCAGCCGGTTAGCTTTACCGGACGCGACGAAGCCGTCACCGACGATCGCCGTCAGGCGCAGCGCTACACGTTGTCGCACCTCGCGCACGACGTAAAAAATCAAACCGGACTCGGCGAGCCCGCCCGTGACTGGTTCCCCATCAGCTTCATGTCCACCTTCTCCGACTGGGCCGACCTCATGCACGTCGAAGACAAAAACAACGACTGGGGCCAACTCTCCTGCGGCTGTCACCCTAATTGCGGGACGGGAATGGCGGTCATGATTGACAAAGAAACCAAGGAAGCCGTGCCGGTGACGGCGTTCCTGAAAGGCGACCAGCTGGCGAAAGATATTTCGCGGGTCAACGATGCGGCGCGCGGAAAGTTCCTGACTGTGTTTGGCATGGCGCTGTGCTTGATGAAGAACTACGATCCCTTCAAGTCGCCGACGCACTTCAAGCTGATGGATTTGCTGAAGAAGTTCGACAAGAACTTCAACGCGACCGGCAAGAACTACGGCAAGGTCGGTCCGGACCGCACGATTGACGACGTGATGAAGCGCCGCCAGGACCGCTGGAACTTCCTGTTCATTGCAGGCATGTGGTTCCAGGACCTGTTCAACTATGACTTCCGGCGCACCGAGCAGTGCATTATTCCTTACGCCACGCAGGAGGGCGAAATCAGCTTCTGCGCCTACAACACGGGCGTGGGCTGGCGCAACATCATCGAGAAAATGCACATGACGGCCACGCTCACCAAGTGGTACGAAGAGCACGGACGGCATGAAATTTTCGCCGGCGGCAAGAACGTGAAGATGGAGTCGGTCGAGCACACCCTGGTGCTCAAAGACGAAATCGTCACCAAAGACATCCAGCACGATCTTGACAAGCTGGGCATCGCCAAGACCGCGCGCGAAGAAAAGACGCGGGCGCGGGATGCGAAGATGAAAGACGACGGATTGCACAACGCCAAGATGGCGGCGCTGTATCGCGAAGTCGTCCTGAAAGAAAAACCAGCCGTGGCCGAAGGCGGATTCATTCCACTGGGGTCGTTAACTTCAACGGCAGGCAATGCGAATGGCGGCATCGCTCCGGCTCCGAAGCCAGCAGTGAAGGAAGAAGAAGCCGAGACGGTTGCGGGAGACTAGTGTAGCGGCGGGCGTCCTCGCCTGCCGGAGTTTTAATGCTTCAAAAAAAAGGCCGCCGAAAGGCGGCCTTTTTGCTTGGACTCGTTGGTTCCCAGGTTAGCTCGCTTGCGCTACGCGGAACCTGGGGCACCGGGCCGGGCGGCCCGACACGCGCAAGAAAATGGGTCACTTCCGTCTGTCCCCGCATTTCCCCGATGGTGAGGCCGCGCCGGTCGCGGGTTTTGGTAGAATTGGGTCGCTTTAGCGGAGGGTGTTTATGAGCCGATTTGCTTGCTTGACAGGACTTGCGGTCTTCGTCCTCGTAGCCATTAGCTTTGGGCAGAGACCGATTGAAGCTGTCGCCGTTGTTTCTCTCACCAACCAAACCGGTACCACCCAAGGCACTTTATATACGCCGCAGGAAACAGGGTTGTTCCGGGTGACCCTCATGTTGCAGTGTACGGGAGGCCCCGGACAGCAGATGAGTGACCTCAACCCCTATTTCACATTTGTCGACGATAACGGGCCGGAGTTCTATTTTCCGGGAACCGGACAAGATGGTCAGCCCTTGCCGCCTCAGAGCTGGTCATTCGTTATTAAATTGATAGGCGGAAATCCGCTCATTTGGAATGTTCAGTTGGCAGCCAACGACACCAGCACATATGAGACCTACATCCTTCTAGAAAAAATCGAGACTAAAACGCAATAGGTTCGTCTGGGAAAGGAAAACTATGCACCGCGCGCTATTCGGACTGTTTGCTTTTTTCTTGTCAATTTCTATCAACGGTTTCAGCCAGACTCCACAATGGAAAGTTATTAAGGAATTCCATGTGTTCGGCGGCTCGGCCGGCATTCCGCCAACCGTGGTATTCACGCCCGAGTCTAATGGACTCTATCGCGTCAGCGGATACTTCGCTGTTTTCAGCACTGTGGTGCAGGACAATGGATGGCTTACCAAAATTTACTGGACTGACCAAACCGGGCTTCCGGGGAGCGCTAGCTTGGCGCTCTATCTCAATAACGGCAACTACTACACTCAGGTCGGCCCAAAGATTTTTAGCCCTCAAGTTGGAACGCCAGTGTATTTTGTTGTGCCTCCAACATCTCCGCCGCCTATGGACGCGACCTACGACGTTGCTTTCACGATTGAACAATTAACGGACTAGTCCGACTAAGGAGACCCGGTGCGCCTATCAGTTCTTTGCGTTTTCGCTGCTGTTCTTGCACCCAATGTTTTGCGCAGACAACCACAACGCCCGATTCGCAAAACCTACCTTCCATTCCCGTGATTGTGGCGAAGAAACAGTTCGTCAACCAAGTGGGGTCAATTGACCCTTTCATTCTGTACACCGCAAACGAGGACGTGGTTCTAATTGCTTATGGCTACATTTCGACCCCTTCATGTCCTGTCGGCGGGGTCGTCGGAAGCGCATTGATACTTTGGACAGACGATTACGAAAGCTCTGAAAGCTATATCGCTCTCCTAGATTGTGCGACCGGCGGCGCTCCGATAATTGGCTATGGCTCACAGATAATTCACGCTAAGGCAGGCACGCCTATTCGTATGGACATCTCTGCCAATGCCGCCACGACGTTCAACCTTTATATTGTCTTGGAACGGCTATGAGTGAGCTTACCGGGGCGCGGACCCTCCGCCCGGGCTAGGCTCCGTGTCCGCGCCACACGGCAACAGCAGGTTCCTCCACTCGCCGTCGCTTGCGCTCCGGCTTCGGTCGGAATGACACGGGTGGCCAGGATGGTTAAGATGCGCGCGAGATCCTTCGGCCCGCGATGACAAGCGCGGGCTCTCAGGATGACCAGCGTAAAGCAACGCTAAAAGCAGATTCCCTTCGACGCTTCGCTGCTCAGGGCAGGCTCTACGCGCGTTCTCGCCGCTTTGCGGCTGCGAACGGCTCGGAATGACAACGTGGTGAGCGTACGGGGCCGGACAACGGCGGTAAGTCATTGTTTACAAGAGCCTTATCTGTCATGACAATATCGACTATACGGAACTGACATGACGATGTGTTCCGCAAGGAACATTAGGACGGAATGGGACCGTCCCCAGTTCTCGCAAAACCGGCGGGAAATGGGGCACCCAAAACATTACAACTCAAAATCAAAAGCGGCGGACAGGAATGTCCGCCGCGCACGATCAGTCACTAAAAACTCAGTCTTTAATTACTTAAAAAACTCAATCATGGGGACGGCGGTATCGGCCCAGCCCAGGTTGGTCGTAGGCAGTCCGAGGCCCTGGGCCATGGTGCGAAGGATATTGCCTTCGTCGTAGCCTTTGTTGTAAGCCTGAGGATCTCCCTTGGTTTGCTTGTGCTTGAGCAGGCTGTAGTTGCTGACGAGGACGGCTTCAACTTGTCCGCCGCAGCCGAGTCCCTCGGTGATCGTATCGCAGTTGGGATTGCCGTCGCCGGCGTTTTCATCGAATACGACGATGAGCAGGCTGTCGCCGCCAGCTTTGAAATAAGAGCTCTCCAGCAAGGGCCCGACTTCGGCCTTTAGCCAGCCGTCAAATACGGTCGCGTTGGTGTCATGCGCGTCGTCATAGCCGTTGGGCGCGAGGTAAGAGAAAGTGGGCAGGGCTTTATTCTTCAAATCGGTGGCGAACTGGCTGAAGCAGACGTAGTTGCTGGTTTCAGTGTTGATGTCTGTCATGTATTCGAGAGGGTCGTGGCGAACGTAGTAAGCGCCGGAATGGTATCCGCTGCAGCCGGGGATGTTGGGGTCGCTCTCGACGTAATCCTTCCAGGTTTTGCCGGCCTGCTGCACTTCGTAGGCGATGTTGTCGTTGCTGACCGGGAAGGTTTGGGGCGTTTCGCCGTCATTGTCGGTGAGAATGTATCCGGTGGTGAGGTTGAAGTAATTGCCGATGGAAGGATGGGTGGAGGAGTAGTAGTTGGTCGCCAGGCCGTAACCATTGGCGAGCGAAGTGAGAAAGGGCATGTTGGTCGCGTTGTAGGTGGTGCTGTAATCCAAGTTTTCACCAACAACGATGAAGATGTGCTTCAAGGGTGCGGAGGCTGGCGCTTGTGAAAGGTCTTGCGCGGCGGCGGCTTGAAGGGCAAGAAGCGACGTGCAGAGCAAAAGGGCGAGGCGAAATGCGAGAGCGTGACTCGCAGATGTCTTTTTGATGGTCTTTGTCATGACTGATTTCCTGCTCATGGCTGATTTCCTGGGAATCGAAGTTGACTACGGCGTTGGGGACATTGTACCGCGGATGCGCAAGACGCGAGATATGCGACCGTGGCGCGTACAATTTCCCTGTGAGCAACCTGTTGTGGATGACCGTCCGGGTGTTGAGCATGATTGCGCGCGCGGTGGTTGACGGCAGTGTGTCAGCGGTGATGCTTCACGGGTGGTGGATTCTGCTAATTGTGGTGGCGGGTGTGCTGGTGATTGCTGGCGCTTTTCGGATTAGGGCCCGCTGATAAGTGGGACGTGGGTGAGCGCACGGGGGGTATAACTCCCCTGGGTTGCCCGTAAATTTCAAGCTATTCGTGCGGGGCAGGCGCGCCATGCGCCAAGCAGGCATTGGCTTCCCGCGGCGTGCACACCGAAATGCCATGCTGCAAGCGCCGTTCACAGGTCGCGATTTGTTCGGGCGAGCAATCCGTTTTCTTGCAATCGAATGCGCACGCGGCATAGTCGTCCGGGACCTCCTGAGCAACCTGGGTTTTGAGCCATCGCCAAACTCTGTTGACCGACATTGAAACCTCCCTGTCTTTCATGGGCATTATTCGCGTTATGAGCGGCAGGCGATGTGATGACGATTACAGGGGGACGTGACCTAGTTCACGAATAAGCCAGGCCACGGCCGCGAAAACGGCAAGGTTATAATTGGTGAGTTTTTTTTGCGGGGCGAGGAGATCCGGTTGGGGCAGCGAGGACGGCATGGAGTGGCGGTTGCGGTCAAGGCCGAAACAAGTCAGCGGCAGCGGGACTTGGCGCAACCCGCGGCGGTAGCGCCGTTTCGGCTAGATCTGGCCGGTTTCGTTGGGATTTTTGTGGCAGGGCTCATCGCCTACTGGCCGGCGCTGCACGGCACGCTGCTGTGGGACGACAATGCGCACATTACTTCTCCGGCCTTGCAATCCCTCCATGGCCTATGGCGGATCTGGTTTGAGCTGGGAGCGACGCAGCAGTATTATCCGCTGCTGCACACGGCCTTCTGGCTCGAGCACCGGTTCTGGGGCGACGCCGTCGTCGGCTATCATCTCGCCAATCTTTTT
>Ga0181531_10000025_pt1 | contig 144758 bp, 146 predicted proteins | sample PEATcosm2014_Bin_38_FD_119743 | JGI IMG/M metagenome (GOLD analysis project Ga0181531, IMG submission 119743) | Peatland microbial communities from MTU Mesocosm Facility, Houghton, MI, USA - PEATcosm2014_Bin11_10_metaG | ecosystem: Environmental > Terrestrial > Soil > Wetlands > Peat | place... | reverse complement strand
TTCAAGCTAGTGAGACGCTGCGAAGGCGACACCTGCGTGCTCTGGTTCTCCGATCAAACCAAGTCCCACCACCGCCGCTGGTGCAGTATGGGAATTTGCGGAAACCGCCAGAAGGTCGCGGCCTACAGACGCCGACATCGTAATCGTGCAAGATCCGAGCCTCGCCAGCCTCATCGCCCCTCGGCTGATTAGATGGCGTTGTCGAGTCTTCCCTCCGAGTAAGCTTGGTCGGGCGAACAACTAAGGCCTAGCTACCCCAGGCAGCCTCGGGAGAAAGGGGCACAGTTCCGGCGCAGCTTTTACTGCACTGTCAAAGTCAGCGGAATCGAGCGCGAAACGCCGGTGCCGGTTGCGACGAAATTCACGGTGTAGGTTTCGGGCGGAGTGGTTGCGGAGGTCGGTTGTCCGCCGCCCGAGCCGCCGCAGCTCACCAGGCCGATCAAGGGTAGCGCGAGCAGCAGCGCCGCCAGCGCCAGCGCCGCGAGATTCAGTTGGGTCGGCGCCAGGCGCTACGAGGAAGTCGTTCTCGAGCTCATCGCGGTTTCCATGAAATAGCAGGTCAATTCCAGGATAAATTTGTTGATAGCGAACGCGCGAAAATTGGAGAATATTTCGTAGCCAGCGAGTGGGATCAGATCCGTGAAGATAGTTCGAGTGTCCCGGTAGCGGAGCTTCACCGGAAACAGCTGCCCCGCGGTCGGCTCCCTTCCATCTGATTTGCAGGCGAGAAGCGCTCGAATGGGACTGCGGAACAAAAATATCCACGCCGTCTGCGGCGTAGAGCGACTCCACGCCATCTCGACGAGCGAGAAAATGGTATTGCGCGGGCGCTTGGCCGTTATTTTGTTCAAATATCAAGGGCGCGGCTACGGTGGTGGCCTTGGGGGTCTGCGCCACGCTGTTCGACGGGGCGCTGCAGCATACAACCGTTAGCGCCAGGACAGCGAACAGAAGGCGATGGCTCTGTGAACGGGTCATGAACACATTTCTCCCTTACGCTTTCTGCTCAGGAAGTAGCCTAAAGGGTCACGGCTCTACACGGGAAGTAATTCGAATTCCACTAAATTAGCTCGACAGCGAAAATCGGGCGTTCACGGACGGGCGTATGTTTTTTCCGATCGGAGATTGGCAATCCGGGAACTGCAAGTGCGCTGGCGACGGGTCCTGCGCGTTGACGGCTTGCTTCCCTGCCCCGTATATTGATTGATTCTCTCTTGCAGCGACGGCGCAGTGTAATCGTAAAGTCGAATTCCTATTGGGGAGCAGATGGCGCGCGAAATACCGAAGGCTTACGAGCCGCAGGAGATTGAGGAGCGCTGGGCCAAGGCCTGGTTCGAGGAGAAGCTATTCCGCGCGGAAAATTCCGGTACGCCGGATGTGCCGAGCGACCAGCAGCCGCGTTTTTCGATTGCGCTGCCGCCGCCAAACGTGACCGGGTCGATTCACATCGGGCACATGCTGGAGCACACGCAGATTGACATGCTGGTGCGCTGGCATCGCATGCGCGGCGAGCGGACTTTGTGGCTGCCGGGAATGGACCACGCTGGAATTGCGACGCAGTTTGTGGTCGAGAGAATGTTGGCCAAGGAAGGCATCAATCGCAAGGAGCTGGGTCGCGAGGAATTCGAGCGCCGCGTCTGGAAATGGAAAGCGGAAAGCGGCGGCGTGATCAAGCAGCAGATGATTCGCCTCGGCGCTTCGTGCGACTGGACACGCGAGAAATTTACGCTGGAGCCGGCGCTCTATCGCTCGGTGCTGGAAGCGTTTTTGCGGCTGTATCGCGAGGGATTGATTTATCGCGGGCGGTACATGGTCAACTGGTGCCCGCGCTGTCAGACGGCGATCAGCGATCTGGAAGTGGTGCACAACGAGCGGGTTGGGAATTTGTGGTTCATTCGCTATCCCGTGGCCGGCGCGCAGGAATTTCTAGTGGTCGCGACCACGCGGCCGGAAACGATGCTCGGCGATACGGCTGTAGCCGTCCATCCGGAGGACGAACGTTACCGGGATCTGGTCGGCAAGAAGGTGCTGCTGCCGCTGATGAATCGCGAGATCCCGATCATCGCGGATACGTACGTGGATCGGGAATTCGGCACCGGCGTGGTGAAAATTACCCCGGCGCACGATCCGAACGACTTCGAAGTCGGCAAGCGGCATAACCTCGCGCAGATTGATGTGATGACCGATGAGGCGCACATGAACGAGGCCGCGGGGAAATATGCCGGCCTCGATCGCTTCGTGGCGCGAGCGCGCGTGATTGCCGACCTGGAAGAAATCGGTTTGATGGATCACATTTCCGAACACACGCATTCGGTGGGGACCTGCGACCGCTGCAAGGCGATTGTGGAGCCGCGCGTTTCGACGCAGTGGTTCATGAAGATGAAGCCGCTGGCGGAGGACGCGCGGAAGACGGTGACAGGCGCTTTCGGTCCGGCGGCGAAAATTGAGGTGGTGCCTGACAATCAGCGGACGATCCTGCTGCAGTGGTTTGAAAATATTCGCGATTGGTGCATTTCGCGGCAGCTGTGGTGGGGGCATCGCATTCCGATCTGGCATTGCGCGGATTGCAAGGAGATGGTTCCGGCGACGGATTCGAGCGTCGAAATTGTGGATGGGCACGCGCGAGCTGCGGGAGTGCCGACGAAGTGTCCGAAGTGCGGGGCGGCAGGCAACGGGAAATTGACGCAGGATCCGGATGTGCTGGATACCTGGTTCAGCTCAGCCCTGTGGCCGTTTTCGACTTTGGGTTGGCCGGACGATACGCCGGACTTGCGCGCATTTTATCCGACGAGCTTGTTGATCAGCGGGTATGACATTTTATTTTTCTGGGATTCGCGAATGATCATGCTGGGGTTGCATCTGGCGTCGGGTGCAACGGAAGCCGAGCGAATTCCCTTCCGTAGACTGTACTTGCACTCGCTGGTGCGCACGGCGGAAGGCGCGAAGATGTCCAAGACCAAGGGCACCGGCGTGGACCCACTGAAATTAACCGCGGAGTTCGGCACCGATGCGATGCGTTACATGCTGGCAAGCATGGCCGCACCCGGGACCGATATCGCGTTGACCGAGGACCGAATTCTGGGCGCGCGCGCATTCGCGAACAAGATTTGGAACGCGGCGCGGTTTTTGTTTATGAATTTGGAGAAGGCGGAAACTGCGGTGGGATTTAGTTTGGAAGAATTGGCGGCACCGGCTGTGCGCGCGGCGGCGCCTTATGCCGTGAAGGGCGAGGGCGAGTTGGTGCACCGCTGGATTTTTTCGAGGTTGGCGGCTGCTGCGGCAGAAGCGGGCAAGGCGCTGGATGAATTTCGTTTTCATGAGGCTTGCCAGACGATTTACCACTTTTTCTGGGGCGATTTTTGCGATTGGTACATCGAGTGGGTGAAGCCGCAGCTTTCGTCGGCGGACCGCGAAATGGCGCTGGCGGCTTGGCGGAATATTTTCGCGGTTTTGGACGCAGCGCTGCGCCTGTTGCATCCAGTGATGCCGTTTTTGACTGAGGAATTGTGGCATAAGCTGCCGCAGCCGGAGGGAGCGCGCTCCATCGCGCTGGATCGGTTCCCTTCTCGGCGCGAGGATTGGATTGACGCCGGTGCCGACGGCGACATGGCGTTGATCCAGGAAATCATTGCGGCCGCGCGGAATATTCGCGCGGAAATGAAGGTGGATCAGAAGAAGAAGGTGGCGGCGGATTTTTCAACGAGCGACGCGGCGGTTCGGAAGCTGGTGGAAGCGAACCTGGTGCCATTGTTGCAATTGGCGAATCTTTCCGGGCTGCAGACTTCCACCGGACACTTGGAGGCGACCGGCGCGGCGGTGCGCTCAACGTCAAAATTTGACTTGCGCATCACGTACGACGAGGCAGTGGATAAGCAAGTGGAGATTGCACGGCTGAAAAAAGAGAACGAGCGGCTGGCGAAGGATATTGAGTCGAAGAAGGCGCGGCTGGCGGATGAGGCATTCTTGAGCAAAGCTCCGGCGAAGATTGTGGAGGATTTGAAGGGGACCTTGGCTGGGCGCGAAATTGAGTATCAGAAATTGCTGGAGCGCTTAAAGCAACTGGAATAGTTGACTCTGAACGAGTCGCGTTCGAGCTGCGGCTAGGCTAGTTGCGAGTGTAAATATCAGTCCAAGGTTCTATAGCGCTGAAGGACAGCTGCGGATTCTCGACCTCCTCGTGGATCTTCAAAGTTTTCAAGTCAGGCGATAGCTGCCAACGTTCTTTGAAGCGGATTATCACGACAAGCCCATTTTCAAGAGGACGAGTCGCGATAGTTGCATCCAAGAAGAGCTGGTTACCTTTGAAGTGTCCCTTGCAGGTTCCCTTTGTGTGATTCTCGGTATAGTAAATTCCTTCTCTGCCGTCGAGCGGAAAGGTGTTCGTGTACGACTTGCCGTTCGCGACCCTGGTAACCACAATGTCGGTCGCGGTCTGCATGACGGTCAAAGTCTCGGTGATGTCCTTCGCCGTTTTGGAAGCATGTTTCGCCGGGGTGAAAGCGTACGAGCCACTGAAGTCCGTCGTTTCTGCTGTGCTCGCCACCATCAGTGGCAGCAACAATATTAAAACGCAGGCGTGAGTACGTAGCATGGCCGCTACGTGTATCACAGGCTTACTGGTGATTGCAAAAAATCTGCGACTCGCAAAATGTTGGCGATGTAGTTCGGCCGGAATTATAGCTGGCGAAGACTCGGACGGATTTGCTGAAGCCACGATCCCTGAGACTCCTCTTGCGAGTTGCGGACGCGGCTTGTCGGCGGCGCACCCGTCGCGTATGCTTTTCAGTCCACATGGCTACAAAACGGATGGCTAATTTGCCGGGGACTACGGACCGGCGTTTGGACGCGTTGCTGACTTTGCTCGCCGAGAATTCGACGATTGTGATCAGCGGGGCGAAGATCGCCAAGGAAATTGGGGTGACGCGGCAGCAGGTGTGGCGCTGGATTGAGAAATTGCGCGAAGTGGGCGTGCGCGTGAAGGGACATGCGGCGACGGGATACCACATCGAGCGGGCTCCGGACATTCTGGCGGCGCAACTTTTGAGCCATCGCTTGTACGGCACGCCGTTTGCGCGGCGCATTTATCATTTTTTTAAAATTGATTCGACGAATACCGTGGCGATGCAGCTGGGCGAGCAGGGCGAGCCGCATGGCGCGGTGGTGCTGGCGGAAGAACAGACAGCGGGGCGCGGGCGCGCAGGGCGGAAATGGGTTTCGGAGAAATCGGCGGGGATTCACTGCACGGTTTTGCTGCGGCCGCCGATTCCCCCGGCTCATGCGCCGCTGCTGACGCTGGTGGCGGGCCTGGCGGCGCGGGACGCGGCCGCGGAGGAACTGGACGCCGCGCCGGATATACGTTGGCCGAACGATTTGCTGGTGCGCGGGCGGAAATTTTCGGGAATCCTCACCGAAATGCACGCCGAACCGGACCGAATGCATTACGCGGTGGTGGGTATCGGGATAAACGTGAATCAGACGAAGATGCCGCCAGGCCTGGAAGACATGGCGACCTCACTGCGGATGGAAACGGGAAAGGTGCATTCGCGGCTGGAAGTGCTGATACGGTTGCTGCGCCACCTGGATCGCTACTACAATCAGTTCCTCAGCGAAGGCGCGACGCCGATTCTGCGGCGCTTCGCGGAAGTGTCCAGCTATTTTCAAGGGAAGCGCGTGCGCATCACGACGGCGCGGGAAACTTTTACGGGAAGCACGGCGGGCCTAGAGCCGAGCGGCGTGTTGCGTGTGCTGCGCGACGATGGCGGCGGGATCGAGCTAGTTCTTTCCGGCGACGTCGCGGAGGCCGATTGATGCTGCTGACGCTGGACGTGGGCAACACGAACACAGTGTTGGGAGTTTTTCGCGGCAAAGAATTAGTGGCGAACTGGCGCCTGACGACGGCGCGCGAGCAGACGGAAGACGAATACGGCATTCTGACGCGCGATCTGTTTACTTTGGCGGCTCTCGAGCCGAGCGAAATCGGCGGAGTGATTATCAGTTCCGTGGTGCCGCAATTGAATTCGCGGCTGGCGGGAATGGCGGAACGATATTTCGGCAAGACAGCGCTGTTTGTCGAGCCGGGAATCAAGACGGGGATGCCGGTGATGTACGATAACCCGCAGGAAGTGGGCGCGGACCGCATCGTCAATAGTGTCGCGGCATTCGAAAAATATGGCGGGCCATGCATCATCGTGGATTTCGGGACGGCGATTAATTTTGATGCAGTCTCGGCGCGCGGCGAATATATGGGCGGAGTGCTCGCGCCGGGAATTGGGATTTCAGCAGACGCGCTGTTTGCGCGCGCGGCGCGGTTGTTTCGTGTGGAGATTAAGGACCCGGGGAAAATTATCGGGACGAATACGGCGGCGTCAATGCAAGCAGGGCTTTTTTATGGCTACACCGATTTGGTGGATGGAATTTTGGACCGCATGAAGAAGGTGATGGGGGCGAAGACGAAGGTAGTGGCCACTGGAGGCCAAGCGGCTTTGATTGGCGGGGCTTCGCGGCATATTGAGACGGTGGATGAGTTTTTGACGCTGGAAGGGTTGCGGATTATTTGGGATCGGAATCAGGAGACCGCGCAGAAGAAGGCGGCGCCGGCGGGCCGGCCCAGGGGTTAGTGTTCACGCGGCGGTGGATTCGGATGTGCGAAGGGCTCGCAAATTCTTTCTGCGGCTCGCGGTGTCGACAAACATTGCGCCTTCGATCCGCGATTGAGTGGGCGAGGCAAGCCTCGCCTAGCTTGGGCGCGCTGAGTCTAACGTTGTTGCGAAAGCGGCGGCGAGTCGCCGCACCCCAAAGTGGGCTAGGCTTACGGGAATTTACTCTCCCTCATGGAACCGTTTAACTACTTCAATTATTTTACAGAGATCGAGGAATATTTTTGGCGGAAGCGCGGGGCGCATCTGCTCGTGTCTCCCTTGGATTGGGCGATTCTGGAGACCTGGCAGAAGGCGGGGATTCCGATTGGCGCGGTGCTCAAGGGGATCGACCGCGCGTTTGAGAGTTGGGCGCGTTCGCGGAGGGCTGCGGGCGGGCGGCAGCTAAAAAGTTTGGCGTATTGTGTGGACGCGGTGCTCGACGCCGCCCAGGAAGCGGCGGAGGCGGCTGCGGGCACGGGGCCAGAAGTGAAATCATCGCGCGCGACGGAAGAACCATTCTCGCGCGACGAGTTGCGAAAATATCTGCAGCGGAATGCAGCGCGTTTGCGGGCGGCTGCCGGGAAATTGCGCGCAAAAACCGGAGCGGCTGTTGGTGTTGGATTGGCTGTGCGCTTTGACGAGACCGCGCAGAAGCTCGATGATGCTTTGTCGCTGCTGGACGCGCCCGAAGCGCTGGATCTGGAAGATTTCGAACGGCGGATGACGGTGCTCGAGGAAAAATTGGCAGCGGCGCTCGCGGCGGACGCTGACGAAGAGGCGTTGCTCGTGATGCGGCGCGAAATGGACCGATCGCTGGCACCTTATCGGCGTAAGATGTCCGCGGAGCAATTGACTCAGCTGGAAAGGCAATATACGCAGAAGCGGTTGTTCGAGCATTTTGATGTGCCGCGGTTGAGCCTTTTTTATTTGACTTAGAGGTGCGCTGAACAATCCGGCGCCGCGAATCGTTTCAGGCGATTCTTGTCCCATTGCAGCTCGAGCCAACAATTATGCCGAAGCTTGTGTCGCACCTACGGCGCTCCGGTTTTTTCTCGCGTGATTTCCCAGGCCTTCCGGCCTGGGCTAACTTCTGCCGCGCCTACGGCGCTGGACCGAGTTTCGGCGCAGCGACTCAACTGTGCAGCAGGCGGCGGATAACGAGGTGAATTCGTTTGGACATTACGATTGAGAAATTGATTTACGGCGGCGAAGGGCTGGCTCATCACGAGGGCTCTACCGTCTTTGTGCCGTTTGTGCTGCCGGCCGAACGCGTGGCTGTCGAAGCCGTCGAGCAGAAGAAGAAATTTGTGCGCGGCCGGGTCGAGCGCGTTCTGCAGGCGGCGCCCGAACGTGTGGCCGCGCGCTGCCCGCATTTCGGCGTTTGCGGTGGATGCGATTACCAGCACATACCTTATGAAGCGCAATTGAAATTCAAGGCCGAGATTTTGCGCGAGACTTTGCGGCGCATTGGGAAGATTGAGTGGGCCGGGGAAATCACGACGCACGGCTCTCCTCCGTGGGCTTATCGTAACCGCGCGCAGTGGAAGGTCCGGCCGCTGGAAACTTCGGACGGCGATGCAGCGACGCCAGAAACTGGCGCGGATGGTGGGGCCAAGCTGGGCATCGGATATTTCCGCGCGAATTCGACGGCACTGTGCGTGGTGGAAGATTGTTCGATCATCTCGCCGCTGCTGCTGAAGACGTTGCTTTCTTTGCGTGCGGCGCTGGCGGCTAGCGCTTTGCCGCGGGGACTGCGGGAGATTGAGGCGTTCGTGGATGCGGCGGACGCGAAGGTCCTGCTGACGGCGACATTCGCGGGTTTTCCGTCGCGGGCGGGCGAGCACGCGGAAACATTCCGACGAGTCGTGCCGGAGATCGCCAGTTTGTTGTTCCACGATCCGAGCCACGACCGCATGGAATTGTACGGGCCGGGATTCGTGGACTATGCCGTAGGTGGTATTTCGTATCGCGTGGGGCATTTTTCCTTTTTTCAGGTGAACCGGTTCTTGGTCGAGGAACTGGCGCGGGAGGTGGTGGAGCGCGAAGAGGTCGGACGATTTGCAATCGACCTTTTCGCCGGCGTGGGATTATTTTCAATTCCGCTAGCGAAGCGCTTCGCCCGAGTGTTGGCCGTGGAATCAAATCCGGCGGCGGCGCGCGATTTGGAAACGAATACGCGCGGAAAAGGCTCGATCGAAGTGCGTTCGGCGGAAGTGGAGCAATTTTTGAAGCGCAACAAGGAGCGACCGGAATTAGTGGTGCTCGATCCGCCGCGAGCTGGTATGACGCCCGAATCAGTCGAGCGCCTGAGCAGGCTGCGGCCCGCGCGGATGACGTACGTTTCATGCGAGCCGCCGACGCTGGCGCGCGATCTGGTTTTATTTGGCAACGCCGGATATGACTGCACAGAAGTGCATCTGTTCGATCTGTTTCCTCAGACCTTCCACATGGAGACCCTCGTTCGGCTACGCAAGCGCAGTTGATGTTGCCTTTGCTCTCGTAGCGCCGACCTGCCTGCCGGTAGGCGCGAGTCTCGCCGGCACTTGGCGGTTTCAGTTGTCCTTGAATTTTCCTTTCTAGCGGCCGCCTGCCTTTTCAGGCGGGCGTAGTTGACTTTGCTTTTAGGCCTACGTTCAGCCATTTGCGTCCGCCAACAGCGTGGCAGCTCCCGCCCGCCCCTTCCGATTCGCGGAGCTGGGTTCATGTGGCGATTTGCCGCGCGGCCCAGAAAATAAATCTCTACTTAACAATTCGGTTTGGAAGTGCTCAGATGCTGGCTTTGGAGGTGGATCCATGACTGCTGCCTTACATTCCGTTGGTTTTCCCGGCGAGAGCGATGCTTATCGGGAAGCACGCAACGAATTGCTTGAGAGCGAAATCAAGTTGCGCAGACAAATAGAGGAAACCGCTGCCTTGCGCCGCAAGCTTCCACTGGGCCGGGCGATTCCAGAGGACTACGTGTTCGATGAGGGAGCGACCGATCCGCAGGATGCGCTGACGGCCTGGAAGACGCGGTTTTCGGAATTATTCCGGCCGGGCAAGGATTCCTTGGTTGTTTACAGCTTGATGTACGGGCCGGAAATGAAGTCGGCGTGCACTTCTTGCACTTCAATCCTGGATGGATTGAACGGAGCGGCGCCGCACGTGAACGACCGGATCAATTTGGTGGTGGTCGCGAAATCTCCATGGGAGAGGATACGGTCATTCGCGCGCGGACGCGGCTGGCGGAACCTGCGCTGCTGTCTTCCGTCGGCAATTCTTACAACCACGATTATCACGGGGAGACGGCTGACGCGAAGCAAATACCTTCCTTGAGCGTGTTTTCTCGGCGTGATGGGAGGATTTATGACACGTACGGCACGGAACTGTTGTTCGCGCCGGCGGAGCCGGGACAGAATCAGCGCCATGTAGATATGATCTGGCCGGTGTGGAACGTTTTCGATTACACACCAGAGGGGCGCGGGACGGACTGGTATCCGAAATTGGATTACGGTGCAGGCGAGGCGAACGCGCAGTTGGGCCTGTCAGCAGCGACGCGAAGCGGGGCCGCTAGCTGAACCACGCAACGGACGGGAGAAGGCGCTTTAGTTGCTGGAATCGGCGGAGCTGTCGGAATCTTCGAGTGAGACGTTATTGGCGGACTGATATTCAGCGATGATTTTGCGCGCTTCGTCAGCCTGGGATTCCAGGACGAAGATTTCGACGTTGTGCGGCCCTTCCGGATTTTCAGGGATCGGGAAAGGGTCGGTGGAAACGGAGCCCGGCGACTGGATGCCTTTGCTTTGCAGCAGGCCGCGGATAACCAGGGCTTCGGTGGCGTTTTCGGCCATGTGCGCGATCACTACGCGTTCGTTCGAATATTCCTCGGGCATGTCAGGCTCCTCAAAAACAGTGCCACAGTACTATTGTGCCCCTCCGGGTCTTGGGTCCATACTAGTTTTCCGTAGCCACGGTCAAATATGGACGACCCCTCGGTTCAGCCCACGCAGCAAGAGATTGACGAAGAGAGCCGCCGCATTCGCAGGCTGCGCATCCTGGTGCATATTACTCTGGAAACGATTGCCGGTGGAGATTTGTCTCCGGAGGACGCAGCGCAGATGGTCGCGGAGACGCGCAAGATTGCGCTGGATATGTTTCCCGGGAAAGAGCGCGCGTTTGATTTGATTTACCGCCCGCAATTTCAGCGCGTGATGCATGCGGTTTATCGGTTGCAGTGAGCCCTGCCAATCGTTACGCAGTTCCCTTCCCAGTTAACTAATAGCCGTAGCGGCGTTGCAGCCACATGCGGAGCCACACTACCGCCAGAGCGGCTATGGTGCCGATCAAGGCTTTGTATTCACGATTGCGGCGGTAGAGTTGCCACGAGAATGCCTGATCCGATTTGGTCTCCGGGTGTTGCATGTACCCCGAGCCGAAAAAATCTGGTAGGAATAGCGGGACTCTTGCGGCGTACTCGTCGAAGACCGTGCCGAATCGGACGCGCAGGTCTTGTTCTTCGTTGCGCATCACGGCGTAATAAAACACCGCGAAATAAATTGCGATGAGGCTGCCAGCCCACCAGGAATGACCGGCGATGGCGAATCCGGCAGCCAGAAATGCGCTGCCCAGATAGAGCGGATTGCGCGTGCGGGCGTAGGGGCCGGCAGTGGCTAGCTCGCGATCTTTGCTGAGATGCCCTGCGGCGATGGCGCGGATGAGAATGCCGAAACCGGCGACGGCTGCACCCATGGCGATCCAGTGATGCGTGGGTTTGGCCAGGAGCCAGTACAGCACCGCTACGGGATAGCCGATGCGCACGCGCCAGCGCATCCAGAATTTTCTGGGTTGGGCGGCGACGAGTTCGCTTGATTTGGTGGTCACTCGCGGGCCTCAGGATTTCGCGCTGCTGATGAGATGTGCAACTGCGTCGGCGACTTGGTCTACGGTGATCGAAAGCATGGGCGAAGAATAGGACGCGCCGCGGCGATAAGTCGTTTCGCTCTTGCTGGGATTGCGAATGACGACATTTCGGCCGCCATAGGGGCCGTTGCGCGCGGGATCGGTGGGGCCGTAGAGGCCGACGACTGGTGTGCCAAGCGCGGACGCGAGATGCAGAGGGCCTGTGTCCGCAGAGACTACGAATTTTGCGCGGCGCAGCAATGCCATCAGCGGACCTAGACCGAAGGGAATGGCAACGGGCGGACGAGATCCCGCCGCACTGATAAGTTCTTGCGCCAAAAGTTCTTCTCCGGGACCAAAACTGACAATTCCCCGCCAGCTATTTTGCGCGGCTAGGCGGTGATGCAGTTCACCGTAGCGTTCAGGGGGCCAACATTTCGAGCGCCAGCCGCCGCCCGGATTTAACACGTAGAAATCCGCAATGTCCTGGCGGGCGAGTTCTTGCGTCACTTGTTTCTCATCTTCCAGGCGTGGGGTCAAAGGAAATCGCAGAGAAGCGCTGCGAACGACCGCGCCCGCAGCTTCGGCGAGTGTGAGATTGTGGTCCACTTTGTGGGCACCGCGCGGATTGACGCGATCGGTGTATAGCAACGAGGCAAAACCTTCGCGGGCGTAGGTGCTGGCGAATCCGATGCGGCGCGGTGCGCCCGACGCGAAAGCTGGGAGCGCGGATTTGTAGAGGCCTTGAAAATCGATTGCGCAGGTGTAGCGGGCAGCGCGCAATCTGCGGATGGTGCCGATGAGACCGCCGGCGCTTTTCTTGTCGAGCGAGATGATTTCGGTGAGATCGGGATTGCCTTCGAGCAGGCGGTGCCATTGCGGTTCGATCAGCCAGTCGATGCGAGCTTCTGGAAACGCGTCACGCAGCGCGGAAGCTGCGGGCAGGGCGTGGATCACATCGCCGAGCGAGCCGAGGCGGAGGAGTAGGAAGCGCGCGTCAGGCATTGCCGGGGTGACGCAGTCGCGCGAGCAAATCGCGCGTGGAATGTCGCTTGGGATCGCCGACGATGGCCACGCGGATGCCTAGCAGGGCAGCGAGTTCGCGCTCGGGGACAGTGTCGCCGGTATAGTCCGTGCCTTTCGCGTGGACGTCTGGTTGAAGTTCTTTGAGTAGTGAGTTCACGTCGAGCTCGTCGAAGATGACGACGCAATTCACGCAACGCAACGCGGCCACTAAAGTTGCGCGGGCGCGTTCGGTAAGGATTGGACGGCCGAGGCCTTTCAATTTTCTTGTGCTGGAATCGGAATTGATGCCGACTACCAGGAAATCACCTTCGGCGCGGGCGGCTTCGAGGTATCTGACGTGGCCGACGTGCAGGAGATCGAAGACACCGTTGGCGAAGACTATTTTGCGGCTGGCCCGGCGATGTTCTTCGAGGATGCCGGTCAGTCCTGGACGAGAGACAATTTTTTCTCGGGTGTCCATGCGATTTCAGTGCTGCTGCGGTGCGGCGGTGGCTGTGGCGTCCTGGCGTAGAGCAGCAGTTAGTTCTGCGCTCGTCACGGTGGCGGTGCGGCGCTTCATTACCACGATACCGCCGGCGTAATTCGCCAGGTGCGCAGCTTCGAGATAGGACGCGCCGGCGGCTAGGGCGACGGTGAAAACGGCTATCACTGTGTCGCCTGCGCCGGTGACGTCCACTGGAGAATCAGAGCCGTAGATAGGGATATTGCGCGGGACGCGGCTGCGTTCAAAAAGCGCCATACCGTCTTTGCCGCGGGTGACGACGAGGGCTTCAAGATTCAAGTCGCGCAGGGCTCGTTGGCCCAGATCTTCCAGCTTGCGAACGTCCGTTCCAACGCGGGCGTGGTAGGCGGCTTCGACTTCTGGCTCGTTGGGAGTTGCGGCGGTGATTCCGGCGTCGCGAAATTCGAGCAGGCGGTAGCGCGAGTCGAGGGTTAGGAGCTTGGCGTTCAATTTTTTTGTTAGCGTGGGAGAGGCGGCGCCGAAACCGTAGTCGGAGACAAGGACTGCGCTGGCGCGTTGCGCGATTTTGCGAGCTTTGCTTGCGATCGCATTTTCTGTACTGGCGGTAAGTTTCGCGGTCGGTTCGCGGTCTACGCGGAGGACTTGTTGCTCGGTGGTGTGGGTCCAGCCAGCCAGGTAACGCGTTTTAGTGGGTGTGACCCAATCGCGGGCGCGGAGGATGCCGGAAACGTTGATGCGTTTGCGCCGGAAATGATCGAGGAGCTGGCGGCCGGCATCGTCGTCGCCCACTACACCGACGGGGAGGACGCGGGCCCCGAGATCGGCTAGGTTGAATGCCGCGTTGGCGGCGCCGCCGGGATACGACTCAGTGCGACGATGGCGCAGGATCAGGACCGGGGCTTCTCGGGAGACGCGGGAAATCTCACCGGAGACGAATTCGTCTAGGACGAAATCGCCGACTACGCCGATGGTTTGGCGGGGGAAGCTGGCGACGATGTCGAGCAGGCGGGTCAGGTCCACGGTAGTGTCGGCTTTAGCGACGGCGCCGGAGGCTGTATTCGCTGGCGTGGATCGTTTGCGCTGCTGGCGTACGTTGGTCAACTAAGCTCCTCGATGATTTTGTGTTCGATGGCCGCGTCGAAACGTATCACAGCGGCGTCCGGTGCGGCAATTGGACGCGCGGTTGCATTTTCATGGCTGCAGCAGGAGCTTTCGTTGCGCAACGTTGAGGCGCGAAGAGGCTGCGGAGTGCACCGTGCGCCAGAAATCGTCCCGGTTGTCTATTTCCATGGAGATGGAGCAGTAGAACGTCGGGAATTTGTCGCCTGTGATTGCGCGCAGATTGTAGATGTCTTTTTCTGTGCAAATCCGGCCGCTGGCTTCTGCTTCGCTCGCCAACTGGGGAATTTCTTGGTCGTCGTGATCGGTGTAACGGTGATGATCGGGAAAGAATTTGTGGCCCACGATATCCAGGCCCCACCTGCGCAAGTCGTCGAGGAATGCGGCGGGGTTGCCGATGCCGCAGAATGCGAAAAGTTTCGGTAGTGCTTCCACGGCAACAGCGGCGGCTGGTTGGACGCCGGCGAAACGGAGAATGGCGTCCAGTTTTGGGCGCGCGTAGAAAATCGGGGCTGCGGAATCACGGCGGATGGCGGATTCGATGGCGGGGGCGTGGGCGCTGCGCGTGATTACGATGATATCGGCGCGGGCGAGCGCGGAGCGCGACTCGCGGAGATGTCCAGCCGGCAGAAGGCGGCCGCCGCTGAAGGGATTTGTCGCGTCGATCAGGACGATGTCAACATCCCGCGCTAGCTGCAAGTGCTGGAAGCCGTCGTCGAGGATGAACCAATTCACGCCGCGCTTGACGAGTTCCCTGCCCCGTTCGTAGCGATTTGCGCCGACGCCCAAGTGGACGCGATCGCCCAGGCGAGATTGGAGGAGGCGGACTTCGTCGCTTGTGATGGCGCTGGCGTTCAGTGCGGCTGACTGCGGACCATTTTTGAAGGCTGGCGCGACCTTTTCGCCGCGATATCCACGGGTGAGGATGCCGACATTTCGTCCTTCGGCTAGCAAGCGTTCCGCGATCCAGAGGACCATGGGAGTTTTTCCTGTGCCGCCGGTGGTCAGATTGCCGACGCTGATCACCGTGCCATCCAAATGCTGAGATTTCAGAATGCCTTTGCGGTAGGCGCGGGCGCGCAGGTGTGCGGCCGCGCCGTAGGGCAGCGTGAACGGCCAGAGCAGTGATTGCTTCAGCGTCATGCGCTGTGCCCCTTGACGGAGCGGTTGCGCCAAACGGCGGCGATGCGATCGAGTGAGCGTTCTGTAGCGCCGCGATTGCGCTGGGATATTTCGCGCGCGGCTGCGCCCATACGTTCGCGCATGGCGTTGTCTTGTATGAGTTGAATCCATACTTTGCCGAGGCCGGGACCTGTCGATACTTGCACTCCCGCGTGCGCGTCGAGAAATTGGTCGGCCATCTCTTTGAAATTTTCCATGGACGCGCCGAAAACTGGAGGCCGGGCGAACCAGGCTGGCTCGAGGATATTGTGGCCGCCTGATGCGACCAGCGAGCCGCCCACGAAGGTGGCGTCGGCTAGCGAGTAAAGGCCGGCTAGTTCGCCGATGGAATCAAGGAGCAGCACGTCGGCGGCTTCGTCGAGCGTGGAGGTAAGGTCGAGTTCGCTGCGGCGAACGACCTTCCATCCGCCTTCTGCGGGGATGGCAGCGGCGGCAGCGAATTGCGCGGGCTTGCGCGGAGCCAGAATCAGAAGCGTGTGGCGCCACTGGCGTTGCACGAGATCGTAGGCAGCCAGGACGGATTCTTCTTCTCCGGCGATGACGCTGCCAGCGACGAGGACCGGCCAGCGTTCCTGCTGGCGAATTTGTTGCTCGAGCCAAGCGGCGAAGCGGGAGATGGCGGGAGGCGCGGCGTCGTATTTTAGATTTCCGGTGACAGCGACGCGGTCTGGCGGGGCGCCCATGGCCTGCAGTCGCGCTGAATCTTCGGGCGACTGCGCCAGGAAAAGCTCGGCGTCTTGCACGGTGCGGCGGAAAAACGGTCCGACCAGGAATTCCCATTGTTTGAAGCGGGCGAAGGATTTTTCGGAGACGCGTGCGTTTGCGAAAACGACCGGAATATTTGCGCGATGGGCTTCGCGTAGAAAATTCGGCCAGATTTCGGTTTCCATGATGATGACGAGCGTCGGGCGTATAGCACGCAGCGCGCGGCGCACGGGCACGACCCAGTCTAGGGGAAAATAGAAGACGCCGTCGGCGGTTTGCAGGCGTTCGCGGGCCAGGCGCTGGCCGGTCTCTGTGGTGGTGGAAACGAAAATTACCGCACTGGGGTAGCGACGTTTCAGGCCGTCGATTAGGGGCTGAGCAGCCAGGACTTCGCCTACTGAGACCGCGTGGATCCAGATCGAGCCGTTATCTACCGTAGCGGCCGCAGATGCGGCTGCAGCGCGGACCGCGATTTCGGGCGGCAAGCTTCCGAGACGCTCACGCAGGGCGCGAGAAGGCTCGCCGGCGCGCCATCCGCGCAGCGCGAAATACGGCGCGAGGAGGAACATGCCGGCTGCGGTGAGGATGCGATAGAAAAAATACATTCCTTGGGTGTCGCGCACATGAACCAGGAAAGACGCTTTGCCGCGCGCTGACCCGGTATTATAGTGGCACGGCGATAAAACGCGCACAACTTCCGGCGGCGCAGAGGCATCGCACAGCAGGATGACGAGAAGCTCACTCACTTTTTTTGCCACAGCGATCCTGCTGCTGTACGGCGGCCCGCCCGCTCTCGCACAGAACAATCCTGCGGCAACCAAGGGGAAGCAGGCTACGCCAGATCCCACCGTGGCGCTCCCTCACGACCATCACGATGGCCTGACTGTGACAGCCGATCCCTACGTGGATAAGGCGCGGGGCAAGGAAAAATTCGGCAAAGCGAATCCGTTGGACGCGGGAATATTGCCCGTGGAAATTTTCATGCACAATGAGACGAACGATCCGATCCGCGTGGACATCAACACCATTCAGCTCGAAGTGCAGCTGCGCAAAGGCAACCGGCAGGAGCTTGACTGGTTGGCCCCTGAGGACGTAGCCGGTTTGGTGGCGCATCCTGGCGGGGTGACTCCTTCGAACCGGCCGCGGATCGCCGGGATTCCTTTGCCGAGCGGCGACAAGAAGACGGATAAACTGGCGGAGATTTTGAGACCTTTGACGCTGGATGCGGACGTGGTGCCGCCGATGGGAGCGCTGCATGGATTTTTATATTTCAACGTGAATTATGAGATGTCGCTCGCGGATACGGCCGTGCTGTACGTGCCGGATGCTTCGATCATTGCATCGAAGAAGGCGCTGATGTTTTACGAAGTGCGATTTGGTAAGCCTGCGCAAGCTCCTGCAAATCCATCCCAGTAGGAAATCACCACCATCACTGGAATCAGGACGTAGCGGCGGTCGACGCGTGCGCGCGCCAACAGCGGCGGCGGCATTTGTTTTGCGCAGAAAAGCGGATTGACATCGGGACAGAGCCGGCGGTAGGCTCCGCGTAGCGTATACTTTATCCAGACTGTTTGGAGGGCCTCTGACATGACGAAATCGCGGAGTCGCCGGGAGTTCTTGAAGTCTGTGGCTGCCACGGGCGTGTTGGCGGGGGTCACGCGATCGCTGGCGGGTGCGCCTGCGCCGTCGAAAGTAACGTCGCCATCGGCTTCGGGTGCGCTGCGGTCGCTGTCTGGGGGGTCGGCCGCGGCGACTGCTCCGAACAAGATTCAGACGTTTAACTATGACGGCGTGAGCTTGGGCAAAAGCCGCTGGAACGACCAATATCTGCGGGCGCGGGATTTCTATTTCAACGTGTCCAACGACGACATTTTGCAGGGATTCCGCGCGGCGGCCGGCTTGCCAGCGCCGGGTAAACCTTTGGGCGGATGGTGCGAGACGGACAGCGCGACGGTGTTCGGGCAATGGTTGAGCGGAATGTCTCGGATGTATCGCGCGACGGGCGACACGGCGATGCGCGACAAATCCTCGTACTTGCTGACGGAATTTGCAAAGACCGTGGGAGCTGACGGCAACTGCCGGATGCGGCCTTATCCATACGAGAAGCTGACCTGCGGGCTCGTCGACATGCACGAGTATGTGAATGATCCGGAAGCGATGCCGTTGCTTTCCAAGGTGACTGATTATGCGAGCAAGACCTTCGACCGCACGCGGGCCCCGGCGAATCCGGAGCCTTGGGCAATGCATTCGGGGAAGCCGCTGGAATGGTACACGCTGCCGGAAAATTTGTTCCGCGCGTACGCGTTGACGGGAAACGCGCAGTACAAGGATTTTGCGGATGTCTGGTTGTATCACTCTTATTGGAACAAGTTTGCGAACACGGCGGCGCCCGCGGACGCGTCAGGGGTGCACGCCTACAGCCACGTGAATACATTCAGCAGCGCGGCGATGGCTTACGCAGTGACGAACGACCCGGCATATCTGCAGATTCTCAAGAACGCTTACGACTATTTGCAGAACACGCAGACCTACGCGACGGGAGGATACGGGCCGGTGGAGCGGATCATGCCGGCGGGCAGTCTGGGCAAGGCGCTGGAATATCAGCAGAATTGTTTCGAGGCGCCGTGCGGTTCTTGGGCCGGCTTCAAGATGTCGCGCTATTTGACGCAATTTACGGGGGAGGCGCGCTACGGCGATTGGGCCGAGCGGTTGCTGTACAACGGGATTGGCGCATCGCTGGAAATTAATGGTCCGGGGCGGCATTTTTATTATGCGGATTACCGGATGGCTGGAGGAGTGAAGATCTTTAGCCGCAATGCTTATACGTGTTGCTCGGGAACTTACATCCAGGATGTGGTGAACTTTCACGATTTAATTTACTACAAGGATGAACCGGCCAAGTCTGATGCCGGTTTGTATGTGAGCTTGTACGTCCCGTCGGAAGTGACCTGGAAACGCGCGAGCGGTGATGTGAAAGTGACGCAGGTGACGCAATATCCGGAAGCTGAAAGCAGCACGCTTAGATTGCAGATGGAACACGGCGCAAAGTTTCCGCTGAGTTTCCGGATCCCGGGATGGGCGCAGGGCGCTTCGCTGAAGGTGAACGGCAGTGCGGCGCAAGTTCGTTGCACGCCCGGAACCTGGGCGACGATTGATCGCGAGTGGAGTTCGGGCGATCGCGTGGAGATTACGATTCCTTTGCCGTTGCGCATGCTGCCGGTAGATGCACAGCATCCGCATCGCGTGGCCATTGTGCGCGGGCCGGTGGTCCTGGTCCAGGATGGCGGCGTGCACGAGCCGGTTTTCAGACTTCCCTACCATGATGAGGATCTGAACAAGTGGCTCGTGGCGGATGAGGAGGGGCCGAGCGTCTACCGCGTCGTGCCGCCGGATGGCAAGCACGTGATGGCGAAGTTCCGGCCGTTTTATGCGGTGGGGCCGGATTACTATTACCGGATGTATTTTGATCTGGATTCTTTGCCGGTTTATCTGTGGCAGTACCAGGGAGAGGGGTAGCCGGGGTATTGGTGCGTCGCGAAGAGGTGGAGAATCGCCGAGATTGGCAGCGCGCGCCATTCGAAGATGGTAGATGGGTGGTAGAATAGCGTTATGAAAACCACGGTAATCGTTGATGAAGAGGGTGGCATGGTTCTTGCTAAGCCCGTGCGCGACGAAGTGAGGCTGCGGGACGGCGATGCCTTGAAGGTCGTAACTTCCGAGGGTGAAATCACGCTCAGACCGGTTCGCCTGAAGCCTGGAGCGTGAGAAGAAGCCGGTCCGAGACAGATCAGCTTCCGCGACGGGCTCATTCCTGCAGAAACTAAGCAGGACACCATTGAACCAATCCGCGAGCAGCGTAGCTGCGCTAACCCCTTCATTTCTTGACGTGCGCTGGGTTTCCTGATACAAAAGGCCATTCAAGTCAGTTACTTCTCGCTGTCAGCAGGCTCCCCGATCAAGGAGTCTTCATCCGGAGGAAGAATGTCGGTACAAGCTTGGGGTTACACGTGCGCAAAAGTGCGCATGCCGGGGGGCAACTAATGCTGCAAGTGCTGCAAATTCTGTGGAGGCTGGGATGTCGCGCCGGGCGAGTGGGCGCGGCGGGGTGTACCGCGATCTTGTTGGGCGCTAGCGCAGCGCAGGCGGCGCCGGAAACGGCGGGTGGTGAAGCGAATCTAAAGCTGCCGGATTTGTCCTCGGTGAATTTTCTGGGAATAGATGGGCACAAGCTTTTGCTGTTTGGCATTTTGTTTTGCATGTTCGGCCTGGCGTTTGGCCTGGCGATTTACACGAAGCTGAAAAACCTGCCGGTCCATCGCGCGATGCGCGAGATTTCCGAGTTGATTTATGAGACCTGCAAGACCTATCTGATCACACAAGGAAAATTCCTACTGCTATTGGAAGCGTTTATCGCCGTAGTGATCGTGCTGTACTTCGGCGTGCTGCTGCACTACGAAGCGATGCGCGTGATTATTATTTTGGCGTTCAGCATGGTCGGAATCATGGGGAGCTTCGGCGTCGCCTGGTTCGGGATTCGCGTGAACACGTTCGCGAATTCGCGCACGGCGTTTGCCGGGCTGCGCGGGAAACCGTTTCCGATTTATCACATTCCGCTGGAAGCAGGGATGAGCATCGGGATGATGCTGATCAGCGTGGAATTGCTGATGATGCTTTTTATTCTGCTGTTTATTCCGGGAGATTACGCGGGGCCTTGCTTTATCGGATTTGCGATTGGCGAATCGCTGGGCGCGGCTGCGCTGCGCATCGCTGGCGGAATTTTCACGAAGATCGCAGATATTGGCTCCGACTTGATGAAGATTGTGTTCAAGATCAAGGAGGACGACGCGCGCAATCCAGGCGTGATCGCCGATTGCACGGGCGACAACGCCGGCGATTCGGTGGGGCCGAGCGCGGATGGGTTTGAGACTTACGGAGTAACGGGCGTCGCGCTCATTACGTTTATCTTGCTCGGCGTGAAGAATGCGGACCCGCAGGTGCAAGCGACGATTCAGGTACAGTTGCTGGTGTGGATCTTTGTGATGCGCATTGCAATGTTGGTGGCTAGTGCGGCTGCTTACTTTTTGAACGATTTCATTTCCAAGGCGCGTTTCGCTTCGGCGGATAAGATGAATTTTGAATCTCCGCTGACTTCGCTGGTTTGGATCACTTCGCTGGTTTCGATTGCGATGACTTATGCGATTTCGTCGGTGATCATCCCGGTGCTGAACGGCGACTCGACCCAGTGGTGGAAGCTTTCGACGATTATTTCCTGCGGAACTTTGGCGGGGGCGATTATTCCCGAGCTGGTGAAAGTGTTTACTTCAACCGAATCGCGGCACGTGCGAGAGGTGGTGGCGTCGGCGGAGGAAGGCGGGGCGTCGCTGGGCATTTTGTCCGGGTTCGTGGCCGGGAATTTTTCGGCTTATTATATTGGTCTCGCGATGGTTTTGCTGATGTCCATCAGCTACCTGGTGAGCTTGCAGGGGTTGAGCGGATTGATGATTGCGGCGCCGGTGTTTGCCTTTGGCCTCGTGGCTTTCGGATTTCTGGGGATGGGGCCGGTGACGATCGCGGTGGATTCTTATGGGCCGGTGACGGACAACGCGCAGTCGGTGTATGAACTTTCGTTGATCGAGACGATTCCCAACATCAAGCAGGAATTGAAGAAGGATTTCAATATTGATGTGAATTTTGAGCGCGCGAAGGAATTGCTCGAAGAGAATGACGGCGCGGGCAACACGTTTAAGGCTACGGCGAAGCCGGTGCTGATCGGCACGGCGGTAGTCGGCGCTACTACCATGATTTTTTCGATCATCATGGCGTTGACGAATGGAATTACGGAGAACGTGGACAAACTTTCGCTTCTGCATGCGCCGTTTTTCTTGGGACTGGTGACCGGCGGCGCGATGATTTATTGGTTTACGGGGGCTTCCACGCAGGCGGTTACTACGGGGGCTTACCGCGCGGTGGAATTCATCAAGGCGAATATCAAGCTAGAGGGCGTGGAGAAGGCGTCCGTAGAAGACAGCAAGAAGGTGGTGGCCATCTGCACGAAGTATGCGCAGAAAGGCATGCTGAATATTTTCATCGCGGTTTTCTTTGGCACGCTTTCGTTTGCGTTCGTTGAGCCTTTCTTCTTTATCGGGTATTTGATTTCGATCGCGATTTTTGGTCTGTACCAGGCCATTTTCATGGCGAACGCAGGCGGGGCCTGGGATAACGCGAAGAAAATCGTTGAAGTGGAGATGAAGCAGAAAGGCACTCCGTTGCACGACGCTACCGTGGTGGGCGATACGGTGGGCGATCCGTTCAAGGATACTTCGTCGGTGGCTTTGAACCCCGTAATCAAGTTTACTACCCTGTTTGGATTATTGGCTGTGGAGCTCGCGGTGCAGTTGACGGCTGAAACTGGCGGCAATTTGACGCATATTTTGGCTGCGGCGTTCTTCCTAGTGTCGTTCTTCTTTGTGTACCGTTCGTTTTACGGGATGCGGATTAAGGGGTCCGAATAGAACTGGCCTCGCTAGGCTCTTTCCATCCAGTACCCGGGACGGCGGCGTCCGTGCACTATAGCTAAGACTGCGATGGTGTGATCCGACTTGCGATAGCTGATGAGGAATGGGAAGGAAGGGAGCTTCACGTTTCGCGTCCCGCGAAAGCCCGTCGGCCAGCGCTGCGAAACCTCTAGGAATCTCCCCATAGCCTGTTTGATTTCTTCGACGAATCTTTCCGCAGCAGCGGCACTTCGCTCGCGGGGGTGCCCAGCGAGCCGCCGCCTCAACCTCGGCATCGGCTTCCGGATGCCACCGGACCTGCCTGACGTTCATTCGATTGCGGAAGCGAGTCGGCGGAGAACTTCGTCGTGAGAAACCGGCTTGACGCGGCCTGAATCGAGCTCTTCCATGCGTCGGAGGATTTCAGCTTCCCAGGCCTCTTGGACCGATTTGTCTTCGGCCTGATCGAGACTTTCGAGTATGGATCCTGCCAGTGCCGCTCGATCTGCCACTGGGAGTTCGAGGGAATTCTTGAGGAGTTCACTTACTTCTCTCTGCTCATAAACTTCATTATACCTTGGAAATATCGGAAAGCGTGGGATCGCTCCGGATTGAAGGGAATGTTGACGCTTTCTTAGGCGAGGCCAGCCTCGCCTGGGTCGACCGCGGTGAGTTTCAGGTTCATGCGAAAGCGGCGGCAAGCCGCCGCACTCCATATCGGCCTCGCCCCGCAATCAATCACACGGATCCGCCTCCGCTTGCTTCCGACCTTACGTCTTTACCAGGCCTAAGAATTGGCGGGGGTCATTGGCGAAGCCGGGGAAGACTGTGCTCAGGTCGCGGTCGCCTAGGTGTTTGTTGATGATTTCGCCTAGGACGCTGCGATAGTCCGTCGTGACCGCCAGGTCGCGGCCTTGATTTAGCTGGCCTTCGGCGAGGCCGGGCCAACGCGTGTAGACTCTGCCGCCTTTGATGTCGCCACCCATTACGAACATGCAATTGGCGTGGCCGTGGTCGGTGCCGCGGTTACCGTTTTCGTGCGCGGTGCGGCCGAATTCGGACATGCTGACGAAAACTACCTCACCCATACGATCGCCCATATCTTGATTGAAGGCGGCCACTCCCTGTCCTAGATCGCGCAGCAGATTGGAAAGCTGGCCCTGCACGCCGCCTTCGTTGACGTGATGATCCCAGCCGCCGCTATCCAGGAACGCTACCTCGAGACCCACATCAGCCTTGAACAGCTCTGCAATTTCCTGCAGGCTTTGGCCGAAACGATTTTTCGGATACTCCGCTCCATTTTCCGGTTGGTACTTGTCGGGATTTATTTTTTTGAGCTGGTCAATGGCTTCGAAAGTTTCGGTGCCGACTCCGCGCAGCGCGTGATCGATTGTTTGCGCGTACATCGCTTCGAATCCGCCTTCGGTGGTTTGTTGCGGGCCGTTCATTTTGAATTGCTTGAGATCCGGGATGGCGACTGCTGACGCGCTTCCCTGCAACGTGCGCGGAAGATACGGTCCGAATGCGACGGCGCGAAATGGCGACGGCTTTTCTTCGGGCATGGTTTGCAGGGCGCGATTGAGCCAGCCGTCGTCGGTGGCTTTGCGGCCGGGGGTGCCGGATTCCATGAAATCTTGCGCGTCGAAGTGCGAGCGCGTGGGGTCGGGGGAGCCGACGGCTTGCACGATGGCTAGTTGTCCGTTGCGAAAGAGTGGCAGCATCGGCGCGAGGCTGGGATGCAGGCCGAAGAAACCGTCGAGATCGAGCGTGGCGTCAGTGCTGCCTTGGCGCGGCTGAGGAATCGCGATGGTGGGGCGCATGTGATAGTAATTCGGTTCGCCGAAGGGGACGACGACGTTGAGGCCGTCCATGGCGCCGCGCTGGAACAGGACGACCATTTTCTTTTTGTTGGGCGCAGGGGTGCCGACTACGGCGCGTTGTAGAAACGAGGGCAATGCGGCCATGCCGAGCATGGCTACGCCTCCGTTTTTTAGGAAGTAGCGTCGTGAGATCGTCATTACGGTGCTCCTAAATTGCGTGCGTGCTATCGGCGCTGAAATTCTGGAGTGCCTAGGACTAGGCCTACAATTAGACCTTCGTTCACTTGTTTCACTGGGTCATCCAGGCGCGCTTGCAGAATTTGTGGATCTTTCAGGCGCGCTTCCAGCGTTGCTTGCGTGGATGGCGTGATTTGGCCATCCAGGAAAATTTGGATCGAGCGGGCCAGGGCTGCGCTGGGATCTTTCGCGGCTTCTTCGCCCAGCATGGGATTCAGATCCACCGTGGCGCCGCCCATTTTGTCTCCGGCGAAGGCCAGCGCGAAATTCAGGCGATTCAGCAGCGCGCCGGTGTTTACCCAGGTTTCGGCTTTGTCGGAATATCCCGTCGGGGGCTGGCAGAGATAGAGCGGCTCGCCCATGCGACCTACCCATTGCGACAGCGGCAGAGAGATGGTGGATTCGGCGTTGAGCGCGCGCGACGTGCTGGCTACCAGTTCGAAGGGCGTTTTGACTTTCGAGCGATACGCTTCCCGCGACCAAAACTCGGGCGAATAAATCATGGTGCGCAGCACCGTGCGAATGTCGCCGCCGCTCGCGGCGAAACTCTTCGCCATGCGCTCAACTAGAGACGCGGGCGGATTGTCCGAAACGAAATGGTGTGCCAGCTCGAGGGAAATGAAGTGCGCGGTGGCGGGCTTGCTCGCGAGCATTTTGAGCGCTTCTTCGCCATCTTTTTCGCCGCCGTAATCGAAGGTGCGACCCATCACGACTTTCTTGCCCTCGCCGTGAACTTTTTCGTCGAAAAAGAATTGCGGATCTTTGCGCGGCTCATGAATGGTCCAGCCCGTCAGGCATTCGGCCATTTGAATCACGTCCTGCTGGGTGTATCCGGCGTCCACACCGACGGTGTGAAGCTCCATCACTTCTCTTCCGTAATTTTCATTCAGGCCGCGGTCGGGTTTCTTGGGAGCGGCGACGCCATTCGCCGCCGGCGGGCCGCTGGTGGCTGGTCCTGGAAATGTACCGGGGGTGGGCATGGAGCCGCCTGCAAATGCTCCCTGGTAACGCGCGCGACGAAAATTTTTCAGCGCTTCCTGGCGCGCGACGGCGCCGGGATCAGCGCTCAGATAATTGTCGAGGAAATAGAGCATCGCGGGACTTTTCGAGGTCGCCAGTAGTAAATCTGAAAATTTACCCATAGCGTGCGGTCGAATGGTGTCGCGCTCATAGGCGGTGAGATACCACTTGTCGTCGCCCTTGTTCGCGAAGACATTGAAGTGATTGAACCAGAAATCCTCCATCACGGCTTCTAGCTGCCGCTTGCTGTAAACCGCGCGATCCACCTTGGCCATGGAAAGTTCGGCGACGATGCGGTTGGGGCCTTGCAGCTTGGCTAGTTGCTGCTGAGCTTTATCGAGATTGTCGTTGCCGGTGACGATGATTTGCGATTCGGCTTCTTGCTGCTTGGCTTTCAGCTGATCTTCATATTGTTGCTTGGCCTCTTCCTTGGTGAGGCCCTGTTGCTTAGCATTCTGGTCGGGGTGCGGAAATTCCTCGAGCAGGCGCTTGGAGGACATCTCCAGGCTCGGATAGCGCTGCAGGCGCAGATTCAAGTCCGCGTCGTTGATTGATTCAGGATGAAGTTGCTGTTCAATCCATTTTTCCAGGCCCGTTTGGCGGACTTGGTCAACGTCGCCGGGGCGAGGGCCGTAGGCCAGGCGATTCATGGCGTGCAGGATGGCTTCGTCTTCGGTCAGTTCGGTGATGGGGAGTTTGCCTTTGAACTTTTTGTCTAGCGCGACGTGATCGGGAGTCTTGCTCGGACTCATGTTGGACTGGTCGTTGGACTGCGCGTCAATTGCGGCGCTGGCGTGCGGGACCGCTATCGCAAGGGCGAGTGCGAGAAGACCGGCGAGAAGAGCGGAACCGGGGACGTCCAGGCGACTGGCGATCTGACGGGTTCTGTCGTTGCGCACTGGACAAGCCTCGGAGCGCACGAGGCGCTCAGGAACACGGATGAGTTTCATTGCCTGCGTCTATTTTAACCCTGGGGGTGCGCTAAAGTTGCGCCTAGGGGCCTACTGGTCAACAATGGCGAAGGGGGATTCAGGCTGATGCCTGAATCTGCGGCCGGCGAGGCAAGCTTCGCCTAGAGCGTTTTGTTGCCGGACATTGCGCTTCGGCGAAAGCCGTGGCGAGCCTCCACAGTCGAAAATGGGCTCGGCAGGCGGAATGCGACAGAGCGATTTTCGTTCGCGAAGCCAGCGGGACTTAACCCAGCAAGGTGTGGCTCAGGCGCTTGAGGGATTCGGCGGACTGGTGCGATTCGGCGTTGTAGGCGGCGCCGATCAGCACCACTACTGCAGTCAAATACATCCAGAGCAGCAAGCCGATCGCGGCGGCGAGGCCGCCATAGACTACGTCGTAGGGCATTTTGCGAACGTAAACACCGAAGACCACGTCAACGACCCACCACAGGATTGTTGAGAGGATGGCACCGGGAAACAGGTTCATGAATCCGCGATGGCCGGGGCGCCCGAGGCGATAGAGGAGCACCAAGGTGAGCATCGAGAGCACGAAGACGACGACGGCCTGGAAGACGATTTCGAGCTCGTGAATCAGCAGCGGTTGTCCATATTGGCGGACGAGCCAGGCGCGGGCTTGTTTGCCGAAGACCGTAAGAATCACGACCACCACCGTGGGAGCGATCGTAAGCAACAGTAGCACGAGCGCGCGCAGGTGGAGGCGCCAGTAGCCAGTGCGGAGCGGATCGCCTTCGATGACGCGGAATCCTTCGATGAAGCCGACCATGACCTGCGAGCCGGCGAGCAGAGTGCCGCCCAGTCCGAGCAGCGACCATTTCCAGGGATGCTGGCCTTTGCGGATGAAATATTGCGCGACGACGTCGTCGCTGCCCGGCGGGAGAATGAGTCTGAGGCGGTCCGGCACCTCGCGCAGCGCGCCGTGGAAGGACGCGGTGCTGCTGATCACGCCCAGGGCCAGGAGAAGGATTGGGAAAAAAGCGAGAAACATATTGAAGGCGATGGCCTGGCTGAGCGTGATGCAATCTGGGAAGATGCGGCCTAGGCTACGAAACAAGTTTTTCAGTAATCGGTCCATTAACGTTGTCCGCGGAATTATACGGGCAGTGCGCGCGAATCGTGTGTGATTTTTGGCGACGGTGGCGATGCCAGCCTCCGCGTCGCAAAACGTACGAAGAAACAATCGAGGCCGAGCGCTGATTTCGGGTAAATCTACGATTTGAGCCGGCCACGCCTCCGGCGTCAGGCCGACCAAGAGCGGAAGCCTTCTCTGCGGCTTGAATAATTGAAAGGTGACAATTAATTGGAGTAATCTGCGATTCCGGGCGGATCGCTTTGGATGCCGCATAGTCAAATGGCAGCGGGACCCGCAGTGAAGGCTCTTCTGAAGGTAGTCCTCGTATGCGGAGTATTGGGGCCGCTAGGTTACACAGATTCGGCACAAACTCCCACCGCCAGATGCGCTCCCGGCGGCAGAAGTATTGTCCCTTCGCAAATGAGTTCCGTCTCCGGCTGTCCCGTTTCAGCCCACATCGAGGTCGAGCGGAACCAAACATTGGCCGATGGGACGCATATTCAGACGAACACGAAAGCACACAGCTATCGCGATTCTCTGGGCAGGATTCGGTACGAGAGCTACGCACCGGTCTACATCGCCAAGGACGTCCCGGAAGCACCTAACATGGTCGTGATCTATGACCCGGTGGCAGGATTTGGCTACACGCTGATGGAGCAAACTGCAATTGCTTACCGCTCCAAATTGCCAGAGAAGACAACGCCTTCAGGGGTCGCCGAGCAACCGCAACGTGCGGCCTCCTCAGCCTCCCCGCCTGCGCAAGACGCTGGACCGAAGACGGTGGTCGAGCACCTGGGGACGCAACGGATGGAAGGCCTTCCGGCAACCGGAACGAGAACCACGAAAACGATCCCAGCAGGCATGGAAGGCAATGATCGAGATTTGACAGTCGTATGGCAGGTTTGGATCGCCAAGGATATGGGAGTTACGCTTCTGGAAAAACGGTCCGACCCGCGCTCGGGTGACAGAGAAACGCGCCTGACGAATCTCGAGCGGTCGGAACCTGATGCCACGCTGTTTCAGGTGCCCGCAGAATATACGATCAAAGATCAACAGGACTCCGAGCGCTCTGCCTGATCCACGCCGCCCTACAAGGCCGGCGTGCATCTCTTGTGCTGATCGTGTCAGCTAACGCGATCAGAAATCAACTACGGCATCCCGCTTCGGCTGGCTTGCCGCTTTTGGTGGCGCAGAGTAAACTTTGCAGACGATTTGTGTGATTTGCGGCGTTCGGGAGGAATTTGATGTCTCGTATGGTGCGTTGTGGGTTGATTCAGGTGCACTGCGAGTGGTCGCCGGAGAAATATTCCATACGCGACATTTCCAAGAAGATGGTGGAAAAGCACGAGAAGCTGATCCACGAGGCGGCGAAGAAGAAAACGCAGATTTTGTGTTTGCAGGAACTTTTCAACGGGCCTTATTTCTGCGCGGAGCAGCAGGCGCGCTGGTACGAGATGACCGAGCCGGTGCCGGATGGGCCGACTGTGGAGCGGATGCAGAAGCTAGCGAAGAAATATGCTATGGCGATGGTTGTGCCGGTCTACGAACGCGAGATGACTGGGCTTTTTTATAACACCGCGGCTGTGATTGACGCTGACGGGAAATATCTGGGGAAATATCGCAAGCATCACATTCCGCAGGTGGCACCGGGATTCTGGGAGAAGTTTTATTTCACACCTGGCAATACAGGATACCTGACGTTTCAGACGAAATTCGCGCGGATTGGCGTGTACATCTGTTATGACCGGCACTTCCCTGAGGGCGCGCGCGTGCTCGGGCTGAATGGTGCGGAAATTGTGTTCAATCCGTCGGCTACGGTAGCGGGGCTGAGCGAATATCTGTGGGAGCTGGAGCAGCCGGCGCACGCTGTGGCGAATGGATACTTTGTGGGCGCGATCAATCGCGTGGGCACGGAAGCGCCGTGGAATATTGGCGAGTTCTACGGCAAGAGCTACTTCTGTAACCCGCGGGGCAAGATTGTCGCGCAGGCTAGCCGTGACAAAGACGAAGTGCTCGTCGCGGATTTGGATTTAGAAGAGATGGATAAAGTTCGGCAAACATGGCAATTTTATCGCGATCGTCGGCCCGAATCGTATGGCGAGATTACACGGACCCATGCTGGCGCGAAAGCGGTGGACGCTGCAGATTAAATGAACGGGAAAAGCACGCAACCAAAGGAAAGGGCCAACTGACATGACTACTACGCCGAAAGTGGTGGCGACACGCAGCGACGAGGTGGTGCGGAAGCATAAGGAGTTCATTTGGCCTTCGGTGACGAATTATTACCAGCACCCGTTGGTGGCGGACCACGCTTCGATGCAATACCTGTGGGACATCGAGGGCAACAAGTATCTCGATTTCTTCGGCGGGATCGTCACGATCGGCGTGGGGCACTGCAATCCCAAGGTTACGGAGAAGATCAAGGCGCAGGTGGACAAGCTGCAGCACACCTCCACCCTGTTCCCGAACGAAGCGGTAGTGGCGCTGGCGGAGAAGCTGGCGGAAATTACACCGGGGAAATTGCAGAAGAGTTTTTTCACGAGCTCCGGCACGGAAGCCAACGAAGCGGCGATCATGCTTTCGCGGATGGCTTCGCCGAGTTACGACATTGTGGCGCTGCGCCATGCTTATTCGGGCGGGTCGTCGATTGCGAAGTCTGTGACGGCGCAATCGGCGTGGCGCAAGGGCGGGGTGATCAGCGTGGGGATTTCGCACGCGGTGAATCCTTATTGTTATCGCTGCCCGCTGCACCTGACTTATCCGTCGTGCAACGTGGCTTGCGCGAATGACGTGGAGAGCGTGATTCAGACGACTACCAGCGGCTCGATTGCGGCGTTTATCGCCGAGCCGATTCAGGGCGTGGGCGGATTTATTACCCCGCCGCCGGAATATTTCAAGATTGTTTATCGCATCGTGAAAAATTACGGCGGGCAGTATATATCGGACGAAGTGCAGACGGGTTGGGGGCGCACCGGAAAGAAATGGTGGGGGATCGAGCAGTGGGAAGTGACTCCCGACATTATTACTTCGGCGAAGAGCATGGCGAATGGCGTGCCCGTTGGTTTGACGATCACTACCGCGGAGCTGGCGGACAAATATCAGGGGTTGAACATCGCTACGTTTGGCGGTAATCCTGTGACGTCTGTGGCTGCCCGGGCGGTGATTGAAGTCATCGAGGAAGAAAATCTGCGGGAGAATACTTTTGTGGTGGGCGGGTACTTCCGCAAGAAGCTGGAAGAGCTGCAGCAGAAGTATCCTTTGATTGGAGATGTGCGCGGGATGGGGATGATGCAGGCGCTCGAGCTGGTGAAGGATCGTCAGACGAAGGAGCCCGCGCCGCAAGAGACCAATCAGGTGCTGGAACGCACGCGGGCAAATGGTTTGCTGGTAGGCAAGGGCGGAATGTATGGGAACGTAATTCGCATGGCTCCGCCCATGAATATTTCGAAGGCGGATGTGGATGAGGGGATACGGCTGCTAGATAAATCGTTTGCTGAGGTGCCATTTAAGTGAGGGTTGAAGCCGTAGAATCCGAATCGTCGTCGCCTACCGATCCGCGAGACTACGGGCGGGGGACTCTTCTCGGGTCGATGATGGTGTTGATCGGGGCGCTCTTGGCGTTGATGTTGATCGTCACCGCGATCGGCAACGCAGCAGGGCTGAATTGGAATTCAGTACTCAAAATGACGGTCGTTCCGGCGGTCCTCGTTTTCGCTGGCCTGCTAGTAATCGGAAGAGCGAAGCTGGCACTTTGGCTGATCTATCTGCTGACGGCGGATTTTGTGTATGCTTTAATTCAGGAGTTCGTGCACGCTTTAAGTACGAGACGGCTCGACGATATTTACAGCGTCTTGTTTGACGCTTGCATACTGTGCGTCTGGCTCTGTATCGCTGCTCATTTTTACAATCGGCGCGATGTCTACGGGCTTCTGGGGAAGCCTCGAAGCGAATAAAATTCAGAGTGTGGACGCGCAGAATCACGCTCACTGACAGGACCATACATGGCGACGGCGATAACAACGGATCTGCTTTGCAGGAATTACATTAATGGGCAGTGGGTGGAGTCGAAGTCCGCGAAGATTGTGGAGCGGCGGAACCCTGCGAACACCGACGAGGTGGTGGCTCGCATAGCGCTTTCGACGCGGCAGGAAACGAAGGAAGCGATCGTGGCGGCGAAGGCGGCCTTCCCTGCCTGGCGCGAGACGCCGGCGCCGAACCGCGGCAAGATCCTTTTCGCGGCCACGCGGATTATGCAGGAACAGAAGGAATCGCTGGCGCGGCTGCTGACGCGGGAGGAAGGCAAAGCGCTGAAGGATTCGCTGGGCGAAGTGCAGCGGGCAATCAATATTCTGGAATTTATGGCGGGCGAAGCGCGGCGTTTGAACGGCGAAACGCTGACGAGCGAACTCCCCAAGAATTTTTCCTACACGATACGGCAGCCGCTGGGTGTGGTGGGCGCGATCACTCCGTGGAATTTTCCAGTGGCGATTCCGGTGTGGAAAATCGCGCCGGCGCTGGTGTGCGGAAATGCGGTGGTGTTCAAGCCGGCCACGCTGACGCCGTTGACGGCGATGAAGATAGTGGAGATCTTCGAGCAGGCCGGACTCCCGGCGGGCGTGCTGAATCTGGTGATGGGGTCGGGGCGCGAGACGGGCGATGAACTGGTGCAGAATCCGCACGTGCACGGGCTTTCGTTTACGGGATCGAACGAAGTAGGTTGCGCGTTGTACGCTTCGGGCGCGGCGCATTTTAAGAAAATTCAGTGCGAGATGGGCGGGAAGAATCCGGTGGTGGTGCTGGCGGACGCGGATTTACAGCTGGCGATGGAATCGGTGCTGTCTGGCGCTTTTGCTTCGACGGGGCAGCGTTGCACGGCTACGAGCCGCGTGGTGATTGAAGAAAGCGTCGCGGACAAGTTCGTCGAGATGCTAATCGCGCGCGCGAAGAAATTTGTGGTGGGCGATGGCCTGGAGCCGGGGACGGACATGGGACCGTCGGTGGACGAGAGCCAGTTCAACACGGTACTGAAATATATTGAGATTGGGAAGGGCGAGGGGAAACTTTTGTGCGGGGGCGAGCGGTTGACGGGGGCGCGTTACGATAAGGGGTGGTTTGTGGCGCCGACGGTGTTCGATCACGTCGCTTGGGATAGCAAGCTGGCACAGGAGGAGATCTTTGGTCCGGTGCTTAGCGTGATCCGCGTGAAAGGGTTCGACCAAGCGTTGCAGGTGGCGAATTCGGTTCGTTACGGGCTTTCGAGTTCGATTTATTCGACCGACTCGAACAAAATCTTTGAGTTTGTAGATAAGATCGAGACAGGGATGACGCATGTGAATTCGCCGACAGTGGGCGGTGAGGCTCATGTGCCGTTTGGCGGGGCGAAGGATAGCAGTGTGGGGCCGCGGGAAGTGGGCCACGCGGCGATTGATTTTTATACCGACCTCAAGATCGTTTACATTGATTACACGGGCCGGAAGCGCGAGTCGAGTCTGTATTAGGCCGGACCGCGCGGCGGAATCTGCTGCGGAAACAAAGTCAACGGCGCCCACACCGCGAACCGGGATGAGCGCTACAACTTCAGGACCTAGACTACCGGAAACGAGAGGACACTTACCTGGCTGGATTATTCGATCGCGAAATTTATTTGGATATTGAGACGCTGCGGATTTCGAGCGAAGTGGATGGAGGGTGGGGGAACATCCGCGCGTTTGGCCTCGCGGTGGCTGTGACTTGGGATAAGGAGTATGCATTCCGGCGATGGTATGAAGAGGATGCGTTGAAGTTGATCACGGAGCTGGAGCAGTTTACGCACGTGATTACGTTTAATGGCAATCGGTTTGATATTGAAGTGCTGCGCGCTTACGCACCGGTCGAAGGCGTCCGCAAACGCTCGATGGACGTTCACGAATTGCTGCACAAGCAGCTGGGGCATCGCGTGAAGCTCGATCAGCTCGCCAAGGATACGCTGGGGACCGCGAAGAGCGGCGATGGGCTTGAAGCTGTGAAATGGTGGCGGGCTGGGCTGAAGGATCGGGTAGCGGAATATTGCGAGCAGGACGTGGCGATCTTGCGCGACGTGGTGGAGCACGGGCGCGCTAAGGGATTCGTGGTGATTTCGGCGAAACAAGTGCGCGTGCAATGGGAATGAATTTACGGAAGGCGTCGGCGCGCCGGGAATTTTCGCGGCGATGCGCTATGTATGCGTTCGATCGGGCAGCGTTGCCGATCTTGGCGATAGTTTGCGCGATCGCGTTCGTCGCCGGCGCTGGTGCGAGTGACAACGAGCGTTTTCTTTGGAAATCGGTGGGGCGCGCGCAGTTAAAACTTGAAAACAAGACGCCGCTTACCTGGAACGTGTATCAAACCGAAAAGAAAAAGCAGGCGAATCTGGTGCTGGTGCAGTTGGGGCGTCGGTATGTGGCGCTGGACATCAAGGGGAAGGTCGCTTACTACGTGTTTCCCTCGGATTTGCAGGCCAAGGGGCCGGATTTTGAGAGCGGGGATCTATTTTTGCAATCGCGGTTGATGCCGACGACCGGGTGGACTGTGCGCGACGTGGGGCCGGCGGAGATGGTCAAGTTGACGCTGGGAGATTACGGGCGAGCACTTGATGTGGAATTGCCGCACATGCCGGATTTGCGGGCGTTCTACTAGTGGTCTACTCAGGCGAGGCAGGCCTCGCCTAGGTCGACCTTGGCGAGCATTCGGTTTTTACAAAAGCGGCGGCAAGCCGCCGCACTCCAGATGAAGTGTGGCGCGAAATCGGCTTCAACTTGCTCGCTTGGTTTTTTGTTTCCAGGACATCGGCGGCAGGCCGGTGTGGATTTCCTTCATTGTGATGCAGCCGTGCACGGGGCAGACTAGCGCGCAGAGGTTGCAGCCTACACATTCTTCTTCCATGATTCGCGGCACGTGAACTTCCATGCCGTTGGGATTGTGCTTGCCATTCGCGTTCTTCTGGGGCGCGCGTTCGATGCATTGGTGCGCGCCGTCTTCGCAGGCGGCGTAGCAGAGCTGGCAGCCGATGCACAGGCTGGCGTCAATCTTGGCGATGATTTTGTAATTGAGGTCAAGGTCACCCCAGTCCATTACGTTGCGGATGGCTCGGCCGCGAAAATTTTCGGTGGAGCGGTAGGCGTGGTCGTTCATGTAGGCGACCAGGCCGTCGACCATATCTTCGACGATGCGAAAACCGTAGTGCATGGCCGCGGTGCAGACTTGCACGCAGGATGCGCCGAGAGCGATGTGTTCGGCGGCGTCCTTCCAATCGCCGATGCCGCCGATACCGACAATGGGAATTTTTACTTTTTTCGCGACGCTGGAAAGCAAATGAAGCGCGATGGGTTTTACCGCGGGGCCGCAATAGCCGCCGTGGGAGGACTTCCCTGCCACGTTGGGGCGCGGCGCGAAAGTTTCGAGATCGACGCCCATCAGCGAATTGATGGTGTTGATCAGGCTGACGGCGTCGGCGCCGCCGCGTTCGGCGGCTAGCGCGATGTGCGTGATGTCCGTCACATTTGGCGTGAGTTTTGAGATCACCGGAGTTTTTGCGACTTCTTTCGCCCACGACGTGATCATCTCGGTGTATTCGGGGACCTGGCCGACGGCGGCGCCCATGCCGCGTTCGCTCATGCCGTGCGGGCAGCCGAAATTTAGTTCGAGCGCGTCCGAGCCGGCGTCTTCAGCGCGGCGGACGATGTCGTGCCAGGTTTCGCGTTTAGATTCGACCATGAGAGAGGCGATCACGAGATGTTTAGGGTAGCGTTTTTTTACTTCGGCGATTTCTGCGAGATTTACGGCGATGGGACGATCACTGATTAGCTCGATGTTGTTGAGGCCCATCATTTTTACGCCGTTTAGATCGATGGCGCCGTAGCGCGAGGAGGTGTTCTGGATCGGATCGCCGATCGTTTTCCAGACGGCGCCGCCCCAGCCGGCGTCGAACGCGCGCATCACCTGGCCGCCAGTATTGGTGGGCGGGCCAGAGGCTAGCCAGAAAGGGTTGGGGGAGCGTAGGCCGCAGAAGTTGACGCTTAGGTCGGACATGGATTACCTCCCAATTGCGTTCTCGGGCGACGGAGACGAAACGTCGTTTACGCCGCGCCAGATCAGCCAGATTACTACTGCCAGCATGCCTACCCAGCCGATTGCGCGCACGGCACTGGCGATTTGAATGTCGTGATCGAGGACGCCTAGTTTGCCGAACAGATAATTCCAATCGTGGATTACGTAGTCGGCGTCGCCTACCGTAAGTAGCGGCAGGTCTTGAGCGCGTGCGTCCGCCATGTATGTGGCGATCGGAATAAACTGTTCGAAGAAAAAGAACAGGCAGAAGGCGACGGCTTGCGATTGGCGACGGAAGAAAAAATAAGTGGCTAGCGCGAAGGGAGCGAATAATTGTAGAAACGTGCCGCCGGCGACCATGATGAACTCGCCACCCAGACGGAAGAGCAGGTGGCCGCCTTCGTGGATGGGAACGAAAACGCCGTCCATCAAGAGCATCAGGCCGGTGCCGCGGGCGCGTTGGTAGAGGAAGATCACGTAGAAAAGAATCCAGACGATCAGCGCGGCGCGCGGGACAGGCTCCCAGGGCTGCTCGAGTTCTTCCAGGACTGGCAGGCGCTCGCTCCATGATTCGGGGACGCGCACGGGTGACTAATTCTTCCCGCGCGGCGATTCGAGCCACGCGTCAATGCCGCGGGCGGCGGCCATGCCTTCGGCGACCGCATCCACTACTTCTTTGCCGCCGTTCACGCAATCGCCTGCTGCAAAATATTTGGGGTTGCCAGTTTGAAAGCGATCGCTGACGGCGATGGTGCCGTTTTCGCGTAATGTGATTCCCTGTACCGCGCGCACGAGGTTCGTAACCGGCTCCTGACCGATGGCGCGGACCACCATGTCAACTTCCAGCTGAAATTCGCTGCCGGGAATAGTTGCGATTTGGCTGCGTTTGTTGGTCGCGCTGGATTCTGTGCGGGTGCGTACGCATTCGATTGCGGCGACTTTGCCGGTCGCATCGGCCAAGATTTTGACAGGTCGCGCATGCCAGTGAAAGCTTACGCCGTCGAGCTTCGCCAGGTCGTATTCGTAGCGGAAGGCGGGCATGTCCTGCTCGCCACGGCGATAGATCAAGTGAACGATCTCGGCGCCGAGGCGTTTGGCGGCAGTGACCACGTCAATCGCGGTGTTGCCAGCACCGATGCAGGCGATGCGACGGCCGATGTTCAGTTGCGCGAACGGGCGGCTTTTGGTCGGCTCGATGAATTGCATGGCGCCGACGACTCCGGGCAGATTTTCGCCGGGAACGTTGAGAGCGCCAGTATCGCCGAGGCCGACGCCGATGAAAATCGCGTCGAAATCCATTTCGAGTTGGGCGAAGGTGATGTCGCTGCCGATGGTGGTCTTCTGACGAAATTCCACGCCCAGGCTGCGGACGAGCTCGACTTCGCGCTGAGTATCTTTGGCGCGGAGTTTGTAGGCGGCGATGCCGTAGGTGTCCAGGCCGCCGGGGAGTTCATTGCGATCGAAAATTGTGGTGCGATAGCCGAGTTTTGCTAGTTCGGCGGCGCAGGCTAGCGACGCGGGGCCGGAGCCGATTAGGGCGACGCGTTTGCCGTTGGGAGAGCCTGCATGGAAAAGCTGAATATTGCGATCCAGTACGTGGTCCACGGCGTAGCGTTGCAGGCGGCCGATCTCGATCGGCTTTTCTTCCTTCTCGTGCATCACGCAGGAGCCTTCGCAGAGGACTTCGGTGGGGCAAACGCGACCGCAACTGTGTCCGAGGATATTGGCTTCGAGAATTACGCGGGCTGAGCCACGCAGATTATCGGTGGTGATCTTTTTTATGAAGGACGGGACGTCGATGTGGGTGGGACATGCGACAGTACAGGGCGCGTCAAAGCAGAAGAGGCAGCGGGCGGCTTCGACAGCGGCCTGGCGAGGGGTCATGCGCGGCGATATCTCCGCGAAATTCTTCTCGTATTGCTCGGGCGAAAGCTTGGGAGCCGTCTCGCGCAGCGTCATGGAGTTGTCGTTGTTCCCTTAGGCTGGAAAAGAGACGCCATTCTAGCATTAGGGATTGCGAGGAAGGTCAAGGGATTCGCGGACGAGTTCGAAGCTACGAAGGCGGCTTGAGCAGCGAATCGAGCTTCTTTATCCGTTGTTTGTCGCTAAGATCGAAACCTAGCGTTCGAAGACAGTCGCAATCCGGAACCTTACAGCGCAGTTCTCCGCCCTTCGCAAGATCATTGTTGTCGTAGGCTATCATCAGATGCGGGTCAAAGGGATGGCCGCATACCTTGCAGTTTCCGTTCTCATCCTCACAGGCGTTGGGATTGGGTTTGTTCATGGATTTGATTTATCACATCGGGCTGCTCTTTGACTATCAAGGGCGTTTTGGTGCAGCCCGCTAAAGCTAGCACCCGACAGGTCGCGACGTGGGAGAGCGATCCACAACCCAATCGTTCCTAACCTGCAAAGAAATATGGAAGAGGTGTAAGCTACAACGCTTCGCGGGAGTGATGAGGAGGATGGGGGTTATGCCCTTTGACACTTTGATTCGTGGCGGGACGATTGTTACGGCTACTGACACCTATGCTGGCGACGTGGGAATCGTCGGCGGGAAAATCTCGACGATTGGGTTGAATTTGCCGGCCGAAGGCGCGGGCAGGGTGATTGAGGCGCGTGGGATGCTAGTGATGCCGGGCGGGATTGATGTACATACGCATCTGGATATGCCGTTCGGCGGGACTACCAGCGCTGACGATTTCGAATCGGGCACGGTAGCGGCGGCTTACGGCGGGACGACCACCTTGATTGATTTTGCGATTCAGTACAAAGGGCAGACTCTGCGGCACGCTTTCGACACCTGGATGAAGAAGGCGGACGGCAAGGCGGTAATTGATTATTCGTTTCACTGCATCATCACGGATATTGCAGGGGCGCAGCTGGATGAGATGAAGGCGTTCGTGCGCGAGGGCGTACCTACTTTTAAATTGTTCATGGCGTATCCGGGCGTTTTCATGCTGGACGATGCATCGATTTTCAAGGCGATGGGAGTGGCGGCGGACTGCGGCGGAATGATTTGCATGCACGCGGAAAATGGCGGCGCGATTGACGTGATCGTGCAGCGGGCGCTGGCGGAGGGAAAACGCGCGCCGAAATATCATGCGCTGACGCGTCCGGTGACGGCGGAGGCGGAGGCGACTTCGCGCGCGATTGCGCTGGCGGAAATGGCGGGAACGCCAGTGTACATCGTGCATCTTTCTTGCAACGAGGCGTTGGAGAAGGTGCGCGAGGCGCGCGATCGCGGGTTGCGGGTGTATGCGGAGACTTGCCCGCAATATTTGTACTTGTCACTGGATCATATGGATGGGCCGGGATTCGATGGCGCGAAGTATGTTTTTACGCCCCCGTTGCGCGAGAAATGGCATCAGGAAAAATTGTGGCAGGGGCTCGCGAAGGACGATTTGCAGGTGGTTTCGACGGACCATTGCCCATTTTGCATGAAGGAGCAGAAGGAATTGGGGAAGGACGATTTCACGAAGATCCCGAACGGTGGGCCGGGGATCGAGCATCGCCTTAGTTTGGTCTATAGCGGCGGGGTGCATGGCGGGAAATTTTCTGTGAATCGGTTCGTGCAGCTGGTTTCCACGGCACCAGCGAAATTGTTTGGGTTGTATCCGCGCAAGGGGACTGTGGCGGTGGGGTCGGATGCGGATTTGATTGTGTTTGATGTTGACGAAGAGCAGACCATCAGCGTGAAGACGCATCATATGCGCGTGGATTATTCGATGTTTGAGGGGACGCGAGTGAAGGGCGTGCCGAAGACGGTTTTGTCGCGGGGGCGGGTGATTGTGGAGGGCGGAAAGTTTGTCGGAAAGGTTGGCGCGGGGGAATTTTTGAAGCGGGAGAATCCGGCGAGGGTTTAGGCGCGGGATTGCGGCGAGGAGAAAGCAGGGACGATTAGCGCAGAGACGCAGAGGGCGCAGAGAAAGGCCAGAGATTTACCACAGCGGACACCAGAGAAACGGAGAATAGAGAGAAAGCGTAGGGCAGGTCCACAACGCAAGGTTAATCGCGGGAAACGCCGGCTACCCAGGCGATGCTTACGAGGCCATCTTTGACCTGGACGTCGACGACATCTCCGTTTGTGAAGCGGTCGAAGTCGATGCGGTCAACCGGGATGCGTTCGAGGCGATGGCCGGCGCGCCAGGACGTGACGATGAGGCGGCGGCTCGGGACCGGGCCTGTCATCGAAAATCTGCTGATCACGCGGGCTTTTTCGATGTGAGCGGGAGAACGATCGAGCGCGCCGTTGGCGTAAAGCAGCACGGCCAGCAGCCAAGGCAGCGGAAGCAGGCCGTAATACACTCGCTTCAGAGATTCAACTTCCTGATGTCGCAGCGCGCGGCGCTCGACGATGATGGCAAGGCCGAGCGTGAGAAAAAACACCACGCCGATAAAAATCACGATCCCATCGAGCTCCAGAGCCGGATAGCGTCCACTGGCAACGATGAAGGCGATTGCGCCGACGAGAAATAACGCGGTGCGATTGAGCAGCGAACGCCGCAAGGAAAATTCGGCAGCGGAAGAACTGAGGCCGCAGGCGTCGCAGGTATCGCTCAGCCGTTCCGCCCCACAGTTCAAACAACGCGTCATCGTGAAGTCTGTCCCCTCGTGCTGCAACGGTCTGATGTTATGAGGCGCGCGGTTGGGTGTCAATTCACTGTCGCCATCGCCGACAGTCTCGTCTCGGTGTTCGCCGGACGCACGTTCGCTTCGTGTATTAGACACCGGAAAGCGATGAATTGTTCTACTTCACCTGGCGTTCGGTGGTAGGAGGCGTGTCGAGACAAACGATATTTTCGTCGCGGCCGTTGGCAAGCATCTGGCAGTCAATTCCCTGGGCGCTGCGAATGGCCTCCTGAGCGGTGGCGCCAGAAGCGGTGGCGCAGTGCATCGCGCCTTTGAAGGTTTGGCAGACTTCGTATTCGTTTTTGGTTTGCTGCATCGAGGAATAGAGGAGCACGCCGAGGAAAAGGGCGGCGCCCAAGGTTACGATTACGCGGATTTGGGTTTTGCGATTTGGCATGGAGCCTCGTTTATTTCCTGCGACGCATCGATGACGCGCCAAAGCGCGCTGTTATTTCGCGCCTGGCCTCCGCGCAAGTTCCTTTTGAATATACCGCCGAACGTGTGGCGATATCCCTTCTAATGCCGCGAGGTCCTTCAGATCGCGTAGCGTTAGATTGGGGAGAAACGCCAGGACCACCGGTATCGGCGTGTGCGGATTACGAACTAGCGCGACGCGGACGTTGTACTGAACGGACCAGCGCGGATGTTGTGCAATCGCTGCGACGACGCGTTCGGTCACGCCGGGTTTCGCCAAGACCTTCAATACTTGGCTTTCTGTGAGGAAAGCGTTGGCCAATGCGAGCTTGATCGCTTGATGGTGGCCTTCTGCCAGGAGCGCGCCGACGACCCGTGCGGGACCGCGGCGAGCCAGCGTCAATTTCTGGCCGATCGGAAGTTGCGGCACGCGGGTGATCATTAATTCTTCGGCGACGCGGCGGATTTCGGCAGGCGTCGAAGGCAGCAGGCTCAGGCGCACCAGGTCGAACAAATATAAATGGCGGAGCAGCCCCATCGCAAAGCGGCGCGGCGTGCGCGGGTGGCGAGCGAGACGCAAGCGCACGCCTTCGCTCACCGTCCACTTCCCTTTTTCGGCGATGGCGGTGAGGACGTTCGCGGAGAGATCGAGGCGCTCGAGCATTTGCGAAATGTGCGTTTCGTCGATCAGCGGATTTTCCAGCAGGGCGAGGAGAGTTTCCTCTTCGGGCTCGTGGATCAAGGCCTGCAGGTCTTCTTTGGGCGCGAACTGCGCAGTTTGTGCGCGCGCGGACATTTCATCCGGCATGAGCCTTGCGCTCCCCGAGCCGAATCGCCATTTTCGCCGCGGCTTCCGCGGGTTTCATTTGCAGTGCGACGACGCGGGCGCGCGGCGCGAGGTCATGCAAGCGCGCGTCAATCGCAGCGTCGAAGAATTTGCTGCGCCCGATCGTGCCGCCTGCTTTCGCGATGGAAATTTCGCTTTTCTGCAACGCGAGTTTTTCGATGACACTGGCGGACAGCTCGCCGAGCGATGCAGCGGCTGCATTGAGAAGTTCGCAGGCGACGGAGTCGCCTTTGTCGCCGAGCTCGCCGACGAGGGGAAAGACGCGTGGGAAGACGTCATCCGGATTTTTCAGCACCCAGTCGAGCACGCGAGTCCATTCGTTGCAACCTAGCCACTTCAACATTTGCGCCGATAGAGCGGTTTGTGGACCGCGATTTTCTTCGGCGCGAACGACCGCTGCCATGGCGCGACGGCCGATGTCGAACGCGCTGCCTTCATCGCTGAACCATGGGCCGCGTCCACCAGCACGGGCAGTGCGGCCTTTCGCGTCGCGCCCGTAGGCGGCCGAACCAGTACCCACGACCAAGATGATGCCTTCGCCTTCACCCACGGCGGCATTCAAAGTGATGGCGAGATCCGTGGTTACCGCGACCGCGGCTTCGGGAAAAGCGCGTTCCAGGAAAGTGGCGATGCGTTTTGCGACGGATTCGCGTCCGGCGCCGCCGATTCCAGCACAGATCCCGCGAATATCGCTGGCTTTCAAATGATGGCGCTCAAGGACCACGTCGGCCGCATCGCTGAGCGTGAACCAGGCCTTGGCGTAACCTGCGCGCAATGGATTTGAAGGGCCTGCGGTGGCGCGGGCGAGAACGTTTGCATCCGCGTCCACCAGAATGCAATCTGTTTTGGTGCCGCCGCCGTCGAATCCAAGGTAGAAGGAAGGGCTCGGCGCGAGAGTTTCTTCAGTCATTCGTTTCCCCATGCTTGACAGTGTTCAAAGCGGGCAGTTAGCATCGCCCGGCCTACAGCTACATCGGAATTTAGTTCAGCGCGATGCAAATCAGCCCAATCGACTTCGGTATACTGCTGCTCTATCTCGCGGGCATCACCCTCTTTGGGGCGCGATTCCGGCGTGGCCAGCAAAATCTGCGCGATTACTTTCTCGGCGGCCGCACGGCGCCGTGGTGGGCGCTGGCTTGCTCGATTGTCGCGACAGAGACCTCCACGCTCACCATCATCGGAACGCCGGCGATTGCCTACGGCGGAAACCTTGGATTTCTGCAGCTGGTGCTGGGCTACCTCGTGGCTCGAGTGATCCTCTGCGCGGTACTTATACCACAATACTTCCAAGGTGAATTCTATACCGCCTACCAGCTCCTGGAAAAGCGTTTCGGAACGCGGATGAGGTCCGTGGCGGCGGTCGTTTTTATGGGGACGCGGGCGTTGGCGGAGGGTGTGCGGATTTCGGCGATCGGAAAAGTGGTTAGTGTGGCGTTTGGCACCGGCGATCGCGTTTCGATTCTGATTATTACGGTGCTCACGATGTTTTACACGTTTGAGGGCGGGATGCGAGCGGTGATTTGGACGGACGTGGTGCAATTCTTTTTGTATCTGACGGGATCGGTGGCGGCGTTTTTTCTTTTGTTGCACAAAATTCCCGGCGGTTGGCCGGAGGTTACTCAGGTGGCCGCGGCCAGTGGGGGAAAACTGCGCATTTTCGATTTTGCGTTCAGTCTGACGCAGAGTTACACGTTTTGGTCCGGGCTGCTGGGCGGAACTTTTTTGACGATGGCGAGTCACGGCACGGATCAGACGATGGTGCAGCGATTGCTCGCGGCCCGGAACGAGTGGGACAGCAAGAAGGCGCTTTTAGTGAGCGGCGTGATCATTTTGGTGCAGTTCAGTTTGTTTTTAGTGATTGGCGTGATGCTTTTTGTATACATGAGGAATGGGGGGCTGGTTGTGCCTGGGGGCGATGCCGATCGAATTTATCCGGCATTTATCGTTCATGGGATGCCTGTGGGGCTTGCGGGAATAGTGCTGGCTTCGATTTTTGCTATCGCGATGTCGAACGCGAGCGGCTCGTTGAACTCGCTGGCTTCATCGAGCATGATGGATATGGGCGCGCGCCGCGCGGAAACCACGGCGCAATCGCTTGGCGCTTCGCGGCGGATGACTTTGCTATGGGGCGTCGTGCTTGGGTTGCTGGCACTGATTCCCTGGGGGCCGGTGCTGGTGGCCGGGTTGACGATTGCTTCCATCACTTACGGGGCTTTGCTGGGTGTGTTCTTGTTGGGGACTTGGAATGCGCGCGCGAATGAGAGTGGCGCACTGGTCGGGTTTGCAGCGGGGCTTGCCGCGATGGTCGCCCTGAATCGGTTCACACCGCTGGCGTGGACTTGGTACGTGCTGGCGGGCACGATCGTGACATTTGCGGTGGGTACGATTGCCAGTGAATTGGTGCGCGGATCGGGGAATGTTGCGCGCGCGCTGCCGCATTAAGCTTTTTTGCGCAGCGCGGGAGAAACTCTATCGGCATCTCATTGAAGAAGGGCGAGCGGCTTGACCTGATACGCGCGCTGGGGCCTTGGGCTGCGGCGGCCATCGTGATTGGCACGATGGTCGGGACCGGTATTTTTTTGAAGCCGGGCGAGATGGCGGCGGTGGGCGGGTCGGTGAGCATCGTATATGCGGCGTGGATTGTGGGCGGGCTGCTTTCGCTTTTTGGGGCGCTTTCGTTTGCGGAGTTGGGCGCGGCGTTGCCGGAAGCGGGCGGGCAGTATGCTTATTTGCGCAAAGGGTTGGGACCGGTTTGGGGATTTCTCTTTGGGTGGATGCATTCGACCGTGGGTGAATCGAGTTCGGCGGCGTCCATCGCGGCAGGGTTTGCGCGATTTTCTAGTTTTCTGATTCCGGCGATTGCTGTGCCGATTTTTACGTGGCATCTCACTAGCCCTTTTTCCGGCAAACCTTACGACTTCGAATTCACTTGGGCGCAGCCTTTGGCGGTCGCTGCGATCGCGCTTTTTACTTTCATCAATTATTTGGGCGTGCGATTGGGCGGACGCGTGCAGATTGCGCTGACGATTTTGAAGATCGCTTCGGTTTTGGCGATTGTCGCCGCCGGATTTTGGTTTGGACATGGGAGCATGGAGCATTTTCATCCGTTTTGGCCTGCTGGTTCCGGTCTTGGCACGATGGGTGGGTTTTTTGCCGCGCTGGCGGCTGCGCTTTGGGCTTATGACGGCTGGGAAGATCTGAACCGCGTGGGATCCGAGGTAGAGGAGCCGCAGCGCAACATTCCTTTGGCGTTGATCGGGGGAACGATTCTGGTCGGCGGCATTTACTTGCTGTTTAGCGCGGTGTGCTTTTATGCGCTGCCGTTTGCGAGCGTCGCGAGCTCCTCGCATGTGGCGTCGGATGTGGTTGCGAGCTTCGCGGGGCGGGGCGCGGCGGGTTGGATCACGATTGCGATGGTGATTGCGGCGCTGGGGACGCTGAACTCGTCCCTTCTAAGCGGCGCTCGTGTGCCTTATGCGATGGCCCGGGACGGATTGTTTTTTCGGGTTACGGGGATCGTGCATCCTAAATTTCGCACGCCGGGCGGGGCGCTGATTTTTCAGGGGACTTTGGCGGGATTGATGGCTCTGACTGGGACGTTCGAGGAGCTGACTTCCCTGTTTGTATTTGCGGCTTGGATTTTTTACGCGCTGTCCGTTGTCGCGATGTTCCGATTGCGGCGGATCTCGCCTGGGCTTCGACGGCCTTATCGCACGTGGGGTTATCCGGTAGTGCCGGCGCTGTTCGTTGCGGGCGCCTTGGCGCTCACAGTGAATATTTGGATTGAGAGGCCGGTGCGGTCGTCGATTGGGTTGGCGTTGATACTCTCGGGGCTTTTGTTCTATCGCGCGTGGCGGGATCGTGGCGCGGAGACTCGCGGTTAGTGCTCGGCACTTATACGCTGCGGGCAGAGCGATGCAGGTGTCGCACCTCCGGCGCTCCCAACTCTTTTCGCGATTTTTCCCAGGCCTTCCGGCCTGGGCTAACTTATGCCGCGCCTACGGCGCTGGGACACGACGCAGCGCGATGATAACGTTTCGCCGCGAGGTTTAAAGCTTCACATATGCGGCTTCGGGCGGATGCCGGTGCGATCTTTGTGGATTGAGCAGGTGTGCTAGCAGCTCGACGCCGTCGGCAAGGCGAGGGCCCGGGCGGGAGAAGTAGCTGTTGGCGTCGACTGCGAAGATTTTCCGATTGCGGATGGCTGGGAGATTGTTCCAGTTCGGTGGGATTTTCATGGCGTGGAATTCTTTGGCGTTGCACATTGCGTCGTACCCACAGAGCATGACCAGGATCACGTCGGCGTTGCTTTGCGCGACGTCGTCTGCGGATACTTTGAATGACGGTTGCCCCGCCCGGCCGAATACGTCCTCGCCTCCTGCGATCGCCACCATTTCTGGAACCCAGTGGCCGCCGACGTAAATCGGGTCGAGCCATTCGAGGCAGGCTACGCGCGGGCGGGCGCCTTCACGTCCAGGAGCTTGTGCCGTCGTCGATGCGGAGACTTGGTCGACTGTGCGGCCAACTGCTTGCGCGGAGACGGGCACGGAGGCGGACGCGGCGCTCGACGCCGTGCTTGACGCAACAGCTTGCACTTTTGCTTTCAGTTCGGCCGCTAGCGCTTTCGCCCGCAGGAGTGTGTTGGTCGCCTCGCCAGTGCGGATGATGTCCTGCCAGACGTCTTCGAGTGAGTGAGGTGTGAGCGTCAGCACGCGGGGCGGGCACGAGAAGCGTCGGAGCGCCGCGGCGAGATCGTCGGGCGATGCGGCGCAAACGTGGCACAAGTCTTGCGTGACGATGAGGTCGGGCGCGAGAGATTCGAGCAAGTTAGCATCAACCGCGTAAATACTTTCACCGCGCGCGACGAGTTCGCTGACCTGGCGATCAATTTCGGCGGGCGCGGCGGTGGGATCCACGCGCGGCTTGATCAACGCAGGCTTGCCAGCCACTTCAGGCGGAAAATCGCACTCATGCGTGATGCCGACGACTTGGTCGCCGACGCCGAGCGCATGGAGAATTTCGGTGGCTGAGGGGAGCAGCGAGACGATTCGCACCAAGCTATATTAGCGCACGCGAGCGCGGCTTGCGCCGGCGCAGGGCGCAACAATTTTACAGCGTTCAATTGTAGAGCAGGTACTTTGTGCGTAGTGCGCGGAATTCCGCCAGGTCGCTATCCCAGCCGGCTATGATGCTCGCGGGGGCCTGGTAAGCGATGAGCGCGTCCACGGTGGTCTGCGAGGCAAGCAAATCCATCAGCTTCGTAACCTCAAAGCGCTCGGGATAGAGGCGATGGAGCGCGTCGGCGATTTCCAGGCCGGTGCGGATGGAATCGAAGGCGTTGCGATCGGTGATTGTGAGTTTTACGCCGGCGCAGGCTTCGCCTTTGTAAAGGCCTTCGCTCGGAGTAAAACTGGCGGCGGTGAAACTGACGCCGGGAATTTGCCGCGCGGTCAAGGAATTCAGCACTGGATCGGACTGGATCCAGGGCGCGCCTAGTTGTTCAAACGGCGCGTCGGTGCCGCGGCCTACGGAAACTCCAGCCGCCTGCAGGATTTCGATGCCGGGATAGAGCACCGCTTCGTTGAGGGTGCGCAGATTGGGCGACGGCGGAATCCATGTTAGGCCAGTCTGGTCAAAGGTCTGGCTGCGGCGCCAATTCTTCATGGCAACGACGTGCAGGCTAAGGCTCAGTTTATTTTCGGCGTTGAACATCTGGGCCAACTCGCCGAACGTCATAGCATAGACCACCGGCAAACGAAAATATCCGACGAATGAGATGCGCGAGGGATCGAGCATCGGGCCCTGGATTTTTTCTCCGCCCAGCGGATCGGGGCGGTCAAGAACGAAGAATGCGATTTTGTGCTTTGCTGCGGCTTCCATGCAATAACCCATGGTCGTGATGAAAGTGTAGAAACGCACGCCGGCGCCTTGGATATCGAAGACCAGAGCGTCCAGGCCTTGCAACATTTGGTCGGTGGGATGGCGCGTATCGCCGTATAGGCTGAAGATTTGCAGACCTGTGGCGGCATCCGTGGCGTTGCCGACTTTGGCGGTGTCGAGTTGGCCGGCGATGCCGTGTTCGGGACTGAAGAGCGCGACGAGTTTCACGCCGTCGGCGTGGGCGAGGACGTCAATGGTGCGGCGGCCTTGGGAATCCACGCCGGTTTGATTGGTGATGAGGCCGACGCGTTTGCCGCGCAGCGGCGCGAAATTCTGCTCTTCGAGGACGTCAATGCCGGTTTTCGTGTGGTCTGCGGACTGCGGAAGCTTTGCTGGCGACGAATCGCTGTGAGTTGCGCAGGTCGCAACGGCGCTCACACCGATGACGGCGGCGCAGACGACCAAACTCAGTACGAAACCGATACGAAACATGATGGGGGAGGATTCGTTGTGCCGCATGCCACCGTGTGTTATATACAGCCGCGGGATGCGAGCGTCAACATGGAACGTTCCGAGTGCGTGCGATGCGTAAACTCGGAATTTTCTCGCTGCTCCTGCTCCTATTAATGACAGCCTACGCCCGGTCGCAAAAAACTTCCGCCACGAAAGCACGAAGCTCAGCCGCAAGCGTCACCTCTGCAAATTCTGCATGGGTTGAATCCACACTGAAGAAAATGACTTTGCGCGAAAAATTGGGGCAGATGCTGATGCCCTATTATTTTGGCGTGTTTACTTCGGCGGAGAGCGTGGACTACAAAAATCTGGTGCATGAGGTGGAAGAAAATCACGTGGGTGGATTTATCGTCGGAACGATCCGCGGGCCGCTGGGGATCGAGCGCAGCCAGGTGTATCCCACGGCGGAGCTAACGAACGAAATGCAGCGGCGCGCGAAAGTTCCGCTACTGATTGGCGCGGATTTCGAGAGTGGCACGGGAATGCGGCTGGATGAGGGCACGTCGTTTCCGTCAGCGATGGCCGTGGGCGCAACTGGCGACCCGAAGCTGGCTTACACGATTGGAAAAGTGATCGCGCTCGAATCGCGCGCGGCGGGGGTGCATTGGATTTTCGCGCCGGACGCGGATGTGAACAATAATCCCGACAATCCGATCATTAATATTCGTTCGTTTGGCGAAAAGCCCCAGAGCGTGGGCGAGTTTGTGGCACAGGAAATTCGCGGCATCGAAGAAAACGGCGGCTTGGCGACCGCGAAACACTTTCCGGGGCATGGCGATGTGAGCGTGGATTCGCATCTCGCGCTGCCAACTGTGCCGGGGGACCGCAAAGAATTGGAAACCACTGAGCTGGTGCCCTTTCGCGCGGCGATCGGCGCGAGCGTCGGTTCCGTGATGCCGGGACATTTAGCCGTGCCCGCGTTCGAGCCGGACGCAAGCGTGCCGGCGACAACTTCGCGTAATATTTTGACCGGATTGCTCCGCGACGAACTGAAATACGAGGGACTGGTAGTTACGGACGCGATGGACATGGGCGGCGTAACATCGCGTTATCCGCCGGGCGAAGCGGCGGTGCGCGCTGTGGAGGCGGGCGCGGACGTGTTGTTGATGCCGCCGGTGCCGGATGCTGCGATGGCGGGGTTGGAGCGCGCGGTGCAGTCGGGGCGAATCACGGAAAAGCGCGTGGATGAATCCGTGCGGCGGATTTTGCAGGCCAAGTCGCGGCTGGGGCTGGACAAGAACCGGCTGGCGGATATCGCGCATTTGGACGAGAAATTCGCGCGGCCGGAATTTGCGGCTCAGGCGCAGGCTATTGCGGATCGCGGAGTGACTTTATTGCGCGATACGGCGCACTTGCTGCCATTGGACGCGACGAAACCTTTGCGTGTGCTCCTGGTTTCGCTTTCCGCGGATGCCGATCCCTATCCCGGAGAGACCATCGAGCCGGAAATTCGCTGGCGTGTGGATTCGCTGAAGGCGTTGCGCGCGGACATGCAATTCGCGAACGTGAGCTCGCTGAAATTGCCGCCAGCTGATACTTACGACGTGGCCATCGCGGCGCTTTTTGTGCGCGTCGCTGATCGTAAGGGGAATGTGGGGCTACCCGACGAGCAGCGCGCGTTCGTAAATCAAATGATCGCAACTGGAAAGCCGACCGTGGTCATAGCGTTCGGCAGTCCGTATTTGATCGAGGGATTTCCGGGCGCGAAAACTTGGCTTGCTGAATTTTCGACGAACTCAGTTTCGCAAGTGGCGGCTGTGCGGGCACTGTTTGGGCACGTGGCGACGCAAGGGCAGATTCCGGTCACCGTGCCGGGAACGGTGCAGCGCGGCGATGGCCTGCGAGTGGCTGCGAATCCGATGACTTTGCGGCCCGCGTCTTCGGAAATGGAAGACCAGTTGCATCCAGTGTTCGGCTTGCTCAATGGCTTCGTGACCGCGGGAGCGTTTCCAGGCGGGGTGCTCGCGGTTGGGCATCACGATCAACTGGCGGTGTATCCGTTCGGGTCGCTCACGCGCGATGCGAAAGCGCCTAAAGTGACGGAGAACACAATTTATGACATGGCGTCGCTGACGAAAGTGATTGTGACGACTACGTCGGCGATGATGCTGGTGCAGCAGAAACGGTTGGATTTGGATGCGCCCGTTGAGCGCTATTTGCCTGAGTTTTCCGCGGCGGCGAAATCCGATCCGAATGCTTCGTGGCGCGCGCGGATTACGGTGCGCATGTTGATGCTGCACGATTCGGGATTGCCGGCGCATCGCGATTTCTACAAGGAAGCGAAAGGCCACGACGCGGTGCTGGCCAAAGTGTTGGCAGAACCGCTGGTACACGAGCCCGGAACGCAAGTGGAATATTCCGACCTGGGATTTATTTTGCTGGGCGAAATCATCGAGCGTTTGACGGGAGAAACGCTGGAGCAGTTCGCGAAGGGGCATATCTTCGCGCCGCTGGGGATGAGCGACACGATGTATAACCCGCCGACTTCGCTGCGCCCGCGCATCGCACCAACGGAGATGGACACCGACTTCCGCGCGCGGTTGCTGCGCGGCGAAGTGCACGACGAGAACGCGTTTGCGTTGGGCGGCGTCTCCGGGAATGCCGGATTGTTTAGCACCGCTGGCGACGCGGCGGCGTTTGCGCAGATGCTGCTGAACGGGGGCATTTACGCGCATCATCGTTTACTGGCGCGCGCTGCGATCCAGGAATTTACGGCAAAGCAAATCGTCGGCGATTCGGCGAGGACGCTAGGATGGGACGTGCCGACGCCGCCGAACTCCGCTGCCGGACATTATTTCTCGTCGAGCGCCTACGGGCATACAGGATTCACCGGAACTTCGCTGTGGATTGACCCGGAACGCGATCTTTTTGTAGTGCTGCTGACCAATCGCGTGAATCCGACGCGCGCAAACGAGCAGATTCGGCAGGTGCGGCCGACCATTCATGACGCGATCATACAGGCGCTGGGCTTCGGGAACGTTTCCACTACCGCTCGATAACTGCCTCGTCACATAGGCTTCCGGAATTCGTTTCAAGCCCCATACTGGGACTCGCGTATCGGTATAATTAACCGAAGACCGTTTGTGGGCCGATTGACGACTGAGGGCACGGTGACACCAACCAGAACGGAACAGCGCAACCCGCGGACGCGCGGGCTGGACACCAAGTCCACGATTGAGATTTTGCGCGTGCTGAATCATGAGGACCAGCGGGTGGCGCTGGCGGTGCAACGCGTGTTGCCGCAAATCGCGCAGGCTGTGGATGCGATTGTGAAGAGCTTTCGCAAGGGCGGCCGGCTTATTTATATCGGCGCGGGAACCAGCGGCCGGCTGGCGGTGCTGGACGCGGCGGAATGTCCGCCGACATTTGGCACGCGGCCGAAGATGGTGCAGGCGCTAATCGCGGGTGGCGCGAAGGCACTGCGCGGCGCGGTGGAAGGCGCGGAGGATTCCGCAACGAACGGTGCAGGAGATCTGGCCAAGGCCGGGGTTACAGCGCGGGACGTGGTTGTCGGGATCGCGGCGAGTGGCACCACGCGGTACGTGCTCGGCGGCATGGAATGGGCCAAGCGGCGCGGATGCGTGACGGTCGCGGTGACATCTAATCCTAAGTCGCCTCTGGCGCGCATGGCAAAAATTGCCATCACGCCGGAAACGGGCCAGGAAGCGATTGCCGGGTCCACGCGCATGAAGGCCGGCACGGCGCAGAAGATGGTGCTGAACATGCTTTCCACTACGGCGATGGTGCGGCTCGGCAGAGTTTATGAGAACTGGATGATCTACGTAGCGCTGACAAATCAGAAGTTGCACCGGCGGGGCGCGCAGATTCTGACGGAGGCCGCGGGCGTCAGCGCGTCTAAGGCGAAACACGCACTGCGGCAGACGGGACACGATCTGCCGACGGCGCTGGTGACGTTGAAGACAGGCGCAAACATCGTGGCGGCGCGGAGATCGCTGCGCAGGTTTGGCGGAAATGTGCGCATGGCACTAGGGCTGAACCCGAAGCGGCGAGTAATTGCGAAAGGCCAGGGGAAATAATCATGGATCGGTTCAAGATTCAAGGCGGGCGGAAACTGGAAGGCACGGTGCGCATCAGCGGCGCGAAGAACGCGGCGTTGCCCGCGATGGCTGCGGCGCTGCTGACTGCCGATACGGTGACGCTGCAGAATATTCCGCACGTCCGCGACATTATCACCATGGCGAAATTGCTGGCGCACATGCGCTGTCGGGTGGAAAGCCCGGATTTGCCGCCCAGCGAATTTATTATTCAGGCGGAGACGGTGTCCATGCGCGAGGCGCCTTACGAGCTAGTGAAGACGATGCGCGCTTCGGTGCTGACGCTGGGGCCGCTGGTGGCGCGCTTTGGATATGCGCGCGTTTCGCTGCCCGGCGGATGTGCGATTGGCGCACGGCCGATTGATATGCACATTCAAGCGCTGGAGCAACTGGGCGCGGAAACAAAGGTCGAGCACGGATACGTGGAGGCGCGGGCGAAACGGTTGCGCGGGACGACTTTGCGTTTCCCGAAAATCACGGTGACGGGGACGGAGAATATTTTGACGGCTGCGGTGCTGGCCGAGGGCGAGACCGTGCTGGAAAATGCGGCGATGGAGCCGGAAGTTACGGACCTTGCCGAGTTGTTGATTAAGATGGGAGCGAAGATCGAGGGCGTCGGCACTTCCACCTTGCGTGTGCAGGGCGTGGAAAAGCTGCATGGCGCGACGCACGCGATCATCCCGGACAGAATCGAGACGGGAACGTTTTTGGTGGCCGGGGCGATCACGGGCGGCGAATTGCTGCTGACCGATTGCGAGCCGGGGCATCTGAAGGCCGTGATTGAAAAGCTACGCGCTTGCGGTGTGGAAATCAAATGCGAGGGCGACAGCAAATTGCGCGTGCGCGCGGCGAAGAAGCTAGTAGCCGCGGACGTCACTACCGAAGAGTATCCGGGATTTGCCACCGATATGCAGGCGCAATTCATGGCGCTGGCGACGCAGGCGCAGGGCGTGTCACGCGTGCGCGAGACCATCTTTGAAAATCGATACATGCACGCGAGCGAAATGGTTCGCATGGGCGCGAATATTCAGATTGACGGTAATGAGGCGGTCGTTACAGGTCCTACGCCGCTGAGCGGTGCGCCGGTGACGGCTTCGGACTTGCGGGCCAGCGCGGGGTTGGTGCTGGCTGGGTTGGTTGCTGACAACACTACGTGGATTGATCGCGTTTATCACATTGACCGTGGCTACGAGATGATCGAGATGAAGTTGCAGGACGTGGGCGCGAATATCGAACGAATTAGCGGCCGTGAAGAATAAAAAAGGGAGGTGATTTCTCACCTCCCGGCTTGGTTCCCTTTAATTGGCAATTCCGGCGAGTGGTTCGCAACGAATCTCGTTTACGTATTCTGCGGTTAGGTTGCGGCTTCGGTCTTGGTGGTGGCTTGTTTGTCGCGCAAAACAGCTTTGCGGCTTAGGCGGATCTTGTTGCCCTCGATGGCCAGAACCTTCACGAGGATTTGATCGCCTTCCTTCAGTTCGTCGCGGACGGCACGGATGCGCGCTTCCGCGATTTCGCTGATGTGCAGCAGGCCGTCGGTGCCCGGGAAAATCTCGACGAAGGCGCCGAACTCCGCGATCCGCACCACGGTGCCTAGGTAGGTTTTGCCGATTTCGGCCGTGGCGGTGACGTCGCGAATCATCTTCAGCGCTTCTTCGGCTGATTTTCCGCTGGACGCGAAGACGTGCACTTTGCCGTCGTCCATCACGTCGATCTTCACGCCGGTAGCCTCGATAATCCCGCGGATTTTCTTGCCGCCCGGACCGATCAGGTCGCGGATCTTGTCCGTCGGAATATTGAGCATGAAGAGGTGCGGGGCGTAGAGCGAAATTTCCGGACGCGCGGACGAAATCGTCTTGTCCATGATGTCCAGAATTTGCAGACGGGCCTTGCGCGCCTGGGCCAGGGCTTCGCGCATCATGGCGATGCTGACGCCCGCGACCTTGATGTCCATTTGCAGCGCGGTAATTCCCTGCCGCGTGCCGGCAACTTTGAAGTCCATGTCGCCGTAATGATCTTCGGCGCCGGCGATATCCGTGAGGATGGCGTATTTGTCGCCTTCGACGACCAGACCCATGGCGATGCCCGCGCAAGCGGACTTGAGCGGAACGCCCGCGTCCATCAGAGCGAGAGAGCCACCGCAAACCGTGGCCATGGAGGAAGAACCATTCGATTCGAGGATGTCCGAGACGCAGCGCACGGCGTAGGGGAAATCGGTATCCGACGGCATCAGGTTCGCGAGGGCTCGTTCGGCGAGCGCGCCGTGACCGATTTCGCGGCGGCCGGGACCACGCAGGAATTTCACTTCACCGACGGAGAACGGCGGGAAGTTGTAGTGGAGCATGAAGTGCTTGAAGGTGTCCTTCTCGAAGAGAAGGTCCTGGCGCTGCATGTCTTCCTTGGTGCCGAGCGTGGCGGTGGAAAGCGATTGCGTTTCACCGCGGGTGAAGAGCGCGGAGCCGTGGGCGCGTGGCAGAACGCCCGTCTCGCAAGTGATTTCGCGGACTTGGTCGAAGGCGCGTGCATCCGGACGGCGATGGCGCGTGAGCATATCGTCGCGGAAAATGAATTCGCGCAGGCGCTCGAAAGCGCGGGCAGCGAGCTTTTTCTTCTCGACATCTTCCGGAGGTATCGTCGCGTAGATTTCATTCTTGATGGCGTCTATGCGGCCATAGCTTTCGGACTTGGGGTACTTGGCCGTGTCCGATGCGTCGCGCAGTTTCTCGCCGTATTGCTGTTGGAGCTGTTTGTATAGCGCTTCGTCGAATGCCGGCGGTGTGAAGGAAACCTTTTCGTTCTTCACCTTGCCATGCAATTCGCGGATGGCGGCGACGATCTTGCGAATTTCCGCATGCGCGAATTCCAGCGCGTCGGCGACGGCGTCTTCGGAAACCTCGAGAGCACCCGATTCCACCATGACGATGGCCTTATCGGAGCCGGCGACGACGATATTCATCGTGCTGGTCTTCTGCTCGGCAACGGTGGGGTTCACGACCAGCTTGCCTTCGAGCATTCCGATGCGCACGGCGGCGATCGGAGTGGTAAATGGGATTTTCGAAATGTAGAGCGCAGCGGAGGCGGCGGTGACGCCGATCACGTCGGGATCATTTTCGCTGTCCGCGGAGAGCACCATGGAAACGATCTGCGTCTCGTTGGACCAGCCTTCGGGGAACAACGGCCGCAGCGGGCGGTCAATCAGCCGCGAGGTGAGAATTTCCTTTTCCGATGGGCGGCCTTCACGCTTGAAAAATCCGCCGGGAATCTTGCCCGCGGAGTAGGTATATTCGCGATAGTCCACCGTGAGGGGCAGGAAATCTTTTTCGGCCGCCTTGCTGTCCATGCAGGCAGTTGCCAGCACGACTGTGTCGCCATAACGCGCCACCACCGCGCCGTGCGCTTGACGGGCCATCTTGCCCGTCTCGAAAGTCAGGGTACGCCCACCTACTTCCAAACTAACTTGTTCAAACATAACTGCACATCCTTTTTGCCCCGGCTCACCGGGGACGCTTGATTCAGATACGAGATTTCAGTCTCGGGAAATACCGCGAAGGGAGAGAACAAAGAAGAAAACGGAGCGGAAAATCTTGCGACGAGCGACAGCGCGCCGCGCGGCCCGCATGTCGCCTGAAAATTATGGTTTGTGCGGTGGATAAAAATGCGGCCGGAAGGGCCGCTCAAGAAATCCGCGCTACTTGCGCAAACTAAGTCGTTCCACAATCTCGCGATACCGATCCGGGTCGCGACGATTCAGATAGTCCAGCAGCCTGCGGCGCTTGTTGACCATCATGATCAATCCGCGGCGTGAGGCGTGATCCTTTGCGTGGGACTTAAGGTGAGTGGTCAGGTAGCTGATGCGTTCGCTCAATAAAGCAATCTGCACTTCCGGTGAACCTGTGTCTTTGGTGTGAACCCGGAACTGCTCGATCAATGCCAGTTTGGCTGCGCTCAACTCGACCCCTCCTGAAACGTCGTGCCCTGCTCTATGCTCTTGGTCTCTCTTCGACTTTAAAATGCTAACATACAGTGATTGCTGTACAAAGGAATTTTCGGCGGCGGAAGGGTGGCGAGGTCTGCGAGCTTTGCACGTGTATCCCAAAAAACGTGCTACGTGACGGGCACGCGTGCCCGCTGGCGGGAGTGGGTGCACTTACTAGCCGTACTGCTAAGCGCTTTGCGTGCACGCGTAGCTGAGAGCGAAGAGTACGGCGAAACTCCAGTCCACGATGCTGATTGCGACGGACGCTGCGGCGATGCGATGCTGCAGATACAGGACGAGCACGGGGATTCCGTAGGCGATTTTCTCCAGAATTGACGGCAGCATCAACAGCCGGTAACGCACGGGATCGCGCGCGATCACTAGGAACACAAACTGCCAGGCCAACGCAGTGCCGATGAAACCATAATAAAACTCGGCGTGCGTGATGGGCGGCGGCGTCTGACGCCCGATCATCCCTTCCAGGAAATACAGCGGAGTCAGCCCGATCAAGCCGTAAATTCCTGCGACCAGAAATGTGACGCGTGCGAATTTCATCGTTGCGGCTGTTGGCCTCGGGTCGACTATCGTCGAGATGAGCTCACCAGCGATAGGAACTCGTCGCGGGTCTGCTTGTTTTCGCGGAAGTCGCCAAGCATCGCGCTCGTCGTGGTGGTGGAATTTTGTTTTTCCACGCCGCGCATGACCATGCAGAGATGACGAGCTTCGATGATCACGCCTACGCCGGCGGGATCAAGTTTTTCCTGAAGGGCCGTGGCGATCTGGTGTGTTAGGCGCTCCTGAATTTGCAGGCGGCGTGCGTACATATTTACCAGGCGGGCGACTTTGCTCAGGCCGACAACCTTCTTTTTGGGCAAGTAAGCCACGTGGCATTTCCCGAAGAACGGCAGCAGGTGGTGTTCGCACAAGCTGTAAAGTTCAATGTCTTTCACGACGACCATTTCGTCGTAGCAGACGTTGAACATGGCGCCGTTCAGCAATTTGTCGGGATCCTGGCGGTAGCCGCTGGTGAGGAAGCGCAGCGCCTTCTCGAAGCGTTCGGGGGTGCGGCGCAGCCCTTCGCGGTCGGGATTTTCGCCCAGCTGCACCAGAATCTCTCGGACAAGCTCCGCAATTTTTCCGGAGACAGGCTCCGGGACTATGATTTCGGCTGTTTCACTCATGTTTGATTTGCTCCTCACGCAAATTCTTCGGCTCCGACTTCGAAGCTGTTCTTGCTGGTCTCTTCGATGCGCACGCGCTCCAGTTTGGCGGCCGGAAAATTCTGCAGGCGGCGAAATATCTCGCGGCAGACGTTTTCCGTCGTGGGCACCAGGGTCTTGAACTCCGCGACTTCTTCGTTCAGGTTCTTCTGATCGAAGCCTTCAAGCACTGCGCGCTCGACGAACGGGTCAAGGTCGCCCAGATTGGTAATCATGCCCGTGGCCGGGTCCACGGGCCCCGTCACCGTGACTTCAAGCGCGTAATTATGGCCATGGCCGTACGGATTATTGCATTTGCCATAGATGCGCCGGTTTTCTGCATCGCTCAATTGCGGAGCGTGGAGGCGATGCGAGGCGGCGAAATCGTAGCGGCGCGTCAGCGAAAGCTTCATGCGCGCTTCCCCGCCCCGTTTGTGGAGCCGGCGGTGCAATCGGCGAAAAGGTTGGGCGATTCGTAGAGGCGCACGCGATCGAGCTCGCCGCGAGTGATTTTCGGCTCCAGCAGCTGCCAGATCACGGCCGCAATGTTCTCGCAGGTTGGAATCTTGCCGGCGAGTTCGGGCACCTCGTAATTCAGGTGGCGGTGGTCCATGCGATCCATCACTTCGCGCTGCAGAATGTCTTTCAGTTCTTTCAGATCGAGGACCATGCCAGTGGCCGGGTCCGGTTCGCCCGCGATAGTGACTTCCAGGGTGTAGTTGTGCCCATGGCCATGCGGATTATTGCACTTGCCGAAGATGCGGCGATTTTCTTCCGGCGAAAAATTCGGATTGTTATAGAAGTGGGACGCCGAAAACTCGACTTTGCGTGTGATGCGGATCATGGCGTCCTTTGCGGCAGCGGCTTCTGCGCTATGGGCTGAGCGCCAGATGGATAGCTCCTGCCCTTCCACTCGACCGAACCGCGCGTATTTTTCCACCAGGATGCAATGAGCGCGGCGCTATAAAGACACATTCCGGGGGCATAGTATTTGATGTAGGAAACCGGGTAGAGATTCCGGTAAAGCTGCTCGCCAAAGCGCACGCAGCGCCGAGAAATCGCGAGCAACAGCAGAGCTGCCAGCAACCACAGCGTCGGCCGATACGCTCCCCGCAGCAACGCCCGGAACAAGGCGAGCGCGACGATCTCTACGGCAGGAAAAACTTCGATTAATTCAAGGAGCGCGTGCTTCGTCGTGCCGCCCATCAGCGGGTAGAGATTCTTCGTCCATCCTTCCCAGAGCGTGGCAAAACTGCGGTACATCCGCGTGCGCACTGTCCCGATGGGCGCAACGAAATAAATCTGGTAGCCGGCTTGTTTCACACGGCGGGCGAGGGCTACATCTTCCAGAACTTCTCCTGCCACGGCTGCGTGGCCTCCGACTTTTTGATAGACGTCGCGAAGCACCATCAGGAACTGGCCGTTGGCGGCGGCATCCGGCAGTTTTGGATTATTGACGCGCGCGAAGGAAAATTTGGCGGAGAGGCGGCAATAGACGAAAGGGATCAGGGAGCGCTCCCAGAACGAGCCTAGCTCTTGCTCCGGTGAATAGGAAACTAGCACGGCGTTGTGATCCACTGCATCTGTAAGCGCCCGTCGCGTGGAACCCGGCATGTGGCAGGTATCGGCATCAGTGAATAGCAGCCATTCACTTTGCGCGGCGTCCGCGCCGAGCGCGACGGCGTAATTCTTGCCAACCCAGCCCGGCGGCAGCGCGCGCGTATGCAGAATTTTTAGTTTGGGGATGCGCGCGGCAAGCTCAGCGAGGATGGCGGCGGTGCGGTCGGTAGATTGGTCGTCCACGACAATGACTTCCGTGATTTCGGCCTGCGCGGCTACGGATTCCACCGCGCGCGCGATGGAATCTTCTTCGTTGCGTCCCGGAATGATTGCGGAAACCATAATCTTGTTGTGGAAGCTGGTGCTGCGGACCCGCTCCGTGGGCTGAGGTTTGTGGGATGATTCCCGCGGAGCCCGCGCCAAAGCTGTTGCGCGGGCCAACGACGGGCCTGGCAAATCGCTCGCATTCGATTCGCCGATACCGTTATTATAGGGTGCTTGGACAAAGGACTGAAACGGAAACTGAATACCGGCTTGGTGCTCGCGTTCATTGCGGGCCTGCTGGTGCTATTTGCGCATCCAGATTACCGCCAGGGAGAGCCGAGCTTGCGCGGCTCGACGCCCAAGGATTTTTCCTTCCCGCTGGATGGCAAGGCGACGCGGCTTTCAGACCTGCACGGGAAAGTGGTGCTGGTGAATTTCTGGGCGACGTGGTGCCCCCCGTGCATCGACGAGACACCATCGTTGAATGAGCTGCAGCGGCGTATCGCGTCGCGCGGCGGCATGGTGTTGGGCGTCAGTGAAGATGACGATCAGCAGGCTTACGACGAATTCCTGAAGACCTATCAGATTCGCTTTCCGACATTTCGCGATGCCACGAAGCAGATTCCCGAGCAGTACGGCACTACCATGTATCCGGACACCTATGTGATCGGGCGCAACGGAAAACTCGACCGCAAAATCGTGGGGCCGCAGGATTGGACAAGTTCGGAGCTGACTGTTTATATTGATTCGCTGCTGGACGCGAAGTAACAAGGTTCCGCACATCACGCGCCGATGAGGCGTGCCCCCAATATCCCCTGACATTCCACCATGCCACATGACATTCCACCATGCTTGACGACTGTGCCGGCTTACGGTAAGATACCCCCAGGGGGTATATCACCATGCAGCGACGCGGCACACCGCCGGGCCATCCCGCAACTTGCGCATGCGACGTGCATGGCGGGAGGCGCAAAGCGGCGGGCGTGAGCCCGGAGATCAAATCGGCGAATTTGAAACGATTGAAGCGTATTGAAGGCCAGGTGCGGGGCCTGGCGCGCATGGTCGAGCAGGACCGCTACTGCCCCGATATCATGGTGCAGATTTCTTCCGTGCAAGAGGCATTGCGCGCCGTTGGTCGTGGATTGATGCGCAATCACTTGCGGCATTGCGCCACGCAGGCAATTCGCAAAGGAAACGCGGCGCAGACCGAAGCGACTTACGACGAACTGATGAAGCTGATTTATACGCACGCGCGGTAACAGCGCGCGGGGCGAAGCACTGCGGGGCGGCAAGACAAGGTGAAGCGATGGAACGTGATCCAGTTTGCGGAATGACGGTGGACCCGGCGCGGGCAACCGCGCAGGCGATATACGTCGGCAAGATTCATTATTTTTGCTGCGGCGGATGCGCCGATAAATTTCGCGAGGAGCCTGCGAAATACTTGGGCGCGAAGGTTTCGCAAGAGATGCCGCGCGACAACGCGCTGGTGCAATTTAGCCGTGCGGGCGCCCCGGCTGCGGCTCCTGCGTTGGCTGGCTCGCATGAAGCTTTGCGGAATACTGAGCGCGCCGACACTAAACGAGCCGCGGCGAGTGCTTACGTCTGCCCGATGGACCCGGAAGTCCGCGAGGATTTTCCGGGGCCATGCCCGAAATGCGGTATGGCGCTGGAACCATCGGTGCCGCTCACTCCCACGACCCGCGTTGAATATACCTGCCCGATGCATCCCCAAATCGTGCGGCCTGGACCGGGGTCTTGCCCGATCTGCGGCATGGCGCTCGAACCGCGCACGGTGATCGCGGAGGAGCGGGAAAATCCGGAACTGGTTTCGATGACGCGCCGATTTTGGGCCAGCGTCGTGCTGACGATTCCGGTGCTCGCGCTCGGGATGTCGGACCTGATTCCGGGTCAGCCGTTGCAGCACGTGCTGAGCGTGCGCGCGATGGGCTGGATCGAGCTGGCTCTGACGACGCCAGTTGCGCTGTGGGGTGGTTGGCCGTTTTTCGAGCGCGGTTGGGCCTCGGTGGTCAATCGCAGCCTGAATATGTTTACGCTGATCGCGCTGGGAACCGGCACGGCGTTCCTCTACAGCGTCGTCGCGGTACTTTTTCCCCAGATCTTCCCTGCAACATTTCGCGGCATGAACGGCGAAGTGCCTGTGTATTTCGAAGCCGCCGCAGCGATCACCACTTTGGTTCTGCTCGGCCAAGTTCTGGAATTGCGCGCGCGCAGCCGGACATCGGCGGCGATTCGTTCCCTGCTGCGCCTTTCGCCTAAAAATGCGCGGCTGGTTCGCGCCGACGGCACGGAGCTGGATGTGCCGCTTGAGCATATACAGGTGGGCGACATGCTGCGCGTGCGTCCAGGCGAAAAAGTCCCGGTGGATGGAGTCGTCACCGACGGAGTAAGCGCGGTGGACGAATCGCTGATGACCGGCGAGCCGATTCCCGTGGAGAAAGCTCCGGGACAGAAAGTGATCGGCGGCACGATTAATGGCACGGGCACTCTGGTGATGCGGGCCGAACGCGTGGGCAACGAAACGCTGCTCGCGCAGATCGTGCGAATGGTGAGCGAGGCACAGCGCAGCCGCGCGCCAGTGCAAAAACTGGCCGATCGCGTGGCTGGTTATTTCGTTCCGGCGGTGGTGCTGATCGCGGTGCTTACGTTTGTGGTGTGGGCGGCGCTGGGGCCGCAACCGCGTATGGCGCACGCTCTGCTGAATGCTGTAGCGGTGCTGATAATTGCGTGCCCTTGCGCGCTGGGCCTGGCAACGCCGATGGCGATCATGGTGGGTACGGGGCGCGGCGCGCTGGCCGGTGTCCTGGTGAAGAACGCCGAGGCGCTTGAAACGCTCGAAAAAGTGGACACCATTGTAGTGGATAAGACGGGAACGCTCACAGAGGGCCGGCCGCAGGTGGTGGCAGTGATCGCAGCGCCGGGATTCGATGAAGCGGCAATATTGCGGATTGCGGCGACGCTCGAGCGCGCGAGCGAACATCCGCTGGCGTCGGCGATACTCGCCCGCGCGAAAGAGCGAGGGATTGGACCAGGCGAGAGCAGCGAGTTCCAGTCGCGCACAGGTAAAGGTGTGCTCGCGAAAACAACAGGGCAAACCGCGGCGCTGGGAAATCGCGCGCTCTTCACAGAGTTGAATATTTCGCTCGATGCGCTGGAGGAGAAAGCACGGCTGCGAGAGGGCGATGGCGAGACGGTGATGTTCGTCGCGCTCGGCGGAAAAGCGGCGGGATTAATCGCCGTGGCCGATCCCATTAAATCGACGACGGCCGAAGCCATCGCACAGCTCCACCGCGACGGAATCCACATTGTGATGCTCACGGGCGACAGCCGCACAACCGCGGAAGTGGTTGCGCGCAAACTAGGGATCGAAAAAGTTTTCGCGGGCGTGCTGCCGCAACAGAAAAACGAAGTCGTGAAGCAATTGCAGGCAGAGGGGCATATCGTGGCGATGGCCGGCGACGGCGTGAACGACGCGCCGGCGCTATCGCAAGCTAACGTCGGCATCGCGATGGGCACCGGCACGGATGTGGCAATCGAAAGCGCCGGAATCACACTGCTGCAGGGCGATCTCCGGGGTTTGGCGCGCGCGCGAAAACTTAGTCACGCAACCATGCGTAACATCCGGCAGAACCTCTTCTTCGCGTTTGCCTACAACTCAGTTGGGGTGCCCGTCGCCGCTGGAGTGTTATACCCGTTTTTCGGCTTGCTGCTGAGCCCGATTCTGGCGAGCGCAGCCATGACGTTCAGTTCGGTCTCGGTGATCACCAATGCGCTACGCCTGCGACGGATCAAGTTGTAAACGTCCGCCGCTTCACCTGCTATAATTACACGCATGACACAGATGACGGTTACATACGAACTGCAAGGACTCCTGAAGCCCGAGCAGTTCCGTGCGCTGGGCGCGTTTGCAAATACTTACGGCCTGAAGAGTTTTCGCGTGGATGAAAAGACCAACTACCTCCATATTGATTACGACGCTTCGCGATTGCGCGAAAGCGTCGTGGAGAACGTCCTGCGCCAGGCCAGGATTCCCGTGCTGCGCAAACTAGAACCGAGTAACAATTAGCAACCCGCCGCCGATTGCGATCAAGTCCTCCGCCAGAGCCACGCCGATATCTTTGATTTTTAGGCCGGTCACGATCTGGTGGCGCGCCTGGTAGCCCCCGAACGTTCCCACGACGGCCCCCACGATCCCGAGAATCGCACCAAGCAGTACGACCTGTGCGCCCGCGATCGCCAGCGCCGCGCCGCTGAGCCCGCCCGTTAGGATACGAAAGCCCAGGGGGCCGGGAGTGGTGCGACTTGGCGTTTTGGGCAGTTTGTCGTTAACCAACTCGAAAATCGCGAGCAGGGTTACGATCACGACGGTAATTATGGATCCCAAGAATGCCAGATGCGAACCATGCAGGTTGATCCAGCCGAGATGCGCGGCCCAGCAAACTACTGCGGGAGCGGTAAATGCGCGCAGGCCAGCAATCACACCGATCGCGAAGGCGAGGCACAGAATGAGCGAGGTGTTCATGGCGAGAAACTATCACGAAACGGGCCGGAAACTGAAGCGGGAGGTTGACGGTTACCGCTCAGCAAGCGGCTGCAGAAAAAAAGAGGGGCCCCGGCTTGGGATCCAGGGCCCCAAAGATCGCGCTCCGGTGATCCGGCCTAGGCGTGACCGAATCATGGGGTCATCCATCCAGCTTCCCTCTCAGAGGCAGGTGGGAACGACCCATACCATCCTGCAAGTGGGCCCCTTCCTCCCCACTTACTGGACGATGCGGATCGTGTTGGAGCGCGACCCACGCCCTACCTAATGCAAGTGGAGTGCCCAAGTGCCGGGCGCGGCGGGTTGGGACGAAACGTATTTTCAAGCACTTAACTCTTGCGGATGACGGCAAAAGCGCCGGGCTGCGCCGATTCGGGAATCGGGGTCCCGGTTTGAATCTGTTTCCTTTTTCGCCGCTCTTCACTTTTTTGCGCAATGCCGCTTGCTTCCAACCTTGCCCGCTGAATCTCTGTGCCGCATAATGGTGCAGGGTGCACGGCGGCAAATGAAGAGATCGCTCATTCTGGTGCTCGCGTTGGTGGCTGGACTCGCTGGATTGGCCATCGGACTCGCCGCGAGTCGCACCGAACGGCCGCGAACAGTGAAGGCGGTGGCGCCGTCAACATCGTCCGCGTCATACGTACTGGCCGCAAGCAAAGTAAAATCCGCAGCGACTTCTCCGCAAAGTCACGTCGTAAGATTTGCGAATCATCCGCAGCCGATGCCGGCTTTTCTGGTGAACGATCTGGATGGCAACCCCGTATCTACCGCTGCGTGGAAGGGCAAAGTTGTATTCATAAACTTCTGGGCTACGTGGTGCCCGCCTTGTCGCGCGGAAATTCCCGTACTGATTGATTTGGCAAATCGTTACAAGGATCGTTTGCAGGTCGTGGGCGTGTCGGTGGATGACGATGACCCGGCCGAAGTGAGGCAATTCGCCAAACAAGCCGGGATCAACTATCCCATCGTAATGGCCGACCGCGCGATCGTGGCGGAATATGGCGGCGTGGCCGCATTGCCGACGCTGTTCGTGGTGAATACGGATGGCAACGTGGTGCAGAAGCACGAAGGGCTTTTTTCGAACGCGCTCTATGAGGCTGAGGTCCGGTTGCTGCTGGGACTGCCCGTGGATGCGACGATCGAGACCTTTGACGACACCGGCCAGATATTTCTGAAGAATGCGGTGCTCGCGACCGAACTGCCCAATGTTGATTTTACCGGGCTAAATCCCGAGCAGAAGAAAGCGGCGTTGAAACGCATGAATTCCGAGACCTGCGATTGCGGCTGCACATTGACGCTGGCACAGTGCCGAATAAACGACACGTCGTGCCCTGTCAGCAAGAAGCTTGCCGCACAAGTAGTGAAGGAAGTTGCGTCGAATGCCGCCACGCCCGCTCCGGCAGCGCCTACCCTGGCAACTCCTGCTGCGACCCCGCCTACAGCTCCTCAATCGAACTGAACGGAGTGCAATTTTTTCGCGCGCATCTCGGATGCTCGTCCAGCGCGATGAACTCCATGATCTGAAATTTGGCGGCAGCGCATCGCCTGCGCACGCGCGGATTGGCGCGCTACGTTCACGGCTGCGCGGCCGCTTGGGGAATCGTGGCTGGAGTTATCACGGTGGGCGTGGGTACGCCCGCATCCGAAATCGAATTCAGAATCACCAGATCCACGCGCCGATTCGTGGCACGGCCTTCAGCAGTATCGTTGGAGGCCGTCGGGTAGTATTCGGCATAACCGGAGGCCGAGAGGCGATTGGGAGCCACGGCAAATTTGGTGATGAAGAGTTTGATGATCTCAGTGGCGCGGGCAGTTGAAAGCTCCCAGTTCGAATCGAATTTCTCGTTGTGAATGGGTACATCATCGGTGTGGCCTTCGATGCGGATGTCCATCTTTTCCGGGCCGATTATTTTCACGATCGCGGCGAGCGCGGGAATCGTCTGCGGACCAAGCTTGGTGGAACCGCTCTGAAAAAATCCCGCCTCGCGCAGGCTTACCACGATGCCGTCTCTATTGGGCTTGACGGAAATGAAGCGATTGTCAATTTGCAGGGCGAGGGCGATCTCGAGTTTCTTCTGCACTTCGTTCATCTTGGGACGATCCACGGAAGTGCCGAGCGAGCTTTGCGCCAGAATGGGCGGCTGGCCTGCGCCCTCCCGATGCTGCGCGTCAGCCACAACCCTGGCGTCTGCTAGAGGCGGAGGTTGGCCGCTCGCCAGTGCAACCTTGGAATTCGAAGCGTCGAATACGCCCATCTCCTGGAAAGCTACTTGCATGGCCATCGCCAGCTGCCCAGCCTTGCGTTTATCGATCTGCGCCGAAGAATACAGGACTACAAAAAATGCAAACATCAGAGTGATGAAATCAGCATAGGAAACCAGCCAGCGCTCATGGCTGACCTGGTCGTCCTTGCGCCGCCTTCTCTTTCTTCGCGCGGTCATTTGCTTGGCTTCACCGGCTGTGCGCCACTCTGCGAAATGAAGCCGAGCAGCTTGATTTCCAACATGCGTGGGTTCATTCCTTCCATCAGCGAGATCACTCCTTCCAGTATGATTTCGTGGCGCAGCTCCTCTTCCCGAAAACGGATCTTGAGTTTGCCCGCGGCGGGAAGAAAAAAAAGATTGGCGAGCCCGACCCCGTAGATGGTGGCCACGAAGGCGACCGCGATGCCCCGTCCTACTTCACTGATATCGTCCAGATGCTGCATCACCTGAATCAAGCCAAGCACGGCGCCGATGATGCCGACCGTGGGCGAGAAGCCGCCCGCGGATTCGAAGACGCGCGGAATGTTGTCGTCGCGTTCGCCCCGGTTATCGAGTTCCAGCTGCATGATCGCGCGCAGTTCGCTTGGCTCGGTGCCGTCCACCGCGAGCATGATCGATTTTTTGAGGAAGGGATCTTGGATCTTTTCAATGTCCCGGTCCAGCGAGACGATCCCGTCGCGGCGGGCTTTATTCGCGTAAACCACCATTTCCTTTACGACGTGAAGCGGATCGTCGTCGCGCTCGAAGAATACGGTGGCGAGTGACCCGAAGGCCGCTAGAACAATGGACAACGGAAACTGCAGCATGACCGCGCCGAGCGTTCCACCCAACACAATCAACGCGGCAGTGGGCTGAACGATCTGCATGATCTTCCCGCCCTCCAAAGTGAGGCCGAGAATGATTCCTCCCGCGGCGATGATGATGCCCGCCCAGCTGCTTTTGTCGATGCCGCGGCTCATATCACGGCTTCTCTTTATCCGCGCTACCCGGATCCGGCGAATTCTCGAAAGTGGCTGCACTCGGTTCTGGCGCGGTCGAGTCCGCGGAGACGCCAGGAGCAATTCGGCGATAGGAATGAACCTGAAATTCGTGAACGAGATCGAGAACTTCTTGCACGGATTCGCGCACAACGAGTTTGTCGCCGGTGACCAGGGTGATCACGGTGTCCGGAGCGTTTTCAATGAACTTGATCAGATCGGCGTTCACGACCAGCGGCCGGTTGTTGAGGCGAGTGAGATGGATCATTAGGGTTTCATAATCTCGAGTGACAGATACCCACACGTCGCGAGGGGCACGCGGCGTGCCACACCGTTAACATCGGCAGGCTCAGTGCTTGGGTTACTGGCGATGTGTCGTGTTGGCGCAGCTCCGCGGGAGAAATTGGCGCGCCCCCTCGCGCTCAACTCTGGACTCTTTGGCATCCCGTTTGCCCGTTCCGCCTTGTCGTAGTTCGTCACGCGGCGGCGCGATGCCCGGTTAAAGGTCGGAATTTCTTGCCGATCTGTGACTGCGAAGGGATGAAGAAGCTGCTCACACCGCGTATGCGGGCTCTATGCTAAATCTGGCGCTTTCCATGATCGTGAAGGACGGAGAACGCGACCTGGCGGAATGCCTGGCTAGCGTGGCTGGCGTGGTGTCTGAGATTGTTGTGGCAGACACCGGTTCCAGTGACGGCTCGATTGAAATCGCGCGCGCAGCGGGCGCGAAAATAATTTCAATTCCTTGGGAGAACGATTTTGCCAAGGCGCGCAATCTGTCCCTCGCGCAGGTCACCGCGGATTGGGTGCTGATGCTGGATGCGGACGAGCGTCTGGACCCGCAGGTATCGAGCCTGCTGCCGCCTCTGCTGGCAAACCGCAGCCTCGCCGGCTATCAGGTGATTATCCGGAACTACGTGAACAGTCTGGACACGAAGATCTGGGACCGCCCCGCGAAGACCAACGATTCCGATTATATTCCGGCGCGCGATTGCGCTGGTTATATTGACCACGAGAATGTGCGCCTTTTCCGCCGCGATCCTGAGGTTTACTTTACCGGCCGAGTGCACGAGACCGTCGGCTGGCGCATCATCAGCACGGAACGCAAGCTGGGGAATTCGCAACTGATCGTTCATCACATGGGCATGCTGCGCGATGCCGAAGAGCGCGCCCGCAAACTGCTTTTCTATCGCGAGCTGGGGCGCCAAAAAGTCCGCGACATGCCGGAGAACAGCCAGGCGCATTTCGAATTGGGCGTCTCGGAACTAGAAAATTTCGGCAACCTGCAAGAGGCACTGACGGCGATTCAGCAATCCTGCGAGCTGAATCCGAACTTCGGAGTGGCATGGTTTTTCGCCGGAATATGCCATTTTCGGCTGGGAGATTTTCCGGCGGCACTGGGATGCTTCCAGCGTGCGGAACGCGCCGGACACGCAACCGCTTGGACTGCCGAGATGGCCGGTGATGCTTGTTACAACCTCGGCGACTACCCAGCGGCGGAAACTCGTTATCGCCGCGCGCTGAAACGCGAGCCTGGGAATTCCACTCTGCATAGCAAACTCGGACTCACCGAGGCGCGCTGCGGGAATGCGCGTGCAGGACTACGCCGAATCCGCCAAGCCATCGAAGATCAGCCCGCGAATCCTGAATTGTACGACCGTCTCATCCTGGTGGAAGTGTGGCTGAACGACCTGAGCGGCGCGGCAGAATCTGCGGAAAGGAAGCTGAAGGCCGTGCAGCCCCGGCCGGAAGATTACCAGCGCGCTGCCAGCATACGCGCACGCATGAAGGAGTGGCAGAAGGCCGCAGACGTTCTGCGAGAAGCTTTAGTGGTGTTTCCCGATTCTCAGCCGTTACAGGCGAATCTGAGCAGCGTTGAAACGTTTCTAAATGGCACACCTGCGGAAACCCGCCAGCTGCCGAGTCATTAAAGTACTCTGAGCCTGGGCCGATTGGCTCAGTGAGGAGCAAAAAGCAATCCGTTCTGTGGACCTGCAGCCTTCGGCGAGAGGGGACAACCCGCCGGTGAGAAAGGCTCCCGGCCTCGGCACGGATAATTGTAGTGAATTGAAGGAGCAGTCCCATGGCACTCAGCGTTCTAAATAACATTCCCTCACTCGTTGCAGAAGATCAGTTGAACCTGACCCAATCGAGCCTGAACAGCACCCTGAACGAGTTGTCTTCTGGATCGCGTATCAATAGCGGTGCGGACGACGCGGCAGGTTTGGCGATCGCGAACGGCCTCGAAGCCAACGTTACAGCGTTAACCCAGTCGGTTTCCAACGCCAACAGCGGTGTCGGCAGCTTGCAAGTTGCCGATGGCGCGTTGGGGCAAGTCACCACACTGTTGAACCGCTCGGTAACGCTAGCTACGGAGGCCTCTACGGGCACCGTGTCCTCTGCACAACGTGGCGCGCTCGACGACGAATATCAGCAGATTCTGGACGAAATCAACAGCATTGGAACGAACACGACGTTTAACGGAGCGACGATCTTTGGCGCGACGGCGGCAACGACAACCTCCATCTTCCTGAGCGATTCCAGCGCGGCGGGAACCACAACCATCGGAGTGAGTGTTAACGGGCTTTCTGCGTCGGCGCTTGCGATCTTCGGCACCTCGCTGACTGGAACACCTGGAGCAGGCGGCGCGACCGACCCAGAGGCCACGTTGACTCTAATCAATGCGGCCATCAACACGGTTGCTTTGGATCGTGGCACGATCGGTGCCGGCATCAACCGGCTCACGGCAGCCAGCAACGTCTTGAACACTGAAGTTCAAAATGTGACTTCCGCGGAAGATCAGATCACCGCAGCAGATATACCTACGGTCGTGGCAAACCTGTCGAAGTACTCGATCCTGGAGCAGACAGGTATTTCAGCACTGGCGCAGGCTAATACGGCTCAACAGCAGGTGTTGAACCTCCTGCACTAAGACGATGGCTCTCCGGAGGGCGTTCAGGTCTCTTAAAACGCCCTCCGGGAGTCCGCTTTTGTCGGTATGTTTCAGACGCCCATGTCGGATCGGTTTGGCGTGAGTCCGCTGGGATTCACATTCAACGGCACCGGCCTGGAACGCATTGGGGGACAATTTGAGTAGCACCTCGGTAGGCGGGTCGATCATCTCCGGATCCGAAGCTACCACCAGTAGCGGAGGACTCGGTGCGGGAATTGACGTAAGTACCCTGGTATCCGCCGCCATGGCCGACCAAGAAGCAGAATTGGCGGTGATGCAAGGCCAGCAGACCGATCTATCGAACCAACAGACCGCGCTCGCTAGCTTCACCACTGACGTGCAAGCTCTGCAATCTGCCGCGTTCACGCTCACGGATCCTGCGGGCCCGTTAACCGATGTGGTTGCAGCATCCTCGAATTCCACCGTTCTCACCGCGAGCGCCACGCCCGGGGCGAGCAGCGGTACCCATTCAATCGTAGTCACCAGCTTGGCGACGACGTCTTCCGCCTATTCCGCCGAGCTCGCTACCGGCTCCACTCCGATGGCCACCGGGACGCTCTCAATTCAAGTCGGCGCGGCAACAGCAGTACCCATCACGGTGGACAACACGAACAACACGCTGGGTGGATTAGCGGAGACCATCAATAACGCCAACATCGGAGTTTCGGCCAGCGTGATCACTGACGCCAACGGCTCGCGGCTCGCCATCGTCAGCAATACTTCCGGCGCGCCCGGAAATCTGACGGTCTCCTCGTCCGCTGGATTGCCGGCCTTCACACAGGCGGTCGCTGGAGCAAACGCCGTGCTGACGGTGGATGGAATCCCAATTTCCAGCACATCGAATACGGTGACGGGAACGATCCAGGGAGTGACGTTGAACTTGGCGTCGCCGGGCGCCGCCGTGAGCATTTCGGTCGGGCCGGACGTCACCGATCAGGAAACGGCGATCAACAACTACGTGAGCGCGTACAACACAGTCATAGGTGACCTGAACACACAGTTCGCCATCAACTCGACGACCGGTGAGCAGGGGCCACTTGCGACCGACAGCACCATAGCCCTCACCCAGACACAGATCCTGGGTTCGTCCGCATTCGCCATGAGCGGAAACGGCGCTGTCAACAGCCTCGGCGATCTGGGCATCACCATGAACGACGATGGGACACTAACAGTAAACTCTTCGCAATTGGAAGCGGCGCTTCAATCCAATCCTGCAGCTATACAGGCATTTTTTCAGGCGACGACACCGGGAACTTTCGGAACGAATCTCGAGAATAGCCTGACCACGGTCGCTGACCCTGTCACCGGCGCGTTAACGCAGGACGCGAACGGGCTGGCGCAAACTCAGACGGACCTGACCAGCCAGATCAGCGATTTTGAGGACCAGTTGAACACCACGCAAACAGCACTGACCGCAGAATACGACCAGGTCGATTCAACGCTGCAGGAGTTGCCGCTGCTGCTTTCTCAGATCACTTCGCAGCTGAGTTCGCTGAGTGGCGCATGAGCGACCCCGCGCGCGCCTATCGTGAATCCGCCGTCCGCGGCGCAAGCCCTGTGGGCTTGATTGTGATTCTCTACGAGGAAATTATTCATTCCGTTCGCAAGGCTTGCCGATCGGCGCAAAGCGGCAACATCGAGGAGCGCACTCGTTCCTTGAACCACGCGCTGGCGGTGGTGGGCCACCTCCAAGGCATTCTGAATTTCGAGAAAGGCGGCCGGGTTGCCCGCGACCTTTCTCTCTTTTACGATTTGGTGCGCAGCAAAATAATGGAGGCGAATGTCCGAACCAACGGCGTCACGATGGACTGGATCGTAACGGAGTGTTCCAACATCAAGCTGGCCTGGGAACTGGTCGATCGGCAGGTCTCGGGCGATGAAGCCGCGGCGGATTCGGGGGAAGAAGCCCCGGTGCCGGCGATGTCCGGTAGACGGAAGAATCCCCAGGCCTCACGCGCGGCAAGGGCCAACCTGGTATGAGCAACTCTGCGCTCGAAACCATCTGCGAGGCGCGACGGAATTTCCGCCGGTGGCTGGACCAGACCCGGCAATCTCCCGATCCCGCGTCGCAACCGCGCGGCGCGATGAAGGGGCTCGCTGCCAGCTTGAACCGAGTTGAAGCGGTGTTGCGCGATGCTCCGCAGAGCGTGAAAGCAGGTGACGAGTGGAAAAACGAAGTCGCGCAGTACACCGAGACGTTGCAGGAGTTGCGGGCCCGGCTGCGCAATTTTGAAATTACTTTGCGAATCCGCGGCGTGCAAATGGCAAAAAAGCAAGCCCACCTGGGCGCGGTTCATTGCTGGGCTGACCTGGCGAAGCACATCGGCTAAGCTTCGGAAGTCCTCGGTACGCTGCACATCTGATGCGGCAAGCACGCGCAACATTCGATCCGCCTGCAGAACGACCGGCACGCCATCATTCAGCGTTTCCACAAAGTGAAATGCCTTCCGTTGATTTTGTTCCGGAGTGGATGCAAACGAAGCCGCGCCGCACGCGGTTACTGAATGTAACTCAGCAGGTTCGGAAGATTGAGGATTTTGCCTTCGGCTTCCAGCAAAGTTTGATAAGCCACTTCCCCTTGACTGAAATTACTGGTGACCTGCGGGATGTCCGCGCCGTCAATGGCTGTCTCCTGGGTTTGCAGCTGGACGTTTTCGTTAGCGAGTTGCGTGCCGGTCGACTGCAACTGGTCCAGCGTGGAACCGTAAGCGACGCTTTGCCCGTAAAATTGCGCGGCGCCCTGGCCGAAGGCGACATTCGCCGCGGCGATTCCGGTATTCGTCTGCACCGCGATGACCAGCTGATTAAGTGAGCCGAGCAAACTGCCGCCCGGATTCAGAAACAGTTGGTCGCCCGGGACGTTGACGCTGACGCTCTCACCGCTGTCGATTTCCACCGAAGTGACGGAATCGTTGCCGTTGTACGTGACGCCGGCGGGCGAGGCCGGATTGAGCGTGAACGGTGCGGCCTCAACGAGCGTGCCGCCGAAAAGGTAAGTGCCGTTGTAACTGGTGTTCGCCGTATTCACAAGCTGCTGCTGAATTCCCTGCAACTGCAAAGCAATAGCCGAGCGCTGCGAATTCGTGAGATCGGAATCACCGGCTTCCACGCCTAAGGAGATAGCCTGGTTGATTGCGTTCTCCGCCGAACTCAGCGCCGAATCGGCCGTTTGCATGCGCGATTGCAAATTGCCTACGTTCTGCTGGAATGTATCGTTCTCCGCCTGTTCCGCGTGATTCAGCACCAGAGACTGTGTGCCTACGGGATTGTCGGAGGGCGCATTGATGCTGCGTCCGGAGGCGAGTTCCAGATCGGCCTGGTTGAGTTGCTGCTGAATCGTCGCGAGGCCAGCCAGCAGGTCCGGCTGAATATTCGGATTGACGCGTGAGCTGCTCATGATGTGGTCACCAATCCCATGTTGATTGCTGTTTGATAGAGCGTGGAAATGACACCTGCCACGCGAGCGGCCGCGCTATAGGCGTTCTGATAAAGCACGATGTTTGCTCCCTCTTGGTCCAGAGAGACACCGGATTCGGCGCCTTGCTGATCTTGCAATTGTTGGATGATCAGATTTTGACCGTCGAGAGACGATGTGGCGTTCGCGGTGTCGTTGCCCACCTGGAAGACGATGGACGAATAATAGTCGACCGGAGTCTGGCCGCCGATGTTCGTTTGATTCTGGAGGTCGGCGAGCGCCGTTGCGTTCGCGTTGTTCCCAGGGGTGCCATCGCCGCTGGCCGCGACGTTGGTAGGATTGGTAACCGCGACAGACAAATTCAACGCGGCGCCGGCAAGTGCCGCTGGCGGTACAAAGAAATTACCCCCCGCGACTCCATTGAGATCGAAGCCGGCGGCGCTTTGCGTGTTGACGGTAGTGGCGATTCCGGAAGCCAGCGTGTCCAGCTTGGTCGTGAGCGACGGAACTTCCTGATCCCTTAATTGAATGTAGCCGGCAAGGTTTCCCGATTGGATGGAGGCCGTGATATCGCTGCCCTGCGCGTACACATCCTGAAAACCTGTTGCGGCATTCGTTTGCGTGGATAGGTTGAAGCTCTGATTGCCGGTGAGCAGCAACGTTCCGCCCTTGGTCGTAAGCGTCAAGCTGTTTGAATCGGCGGTGATGGATTGCACGTCGACCAGCTGCGAGAGTTGGTTGACCGCCAAGGCGCGCTGGTCGAGTAAGGAGTTCGGATTTTGTCCGCCTCCCGCAGCCGCGGATATTTGGCCGTTCAGCGAGGCTATCTGCGCGGTGAGAGTGTTGATTTGCCCCACGGTCTGGGTCACACCTTGATCGGCGCTTTGCTGTTCGGCAGTCAGCGCGGCGGCCGCCTGATTGAAGCCCGCAGCCAGAGTTTGCGCATCGCTGATGGTGGTCTGGCGTAAGCCGAGGTTGGTGGGATCGGCAGCCAGCAGCTGAAACGAATTGTAAAAATTGCTGATCGCGGATTGTAGTCCCGAGCCTGCGGGCTCGTTGAACACGGATTGCACCTGATTCATGCCGCTAACGAAAGTATTGAGCTGGCCCTGCGTTTGCGCCTGCTGATCGAGGCGCAGCTGCAAGACATTGTCACGAATGCCCTGCACGCCCGTGAGATTCACGCCGGTGCCGAATTGCAAATCACCCGACGTTACGATCGGGCTCTCCGTGAATTGTGCAACCTCTCTGGAGTATCCAGGAGTGTTCACGTTCGCGATGTTGTTGCTGGTGACGGCGAGCGCTCCTTGATCGGCATCGAGCGCGGATAGCGCGGTGTACAGGCTGACCGACAGGCTCATGCGCGCTTCCGAGTGCCGGAGATATCTTCGAGAACGGAAGGAGGAGCGTACATGGGAGAAAGCGTGGCCATGGCGTTGGAGAGAACATGCAGCGTGCGCCGCGCGCCGTCCAAAAGCACAGAATGCACGTGGTTGACGTGCCGCACTTCGCCTTCTGCTACCGCCAGTTCGACCAGCACGCGCCGCAGGCGGTGGCCAGAGTGCGGCTCCAGGCTTTGGATCCAGGAACTCAGCGTCCCATCGTTCGCAGGCTCGCTGGAGCTCGTCGAGATCGCTTGCCAGGCCGCGGCGCGATCCGCTTCGATTTTCCGCAGTTGCTCGCAAATTTGCGTTTGTTTTTCGATATGCACGTAAATCTCTTCCAGATTCATTCCGACGAATGCAGCGCGGCACGCGCACAATTCTTCGGTGAGTTGGTGCAACAGAATTAACTTGCGTTCCAGCGCGCTCGTGAGGTTGGTGATTTCTTCGGACATAGCTCAGGCCATGGTATCGAGTTCGTGCTTTTCGATCTCTTCCGCATCGGCAGGTTCAGCCGGTGCCGTAACATCCGGAGCAACGGTTGGCGCTGCGCCTTTCACTGGCGCCTTCCCCTTCTGCCTGGAGCGCGATGCCGGCGGTTCCCGTTCTCCGAAGGAAGTGGCGCGAGTGATGCCTGCGGCTGGCTCAGCCATCTTCCCCTCCTTATCGCTTTACTGGCTCGGCGGGCCACTCATCCGAAAATCGCGCAGCATCGACTGCGCAATTTGCTGGTTGCTCACCGAATAGTCACCGTTGTGCATGGCTTGCGTTACTTGCGTCACGCGACTCTGGCGAACTTCCGGAACGTTGGCGAGCGTCGAACTGAGATTCGAAAGCTGCAGCGCATCCGAAGACAGATGCGCCTGATCACCACTTTCTTGACCGGTCGCTGTTCTCGTGGCTTGCGTGCCGGTCGACTGCGTCGCCGAACCTGCCGCTCCCGTGCGGTCGGTCGGCTGCGTTTCCTGCGGAATGGGGTTTGGATTGATTCTCACGTGCGTCCTCTGTAGGGCCGGGTGTGCCAGCCTCTAACTCATCAATCGGCGGCCCATGAGAAAGCTTTAATTGCCCGACCGCTTTTTTTAAATCGCGCGCACTCGACCTGAATGCCTTAGTCTTGGACTGCTTGTCTCCTTGCCATGTTACTGACTGCGCGGGCTTTAGTCGCTCTCTACTCGATACCCTCCGCTGGTCCGACCGGTTGTTACCCGCACGCCATTCGCTGCCGCTGCGCTGTCTCCCGCGATTTCCGGATGGTTAGAGAGCAAGCTGCGCACCAACATATCGCCTATCCCCAAGCCGCCCCTGCCGTTGGCTACGGCACTCGACATTGCCTGCATGCCCAGCTGATCGAGCGTGTCTTTGCCGGGATCGCTGTCCTCGTCTTCGCCGGACATTCCGCTCTGCTTCATCGTGGTCCACCAGCTGGATAGCAGCTGGGCCTCGAACTCCGCTGCCGCCTTGCGCAACTTCGCCACCGCAGCGGGGCCGTGCGCTGCATTGCTGGCATCCTGGCTGCGCAAGCTCGATGCGCCAAGTGTCGCCGACAAATTCGGACTCAGGTTCGTGCTCATCAGATAACCTCCAGTTCCGCTTGCAGCGCCCCCGCAGCCTTGATGGCTTGCAGAATGGCTATGATATCCCGCGCAGTCGCGCCAATCGCTTGCAGTCCTCGAACCAAGTCCTCGACTGTCGCGCCTTCTTTTAAGCGGACGGCTTGCGCAGGACTCTCCTTCGCCGTAACAGTTGTTTCTGGGACAACCACTGTGGTGCCGTTCGGTGAAAATGGCTTAGGCTGTGATACTTCGTACGTAGTGAAGATGTTTACGGCGAGACTGCCCTGCAGAATAGAGCAGGCGCCGAGACTTACGTCGCTACCCATGACAACGGTGCCGGTGCGTTCGTTGACCACGACCTTCGCGGTCGTAGGAACCGCCACTTGCACTTCGCCGACCTTCGCCAGGAACACGGAAATTCCGTCGGGCATCAGTCCAGAGGCATTCACTTCTATACGGCTGCCATCCAGCGCCCTTGCGACGCCGCGTCCGAATTCTTTATTAATCGCGGCCGCAGCATCGCGCGCCACACCGAAGTCGGGATCACGCAACAGCATGGAGACATGAGTCAAGTGCGAGAGATCAACGGAGGCGTCCCGCTCGACAATGCCGCCGTTGGGTACACGCCCAACGGTCGGCTGATTCACGGTGGTGGTGTTGCCGTGCGCCCCGGCGGTGTAGCCCGCCAGCACCAACGGCCCCTGAGCAGCCGCATAATCCTGGCCATCGCTCGCGCGCAGCGGCGTCAGCAGCAGCAGCCCGCCCTCCAGGCTCTTGGCGTCGCCGATGGAAGAGACAGTGACGTCAATGCGTGTTCCAGGACGCGCAAACGGCGGCAGCGTGGCTGTGACGAACACCGCGGCAACGTTGCGGACTTGCACCGAGGACACTGGAATTTGTAATCCCATGCGCGCCAGAATGTTCGCGAGCGTCTGCGTGGAAAACTGCGTCTGCTGGCTATCGCCCGTCTTTTTCAGCCCCACTACCAGGCCGTAGCCGATGAGCATATTGTCCCGCACGCCTTCCACGGTAGATATGTCACGCAAGCGAACTTGACGGATGGCGTGCTTGGGCTCGTCGGCACAGGTGGTGGCGGCGCCGAGGAGCGTGAAAACGAGGAGCGCCACGAAATTAAATGTAACCCTCGCACTTCTCATTTTCAGAACCCCAGCACACGCAACATAATGCGGATAATTGGGTTGGGCGGGTGCGTGCCTTCCGTGATCACACCCTTGCCAACCACGTTCACTTCCAAGTGGCTGATGGAGGTCGAAAGCACCACATTGGTGGGCGAAAGATCGCTGCGCCGCACGATCCCTCGTAGGACGATGGTTTCGTTCTGATCCGTGACGCGTACCTGACGCTGCGCTTCAATCACCAGCAGTCCGTCAGGCAATACCTCCACTACGTTGGCCCCGATCGTGGTTATCAGAGAAGTGGTAAGCGAGGTTTGCCCTTTGCCAGCCAGAGTCTGCGTGGAGCTGGGCGAGAAAAGATTCGTTGCCGCTGGATTGCTTAGCCCAAAAAACGCGGCAACACCGGACGACGCCGACATCGTACGCGCCGTTTGCACGCTCCCCTGCTGCGCTGAAGTGGTGGACTCCGCAAGCTGGATCGTAATTTCGTCGCCCAGGTAGCGCGCCTTATCGTCGGAGGCCATATCGGCCATGGTGCCATTCGACCTCCACAGGCTGCCCGTGGTCGGTTCGTTGACTATGCCAGCCACGCGTGCGGCTTTCAGGTATTGCTCCAGAGGATCCGATTGGTTCGATGGTTTCAGCATTTTCTTTAGTTTTTGAACTTGTGCGGCGCACGGCCGAGCGGCGAAGGACATTCCAACGCTGAGCAGCAGCGCCGCAGCCGTAAAAAGCGTGCGAAGATTGCGTGAAATATCGCCGCGGCTCGCAAAGTGCGGCGCTGTGCGTGAGCACTGCATGATTTCCTCGCTCCTTAAAATTCCAATTTGACGGTCTCGGCGTTGAGGACGGTCGCCAGCACTATTTTCCCCGCGTACTCGCTGCGCACGCGAATCCTCTGCCCTTGGCGCCCTGCTTCCAGGGCGGTACCGGAGGCCAAAATGCGCATGCCGGTTCCGCGCATTACTACCTGCACGAGCTTGCCTCGTGGAATTACAACCACCTGGTTCAGTGCCTCATTTACGGACGCCGTGGCGGCTGTGCTCACCGGAACGACGGGCACGAGGCTTCGCGGCGCGGCTGCGTCCCCAGCCGCACCCGACGGGGTCATCACGCGACGTAATGTGATCCAGAACGGCGGAATCCGCGGCTCGGAGGAAATCCACACACGAACGCGTAGCGCGCTTCCGCTGATATCGGGGCCGATGCTTGTGATTTCGATTCTCGGCGTGGCTTCGGCAACCAAAATGTCCGGGGCGGAGACGATGTCTTCGAGGCGGAGCGATTGCAGGCCTGAAAATTGGTTCACGGCGGCGGACGCTGCCAGCGCGGCGAGAATTTCCGTGCGCGAAAGCACTCTGGACGGACGCGTGAGTTCGGCGGCGGTCGAAATCGTTGCAGCGGCGCCGGCGTGTGGGAAATTGCCAAAGGAGTGCTGCAGCTCAAGCTGTCGCCCCGTAGCCCGCGCGCAGGAAAGTGGCGGCCGATCGGCCGGAATCCCAGCCGCGCGATCGCGGATCTGCGGTGGAGTTTTCTCGGGCGAGAGGTCGCAGGTGCTGACCGTGCCGGCATGCGCCACCGTCCAAGGCCTGAGCGCGACGCGCTCGGCGCCCCTGGCGAATGCACTCATCGCCAACATCACGGTAAGGACTGCGCTGCCTGCGATTGTTCGCCGTAGAATCATTTCGACTGCCTCGCGTTACGTCGTCAATCCATTCAGCGTCTGGAACATTTCATCCGCGGCGCGCACCACGCGAGAATTGGCCTCATAGGAGCGCTGCGCGAGAATTAGATTGATGAATTCCTCCACCACGTTCACGTTCGATTGCTCCAGCGCGCCCTGCTGAATTGTGCCCAGCCCTTCGGCGCCGCCCGGCGTGCCGATCAGTGGATCGCCGGACGCGCCGCTGGCGAGAAACAGGTTCTGCCCCACGCTGTTCAGACCGCCTGGGTTCTGAAATGTGGCGAGCTGCAAGGCTCCCACTTGCGCGGGCTGCTGCTGCCCCGGAATCGTGACGCTGACGGTGCCGTCGCTGCCCACTGTAATGGTCAGCGCGTTCGTGGGAATCGTGATGCCCGGCTGCACGGGATCGCCGTTGGTATCCACCAGGTTGCCGACGTTATCCACGGTGAAATTCCCCGCGCGCGTGTAGGCAATTTCGCCGCTAGGCAAAAGCACCTGAAAGAATCCTTGGCCCTGGATGGCCAGGTCGAGCTGATTGCCTGTGAAATCGAAATTTCCCTGCGTTTGAATTATTTCGGTTGCCGCCGGGCGCGATCCCAGGCCGATCTGCAAGCCGGTGGGAATAATGGTCTGCTGCGTACTGATGCCTCCAGGCGAGATGACGTTCTGATACAGCAGATCCTGGAATTGCAGTTGCCGGTTGCGAAATCCGGTGGTGTTCGAGTTCGCCAGGTTGTTGGCGATATTGTCCAGGTTCAAATTCTGCGCTTCCATTCCGCTTGCTGCCGAATACAAAGAACGAAACATGCGAGCTCCTTAAATCACGAATTCCCGGTCACCGTTCAGTCGCGAGCCATGTCTTCGATCGCGGTCTTATCGAGATCGTTCTGAAAGACGGACAAAGTGCGCTCGAGTAATTCTGCGTGCCGCTGCAAGTCCATCATCGCAACGGTCTGCTGGATCGGATTTAGATTGGCGGATTCCAGCATGCCCTGCTCGATTTTGGAGTCCGTCGCGATTTGCTCGCTGCCCGCCGGCGCGATGAAATTGTTGTCGCCTTCTGGAACCAACTGCGTATCGAGCGAGAATCTCGCCATACGCACCTGCCCGGCAATGGCTCCGGCGACCGCGATGGTACCGTCTTCGCCAATGGTGACGTCACCTGGCGGCAGGACAATGGGTCCGTTTGGGCCCAACACCGGTTCCTGGTTCTGCGTGATGAACTGCCCCGTGGCGCTCACATGAAAGGAACCGTTGCGCGTGTAGCGCACGCCGCGCGGCGTCTGCACTGCGAAGAACGCGGAGCCCTCGATCGCTAGGTCCAGATTGTTTCCGGTGGCGTGCAGGCTCCCCTGGCTAAAATCCACGTGCGCGCCGCCCAGCACGCCAAAATCGTTGATGGCGCGATTTAGCGGCGACAGTACCTGCCCGGTCAGACTGGCGGTGACTGCCGAATAGAATTCGCGTTCTCCACGAAACCCGTTCGTGCTGACGTTGGCGAGATTATTGGCGATGACGTCGAGCGCATCCAGTCGCGCGACAAGTCCCGTAAACGCTGCATAGTATCCGCTGTTCATGTTTTGTGTCCCGCGATGAGCGATGCACAGGAAGCGCCAACGGAGGAGGGATTACAGCAGAGGAGTATCGTTGACTCTGCGCGGCTTGTGGGTCGGACCGGCATGCGGCGCGCGCACGCAGTGACCATTCTGCATGGCAACAAAAGCGCACCCGGCAAACCATGCCGCGGGCGCTCGCCCTGGCCGCATTCTTACGCCGCCATTCTTCGTCAGCTGGATATTTCCATGATCAGCCAGACCACCCGGTTTTCCGTATCGAGGCAGACTTCAATCCGTTCGCCCTTTCCTACCTGGCGCACTTCGTAATCTTCTCCGGAGACGATGGTGGGAACGGACAGCACGCAACCGTCGCCTAACGTCGAAATCTTCGATTTGAAATTTCCAGCAACCATGTTCGCGATTTCCCCGATGGCATCTTCGGAAGCCGCCTTGGCCGGCTGTTCCACGCCGCCCAACATTCTCATCGCCACGTGCGCGGCGGTTTCCGGCGAACAGCGCACGCGCAGCACTGCGGATATGGCTCCCGCTACGCCAATCAACGCCGAAACGCTGCCGCTGGGACGGCCGGGTGGGTCCAGGTGATGCTCGACATCGATCCCCGCCATCATTTGAAACACTTCGCGCGCGGCATTCACCATGAGCGCCGGCCAAGTGGCGTCGGGCCGGACTTGTGCGCCGCGCTTCTCGGTAGCTATGGCATTCACGTCAATCGCTCCAGGGCTGGCCTGATCTCCAGCAGACGGACTTGGGCTTTTAGTGTATTCGTTGCGGAGCGGCGACCGATTCCCGGATGCGCCGCTACCATCGCATTCTTCAACTTAGATCTTGCAGGATCTCTGGCGGCACCGCTTCCTGCTCCGAGTTCATATCGGTGAGCTTCAGCGTCGAGACGAGGGACAGCAGGTCCCGCACAAGAAGGTTGGTCAAGAGCGCCGCTTGCTTCAGTTCGTTGTCCACGCCAGCGGCGTGGTTCTCGCCGGCGCCGCTCGCGACCGAAAGGGCATCGCGCCACACCCAATGAAAAAGATTCGCCAGTTTCAGAATTTCCTCCGAAAACTCGGCCGAAAGGAACGGTGTGAGAACGTTGTCAGTCATCGGAGCTGGTGCAGCGCCGTTTTCCTGATGTTCGGCTGCGAGTTCGGCAATCCCACTTTGCGGCGCGCTACAAGCGTCGCCCGTACAGCGATTCAACGACCAGGCGTGTACCACGATTCGGAGGCGGTCCTTCCCCAGCACGATGGCGGCTTCTTCGACGCTGGAAACTGGAACCCCCGGAGACAGAACGAGGAAATCGCACAATTGCAGCACCAACGATTCCAGTTCCGGGTGAACTCGAATCGCATCGCCCACCTCTCGCAGGTCCACGGCGTCGGCAGCCAATAGCCTGATCAAATCCGATGTGGCAGCGCTGCGAGCGTGCTCCCATGGCTGGCCGCGACCCGAATCGTTGTGCCGTGCCACGGTCGAAAGCCTGCTGCTGTCCGGACGGGAAGGTCTGTTCTTGGTTTGAACTGCGTCGCGCGGCTGGCTGCAGGCTGCCTGGGACATCGGTTTCCCTGTTAGAGCAATTCACCAACACAGGATGTATCGGCTGTGCGAGGACACGCTTTAGTGGAATTCACGGTCGAGCGCGGGGCGCAGTCCGGCAACGCGCTCCCCGCGCTGTGCCAAGAAGCTTTCAGTGCGGTGCTACGGACGGCAGGCGAAACAGCAGATCCCAGGACTGCCCGGACGCTTTCAGCCGAACCCACAAAAAACGGCGCGGGCGAGCCAGGATCAGCTCCTCCGCTCCGATTTGCACCGCGTAATCGCGGATGATGCGCGCCATTTCAGCGGCCTCCAGGAAATTCTCAAAGACGATTTCATCCGGGCGCGGGCGACTGCGAATTTCCTCCAACGCCTGGTCCATGGCAGCTTCCGTGATAACGCAGGGCTGCGTGCGGCCGGGCAGCAGCCGCTCGATGGCATAGATCGTGGTGTGATCAATGTCCTCGGCGAAGGCCAGGAACAGCAACTGGCTCTCTTTCATGTAGCGCATCGGCAGCATGCGCGACGATTCCAGCAGAGCCATCGGAAGCAGTTGACAGCATTCGCGATAGCGCTGATCTTGATCGACTGGAAACACCACGCATCCCCACTGCGCGGCCAGCGCCTCCGAGACTTGGTCAGACGAAGCGATTCCCAGCCGCACTAGCGCGCGTCCCAGGCGCTCGTTTCCCGTCTCGCGTTGCGCCTGCAGCGCAGTTTTCAACTCGATCTCGGTGATCACGCCACGTCCCAAGAGCAGCAGGCCCAGCGGTATGCGGTGCAATCGCGCCAAGGGTTCGTCGGGAAGCTTGATCAGCTCCGCAAACGCGTTCGTGATTCCCTGCTCGAAGCAATCCAGGCTGCAATACCATCGCCCCTGCAAAAAAACTCCGCCATCGTGCCGGCGCAAAAATTTCCGCAGAGGATTGGTGTACGCGCAATTCGCGTTCTCGCACTGCCCACCGCTCCTGCGACGCAGCATTTCACTCAGCGCCGCGCGGGCTTGCTTCAATGCGCTCACGTGCTCAGCGACTCCAGCCGTTTCTGCGGATGCACGATGTCCGTGATGCGCAATCCGTAATTCCCATCCACGATCACCACTTCGCCACGCGCGATGATGCGGCCGCCCACCAGCAGTTCCGCCGGCTCCTGCAGTTGGCGGTTCAATTCGACCACCGAGCCCGGACGCAACTCCAGAATTTCGCGCAGCAGCATCTCGCGCTGCCCAAAGCGCAGGCTGGCATCCAGTTCGACCTCCAGTAGCAGGTCCAGATTCGGAGTGGCGCCGTTCGCGGCGGGAGCGGCTGATGCTTTAGCAGTGTCCGCAGGAGCAGGAGTCACTGGTGGCTGTGAGGCGGCAGGCGGCGCTGCGGAGGGCGGTGCAGCGGCCTCCGGCGCGGGGGTTTGGGCGGTCTTCGCGTTAGCGGCTTGCAGCGCGGCGTGAAGCTCTGTGCTGATCAAAAGCTTCCACTGCAAGGGAGCCAGCTGCGGCGCCGCAAATATCCAAGTTGCCCAGCTGGCAGGCTGCCAAGTGGGCGGCAGTGCGGACTCCAATTGAAATTCCACCGCCCCGCCATACTTTGCTTTGCACGCGGTGGCAACCACGCCCGCGAACTGCCGAAACAGCTCGCTCAATGCATCACGATGGCCTTCGTTGATTTCTACTGCGGCGTCCACTGGCTCGGACATCAACATCTGCGCCATGCGCACGCCATCCAGAGCGCTGAATTGAAAAGCCTGATCCCCGGCGAGCTTCCCCGACGCCTTGAAATCGATCCAGAGTTTTTCGCCTTCGCCCGCGGCTACCGCGCCGGCCGCGGCGTCTTCGGCGGACTGCTGCTTCACGATAAACGCCGAACCGTGCAACGTTTCCAAAACGCGCGCCGTGTTCTCCGCCCAGAGACGGGAAAACTCCAGGTCGATCCCGCTGACATCCGGAACAGGATCAGGGCTCACGGGCGCTCTCCTCGATTGACGTCCGACGATTCCACTTTTTCCTGCAGCAGCGCCCCGCGCAACGGCCCGCAGCTGACCGGCACGCCTCGGAAAATCGGATGAGAGTTCACCGCGAAGGACATGGAATCATGCAGCGCGCGATGCAAGGGCAAGATGGCGCCGGGCTGCAAGTTCACAATGTCGCCGATGCGTAACGGAAGATGCGTCAGCTGCAATTCGCTGGTGAACTCGCAGTCCAGCAGGCGTGCGCGCAGGCGGCCGCTGTAATCCACCGCCGAAGGCCTGCGCCGCACCATTCCTTGCAGGGCCAGCTTGCGCAGCAGCGCATTGGAAATCGAAGCGGGAAAAATAAGGTTCAGCAAGCCGCGAATGTCGTTCAGCAGCAGTTCAAAGCTCAGATACAGCGCGCGCTCACCCGGCATCATTAAAGTCAGGATCTGTGCTTGCTTCAGCCGTTGCCCCATCGTAAATTCCAGCGGCAAAGCCGCACGCCAGGTGGTCTGTAATTCGCGGCAAATCACGGCGACCACGCTTTCCAGAATTTGTTCCTCGATTTCCGTCAAGTCTCGCGGTTCAGCCGTGGCTTGCCCGGAACCGCCCAGCAACAGATCAATCATCGGAAGCAGCAGCTGCATCTCCAGCTGCACGGCCGCCCACTCTTCGGCCGGCATCAGAGAAATCGTCGCCACGTAGGTCTGCTCGGGAAGGCGGCTGAGAAATTCGTTGTAGGATATTTGCTCGACGGCCACCAGATTGGCGTGGATTCCCACGCGCAGGTAGGCGCCCAGCGAGCTTCCCAGGCTGGGCGGAAACGGTTCGTGCAGCTGAGTTACCTGGCGCACTTGGTCCTTGCTTAACTGGCCGGCCTGCCGGAAATCGCACTCTTTCACCGCGCGTGTTGCCGCCACGCTCGGCTTTGCCGCGCCACCTTGCGACGCGCGGAATAACTGGTCGATTTCCTCCTGGGTTAGAATTTTTTCCATGTTTGGGTCTCCAGCGAAGATGCCCCTCGCAACACGGTTGGAATGGCTACCTTCCCATGCAGCAGTTCTTGCAGACGGACACGCAAGCGCAGCAGGGCCGTGGTATGAATCTGCGACACGCGGGATTCACCGATGCCCAGCACCGCGCCCACTTCTTTCATGGTGAGTTCCTCGTAGTGGTACAACGCGAGCACTTCACGCTCCCGTTCCGGCAATTCGCCCACGGCTTTGCCGAGTAGTGCAGTCATCTCCGAACGCAGCGTTTGATGGTAGGGATCCTCTTCGTCCACTCGCGAACTGATTTGCAACGCGCCTTCGCCCGCGCCCGGTTCGTTGGCTTCTGCCTGCAGGCTGCCAATGTCCAGCCCGCGCAAATCGCCCAAAAGATGTTGCAGGCTCTCCAGGCTGACGCCGATTTCGGCGGCGATCTCCGGCTCGGTGGGGTCGCGGCCGAAGCGTGCTTTGCAGTCGGAAATAGCCTGTTCCATGCGTCGCGCCTGCCGGCGTAGCGTGCGCGGGCTCCAATCCACCTGCCGCAGGCTGTCTAAGATCGCGCCGCGAATGCGAAATTCGGCGTAGTGCTTCAGCTGTACGTTCTTGCTGGGATCGTATTTCTTTACCGCGTCCATCAGGCCCAGAATTCCGGCGTGTACCAAGTCCTCCAGCAGCACCTGCGGCGGCACACGATCATGTATGCGCCGCGCGATGTAACGCACCTGCGGCAAGTGCTCGAGCAGGAGTTTTTCGCGCTGTGCTTCGTCGGACTCGGCCGCGATCTGTTCGGTTTCTTGTATGCTTTCGTTCACATGCTCTCCCCAGGCTCGTGCCTGCGCCGAATCTCCGCGCTGCGCTCGCTCTTCCGCGGTTTGTGCTTCATCGCACTTTTCATTGCACTACTCCCAGCGACTGTACCGAAACGATCGCAGGAATTTCCGCCGGAGATATCACGACGATGCGCGGAACGAACGGCTCCAGCAGGCGGCGCAGATGAAAGCGTGCCGGGCTGCCGCAGAGCAACACCGGCGAAGCAATGGCCACCTGATCGCCCGCCACGCGCCGCAAGCCGTCCAGTACGCGGCGTAAGAAATTGGTTTGCAGCCCAGGCGTGCGGCTGGCTGGCGACTGCGGGTCGAAGGCACGGGCAATCTCATCTTCCAGCGCCGGATCCACCGCCAGGACTTTCAGCTTCCCGTCTTCCTGCAGCAGCGGCTGCACCAGCGCGCGTCCCAGCGCCTGGCGCACCGCCTCCACCAGCAGGATTACATTGCGATTGATCGCGGAAGCGTCGATCAGAGTCTCCAGAATTGCCGGCAAGTTGCGAATCGAGACTTGCTCGCGCAAAAGCTGCTGCAGAATTTTTTCTACTTCGCCCAGACTGAGTACACGCGGCACCAGTTCGTCCACTAGCTTCGGTTGCGATTCGGCAAGCGAGTCCAGCAGGCGCTTGGTTTCCTGGCGCGTGAGAACTTCGTGCGCGTGCCGGCGAATCACTTCGGCCAAATGCGTCGCGATTACCGAGGTCTGCTCCACCACGGCGTAGCCCGCGCCCAGCGCCATATCGCGCAGCTTGGCTGGAATCCAGCGCGCCGGAACTCCGAAGGCAGGCTCGCGCGTTTCAATCCCTTCGAGAGGCGGAGGCGAGGCCTCCGAGCTGATTGCCAGCAGCCAGTCCTGATACGTCTCGCCACGCGCGATTTCCACGCCGCGCAAGCGCAGCACGTATTCGCGCGGTTTCAGGCGCATGTTGTCCGTGATGTGAATCGCCGGAACGATGAAGCCCAGCTCGGTGGCCAGATGGCGGCGCAGCGCGCGAATGCGCGGCAACATTTGGCCGCCTTGTTTTTGATCAACGAGCGGAATCAGGCCGTAGCCCACTTCCACGCTGATTTCGTCCAGCTTGAGTAGCCCTTCGAGCTGTTCCTGCATGCCGGGCTTCGGCGCGACGTCCGCCTCTTTCGCGGCCGCTGCTTTTTCGTCCTTGATCCGAGATCCCATATACGCCAAGGCTCCGGACAGCAGCAGGAAAGGAATCTTGGGCAAGCCCGGGATCAGCACCATACTCAGCATCACCCCCGAAGCGATCAAAAGCGGGCGTTGCTTGGCGAAGAGTTGTTTGCCCAATTGCGTGCCAATGGCGTCATCCGAAGTTGCGCGGGTCACCACGATGCCGCCCGCAACTGAAACCAGCAGTGCGGGAATCAGCGTCACCAGGCCGTCACCGACGGTGAGGATCGTGAACGTCGAAAGCGCCTCGCGAAAGGGCATGCCCAGCTGGAAAACACCGATCAGGAATCCGGCGATGATGTTGATCGCGGTGATCAGAATCGTCGCGAGTGAATCGCGCTGACTGAAACGCGCCGCGCCATCCATCGCGCCGTAGAATTCCGCCTCGCGCGTGATTTGCTCGCGGCGGCTGCGCGCAGTTTTTTCGTCGATGGCTCCGGCGTTCAGGTCCGCGTCAATCGCCATCTGCTTTCCGGGCAGCGCATCCAGGGTGAAGCGCGCGGAAACTTCTGCGGTGCGCACCGCGCCGTGATTGATTACCAGGTACTGAATCGCAATCAGCGCCAGGAACACGACAAAGCCCACCACGTAATTTCCACCCACGACGAACTGTCCGAACGATTCGATCACGTGCCCCGCGGCGGCCGTGCCTTCATTGCCGTGCAGCAGAATGCGCCGCGTGCTGGCCAGATTAAGTGACAAGCGATATAGCGTGAGCAGCAACAGCAGTGTGGGAAAGACGGAAAACTGCACGGGGCGGAGAATCTGCAACGCCGCGAGCAGCACCAAAACCGAAAGCGTGATGCTGACCGCCAGCAGCAGATCCAGCAGAAATGCCGGTACCGGCACGATCATCACGAACACAATGCCCACCGCGGCGATGGGCAGCAGCCAATCGCTGCGCAGATTTGGAACAGGTGAAGCCGATTTGGCGATGGCTGGCATGCTTGCTCGTTAACGCGGAGGCGCTCCAGTTCCAGCGCCGGCAACGCCTGCCGGGGCGGCCGCGGACGCCGCCGCGGCCCTGCGCCGTTCCTGCTCCGCGCGCAGATTTGCCTGCGCGCGATAGAGGAACGCTAGCACCTCGGCCACAGCGGTATAGAGTTTCGCGGGAATGGTGTCTCCGACTTCCACCGTGCGATACAGCGCCTGCGCCAGCGCCACATTTTCCATGATGGGAATCTCGTACCAGCGCGCTTCACGCTTGATTTTTTGCGCGAGCAGTCCGCGGCCCTTCGCCACCACCACCGGCGCGCCCATTTTTTCCGGGATGTATTCCAGCGCTACGGCGTATTCAGTCGGATTAGTGATCACCACGGTCGCGCGCGCCACGCGCTGCAGCATCTGCTTGCGGCGCATTTCGCGGCGCTTGCGCTTGATACGCGATTTTGTTTGCGGATTTCCCTCCGCGTCCTTCCCTTCCTCGCGCACTTCTTGTTTGGACATGCGCAGCGATCGCTCGTAATTTATTTTTTGCAGCGCGTAATCCACACCGGACCAGGTGAGCAGCACCATCCCACCCTTCCAGGAAAATTCGTAGAGCAGCGCAAAAAGCCACGCCATCCCGCTGGGCAATCCACGCTGCGAGGAGTGCATAATCTGGTACCACTCGCGCAGCAGGATCGACGAACCGAGATACGCCAGAAAGGACAGCGGAATTAGCGATTTCAGCAGCGGACTCAAGCCGCCGAAGGAAAAAATCCGCGAGACGTTATTCACCGGATTAAAACGCGAGAAACTCAGTTCCATCGCTTTCGGCGAAAACACGAAGCCGCTTTGCGCCACCATGCCGAACAACGAAATCCCCCAGGCTGCTGCCATGGCTGGTGCGGCCCAGCGAATCACCCCCCACGCGGTCCAATTCAGCAGCGGCGTCACGATGCGCATGTCCGAGCGGCTGGACGCCGCCAGAAGGTGGCGCAGTAAATCGCGCCACACCGGCACCCAGCCGCTTTGTCCCCAGCGCAAAAGACTCGCCACAGCCAATAGCGCGAGCGCCGACGGCAAATCGCGGCTGCGCACCACCTGGCCGCGCTCACGCGCCTGCTCCCGCCTTTTAGGGCTTCCTGGCTGGCTTTTGTCTTCGTCGGCCATGGTAAATTTCCCTTAGCGCGCCACCGTCAGCAAATGTTCCAGCGTTGTCAAAGCCTGATAAAAATAGTGGCCCAGCAAGCGCGGCCAGAAACCAACCACGCCGTACAGCACCGCCAGACCCAGCAAAACCTTCAGCGAGATCCCGAACAGCAGCGCGGGAAACTGTGGCGCAGCCTTGCTCAGAAATCCCAGCGTGAAATCCGCCAGCAGCGTCGCCAGCAACACCGGAAATGCGAATTCCGCGCCCACCAGCCACATCGCGGCCGCCGCTTTCAGCACTGCCTCCACCGGCAGATGCATGCTCACCAGGCTTCCCGGCGGAATCATTTCAAGACTCATCGCCGTCGCGCGCAGTAGCCAGCGGTGCACACCGAGCTGCATGAAAATCAGCAGCGTCGCCAGGGTGTGCAGCGTAGAAAGCACTGTAACTTCCACCAGCGAATTCGGGTCAATCACGTTCGCCAGCGAAAAGCCGAACTGGAAGCTGATCACCTGCCCCGCGATCTCCATCCCGTCGAACACGAACTGTGTGGTGATCCCCATCAGCAAACCGATCATCGCTTCACCCAGCGCCATCAGCACCCAGCCCGCTACGCCAGTCGTTACCGGCGCGGGCGCCGCTGCATACAGCGGCAAGAGCAGCGCCGTAAATCCCAGCGCGAGCGCGGCCTTTGCCGTGTTTGGCGCGGCGGAATTGCCGAAGAACGGTGCGAACGTCATCAATCCGCCGATGCGCAGCGCCAGCAGCAGCGCGTGACTTACAAATGCTTCCATGCTGTTTTCCTTGGCGCGTCATCTGCGTTTCATGCGCGCGTTACTGCGCAAACTGGCGAAAATTGCCGAAGAGCGCGATGGTGAACGCCACCAACTTGTGGGTCATCCAAGGCATCAGCCAGAAAGCGAATGTCGCCACAGCGACCAGGCGCGGCACGGTCGAAAGCGTCATGTCCTGCATGGACGTAAGCACCTGCACGAAGCTGATCAGGGCGCTCATAATCATGGCCGCGGCCAAAATCGGGGCGCTCACTAGAAAGGCCATTTCCAGCGTGCGTCGCGTCAAATCCACTGCTTCCTTCATACCCATGCGCGGGCTCCCATTTTTCCTGTGAAGCTAATAAAAACTTTTCAGCAGCGAGCCCACCACCAGATTCCAGCCGTCGGCGACGACGAACAACAAGATCTTCAGCGGCGTCGAAATAATAACCGGCGGCAACTGCATCATGCCCACCGAGGTGGTGACGGCCGCGACGACCATGTCGACCACCATGAACGGCAGGTACAAGACGGCGCCGATCTGGAAGCCGGCCTTCATCTCCGAAAGGATGTAGGCGGGAATCACCACGCGCATCGGCAGATCCTCCGGCTCGCGCGGCCGCGGAATGTGCGCTAGTTCCGTGAGCAGCGCCAGATCTTTTTCGCGAGTGAATTTCAGCATGAAATCGCGCAACGGGGTCGAAGCGCGCTGCAGCGCATCCATGGGCGCGATTTCGTGGCGCTCCAGAGGAACCACAGCTACCTGCCCGATCTGCGCGGCGACGGGCTGCATCACGAAATACGTCAGGAACAGTCCCAGGCCCAGCAGCGTCTGATTGCTCGGCGCGGTCTGCGTACCGAGGGCCTGCCGCAAAAAATGGAACACGATGATGATGCGCACGAACGGCGTCATCGAAAGCAGCAGCGCCGGCAAAATTGTCAGTAGCGTCAACACCAGCACGATCGTCCAGGTGGTGGTGTCCGTCGAAGCCGGCAGCTTGAGCGGCAGATTTTGCGCCGCACCGGCGGCAGGACGCGCCTGCACAGCCGCCGGCCACGCCAGCGCGCAGCACAGAGCGAATGTGAACGCGCTCGAGCGCGCCGCGATAACGCCGATATTTATATTGGCCAGCGTGCTGTTGCTCTGCTGTCGCGGCATGCGCAAAATCTATTCCTCCTTTCGCGATTCTTGCCCGTTGGCCGCATCCGCTGGCGCGGCATCCGCAAGTCGCGCGAGCATGGCGATTGAAGTGTTCGTGCAGCCGAGTAAAAATTGCTGGTCCTGATACTGCACCACGGCGAGCAGGCCGCGATTCCCGAGCGACACGGTTTCGCGCAACTGCAACTTGCGCGGCGGACGGTTCCACGGCCTCAGCTTGTAAAGAAGCCGCCAGGGCCAAAATCCCCCGCGCCAGAAATTACTGCCCGCAGTTGCTGTCAGGTCATCGAATTTCATCGCGGACCTCGCCGGCCATTTCAAGCCAGCTCCACAACGCGCAGCGCCAGATGATCGCCCGACACCTGAAATTCACCCCAGGCGATCAGCCGCCCGCTGACGGTGATCGGCACCTGCACACCGGATAACTGCGTGGAAGCCAGCACCGAACCTTTTTGGAGCTGAAATAATTCGCGCACGGTTAATTTCGCAATGGGCACGTCCACCGTCACTGTCGTTGAGACCTGCAGCAGCTCGCCCCAACTGTCGGCCGGCTCGCCCGCCGCGGCCGCTGCTGGTGCGGGCATCACCGCAATGGGGTTCGCCGCCATGGCTCAGTGCTGCACCAGAAATTCCGTGAAATACACTTCCTCGCATTGAATCTCCGGAGCACGTTCGCGAATCGTATTGAGCAAGTCGTCTTTTAATTTCGCTTTGCCTGCCACGGTCAGCAGTTCTTCCACCGAACACGAACCCAGCACGCTCAAAATGCTGTCGCGCACGCGCGCAACAGCAGCCGACTTCGGCTCCCCTTCTTGCAACGCGGCGCCCAGGCCCAGATCAATTCCCACACGGAGATAGCCGTTGCCCGATGCGCCACTGAGGTTGACGACGAAGCCCTCCAGATGCAGCACTGCTTTGACTTCGCCCGTAGCACTCAACGCATCAGAAGGTTGTGCCGAATTGGAGCGAAGCCACAACCATCCGGCCACCGCCAGCGCCACGATCGCAACGAAACTCAACACCGTCATCGCCACGCCGCCGCCGGACTCTTTTCGCGCGCGTGTTCCGAACGTGTTTTCGTTGGTCATGCGTGTGAATGAATCACTGCAATTGAGGAGCCGAAGAGGAAGAGGATCAGCGCGTCGCGGCATTTCACGCGGCCTCGCGAACGAATTGAATTAACGCTCCTTGCGCCGCTCAACGCAGCGTGCCCGGCCGCGGCACTCCGCAAAACGCTGCGCGCCGGTCGCCGTCGCCGCGCAGGATTTGAGAACTCTCATGAGGAACGTCTCGCGAATGGCCGCCGCCCCCGCACGCCGCTGGCGCACGGGGACGGGCAAATCATTCGCAAGCTTCTGCGTGCCGTGAATTTACTGGATCAGATTGATGGTGTCCTGAACCACCGTATCCAGCGTGGTCACCACCTTCGCATTCGCCTGATACCCGCTTTCGGCCACGATCAGGTTGGCGAACTGCGTCGAGATGTCCACGTTTGATTCTTCCAGCGCTCCGCCCGATAGTGTTCCGCGGCCGCCGGATCCGGCCACGCCTATGTTGGCAGCGCCGGAAGCAAGCGTCGGTGCGAATTCGTTCGAGCCGATGCGTGATAGGCCCTCCTGGTTCGGAAAACTGGCCAAGAGAATCTGTCCGAGCGCTTGGGTTTGTCCATTGCTGAAGGAGCCGTCGATGGTGCCGTCGGCGCCGATCGAGTAGCTGACCAGCGAGCCGCTGGCGTAGCCGTCCTGTTGCGTGTTCGATGCCGAAGACGCCGCAGCGTCCTGCGTGATAATTCCTGCGCCGCCCGGGCCTGGGGCATAGAGATTCCAGTTAAACGTCAGCGTGTTGGCGCCGTCCGCCAGGCCGGCAATCGGTATGGCGGCGACGTCGGCAGCAGGAGTCAGCAATTGCCCCGTGCCGCTGAAGGTCATCGTCCCGGCTTTGACCACGACGGGAGGTGCGCCCGCTACTCCGCCTACATCCGCAGCAGGAATGGTGATCGAATAGTTCCATTCCAACGGTGCCGTATTCGTGAAGTTGTAAGTCAGCACGTGTGCCGCGCCCAGCGAGTCGTAGACGGTCAGCGCGGTGCTGAAAGCTCCGCCTACGGGCGTGCCGGAATCCAGGTTCATAGTGATCGCCGCGTTGGCCGTTGCCACCGGCGGACTGATTGCGCCAGTTGCGAGCACGAGCGGCCCCGGCGATCCGCTGGGATCGACGACGCCGTTCACCGCCGGAAAACCCAATACCTGGCTGCCATCGGAAGCCACCAACGTTCCGTCAGCCAGCGTGGAAAGGTTCCCGGCGCGGAAATAAACGTCCTGGCCCTGATTCAAGCCGACAAAAAATCCGGTCCCTTCGATGGCCACGTCGGTGGCGACACCGGTGGACTGGATGTTTCCTTCCGTGAAGTCCGCGGGTATCGAGCCGATTTTAGTGCCCACTCCCACCTGAATCGAGTTTCCGTCTCCGCTGGTTCCCAGTTGTTGATAGAAGAGATCCTGGAACGATGCGGTGGCGCCCTTATAAGCAGTCGTATTCAGGTTCGCCAGATTGTTGGAAATCACTTCCAAATCCTGTGAATTTGCTTGCAATCCCGAAAGTGAAGTTGCGAATGATCCCATCGGACTCCTCCTGGAATTATAAATATCTGCTGGCCGCTGCACCGGCGGACGCTGCCGTAGCCAGCGACTGGTTTAACGGCATAGCCTGATTCGGCTGCACTGATTGGTTTGATTGGATCGATTGCGTGGCACCGCTCGTGCTCGGCGCCGCCACTCCCGTGAGCGTCTGATTGATATCGATCAATTGCTCCAGCTGGTTGAACTCCACCAATTGCGTCACGAACGTGGTCGGATCGATCGGATTCAGCGGGTCTTGTGCCTGCAGCTGCGCCGCCAGTAAGGTGATGAAATCGTTTCCGGTCAGTTGATTGTCAGGGCCGGAACTGGAGCTTGACGACGAACTGGAAGATGAGGATGTGGCTGCCGTGTTGTAACTGCTAGGCGCCGCCGCACTGCTCGGCGTCGCGAGATACGACGACATACTGGCTTGTTGCGGCGTGATCGGATCCAGTACGCTGATGGGAAGCATCTGTCATTCTCCTTGTGCAATCTCGCCCTTACACGTGCACGCTGATTCGTCCACCGTCGTCGCTCCAGGCATGGGCCATCGCTGAAGCGCTCGTGATTGCCCGCAAGTCCTCTGCGCTGCCCGCGGTTGCTCCCAATTCCGCGGCGATCGGCGCGTAGGCTGCCCGCGGCGCAAACGGATTCTGACTTTGCGCGGGTGCATCTTGCTGGCCGCTGGAACCTGCGCGGCCCCCGACCGAATTGTTGAGCACCGAAATTTGCTCGACGTGAAAATTCTTTTCCGCCAACGCGTGCTGCAAGGCCGGGAGTTCGTTCGATAGCAGCGCTTGCACGTCGGCGCGCTGCACGCCGATGGTCGCTGTCAACGCGCTCTGATGCATCGTCGCGCGCAAGTCCACCGCGCCCAGCAGATCGGTTTCCATGGCAACGTGCATTTCCGACCCGCCCACGCGCTGATAGAGTTCGCTCGCCTTGGCCACATCGTTCAGCGATTGCGGCAGCGCCGGCGGCAAAGGCGACGGCAGCGGTGGCCCCGGTCGCGGTGTGCTCGCGCCCGCTCCGCCGGTCGGTGGCGGCGTCGGCGTGGTTGGCGCGTTCGTAGCTAGCTGCGAAGCATCCGGCACAATCCGCAGTGATGCATCTGTCGCCGGCCCCGGGAGTCCCGCGGTTTTCACCACGGTGCTGGGTGAGCTACTCGCGCTCAGCGCAACCATCTCGCTGGCATTTCCTGACGGAATCGGTGCGATGCCCGCCGCAGCATCGCCGTATTGCTGCAGCAAATCCTGGGCGCTGGAATTGAACGACGGGTTCTGCGGGTTTTGCCCTGCCGCGTTTTCGCCACCACCGTTGGCCGGGTTTGCAGGGCCAATCGCCTTCGTGGGCGCCGCGCTGATTTCCGCTTGCAGGTTTGCATCAATCGCCTGCACCAGCTTGTCATGCGCATCCGAGATCGCTTTTTGCAGGCTAAAATTCGCAGCCGCGCCATTCGCTGGTAGAGATGTTTCCGCGGCGCTCGATTGAGCGGTCTCGTGATTGTGCGCACCACTCTGAACCGATGGTGCTTCGTTTGTCGCAGGGAGCTGAGCAGGCAAGACTGTTTGCAGAGGCACGAGTTTGGGAGCCAGTTCCGGGGTCGTTGCGGGTTTGTCAGTTGACGCCGCCGCAGAAGTCGAGGTGGAAGTTTCGGAATGGCGTTGCGCAGGATCCTGCAGCCAACTACCAGATTGCGACGCTACTGACGGCGCTGGATCCATTGGCGCACGATTCCCTGCCGCGGCAATCGCTACTGCGGACAAAATTGTCGCTACAATTTCCGGCCTTGCTGCCAACGGCGCGTTCTGCTCCGCATTTATCATCGGCTGGGCAGCGCTGGAATCTCCGGCGGCATTTACGGGGTTGTTCACGTCACCACTGATAGAACCAATCTGCGAGGTTTCTGTTTGCGCCGTGCTGAGGTCATCCGTTCCAACTGTTGTAGCGGGCGGCTCGGCGCTCGCGATTTCGCTTTCAGTTGCATCCACCAGTTGCACGTCCGGCGCCGCCACTGGCATTGGCGTTGGCGTTGCCATTCGTGTTGGTGTTGGCTTTGCCGCTGGCTCTGGCGCCGTAGCAGCCTCAGTCGCTTCCGCCGCAACCGCCGCATTCGCGACAGGGGTTGATCCCGATTCTGCGGACTTTAAATTCGGCGATGCGGACGTTGCCGTCAGAACTGGGGGAGGTATGGGTGTCGAAGCGCCTGCCGTCAGCGCAGATGAAATGAGAACAGGAACCGCCGCAGGCACGTTGACACGCGCTGGAGCAGCTGGCGCCTGCGGATTCGCCTGCGAATTCGTTTGCGTGGTCTGCGTTTTCTGCGAATGAGTCGAATTCGTCTGCGCAGTCGGCACGCTCTTGCCTGGCGTTTCACCCTGCGTAGTTCGCGGCGTGTTTGCAGTGGAATTCAGTACAGAAGAAAAATCCGCAGGGCGTTGTGAGCCGGCCGCCTGCACGCCGGAACTCGCCGCGCTCGCGGAGTTTGCTCCGACCGGTGTTGCGTCCGAAATGGGTGCGAGGCCTGTCATCGACGGTCCTACTGCCATCGAGGAGATTGCACACGCACCACCAAAGTGTTCGTGGTGTCATAGCGTTCTATTGAATCCGCATGACCGTTTCCATTCAATGCGTTAGCGACTCCGCGCACGGCACAGTTCCATGACCGTACATCCCGCCGCGCGCGCCAACGGCAACCTTTGCCCCACCGCGCGGCAAGGTTATTCTGGTTTGTGCCCGCTCCCAGCCGCGAGATGCAGCAAGAACGACTCGTCCACCTGCTGCTGTTCGCGCCGCGCCTGCTCGCGGCGATAATCGTCCCATTTCCTCTGGCGCAGGTTCTCCAGAATCTCGCGCTTCTGCCGCGCGGCTTGGTACGCTTGTCGCTGCGCCTCCTGCTTCTTTTCCAGCTCGGCGAGCCGCGCTGCCATGGCGCGTTTGCGCTGCACGCGCACGCCTTCGCTGGAAACTGCGAAATGCAGCTCTCCGGCCAGCACTCCCTTTCCTAATCTTCCTTGCTGGCTTTGCCGGGCCGCCCGTGTTTCTTCCTCCAGCGCCGCAATTTCCTCGCGTGCTCGCACCACCGCCGCGGCGGCAGCCAGGAAGCGCAGCTTCTCCATCTGCTCGTAGCTGGTGCGCAGTCGCAACACTGCCTGCAACGAAAAATGAAATGGCATGCGCTTAGCCTGGCAGCGCGAGCAGCCTCGCGCGCGCGTCCTCATAAGTGGATCTCTCGCCGCGATGCTGTTGCAAGAACGCGTTCAGCGCCGGGATCACTTCCATCGCCTTGTCCAACACGGGATCGGCGCCCTTCTGGTAAGCGCCCACGCGAATCAAATCCTCCGACGCCGCATAAGCCGCCAGCAATTTCCGCAGGCGCTGAATTTTCAGCAGGTGTGCGGGCGTACAAACCGCCGTGATTAACCGGCTGAGGCTATCCAGCACCGCAATCGGCGGAAAATGATTCTGCGCCGCGAGCCGTCGGTCCAGCACGATGTGGCCGTCCAGCAGCGCGCGCACTGCATCCACCAGCGGATCTTGCTGGTCGTCTCCTTCCATCAACAAGCTGTAGAACGCCGTGATGCTGCCAGCGCCGAAATGCCCGGCGCGCTCCACCAGCTGCGCCAGCAACGAAAATACCGACGGCGTATATCCTTTCGCCGTCGGCGGTTCACCGGCCGCCAGGCCAATTTCGCGCTGCGCCATCGCCACGCGCGTCAGCGAATCCACCACCAGCAGCACATGCCGCTGCCGCGCCGCGAAATATTCGGCCACTGCCGTTGCGGCCAGCGCCGCGCGCAAACGCAGCAGCGGAGACTGGTCGGAAGTCGCCACCACCACAACCGACCGCTTCAATCCTTCCGTTCCCAGCGCATCTTCCAGAAATTCCCGCACCTCGCGGCCGCGCTCGCCCACCAACGCCACCACCGTCAAATCCGCCGCCGTGCCCCGCGCCATCATGCCGATCAGCGTGCTCTTGCCCACACCGCTGCCGCCAAAAATTCCCACACGCTGCCCGCGGCCACAGGTAAGCATCCCGTCAATCGCGCTAATGCCGCAGCCCAGTGGTTCGTGAATCGCCGTGCGCTCCAGCGGCTGCGGCGGCGAGGCGTGAATCGGCCGGAAATCCGGCGCGCGGCAACTGCCGAGTGAATCCAGCGGCGCGCCCGTGCCATCAATCACGCGCCCGATCAATTCATCGCTCACCGCCAGCGACGGGCGCAGCCCGTGCGTCACCACCCGGTCGCCAAATCGAATGCCCCCCGCGCGATCCAGCGGCATGGAAAGCACCGAGCGCCCGCGAAACCCCACCACTTCGCCCGGATGCACTTCCGCATCGGAACTTATAATTTCGCAGCAATCGCCCACCGAACAAATCGGGCCGTCGGATTCCACCAGCGTGCCAATGGATTTCGTAACGCGCCCGGAAGAACTCCACGTGGGAATCTGCGAAAGCCTGCGGAAAAACGGCGCGAGCAGTTCTTCCTTCGCACTCATCGCGGCTCGCTATTCTGCGCTTCCTGCAAAGCTGGCGCTGGTGGCGGCGGTGTTTGTGGCGCTGGCGTCTGCGGCGTTGCCCCCTGCGGCGCGGGTCTCTGCGCCAGCAGGTCGAAAAGGCCTTTCTCGATTTCTTTGAGCTGCATATCCAGATTCAGATCGGTTACGCCCAGCTCAGTTTCCAGCTGGCAGCAATCGTGTTCCAGCGTCGCGTCGCCGGAAAGCTCCGGCATAATCGGCAGGTCTCCTTGCTGCGCAAAATATTCATGCCACGCGGCGATTTGCGAAGGATGCGCGCGCATGCGCACCGTCTGGCAGGCCACCATCTTTTCCAGCGCCACGCGCACCAAGCCGGAAAGCAGCAGCGGGTCCACCTGCGCCTCGCGCCGCAGGATCTTGCGCACCACGGCCAGCGCCAGAGCCACGACTTCCCCCTCCACGGTGTGAAAGTAAGCGTCCCTCGCTTGCGCAAAATCGCGCAGACCGCCGGCAATCCCTTCTCGCAACTGCAAATTAGCGGTCGAAAATTCCGCTTCGCGCCGCGCCAGGCCCTCCTGCACGCCTTCCTCCCAGCAAAGCTTTTCGGACGCTTTGCGCTGCTGTTCCGTGGACAAAGCAGGCATGGCGCCCGCTGTGGCGCTGGGCCCTCCCGCCGCGCTTGCGGCGGCGTTCTCGGCTGCATTTTCCACGGGTTGCGCCGCTGCCCATCCCGGCGCAGCACGATACGTCAGTGGCACAACATGCGCAGCTTCGCTTGGCACCGTTTCGCTCATCAGACGATCATGGCCTGCTCTGCCTCGTTGTTCAGGACCAGCTTGCCCTGCGTTTCCAGCGCGCGCGCCGCCTGCACGATTTCCTGCTGCGCCGCCGTCACCGATTGCCCGCGCACCGGGCCCAGCGCTTCCATGTCTTCCTTCAACATCTCCACCGCGCGCGTCGACATGGTCTTGAAGATGTGATTCTTCAAATCTTCCGGCGCACCCTTCAGCGACATGGCCAAGCTCTTCTTGTCTACCGCCGTAAGTAGTTCGCGGATTCCGGTTTCCGGCACCCCCAGAAGATCTTCAAACGTGAACATGTTGTTGCGAATGGAAAGCGCCAGGCGAGCGTCCTCGGATTCCACCGCCTCCAGAATCGTCTTGCTCACGGTAGACTCGATACGGTTCAGCAATTCCGCGGCGGTTTTCACGCCGCCGTAAGACCGCCGGTTCTGATCGCCCAGCGACGCAATCTTGCGATTCAGCACCAGCGAAATCTTGCCGGCCATCTCCGGAGAAAATTGCTGCATTTCGGCCAGCCGCTTAATGGTTTGCCCGCGAATTTTTTCAGGAAGGAGCACCAGCAGCGAGGCGGCCGCCTTGCCTCCCAGCTGCGCCAGCAACATCGCAATCGTCTGCGGATGCTCGCCCTGCACGAACTTCACCAGCGTCTGCGGGTCGGCCTTCTGCAGCGCCTCGAACGTCTTGGAAACCTCTTCGCGCGCCAGCATCACCTGGTCCAGCAACGCTTTGGCTATTTGTTCGCCGAAAGCCTTGGTCAGCATTTTTCCCGCGATCTCCGGTCCGCCCTCGACCAGAAATTCCTGGGTCATGCTAAGCCGGTTGTATTCGGCCAGTACCTGGTCCGCCGCCGCGGGCGGCACATTTTCAAGCGAAGCGATTTGCTGCGTTAGGCGCGTGAGGTCATCCCCGGAGAGGCTTTTGTAAACTGCGGTAGTGGCTTCCTCGCCTAGCATTACCAGCAGAATCGCGGCTTTCTCCATCCCCGTCAGCGGTCTGGGCGGCGCCGTCATCAGGCTTTCTTCTCCTCATTGATCCATTGGCGAATCAGCAGGCTGGCTTGCGCCGGTTCCTTCTTCACTTTTTCCGTAAGATGTTTTTTCAGCCGTATGACTCTCTCGACGTCCGAGCTACTACGGCCCAGCTCCGCTTGCAGCTGTTCCTGCGACAGAGCGGACAGCTCTTGAGCAGAGAAACCGTCCTGCGCGCCTGCTGCCAAAGCTGCGGCAGGCGCAGCCGCGTGCTGTGCGAACGATTTCATCAGTTGGTCCTTCACCGGGCGCAGCACCAGCATATAAACGATGCCGAACAGCAGCAGCAGCACGACGTAGCGCCCGAGCCAAATCCATTTCTCCGCCACGACGCGAATCCGCTCGATGATCGCCGGCGGAACGATCTTCTCGATGGGGGCGTTCACAAACGAAACGTTTTGCACCGAAAGCACGTCACCGCGCGTAGCGTCGAAGCCGATTGCGGCCTTGGCCAAATCCTCGATCTGCTTCATTTCTTCCGGCGTGCGTTTACGCCGCGTTTCCGTGCTCTTCCCCTTTTCGTCTTTTACTTCCACAAAGTCGTCCACCAGCACTGCGGCCGCGATTTTCTGGATGCGCCCGGCTGGATCCGTGACGTGCCGCAGCGTCTTGCTCACCGCGAACGTGCGGCTCTCGCTGTGTTGACCGTCAGACTCCGACGAAATAGAAATCATCGGATTCGGTGAGCCGGCCGGCGACGACTTCCCCGCAACAGTCGTGGCTTGGCCAGCAGGCGCCTGTCCTGCGGCGGTTGTGCCCGCAGCGGCGCCCGGCGCAGCTGTGGCTGCGGCGGCTACCGCTGCAGGAGTCCCTGGAGCTGGCGTTGCCGGAGCCGCAGTTGCCGCGGCCCCTGCTCCCGGAGATTTCGCGCCTGTGCTAGGAGGCGCGCTGGGTACGTTGCTCGGCGTGCCCGGGACTCCCGCCGCGGGCGACCCTCCAAAGCGCTCCTCCTGCACCTGGTCCGTCAACAAAACCGGATTGGTCGGGTCGTATATCTCCTGCGTGGTGTCGCCGGAACTCTGGTCGTAAGCAAGCGTCACGCTCGCTTTCACGTGGTCCGCCCCGACAACGGGGGTCAGGGTGGCCACCAGTTTTTCCGCGAGGCCCGTTTCCAGTTCCACCGACGCGAACGTGCCGTGCGCCGGATCGTGGCCCTTCGCCACCAGCGGCGTGCGTCCATCCGCGCCAATCAACGTCACATTTTCCGGCGCCAGGTTGTCCACGGCGCTCGCCACCAGATGCGTCACCGCGTTTACTTCATCATCGGAAAGGTTGCCGCCGCGCAGTTTCATCACCACCGCGGCTTTGGCCACGCGCTCGCGGTCGCTGAAGAGCGATTCGTGCGGCAGCACCAGATGCACCCGCACCGATTCCACATTACCCAGCGTTTGGATGGTGCGCTCCAGTTCCCCTTCGAGAGCCCTTTGATAATTCACTTGCTCGGCGAAATCGCTTCCCGCCCAGTTCGGTTTGTCGAACAGCTCGAAGCCCAGCCGCCCGGTCTGCGGCATCCCTTCGGCCGCCAAATCCAGCCGCGTTTTGTCGAGCTGATCCGCGGGAACGCTGACGCTGGTGCCGTCCGTAGAAACTTCGTAGGGAATATTTTTCGCGGCGAGGCGCTGCACCACCGCCTGCGCGTCCGGTCCTGCCAGGCCGGAATAAAGCGTCTTGAAGTCCGCTTTCTCGGTCAGCTTCACAAACGTTCCCAGCACCACCGCCACCAGCACGGCGCCAACGCCAAGCAGCATTTTCTGATTGAGGGTAAGCGCGCGTAAAAATTCGCCGGCCTGTTTTAGGAATTTCTCCACGGCTGAATGGTTCCCCCGGTCTTTGTGTCATGCGCGATCACTTCAATAAAGACTGCCGCCCCACTGCTCCGCATAAGTCGCGGGAGCGCGGCTTGCAAAGCGCTGCGCGCAGGTTCAGAACTGCATCTGTGAAATCGTCTGGTAAGCCTGAATGATTTTGTTGCGCACCTGCATCATCAGCTGGAAGGACAAGTCCGCTTTCTCCACCGCAATCATCGCCGTGTGCAGGTCCTGCCCGTTGCCCTGCAACATTTCGCGCACTTTGGTTTGCGCGTCGCCCGAGGCGTCGTTCACCTGGTTCATCACGCCATCGAGCGTCTGGAAAAATTCGTTCTGTTCTCCGCCGCTGGCTGCGGCGGCGCTGCTGGGTTGCGTACTCGGTGTGGCGGACGCAATTCCCGCGATCGGATTCGCCATCAATCATCTCCTCTACAACTTGCTGCTTGCGTGAGCGATGAGTCGCTTTGTTCCGCGCGCCTCAGCTCAGCAGTTCCAGCGCGGACGTGATCATGTTCTTGGTGGCCTGCACCGCGGAAATGTTCGCCTGATACGCGCGCGCCGCGCCCATCAGGTTGACTTCCTCCTCCACCGGATTGATAGCGGGCGAAGAGACATAACCATCCGCGTCGGCGTCGGGATGCCCGGGATCGAAACGGCGAATCGGCGGCGTGGGATCGTTGAGGACGCTGTCCACTTGCACGCCGCGCGCGCTGAAATCCACCATCGTCGCCAGTTGCTGCCCGAACGGCAGCCCAAACGGCCGTTCCGCCGCGAACACCACGTGCTTCCGCGTGTACGGCCCGCCGTCGGGCGTGCGCGTGGTTTCCGCATTCGCCAAATTGCTCGCGACGACTTCCGCGCGCTCGCGCTCGGCGAGCAGTGCTGTTCCGCTGATCGTGAGAAGTCCGAATAGGTTCATGGCTAGCTCTCCGCGCCATCGTTGATGGCGCCGTGAATGGTGCGAAATTCCGCGCGGATCAGTTCGATTGCCGTCTTGTACTGCAACTGCGTTTGCGCCAGCAGCAGGCCTTCGCGGTCCAGGCTCACATTGTTGCCGTCCGGACGAACCATCAGTCCTTGCACGGCGCGCGCGAATGGCCGCAACGGTTCCCTGTACTCGACGAGGCTGGCATAAGCCAGCTCGCCTTGAAACGCCACATCGCGCGTTTGATAGCCCGGCGTATCGATGTTTGCCACATTCGCTGCCAGCAGCGTCTGGCGATAGGTAGTGAGATCCAGATAGCGTTCGAGAAATGGGACGTTTGGCGTATCAATCAGGCTGTAACTCATGCGTACCTCCTTGGCGGCAATCCGTATTCGCGAATTTTGTTGCGCATGGTGCGGGCACAAATTCCCAGTGCCAGCGCGGCGCGTGTGCGATTGCCGCCGTGCGCCTCCAGAGTCGATTCCAGTAGGCGCCGCTCCATGTCGCGCAGCGATTGCCCCGGTGCGGCGCTAGCCGCTGGCTGGCCGCAGGCTGGCAGGCACACAGCAGGTTGTGTTGCAACTGCTGCCTCTGCGCTGTCCGATTCGTCGAGAAGCTCCGGGCCGATGGTCTGATCGCTGTGCAGCGCGACCGTGCGGCGGCAGAAATTTTCGAGCTCGCGGATGTTTCCCGGCCACTGCTGTTCCTGCAAGCGCGCAATCAGTTCACTGGAAAATCTTGGCGCGGCTCGGTCTCCTGACGGAGCGTACTTGGCCAGGAAATGCGCAATGAGCATGGGGATATCCTCGCGGCGCTCGCGCAAAGGAGGAAGGGTCAGCGGCACTACATTCAACCGGTAATACAAGTCGGAGCGGAATTTACCTGTCACCGCCAGTTTCCCCAGTGGCTGATTGGTTGTCGCTATGACGCGCACGTCCACGCTCACCGGTCGTGTATCGCCCAGGCGGTCCACTTCGCGTTCCTGCAACACGCGCAATAGCTTCGGTTGCAACGGCAGCGGCAACTCGCCAATTTCGTCCAGCAGCAGCGTGCCGGAATGCGCCAGCTCGAATTTCCCCGGCTTGGCCCCGGTTGCTCCCGTGAACGCTCCGCGCACGTGGCCGAACAATTCGCTTTCGAGCAATGTGTCCGGAAACGCGGCGCAGTTCACGGCCACGAACGGGCGATGCCGGCGATCGCTTGCCTCATGAATCAACCGCGCCAGCGATTCCTTCCCGGTGCCGCTTTCGGCTGCGATCAGGACGTCCATCTCGGTCCGTGCGACCTGCCGCGCTCGCTTCAACAACTCCTTGAGAACAGTTGAATCACCGATAATGTCCTGGGCGCGTGTGCTGCACACTCGCGATGTGGCGCGCGCCAGCACGCGCTCTGCGACTTCCTTCAGCTGGCTGAAGCAGACCGGCTTCACCAGATAATCGCTCGCGCCCTCGCGAATCGCGCTCACCGCGTCCGGTACCGAGCCGAACGCCGTGAGAAAAATCACGCCTACCTGCGGAGCCAGCTCGCGCAAGCCGCGCATCACGCGCAAGCCGTCGCCGTCCGGCATGCGCATGTCCGTCACTACCAGCGGGCAAGGCTCGCGGCGGAATTTTTCCAGCGCGTCACGCACCCCGTATGCGGTAATCACGTCCCAACCGTCACGCACGAAATGCGCTTCCAGAGCCGCGCGCATCGGCGCTTCGTCGTCCACCACCAGAACTTGTTGGTTCATGCGCCTCGTCCTCCGCACGGCAGAATTAATGAAAACGTGGTGCCCTTGCCCATTTCGCTCGACGCGCGAATCGCGCCACCATGCTGCTCCATCACCGTGCGGCAAACTGCCAGGCCCAGCCCGGGATTTCCCGCATGCGTCGTGAATCCTGGCTCGTACATTTCCTGCAAATGTTCGGGCGCGATGCCGCGGCCGTTGTCCGCGAAATCGATCTGCACGTTGCTGAAGGTGTCCAGATCCGCCCACCGTAAATGCACTGCCAGTGTGCCGCCCAGCGCCATCGCGCGGAAAGCGTTCAGCGACAAATTGAAGAACACTTGTTGCAGGCGATGCGCATCCGCGGGGGCTTCCAATTCGCCCAGCGCATTCTGCAAATCGATCCGCAAACCCGCCTGCCGCGCCAGCGGCCGCAGGAACTCCACCGATTCGCGCATCAGCCGGCCCAGATTTACAGCAGCCAGTTGCGGCGCCGGCGCGCTGTGGAATTGCAGGACGTTGTTTACCGTCGCCGAAAGCGAGCGCAGTCCCGCCTGGATGTGATCGGTCCAGCGCCGCAGATCCGGCTGCGTCGCCGTGGCATCGGCCAATAGCCCGGCAAAAAGTTCCAAACTGCCCAGCGGATTGCGAATCTCATGCGCGAGCAGCGTGGCCATCTCCGCCAAGGACTCCTTGCGCCGCGCCGTCTCGCGCTCCGCCGCGCGCCGCCGCTCTTCGGTCACGTCACGCAAAATAAATACCGATTCGCTCGCCGCTCCCGCGCGCGAACCTTCGCCCAGCACCGCGCAGGCCAGACCTATCGTGCGCATGCCCTGCTGCGTCAGAATCTGACGCTCTTGCTCTGCGGCGCCCTCCATGCGAGAAGCTTCCAGCAGACCATTCATTGCTTCCGGCACAAGCTCGAGGTAATTGTCGGCGCCATTCGACGTGCTGCCTGCATCGCTTAATGACGGCGCGCACCGCGCTTCCCCGTCTCCAGCCAGCAAGCGCCGCGCTTCTGGATTCATCATCCTGGGCTGGCCCTGCTGATCCACCACCAGCACCCCGCACGGCAAGTTTTCCAAAATGCGCGTCAAGTAACGCCGCATCCCGGCATTTTCTTCCAGGCTCGTTGCCAAATCGGAATTGGTGCGTTCCAGCGCAAAGCGCAGGCGCAAGACTTCGGCGTGCAATTGCCCGTAGGATTTTTCGAGCGACTCCGCTGCTCCCGCAAAACTCTGAAACGCCCTCTCCAGCGTGCGCTTCGTTGCGCTCGCCGCAGGACGCAGCCGCGGCGGCTCTTTCTTATGCTCGGTATTCTTTAACGCTCGTGACGTGGCAGGCATGGCAAGAAGTACCATGCACGGCAGGTGCCACGCGGCGGAAAATGCCCTAAGAATTCTCTGAGGTCAGTTTGTTTCCGAGCCGAGCGACAAATATTCCGCCCCAATCTGCTCGTTTGCTTCCGCCAGCACGAATGCGCGCTCCACTCCGTGCTGCAGTTCGCGCACGTTGCCCGGCCAGGCGTGCTGGCGCAGCTGCTGTACTGCCTCGAGAGTGAATCTCTTCTCCCGACATTGCGCCTCGGCGCACAGCAGTCCCAGGAAATGCTGCGCCAAGGGCAAAATGTCCTCCGGGCGCAGCCGCAGCGGCGGCAGATGCAGCGGAAATACGGCCAGCCGGTAATACAAGTCCTCGCGAAACTGCTTCTCCTTCACACGCTGCAGCAAATCCACGTTTGTCGCCGATATCAGCCGCGTATCCACGCGAAACAAGTCCGCGCTTCCCAATCGCTGCACTTCTCCTTCTTGTACGAACCGCAAGAGTTTCGCCTGCATCCCCAGCGGCAGTTCTCCCACTTCGTCCAGCAGTAAGGTGCCGCCCTGCGCCGCGTGTATGCGCCCCAGCCGGGATTGCACTGCCCCGGTAAACGCGCCGCGCGTAAAACCAAACAGTTCAGCCTCCAGCAAACTTTCCGGTATGGCCGCGCAGTTCACCACCACGAAAGGCCCGCGGCTGCGCTTGCCGTACGCATGAATTCCGCGCGCTACCAATTCCTTCCCGGTCCCGGTCGGTCCGGCAATCAGCACCGCCGTGTCGCGCGGCGCTACCAGCCGCGCCAGGCGATAAAGCTGTTGCATGCGCAGGCTGCTGCCGATCATTCCGGGCAGTGGATCGGTACGAATGTGTGGCACCGTCGGCGCACTCGAAGGTTCGACCGCGGGATATTCCTCCGCTCTCGCTCGTTCTCTGAGGGTCACGGGCTCCGCTCTACCAGGCTCGTTCATCCGCTCGCCAGAGATCTCGAATGACAGCTGCTGCGTTCCATCCCCCCGGTCCATGACCACCACTTCCAACTGCGGGTAGCGCTGTTGCATCATGCCCACCAGCTCCGGCACGTCCAGGTCTTCGATCTCCGGATCCAGCAGCACGGTCCCGAACTCCTGCGATTCCAACTTGATCAGCGCGTCCGCCCCCCCGGCCGCTTCCCAAGTCAACGCCACGCATGACGCCAAACAGTTCAGAACTCGCTTGCGGAAATCCGCTCGTGAGCTGGCCACCAGAATCCTCGCTGATCCGGCACTGGTCATTCCTGCGCTGGCTGCTGACATCGTCCTGTTCTCCCTTGTATGCGGCAGAGCCACCTCGCCGCCTAAGGAAATTCTTATCTTCGAGCTATTTCTGCATACCTCATGAATTCTTGTCCATTGCTGCGGCCCACAATGGAACGCACCGAGTCCTCAAATGAAACACCCCGGCCCTTCGCTACGATTGCCGCGCCTGCGCTCCACCGTTTGTAGTTGAGTGCATTTCGTAGCCAATTCCACGCACGGTGTGAATCAACTTGCGCTCCGGCGCGCCATCAATCTTTTTCCGCAAATAATTGATGTATACATCCACCACATTGGTCATCGTGTCGAACGACAGGTTCCACACGTGTTCGATGATCTGCGCGCGTGTCACCTTCTGCCCCGCGTTCCGCATCAGGTATTCCAGCAGCCCGAATTCCTTGGGCGTCAGCTCAATCGCGCGGCCCGCGCGCTTTACCGAGTGCTCCACGCGATTCAACTCCAGATCCTCGATACGCAGCACCGCTTCCGCCGCTCGGCTACCCCTGCGCAGCAAAGCGCGCACGCGCGCCGAAAGCTCTGAAAACGAAAATGGCTTGAGCACCAGATCGTCGGCCCCCAGGTCCAGAATCTGTACGCGTTCCTCCGCGCGGTTCCGGCTGGAAAGCACCAGGATTGGCAGGTCGCGTTGCGTCCTGCGAAAGTGCTGCAAGATCTGCGTGCCCTCATCTCGCGCAACATTTAGATCCAGGATCGCCAGGTCGTAATTGCGTTCCTCGACCCACTGCTTGGCGTCTTCACCGTCGTCCGTCAGGTCCACCGAGTAGTGTTCATGGCCAAAACTGTTCTGCAAAAACGTGGCGAGCGCAGGATCGTTCTCAGCGACTAACAAACGCATAACTGCTCCAGAGGAAGGGGGCAAACCTAAAAAGAAAAGTTAGGAAGGGAAACAAACTCTAATGAACGCGAACGAAGGTGTCAAAGTAAATCGGCGTTGCGCCTAAGATTTTTCCAAGAAGTAAACAAATCGCGGAACTGCGGCAAAAATTGCCGACAAGTGTGCCGATAAGAAACGCCGCAGGCTCGCAATCAGCACACCAGAAACGAAAGACACAGCACTCCCTCAAGGATGCGTCATGTTCTCGGGCCTCACCAACTCGTCGAATTCTTTCTCCGTCAGATATCCGAGCTTTAGCGCCGCTACCTTCAGGCTAGTGTGTTCATGATGAGCGGTATGCGCGATTTCGGCGGCCTTGTCATATCCAATTTTCGGGCTGAGCGCCGTCACCAGCATCAGCGAATTCTTCACATTCTGCTCGATTCGCCCCAGATCCAGCTCCATGCCCAGAACACAATGGTCCACAAAGGAACGGCAGGCGTCCGCCAGCAAGCGGACCGAGTTCAAAAAGTTATGAATCATTACGGGTTTGAAAACATTTAACTGAAAATTCCCCTGCGACCCGGCAAACCCGATCGCAGCATCGTTCCCAAACACTTGCACGGCCACCATGGTCATTGCTTCAGACTGCGTCGGGTTTACTTTTCCCGGCATGATTGAAGATCCCGGCTCGTTTTCCGGCAGAATCAATTCGCCGAAGCCGGCGCGCGGGCCGGAAGCCAGCCAGCGCACGTCGTTCGCGATTTTCATCAGCGATGCCGCCAGTGTTTTCAATGCCCCACTGGCGAAAACGATCTCGTCATGCGCCGACAGCGCGGCAAATTTATTGGGATGCGACGCGAACGGCAAACCCGTCAATTCGGAAATCTTCCGCGCCGCGCGTTCTGCAAATTCCGGATGCGCGTTCAACCCCGTGCCCACCGCCGTGCCACCGATCGCCAGGTCATACAGTCCCGGTAGAACCATCTGCAGCCGCTCGATATCTCGATCCAGCTGGCTCACCCAGCCGGACATTTCCTGCCCCACCGTCAGCGGTGTCGCATCCATTAAATGCGTGCGTCCAATCTTCACCACGTCGGCGAACGCGCCGGCCTTAGTGGCCAGCGCATCGCGCAACTTCTCCACGGCAGGGATCAAAGCTTCTGCCACGCGCGACGCCGCTGCGATGTGCATCGCGGTGGGGAAAGTATCGTTCGAGGACTGCGACATATTCACATCATCATTCGGATGAATTGGCTTCTTGCTGCCCAGCACGCCACCGGCAATCTCAATCGCGCGATTGGAAATCACTTCGTTCGCGTTCATGTTCGTCTGCGTGCCGCTGCCGGTCTGCCAGATGTGCAATGGAAAGTGCTCGTCGAGCTTTCCAGCGATCACTTCGTCCGCCGCCTGCACGATCAATTTCGCTTTCTCCGCCGAAAGTTTTCCCAAATCCTTATTCACCAGCGCTGCCGCCTTCTTCAGCACACCGAATGCGCGAATCAATTCCGGCGGCATGGTCTCCCGGCCAATATCAAAATGAATCAGAGAACGCGCCGTCTGCGCGCCGTAGTAACGGTCGCAGGGAACCTCAATCTTCCCCATGCTGTCCGATTCGGTGCGTGTCTGCGCTTTCACTGCGGGCGACGCTTTGGCGTCCACGTTCCCTCCCCCGAAAACCACGCAGCCGCCAATCCGGCCGCCGCGATGTGCTCTATAGATGTCTGCGGACATAAGGATACTGCGGAAACCGTCGCCATGCAGCCGTCAGTTCCGCTAAAGGCTGTCAACTGCGCAAGCCTCCGCGCCTTCGCGAGAAGCCTTCACTCCAGCCAAGTCGCCGCACCGGAATGGCGTTATCCACAAGGACCCCCGGTCAGCTGTACCCCTCTTGCACTATCGGACAGGCATGTTTTCGGAAACCTTCGCGCTACGATCTCGTCTGGCGCGCTTGAAAACAGACTAAAATACTGAATGCGCATGAGGGCTTAGTTCCCGCTATTGCGTGGTAGCTCGGCTTCATTCTTGGGGGACGCGGTTCATTCGATGGCATCGCTTTTCAAGTCGATCTTTCACAGCGGCAAGACGGCGGTTCTAAATCCTCCGCCCGACGCGTCTGCGAGCCTCAATCTCGCGCCGCCGAAATCTTCCGACGGCACCGCCGCTACCCCAGCCACTGAGCCTGTAGCCCCAGCCGTCAACGAAGCCGCCGTCCTGCAGGATTTCCTGATCAAGAATTTTCTGCTCGACGAACCGACCGCGGAAACCATGCCTGCGGAGGCCGCCCTTTCTTACGCGCATATTTCCGACCCGCTTCCCGAGTTCAGTTCGAACGCCGATGCAAGTCTGGAAGTGAAAGACGCCGTCGACCAGGACTCCGAAGCAGAACTCAGCGCGGAAGCCATCGCAGAAGTCCACACGGACGCTGACCCGGACGCCACGCCGACCGCGAACCCCGAAGCCCGTCCGATCGAGCTTACGCTGACCGAGCCCCAGAAAGACGTCGTGCCAGGCGCAGAATTCATGGCCGCGGAACTCTTGCCCACCGACACGGCGCCTGACGCCGTGCCCGACGCACCCAAAATCGATTCCGCCGAGTGGGCGCTCGAAGAAGCCCTCGCCAACCACAAAGAGTGGCTCGATTCTCACGCCGCTACCGACGGCAAAGCCGATCTGCAAAACGCGCAGCTCCAGGATCGCGAACTGATCGGCGTCAACTTGCGTTATGCGGATTTGCAAGACGCGAATTTGAAGGCAGCCGACCTGCTGCTCGCTGATCTGCGCGACGCTTGCCTGGTTCGCGCGAATCTCGCGGAGGCGTGCCTTGTCGGCGTGAATCTGGAAGGTGCGAACCTTGAAGGCGCGTCTCTCGAATCCGCCATGGGATTGCTGCCCCGCCAACTGGCCGGAGCGAATCTCCACGAAGCGTCCCTGCCCGGCACAATCTTGGAGTTTAATGCGCTCGCGGAATTTCAACGCACATCCGCCACCGCGGCGCGCTTGTTCGTCACCACCTTCGCCGTCAGCCTGCTCTCCTGTCTGACGATCTGGAAGACAAAAGACGTCCAGCTGATCACCGATTCCGCCATCATCCCGTATCTGCATTCCGCCGCTGCTGCTGCCGCCGCGCCCACCGACGAAATCTATTTGATCGCTCCGGCGGCGCTGCTGGCCATGTATCTCTGGTTTCTGTACAACCTGCAGCGCGTGTGGGACACCGTCCTCGAACTCCCCGCGGTATTTCCAGACGGCCGCGTGCTCGGGCAAAAAGGCCCCCGCATCATCACCGGCCTGCTGCGCATGCATTTCCGCTGGATGAATCCCGACGCTCCTTCGACGCGCATGATCGAAAAAAGCCTCTCGGTGCTCCTCGCCTATTGGACCGTGCCGCTCGTTCTGGTTTTTTTCTGGGCGCGTTACCTCACACTGCAGGAAATGCACGGCACGATCTTGCAAGAGGCGCTGATCCTGCTATCTGTCGCGGCGGCGCTTTATTGCACCACCAGCACCGGCCGTCCCGCCGAATCCTGGGTCTTGCAAGGTAAACCCGAAAGTCTCACGATCGCTCGCTTTAAGCGCCTCAAGCCCGCCAGCGTTCTGATCGCTCTTTTCGTCTTGCTCTCTTTCTTCTCGATCGGCACCATCGCCGGTGTTCCGCACGACCAGCAGCGGGCGCCGCAATACGCATCCGCGAGCATTCGCCGCTGGGCGCCAAGCGTTCTCTGGCTGGTGGGTTTCGATCCTTACGCGGAATTGACCGAGGCATCCATCTCGGTTCGCCCGCCGGATTGGACCGGAGCGGACGATCAGATTGTCGCGGTGCGCGGCGCGCATCTGAACGGTACGAATTTCCGTTACGCGCAGGCCTATGGTGTTTTTCTGGCGGGAGCGCATCTGTTCCGCGCCAATTTTCAAGGCGCCTTCATGTCCGAAGCGGATTTTCGCGGCGCGGACTTGGGCCAGGCCAATCTGAAATACGCGGTGCTGGATCGCGCGCAAATGAATCGCGCCAACCTTGACCGGGCCACTCTGGACGGCGCAAACCTCACGCGCGTGGATCTGCGCGGCGCCAATCTTTCCTACTCGTCGCTTGCAGATGCAGTTCTGATTGACGCGCGCCTGGACGGCGTCAGTTTCTACGGCGCCCACGCTGAAAATGCCTCGCTCGTGCGCGGCAATATGGAAAAGGCGGACATGCGCGAGGCTCACCTGGAAGGCGCCAATCTCGATAGCGCGGATCTACAACAAGCTTACCTGTGGTCCAGCAAACTCAGCGGCGCGCATCTGCAGAATGCGCAGCTCGCCACCGCCATATTTATTGACTCCGATTTGCAAGGTGCCGATCTGCGCGGCGCGCATTTCAACGGGACGGTATTGAACGGCGCAAATCTGCAGGACGCCACTCTCGACGGCGCCGACCTGCGCGGCGCGCTTCAGCTCACGCCATACCAGGTCTGCTCCGCGAAATCCCACCGCGGCGCCACCCTCGACGACACGCTGCAAACCCAGGTAGACGCCCAATGTAGCACCCCGCACTAAAGGTATCCGCAGCTCCCCTTTGTCGCATTACGTAGGGGCGCGGCATGCCGTGCCCGCTGCTCCATCTCGCGACTCGATCCGCACGCGATAAATTCACCGGCTCTGAACGCCACAACTTCGCTACAATTGTTCCCGGAGGAATACATGCATCCCTGGCACGACCTCAGCCCTGGCGAACACATTCCGCGCGAATTTCAAGCGGTGATAGAAATTCCCCTAGGTTCCAGCGTCAAATATGAGCTCGATAAAGCCAGCGGGATCATAAAAATGGACCGCGTTCTCTACTCCGCCGTCTACTATCCAGCGAACTATGGATTCATCCCGCAATCGCTCGCAGAAGATCACGACCCGCTCGACGTCCTGGTCCTCTGCCAGGTGCCGGTCACACCCCTGACCATCATGCACGCCCGCACCATCGGCCTGATGTCTATGATTGACTCCGGAACGATTGACCACAAAATCATCGCCGTAGCCACTGCCGATCCCGAATACAATTCCTACCACGAAGCTAGTGAGCTGCCGCCCCACAAACTCGCCATGGTCCGCCGCTTTTTCCAGGACTACAAGCAGCTCGAAGGCAAAGTCGTCGAAGTAGACGAAATCCTCCCCGCCGCCGTCGCCTACCCCGTAATCGAAGCCGCACTCGCCCGCTATGACAAGCAGCGCCGCGCCGGCCACCACAAAAAATAAAACTCTGCGCGCAGTGCGCCATGCCTACGGCCGGTCCGCCGCAATAACATCGCGACCGTGGCAACGGCCACCAATGCAATCACAGCAACAATTTTGTAGCGGCCGCTGCGTCCCGCGCCTTTCGGGACGCAGCGGGCATCCTTCTTTCGCTCTAACCGAGGCCATTGCCACCGCAGGTCGTTTTCCTACTTCCTTCACTTCCTTCACCTCCTTTACCTCCCTAACCTCCTCGCCTTTCGGGGCGATGAAAAAGTGAACTGGCCGACCCTGCCCCATTTCTAGACGTTTGGTCAGTTGTCCCCGGGTTTCGCTTGTCCTCATACTGACAGTGCAGGTTTGGGCGATTACCAAAGCCGTGAATCCTGGGGAATGCCGTGCAACCTCTCTTCCTTGCTGATTCCGCAACGCCCCAAAGGCAGCGTACTGCTCATTGGCGCCGCCAAACCGCGGCCTGCCGCTTCGCGCAACATCCGCGCCAGCGTCATTCTTCGCCGGTACTCAAAACAGATTTCACGCGGCGTCCGGCCACGCCAGCAGTCGCAAATTTCGGAGGCAAAATGACTCGCACCCTTGTGATCTCCTTCGCGCTACTAATAACCGCCGCTGCGGGTCCGTCCGCGAAAGCCGGCGGCACGGTAAATATCAAATGCGCGCCGAATGAAGACCGCGTGTGGGTGTACGAATCCCTGACCGATTTCAACGTTGCCGCCAAGCTCAAGTGCAACGACCCGGTGCAGATTGTCGACCGCGTGAAGGGCTATGTGAAAATCCAAACCGCCGATGGCACCGAAGGATACGTGCTAGACACTTCTTTCCCGAAATCCGCGCTGCCTCCGGCACCCGTGGAGAAACCGAACGACGTGGAATCTGCAGCAGCCGCTTTCGCCGCCCGCCGTGGTACGAGAGCTCCAGACAATTCCGTTGATGCGCCCGCAGCCGCGCTTTCCAGCGCTCCGGTGACAGTCGCAAGCACTACGCCACCCGCGCTTGTAAAACCACTCGCGCCCAGCCAGCCTGCTCCGCAAACGACCGTCACGCTCTCAACCGCTGCCCCGGCTCTTGCTCCTGTTGCAGCTGCACCGCCGCCAGCACCCGTGGCGACCGCGGTGATCGCAAAGAACTCAAACTCTGCTTCCAACACAAATGCGATCGCCGTCGCAGACCACGTCGCACCGACCGCTCCCGCGAAAGTGGAGTACAAGACACCCGCTCCCCCCCCAACACCGCGGCCGATGACAGCAAGCGTGCCTGCAGTCACAGCCTCGCGCGCGGCTACGACCGTCGCAGTCTCCGCGCCCGAGCCCGTCGCAACGGCTCGGACGAAAGCGCCCGCGGTCGTCGCCGTCAGCAATCCCGGTCCCGTCGCGACCGCGTCCAACGTATCCGTTTCCGCTCCGGCACCTGCTGCCAACGATGCCAACAACGCCAGCAGCATGACCATCGAACCGTCCGCAACGCTGCAACCAGTCGCGGATACCACTTCACGCGCACCGCTCAGCGTCACCAGGCCAACTGTGAAGCGGCCCGCGGATCCAGACGGCGACGAAGATTCCGAAGTGGCCGCGCTGAACAACCAAGAGGCCAACTGCACCCAATATTTTTCCGCCTACGGCCTTTCCGCCAATCAATATAAATGGCTCGCGCAGAATCGCCATAAGGCCTTTCCCAGCGTCTGCCCCGCTCCCTCGCCCGCACAAGTGGATTTCGTGGTCATCTTCACCCACGACGTGCCCTTTTATAACGTCACCATGCCCAACGCCGTCCACACCGATATCAATGGCTTTTCCGACTGGACGCCGCTCACGACGGTAGACGATGCCGTGATCTCGGCCTCGGACGCGGACAAGAGCCATCACGAATACGTCTGGGTTTTTCACACCAATCGCGGCGCATTCAACCCCTCGACGTTCTCTTCCCGCCGTCGCCCGCTCTATTCCAAAGCCGAAACCAATATGCTCGGCTCGCGCGGCGGTTTTCGTACCGTGATGGATGCCCTGACTTTCATCGAACAAAACGGCACAAATCGCTGACGCGCGTTTGGCGCCTGACCCATCCCCATCCTTGCGGCCAACAAACGGCAGGTGACGTCCCGAGATCGCGACAGCGATCGAGGGATCTGCTATTCGCGCCCATGCCGAGGGGTATGAGGATGTTGCGGGCGCGTCATGCGGAAAACTGTCGCGACGGTCGGCCATCTCTCACATCGAACACCACTCGTTCATCTCTCCTGAAAACTCGCCTGTGAAATGCGATAAGCAAGGCAATCAGAGCGTCAATCGCTCGTTCATTTCGTTCGGAGTCCGACATGAAAATCGCATCGCTGCTATGCCTGGCGCTGGTAATTTTTTCTATGCCGCTGCACGCGCAAGAACGCAACAGCACGAGCTCGGACGAAGCGTTCATTCTTTCACTCGAAAAAGCCTGGAATCTAGCGGAGGAACACAAGGACGCCCACGCGCTCGATCAGCTTCTCGACAGTACGCTCGTCGACACTGAATTCGACGGCTCGTCGATGGACAAAGCGCAGTTCCTCGCCAGCGTTAAGAGTTCCAGCCCCGAGGGTGATCAGTTCATCTACGAAAACCTGAAAGTCCCGGTTTACGGCGATTGCGCGGTCGTCACTGGAATGTATCGCGAAAAAGGCGTCGTGAAGGGCAAGCCCATCTTGCGCCACGGAAGATTTACGGATACCTGGGTCAGGCAAAATGGAACCTGGCTCTGTGTCGCCAGCCAGAACACATTGATCAGTCACCCAGCGGAGTAGCGCGGCACTGGCCGGTCCTTCAGGCAAACTTGAAGAACTTCAACGACGCTGAATTAATGCAATACCGCAACCCCGTCGGCGGCAGCCCATCATCAAAGACATGCCCCAGATGCGCATCACACCGCCGGCAGGAAACCTCGGTGCGCGTCATTCCAAAGCTGCGATCCTCGCGCGTTTCGATATTTTCCGCAGCGACAGGCTCGACGAAACTCGGCCAGCCCGTTCCTGAATTAAATTTCGCCGCTGAGCTGAACAGCGCGGTCTGGCAGCACACGCATCGAAACAGGCCCTTCTCTTCCCAATCCCAATATTCGCCGCTGAATGCGAATTCCGTGTCACCCTTTCGCGCGATCTCATAAACGCCGCGCCCCAGCTGCGCACGCCACTCCTGGTCGCTCTTGATAATTCTCGGAACCTGCTTCGCTTCCTGCCGCGTTCCAGCGCTGGAAAATTCCACGATCGAGACCGTCGCCGGCCGCGTGTCCGGCGCGGCGCTCACGGCTGCGTGCCGCGATTCCCCGTAGCGCCACGCCACCCCACCCACAATTGCCGCCACTGCTCCAAATAGGAACACTCGTCGCGTCACGTTGTGCGTTCCTTCACTTTTAGCCGACCCCGCATCAAACATTACAACCACTCTCGTTCAAGCCGTCTGCCAGCACCGCCCGCAATGCACGACGCGCATTTCTCCGCCATGCGCCGCGATGGAAATTGCCCCTGAAACAATCACAAGCCTGCCCCATTTGCGGACGCTCCTGTGTTATAAAAGATGTAGTTTACCCCTTCCGTCTACAACCGTTTCCAGAATTGTGTCTGCTCTTAGGGCTCTGCGAGGCGCCTGCGCCATGAAGAAGAAGCGGCTGGGAGAAATCCTCCGCGAACGGAATCAGGTTTCCGTCGAAAATCTCGATAAGGCGATTCAGGATCAGCAGGGCAAGCTCGTGCACTTGGGCGAGCTGCTGCTGCAGCGCGGAGCTGTGTCCAAGCCGGATCTGGTCTCCGCGCTCGTCGAGGTCTCGCGAATTCCCTACTTCGACTGCCACGCCGTCGAAGTTGACGCCGCTACCTTGCGGTTGATCACTCCCGCGATGGCCCGCGGTTGCTGTGCCCTCCCGCTGGAAATCGCCGGCAACAGACTGGTAGCCGTCATGGCCGAACCGCAGAACCTTCATTTTCTGGATGAGCTGCGATTCAAATCTGGAATGCAAATTTCGCCAAGACTGGGATTTCGCGCTGAGGTCGAAGCGGCCATCGCGATGAATTACCCTTCGGCAGAATCAGAAGCCGCGGCCGCGAACATTCCAGCAGCTCCCGCCGTGGTTTCCTTGCAGGAGATCGTGCTGTCCTCGGCGGACGCAGAGATGGAGTTTATCTCCTCCAGTTCCCAGGAACGCAACGTGGAAGCCATGAAGGAGATGCAGTCCGAGCTGCGGATGAAATCCCGGACCACTCCCGCCGTTATGCTGGTGGCCTCGATGATCAAAGCCGCCGCCGAACGCAGGGCCAGTGACATTCACATCGAGCCGCATTCCGAAGATACGGCCATCCGTTTTCGCGTAGACGGAATGTTGCGCGAATACCAGCGCGTTCCCAAAGCCCTGCAAAATTCCGTCGCCTCGCGCATCAAAATTCTCTCAGACATGGATATCGCCGAACGCCGCGCTCCGCAGGACGGCCGTTTCCTGGTAAAAATCGGCGGCCGCCGCATTGACCTGCGCGTTTCCACGCTGCCCACGCAATACGGCGAAAAAGTTGTGATGCGCCTGCTGGAAGGTGACGCGCCGCTGCAGGATTTGTCCAAGCTCGGATTTCCTCTGTGGATTGAAGAGCGTCTGCGCCCGATGTTGCGCCTGCCGCAAGGCATGATCCTGGTCACTGGCCCCACCGGCTCCGGCAAGAGCACCACACTGTACTCGTCGCTGCTGCTGATCCGCAGGCCTTCGATCAATATCATCACCGTGGAAGATCCGGTGGAATACGCCGTGGCTGGATTGAATCAGGTGCAGGTAAATACTAAGGCCGGGTTGACGTTCGCGTCATGCCTGCGCTCCATCCTGCGGCAGGATCCCAACGTCATCATGATCGGCGAAATCCGCGACAAGGAGACCGCCGAAATTGCCCTAAAAGCCGCGCAGACCGGCCACCTGGTGCTCTCCACCCTTCATACTAACGACAGCGTCTCGGCCGTCACGCGCTTGCTGGATCTGGGCATTCCTGGATTTCAGATCGCCACTTCGCTTACCGCCATCATCGCGCAAAGGCTGATTCGCCGTCTCTGTGTATGCGCCAAACCGATGGTCACCTCGCCGGAGTACGCTTCGCAATTGGTGCAGGCCGGAATCTTGGACCCTCCGCCATTTCACAACGCGCCCAACGGCTGCGAAATCTGCGATCTTACCGGCTTCAAGGGCCGCATCGGAATTTACGAAATGCTCGCGCTGGACGAACCCATCCGCGCTTCCATCCGCGAAGGCGGGCACAGCGACGAAATCCGCACGCTCGCGCGGCAAAATGGCATGAAGCTGATGCAGGAGTATGCCCTGGAGCACGTGCGCGACGGACTCACCACGCTGGAAGAAGTGCAGCGCGTCGTACCTTTCGCATCGGTCAGCGGCGTTTATTGCGGTTCGTGCGCGCGCGAACTTTCCGCAGCGTTCTCCTTTTGCCCCTTCTGCGGAAAGAAGCGGACCGGCGCCAAAACCCCGAAAACCCCCAGAGCCAAGCGCCTCGCGCTGGTTCCACAAGGAGTGGTGAACGAATGAGCGCCGCCAAGATAACGAAAGACTGGGACACCGCGCGCCTGGCTCCGCGCATCCACAGCATCCGGCAAATCGCGCTGCAATACGAAGGCATCGAGGAGCGCATCATCTCGCGCGTGCCGGACGTCAGCACCAGCGGGATGTTCATCAATACCGGCCGCAAGTATGCCGAAGGCGCCGTGCTGAACCTAAGTTTCTGCCTCGCGCTCTCCGGCTTGGAAGTGCACGCACGCGGCGAAGTTCGTTACTCCATCCCCGGAGTCGGCGTCGGCGTGCAATTTATTGACATCCCCGAGGACGCGATTCATTCTATCGAACGTGAAATCGAGCTTTCGCGCCGCACTCGGCGCCCGGCCCACAAGCTCATCAATCGCAAGTTAACCCGTCGCAAACGTTTGAAGCCAAGAGCAACGCCGCGCAAACCCAGGTAACGGGGACCCGCCCTGGAATTACTTTCTTCTGTGTACGCCATCGCACTTTAGCAGGCGTATAATGCGCTCTAGAGGAGGTTCACACCATGTCTGACGCAACAAAGAAAGTCCCCTCGCAGGCCGAAATTGAATTCTTGGCGTACCAGATTTTCCTGGAACGCGGCGGCGAGCCTGGCCATGATCTGGCCGATTGGCTGGCAGCCGAAGAACAACTCAAAACCCGGACTGAAGCCGAAGCTCCTGCTCTGCACCACACCGATACCACGACGGCCGCTCCCATACGCAAGAGCGCTGCCAGCGCCTGAACGCTTTAGTGAAAATCGTGCGACGTGGTTTCCGCCCGCGTGATGGACAACGGCTCGACGCTCTCTACTTTCACGGAAACCACGTTGTCCTGATTCTGTAGCTGTCCCTCAACCAGCAGAAATTGCTGATTCACGATCGTAACGTGGTGCGCTTCAAATACTCGCGGCGTCAAAATCGCGTTCGCAATTCCCGTTTCATCCTCGATGCTGAGGAACACAAAACCTTTCGCGGTGCCCGGCCGTTGCCGCACGATTATCCCGCCCGCCACGCGCACATGTGTCCCGTTCGGCAGGCGATTGAGTTCGCTCGCCGTCAGAACTCCCTGCCGTTTCATGTTCGCGCGATGATATTTCATCGGATGCGGGCCTACGGTTATCCCCGTCCCGCGAAAATCAGCCACTAGCCGTTCTTCCGGCGTCATCGGCAGCAGCGGTGAATTCCCTGTCGTCTTTTCTATTGCTGTCGTTGTAGGCTCGCTCGCATCCTGTTCAGCACCCATGGCAAAATCCGTCGGCTCGCATTTTTCTAGTAACGGTCCCGCACTGCGCGCCGCGCGCTCCACTTGCCACAAAGCGTCCCGGCGATGCCCCCGGCGCGCTGCACCGATAAAATTCAGCGCGCCAATTTCCGCCAGCGCCGTCAGCTCCGCTTTGCGTATCGCCGGTACGCGCAATTTCAAATCATCCAGCGAAGTAAACGCGCGCGTATTCCGTTCGCGCACGATTCCCTCCGCAATCTCAGCGCGCAATCCCCGCACGTAACGCATTCCCAGCCGCACGGTAAGATTCACGTCCAGTGCTTCACCCTGCTTTTCAAGCTTGCACAACCAGCCCGAACACGTCACATCAATCGGCCGGATCCTCAACCCATGCCGTTGCGCATCCTTCACCAGCGTCGCCGGCGAATAAAATCCCATGGGCTGATTGTTCAACATCGCCGCCGTGAAAGCGGCCAGGTAATGGCATTTCAAATATGCGCTGGCATAGGCGAGCAGCGCAAAACTCGCCGCGTGCGATTCCGGAAATCCATACAGCGCAAAAGAAGTGATGGACTGCACAATCGTGTCCTGCACTTCGCCCGTGATCCCTTTCCGTTCCATCCCGCGCCGTAGTTTCAGTTCGATATCCTTCATGCGTTTTTCGGAACGCTTGAAACCCATCGCGCGGCGCAGTTCTTCCGCCTCGCCTCCGCTAAATCCCGCCGCGATCATCGCCATGCGCAGCAGCTGTTCCTGAAAAAGCGGCACGCCCAACGTCCGTGCCAGCACCGGCTCCAGTGACGGATGCAAACAAGTAGCAGGCTCGCGCCCCTGCCGCCGCTTCAAATACGGATTCACCATTTTTCCCACGATCGGCCCGGGCCGGATAATCGCTACCTGCACCACAATGTCGTAAAAACGCACCGGCCGCAGCCGCGGCAGGCAGGACATTTGCGCGCGGCTTTCAATCTGGAACATGCCCACGGTGTCCGCCCTGCGCAGCGTTTCGTAAACCACCGGATCGTCCGACGGCAATCGCCCCAAATCGATTTCCTCGCCGTAATTGTCGCGAATAATTTCCAGCGATTCTTCCAGCACCGCCATCATCCCCAGCCCTAGCAAATCCACTTTCACGATGCCCATGTCCGCGCAATCTTCCTTGTCCCACTGCACCACCACGCGCCCGGGCATCGTCGCGGGCTCCAGCGGCACCACCGAATCCAATTGCCCCTGGCAAACCACCATCCCTCCGGAATGCTGGCCCAGGTGCCGTGGCAAATCCTGAAACTGCACGCACAGTTCGAGAAATTTGCGAACCTGCGGATGCTGCAAATCGAGGCCAGCATCCTTGAAATGCCGCGCCAGCGTGTCGTTCTCGCTCTTGTATTCCCAGGCGCTCACCAGGCTCGTCAAGCGATCCAGCGTTTCGGAATTAAACGAAAGCGCTTTGCCGATTTCCCGCGCCGCCGATTTTCCGCGATAGGTAATCACGTTCGCGGTCATCGCCGCGCCCAATTTTCCATAGCGCTCGTACACGTACTGGATCGCACTCTCACGCTGATCGCCGCTCGGCAGATCGAGGTCGATATCCGGCCACTCGCCGCGCTCTTCGGAAAGAAATCGCTCGAACAGCAGATCCATTCCCACCGGATCCACCGCCGTAATTCGCAACGCGTAACACACCGCGCTGTTCGCCGCCGATCCCCTTCCCTGCACCAGAATATTTCGCTCGCGGCAAAACCGGATAATGTCCCACACGATCAGGAAATAACCTTCCAGCCCCAGCCGCTCGATCATTCCCAATTCTTTTTCAATCTGCGCGCGCGCCTTCTCGTTTTGGAAGCCGTAGCGATAAATCATTCCTTCCATCGTGCGCTCGCGCAGAAAATGCGCCTGGGATTTGCCGTCCGGCACCGGATACCGCGGAAACTCGTACCCCAAATCCTGCAAATTGAATTGCAGACGCGCGGAAACCAGCTGTGTATTGGCGATGGCCTCGGGAAGATCCGCGAATAAACGCGCCATCTCCTCCGGCGATTTCAAATAGCGTTCGGAATTGCGCCCCAGCAACCGCCCCGCGGTTTCCAGGGTACGGTGATGGCGCAGACAGGTAAACACGTCCAGCACTTCGCGCCGCTCCGGCTGCGCGTAGCACACGCCGTTTGTCGCCAGCAGCGGCAGCTGCAATTTCCGCGCGATTTCTACCGCCGCGTGATTGCGCGCTTCCTCGGCGCGGTCAAAATGGCGCTGCAATTCCACGTACACATTTTCGCGTCCAAACAATTCGCAGAGCTGCCGCACGCACGCCAATCCATTTTCCACGCCGCCCCGCCCGAGCGCATACGCCAGCGGCCCTTCCTTCCCTCCCGTCAGGCACAGCAGCCCCGCGGCTCTTTCGCCCACCTCTGCGTCAGAGACATGCCCTTCGCCCTTGCGCGCGCGCAATTTCATGCGCGTAATCAGCCGGCAGAGGTTCTGATATCCCGCGCGCGTTTCCACGAGCAATGGAAAACGCCACCCTGCCGCCGAGGTCACTTCCGCTCCAATATGCGCGCGCACTGAAATTTTCTTCGCCGCCAGATAAAATCGCGGCGCTCCATACACTCCATCGCGATCCAGCAGCGCCATCGCCGCCATCCCGCGCTCCGCACACCTCTCCGCCAGTTCCTCGGGTATCGAAGCCCCCTCCAGAAAACTGAAGGCCGACCGGGCATGTAGTTCTGTGTACATCAGCATTCATCTTTAGTCGTACATTCCCCGCACAAACCAACTCCGGCACGCCCCATCGTAATAAACGCAATACAAACCCGCGCGCATGTGCGCTTTCACATCCTGCACCGGCGCGATCGCATGCACATTCGCCGGCACATTCACATGCAAGCCCGCATCCCCGCCATCAAACCGAATCTCCAAATCCCATTCCTCCTGCTGCCATGCATCCTCCCGCCACCAATCTCCCGAAATCCGCCACGGCCCGGACGCGGTCACCACCCGCCCATACAAACCGCGAAAAAATATTTTCGCTGGCCGCCCTTCGCGCAATTCCACCTGTGCCGCCAGACGCGGCCGAAAAATCCGGCAACCCGTCGCCGGCCTGCGCGCGGCAGCAGGCTCGTCATTACCGCCAGACGCGGATTTCTTGCCCATCTTTCCCCGCGCTTTCGTTTCATTCATCGAAGGGAAAAACTTGTTCATCCGGAACTCCCCCGGCCGGTGTGTATCCGTTAATTCCGGTGAACCGATATTCGCGTTGCCCACCAATTTCGTCAGCCGCGCCACGGTCAATTCTAGTTTTTCCGGGTCCGGAGAATTGGGCACAAATAATCCATGCTGCGTCGAACGCGGCCGCGCCGGGTCCGCCCCCAGCCTAATTTTCACAATCGCACCCGGAGGAGGATCCGCCTGCAACTGCAAGCGCAGCAATTTCAAAAGCATCTTCGAATCCCGCATCGGCACCGGCAGATTCAAAACCTTCTCATACGTTTTCGTCGCGCCCTTACAATTCACGGAAGTAGAAAAATCCTGGGCTTGCGTGCTAACCCGGGAATCTTGGTGGGTCGTGGCTTTAGCCACGACATTCGTCCGCATTTTCAGTTCGGCTTTAGCCGCTGAAGTTCCGCTCTGGCCGTTGCCGCCAGACGAACCAACCCCCGAGGCGCGACTTTCAGTTTTTTCCGCATACCGTTTCGCCGGAACATTTTCATTCAGAACCTGCTCCTCCCTCTCAAACGCATCTCCCAAATCAAATCGCACACGAATCACCGCAGCGCTCAACGCTCGCGCCGCCAAACGCGCGCACACCTGATCCAGCAATCGCCCCAGCACAAAAGCCAAAGGCTCCAAATCCTCCACCGCATCATCCAGCTCCATCTCTTCTTCCAAAATTTCCGCCAGCTCAGCCAGCACCAGCGCACGCCTGTGCGCCCCGCGCGCCAATTCCTGCAAGCGCACTCCTTCCTGCCCCAATCGCTCTGACAATTCCAGCACCGGCAACGCTCCCAGCGCCGCGCACGTTCGTATGCCCCAACGCTCCAGCGTTTCCAAAGCTTCCACCGAGGGCGCGAGCGTCTGCACCGGCAAGCCGCTCAAATACCGCGCCTCCTCTCCCTCCGGAATCACGGTGATTCCCGCAAAGCCGCGCGCCGCATGCACGGCCACTTCCAGGTTCGCGGATACTGCCACATGCACGCGCAAACGCAGCTCCGCCGCGCGCCGCACAAATTCCCGCGCGATGTTTTCCTCCGCGCCAAACAAAGAATTCAGCCCGGCCAGATCCGCCAGAATCGCGTCCTGCGCGTGATCTTCCACGCGCGGTGACATGGACCACCCTAGATCGAGCAACGCCGCATGAGCCGCCTTCTCCAGCGCGCGCGAACGCCGCCGTATTTCCACGCCGCACAATTGCGCCTGCGTTTGCGCCATCCCTAATTGAATCCCCGCGCGCCAAGCCGCTTCGTTCGCCGCCACGACATTAATCAGTGGCGCAGTCCCATCCACCAGCGCCACGGCCTTTTCACGCAATTCAGCCTCAGCGCGCAGCACCGCCTGCACCATGAAATTCGCAACGTGAATAGCAGCAAACGCCATATTTTTTCGAATGCACGGCCTCATCCGGCAAAATCATCGCCAGATTCCACAACAACAATTATTTCCGCTTGGCTGCAATCGGCAGGCTGAAAAAATCCCAATCCATCCGCGTCTCAAAAATTCCTTCGCCGGCTGCCCTCTGCGCTGCGACAAAATCAAAACCGCCGCGAAAATATCCCGCGTTCCCTTTTTGCATCCGCGAACGTGACACTTCCCCCCGCGCGCTCCGTCCCTCGAGCAACCATCCCCAAGGCAAACGCGAGTAATCCTCTATCTGCCCCGCCGCACCCTCCACCGGCATCCGCGACCACCCCGCCGCTCCTGCCTCCAGCCGCAATCCCAACGAAGCGCAGCTTTTCACGTTCGATTCCTGCTCCAGCAGCATCAGAATCGTAGGCGTATCTTCCACCGCGCGCCGAAAACGGAACCAGGAATCCAGTGGCACGTGCCGTACCAGCCGCGGCGCAATATCGCTCAGGTCCACGGCAATCAATCCAAATCCTCCGCCCTGCAACAGCAAATCCGTCGCGCGCAGCGTCTGCTCCACATTCCGGCAGCGCACCCACAATAATTTCCGCAATTCCACTCCGGCCGCTTCCGCCGAATGCGGATCGAAAGCGTCGCCTCCATCAATCAACGCGCAAGCTTCTTCCTGCGCCGTGCGCGCGCTCAATGCTGCCAGCAGCAAACTGGTGCGTCCCGAACAGGACGGCCCAAAAATTTCCGTCAGCGCCCCGCGCGGCAATCCTCCGGTCAGCGAATCAATTTCCGGAATGCCGCTGGAAACAGTGACCACCTCCTGGCGGTCGCGATAGTTGAATGGCGCAGCCACGCGCCCCGCCAGAGCGAGTTCCACCTTCGAGCGCAGCGCGGCAAAGTTGGCGGCCATGGTCGGGTCAATCGTCAGCGTCCAAAAGCGCCACCACAATCTTCGCTTTTTGTTCGCCTAGGGGGAATTCTCCACCACTCCCCCGCGATTGTCAATCACCCGAGGTCGCGGCGTGTCGCCAGCTCTTTGCCTTTAACGTTGTAGCGCCGGCGTCCCGCCGGCTCTTTGCCTTTGACGTTGCCTTGGACTTGGACTTTGTTTTTGAATTATGTAGCGGCCGCTTCGTCCCGCGCTTCTCGGGACGAAGCGGGCATCTTGGTTCTGCCGTCGGTTTTGCTCTTGAACTTGTAATGGCCGCCTGTTTTTTAGGCGGGCGTAGTTGACTTTGTTTCTGAATTTGTCATCGCGACAAAAACTAGCTCGAGCCGACAGCTGAGGAATAAAAACCAAAGCGTCGTCGGTACGCTTCGATGGCGTTTCTTGCAGTCATGGTGAGCTTCTGTGGAAGTTCGTCCAACCGAAACCACTGCACCTCGCGCGTTTTCTCCGGCTCGCAGTTCCTAGCTTCACCCGCGAGCACGCGCCCCAAATAAGCCGGCGAAACCCAATGCTGTCCCTCCGCCGGCAGAATGTGATCGGTCACGCACAACAAAGAATCGATCGCGATCGTCAAACCAACCTCCTCCAACGCCTCGCGAATCGCGCAATCCTCCAGCGATTCCAGAAAATTCAGCTTGCCGCCTACGATGCTCCAGCATCCCGCCTCCGGCGCAAATTTCCGCAGCGTCAGCAGCACGCGTCCCTGCTGATCCCCTTGCCTATCAACGAGCAACGCGCCAACGCCGACCCTAGGCTGCGCCGCATCGCTCGCGGGAACCTCACCGGAATTCACCGCTCGCCCTTCGTCACCCATTTCACCTCCGTGGGAATCGGAGCCGCGCTCAGTTGCCACAATAACTCTTGGGGTTTGTCCGCCACGATCACCAAATCTTTGTGCGCAGGCCGCAGAAATCCTTCCGCAGCCGCGTGCGCAGTCAAAGAAATCAGCGAGTCGTAATAACCGGCCACATTCAACACGCCGCAAGGCTTCTGATGCATCCCCAGCTGCAGCCACGTCACCACCTCGCAAAATTCCTCCCAGCTTCCAAATCCTCCGGGCAACAGCACAAACGCATCCGCCAAATCGCTCATCAAAGTCTTGCGCTCGTGCATGGATTCCACCACATGCAGCTCAGTCAATCCGCTGTGCGCAATTTCCTTCTCCACCAGAGCGCGCGGCATCACCCCAATCGCCTCGCCGCCCGCCGTCAACACAGCATCAGCCAGCGCGCCCATCAATCCCACCCGTGCTCCGCCGTACACCAGCCCAACCCCCGAACCAGCAAGCAAACGCCCCAGTTCCGCCGCCGCTCGCGCATACTCCGGCCGCGCGCCGAGACTCGATCCGCAGAACACACAAATTCTTTTGATTAATCGCGTAGACATTCTTCCTTCTCGGATACGTACTATTCAGGCTCTGCAATCCCCGTCGTTTCGTTCTCGGTATCAAGGTGCGTAAGGGGTGAACACATAGTCGCGATCCTTCGCGGGTACATGGCAGGGGAAGCAGGTTTTGAGCGGCGCTTCTTCGGCAGGTTTGCCGTCTTTATCAAATTGAGCGTAACCCCAGCCGCCCGTCGCAGCGTACTTTTTCGAGTCCTTCACCATGAATTGGAGGTACGAATCGGTAGGGGACCCGGCAACAAAGGATTGAGCGCGGCCGAAAACTTTGTTGTTCTCCTCCGACGGGACGTACCTCCAGGCAATTCTGGCAATGACGGCACCATCCGGAAAGGGAAGCTTCCCTTCGCGATAAGCCGTGATCGCTGTATCGTTTCCTAAAATGGCTCGAATATCGTTGAGGTTGCCTTCTTCGTGCGCCACAGAGACCAGCCTCCAATCGCGGTATCCGGGATATATTTTGATTCCGAAGATCGGCACGGCCCGGCCATCGTCCTGTCCGGATGCGTGGGCCATGTAGGAGAAAATGCCGGCCAAGGTTGCGACTGCAAGTAGCAAGAGACCGCTCCGCTTCATAGCGTCCCTCCTCTCAAAATTTCGCGCACCACCCGTCGCGCTTCGCCGTCACCAGTTCGCTCACTGCGGCAGCTCTCCGCCGGCCTGCTCCGCCACAATATACTCGGCGTACCAATCGGGCCAGTTCGGATCGGCCGCGCCGATGCGCTTTTCGTGCTCCCCGTGCGCCACGGACGCGCGCCGCATCGCATTCGCCAGATCGCGCACGGAACCGAACGGACTTACGCCTGCATCAATCCGCCCGGGAAGCCGAGTGGTAACTTCCTGCAGCAGCCAGACATTTCCGTCGGGGTCGCTGAAAGTGGCGCGCGAGCGATAGCTGGCACGCTTGGGATCCAGACCGCTGCTCCGGCCTTCTGGCCCAATGTGGAAAAAATCCCCCACCTTGATGCCGGCGGCGACCAATCGCTCCCGGGTGGCCACGATGTCGGCGACGACAAGGTAGGCCTTGGACGAGCCGAGCGCAGCGGAAGTGAGGCCAGTGCCGAATTGGATCGAACACCAGGAGCCGGGTGGCGTGAACTGGACCCTGCGCACGTCGTCACCGAGCATGGAATCGGCGTCCAGTCTCCACCCAAGCTTCGAGTAGAACTCCTTTGCACGGTCAATGTCCGAGACCGAAATGACGATGACCTCGACTTTCATCTCAGCTTGGGCGCTCGCTTTACTGGCCGGGGCGCTACCGCTGGCTTCGTTGGCGGTCATAGCTGTCTCCGTCCTTATGTCATTATTTCTTTCCGATCTGTTGCACGTGATAGCTCGATCTCGATATCAAGGCGCGGATGCGTAACGGGCGAAGACATAGTCGCGATCTTTCGCAGGTATGTGGCAGGGAAAGCAGGCCTCGTGCAACGCCTTATCGCCCGCCTTTCCAGCCTTAAAATCACCAAACCCCCAGCCGCCCGTCGCGGCGTACTTCTTTGAATCCTTCACCATGAACTGCACATTCACAGGCGCCCCGATCACGAACGATTCAGTGCCGGGGAATGGACCATCAAGGACCTTGTTGTTGGCTTCCGACGGGACGCGAGTCCAATGAATCGCCGCAATGATGCTGCCGTCTGGGAACGGCAGCGTCCCTTCCCTAAACGCGTTGATCGCTATTTCGTTGCCGAGTTGCGCGCGCAACTGCTCGCCCTTGCCGGCGAAGTGGAGCTGGTTCACGGCGATCAATTGCCAATCGCGATATCCCGCCGGGATTTTCACTCCGTAGATCGGGGAGGAGTCTCCATCCGACTGTCCAGACGCGTGCGCGATGTAGGCGAAAATTCCGGCCAGGGCCGCAACCGCGAGCAGCAATAAACCGATCCGTTTCATGGCGTTCCTCCTTTTGGAATTCTAAGCACCACCCTTCGCTCTCCGCAGAATCGCCGTCCTCTATGGCTAGCCTTCGACTAGCTGTTGGCCGCCGTCAATGTCGTAGGTTGCGCCGGTGATTGCGGTGTTGGTCATTAAGTGGAGGGCGAGCATGGCGATGTCACCCGGGCCGACCACACGGCGGATGGGGAGTGTCGCGCGGAGGTGCTCGCGGCGGGCTTCCAGCTGAGCGCCGAGCAGCGAGGCCGAGAGCGGCGTGTCAACAAAGCCAGGAGCGATCAGGTTGACGCGAACAGGCGCCAGCTCGAAAGCCAGCGTCTTGGTGACCGCGGGCATCGCCGCAGTGAAGGCCGCGACGAGCGGGCTCGCCGACGGCCGGCGACCGCCGATCCCTCCTATCAATAGAAGCGTTCCGCCGGCGCGAACCTTGCCGGCGCAGCGGCGAGCGACGTGGAGGGGCATCCAAAATTCCTGCTCGACGTTGCGCCGCGCAAGCGCGAAATCCATGTCTGCCAGCCGCGTATAGTACGGGCCGCCCGCGGTGACCATGATGTGATCAACCTGCGCCGGCAGCTCGTCGAAGAAACGATCGAGGCGCTCGAAGTCGGTGGCATCGAAGGCCGCGCTGCTGCTCAGAGCGCCGAGCTCGCGTGCGGCGCGCTCGAGACGGTCGGAGTCGCGGCCCGTGAGAACGACATTCGCACCCTCGGACCGCGCTTGCCTGGCCGTCTCGAGCCCAATGCCCGAGCTACCGCCGATCACGACGACGGTCTGCCCGGTAAGTGCCGGTTCGGGGCTCACGCCGGAGCCGCTCACTTCGGCAGCTCCGTCCCGGCTTGCTCCGCCGCCATGTACTTGGCGTACCAGTCGGGCCAATTCTCATCTCGCGCGCCGAGGCGTTTCTCATGCTCGCCGTGCGCGGCCTCGGCACGCCGCATCGCGTTCGCCAGATCGTTTGCTGAGGCGAATGTCGTCGCAGTCGAATCAATGCGTCCGGGCAACCGCGCGGTAATCTCCTGGAACAGCCAACCGTTGCCGTCCGGATCTTTGAACGACGCGAACGAGCGATAGCTGCGATGTTCGGGATCCGGACCGCTGACGCGCACGCTACCAAACAAGTAAGTCTCGTCAGTGCCCGCATACACGCCTTCGTTGTGGAACACTTCGCTGACCTCGATGCCGCGATCGAGCAGCTCTTTGCGAGCGGCCTGAAGGTCGGAGACGATCAAGTACAAGCCCTGCGCAGTCCCGGGCGCCGCCGGAGTGACGTTCTTACCGAAGATCACCGAGCACCCGGACCCAGGCGGGGTGAACTGGATCACTCGGAAGCCTTTTCCGTCGTCGTAATCGGCGTCCAGCCGCCACCCGAGCTTCGCATAGAACGCTTTCGCGCGCTCCGCATCCGAAACGGGGATCACGACGATCTCAAACTTCATGTCAACTGGCGCGACGCGGGTTTCGATGCCACGCACTGCGTTTGTGCTCATAGCTGCCTCCTGAGTTGTGTCATTTCTGTCTCGATTGCCATCGGGCCGAGTGCCCGACAAATTCACGGCTCGAAGTCGCTTACGAACAGTGAAGATGCGCCGGCCCGTGCTTCCGTTCCAAGAAACTTGCCGGCACAAGCACCGCCGTCGCGAAAGCGGATAATAGCACCACCTCCCACGTCGCAGTAGCTGGCACGCTTGGAGGAATCCGTCGGACTCCGATTACTGGCTGTACTAGGACCTGCCCACATTTCTAGTAGATGTCATTCTGTTTTGGCCCGAGAAACTGTTACACTCTCGCCTTTCAGCACCCAAAAGGGGAGGGCCTATGGCAGCCAGCGAATCCAAGAAATGCGCACACCCGGTTTGTACGTGTCAGGTCACCTCGGGCGAATATTGCAGCCCGCAGTGCGAGGCGATGGAAGAAATCCCGGACGTTGATTGCAAGTGCCCGCACTCGACCTGCGCCGGTCGAACGGAATACGCGGCCCACGCATAATCAGCAAAACCCCGTGCGCGGTGCAACCGGGCGCAGTTAGTCGTCATCCAGGCAGCACTTCAAATCGTTAGGGGCAGAGTGCGTCCTGCTGTCGACGTCAGCGCAGCGACCGGAAGCTCGCGCGAACCTCTTCTGAGAAAATTTGCGGCTGCTCCTACGCCGTAAAGTGCCCGCCTCCAAGCGGGGCGAGGGTAATTTCCGGATTGCCTGCAAATCGCCCAGCCCCTCATCTTTTCGCTTCCAGAACTCGTTTTGCGCAGGTATCGTATCTCGCGCCGCGCTCTTCTCGGAAGCCGGAGGTTGGGATGCTTTTCCTAAGACGCCAACTGCTTCGCACTCTGTCTGTCGCTTTCGGGTCGAGCTTCATCTTGGGACGGAACCAACTCGCCACAGCGGCGCAGACTACCGTGCAGCCAAAGACCTCTCCTCCCCCCGCGGGAGGCGCTGTTCGCAATGCGATCGCCGGAGGAAAGGAAATGGAAAAGGTGACCGGAATTGGAGGATTTTTCTTTCGAGCCAAGGATCCGAAAGCGTTGGCGCTTTGGTACCAGCAGCACCTTGGGATTTTGCCAGTACCAACGAAGGAAGGGGAAACCTCGTGGGAGCAAGAGGCAGGATCAACCGCGTTCGCTCCCTTCCCTGAGACGAGCAAATATTTCGGCGATCCCCAAAAGGTTTGGATGTTGAACTTTCGAGTGCGGGATCTCGAAAAAATGGCGGCCCAGCTACAAGCTGCGGGAATCGAAGTGAAGGTTGATCCGGAGTCCTATCCCTACGGCCGGTTTGCCCGCCTGCATGACCCTGAGGGAAATCCAATCGAACTGTGGCAACCCGCATAGTCCGGCGCTCCACAGTAGCTTGCTGAACCGTCTCCGACCGTTTCTAGTCGTTCCTATCGCACGCGTTTGAGGTTTTCTAGACTCCCTCGACCAACGTGACGCGATAGGTCGCTCCCTTGAAACGATGCTCGCGGGCTTGGCGATAGAGCGGGCTGTCGTACCACGCTTTCGCGGCAGCCATGGTGGGAAACTGAAAGATCACGGTGCCCTCTGTGGGAGGCCCTTCCAGGTCTTCGTGAGCACCATAAAACGCAAGAACGTTCAGTTCGTGGCCGGCCACGCTTGCCTTGGCCCCTTTTGCATAAACATCCATCTCGCGTTGATCAACTGTCTTTTCACGCGTGAAAACCATGTAAGCGCTCATCGCTCGTGCCTCCGGCTCTCTATCCGTTGTTTTCGGGAAGATGCGACCGTCCGTTAGGCGTTCGTGCCGCCATCAACGGTCAGATTCGCTCCCGTAATGTACGCCGAATCAGGACCAGCCACGAAAGCCACCAACGCGGCGACTTCGTCCACAGTTCCGAAGCGGCCAAGCGCCGTGTTAGCCTTTTGCGGCACCGCCCAATCGCCTGCCGCCGGATTCAAATCCGTGTCAATCGGTCCAGGCTGGATATTGTTGACCGTGATGCCCCTGCCTCCCACTTCTCTGGACAAGCCCTGCGTGAACATCTTGATCGCTCCCTTCGTCGCCGAATACGCCACCAATCCGGGTGTCATCATGCGCTCGCCCACGCATGAACCGATCATGATGATGCGGCCGCCGTTCTTCATGTGCTTCAGCGCTGCCTGCGTCGCAACGAAGGCGCCGCGCACATTTAGGTTAAGCATGTGATCCATCTCTTCCAAAGTGGTTTCCTCAAACGCCTTGGGAATGGCCGTGCCCGCATTGTTCACGAGGATGTCAATGCGACCGAATGTTGCGGCGGTCTTTTCTACTGACGCCTTGACAGCTGCCGCATCCGTGGCATCGGCCTGAATCGCAATCGCCTTTCCGCCGCCACGTTCGATCTCTTTTACCACCGCTGCGGCTGCATCAGCCCCTTTGGTGTACGTGATGGCCACACTCGCGCCGTCCGCAGCTAGGCGCTTCGCGATTCCGGCGCCGATGCCACGCGATCCGCCCGTAATCAGTGCAATCTTGCCTTCCAGTTTCTTAGACATTCCTTTTCTCCCGTTTATCTCAAGGTCGCTCTTTGCCCGTCGAGCATTTGATGCGGCGCGAGCTGCTTCGGATGATGGCCGCATGTATTTACCGAATCGGGGCATTTTTGCTGCACCCGGAGGACGCAACATGTTTGGGCTGGCCGAACAAGGCGGGGACGGCAGTGATAAGACCAACAGTGACGTCAAAAGGCCCCGGCTTTAAGAACCGAGACGCTGCGACGCTTTCGCTGGGCGATCCCGAAGGCTAGGCCACCGTCCAGTGCCTTGTTCATTTTGTGAGGTGGGTCACTTAGGGCAGTGACTGGTCTCACTTTTACCGCTGGCGCATGCCGTTACTCTGTCGTCTATGGAGGACATGATGCCCACTTCAGCGGAGGTCAGTACTCGCATCGTGGTTGCCGATGATGCTGCGATGGTTCGTGCTGGTGTGCGCGACCTTCTGGCATCGAATGCAGCATGGGAAGTTTGCGGAGAAGCATGCGACGGTCGAGAAGCGGTTGAAAAAGTGCGAAACCTTAAGCCGGATGTGATTGTTCTCGACGTGCGAATTCCAGTGATGAACGGCTTCGCCGCGGCTCGCAAAATCCGCGAAGTTTCTCCGGCTACCAAGATTCTGATTTTCAGCATGGACGATCGAGAGGATATTAGCGACATGGCTCAGCAGGCCGGCGCGGATGCCTTCGTGTCAAAGGGAGACTCTCCCAGCTGTCTGCTAAACGCTGTGAAGCGCCTGGCGGAAATGAAACGGAGCGGCGAAGGATCCTAAAATGCGGCTCGTTTGAGCTCTTGTTGCGCCGAATCATTGGCTTAGTTAGTGTGCATCTTTGAGGTTGCGTGGGAGGATGTGATGATGCCTCGTACAATTTATCTCGGGAGATTGATGGGCTTGTACTGCCTGTTCATTGCGACGGCGATGATGTGGCATAAGCAAACGACCGTGGAGGTGATGACGGCGCTCGTTCACAACGCGCCAGTTTTGTTTCTTGCCTCGCTCTTGGCGCTGGTCGCCGGGCTTGCGGTTGTTCTGGCACACAATGCGTGGTCGGGAGGCGCGCTGCCGGTCGTCGTCACGCTTGTCGGTTGGATCTCGCTTATTAAAGGGGTGATCTTTTTGCTTCTGCCGCCTGGAAGTTCAGTCGCGTATTTCGAAGCAATGCACTACAGCCAGTTTTTCTATTTGTACATGACCATTGATCTCGTCCTGGGCATTTTTCTGACAGTAGCTTCGTTCCGCTCGCGTGGCCGAATTTCCGAACTGATACATTCACCGGCGAAAGCCGCTTGAGCTGTAAGATAACGTGGCGTGCACTTCAATCAGTGCCGCTGCTAGAACTGTTCCCATCTCCCGTGCCGGCCAGCAGCGATTTGATCACGAATGAACAGTTAGCGCGGGTTATGACGCGAGAGTTTCTTAGGGCATATTGTGAGTCGAGCCTGACGAAGTGAGGCGAGCTTGGTCCCCTGCGAACTCGTCGGAGTGGTGACGTGAGCGCCTCCAGTCTTCTGCAATACGCTGTGTTTGTCGTAATCGTGGCAATTCTCGTTAAACCGCTCGGTGGGTACATGGCCCGAGTCTTTGGCGACGAGAACACGATCCTCGATCCGTTGCTGCGCCCGCTGGAACGCCTGATCTACCGGCTAACCGGCGTTAACCCTGAGCTGGAAATGGACTGGGCGCAATACTGCGTTGCATTCATCGTATTCGGTTTGATCGGGGCTCTCACGCTGTATGCCATCTTGCGGCTGCAACAATTCCTGCCCTACTTTCACCCTAAATTTCAAAGCACGCGAATGAGCCCAGACCTGGCGATGAACACCGCGATCAGTTACGCCACCACCACTACATGGCAAGCCTACGCCGGTGAAACCACGATGAGTTATACCAGCCAAATCGTCGGCTTGACCGTGCAAAACTTTCTCGCCGGCGCATCTGGATTGGCAGTCGGCGTGGCTTTCGTTCGCGGATTGGCGCGCGAGCAGACCTTCAAACTGGGTAATTTCTGGGTGGATATGGTGCGCTCTGTCTTGTGGATACTGCTGCCCATATCATTGTTCGGCAGTTTGCTTCTGGTTTGGCAAGGGGTGCCAATGAACTGGCACCCCTATGCGCAGGCCACTGCATTGAATGGAAACGAGCAGGTGATCCCCCAAGGCCCCGTGGCGGCGCTTGAAATCATCAAGAATCTCGGCTCAAACGGCGGCGGCTTTTTCAATGCGAATGGCGCTCACCCTTACGAAAATCCTACCCCGTTTAGCAATTTTATCGAGCTGCTTGCAATCGTTTTGCTCCCGGCCGCATTCACCAACACATTCGGCCGGATGATCGGAGAGCCGCGCCAGGGCTGGATGTTGTTCACCGTTATGGTCGTGCTGTTTGTGGCGGGGCTGATGTTGTGCGGCTGGGCTGAGCAGACGGGAAACGTACGGCTGGGCCAGATGCACAGTCTTTCCCTGCGCGCGCAGAAGGGGCAAGCGGGCGGCAACATGGAAGGCAAAGAAGTCCGCTTTGGCATCGGTGGGTCTGTTCTAGCAGCCGTCGTGACGTCCAATACAGCAACAGGCTCGGTCAACTCAGCGCACGACAGCTACACGCCGCTGGGCGGCGCAGTGCCTCTGGTAAACATGCTCTTGGGAGAAATCATATTCGGCGGACTGGGCACGGGTGTTTACAGCATTATTATGATCGCATTGGTAGGTTTGATCCTGGCCGGATTGATGATCGGCAGAATGCCCGAATACCTCGGCAAGAAGCTGGGGCCGCTGGAAACGAAATTCGTCACGCTATATGCGCTCGCATGTCCTCTCGCTGTTCTGTCGGTTACCGCCTTGGCCGTGGCGACGAAAGCGGGGCTGGACGGGCTGGTCACAAATACCGGACCTCATGGCCTCACCGAGATCTTTTATGCGTACACGTCCTGTTTCGCGAACAATGGCCAGAGTTTTGCGGGATTGAATGCGAACACTCCTTTTTACAATTTCACGACCGCTCTGGTAATGATGGTTGGACGGTTCGCCCTTGCCGTACCCGTGCTTGCGCTTGCTGGACTTTTCGCCCGCCAGATCAAGAGGCAAGAGAGACAAAACTCTGTTCCCACGGACAAGCCGCTGTTCGCAATTCTGCTGATTGCAACAGCGCTCATCATGGGTGGACTCAGTTTCCTGCCTGCGCTCACCTTAGGACCAGTTCTTGAGCATTTGATCGGCAGGTAATTCGTGCGCTGCCTCCCGACTCCGCCCCCCACTCCGAACTGACCGGTTCGAGCTGAACCGCTCGCGCGTCCTGCGATTCGACCGGCTCTAGCGCCGGCACCGCGGCAAACCAACCTGCAGCCTTCCCCGAAGCCTGTTTCTCATTTCGATACACTCCCCACGAATAGCTGCTGCATCTTTCGCCCAGATGGAGGATTTTACTGGCGTCATCCGCTGCCTCTCATCAGCGGACGGCAACCCAAATTTGATCGCCAAACCGCCGCGCGTGGCATTCAGGACCGCAATCGGCAGCCGCGATCGCCTCAAGGAGACAAATGGAGATTGGTTCAGGCGTGCGTATCGGCCCCTTTGAAGTTTTTGCTCCGCTGCAACCCGCCGTCTCGATGGTCCGCCACTACGGCGAACATCACTTCCCCGGCAGATTGATCGTAGTGGAAGGCATCGACGGCTCCGGAAAATCCACCCAGCTGAGCCTGCTGCACAAATGGCTTGAATCAAAAGGCTACGGCGTGGTCTTCAGCGAATGGAATTCCTCGCCGCTGGTGAAAGACACCACCAAGCACGGCAAAAAGAAAAAGTTGCTCACGCCCGCCACTTTCTCCCTGATTCATTCCACCGATTTCGCCGACCGCACCGAACGGAGCATTCTGCCGCTGCTGAAAGCAGGCGCCGTGGTCCTCTGCGACCGCTACGTCTACACGGCCTTCGCCCGCGACGTGGCCCGCGGGATGGATCGCGCCTGGGTCCGCGAGCTTTACGCGTTCGCCGTGAAACCCGCCATCGCCTTCTATTTCCGCGTCCCGCTCGAAACCGCCATCCATCGCCTGCTCGATGGCCGCGACGGTTTCAAATTCTACGAAGCTGGCATGGACCTGAATCTCGCCGACGATTCCGTCGAAAGCTTCCGCCTCTTCCAGGGCCGCATTCTCGCCGAGTACGAAAAAATGATTCCGGAATTCGGCCTCACCGTCGTGGATGCGACGCTGCCCATCGAAGTCCAGCAGATGCAAGTCCGCCAAATCGTGAAAGCACACTTGGATAAAGCCAAGGAATTGAGGGTACAAGCATGAGAGAAACCTACGGAAGGCTTCTGCCGGAGATGCGCCTGGGCGATCTCGCCGGCAAATTGATCGTCATCGAAGGCACTGACGGCGCTGGACGCAGCACTCAGATTGACCTGCTGAAACCGTGGCTGGAAGAGCTAGGCCACGCCGTCGTGGATACCGGCATGACGCGCTCGCCCCTTGCCGGCGACGGAATTCGTCGCGCCAAAGAAGGCAATAATCTCGGCCGCGTCACGCAAGCCCTGTTCTACGCCACGGATTTCGTGGATCGCCTCGAAAATGAAATCGTGCCCGCCCTGCGCGCCGGCTTCATTGTACTCACCGACCGCTACATTTACTCGCTCATGGCGCGCGCCATCGTCCGCGGCATGGACCCCCGCTGGATTCGCAGCATCTACAGCGTCGCGCTCAAACCCGACGCGGTCTTCTACCTGCGCCTTGGCATTGATCAGTTGCTACCGCGCGTAGTCTTCAGCCGCGGCTTCGATTACTGGGAATCGGGAATGGATCTATACCCCGGCCACGATATGTTCGACAGCTTCTGCAGCTACCAATCCGCCCTGCTTACCGAATTCGATCGCCTAAGCGCCGAATTCAATTTCCAAATGGTGGACGCCTCCGCCGACGCCAAAACCGTCTGCGCGCACTTGCAGCAAAATATCCTCCACCTGCTGGAACGCGACTCGCGCAAAAACTTCATCTCGCGCCTCTACAACGATTCCACCACAACGCCGCAACCAGTAGTGCAAGCAACGCTGCAGGAAAAAACTCAAATCCGCGAGCGCGCCGCCAAGCCCGTCGACACAGCCCTATTCGCCGTAGCAAGTCCCGTAGCCGCGCCAAGCACGAACGGCAATGGCAACGGCCACCATCACGCCGCACACTCCGGCGATTGACCGTTGAATGACGTAGCGGCCCGCTTCAGCCGGGCGACTGGGACTTTGCCTTTGAATTTGTAGCGGCGCCGGCTTCTTGTTTTAGGCGGGTGCCTTGGACCTTCGTAGCTCGGGCCTGCCGGTCGGCAGGCGTCTCGCCGGCTCGGTTGCCTTTGAATTTGAATTCAATTTTGCTCTTGCATTATGTAGCGGCCGCTTCGTTCCGCGCTTCTCGGGACGAGGCGGGCAACTTGGCTCCGCCGTCGGTTCGAATTTGCCTTCGTAGGGGCGCACTCTTTAGTGCGCCATCCGCGACGCGGGCACCTCCGGTGGCCGAAAAATGTAATTCGAGATGTGCAGCGAGGTCTCTAAGGAAACGCAATGAAAAGGGCGCTTGCCGCGGCAGTCTTGACTCTGGCGCTGGCACACTCTCAAGCATCCCAGGAACAGACGACTCGTACTGAGATCGTGCTGCCAAATCCCAATCTATTGCGCTGCAGGTCTTCCGATTGCTCTCAGTTGTGGTCCGAAAATCCAGACGCTGACGCCGTACTCCCCACGCAGATCAGGGTTGATGTGGTTCACAACTGCGTCTACGGCTTCACGGCTGTGTACGACAAATCCGTCTCTATGGATGCCCTAGCGGCAGCGATCAACGAACGCTACAAACAATGGGCGTTAGCAGATATGACAAAGCCGTCAATCAGGTTGTGGCGCGTCGAGTCGGAAAAGCTCGCGATCCAATTGAGCGCAGCCGGCAAGAAGGATGAAAAACGGGGTTTCGCATTTTCGGGAACAAAAGTGCTCATATTCTTACCGTTCGGAGGAAGGTCCGCCTGCGCCAATCCCTGAAGCCGCTCGCAAACTACTGCACTGTTTTTGTTCACTGTTGTTGTTGTTGTTGCGCAAATTCCGCCATGGTCTCCGCACTAAGCGGCTTCGACCGAATCACCGTCGTCGGCGGCAACTCCTCCGGTTCCGGCGCATTCATCGGCGAAACCGCTACCATCACGCTCAATTCACTCGACGCGTCACCTTTGTAAACTCCCCGCGTCGGCGGCACGTCCGCATAGTCCCTTCCCACCGCCACGCGAATATGTCGCTCGCAACCCTGCAAATTATTCGTCGGGTCAAACGCCACCCAGCCCAAATCCCCTAAATACGCTTCCACCCAAGCGTGCGTCGCGCCCGCTGCCGATCGGTCATGCGCCTTATCCTCGTGATACAAGTACCCGCTCACATAGCGGCAAGGAATCTTCAGCCCCCGCACCAGCGTAATCATAATATGCGCGAAATCCTGGCACACTCCGCGCCGCGCCTCAAGTGCATCATCAATCGGCGAATCCACATTCGTGCTGTTCGGCACGTACTCAAAAAGCTCGTACAGCCCGGCATTCAATTCCTGCAGCAACGCGAGCGGATTCCCGCGCCGCCGCAATTCCAGCTCGTCCGCCAGCTTTTCCAGCAGGTGAGTGGGAGCCGCGTATTGGCTCGGCAGCAACATTTCCCAGTAGTCCGTTTGCGCCACGCGCGCGTCCAGATCGCTCCAATCCCCGGCGACCTCCAGCAACAAATCCGGCGCCGGCAGCACATCCACAATCGCCTGCGCCGTCACTTCAATCAGCGCATGTTTCTGAGGAATATCGAAGTGGTGCACCGCATTGCCGTAAAAATCGCGGTACATCATCCTGCTTGCCCGCGGCTGCACGTCCAGCGTAAAGCTCAGGCAGCGCTGACGGAAATCCGTGCGCGGCTGCATGCGCACTTCCATCACGCTCTCCCGCACCGCGGGTTCGTACCTGAAACTCGTAATGTGCCGCACCGAATAAGCCATATGCTCCGCCGCGCCTCGTTTACGACGCCAGCTCCGACTCAATCGAGTAATCAAAATAAATCTGATGAATCGCCGCGTGAATCTGCGCGCACTCTCCGCGCACATTCTCCAGATATGCTTGCCCGCCGTCGGCCATCACTTCCTCGATCTGGCTATAGCTCAACTGCGCTCGCATCTTGCCCGCAATGCGCGTCGGCAATTTCTCCCGCCGCTCCGTCAACTCCCCAATGATGTGCAGCGCCGCATTTACCCGATCCACGGAAAACCGCACCGAATGCGGAAAATCCGGATTCAACAGTAAAAACTCCGCTACCCGCAAAGGACGTATCTCCGCCGTATAAGCTTTGCAATAAGCCTCAAACGCCACGCAAGCGCGCAACAATCCCACCCACCCAAGATATTCCGCGCTTTCCACCGCCTGGTCCGCCGGATGCGCCACGCGTTTGAAATGCGTCTCGAGCAAAGCCGCCAGCGCGTCCGTCCGTTCCACGTATCGCCCCAGCTGAATAAATTGCCAGCCTTCGCCGTGGCTCATCGTCCCATCAGTGATCCCCTGAAAAAGATGCGCACCTTCTTGCACCGTCTGAAAAAATGCGTGCGATTTCAGCATCCACGCTTCTTCCGGCCAGGTTTCAATAACCTCCAGGTACAACCGGTTCAGCTGCTCCCACATTTCCGAACTGCACTGCTCGCGCACATGCCGCAGATTCTCCCGCGCCATCGCGATACAAGAAACAATGGACGAAGCGTTCGTCCGGCTGAACACCAGCATAGTGATCAGCCGCGTGGGATCCACCGGCCCCTGCGTCGCCGGCATCCGCAACGCCTCCAGGAGAAATTTCCAGCGTCCCAATCCCGCTTCCGGAGATTGATCCAGCCACAGCTGCATCTCCACATCCAGCAGACGCGACGTCTGCTCCGCGCGCTCCAGATAGCGGCTCATCCAGTACAAACTGTCCGCCACGCGCGACAGCATCCCCGCGTCCCGCTGCATGCTGCGCCCGAAATAATTTCGCGGAGTTCTCATCTTCTAAGCCAACGACCCTCCCGCAAGCCCCTTCCAAACATCGTCAGCGATTTGCGCCGTCCGGTCGTCCGCATTCGCCGCGCGCAACACCCATGTATCCTTGCTTCCGCCGCCCTGCGACGAATTCACCACCAGCGATCCCTTGCGCAACGCCACCCGCGTCAATCCGCCCGGGACTAAAGTCACCTTCTCGCCCATCAGAATATAAGGCCGCAAATCAATGTGCCGCGATTCCACTTCGCCATCAATCAAACAAGGCGAGCTGGAAAGCGCCAAGGTCGGCTGCGCGATGTAATTCCGCGGGTCGGCGATAATTCGCGCGCGAAATTCCTCGCGCTGCTGTTTCGTGCTCTGCGGCCCGATCAACATCCCATATCCGCCGGATTCCCCGACGGCCTTCACCACCATCTCCTCCAGATTGTCCAGCACGTGGTGACGTTGCGCGGCGTCCGTCAACATATACGTCGGCACATTCGGCAAAATCGGCTCTTCGCCCAAATAAAATCGAATAATGTCCGGGACGTACGCATACACCGCCTTGTCATCCGCCAAGCCCGTCCCAATCGCGTTCGCCAAACTCACATTCCCCGCTCTGTAAGCGTTGAAAAGCCCCGGCACGCCGAGAAACGAATCGCGCCGGAAACACAGCGGATCCAGAAAATCGTCATCCACGCGCCGGTAAATCACGTCCACGCGCCGCGGTCCCGCCGTCGTGCGCATGTAAACCACGTTGTCATGCACCAGCAGGTCGCGCCCCTCCACCAATTCGATCCCCATCTGCTGCGCCAAAAACGTATGCTCGAAATAAGCGGAATTCGATACACCCGGAGTCAGCAGCACCGTCACCGGATCCTGCGAGTAAGCGCAATTCTCCGGCGCCAGCGTCCGCAAAGTCGAAAGCAAAGCTTGCGGATAATGATCAATCGGCGAGACTCCATAATCGCGGAACATTTTCGGAAACACGCGCTTCAAAGCCTTGCGGTTTGCCAACATGTACGAAACGCCGCTCGGCACGCGCAGATTATCTTCCAGCACCACGAAGTTTCCGTCCGGCAGCCGCACCAGGTCCGTCCCGCAAATGCTCACGTAAATATCCCGCGGCACGTTCAACCCGCGCATCTCGCGCCGAAAATGCTTGCAGCTGTAAATCAGCTCGCGCGGCACAATGCCTTCACTCAGAATCCGGCCTTCGTGATAAATATCGCGCAAAAATAAATTCAGCGCAGTTACTCGCTGCGTCAGTCCTTTTTCGATTTTGACCCACTCGACGGCCGGAATAATGCGGGGTATCAAATCATTCGGGAAAATGCGCTCAGTCCCTTCCTTGCTTCCATACACCGTGAAAGTAATTCCTTCGTGCAGAAATGTCAGGTCGGCGGCCTGCTGGCTCTTGCGCAATTCTTCCGGCGGCAGTCCCACCAGCGTCCGATGCAACGCCTGGTAACACTCGCGCGGCACACCCGGCGCCACGAACATCTCATCATAAGCGGTGTCAAAGTGGTATTTCACAAAAGGGCGGGAACTTCCATACGGTGATGGGACGGCCGCTGCGGTCATCAGTCCTTCCGTGCTCCAACTTCGAGCCCCGAACTCTCGGAACCGCGCACCGCGTAAATCTGTCTCGTTTCTGTCGTAGCCCGGGTCCGAGCTGTTGCGGGAGCTTCACTCTAGATACCCTCGGCGTCCAGGTCCAATACAAATTCCTGATTTATCCGATAAATCTTATCGCTTTAATGAAACGGACAACTTCCGGTGGAACCGCGATTGAAGAGTTTGCAGCAGCTTTTAACTCTTAACTGTTAACTCCCAACTCCTAACTTTCGACTGTCAACTCCTCCCCGCCATCCTCCGAATCCTCGGATCCCGAAATACGTCCGCCTCATCCGTGCTCCGCGTCGAAAATTCCGACACAATGGCTCCTCGTGGCCCCGCCTGAAACCAATGCGGCGTGTCCGGATATATCGTGTACTGCTCCCCGGGCTCCAAATGAATCTCATGCCCCACAGTATAAAAATCTTCCGACCCCGCCGGCGGGCGACATCGCGGCGCAGCAGCCCGCTCCCCTGGCACGTAAAGCGAAACGCTCCCCCATCGGCAGCGAAAAGTTTCTTCCTTGCCCGGCACTCCACCAATCGTCGGGTGCCAATGCTCCGGACAAGTCTGCCCCGGAATCATCACCAATTCCTTCGCGCACACCCGCTCCGTATTCACATAAGTAAGAATCTGCAATCCGCTCTTCGCCAGCTCGCCCAACCCAAAATCCGCCACTTCCATCCGCTGCTGCTCTTCAGGAGTGATCAAGATCCCCGCGTGCCGCAGCAGTTCCACGGCCGCCAGCGCAATTTCGTCGTTCCTCAAAGCGCCCTCGCCTCTTCCTTATACAACATCGCCGCACGAGGAGTCAGCGTTTTGCAGAGCAGAAATCGCAATTGCCGGTGTGCAAATTGCCGCGCTGGACGAGATTCCCGCCATGGGAGTAGCATTGCCAGTTATGCCGTACGAACATACCGACCGGGAGTACGAGCCCGAGCCTCAGGCATCTTCATCGCGAGGAGGCGTCCCGCCGCGAAAAATCGCCGGAGTTGGAGTGCTCGACCCGCCCGTACCTCCCAAGCGGCAACCCGGACCGCTTACGCCGCTCCCAGCGTCTCTGCTCATACGTATTTTCGCGGTGATAATTCTTGTCGGAGTGGCAATCGCCGTAGCCATGCTGCTTCTCGCACGACATTGATCGGCACAACAACGGCATCCCATTCCACACCGAGGTAAATCCCAACCGTGAACCGCTTCCTACTTCACCACTTCGTCTCACGCGTCCTGGCCATCTCATCATTCGCCGTCGCGATTGCCGCGCCGTCCGCCACAGCCCAAAAATCCTACGATCCCGGCGCGACCGACACCGAAATCAAGATCGGCAATATCGCGCCCTGCACCGGCTGGGCGAACCAGTACGCCGCCGTCGCACGCGCCGAAGCTGCCTACTTCCAAATGATCAACGACCGCGGCGGAATCAACGGCCGCAAAATCAGTTTCATCAGCTTGGACAACGCCTCCGACCCCGCCAAAGCGCTCGACCTCGCGAGCAAACTAGTCGAACAGGAACAGGTCCTGCTGATCTTCAGCTCCATTGGCACCGAGGACAATCTAGCCATCCGCGCCTATCTAAACGACCACAAAATTCCGCAGCTCTTCGTCGAATCCAGCTCGGCCGTTTTCAATGACCCATCCCATTTCCCCTGGACCATGGGATTTTTCGCCACGTATCGCAACGAAGGCATCGTCTACGCTCAATACATCCTGCAAAACAACCCAGCTGCGAAGGTCGGCGTGCTCTACGCAAATAACGATGCCGGAAAAGAATATCTCGCAGGGGTGTACGATAGACTCGGCAACAAAGCCTCGGTGCTATTAGTGAAGGAAGTTTCCTACCAGGTTTCCGATCCGTCGCTGCAACCGCAAATCACGGCGCTGAAAGATTCCGGCGCCGATGTCTTCCTGAATTTTTCGCTCGGGCCGTTCACCACGCAGTCCATTCGCACCGCCTACGATGCAGGCTGGCATCCACTGCAATTCATCCCGAACGCTTCCCTCTCCGTCACCGCGTTCCTCGAGCCAGCCGGCCTCGAAAAATCCGCCGGAATCATCAGCAACGCCCGCTCCAAGAGTTGGCTGTCCTCGCGCGCGCAAAGTGATCCCGCCGTGCGTGAATTTCTCGATTGGATGAGCAAGTACAATCCCGGCGCCAGCCTTCGCGACCAAAACAACGTAGCAGGCTACGAGCGCGCTCAAGCCCTCGTCGCAGTCCTGAAAAAATGCGGAGACAATCTCACTCGCGCCAACGTAATGAAGCAAGCCGCTAGCCTCGATCTAGAACTCGGAATGCTTCGCCCCGGCATCAAACTCACAACCAGTCCCACCGACTATCAACCAATCAAGCAGTTATTCCTCATACGCTTCGACGGCAAATCATGGCTTCCGTTCGGCAGCACCATCGGCGAGTGACCGCACGATTAGAAAGCGGCTTGTCAATACCTCACTCGGAAGGGCGAGGCTTCAACCCCGCTGTGAAGCGTCACAAGAAGAACGGGCTATGGCACAGGAAGCCGTGCTTTTCGATCGCGGCAAATATTCGCGCAGCAGGTTTTGACTCTTAACTCTTCACTCTT
>Ga0181531_10000024_pt1 | contig 145101 bp, 108 predicted proteins | sample PEATcosm2014_Bin_38_FD_119743 | JGI IMG/M metagenome (GOLD analysis project Ga0181531, IMG submission 119743) | Peatland microbial communities from MTU Mesocosm Facility, Houghton, MI, USA - PEATcosm2014_Bin11_10_metaG | ecosystem: Environmental > Terrestrial > Soil > Wetlands > Peat | place... | reverse complement strand
TCCTCCGCCGCAATTTCCCCGCGCTTCCGTCCCCGCGCCATATCGACAAATTTTCGCCGCGCCACCGTCAAAAGCCACCCTTCCGGGTTTGACGGACACCCATTCTTCGGCCAATCCGCCAAAGCCGCCGCAAAGGCTTCCGATAGCGCATCTTCCGCCCCTGCGACATCCCGCGTCCGTGCGGCGAGAAAAGCAACGAGCTTGCCGTAACTCCGGCGCGCCACTGCATCCGCCGTTATTCCGGCAAGCCCGTCGCCATCATGCAATTTCATTTACTCACCGGTTCGTCGCCACCAGAAAGGTACGACTTCACTCTTTGGAAAGAGCCAATCGTAAAACCCTGCGGATTCCAGGAGGTGTGCTCCCGTTTTTGCGGCCCTCACGGTGAACCTAAACCCTTTACATGCAACACTGACATGCCATCTCGCAAGTGTTGCATCCAAAGGACTTACGAGAGTTCTAAGTCCTTCAAATGCAACACTTACAAAAAGTGCCGAGGGCCCAATGCAACACTTGCTTCCAAATTCCAGCCCTGCTTCACAGCTGGAATGGGCACTTTGTAGCTCAAGCCTTTGCCGCAGCAGCCGCCCAAGTTGGGCGCACCTCGACAATCCCATGTCCGGCCCCAGGGCACCGCGCCGCCCAAGCCAGCGCCGCATCCAGATCAGGCACATCAATCAAGTAGTACCCGCCAAGCTGCTCCTTCGTCTCGGAATACGGTCCATTCAGCAACTGCGACTTCCCGTTCGTCACTCGCACTGTAGTGGCCGTCGCAACCGGCGCCAGCCGGTTGCTCCCCCTGAGCACTCCAGCCTTCTGCAAGGCCTCCGTGTAAGCCATATACGCCGCCATCCCCTGTTGTTGCTGCTCCTTCGTCATGTTCATCCAGCCGCCTTCTTCCGCATACAGTATCAATAGATATTCCATCGTGATCCTCCTTAAGGTTGTTTGGCGCCCCTCTAGTCCGCCATTAGAATGACGCTCAGGGTCCCCCCATTTCGACAACCGCTCCGCCAAATCCGCCGTCCGTGATTGTAGCAACGAAATCGAGGCCGCGAGTTCACGGGCTTGGTAGCGAAATTTCCCTAACCAGGTGCCCCGAACCGGGAGTTCGCGTCCAGTCTTCCAAGCGATGCGAATTGCCCGCGCGAAAATGCGGGGGTAGAATCTTCGTGACGGTCGGTAAACGCACGGAGGCTCCATGATTTCGTTTCATTTGAATGGAAAACCAGTTCAGGTTGAAGTGGATCCAGCGACGCCTCTCCTGTGGGTTCTGCGGGAATCCCTCGGTCTGACCGGAACGAAATACGGTTGCGGCATGGCACTTTGCGGAGCGTGCACCGTACACCTTGAGGGAGAGGCCATTCGCTCTTGCGTTGCCCCGCTTTCCCGAGTCGAGGGCAAACAAGTGAAAACGATCGAAGGTTTGTCGGACGATCTTAGCCATCCACTCCAAAAAGCCTGGATCGAGCTCGACGTTCCGCAATGCGGCTACTGTCAGTCGGGACAAATCATGAGTGCCGCCATACTTCTGTCCAAGATTCCCAAGCCAACGGACACCGATATCGATGAAGCGATGTCAGGCAATATCTGCCGATGCGGAACCTATCCGCGAATACGTCGCGCTATCCATCGTGCCGCCGAATTGGCGAAGGACAAGGCAGCGGCCGATAGAGAAAGCCCAGTCAACGAATACTCCGCGGCAGAGGCCGGTCGATGAGTGCGCCGGCAATGGTTGACCGACGCACGTTTCTGAAAACGGCCACAACGGCGGGCGGAGGTTTAATCGTTGCGCTCTATGCACCTGGATTTTCCGCGCAAGAACAAACGCCCAAGCCTGATCCGATTCGTCCATTTGCGTACATAAAAATTGCTTCGGACGAGACCGTCACAATCGTCGCCAATCATTCGGAGATGGGCCAGGGCGTCTATACAAGCTTGCCCATGCTATTGAACGAAGAGCTCGAAGCAGATTGGTCCAAGATTCGCGTCGAATCAGCACCGGTCGACGCGGTTTATAACCATCCGATGTTTGGTTTACAAATGACCGGTGGCAGCACGACGACAGCGGCCGAATGGGATCACTACAGAAAGCTGGGAGCTGCAGGTCGAACCGTTCTAGTCGAAGCTGCAGCCCAACAATGGAAGGTGCCCGCCAGCAGCTGTCGAGTTGAAAAAGGAATGGTCATTCATGCAGCAACGTCGAGAAAAGCCAGTTATGGCTCACTCGTCGAGGTGGCATCGACAATTCCGGTCCCGGGCGATGTTCCGCTGAAACAGCCAAAGGATTTTACTTTGATCGGAAAGTCCACGCGACGCCTGGACACGCCGACCAAAACGAATGGGACGGCTCAGTTCGGTATTGACGTCGTCATTCCCGGAATGATGACCGTTCTAATCGCACGGTCTCCCGTGTTCGGCGGGAAGCTAGCCAGCTTCGATGCGAGCGAAACGCTGCAAGTACCGGGAGTAAAAGCCGCCGTGCAAGTTCCTTCGGGCGTCGCCGTCATTGCCGAGCGCTTCTGGCCCGCAAAACTTGGACGCGAGAAATTGAAGACAAAATGGGACGAGGGCGAAAACGCGAACCTATCCACCACGAAAATGCTGTCCGACTTCTCCGCACAGTCGTCTGCGCCGGGATCGCTGGCAAAGAAAGTGGGCGATCCGCAAGCCGCGTTGGCATCCGCCACCAGGAAGATAACGGCAGAATACGATGTGCCGTATCTTGCCCATGCCATGATGGAGCCGTTGAATTGTGTCGTCGATCTCAGGGATGACAGCTGCGAAATTTGGACGGGCACTCAATTCGAGACCGTCGATCGGGCCAATGCCGCGAAGACTGCAGGGCTTGCTCCCGAAAAAGTCAAAATCCACACCACTTTATTGGGTGGAGGCTTTGGTCGCCGCGCAAATCCCTCGTCGGATTTTATCGTAGAAGCTGTGCAAGTTGCGAAAGCCGCCAAAGTCCCCGTGAAAGTAATGTGGACCAGAGAGGATGATATGCAGGGCGGCTGGTATCGGCCGATGTGGCACGATCGCTTCGTTGCTGGTCTGGACGCAGACGGAAATCCTGTCGCTTGGACACACACAATCGTTGGCCAGTCGATTATGGCCGGTACTCCGTTTGAGGCGTTTGCGGTCAAGGACGGTGTTGATTCTGCTTCCGTCGAGGGCGCGGCCGACCTGCTCTACGGCATTCCGAATCTTCAGGTCGATCTGCATTCTCCGCGGATCGGTGTCCCGGTACAGTGGTGGCGTTCCGTGGGGCATTCTCATACAGGATTTTCGGTTGAAGCGTTCTTCGACGAAGTCGCCCATGCGGGTGGCAAAGATCCGTATCGCCTCCGCCAGGCTCTGCTGGCAAAACAACCGCGAATGCTGGCGGTGCTGAACTTGGCAGCACAAAAGGCCGGCTGGGGTAAACCCCTGCCGAAAGGCGTAGGTCGCGGCATCGCCACGCATTTTTCGTTCGATAGTTATGTAGCTCAGGTTATCGAAGCCTCGGTCGAGAAAAATGGTAATGTTCGCGTCCATCGCGTCGTGTGTGCGTTGGATTGCGGCCGCGTTGTGAATCCCGACACGGTGAAAGCTCAAATGGAGGGGGGCATCAATTTTGGTTTGACCGCGGCCTTAAAAACTGAAATCACTCTCGAGAACGGCCGCGTCCAGCAGACCAATTTCAATGATTATCCGATGTTACGGATGTTTGAAGCTCCGTCCATCGAGGTTTTTATTGTGCCAAGCGAAGAGAAGCCGACCGGTGTCGGAGAGCCAAGCGTCCCGCCCGTAGCTCCAGCCCTCGTAAACGCGATCTTTGCTGTAACAGGCAAGCGCCTGCGCCGCCTGCCTATTCGGGCGAGCGATCTCCCCGGTGCGGGGGTGAATCCGTGAACCAATCCTCTGGATTGCGCGCTTACTCTCTTGGTTTGCTAATCGCGAGTGTTTGCCTGATTACTGCAGGAGCATTTTCAGAGACGCTCGGTACATCATCACCAAAGCCGGACGTGAATGAGTCCAAGGGAGCGTTTCTACAGGTTTACACCGTTCTAACGTCGCCGCGCTGCCAGAATTGCCACCCTGCTGGCGATGCACCTCTTCAGGGTGACGACAGCCATGTCCACCTGCAGAATGTTAAGCGCGGAACGGATGGCCATGGGGCGAGTGCGATGCGCTGCAGCGCTTGCCATCAAGATAAGAATTTGGCCGGAGCGCACATGCCGCCGGGCAATCCGAAGTGGGGCCTGCCGCGCCCCGACCAAAAAATGGTCTTCGTCGGGCGGTCTCCGGCAGCTCTCTGCAATCAGCTTAAGGATCCGAAAGAAAATGGTGGCCGGTCTCTTGAACAACTCTTTGACCACGTCGCGCACGATGACCTGGTTGGTTGGGGCTGGAACCCAGGGGATGGCAGGTCACTACCCCCTTTATCGCGCGAACAAACGGCTAATGCGATGCGCACATGGATAGCAGGCGGAGCAGCCTGTCCTGACGCAGGCACGCGTTAATATCAGCCATAACTTTTCTTCGCGGACTTTAGCCGCTCGAATTTCACCGCCCGCACAATTCCCGTACCCTCTTTGACCACGATCAATTGATTCGGACTCACATCCTTCAAAGTATCCACCGTCCCGCTCGGCCAGCGAATTTCCAGCAACTCCACCTTCTCGGCTTTCCCAATCCCGAAATGCACGCGTAAGTCATTCTGCGAAATGTAGCTCCCGCCGCTTCGTACTTCGTCAATTTGCTGGTGCGGCTTTGCTTCTGCGGGAGGATGCGTCACACAACGCAAACGCGCCCCGATTCCACTGCGATTCGATTTTGTTCCAATCGTTTTTATCTTCAGCCAGTTATTCTCCAGCCGCGAATCGCAGCGCAGCAGCTGAGCGAAATCATTGACCGTGTTTACCACCACGTCTATATCGCCGTCGTTGTCGAAATCGCCGAAAGCCGCCCCCCGCGAGGCGACCGGAACCATGATGCCCGAGCCGGCTTGCGACGAAACATCTTCAAAATGGCCGTTTCGCATATTGCGGTACAGAATTTTCTGCTGTGCGTAGCCCGCTTCGGACCGCAGATCCGCGACTTCGGGATAAACGTGGCCGTTGCAAATCAAAATGTCCGGCCAGCCGTCGTTGTCCATGTCGAAAAAGCCGCAGCCCCAGCCAAGAAACTGGGTGTGCTTTGCGAGCCCAGCGGAAAAAGTGGCATCCTCAAAATTTCCGCGGCCGATCCCGTGATAGAGCGACGGGGTGTCGCCGGCGAAATTGGTTTTAACGATATCGAGATTCCCGTCCAGGTCGTAATCCGCGGCGGAGACGCCCATGCCTGCTTGTGGCTTGCCGTCCGCGCTCAGCGCGCATCCCGTTTCCATGGCGACGTCGGAAAATGTTCCATTCCTGCGATTTTCATAGAGGGCGCTGGCCGTCGAATCGTTCGCGACATAAATATCCGGCCAGCCGTCGTTGTTGAAGTCAGCGGTGAGCACGCCAAGCCCGTACGTTCCGTTCGCCTGATAAATTCCAGCCCGCTCGGAAACATCGCTAAACGTACCGTCGCCATTATTGTGAAACAAAATGTTTCTCCCACCCTGCAGTCCCGGCGGGCCACACGCCACAAGCACGCCTTTGTAATTGCAAGGCCCGGACTGGGGCGCGGGCGCGGTCGCCAGATCCAGATCAATGTAGTTCGCGACAAAAAGATCCAGATGGCTGTCGCGATCATAATCGAGAAAAGCGCAGCCGGTGTTCCAGCGCTTTCCATTGGTGGCCAATCCGGCTTTCTCCGTAACGTCAGAGAATGTGCCGTTCCCGTTGTTGTGGTACAAAACATTCTTTCCGAAGTACGTGACGAAGAGATCGTCGAAGCCGTCGTTGTCATAATCGCCGACGCACACGCCTTGCCCCCAGCCGGAATGAATGAGCCCTGCTTTTTCGGTTACGTCGGTGAATGTGCCGTCGCGATTATTCTTGAAAAGATGCGAAATCGGTTCCTGCCCTTTGGGGAAGCCATCCAGGCGCCAGCCGTTCACGAGAAAAATGTCGAGCCAGTCGTCGTTGTCGTAATCGTAGAAAGCGACTCCGCAGCCGGTTGTCTCAAGCAAATATTTATTTTTGTGTTCGCCGCCGAAGATTGTCTTGGCATTTAGGCCGGATTCGCGCGCGACGTTAAGAAAGCTGACGCCAATTTCTTTTGGCGGAGGCGGACTGGAATGACCGGGTGCCGTAACGGACTGACTTGAACGAAGAGGACGTGCAAGCGCCAGGACTTTTTCAAGCGGGAGAACGAGCGCGGAGTGGCTAAGAGATTTAAGAAATGTACGACGTGAGGAAGACAAATGGAACGGCACCTTCCCTAGCCTGGCTCGCGCCAGGATTTAGTCCTGTTCCACATTGTACGTCCAAAGCCGCGATACAAACTGAGGCGCTAGAGAGAATCAGGGGAATTCTTGAGCGATGGCGAAAGCGGAACTGGCTCCCGGCCCGAAAGAGTTTTCCAGCCCCGGCGCGAGAGGCTCCAGAAAATAAAACAGCCAGAAAGCGCCGCGCAAACCAAAAGGATGAAACCCGGAAGCCATTCCTGCAGCACGATTTCACCGATCCCAAACATGGCAGAGTAGATCAGCGTGCAACCCATAATCCAGTCGAAGGCATTGGCAGCGAGGTCGCGGACCGGCGGCATTTCCGGAGCAAGAGCGGCGATATGCTTCCAGCCGTGGACCGTGGGATGGACGCGACGATAAAACTTGAGGAGAAGCTGTTCGGGCTCAGCGGGCGTGAAGAGCGTCGTGATGATCCAGACAAGCGTGGTGACGCCGGCAGTAATCAACGCAGTTTTGGCGAACACCACGGAATCGTTGCCGGCGAAATGAACGCGCGTAAGCGAAAGGGACACGACGAACGCTGCGATCATGGACGAGATTTCACTCCACGCGTTGATGCGCCACCAATACCAGCGAAGCAGCAGAACGCCGCCGGTGCCTGCGCCCATGCCAAGAAGAAGCTGCCAAGCTGCTTGAATGGAATTGATGTGCGCGGCGGTGTAGCCGCTTAGAATGACCAGCATAACGATAAACAGCTTGCTGACGAAAACGTAGTGCTTGTCGTTTCCATGCTTGACGATGAAGCGGCGATAGAAATCGTTGATGAGGTAGGAAGTTCCCCAATTGAGCTGAGTGCCCACAGTAGACATGAAGGCGGCGAGAAAAGCGGCGATCATAAGTCCGCGCAGAGCGGGAGGCAGATAGTCGCGCATGATCATCACGTAGCCTTTTTCGGGCTCGGCGGCGAATTCGGCGCTGGGGTGAAGGCCACCATGCACGGAATAAACGGCGACGGCGACGAGGCCGGTGACGATCCAGGGCCAGGAGCGCATGGCGTAGTGCGCGATGTTGAACCACAATGTGGCGCCGAGAGAGTTTTTTTCGTCCTTGGCGCTGAACATACGCTGTGCAACGTAGCCGCCGCCCCCAGGCTCCGCGCCGGGATACCAATCGGCCCACCACTGTACAGCGAGAAAGAGAGCAAAAGTCAGTACGGGGAGAGTCCACAGCGCGTCGGTGGTCCAACCGAGATGGAACGAAGGGAAAAAGGAAAGTATGTTGCTGGTGGTTTGGCCAGAAACACGCGCGGCAGCGCCGACTTGCGACAGTTGAATTTTGAGTAGAGCCATGCCGCCGAGTTTCGATACAGCGACCCAGGCGAGGACGATGATCATGGTCATCTTCAGCGCGAACTGGAAGAGATCCGTCACCAGGACTCCCCAGAGGCCGCCGATGAATGTGTAGATACCGGTGAATGGCACGAGAATGAGGACACAGATGAGAAGCGCGGTGTGAGCCGGAGCGCCGAGCGTATATTGAAAGAATTCGTGGCCGCCAAGACCGATGGAGAGAACGCGTCCTTGGGCAATGACGTCGCCGAGAAGAACGGTTGTAATGCTGATCATAGCTTTGATGACCCAGCCGAGGATCAGGCAGTTCATTAGTGCGCCGAGATAGAGGGCGCGGAAACCGCGCAGAAAAGCGGCAGGCTTTCCACTGTAACGGAGTTCCACGAATTCGATGTCCGTGAGAATCTCGGAGCGGCGCCAGTAACGCGCGAAAAAGAAGACGGTCATCATGCCCGAGAGGCAGAGCGACCACCAGAGCCAGTTACCCGAAATGCCATTGCGCGCGACGAGGCCGGTGACGAGGAGCGGCGTATCCGCGGCGAAAGTCGTCGCGACCATGGAAGTGCCCGCGAGCCACCAGGAAACGTTGCGGCCGGAGACAAAAAACTCCTCGGTGCTGCCGGAAGAACGCCGTCGATAGTAAAGACTGATCAGCAGATTGAGGAGCAGGTAGGCGGCGATGACGATCCAGTCGGTGGCGGTGAGGGCCATATTTCGTTTTGCTCCGCGAAATGCGCGTTGTGTTTGATTTGCAGGCGGCTTAGTATACTGCTATATAGCTCTCGAAACGCAAGGTAAATGAAGCCGCGCGCGATTTTACTCTTATAGGGGCGCATTGCGAGGATATTTTGAAGTGATTTTTGAAAGGGCATCGGGTGATATATATAGCACGCGGGGTTGGTTTGAGAATGGGTGTTGCTAACAAAGAGCTCGCCAAGGGCGGGGGGAATCCGGGACGCAAATGCTTGTACTTCTGACGCCAGGCTACGAAGAACTCAGCCGTGAAGCCGCGCGCATCGTTGCGAATGCGGTTCGCGGCAATCCCGCCGTCACGCTGGGGTTGGCGACCGGCAGCACAACGCTCGGAATGTACAAGGAGCTGGTGCGGCTTCACAAGGAGCACGGGCTCGATTTTTCGAGAACCACGACGTTCAATCTGGATGAGTACCTCGGCCTATCCGCTGAACATCCGCAAAGTTTCCACCATTTCATGCACGAACATTTCTTTGACCACGTGAACGCTGATGCCTCGAGGATTCACATCCCCGAAGGAAAAATCGCCGGCGATTATGAACAATACTGCCTCGGCTATGAACGCGCCATCCGCGAAGCAGGCGGAATCGATCTGCAAATTCTCGGCATCGGGCGCAATGGCCACGTTGGATTTAACGAGCCAACTTCGAGCTTCGGTTCAAGGACGCGTCTGAAAGTCCTGACAAGCGAAACGATCGAAGACAATCGCAAATCCTTTGCGTCCGGCGAAGAAGTTCCGGAGTGCGCCATTACGATGGGCGTGGGTACGATTCTCGAAGCGCGGAAAATTTTATTGCTCGCGACGGGAGCGGCCAAAGCCGAAACGGTGGCGCAAGCTATCGAAGGCCCGATTACCGCCTCGGTGACGGCTTCCTGCCTTCAGCTTCATCCCGACGTAACGTTTGTGATTGACGAAGCGGCTGCCGCGCGCCTGACGCAGCGCGAATATTATCGCCGCGTGATGGAAATGACCGCCCGACTGACGCCCCACAGAATGGCCTGAGCCCGGCGTTTGTTTGGCTATGCCGAGGCACCACTGGCGACATTCGCCGCGAGTCAGGTAAACTAAGCAGTCACCCGATCTCAGACCCAGCAAAGGAAAACGCCATGGGCAATCGCGACGTAAGAAGCCGAGAAAAAAAGAAGCCAAAGAAAAAGGACATCAAGCCGGCGTACCAACCCGCGCGGCCAACCGCGGTTTATAAGCCTACCCCGCCGCCAACTGCTCCGCCATCCAACGAACCGCCAAAACAGTAATTGATTGGGGGGGGGCACGGCTTGCCGTGCCCGTCTTTCTCTGTTTACCCGGAGAGACGAGGGATCCAGCCCCTGCCCACATTGCTTTGGCGTCCCGTCTCGCCTCCGTCGCTTCCCCTTCCGCCACTCCTGTTCGTTCCTCGGCCGCTCGTTTCCTGTCGCCCGCTAACCGTTAACCATGTGCGTATGACGTGTCTTTCCAACCCAACAGACACTCCCAGCACACACTTGCTCACACATTCGCACCAAGGGCGTCTATGCCCACAAGGGTGGTCCACTGCCGCGTTCCGTCGCGTCAGTCGGCTTGGTACAGGCAAAATTTAGGAGGGGTGCATTCATGAGCAGGGTTTTTAGAGTTCTAGTTGGTTTCGTCGTCGCGGCGGGATGTTTTGCAGGACAAGCAGACGCTCAATTCAAAAGCGGGGCCCAGCCCACGGAGCTGAGCATCCCGCGTGTCAGCCAGCGGGGAAGCGTCGCGCAACGTGTTGGGCTGACGGACATTACTATCGTCTATTCCCGCCCAGCCGTCGGCGGCCGCGAAATCTGGGGAAAAATCGTTCCTTATGGAAAGGTGTGGCGCGCCGGAGCGAATGAAAACACGACCATCAGCTTTACCGACGATGTTTCCATCGAAGGAAAGCCGCTCGCCGCCGGTACCTACGGCCTGCATGCGATTCCCGATCAGGATCAGTGGGTCATTGTCTTCTCGAAGAACTCGACTTCATGGGGCAGTTTCAGCTATGACGAAAAAGAAGATGCGCTCCGCGTCACCGTGAAACCGCACGCCGCCGAATTCACTGAGCTGGTGACCTACGATTTCGACGACGTGAAACAGGATTCGTCAACCGCCGTTCTGCGCTGGGAAAAGATTGCGGTACCCTTCCAGATTTCAGTGGACACGAAAGCCGTCGTCCTGCGCAGCATAAAAAATGAGCTGCGCAACGTCGGCGGATTCACGTGGGCGGGTTTCGACGAGGCAGCCAACTGGTGCCTCGACAACAATTATAATCTCGAGCAAGCATTGAAGTGGGAAGACACTTCCATTCAGAACGAAGAACGCTTCGAGAATCTTCTCACGAAATCACAGATCCTGGTGGCTCTCGGAAAAACAGAGGAGGCGAACGCGACGCGTGCCAAAGCGCTCGACAAAGCGAGCGGGCTACAGCTGCACGTTTATGGACGCGGCTTGCAGATTCAGAAAAAACAGGACGAAGGGTTCGCCGTCTTCAAAATCAACGTCCAGAAGCACCCGAACGAATGGTATACGCACGGTGAGCTGGCGCGCATGGCGTCTGCCAAAGGGGACTTTCCAACCGCGTTAAAGGAAATGAAGCTGGCGCTCGCCGGCGCTCCGGACGCAACCAAGAATCAGATCCAGGGCCTGATCGCTCGCCTCGAGAAAAACCAGGACATCAACCCCATCTAGGCTGCTTAAACTCGATCAGGGTGTGATGCCGCCGAAGCAGAGATATTTGATTTCGAGGTATTCATCCATTCCGTACTTCGAGCCCTCGCGGCCGAGGCCGGATTCTTTCATGCCGCCGAATGGCGCCGTCTCAGTGGAAATAATTCCGGTGTTGATGCCCACGATGCCATATTCAAGGGCTTCGGCGACGCGCCAGACGCGGGCGATGTCGCGGCCGTAAAAATAAGCGGCCAACCCGAACTCGGTGTCGTTGGCGAGAGCGATGGCTTCCGCTTCCGTCTTGAAGCGGAAGAGGGGCGCAACCGGGCCGAATGTTTCTTCGCGGGCCACGTCCATTTTCGTCGTGACGTCGGTAAGAATTGTCGGCTCGAAAAAACGTCCGCCGAGCGCGTGGCGCTTTCCCCCGGCAAGAATCTTCGCACCCTTCGCTTGCGCGTCGCGAATGTGGCTTTCGACTTTTTCAACAGCGGCTTCGTCAATGAGCGGTCCTTGCGTCGAATCCGCTTCGAGTCCGGAAGCCGGCTTTAGTCTCTTGACGCCCAGAGCGAGCTTCTCGGCGAAGACGTCGTAGATGACGTCATGCACAAGGAAGCGATTCGAGCACACGCAAGTCTGTCCGGAGTTGCGATATTTCGAAGCGATCGCACCCTCTACCGCAGCGTCAAGATCGGCGTCGTCAAAAACGATGAACGGAGCGTTGCCGCCAAGTTCGAGCGAAAGCTTCTTGACGGTGGCGGAGCATTGCGCCATCAGAAGTTTTCCGACTTCCGTCGAGCCAGTGAACGAAAGCTTTCGCACGATCGGATTCGAGGTGAGTTCGGCGCCGATTTCTGCGGGCGCGCCAGTCACGACGTTGAACACGCCCTTTGGAACGCCGGCGCGTTCCGCAAGCTCCGCGAGTGCCAGCGCGGAAAACGGAGTTTGCTCGGCAGGCTTGACGACAACGGTGCAACCGGATCCTATCGCAGGCCCTGCTTTGCGCGTAATCATGGCGAGCGGAAAATTCCATGGCGTGATGCACGCCACGACGCCGATGGGCTGCTTTATGACGACGATTCGCTTGTCGGCTTGATGCTGCGGAATCGTATCGCCGTAAACGCGTTTGGCTTCTTCGCCGAACCATTCCAAAAAGGAAGCGCCATAGGCAACTTCGCCACGCGCTTCGGCGAGCGGCTTGCCTTGTTCGAGCGTCATGAGCCGCGCGAGGTCTTCCTGATTGGCCATTACGAGGTCGAACCAGCGGCGCAAGATGGCGGCGCGCTCTTTGGCCGTTTTCTTGCTCCAAGTAGGAAACGCCGCGTTTGCGGCTTCAATAGTGCGCCGCGTTTCCGCACTGCTGAGTTTTGGAACTTTGCCGATGATCTCCCGCGTGGCAGGATTATCCACGTCGATCGTTTGGCCCGAGCCTGCATGGATCCACTGCCCGTCAACGTAGCAGGCTTCCCGGAAAAGGCGAGCATCTTTCAGTCCGGCGGCAATATTCGCGCTCTTTGTCATAGTGTCTTGCATCGAAAAAGCTCCTAGGGTTGCAAGTAATTTGATGCAACAAATGGTGGGTGCGTGTATCAGGCAATTTTTTGAGCCAACGACGCCAAGAAATCCTGGCGCATGGGTCAGGCGTGCGAGAGCACGGCCTGCTTGCGCTCCGCCACGCTGGCGAGCGCGGCCTCGATCACGTCAAAGCCTTCGGTCAACTGCTCGTCGGAAACGACGAGCGGGACGAGAATGCGGACAACGTTATTGAACGTGCCCGCGGTGATGAGGATGAGGCCGTGCTCGTAACAATATCGTGCGATCTCTTTTGTTTCGGTGTCGGCGGGCTCGCGTGTCTGGGCGTTGCGAACCAATTCCATCGCACACATACCGCCCAGGCCACGAACGTCGCCGACGAGAGACCATTTTTTCTGCCAGCCGTGGGCGCGTTTTTCAAAATGCTCGCCGATGGCAACGGAGCGCGCGAGCATGCCCTCTTTTTCAATGGTTTCGATGGCGGCCAGCGCAGCGGCGCAGGAGAGAGGATGTCCGCAGTAGGTGCCGCCGAGAGAGCCGGGGCCTGGCGCGTCCATGATCTCGGCGCGGCCTGTCACCGCAGCAATGGGCATGCCGCCGCCAAGCGACTTAGCCGTGGTGATCAGGTCCGGCTCGATGCCGAAATGTTCGGAGGCAAACCATTTTCCAGTGCGCGCGAAACCGGACTGGATTTCATCGGCAATAAAAAGGATGCCGTGCTTGCGGCAGATATTTTGAAGGAGCTTGAAATAATCGCGCGGCGGAACGACGAAGCCGCCTTCGCCAAGAACAGGCTCGGCGATGACCGCGGCTACTGACTCCGGAGCGACGGAACGTTTGAATGCATCTTCGAGATGATGCGCAAAATCGGCGGACGATGTCCCGGATGGATTGCGATACGGATAGGCAAACGGGATGCGGTAGATGTCGCTCGCGAAGGGCTGAAAGCCAGCTTTGTAAGGATGGGTCTTGCTGGTCAATGACATGGTAAGAAGCGTGCGACCGTGAAAAGCGTCTTCGAAGCAGATGACAGCGGGACGTTTGGTATAGGCGCGGGCGATCTTAATGGCGTTTTCGATTGCTTCGGCTCCCGAGTTTATGAGTATGGTTTTCTTCGGAAAATTGCCTGGCGTGAGCTTGTTTAATTTTTCCGCTACGGCGACATAGCCTTCGTAGGGAGTGACGGCGAAGCAGAGGTGCAGATATTTTTCGAGCTGTTCGCGGACGCCGGCTGTGACGCGAGGCGAACGATGGCCGACGTTGAGGCAGCCGATACCGCCGGCGAAATCTATGTAGCGGTTGCCGTCGACATCTTCGATGGTGGCGCCTTCGGCGTGGGCGGCGAAAATCGGCGTGGCGTTGCCAGGGCCGCGCGGGATGGCGGCTTCACGGCGGGCCATCAGAGCACGCGAGTGCGGGCCTGGAATTTCGGTGCGAAGTTGGATGGTTTTCATGGCGTTTGTCTTCTACCTTTCAAGCGAAAAGCAGGTCCCTCGCTTCGCTCGGGATGATACATGTTTACGAAATTGCTCAACTTCCCGGGATAACATATTTTTGCGAAATGGCCCACCCTTTGAAAATGACCATTTCCGCCCGGTGCTAATACCAGTTGATCGGGGCTTCGTCCAGATTCACGAAGACCTGTTTTGTTTCAAGATATTCCTCGAGACCCCACGGGCCTAGTTCGCGGCCGAAACCGGATTGCTTGTAGCCACCCCACGGCGCTTCGACGTAGGTGGGCTGCATGTGATTGACCCAGACTATTCCGGCACGCAAGGATTTTACAACGCGGAAGGCTTTATAGATGTCGCGGGTCCAGACTGCGGCGGCGAGGCCGTATAGCGTGTCGTTCGCGATGCGAATGGCGTCGGACTCGGCTTCGAACGGAATTACGGTGGCGACGGGGCCAAAAATTTCTTCGCGGGCGATGCGAGCCGTGTTGTCCACGTCGTAGAAAATCGTAGGCTCGAGGTAAAAGCCTTTGCCGAATTCCCTGGGGCGATTGCCGCCGATGGCGACTTTGGCTTCTTTTTTGCCGAGTTCGAGATAGGAACTGACGCGATCGTATTGTTCTTTGCTTACGAGCGGGCCCATTTTTGTTTCGCGGTCGAGAGGGGCGCCGAGTTTGATGCGTTTGGCTTTTTCCGTCATGGCTTCGACGAATTGTGGATAGATTTTCTTTTCGACGAGGATGCGGCTACCGGCCGAACAAACTTCGCCCTGGTTAATGAAGACGCCGAAGAGGGCGCCGTCAATGGAGGCTTCCCAATCCGCGTCGGTGAAGAAAATGTTGGGGGACTTGCCGCCGAGTTCGAGCGTGACTCGTTTCAGAGTGTCGGCAGCGCTTTTCACGATGAGTTTGCCAACGGCGGCGCTGCCGGTGAATGCGATTTTGTCCACGCCAGGATGCGCCACGAGTGCGGCGCCCGCAGTCTCACCCAGGCCGTTGATGATGTTGACCACGCCGGGAGGCAAGCCTACCTCTGCGAAGCAGTTTGCGAATTCAAGAGCCGTGAGCGGGGTTTGCTCGGCAGGTTTTAGAATGCACGTACAGCCTGCGGCTAAAGCGGGAGCCAGTTTCCAGGCGGCCATCAGAAGCGGATAGTTCCACGGGATTATTTGGCCGGCAACGCCGACCGGTTCACGGAGCGTGAAGCTGAGTGCGTTGGCGGGAACGGGATTTACGCTGCCGAGAACCTTCGTGGCGAGGCCGCCATAGTATTCGAAGCAGGTGGCCACGTCCGCGATGTCGTATTCCGCTTCGACGATGGGCTTGCCGGTGTTGCGGCATTCGAGTTCGGCGAGGCGCGCGGAGTTCTGGCGGATTTTTTCCGCAAGTTTGAAGAGAATGCGGCCGCGGTCTTGCGCAGAGGTGGTTGCCCAGGGACCGGAATCGAAAGCGGCGCGAGCGGCTTTTACGGCCTTTTCTACGTCGGCTTCGTTCGATGAGGCGACCTGGGCGATTACTTCTTCGGTAGAGGGGTCGTAGACAGGAAACATTTCGCCGGAGGCGTTTTTTGTCCATTCGCCATTAATGAAATTATCATACGTTTGGAACTCTGTTTTTGTGCTGCTCGACATTTGCCGCCTCCCGCGGATGCTGCTTAATACCGATACAAACTGCGCGGAAATGCGAGAGCAGCGCTCCCGCACTCCACACTAAACAGCCGGCGCAGTCGCCGCCAGCTTCCTGGCTGCTTTGCGGCGGCCGTAGACGAAAAAGAAAAATGCCGCCAGACCGATAAAAAAGAGCGTGCCACCAACCATCCAGATTTCGTAGGAACGGAGGGAGGTGACTTGCTGAGCCGGGAAAAAGGCCAGCGCGATTCCCAGGGCCGTGGTCACGAGTCCGCTTGTGCCGGACAGGATCAACGTTGTTTTGCTGTAGCAAGCTTTCACAAAGGAAGGACCGAGGGCGATTTTTAGAAGCGCGCCGAACATATAGAGAAAAGGGATCAATTGAAGAACGACGGCGAGGGAGAGCAATTTTTGAAAGGTTTCCTGGACGCCGGTTTCGCTGGCCGCGAGATTGGCAACGACGAAGCCAAACGAATGCAAAGTCCAGGCGACGAACGACAGGCCGATGAATTTGTTCCAGAGCCACCAGCCGCTGAAATTGAGGATGACAAGAATCATAGAAACAACGGCATGGACGATCAGGGCCGCGTAGGGCGTGCGATAGCGCGGATGAACTTTGCCGAGCCAGGCGGGCATGTAGGAATCGAGCCCAGCGACAAAGGGGATGCGGGCGGAGCCGCCGAGCCAGGCGGAAGCAATTCCAGCAATCGCCAGACTGAGCATGATGGCAAACGGCGTGACGATCCAGGGGACACCGACGCGGGTGGCCATGTGGCCAACAGCCTGAACGACACCCTGAAGAACGTTGATATCGCCTTTGCTGATGGCGATGAGGAGCGTCAGAGTCGCGCCGATGTAAAGCAAACCGGAGAGGACACCTCCCCAGGCGACGGCGCCGGGAAGAGTTTTTTGCGGATTTTCGATTTCGTCACCCATGACGGAAGCGAGTTCGAGGCCAACGAGGCCGAAGCAGATAACGCCGAAGGAATTCAGGACAAATTTGGGATTGTTAGGAACCTGAAAGTCGGACCAGGTAACGGTGGTGCCGAAACGCAGCCAGACCACGACGCCAAGTCCGACGAGAACCACCGCGGCAATGCCTGTGCCGATGGCGCCGAGATTGTTGATCCATTTTCCGACACCGAGGCCGACGATATTCAGGACGACGAGAAGGATCAACAGACCAAGCGAAGTGATCAGCGCAAAAAGCTTATTGTCGCCGAGCGCGGCAAAACCGGAACCGAGCGAGAAAACGGAAACGCCGACGAAATAGAGCATCACGGTCGGGACGTACATCATGTTGTTGGTCCAATAGCACCAGCCGGAGAGAAAGCCGTGGAAGTCGCCGAAGACTTCCTTGGCCCAAAGATAGACACCGCCTTCGCCAGGATAACGTCGGGCCAGTTCGATGACTGCAATGCCCTGCGGCCAGAAAAACAGGACCAGAGAGATGAGCCAGAGCCAGACGGTGACGCCGCCATTGGCGGCGATGGAAGGAACGACGTTGAGATTGAAGACTGCGACGACGAATAAGAGGATGAGGTCCATGCGGCCGAGGACGCGGCGCAGGTTGGGTGTGTCGTGCGAGTTGGAGATAGCGTCGTTCGACACGTTTGTGCCACAAAACCAAAAGAGGGTCATCCCGGGGAAGGATGACCCTTCCAAAATCAGTGACCGGCAGCGCCTACATAGAGTGCGCCGCGCTCCAGTTGCGCTGCTGCCAGAGCTGGGGCGACTTCGTCGAAGACAGCCAGATGTTTATCCATATCGGCTTCGGTGTGTTGCACGGAAATGGTCCATTGCTCGTCCCACCAGTACGGTTGCGGAAGGACGCCGCGGTTGACCATGGCGAACCAGTAGTGTCGCCAGAGGTCGATGTCGATTTTCGTCCAATCGCGATAGTTGCGAATCTCCTGGGGGTAGAGCATCAGCGCGCCGTTGACGCCGGCGCTGGCCACGTAGGCTTGCAGACCGGATTTTTTGACGATGGCCCGGTAACCTTCGGTGAGTTTCTTGCTGAGCTTGTCAACGTGGGCGTAGTTCTCGCGCGTGAGAACTTCGCGGAACATAGCGAGACCAGCGGCCATGGCCGCGCGATTGGTGTTGTAGGTGCCGCCGTGAAAAACCTTGTGCTGGGCGATGAGATCCATCACGGGGCGGCTTGCGCCGAATGCGGCGAGCGGCATGCCGCCGCCGATGGATTTGGCGAGGCAAATCATATCGGGCTTGACGCCGAAGAATTCGCTCGCGCCGCCCCAAGCGAGTTTCGCGCCCGTTTTTACTTCGTCGAAGATGAGCAAAGCGCCGTTTTTCGTGGCGATATCGCGCAGGCCCTTGAGAAAGCCGGGCTGGGGGATACAGAGGCCAACGTTCATCAGGATGGGTTCGAGGATGATGGCGGCGATCTGGCCGGGATTTTCGCGGAAGCGGCGCTCTACGCTGGGGAGATTGTTGAACGCGGCGACGACGACGTTGGCCAGCGACGCTTTAGGAATGCCGCCACCGCCGGGAACAGAAGTGGGAGCGTCGGGATCGCCGTACTCGGGGTCCTTAGGCTTGACGCTGACGAGTGCGGTGTCGTGCAAACCGTGGTAGGCGCCCTCGAACTTCAGGATTTTGTCTCGGCCGGTGGCAGCACGCGCGATACGGCAGGCGTGCATGGTGACTTCCGTGCCGCTGGAGCCGAAGCGCACCATTTCCACGGGATAGCGCTTGCAGATTTCATCAGCCAGTTCCCACTCCATGTCATGGGGCATGCCGAAGGTGGTGCCTTCGTGGAGTTTTTGCTCGACGGCTTTTACTACGGCGGGATGGCAATGGCCCGCCATCAGAGCACCGAAGCAGAGGTTGTGATCTATGTACTCGTGGCCGTCAATGTCGTGAATCTTGCTGCCCTTTCCGTCTTGTACAAAGAGCGGGTACGGTTCGTAATGGCGGTAGTTGCTGGCGACGCCGAGCGGAATGCGCTCCAGAGCGCGCTTATGCGCGGCGGCGGATTTGGGCGTGCGCTTTTCGTAAGTGGCGATTTCCTTTTTTAATGCGTCGTGCATTTTCTTATTCCGTAAGCTGTGTGGCCGGGAAGGGCCAACGCTGGCAGGTCTGTTCCCTGCGGTCAGTTTGTACTAACGAGGCTACCGAGAGCTTTCTCTATTCTCTCAGATTCTTCGAACGCGCGAAGGCGCCCCAGCGGACCGGGGGCGCCTTTCGAAACAGATGGGCCCTCGGCGGCTTCAGAAGCGAAACTTCAGCGAAAACTGGACCAGGCGCGGATCGTGCACATGCTGGACTTGCCCGAACGTGCTGCCGTCGGAGATGTCACCGTCCACGCTATAGAACTGGGCGTGATTCCAAATGTTGAAAACGTCGCCGCGGAATTCCATTTGCCATCTCTCGTTGAGCTGAGTTTCCTTGATGAAGCTCATATCCCAGTTATTGAGACCGGGGCCACAGCAAATGGAACGCGGAGCGTTGCCGATCATGCCGGGGTTAACGGTGGCATTCGAAAAGAGGTTCGGATTGAAAACGTAGCCGTTATTTTGGCGAATGTTTTGTGTGTGAAAGGGTGCGGTGAGGTTGGGCTCGCCGGCAAATTCGAAGAGATCGGTAGAATCGAGCTCTTCGACGTCATCCTGGGAGGTGATGCGAATCGGGAAGCCGCTCTGGAAGCTGGCGATGCCGGTAAGTTCCCATCCGTCGAGGAGCTTGCCTTTGAAGCCGGCGAATTTCGGAACGGGAAGATCCCAGACGTAATTAATGACGAGACGATTGCGCGCGTCGAAAGCGGAGAGGCCGTAGGTGGCGTTGAAGTTGAGCGGGTTGAGAGCGCTTTCAAAGCTTGAGGCGTTGTCGAGGGATTTGCTGTAGGTGTAGGAAACCTGGAACTGAATTCCATGCGAGAACTGTTTTTGCAGCATGGATTGAAAGGAATTGTAGTTGGAGCGGCCCACCGTGTTCTCGCTGAAGATACCCGAGAAGACGGGAGTGCCATCGGCGGGGCAACCCAAACCCGTCAACGGCTGACAGAGGGGAGAAGAATACTGGCGAAGACCGACGAGCGTGATGCCACCGCCGGGAGCTGAGACTGGGCCAGCGGGAACACTCAAACCGCCAGTTCCCGCATTGTAGGGCAATGGGAGACCGCCGGCGGGAATAACCGTGCCATTGGGAATGAAGTAGGAACTATCTTCGCCGAAAGGGCCGCAGGTTGTTTCGCTTCCGCCTGGGCCGGTGAGTACCCCTGCAGCATTCGAGCTGGCGATAGCGGCCAAGGCGTTGCAAGTTCCCGGATTCCCGGGATTTAGTTCGTAGCTGGCGAGGAGTCGGTGCCCCTGGGAGCCGACGTAGCCAATCTGGAAAAGAATATTTCCGGGGAGCTGGCGCTTGATGGTCAGGTTGTACTGGTCGGAATATTGGAGGCGGAGGTTTGCGGGAAATTGGCCAAAGAAGGTCATGGGACGGAACTGCGCCCAATCAATGGGCTGGCCGCGCGGTGGATCGAGAATGCCGGTGAACGGATTGGGGAAGGTGTCGCCGCTCTGATCCACGAACGGCGTTTGCAGGAGTGGGCTCGTAATGAAATTGCTACCGCCGAAGGGAGGCTCGGCGCTGAACTGTTCGAGGACGAGCTGCTCGATCGGGTTGTAGAAGATTCCGTAACCGAGGCTGACGCTGGTCTTGGATGGACCGCCGGTGAGTTTGGCGAGCCAGCCATCATGCCAGCCGGGGCTCCAGTTAAGGCCGAGGCGCGGAGCGAAACCTTTGTAGTAGGTGTTGGTGAGCGATTCGGGGACGCCTTTGTCCCCGGGAAAGACGAGGCCTACGGGCGTAACCCCAGCAGCATTGCAACCGGCCTCACCCGCTCCATACGTGGCGAAAAGCGGGTCACTTGGGGAAAGACTGCACGGATAGATGGTCGAGACTTCTCCGGGACGGAAGGTCTGGACTTTCTGGCCGATGTCGGTGAGCGGTGTGTTCATTTCCCAACGAAGGCCGTAGTTCAACGTAACGTTGGATTTAATTTTCCAACTGTCCTGGGCGTAGAGATAGATGGAGGTGCTGCGGACGAGTTCGTGCTGCGCGGAGCCTTGGAAATAGCTGTTGCCGAGGCCAAGGAGAAAGTCCGGATAGGCATTGTCAAAACCCACATCGTTGCCGCCGAGAGAAGGCACGGCGGATTGAAAGGAGAGGTCACCGTTGACGTCGAAATAGAGAAGTTGGTTGAACATCTGATAGCGGACGTCGGCGCCAAACTTGAGGCTGTGCTGGCCGATGATTTTGCTGTAGTTGTCGCTGAACTGGTACGTGTTGCCAACCTGCGGAAGCTGTCCGTTGTAATTGTTGCCGATGGTGAAGCCGCCGCCGACGCTAATGAAAGGGACGCCTTCTACCTTGGCGCCAAGGCCGGAATGGATGCCGTAGTCGGGGTTGGTGCCGAGGGCGTTGCCGCTGTCATCCACGAGGGGCGTGTCTGAAGTGCCTGTAAAGCAGAAAGCCGAGGCTGCGCCAGTTCCGCAGGAAGCCTGGATGGAATTTGTGCGCGTCGGAGCGTCAAACTTGAGCTGGCCCTCTCGGAAATAGCTGAAGCGGGCCTCGTTGACCGCGCTCGAGCCAATGGTAGAGGTGTGGGTGATGTTCAGCTGCTGGGTGCGGGTGGCGTAGACGCCGGGGAAGTTGCCGGTAGTGGCGCCGGAGGCCTGGAATTTTGCGAAAGGGTCGAGCGTATTGTCGTCATCGAAGTAGTAATAGAAAGCGGTCTTCTGATTATTGTTAAAATTGTGGTCGACGCGGATTTGGAACTGGTCGCCACGGTCAGTCATGTTCGGAGTGACCTGAACTCCGCCGCTGCCGCCAGCCCCGGGTACATATTGTAGGAGGCTGAGGGCGACGGGGTCGTAGCATCCAATGGGAATCTGATTTTGGGGGAAGATGGAAGTGTAGGGTACGGGAACACCACCAGCCGCCACACTTGCGACGGCTGCCTGGGCTGTACCCGATAGTCTTTCGTTTGCAGGCAATGAGGGAGGTGCGTTGCTGCCGCAACGATTCTGAAGAATGTTCGCGACGGTGGCGTCGGTGAGCGATCCCGCAAACGTCGACCCAGAAGAAAAGTCACCGTTGTTAAGTTCGGCGCCGGTGGGGACAGGGATGGGTTGCGAGACAATGCCCTGCACGATGCGACGGCCTTCATACGAACCGAAAAAGAAAGTCTTATCCTTTTTAATCGGTCCGCCGATGGTGCCGCCGAACTGGTTCTGGCGGAATTCAGGTTTGGGGGCCTGGAAAAAGGTGAAGGGGTGGGCATTGAGAACGTCGTTGCGGAAAAATTCGTAAAAGCTGCCGTGGATGGAGTTTGTGCCGGACTTGGTGACGACATTGACGACGGAGCCGGAGTTGCGGCCATACTCGGCGTCGAACGTGTTGGTGATGACGCGGAACTCCTCGATGCTGTCGGGAGAAGGCTCGATGGCGGGGAGATTGGCGAAGAGGTCGTTGCCGTCGCCGCCATTTACGGAGTAGTTGTTGGAACGGCCGCGGCCGCCGTTGACGGTGACGACACCGGGTTTGTCGGAGCCGTAGAAAAGATCGTTGCCGAGCTGCGACTGAACGCCGGGCTGCAACTGTAGCAGTTGGTAGACGTCGCGTTGATTCAAGGGCAATTGGGTCGAGGCGCGTTCGTTGACCACTGCGCCGAGTTGCGTCGAGCTGGTGTCCACAACCGGTGGCTCGCCGGTGACTTCGACGCTCTCCGCGGCTGAGCCGATCTGCAAAGTGATGTCCACGCTGGCCACTTCGTTGAGATCGAGAGTAATGCCCTTGCGCACAAACTTCTTGAAGCCCGCCTGGGTGACGTTAATTTCGTAGTTGCCAACGGGCACTTCGAGGAAAACGTATTCGCCGCTTGCGCCGGTCTGCACGTCGCGGGTGGCGTGTGTGGCCTCGTTTATGAGTGTGACGGTGGCGGCGGCCACGGAGGCGCCGCTAGGATCGCTGACGGTGCCGCGAATGCGTCCGCCGGTGCTTTGGGAGCGGGCGAAAGGCACCGCGGCAAGCAAACACAGCGCAAGAACCGGAAGGAAAACAAAATTGCGGAAATACAACGCGCGGCTCGGCCCGAGCCTTTCAACCACTTTCATGAACTCACCCCCAGTGCCGAAGAATTCTTTTTCCCCGGATTCTTCGGTATTGCTGAGCCCCGGAAACCTTACTATAATCCCGCAAACTTAGAGAAAGCCGGGAGCCGTGTCAAGCGGAAAGAATTTCTCCAAGCCATTAGCAAATCAAGTGGGCCGGGGGCTTTTGCGCATCAGCGAGGTGGCGCGGCGCGTGGGTATCTCTTCCTCGGCCTTGCGAGCGTGGGAGGCCCTGGGGTTGGTTTCTCCACAGCGCACCGAGAGCCGTTACCGGCTGTATTCGGAATCGGACGTGCGGTTGCTGCAGCGGGCCGTTTTTCTCCGGCGGGCGCGCGGATTGAATCCCGCAGCGATCGTTCACGTGCTCAAGCGGCAGGGCGTTGTTTCGGCGCCGGTGGATGCGGTTCCATTGCCGGGGCAGCGATTCCGGCGGTTGCGCACGAAGCGCGGGTTGTCGCTCGCGCAGGTGGCGCGGGCCACGAAAGTTTCCGTCGGCTTTCTCAGCGCGCTCGAACGCGGGCAAATGCGGTCTTCGATTTCGACGCTGCGGCGCATTGCGAGATTTTATCGCACGAATATCCTGTCGCTATTTGAAACCGCGGCGGAGAATCCGCGGCTTGTGCGTCCAGGCCAGCGCAAGATTCTGGAGACAACTCCCGGCGTGCGCATGGAACTTCTGGCCTGGGGGCAAACGGCGATGGAACCGCATCTTTTCCGTATCAAGCCGGGCGGCGGAAGCGGCGAATCCTATTCGCACGAGGGCGAAGAATTTTTGCACATTCTTCGCGGCGATTTTGAGATTTGGCTGAGCGGCAAGGAACATTACCGGCTGAAGCCGGGAGACAGCCTGTATTTTGAAAGCTCCACGCCGCACCGCTGGAGGAATCCCGGGCGTTCGGAGACGTGGCTGTTATGGGTGAATACGCCGCCGACGTTTTAGATGTTCTTGCCGAAGGCCGCTGTGCGGAAGAAGGCCAACGGTTGGGAGGGAGAGCATGAGACAGCGAGCAATCTTTGCGGGAATACTGGTGCTCGCGACGGTCTGCGGCGCCTGCAAGAAAAAGGAAGACACTCTGAGCCTGCTCGTCTGGGAAGGATACGCCGATCCTTCGTTTTTGCACGCATTTGAGGAGGCTCACCACTGCAAAATCGTGGCCGCTTACATGGGTTCGAGCGACGAACTCGTCGCGAAGCTCCGCGGTGGCAGCGCATCCAATTACGACGTCATTTCTCCTTCCAGCGACGTCGCGGCGATGATTACACGCACGGGACTCGCGGCCCCGCTCGATCTTTCGAAACTTCCTTCTTACTCTCAGATCTCTCCGAAGCTGAAAAACCTGCCACTCGTCAAAGCCAATGGGCAGACCTACGGCGTTCCTTTCATGTGGGGCCCCAACCCGTTGCTGTACGACTCCAAGTCGATTGAGCAAGAGCCAGACTCATGGGCGGCCCTGTGGGATCCCCATTTCAAGAACAAGATCTCGGTGTGGGACGATCTTTCCACAATTTATATGGCGGCTCAGGTTCTTGGATATGACAAGCCTGATCCGTCGCAGTTGTACAATCTCTCGGACGCTCAGCTTGAGGAAGTCAAAAAGAAACTTATCGAACTGAAACCGAATATCCGCAAGATTTGGTCCACAGGCGGTGAACTAACCAATCTGTTTCAAAACCACGAAGTGGTCATGGCCATGGGCTGGCCGCTCATGACCAACCAACTGCGCCGACTCGGATTCCCTATCAAAGAGCTGATTCCTAAAGAAAACACAACGGGATGGATCGATCACCTGATGATCACCTCCGCCAGCCAGCACAAAGAGATTGCGCTGCAGTTTCTGGATTACCTGATTGAGGCGCAGACGCAAAAAAAAGTGACGGACCTTACTGGGTATGCGCCCGCCAATCCAGAAGCGGGCTCTTTCATGTCGCCTGAGGAAAAGAAAAATCTGCACATGGACAATCCCGACGCGTACATGCAGCGAATCTATTTCTGGCAGGACGTGCCGCGGCGCTCCAAGTACAACGAAATCTGGAACGAGGTGAAAGCCTCGCAGTGAGCGGCGCCGCCAATCCGCAGGCTGCTTCCCTGGATGCCAAGGGTCCACTGCTCGAAGTGCGCGCGGCGGCGAAGCGCTTCGGCACGCGCGACGTTTTGAAAAACATTTCGCTGAATATCGCTTCAGGGGAATTTTTGACACTGCTCGGCGAGAGCGGTTCGGGCAAGACCACGCTATTGCGGTTGATCGCTGGTTTTGAGCAACCTACAGGAGGAGAAATCTGGATGGCGGGCGAGCGGCTGGATACCCTGCCCCCTTACAGGCGCCGGGTGAACACAGTTTTCCAGAATTACGCGCTTTTCCCGCATCTGAACGTGCGTGACAACGTGGCGTATGGATTGCGTGCGCAGGGCGCTTTGAAGAGCGACATTCCCGGCCGCGTGGACGAAGCGTTGAGAATGGTGAAGATGGCGGAGTTCGCGGGCGCGCGTCCCGCCACCTTGAGCGGTGGCCAGCAGCAGCGCGTCGCGCTGGCACGCGCGCTGATCAACCGCCCCAAGCTTTTGCTTCTCGACGAACCGCTTTCTGCTCTGGACGCAAACTTACGCAAGCAAATGCAAGGCGAGTTGAAAGCGCTGCAACGAGAAGTCGGCATCACGTTTCTTTTCGTTACGCACGATCAGGAAGAAGCCATGGCGCTTTCCGACCGGATAGCCCTGCTGCGAGATGGCACACTCGAACAGGTCGCTTCCCCACGTGAAATTTACGCGCGTCCCGCGACGGCTTATACCGCTCAGTTCATCGGACAAACGAATCTGTTGCGCGGTGAAATCCGCGGCGGTATCGCCACGTGCGGGGCCCTTCGCTGGCCGGTCGAGGACGCGGACGGCCCCGCGGTTTTTTCTCTCAGGCCGGAAGCGATTCGCCTTTGCACCGACGGTACGCGCCAGATCAGCGAAGTGAAATTCCGCGCCTCTGTCCGGCAACAAATCTATGCGGGCGCCAGTGAATTGCTCGAAATGGATTGTGGCGAAGGCCAGCTTCTGCGGGTGCGTCTTCCCGCCTGCGGTCCAATGAACGGAGAACGCGAATTTGTTTTCGCGATTGCGGACGCTATCCGCGTCGAGAACTGACTTCGACATGTACTCGCGCACATACAAAACGATTGTTGCCGCTCCGCCGCTTCTCTGGGTTGGTTTATTCCTTCTGCTTCCCTACACGCTGATGTTCGCCCATAGCTTCTGGGCCGTGCAGGACGGAACTCTGGTGCATCACTGGAACCTCGCCAACTACCAGAAGCTTTTCACGAATCCGTTGTATGCCGGAGTTCTTTTCCGTACCATGCGCATCGCAGCTTCCGTTACGCTCTGCTCTCTGCTGCTTGGCTACCCGCTCGCCTACTACCTTTCGTTTCATTCCGGCACGCGCAAGGAATTGCTCTACCAACTTGTGATTGTGCCGCTGTGGGTCAGTTATCTGGTGCGCGGCTACGCCTGGAAAACAATTCTCGGCAGCGACGGCGTGCTGAACGGTTTCCTCCAATACTTTCATTTCACGCATGCTCCCGTCGGTTTTCTGCTCTACAGCCCGTTCGCCGTCGTGCTGATGCTCACGCACATTTACACGCCGTTCGTCTTCCTTCCGATTTACGCATCGATCGAGCACATTCCGCGCTCGCTTGTCGAAGCTTCGCAGGATCTTGGCGCCGGTCCGGCGCCCACTTTCTTTCGCGTGATTCTGCCGCTTTCCATGCCTGGCCTTCTCGCCGGAGCAACGTTTGCCTTCGTGCTTTCTCTCGGCGATTTTCTCGCTCCGCTCCTTGTCGGCGGCTCGTCGGGGACCATGATCGCCAACATCGTGCAGACACTCTTCGGCGCTTCCTACGATTGGCCGTTGGGCGCCGCGATTTCCGTCTGCATACTTGTTATTACGCTTTCGCTGCTCTTTCTTACCGAGCGTCTCGAAAAGCGCTGGTCTTTTAAATGAGAGGCACGTCTCCAACGCGTCGCGCGCCGCTGCTGGCTATCTATGCGACTTTGGTTTTTGCTTTCATCTACCTGCCGATCGTTGTGCTCATTCTGTATTCGTTCAATCGCGATGGCGTTGGAGGCTTTCCTCCGCGGCAACTCACGCTCGATTGGTATCGCCAACTCTTCGCCGACGGCCCCCTTTGGGACTCGGTGCTCAACAGTCTCCTGGTGGCCTGTGGGGCCGTTGCACTCTCGCTCGCTCTGGGTTTGCTTGCCGCGCTAGCCCTCGATCGCGCCAGTTTCCCCGGCAAGGCATTGTTTCGGCGGCTGGTTCTGCTCCCCCTGATTCTCCCAGGGATAATCACAGGGCTCTCACTGCTGATGTTCGTCGTTTTCGCCGGCATGCAGCTCAGCCTGCTTACGGTTTTTCTCGGCCATGGCACAGCGCTCATTTCCGTCGCCACGACAGAAATATTCGCCGGCCTTCAAAAACTTGACCGCGCTCAGGAGGAAGCTTCGCTCGATCTCGGCGCGACGCCCTGGCGGACCTTTTGGCGCATCACGCTGCCAAATCTCAGGCTGTCGCTCATCGCCGCGGGGCTTCTCATCTTCACTCTCTCGATGGACGAAATCGCCGTGACATTTTTCCTCTTGGGCCGCGACAACACCCTGCCTCTCGAAATCTGGGCGCGTTTGCGCCGCGGGATCACGCCGGAGATTAATGCGATATCCACCTTGATTTTTGCTGTTTCTGTTGCACTCATCATCGTTTGGTATCGCATACGGATGCGCAGCGTCGGATCGGGCGCGCAACAGTTGCTGGAAAGGCCCTAGGAGGGCGAATGTCGCAATCACGCCGGGATTTCATCAAGTTCGTGGTCGCTGGTTCAGTTGCGTCGGGCTGTCCGGTTGACACGGCTCTGATTCCTTTTCAGGATTCCGCGGCCATCGGTTCCAAGTCCGCAAACGCGCCACGCGTCGAGGGCGAACATTTCGAAATCTGCCATCAGGTCCGCGACGGCCACCAGTTCGATCGCCCAAGTTCCACCGCAAGAGTTGACATCGTTATCGTGGGAGGGGGTATCGCGGGACTTTCAGCGGCCTATTTTCTTCGTGGCAAAGATTGGCTCCTGCTCGAAAAAGAAGACCACTTCGGCGGCAACGCCTACCAGGAAGAATTTGACGGCCAGCCATTCGCGACGGGCTCTGCCTACGCGTATCGCGGGGATGAAGGCGATCAACTCGCCGCGGAAATCGGGGTGAAACTTCCATTGGTCAACATGCCCGATCCCACGCTCGTAAATAAAACCTACGTTCCTGACACCTGGAAAGCAGGCATCACCCAGCTTCCTTATCCCAAAGAAGTCTTGGCCAGCTTCGTAAGATTCCGCGAAGAGGTTTTGAAAATGAAAATCAGCGAGCGCATGACCGAATTGGATGCGCTGCCTTTCTCGAATTTCTTCGCGGGTCACGCTCCGGAAGTGCAGCAGTGGTGGGACATCTTTGGCCCTTCCAACTGGGGTGCGACTTCGAAGGACACTTCCGCTTTCGTCGGCCTTTACAACGCAAACGATATTTTCACTGGTGGCGATGGCAAGCGCGCCATTCTGCCGGGAGGGCTCGGGTGCATCACGCACAAGCTCGTCGAAGTTCTCCAGCCAAAATACAAAGACCGCATGCTTGGCGACGCTACCGTCGTTGCTGTTGTTCAGGAAAAAAACGCGGTGAACGTCACTTATTTCCGCGATGGAAAGCTCTCGACCGTTTCCGCAAAGGCGGTTCTGATGTGCACGCAGAAGCACATCACTTCGCGCATCGTTATCAGTCTGCCCAGCGAGCAGAGTACCGCCATGCGCCGCACGCGCTACGCGCCATATCCCGTCGTTAATCTAATCTTCGACAAGCCCGTCTACAACCGCGGCTATGACAATTGGTGCCCCGGCAATTCCTTCACGGACTTCATCGTGGCCGACTGGACTGTCCGCAACAATCCGGGTTACAAACAAAAAAACAACATTCTCTCCTTCTACGCCCCGCTGCGCGAAGAGCAACGCGCCACGCTTCTCACCGAAGAAGGCTGCAAGATATTCGCCGCGCGCGTCCTCACGGACTTCCAGAAAGTTCTCCCTGAGTTTAGCGTCGAACCCGTCGAAGTCCGCATCTATCGCCGCGGCCATCCCATGTTCATGTCTACGCCCGGCCAATACACAACGAATCGCATCGCCGCGGCGCATCCGATGGACCGCATCTTTTTTGGCAATGCCGATTCCGGCGGGCCGGAATCGCTCACCAGCGAGGCAGTTAGACTGTCGCAAGTGGGAGCGGAATGGGCCAACTTCATTCTGGCGGGCAAGCCTGGCGCAAAAGAACTAGTGGAAAAAGCTCTCGTCTCGGTCGCGGACTGAAAGGTCCTGCCGCTCTCAGGCACGTTTGCATCACGTCAAACCCCGGCTCGCATTCTGCGCGGGCAACGCGATTTGCCTCATAATAGCCGCTTCACTCTCGGAGGAATCATGGCGGACCGTCTCGAAGATTTTCAGAAATTTCGCGCCGACTTGAACGAGGAAATTCTCAACTGCGGCCACCTGGGCATGAAACGCTTCTTCGCGCTCGATCATCAGGCCTATGAGCCAGGAGCGCTCGGCACAAAAACGAAGGAGTTGCTTGGTCTCGTCGCGTCTGCCGTTCTTCGCTGCGATGACTGCATCACTTATCACCTGGTTCGCTGCGGGGAAGAAGGCTGGAACCGCGAAGAAGTCGTCGACGCTCTAAATGTCGCCCTGATCGTCGGCGGCTCAATCACCGTCCCGCACGTCCGCCGGGCGTTTGCGCGCATGCGGGAGATAGATTCGTTGAAACCGTAAGGCCGCGCGCGTAATCTAACAAAATAGAATGAGCACGGCCCCAGCCACTTCGACATCCGAGCCCGAAGAATCGCAATCGAGGCTTCGCCGTGCCGCCGTAGGCGCACTCTTTACCGTCGTTCGCAATGCTCGAAGGCTCCTGCGGTTTCGGTATAATCCCGCATCCTGGACGGCTTTCCGCATAATCCTGGGATTTGCGGGAGCGGCGCTCGTGGTGCTCCCGCTCAGTCTCTGGAACAGTTGGCTCGCCGCGATCGCCGGGCTCGCCATGTTTCTTGCGGCCATTCTTCTGCCGCCTGTTCCATCGCATTCCGGCACCGAGGAAAAAGCATGCGATCTGGGCGCTCACGCCGTGGTAAATGGCGGGAAATATCAACTCCCCAACGCGCCGCCCACGCCGGTTCAGCTTTTTGTCGGCACGGAACAAATCTATGTGCTGGATGGGCAGTTGCAGCCGCTGCTCATCATTCCCAGCGCGGAAATTTCCTCGGCAAGCGCCACGCGGACGTTGGACCGCTGGGTTTTGCAGGTCCTCTGGTCGGACCAGATGGCCGAATTTTCCTATCAAGGCCTCGTTGCGGAGCGCCGGGCCCGCGATGCGCAAAGAGCACTTGCCGCCGTCATACGTCCGCCGCGTCCGGTCTTGCGGCGGGCCCGCGCCGCTGGCGCATGAGCGCGCTGTAACTTTTTCACGGATAAACACCCGTTCTTGCCGCAGAATATGTAAACTATGACTATGGCGCGAGGCTGGGAAAGCAAAGACGTAGAAGCCCAAGTTGAAGCTGACGATAGCCCGAAGGGGCACTACGGCAAAACCACAAAAAGTCCCGAACTACTCCGCCGCGAAGCGGAGCGCAAGGATTTGCAGCTCTCACGCATAAGAATCGTCCATGATCTCGAGTCCGCGACAAACCCGAATCACCGCAAGTCTCTCGAAGCTGCCCTTGCCCACCTCGACAAGAAGATCGCCGAAGTAAGCTAGTAACTTGCCAAAGGCTCAACGGATCTCGCGCAGCGCCCCTGTGGCCGCATGATAACCGCACATGCCATGGACACCGCCGCCTGGAGGCGTCGACGCGGAGCAAAGAAACAATCCCTTGACGGGCGTTGCATAAAACCGCGACGTGGGCCGCAAAAAAAGCTGACGCAACGAATTCGCGCCTCCTGAAATGTTGCCTCCAACGAGATTGGCGTTTCCCTGTTCCATCTGCGCGGGCGATTTCGTCGAGCGGGCCAGGATCGATTCCCGGAAGCCCGGCGCAAAGCGTTCCACTTGAGCCTCGATCTGCTCCGTCATGTCGACGTCGCTCCCACTCGGAACATGACAATACCCCCAGGCCGTGTGACAGCCGGCCGGCGCCCGCGAAGGATCAAAAATACTCGATTGCGCCAGCAAGACAAATGGCCGTTCAGAGATCTCATTTCTCCAGCATTCGCGTTCGGAGCGAGCAATCTCTTCCATCGTGCCGCCGAGATGCACTGTTCCTGCTTCAGCGCACTCCCGAGCTTTCCACGGTATCGGCCCGCGCAACGCCCAATCCACTTTGAAGACGCCAGGACCGTACACGAATTTCTCTAGTGCCCGACGGTAACCGCCCCGGAGTCTTCCGCCTGCGATCTCCATTAATCCGCGCGGCGACACGTCGCACAGAACAACTTTGGAGCGCGGCAATTCCTTCGCCGAGCGCACGCGCACTCGAGTAACAATTTCTCCACCCAGCGAACGCAAGTAAGACGCCATGGCATCCGCGATCCGCTGAGAGCCGCCTTTGGCGATCGGCCATCCTCGCCCATGAGCCAGCGCCGCCAGCACGAGACCTATCGCCGAAGTTCCCCAGGACTCGAGCGGCATCACCGAATGCGCGGCCACGCCTGCGAAAAGCGCCCGCGCCGCCGCCGACTTAAAATGATAATTTGCCAGGCGAGTCGTCGGTTGTAGGGCATGCAATCCGAAGAGGCCTGCCGCCAGCGGATGTTTTGGAAATCCAATGGGCCCCAAAATAAAATCCTCGAGCAAAGCCCACTTCTCGACGACGGGCCGAACAAGCCTCTGATATGCCGCGCCATCCTGGCCCAACAATTCTCCGGTCTTTTCTATGGATCGATCCAAAATTGCGACACTGCCATCGTCAAACGGATGCGCCAGCGGATAACGTGGATAAATCCACTCAAGCCCGTGTTCGCCCAACGGCAGCGTTCGCAAAAACGGCGAAGCCAGCGCCATCGGATGAACCGCGGAACACACATCGTGCACAAAACCAGGCAGAGTCAAAGCCTCGGAACGCAATCCACCCCCGATTCTCTCCTCTGCCTCCAGCACCAAAACCGACCGCCCCGCGCGCGCCAGTACAATGGCCGCAGCCAATCCATTCGGCCCGGACCCCACCACCACGCCGTCGTATTCTTTTTCGCGGCTCAACGTGCTACGTATCTTATGACGAACCACATCGCTAGCGGGAGACAACGATTTTCAGCCTTGTGCGATCATTCTCCGACAGTGCCGTGCGATCTGCTGTTCCTCCTGAGCCGGGACCACTTTAATTTTGTCCGCGCTCAGCCCCAGGAACTCGAGTCCCATTGTAGCCGCAGAACGAATGTCATTGCCGTGCTCTCCGGCAACGAAGGCATCGCGTGCTTCGATGCATCCGCTTAAAGCCTAATCTTTTACAAAGAAAACACGTCGGAAACCAATTTTTAATCTTTCTGAAAAGATCCGTACTCGCGCCTGAGTAGTTCAAAGCTACTTCGGCTTGGGACGAACTTGTGCCTTCCAGCCCCTCAGCGAAGGTACTAACGTTAGGGTTCCAGCAAGCAGCTGGTGCTTACCCGCTATTGAACGTGGCTCACGAACGATAGGAAGCTTTCAAGGGCAAGTTCTTATAAGAGATGCGTATCCGTGTCTGCGGGAAGTTTCTTTCTACTGTCTTAGGCAGCCTAATCGGTGAAGACCACTCCGACGGCGACGTGGTCCTTCTCAACGGCAGCGTCAATGCGCACCACGTAGCCTTTCAGCAGCATCGTCTGCACGCCATCCTCGCCCGGCGTCTCCATGGTTACTTGCAGTTCCGATTGCAGCCTCGGCAAATTCTTCAGCGAGATGAGCGCGCCTTGCAGGGAAATGTCGCGCACCACGGTTTCTTCCTGAAAGTCTTTTCCGCCTTCCGTTACTCCGGAAACTTTTGCATTGAATTGGGCCTCGCGCCGCAAGGAAGTGCGCGTCCCCGGCATGTGCGCCTGCACGCTGTCTCCCGTGGAACCAAGGGTGATGACCATGCCTTCGCTCGCCGCAAACACGGAATCAAATTCCTCTCGAGCCTGCCGCAGGATCGAGTCCACCATGCGGTCCGTCGAATCCGGATCGTGATGAAACAGCACTAGAGTTTTTGCTCCGGCTTCCCGCGCGAGCTTCACGCCTTCGCGCCACGACGAATGTCCCCATCCCTTGCGCGTCGTGGCCAGCTGCTCCGAAGTGAACTGCGCATCATTTATAAATATATCCGCGCCGGCCACCAGCTCACGCAAACTTTCGTCCAGCTTGGGATCACCCGGCTCGTTGTCCGTCGCATAAACCACCGTGCCTGCCGGAGTTTCAATCCGGAAACCGAGGCAGCCCTGCGGATGGTTCAGCCACCGCGCCGTGACTTTGTTTTCCTTGATAGTGAACGTGTCGCCGCCTTCAACTTCCTTGAACTTGCGCTTCGCGTTCATCGCGGACATGTCCACAGGAAAATACGGCAGCGCCATCTGCGCTTCAAACACCTGCTTCAAACTGTCGCGCCCCAGAAATTTCGATCGAAAACTGTAAAAATGAAATTCGTTGTTCTCCGCGTAGAGCGGCGCAAAAAATGGAATCCCCTGAATATGGTCCCAGTGATAGTGCGTTACAAAAATGTGCGTTTCGGGATTTCCGCCGCCGTTCGGCGCACCCCAGCGGCTGCCGAGCATCCGCAGTCCCGTCCCGCAATCCAGAATGAATTGCGTGCCGTCTGGAGCGACCAATTCGAGGCACGGCGTGTTTCCGCCGTATCGCCATGTCGCGGGATCCACTGTCGGCGTCGACCCTCGAACTCCCCAGAAACTCAGTTTTGCGATGGGAACCGTCATGCCCCTCAGCGCACATCCGTGCGTAGGCCATTCCCGCCGCATTACAAGCGGAAAGGGAAGCTAGTTCGATGTTGGCAGCCGCCGCGAACAGCGTCAATGCATTCGCGCTGGGAAAGTGTCAAACTTCCCACTATGCGGGCAGCAGCCTTGGTGCGGGTGCATTTGTAACACAGGCCTGCCCTGCGAGTCGAAGGGCGCTTCCGCCTGTGCGCTTTTATCTTTAGCCGAACTCTGCCGCATGAGCGGCAGTCGCGTAAAATAGAGTCCGCGGAGCCGATACGACGGGTGCACGACCACTCTCACAACGACGACCACGAACACGGCCATCACGACGGCCACGTGCATCATCCGCACGGACACGATCACCATGGCCACTCACACCCACCGTTGCGGCCTTCCGTGCTCGGCTGGGCCATGGCGGCGACGCTCGGTCTCGTCGTAGCGGAAATCTTTGGCGGCGTGCTCGGCAAATCGGTCGCGCTGCTGAACGACGCCGTCCACAATCTTTCGGATGTGCCCGCGCTGGGAATATCCTGGTTTGCGATGCGATGGGCGGAACGTCCCGCGGACAGCGAAAAAACGTACGGCTATCACCGCGCTGGAATTCTTGCGGCCTTCACCAACGCGATCCTCCTCGTGATTCTTTCCATGTGGCTCGGCTACGAAGCATTTGAACGCCTCCGCGCGCCGGTCCACGTCGTCGAAAGCTGGATGATCTGGACTTCGATTGCCGCGCTCGCCGTGAACGGCGGCATTACCCTCGCGCTGGTCCGCGGACGCGGCGACCTGAATCTGCGCAGTATTCTGGTCCACAACTTCGGCGATGCACTTTCCAATATCGCGATTATCGTCGGCGCCATTGCGATTCACTTGACTGGCGCACTGTGGATCGATCCTCTGCTTGGCATTGCGATCGGTCTGCTGGTGTTGTGGTCCAGCATCGGCATTCTGCGAGAGTCTTCCCACATTTTGCTCGAAGGACGGCCACGAGAGATGCGCGTCGAAGAAGTGGCGCGCGCGATTCTAACCGTGGAAGGCGTGCAGGAAGTGCATGATGTGCACATCTGGTCGCTCGGCGGCGGGCACAACGCGCTTAGTTTGCATGCCCGTATTCCGGATATGCATCTCGACCAATGCGAGCGCGTGCTCGCGGCGATCCAGGAAAAGGCGGCGAAGGATTTTCGGATTGACCACACGACCGTGCAGCTGGAGCGCGCTGGCTTGCCGGCGCATTCCGGTTACGTGATGCCGGAACCGGCAAAGAAATAGCTTTTCCTGCTAGCGTTGATCTGCTCGTCGAAGATCTTTCCTGGTGACCGAATTTCCCATAGCGTAGAAAAATTTGTGGCTGGATTTGCTAACCGTGTCTCAGGTCGAATTTTGGGCGAACACTTTGGGGTCAGGCGGTTGGGACGGGGGCGCGGAAATCGAGGCCGCGTTGCTCGTTGAACTGCTTGGTGGCGTCGAGGTCGAGCTTGTCGCTGGCGAGGAGATGACGCACGCCTTCATTGGTTACGTAGCGCAGCGTGCCGTTTTCCCAAGCGTAGGCTACCGCGAAAAATACGGTTCCATCGCGACGAACGAAAACATATTCCTCGGACTCGCGCTGGGCCCGGGACATTGGCGCAGGCTCGTAAGTCTGCACTGGGTAATTCTGTTGCGAATCGTCATAGCGCGAACGATCAGGATACGGCGCGGGGCCCGGTTCGCCGTTGTCTACCTGCTGCGCGTCTGCGGGGGCATCTTCTCCGTCGTCGGGAAAAATCGGCGTATAGTAGCCGCCGCCGAAAAACGGGAAATACGCGCCGTAAAACTGGCCATTGCGGTTGCGAGCGTTGACTCCCGGATGTGTTGCGGCGTAGTGGCTGTAATCGAAGCCCAAGCCAGGGACGCCGATGTCATCCTGGGAAAGAATTCTGCGTGAGGGGCTGGTGCTCCGTAGCGTGGACGCAGTCGAACGTGACGAGCGGGCGACTATGGCGCCAGAACGGGTGCGATAGGAATGGACGCCTGAAGCAGGGTGACTTGCCGAGGCTGTGTGGGCCGCTGCGGAAGGCGATGAGTGTATCGCCGCATGAGGTGCTGCCGGTGAAAAAGCGGCGTGACCACCGGCCATTCCGCCGCCTCTAGCCTGGGCTTCGACTATCGCCGGAAGAGCGGCGAGAGAAACGATGGCAATCAGAAAGCGGCGCATGGTGAGTACCTGGGTTCCCGGGCCGCCGGGCCTTTCTTGCGCGTGCATGAATAAGGATGCGCTTTGTGAGGCATAGGTTTCAAGGGGGAGATTAGGGCGTGGTGGAAGGTCGGAAGGTTTGGGAGAGATCTGGGAACCATATGCCCCCCTCGGCTTTTTGTAAGTGTTGCATCGGAAGGACTTAGATATTCGCTTGGATGCAAACACTGGCGAGATAGCGTGTAAGTGTTGCGGAGGCTTTTGGGGACTCCAAATCTCTTAGAATCTGCAGTTGCGGGAGTTCTTGTAAGTGTTGCTTTGGAAGGAGATCTCGAAGGGTGCTTTTGCGGTTCACGAGTTTGATCAGGCCGAGAAGAAAAAGATAACCCAGAGACGGGGAGTGCGCTGAGGTAGCGCGGGGAGCTTTGCCCGGATTGACAGCCCGAAGTCACAACAAACTATAGCATGTGTTTACCTATTTGTTAAGACAAATCGTATGTATAGAAAAAGAGGCGGGATGGGAGGCGGGAAGGAGCGGCAGACCGGGCGCGTGAAAGAGATGGACACGATGCATCGTTCCCCTGTAAGGAAGGGGAGAGGACCTGAGGGCCGGCCAGTACGTAGGTAGAATTCCATGCGTGGAGAGTTGGCGAGATGGAAGACTTGTCGAAATACGATCGGCCTGTGGGAACTTTAGTTACGCGGGAGGCGAAGGCGGACTGGGAGCGGCACCGGCTTCGCGATGAGCAAGTCGAATTTTTCCGCGCGAACGGGTATTTGGCCGGCGTACGAATTCTGGATGATGCGCAGGTGGAAGTTTTGCGAGGAGAGCTGGAATTGTTGATGGACCCTGGAAATGCGGGACGGGAGTTGTTTCACGAGTATCATTCGAACGAAGCGGCCGACCCGGAGAGGGTGCTGTTTCATGCGCTAGGGGCGTGGCGAGTTGCGCCGGGGTTTCATGATTTGCTCTGGAACCCGAGGTTTCTAGTGCCAGCTTCGCAGTTGTTGGGTGGGGCCGTGCGATTCTGGCACGATCAGCTTTTCTGCAAGCCGGCGCGGCATGGCGGTGTGGTGGCGTGGCACCAGGATTACTCGTATTGGACGCGAACTACGCCGCTGGCTCATCTTACATGCTGGATTGGTTTGGACGATTCCACGCGGGAGAACGGGTGTCTACACTATGTGCCAGGAAGCCACAAATGGCCGGATTTGCCCAAGGGGGTTCTCGCGGGTGACCTCGAGACAAGCCGCCGAAGTTTGCCAAAGGCGCTACAAGAAAAATTCAAGCCGGTAGCGATTGAATTGAAAAAGGGGGAAGCGACGTTTCATCATGCGCGGACGATGCATGGTTCTGGGGCAAACGATACACCCCGACCGCGGCGCGCTACGGTGATTAATGCTTTTCTTGATGGCGTGATGTCTGACACGGACGAGCCTCTCCTGGCGGGTGTGCCGGTGATTCGCCGAGGAGAGCGGATGGGAGGACAGTTTTTTCCGCTGCTGTACGAGCCTTGACGCAGAGAGTTGACGCGTCGTCAAGAACGTCTAGAAAAGGGGGAGGTTAAGGCTTGAGCGTTTAGAGTTGAAAGGGAGAGAAGTAGAAAAGCCAGAATCGGATCCTGTTCCCGGTTTCCCCTACCGCTTTCTACACGCAAACCGTCTTGGCGCCTCTGGCCGCTCGACTGCGGAGACCTTCATCTCTTCTTCCGTAGTCTCGAACGGTTCTCCCTCTGCCCGCGCGTTGGCGCAGCACTTCCGTCATGTCCAGTCCGGGCTTCAATTCTTTATTTAGTGATGGTGATCGTAAGGGTAGCCGCGTGGTTGGTTCCGCCGGCGCCGCTCACTGCTGCCGAGACCGAAACTGAGCTAGTTCCGATGGGGGTCCCTTGATTTCCCATGGCGGTGCTTCCTCCGTTGCACGAAGTCAATCCTAACGCCGCCATCAGAAGGATCGGGAAGCCCAAGAGTCGCAATCCAGGCAGCTGTTGTCTCCGACGGGCGACGATAAAAGACATCATCGCGAGAACGGGAAACAAAAGCGCATACATCGGACGCTGAGACGATGGCCAGGTCACCGGCAAAGCCGCCGCACTCGCAGCCGTGGTAGTGACCGTGAGTGTCGTCGTTACCGCTCCCCCATTGGGTGTGACGGAAGAGGGACTAAAACTGCAAGCCGCCTCTGAGGGCAGCCCACTACACGTAAAACTCACCGGCGAGTTGAATCCGTTTTCCGGTGTGACGGTAAACGTCGCTTTCCCACTTTGCCCATCAACAATGGTCAACGTAGTTGGATTTACCGACACCTGGAAATCGGGAGAGGGCAGGTTGAGGGTGTAGGCTGCGCTTGCCACGGCACTGTTGGCAAAGCCGCTGGCCGCGGCCATTGCTTCAATCGTTTCCGTGGAGCTGACGGTAATCGGAGCCTTGAACACAGCGGATGCCGTCGTGGGGGTTGTTCCATTGGTGGTGTAGTAGATCGTCGCCCCCACCGTCGCGTCGGAAATCGTCACCGTTTGCACCGAAGTGTACGTTCCTGCGGCTGGTGAAAATGTAGGCGTCGCTGCCGGAGGCGCGATGGTGTAGAGCGCGCTTGCGACCGCGCTGTTCGAACAACCGTTGGCCACCGCTATCGCTTCAATCGTTTCCGTGGAGCTGACGGTAATCGGAACTGTGTACAAAGCGGACGCCGCGGTCGGTGTTGTGCCATCCGTTGTGTAGTAGATCGTCGCACCCGCCGTCGCATCGGAGATCGTCACCGATTGCGGCGTTCCATACGTACCAGGTGCCGGGCTGAACGTCGGCGTTGCTGCGGTTGCGGAAGTGGCGGCCACGAATCCGTGAAAAACGCCGCTCGTGTCAGCGTAAATCCCCGCAATTTCGTCCGACGAATTGATTCCAAACGGCGCCGTCCCCTTGACCATTCCCGTGGTACTCGCTCCCGGAGCGTCCAGCGGCGCAGTAATCGTCCCCGTTGCAAAGCTGCGTACGAACGCGTGGTTCACTCCGCTCGCGTCCGTATAAAATCCCGCGACATCTCCAGCGCTGTTCATGCTTGTTGGCACTGTCCCCGGAAACAAGCCCGCCGCCACCACTCCCGTCACGTCGAATTGTGTGATCGTTCCAATTGCGGTCCGCACATAGCCGTGGAGGACGGAGTTCGCATCCGCATAACTCCCCACGATGTCTCCGGCCGTATCAATGCCCAGCGCAATCGTGCCCCCAAACGTAAAGCCACCGTTCGATGGGGCCGTGCCGGCGCTTGGGGCGTCGACAGGCGCCGTGATCGTGCCCGTGCTCGCACGCCGGATGAACCCATGAGCCAGTCCATTGGTGTCCGTGTAGAATCCAGTGACGTCACCGCCCGCATTGATGCCGACAGGAATCGTTCCTTTCCCCAGAGTTGTGCCCGCCCCGGTAACATCGAAGGTGGTGAAGCTGCCTGCGGACGAGCGAATGAAGCCGTGGCGCACCGCGCTTGCATCCGAGTACAGTCCCGTGATTGTTCCTGACACATTGATACTCGTCGGGATTGTTCCTCTGTGCCCCGTGCCCGTTGGCGCGCCCGGAACATCAAACGCCGTGATCACACCAGTACCGCTTGCCCGCACGAAGCCGTGATATGCGTTGTTCGAGTCGGCATATATTCCGGAAACATCCCCGGCTGCATCGATGCCCGTCACAAACGTTCCCTGATTCTTGCTCGTCCCTGCACCTGGCGCGTCGAACGGTGTGATCGTGTCCGTCGCCGCCACGCGAACGAACCCGTGCGCAATGTTCGGCGCCGTAATGTAAATCCCTGTTATATCCCCTTCCGCGTTGATGCCCATCACGGTCGTCCCCTGTAGCAGGCCTGTTCCCGCGCCGGTGTAGGTGAATGCCGTAAAGGCGGGCCCGCAGCCCGCCGCTTGCGGACGCCCTGGCTTCCCCGCCGCGCCATAAACCTCCAGTAGGCCCCCTGCTCCTAGCGTCAGCGCAGTCAGGCAAAGGAGCGTGAAACGTCCCGGCCTTCGCGCGCCGTTCGACGCCTTTTCCCTTTCACGGATTCGATTTTGATAAGCAGCAGCACGAGAATAAAATCCACGTTTCATCGCATCACCTCGGAATTATTGCGGAGCGTAATCGCAAGTTCGGCAATGCTGGCGATAGTCCGCCCACAGGTCAAGAGGTGCAGCGGCAAGATGATATGAATTTGGTATGAAATCGCCGCTTGCGAAGCTGGCCGCAATCGTCCGTGCTCGGCGCTTTTTTTGCTTGCAAATCCGTCGAAACTATTGAAAATACAGGGTGTATTTTTATCTGCGGACATCCGCTGGACGAAACGAGCTTGGCAGCCCAGCCTTGTGTTAGTGTGTACCAGCTGTCGAAAAAGCGCCCTCCAAATTCCACTGTCTTTCTGGAATCGTCTCCGTTGTATTCAGATTTAGGGGACCAGGTTACCGACGGCAACGAACTCTGATTTGCAGCCCACCACGCATCGGACCTTTAGAAACGTCGCTTGTTCTTCGGCACTAAGGGCATGTGCTTCTTTCCCTGTTTGATAGAACCGCTCGTGAGCGCTGCGAAATTCATCACCCCCCGCATAAGCCGCAATCAGACGAAAGTTCTTGTCGAATTCGTACCAGATGCCGCAACCCAGGGGCGTGATACATTCCATTACCGCAAGTCGAAGACTGCCGCGCTCGACCATGGGATCCTTGGCCTGATTGAACTGGTACAAAGCTCGATTCAAATCGCTCCGCGGAAACAGCAGGCGCAACCTCTCCTGGGCTAACCCCATGCCTTGGATTTGAAACTCAGGCCGCACTTCGCTGGAAGCGCCAAACACCCGGTCAGGATCAAGGACCACCAAGGTTGCTTGATGGTCGTACCCATTGGCGACTCCTGTGGCGATAATCTCCTCTTTGCCATTGCCATCCAGGTCCGCCAACACCATGGAATTTAAGCTCCCCGAATGCCAATACTCGGAAATGGTTTTGCCATTGGAATCGAGAATCGCAACCTGACTGGGCCACCAGAGATCATGGCTGCTCAATATCACGATTTGCGGCGGCCTTTTCTCCGTTGCCTTCAGCACTCTTAGGGCTACGGTCCAGAACGTCGCCGCACTCCCCTTGAGCTCCGGAAGCTCTCTCCCAGGAGTCCAACGCCATCTCTCTTTGCCGCGATCGGAGTAGCAAATCAGTGTCGTCGAACGCGACAGTGGGCTATTGGCCGGGAGATAAAGAAAGAGAACATCCGTACGCCCTTTACCCTCCAAATCCCCGAACCACATGCGTGGCGCCTGCCCCTTTTCGTAATACCAGTTGCTCGAGAATCCCTCGGGAAAAGCCTTTCGCCAAAGCTCCTTTCCCTCCGCATTGAAAATCTCTAGCGTCGAACCGTCCAGCCGCCCAAACTTGGGCTGCTCGTGAGCCCCCAGCGCCCGGATGGAGATATAACCCACAAGGCTAACGACCGCGCATAACGCTGCGATCGCGCCGATCACCTTCAGCCTCCTGCGCGGTTTCCCTTGCGGCTCCGCCACGCGTCCCCCAAGCGCATGGAACTCTGCGCCATTGCGAGGCGATGCTACGATCCAACGCTTTTCGTACTTGCCATTTGTAGCGCTTGTCGAACGATTGGGTAGGTTTATCGTGATCGGATCGTTCTTGCCTTCGCCGTCGTAGTACGCGTCCAGCGCATGCCGCAGCCGATTCATCTCTGTCGCTACGTCCGCGGATCGCTTCGTGCGGATCTCGTCGGGCCACAATTCCCGGATCACCATGTCCGGCTTTAGCGCTGCTTGCGAGTCTGCGTTTTTACACAACACTTCCAACAGCTTCCGCAACTGGCTCTTTTTGGCGAAGCTTTGGCTGAGCAGGATCTTGTCGATCTGCTCCCGCATGGCGCTGGGATGCATGGTTCGATGAACTCCACAGCAGAAGCACCGCAAATCGTCCGAAGGTCCGGGCTGGATTTTGCTTGGAGCTAGGCTCTGCCGCAAAAAAGGAATGCCAGGGGATTCCGCAAAGACCGCCCCTTCGGAAATTCCTTTCTCGCCCTGAAAACTGCACCAATTGTATCCCCATCTCGCCGAATCGCAATGTTCAAGCAATATTCGAGGGGTGCAGATTTTAACCTGTAATTGGCCTACGTCACTTCCCATCTTCTGCAACGTTCCGGCATATCGAAATGATACTTCCGCACTTGCCGTCGGCTGTAAGCTGTCAGTTCGTCCACATCCGAAGCGGTTGGAGCAGTAACGGGCACCGAAATCGTCCTTGAGGGATAACCTGGGTAATGTGGATATAATGATGCGGCGTTATGCGTACTATTCGCTGGGCGGTTTGTGACGTGAACGTAGTTGCACGGGGGAGCTTATGAAAGTGCAAGGGCGGTGCGGGGATTGGCTGGCAATGGGTCGCACTTTTGGCATGGCGCTACTTGTGATGGCCGCTGCGAATGGCTTTTCGTTGCGGGCTAGGGCGCAGACTGTCGATGAGGTAATTGCCAAGAATATTCAGGCGCGTGGAGGGCTCGAGAAGTTGAAAGCAGTGAAGAGCATACGGACCAGCGCGAAGCTGACGCAGGGGTCGTTTCGGGCGAATTTTGTGCAAGAGGAGAAGCGCGGGGACAAGGTGCGGGAAGAGTTCATTATTCAGGGGATGGCACAGATTCAGGCTTACGACGGGAAGACGGGGTGGCAGATTTCCCCTTTTGGCGGGCGGAAGGATGCGGAACTCTTGTCGGCGGACGACTTGAAGAGTTTGGCCGTGGATGCGGACCTTGACGGGCCGTTGGTGGAGTATAAGGAGAAAGGGCATAAGGCGGAGTTGGTGGGGCATGACTCGATGGAAGGAACGGATTGCTTCAAGATCAAGCTGAGCATGAAGAATGGGGACGTGCGGTATTACTACCTGGATGCGGATTCGTATTTGGATTTGAAGGTGGAGATTCAGACGACGATTCGCGGGGCGTTGCAGGAGAGCGAGCTTTATTACGGGGATTACGAGCAGGTGAATGGAATTTACTATCCGTTTTCCGTACAGCAGGGGCAGAAGGGGAGCACCTCGCGGACGGAGATTTCGGTGGAAAAGGTTGAGCAGAATGTGACGCTGGATGATTCGCTTTTTTCCATGCCGGCTTCCCAGCCTGAGGCGAAGACGCCCGCGGCATCTGCAAATTAAAAATTGGTATGAGTTGGCAAGAGTGCGCCTTTTGCGTTGGTGTTTTGATGAACTATTCAGGGTAGTACAGCAGTGACATTTATTTTTTCCGCTGAGGGAACTTCCGACATGAGCAAATCTACTGGCTCCAGGTGCTTCACCGCAGTCACAGTCCTGATGTGCATGGCCGTGCTTGCTGCGACTTTGGCGGCGCAGGACACAAAATTCGATTCGGATTCGATTTCGGGGCTTGGCGCGCGAAACATCGGATCGGCGACGATGAGCGGGCGCGTGGCGGCGATCGCAGCCACAAAGGTGGATGGGCGGATTACGATTTATGTTGGATCGGCGAGTGGGGGCGTGTGGAAGTCGCTGAATGGCGGCGCGACGTTCAAACCGGTGTTTGACAAGGAAGACGTGCAATCGATTGGGGCCTTAGCGATCGACCCGCAAACGCCGAGAACGATTTGGGCCGGCACGGGGGAGTCGTGGACACGGAACAGCGTGTCCGTGGGGAACGGAATTTATAAGTCGACGGACGGCGGGGATGCGTGGACCAACATGGGGCTGGGGAATTCGGAGCGAATTTCGAAGATTATTGTTGATCCGAAGGATGGGAATACGGTTTATGCGTGCGTGCCCGGGAAACTTTGGAGCGACAGCGCGGACCGCGGATTGTATAAGACGACGGACGGTGGGAAGACGTGGAGTTTGATATTGAAAGGGCCAAATCTTTCGACGGGTTGCTCGATGATTTCGATGAGTTCGGCGAATTCGAAGGTGCTTTTTGCGGGACTGTGGGATTTTCGGCGGAAGGGGTGGACGTTCCGATCAGGAGGAGACAGTCCCACGGCGGCGAGCGGGAGCGGATTCTACAGAACGGAGGATGGCGGGGCGACCTGGACGGAACTCGATGAGAAAAGCGCGAAAGGATTGCCCGCGAAACCATGGGGACGCGTGGCGGTGACGATTGCGCCCTCGAAACCAAATGTGGTGTATGCGCTGATTGAATCGACGCGGAGCGCGCTGTTCCGGTCGGATGATGGCGGGAAGACGTGGGAAGAGCGGGATCGCAGCAGCTATATGGTGTGGCGGCCGTTTTATTTTGCGAACCTGATTGTCGATCCGAAAAATGAGAACAAGATTTATAAGCCGGACCTGATTTTGATTATGAGCGAGGACGGCGGAAAGAGCTTCAGCCCCGTATCCAATGGCGCGCACGGAGATTTTCACGATGTTTGGGTGAATCCCGACAATACGGAGCAGTTGATTGCGGGCGATGACGGAGGACTCTGGTATTCGTATGACAGCGGGAATACCTGGTGGAAGGGGAACAACCTGCCGATTTCGCAGTTTTATCACGTGAGTACGGATAACGCCGATCCTTATCATGTCTTTGGGGGATTGCAGGACAACAGCGTCTGGATTGGCGATTCCCAATATCCGGGCGGGATTACCAATGGGCGATGGGAGAACCTTGGCGGAGGAGACGGATTCTGGGCGTTTTCCGATCCGGCGGATGGGAATTATGTTTACGCGGAGTCGCAGGGCGGTTTTGTCGCGCGGGTGAACCGCCTTACGTTGGAGTCGCGATTCATCAAGCCGGAGCCAAATTACGGAGAGAAGAAGTTGCGGTTCAATTGGAACACACCCATGCATATGAGCCCGCATGAGAAAGGGACGATCTACATCGGAGCCCAATTCTTGTTTCGTTCGCGAGACCATGGACAGTCGTGGGAGCGGATTTCGCCTGATTTGACAACCGACGATCCGGAAAAACAGAGACAGGAAGAGTCCGGTGGCGTGACCGTCGACAATTCTTATGCGGAAACGCATACGACGATTTATTCGATCAGCGAGTCGCCGCGCGATGGGCAGACCATTTGGGTGGGAACGGATGACGGGAATGTGCAGGTGACGCGGGACGGTGGCAAGTCATGGACAAATGTGGTGGGCAATGTTGCCAATTTGCCCAAGGCATCGTGGGTGTCCTGGGTCGAGGCGAGTCTCTATGACGCGGGAACGGCTTATGCGACGTTCGATCGACATACGTTTGGGGATATGGAGCCGCACGTCTTCAAGACAACGGATTACGGAAAGACGTGGACACCGATCGTGGCTGGGAGTAGCGGCGTTCGCGGTTACGCTCACGTGATCAAAGAAGATACCGTAAATCCGAATCTGCTATTTCTCGGGACGGAATTTGGACTTTGGATTTCGCCGGACGGCGGCAAACAGTGGGCGCGTTACACGGGGCACGATTTCCCAAAGGTAGCCGTGCGGGATATTGTCGTGCAGAAGCGGCAATCGGATTTGGTCGTCGCGACGCATGGGCGCGGGATCTGGATCATCGACGATATTACGCCCCTTCGGAAGCTGACTCCTGAGGTGCTGGCGAAGAGCGCGGCTTTCCTGGAGGCGAATCCCGCGCAGCAGCGGCTGCAGGCAAGCGGCGGGTGGGTGGAAGGAAGCGCGGTGTTTTCTGGACCAAACCCGCCGGACGCAGCGGTGATCACCTACTATCAGAGCAAGCGGCACATTTACGGAAAAATGAAACTGGAGATATTGGATTCGGAGGGGAAAGTTATCGATACGCTGCCGCCGAACAACCGGCGAGGAATCAGCCGGGTGGAATGGTCGATGCGGCTGAAGGCACCACACGTTCCTCCTGCTGCCAGTGCGGCGTTTGAAGCGGCGCAGGGGCCGAGAGTGCTGCCAGGAACTTACACGGTGAAGATGACGCGGGGGACGGAGGTGTATACCACTCCATTGAAAGTGGAACTCGATCCGCGTGCGAAATATACGCTGGAAGACCGGAAGCTGGAATTCGACGCGGCGATGCGGCTGCACCGGTTGCTGGGGGATATGAGCTTTGACGTCGAGCGTATCAATGGCGTCCGCAATGCCCTTTTGGAGCGAAGCGCCAAGACGAAAGGCGATGCGGCTTTCGGCAAGCGATTGCAGGAGCTGGCGGGCAAAGTCGATGAAATGCGAAAGAAGATTGTGGCCACGACAGAAGGTGGGGCCATTACGGGGGAAGAGCGAATCCGCGAAAAGACTACCGGGCTTTACGGGGAAATATTGAACTACGAAGGGCGGCCGGCCGATTATCAAGCGGCTCGGATCGAGTCACTGAAGAAAGAACTGGAAGATGTGGCGGGCGAGTTCGACGCGTTCGTTGCCAAAGAATTGCCAGGAGTGAACAAGTCACTCACGCAGAAAAAGATGGAGCCAATTCAGCCGCTTGACCGGAAAACGTGGGACGCGAGCGAGAGCGATTCCCTGGGGGGGGCTGCAGGTGGCGGAATGCGGTTCCACGAATTTGAAATACGATGACGGCTTGCTAACGGCGACCCCTTAGCGAGTGGATTCGGGAACTGCGAAGTAGAAATGGTGGTGGTTGCGGCAGGCTGGGTTGAAGCAGGCGTTGCAGCGGGGGCAGCGGGAGTTGGATTGCAAGTAGGCGGTGATTGTCAGCTGGGATTGGCAGTTGCCGCAGAGGACGGCTTCTGTGTGCCATTCGGAGCGGGGCCAAGGTTCGATCGGGTGATCGACAAGGGCTTCGTGGCAATCTTTGCAGGCGTAATAGTGGCCGCAGCATTTTAGTTTGATGGCGATGATGTCGAGCGGGGAGTCATAGTGGAGGCAGCGAGTTTGAGGGTCCAGGTTCAGGCCGCGGACTTCGGGTGGCGTTGAGAACATGGTTCGGGAGAGAGAGAGATTAGGATAGCAGGTACAAGCCCCGATCTTGCGAGGACAAGTCAGGAAAAAGGCAACCTCGGGGGCTGAGGGACCCGCCACTACAACTGGTGGGGGGAATGTGCTATAAGAGTCGGGCCGTGAAAAGTGCTGCGAAGCAGGAGCTTGCCCGGGGTCAGCGGGAGTTGGCTGAGGATTCCGTGGAGGAATCGTCGCCGGCGAAAGCTGGAGCGGAGGCGAGTGTCGCGGGAATGGATGCTTCGTGCTATTGTCCAGTGTGCTCGAAAAAACTGGAATCGCGGCGCTGCAAACTGATATGCCCCGTCTGCGGGTACTACATGTCGTGCGCGGACTATTACTGATAAGCTTTGTGGTCCCGGCCCGGGTTGCCGCCGGAACTGCTATTTGACGAGGAGGAAATCAAAGTGGCTTTGAAGATGACGAACCGGGAAGTGGACGGAGTGTCCGTGGTGGCGCTGGACGGCCGCATTGTTCTCGGAGAAGAGAGCAATGCACTGCGCGAAAAAGTGAAGAGCTTGATCGCGGAGGGGAAGAAGAAGGTTGTGCTGAATATGGCGAACATCACGTTCATTGACAGCGCTGGCCTGGGAACCCTGGTGGCGGCGCATCATAGCGCGAAGTCGCAAGGCGCGGCGTTGAAGCTGGCGCACCTTGGGAGCAAGTTCCAGGAAGTGCTACAGATTACCAAGCTGCTGACGGTGTTCGACGTGTACAACTCCGAAGCAGAAGCCGTGGGAAGTTTCGCGAAGTAAGACAAGAAAGCTGCACGGAAACAGGTTTTCGCCGGAGGGCACGCTCGCGCGTGCCCTTTTTGTTTGGGATGCTATGTCCGGCCGGTTTGCCGATTATCCATTCACGCGGTACATAGCTATGCCACTGAGAAGTTTGGGGTAGAAGTCGGTGGATTTTTGGGGCATGACTTCGCCGGCGGTAGCGACGCGCATGACTTTCTCGACATCCACGGGGTTGAGAAGAAAAGCGATCTGGGCGGCGCCGCGGTCCACGGCATCAAGAGCAGCGTAAGCTTCGCGCTCGTAAGTTAGATTTTTTTCGGCAGTGACGGCATGGGGTGTGATGCCGAATGCTGGCTCGAGAATGCCGTCGTGAAGAAGGACAACATCGAGTTCCCGCTGGAGTGGAGAGACCGCGGGGAGGAGTTGAGAGAGGTCAGCGCCGCGGCGGAGCTTTAAAACATAATAGGCGCGCTTTCCAGGTTCGGCGGTGGGATAGATGCCGATGGCGCGCTCGCCCCGCGACTGATGTAGCCGCGCCAGAAAATTCTGTTGGGCTTCGGCTCCCTGGCGTTCATCTGCGAACGGAAAGGCTTCGGCTTCGAACCAGGGTTCGAGGTAACGGCGCGCTTCCGTCCAGGAGAAATCATGAAGGTTGGCGGCGAGGCGATGCGTTGGGAGGATAGTGAGGCCTTCGCTGCAGGTGTTGACGAAGGTCATCATCGCAAGATCATACGAAGCGAGGCCGGTGTTGGTGAGATGCGGTGCCGGATGGGGCGCGCGAGCGCTTTGATGGCATTCGTTGCGGAAGTTGAGGGCGGTTTCGTAGCGGTGGTGGCCATCGGCGATAACCAGCTTTTGATCCTGCATGGAGCTTTGTATCGCGGCGGTGCGGTCCTGATCGGAAATGACCCAGAGGCGATGAATGACTCCGAATTCATCACGTAGTTCGGTGGCCGGGGCGGCCGCGGACTCCGCGTCTTTGAGGAGGGCATCAATGCGCTGCTGTGGGTCGGAGTAGAGCATGAAAAGCTGGCCGGTAGATGTGTGCGTGTGGCGGAGAAGTTCAAGGCGGTCGGCTTTGGGGCCGGAGAGTGTGTGTTCGTGGCGAAACACGACGCCGGCGGAATATTCTTCGAGCTTGCCCGCGCCGATGAAACCGCGGCGAGTGCGCCGCTCCGTGGTTGCGGGTACGGTGTATTCCTGCGAATAGCCATAGAAAGCGGGAGCGGAATCCTGGACGACGACGTTTTCGCGAATCCAACTTTCGAAAGCGACAGCAGCGCGGGTGTAAACGTTGTTCTGCGAAGAATCAGTGGGGTAGACGCGGCCTTTTTCGATGGCGATGAGGTTATGGCGATCGGCGGCGTAATAGTTGTCCTGCATGGACGGAGAGATTTTGTCGTAGGGCTGAGTGAGTACGCGATCGAAGGGAACGCGTTGCGGGTTATAGCGAAACGCCTGGAAAGGGTAAACCTGGGCCATGGAATCTCCGGTCGTGTTTTGTGGCAAACGGCAAGCCCTCTAGTTTACGCGAAGTGCGGAGGAATCTGAAAAGTGTGAGGCTGAGGCAGGAACAAATGGATTCACGCAGAATTCATGATTCATTCAGGACGGAGAAAATTGCGGGTAAAGGAGGCGAAATCGGCGCCGTGCGTAATAAAATAAACAGTTTATGAGTGACCTTCTACCAGGCGTGGTGCGCGCATTGATTTTTGATCTGGATGGAACGCTAATAGATTCGCAGAGCGATTTGATTCATTCCGTGAACGCTATGCTGCGCGAGTTGGGACGGCGAGAGCTGGCGGAAGAAACGATTTCGGGTTATATCGGGCACGGGGCGCCACAATTGGTGGCCAGTGCTCTTGGGGAAGGCTGCACGGAAGAAGAGCGCCGGCGGGCTCTGCAATTTTTCCTGAGCTACTACGAATTGCACAAACTGGATACGACTTCGGCGTACCCGGGAGTTACGGAGACGCTGGAAAAGCTGGCGAACTGGCCGATGGCCGTATTATCGAACAAGCCAGCGCGCATCAGCGTGCGCATTCTGGAGGCGCTGAGCTTGGCGAAGTATTTCCGGGTGATTTATGGCGGGAATAGCTTTGAAACGAAGAAGCCAGACCCACTAGGAGCGAGAACGATCCTGAAAGAGCTGGGCACGGAGCCACTGGAAGCAATGCTCGTTGGGGACTCCGAAGTGGACGTGCAAACGGCCAGGAACACGGGGATGGTGGCTGCGGCCGTGAATTATGGATTCGGTGTGCATGACCGCGTGGCCTACCCTGCAGATATTTACCTGGACCGATTTAGCGAGCTGGAAGCTCTTCTGGCGAACCGGAATGCTTGATTTGCCGAACCGATTCCGTGCAGATCAGAGCTTGATAAGCCAATCAAGGCCAATCAAGGCCGAACAGGGCCGAACAGGGCCGATCACGGCCTATCAGGGCGAAGCGGACGACGACGCGCTTCGCATGGCAGCGACGTCTAAAATGTAGGCAACTTGGTGCTTCGTAAGGACGAAGAGGCGATTTCCATCACCGGAAAAATGAAAGTAGGCCAGCGAGTCCTGAAAAATGTGCTGGCCCAGCTTGGCCATGGTCCGGAGATCGTGGATAACGAGGAGCCCCGGGCCTTCCTCAAAAGCGAAGAGATTACTGCTGGCATTGGCAGCGGGAATCACTCCCACGAACCGCGACAGCAATTTGCTGTCTTTCAAGGAAAAAACCGAAATGCGCTTTCCGTCCTTCATGAGGAAGAGTACGTCGCCCACAGAAAACGCGCCATCGAAGCTGTACGGTCCACTCCCCTGTTGAACGAGCGCTCCGCCGACATCTTTGCCTGAACGAGCGTCCAAAACTTCGAAATAGGTGTCCAGATTGGAAACTTTTGTGTGCTTGAAGATTTCCCAGGCGGCGGGACTATGTTTAGCGGCGAGCTCCGCCCCGAGGCTCTTGGCGTCCCAGGCGAGGATGAAACAGTCGTCCTGAGGATCAGCAAAAGAGACCGGGCTGCTGTCGGTAAACTCCCGTTTCCACAGCTCCTTGCCCGAAGCGGGATCGAGCGCGCGAAGGATGTAGGGGACATCATTTTCTCCGTTTATGACAAAACGACGTCCGACGATCGTCGAGGGGTCATATTCGATGAGAACCGATCCAGAGGGATGAAGGTGGCCCTTTCTGGCGTTCCAGGCTTCAGCAATCTTGCCGGACCCAGGATCGAGCTGAATGACATGTTGCGGGTTTTTCGGATCTTCACGACGTAGAAGAAAAGCGGAAGGCGGACCCGAAAAAAACGCGGCGGAAAAGGGCGGCCCAGAATAAATAGGCGCGCCGCTGGCAACCTGGAAAAGGGCGGCGCTGCCCTCCAGGGAAAATGCGAAACGGTCGAGGGCGGGGGTGACGGCGGCTGCACGAAGTGTGTACAGGCCGTCTATCGGTAGGTCGGCGGAGAGGAACGGCAGTGTTTCGCCCATGCGGTAGAGAAAGACCGTGCCCCTATCATTTAAAACGGCCATTTCGTGTCCGAAGATATCTACGGAGAGGTTTTCAGGAGCATCGAGCTCGCGATTCTGCTCGAGGTCGAATACGCGGACACCGATTTTTCCCGTGTCCGTGAGAAGCGCGTAGCGTGGGTTGCTCGCGGTGCGCACTGTGTCTGCCTTGAACGAAAAGGTTGCTAATACTTCGCCGCTTTTGAGGGACATAAGAGCGGCGGGTTCTCCTTTTTCTCCAGGAGCAATTAGAACGCGGTCGTCCGTTTGGAGACAAAAGGAGCCGGTCAGCCGCTTGTGGATCGATCCGGGGAGCGGAATTTTTCGCCCCGTCGTAAGGTCGAGATGAATGCCTTCCGGCCTCCCCGAAAGGAGCAGTGTTTTGCCGTCTGGCGAAAAATCCATGGGTAGGAATTTCACACCCTTGCCGGCCATGGAGCTCCAAGTGTTGGCCAAGCGAAAACCGATTGGGCTTGGAAAGGCGATCTCCGGATCCATGGGGATATGCACAATCGGGTAGGGAGAATTCGTTACCGGGACCGAATCCGTGAAGATCACTCTATTAGCGGAAAGCTGGTAGACAACCAATTTGAGGTCGGGCATGAGGCAGGCAAAGAAATCGGCGCCGGGAGAGAGCTGGGCATCGAGGCAGCCGTCGTGGAATGGCAGCAGCGTTCGCTCGAAACCTGGTCCGGAGGGTACTTTTTCGCGATCCACCGTTAAGCCGTGGCCAACGATTGTGATTTCATTGGAATCAAAGGAGGAGCGGGCGGGATAGACTTCTTCGGCAAGAGAGTGCAAGCGGAGGCGAAGCGGTTCACGGGAAAGCATATAGAGGCCGGAAGGATTCTGGACCATCAGGCTGTGGCCATCGGGGCCGTAGCGAAGAGTAACGGAGGCGTCGCGCAAGGGAGGTTTTAGCGGTTGACGCAGAAGAATGCCGCGTAAGTCTTCCTGTGGCCGAGACTGTTGGGGCAGGGCTGTGGCGACGGAGAGGAGTTGTGGCTGAAGAAGAAAGGCGACGACCATGCCTACTAGCCGCCAGAGCAAAGCAAGCGGGAATCTGAGCAGAAGCTTCACGGTTGGATAAGCGCCGCGAGTCTAACATATACTGTTGCCGCATTCGGGATGGGAGAACTCCCCAGTGAAGCGAATTGCGATATTCATGATGCTGGTCGCGTTTAGTCTTCCCTGGCCGATTCGAGCCAGTGCGCAGAACAGCGGCCTTGCGGATTATGAGCGGCAGTCGCGTGCGACGTCCAAAAAACAGCAGAAGGAAGCGAAGAGGGCTGCCAGGAAACGGTTCAAGCAGATACGCAAGGCCGAAAAGAAGCAACGAAAAGCCATGAAGAAATATACAGATCAGCAGGCGAAGGCCAATAAGTGAAGGCTGGTCAGTTCATCCAAAACGCTTAGATTCTGCATACGATTAAAAATATCCCGCCAGTTAATTTTGCTCACCGACGAGCTTTGAATCGTCCATCGCAGGCATCACGTTGACCATCTACCCAGCGAATGGATTTGGACCTTTTCAAGAGGGCTTGCCTTAGTTTTCGACAAAGGGCAGACTCGGCGCGTGCTAATTGGACTGTTTACGGAATTGAAGGGAGCGGGAGGTGTGCAACGAGCGGGCCGTCATATGGCGGCGGTGCTGAGCGAGTTCGCGGCCAGCCGGAATCTGGAATGCCGCCTGCTGAGTTTGAACGACTCGCATGAGCTGCATCGGATGAGCGTGGGCGGCAAGGAGTTTGTGTTCACAGGATACGAGCGGAGCAAAGCGCGATTTGCAGCGACGGCCGTGCGAGCTTCGAGACGCTACGGGAAGCTGGTCTTGGCGGCGCATCCAAATCTGGGGCCGGTTGCTCAAGCAATGTGGGTCGGTGCGGCGGGGCTGAAAACAATTATCTGCACGCATGGATTGGAGGTCTGGGAACCACTCTCGACGGTGCGCCGACTGGCGCTGCGCCGGGCGAATGTGGTTCTGGCGCCAAGTAAGGATACGGCGAATCACGTTGCCGATGCGCAGAAGGTGAAGCTCGAGAATATACACGTATTGCCGTGGGCGCTGGATCCAGATTTTGAGGCGATTCCCGCGAATGGTCTGCCATTGAAACTGCCTCAGGGTTATCCCGAGGGGAGAGTGATCCTGACGGTGGGCCGGTGGCTGGCGAATGAACGCTACAAGGGCATGGACACGCTCATTACCACGCTGCCGCGCCTTCTGACCCAGTGGCCTGAATTGCAACTTCTGGCTGTGGGTGATGGCGACGACCGAGCGTGGCTCGAGGAACTCGCGGAACAGAACGGCGTAAAGCGGCACGTGCACTTCCTCAGCGGGTTGAGTTACGAACAGCTGGCGGCCTGCTATTCGGCTTGCGAAATTTTTGCATTGCCCAGCCGCGGAGAGGGCTTCGGGCTTGTTTACCTGGAAGCGATGGCGCGGGGCAAGCCGGTGATTGGCGGGGCACACGGTGGGGCTCCCGAAGTGATTGAGGATGGCGTGACGGGCTACCTCGTGCCGCACGGAGATGCTGCTCAATTGGCGTCATCGGTTGATACGCTTTTGGCAGATCCGGAGCTGGGACAAAAAATGGGTGAGCGCGGGCGCCAGCGCGTGGAACGCGATTTCCAGTTCAGCGTTTTTGCCAACTCCTTGAAGAAAATTCTCCGCGAACAATGCGAATCCTGAGCGTCACGGAAACTTACGCGCCATTTTTAGAATTCGGCGGACCGCCGGTAAAAGTGCGGGCGCTGGCGCAAGGACTTGCCGGGCACGGAAACGAGGTGTCGGTGTTGACCGCCGACTGGGGACTTGAAGCGCGCCTGAGCAAGGAGGGGGCCACTGGCGCTGCACAGACGCCGTATGGCTGGAGTCGTGTAGAAAGCGGCGTGAAGGCGATTTATTTGCCGACGTGGCTACGGTACCGGGCTGTTAGCTGGAATCCCGCGGTGAAACGCTACTGCAGGGAACAGCTGGAAGATTTTGATTTGACACATATTTATGGGCTTTACGATTTCCTCGGGCCAGCTGTGGCAGCGGCTTGCGTGAAGCGAAATATTCCCTACGTATTGGAACCGATTGGAATGTTTGTGCCTATCGTACGGAACCTGCGGATGAAGCGCGTCTATCATGCGCTATACGGGCGAAAGCTCTTTGAAGGCGCCGGCGCAATCGTTGCAACATCGGAGCAGGAGGTTGAGGAACTGGCGAGCGGTGGCGTAGAGCGCGGGAAGATCGTATTGCGCAGGAATGGAGTGGAAGTGCCCGCATTGTGGCCGGAACGGGGAGCTTTTCGCAAGGGGCTGGGAATCCCGACGGACGCAAAGCTGATTCTTTTCCTCGGGCGCCTCTCGCAAAAGAAAAGCCCGGACCTGCTGCTGAAGGCGTTCACTTCTATTAGCGCGGAAAGCGGCGATGCGAATCCGCAACTCGTGTTTGCGGGGCCAGACGAGGGAGGAATGAAGGCGCAGCTCGAGGAAATGGCCGCGCAGCTACAGGTGAGTTCGCGAGTGCGATTTACCGGACCAATCTTTGGCGAAGCAAAATGGGCAGCGTATCGCGATGCGGATGTTTTCGTGCTGCCGTCGCAGAACGAAAATTTTGGAAACACGGCGGCGGAATCGGCGGCGGCCGGGACGCCTGTCGTCGTGACGGAGCAGTGTGGCATCGCTCCCCTTTTGGCGGATGCGGCCGGGCTGGTTGTGGGCCATGACGCGGACGCGTTGGCCGGCGCGATTCAGCGTTTGATTGGCGACCCGGAGTTGCACAGTCGATTCGTTGCAGGATGCGCAACGGTGACCGCACGCCTCGGATGGGAAGAGCCAGTTCAGGAAATGGAGGCTGTATATAACAGGCTTGCATTTAAGCGAGCCCCCAGTGCAAAATCTGGGCGTTGGAATAGTGAATCGGAATAGTGAATTGGCAACCAGGGGACACCTACTCTTCCGGGTGGTTTGGCGTAGCGTGAATCTATTGCTCGCTGCGGTAGTGGTGTCTTCCATCTATGGCGGAATCCGGGAATACTCCGTGCGCCAGTATTTGGGCGGCTTTTCGGATGCCGTGGTGCCCGAGGCCGCGCCAGCTGAGCAAAAAGTAGAAGCGATCCTGGCATGGATGCGGAGCGGGCCGTCACGGTATGTTGCGGCAAACCCTTCGGACCTTCCTGCGCGCGACCCAGAAGCTACACTCAACTACCAGCAACTGCTTTCTGTTTGCGGGACGGCGACAAACGCGTTCCTGAATCTGGCGCGCAGCGGTGGACTCACGGTGCGCCGTCTGCTTCTGCTCACGCCAGAGCGCAACACGAAGCACGTAGTGGCGGAGGTACTTATTGACGGACGCTGGGCTATCGTCGATCCGACTTACCGGGTTTTCCTGCGCGACGCTCACGGGCAGATGCTGACGCGGAATGATCTGCGAAATGCGGCGGTGTTTGCCGAAGCGATCAGCGCCGTTCCCGGCTATCCGAGCGAATACAACTTCGAACACTATGCGCATGTGCGGCTGGCAAGACTTCCGCTCGATGGGATGGGGCTTCGCCGCACGCTGGACGGCGCTTTGCCGGGCTGGGATGAAGCCGTGGATTGGAGCTTGCTGCTGGAAAGGCAATCGTTCCTGGTGCTGGTTGTTTCGGTGAGCCTTACACTGATTTTTCTGTTGCTGCGAGCCGTACTGGCGTGGTTCGCGGATAATCGCCTGAGAATTCCTCGTTTCCACTTTCGCGAGCATGCTTTGCGCGCGGGAGTGGCCTTCTTTTCGACCCCGGAGATCAAGCAATAGCGTGTGTGGTATTTGCGGCGTCGCGTTTGCAGCGCGCAGCACGGAGGCGGAATCGCGCGTGCGTGCAATGACGGCGGCTTTGTATCATCGCGGCCCCGATGAGGAGGGATTTCTTGCCGGGGACGCGCGCGTACCAGGGCTGGCGCTCGGTATGCGGCGGCTCAGCATCATTGATCTCGCGGGAGGCCAGCAGCCCGTTTGGAATGAAACCCGGGATGTTGCGGTCATCTACAATGGAGAGCTGTACAACTACCGCGAGCTTCGCGAGCGATTGAAGTTGCTTGGGCACAAGTTCGCCACGCAATCCGACACGGAAATCCTGGTTCATGGTTGGGAAGAGTGGGGCGAGGAGTGCCTGACGGAGTTACGTGGGATGTTTGCGTTCGCGCTGCTGGACATGCGTGGGCGCTTTGCCACTGCGCCGCTCTTATTTTTGGCGCGCGATCCGCTGGGAATCAAGCCTCTCTATTACACGCAGTCGCCGGAAGGATTTGCGTTTGCTTCGGAAGTGCGCGCACTGCTGGCGAGTGGCATCGCGCCCAAGCAGATTTCGCAGGATGCGCTCACTTCTTACCTGCTGTTTGGCAGCACCTCCGAGCCCGTGACCTTAGTCGATGGAGTCTTTTCGCTGCCGCCGGGCCATCGCATGCTCCTGTATGTTCCGGAGCGGCGGCGCGTGCCAAGGGCGCGCCCCTGGTGGGATTCGCAGATGAGTCCGGCGGCGCGTGATCCGCACAGGCCGAAAGATCTTGGAACCGCGGCGAAGAGGTTGCGCCCGATGCTGGAAGATGCCGTGCGGGCGCACTTGATCGCAGACGTGCCGGTGGGTCTTTTTCTTTCCGGCGGGCTGGATTCCGGGGCCATCGCAGCGCTGGCAGGCCGCGCGCAAGCGGGAATCCGCAGCTTCACACTGTCATTTCCGGGCACGGCTTACGACGAAGCTCCGCTGGCACGCCGCATTGCGGAGCGCTGCGAAACGCGGCACAAGGAAATTCCGCTCGATGGATCAACGATGGTCGGCCGCATTGACGAAGCCGTGGCTGGCCTCGACCAACCCACGATGGACGGCATAAACACTTATTTCGTATCGTGGGCGGCGCGCGAAGCTGGGCTGAAAGTGGCCCTTTCTGGCTTGGGAGGCGATGAGCTGTTCGCAGGTTACGCGAGTTTTGAAAACACCGCGTTGCTGCGCCGGCTCACGCGGCTGGCGTGGTTCGCGCCAAAGCCGTGGCGGCGCGCCGTGGGGCCGCTGATGGCGGCCATTCTCGGTATCAGAATGTCCCGCGATGCCGCGGGAAAAGCCGTTGCCGCATGGACGGAGCCCGACACATTGCCCCATCCCTATTTCTATGCGCGCGCCCTTTTTCCGCTGGGGCAGCTCCATCGGTTAATCGAACCTCGATTTAGGCCAAGCACGATTGGATCGGACGGCGTTACGCTGGACCCAACCTGGCTTGGGTGGCTGGATCGCGCCGCAAGCGAGGCGGGAAAACTGGAGCCGATTGCAGCAATCTCCTGGCTCGAAATGCGCTGCTATATGGCCAGCACGCTCTTGCGTGACACGGATTCAGTGAGCATGGCGCAGTCGCTTGAGGTGCGCGTGCCTCTTCTGGATACACCGCTGGTGGAATTCGTTAATTCCCTTCCCGATACGGCGCGCCATCGCGCAGGAGCGCAGAAAGCGTTGTTAGTGGAGGCTCTTGGCGACATCTTGCCAGAAGAAATGCTGGGTAAACAGAAGCGGACGTTCACTCTACCCTGGGAAGAATGGCTCCGGGGACCGCTGAAGTCAAAGCTGGAAGCCAGTTTTGGCGACATGGCACCAGCGCTTACGCCGCACTTGCGGGGCGAGGGCGTTCGCAGCGTGTGGTCCGCATTTCTCGACGGCAAAACCTCGTGGTCCCGCCCGTGGTCGTTGTACGTTCTGAACGAATGGTGCAGGCATCACCTCGCGGCATGATCCGCGTTCCTGAGGTAGACTGAATTCCTCTGCGATGAACATTCTTGGGATAAACGCCTATCACGGCAACGCGTCCGCAGCTATCGTTTGCGATGGACGGCTTGTCGCGGCGGTCGAAGAAGAACGCTTTAACCGGGTGAAGTACGCTGCAGGCTTTCCCGCACAGGCCATTCGTTATTGTTTAAAAGAAGCAGGGCTGGAGCTCAAGGACATTGATCATGTGGGCGTGCCGCGCAATCCGTATGCGCGTTTGGGCACGAAGCTCTTCTATGCGATGCGCATGCCATCGTTCGCGCGCGAACGAGCGAAAGTTCTGGCGAAGTTCACGGGGATACCGGAAGCGCTCGCGCAAGCGCTCGATGCTAACCCGGCAAAGGTAGCCGCGAAGTTTCATCGCATTGAACATCATCAGGCGCATCTCGCGAGCGCGTTTTTTGTTTCGCCCTTTGAGCGCGCGGCTTTGCTTTCCGCTGACGGCCTCGGCGATTTCGCCAGCACCATGTGGGGAAGCGGCGCGGGCAACCGCATGAAGATTGAAGGAGCGATTGCATTTCCTCATTCATTAGGGTTGTTTTACAGCGCGGTCACGCAATATTTGGGGTTTCTGAAGTTTGGCGATGAATACAAGGTGATGGGCCTGGCCGCCTATGGAGAGGCGGAGCAGCTTGAAGCCTTTCGGGACATCGTTCGTACAAACGGAAATGGTTTCCGGTTAGGCCTCGAATATTTTACGCACCACCACACCGGGCCCCAGATGAGCTGGGCGGAAGCGGATAAAACACCGACGCTCGGCAAGATGTTTTCGGAAGCAATGGAAAAGCGGCTGGGTCCACGGCGCAACCCGGAAGAACCATTGGAGCAAAGACACCGCAATCTGGCATGTGGACTGCAGGCACGGCTTGAAGAGGTCTATTTGGAGATGCTTAAAAAACTTTCAGAGCGCACCCGGTTGAAAGCCGTGTGTCTCGCTGGCGGCGTGGCTTTCAATTGCGTTGCCAACGGAAAAATTTTCGATGCAACCGGGTTCGAGCAAGTCTACGTTCAACCGGCAGCGGGGGATGCAGGACTCGCTGTCGGAGCTGCGTTCTATGTTTGGCACCAGGTTCTCGGACGGCCGCGCTCCTTCGTGATGGATCATGCTTACTGGGGGCCCGGTTACACGCGCGACGACATTCGGCGCGGGATGGATACCAGCGGACTCGCACAAAAGGGTTATCTTATCGAAGAGCTTGCGGAAGAAGATTTATCGCGTCGTGCAGCGGCGATGATTGCCGACGGAAAGATTCTGGGATGGTTTCAGGGCCGGGCCGAATGGGGCCCTCGTGCGCTGGGCAACCGCAGCATTGTCGCGGACCCGCGGCGGCCGGAGATGAAAGAGATTCTGAATCAGCGCATCAAGCATCGCGAGATCTTCCGGCCGTTCGCGCCGTCCATCCTCGCGGAAAAGACTGGGGAATGGTTCGAGAAAGCGCATCCCTCGCCTTTCATGACGATGGCGTATTCCGTTCACCCTGAGAAGCGCGACAAAATTCCGGCTCCCACGCACGTGGACGGAACAGGACGCTTACAAACGGTGACGCGCGAGGCGAACCCGCGCTATTGGACCCTGATCACAGCCTTTGAGCAGCTCACCGGAGTGCCTGTCGTCCTGAATACTTCCTTCAACGACAATGAGCCGATTGTCTGCCGGCCGGAAGAAGCGCTCGACTGCTTTCAGAGGACCCAAATGGATGCGCTCGTCCTCGGCGACTTTCTCGTCACCCGATCGTGAATCGCATGCCGCGAGCATCCTTCACATGAAAATCCTGCTGCTGAATCTCTATTATCCGCCCGACACTTCGGCAACGGCAAAGATGGCGGCTACTGTCGTAGAGGCACTCTCGGCGAAGCACGAAGTGACGGTTCTCTGCGGGCGCCCTTCTTACGATCCCACAGACCGGCGGCCGTGGCGGCTTTCGCAGACAGAGCTGGTGGGGATCACAAAAATTACACGCGTCGGCTCGACGGATTATCCGCGCTTCGCAATGAAACGGCGGGTGTTGAACTATTTGAGCTATGTGGCGCTCGCAATTCCACGCGCACTGTTCATGAAATGTGATGTCGTCCTGGCGATGACCGATCCTCCGTTCGAAGGAATTGTCGGCGCCTTTGTGGCGCTGCTGAAACGCAAGCCATACGTCTACAACATCCGAGACATGTATCCCGATATGGCTGTTGGCGGAGCCATTGTACCCCCCGGTCTTCTCGCGCGCGTCTGGGAGAAGTTGCATCGATGGGCGTTGCGCCGGGCCGCACGAGTCATCGTACTCGGAGAAGATATGCGCTCACGAATTGTCTCCAAGGGAGTGAATCCAGCGGCGGTCGCAATCGTACGTGATGGCGCAGATATCTTGCCAAGCGATGCACCGCAACCCCATTTGGACGACGAAGTCATGCGCACGATTCGCGGCGATTACAAATTCGTTCTGCTTCACGCGGGAAACCTGGGGTTTTATGGCGCGTGGGAAACCCTAGTGACGGCGGGGCGTGAACTGGCGGAGGATGGCGTGGGTCTCGTTTTCGTGGGCGAGGGGGCGCAACGAGCTTACGTCGAAGGTCTCGCAAGAGAGGCGTCAAACGTGCGTTTCCTTCCGTTTTTTCCAGGGAGCAAGATCTCCTCGGTTTTGGCGGCCGCCGATGCCCACGTCATCACCGTGAAGCGCGGGCTCGAAGGGGTTGTAGTACCGAGCAAAATGTATGGAATCCTCGCAGCCGGCAAGCCAATCATCGCGTTTGCGTCGCAAGAGACAGACGCTGCTACCTTGGGCGCGAAGTTTGGATTTGCCGTTTGGGCTGACCCCGAGAACCCGAAAGACGCGGCCAAAACAATTCGCGCGCTTCTTTTGGACGTAGACAAATTGGCAGGTATGGGGCGGGCAGCAAAGGCCGTTGCGCCCGATTACGATAGGGATAAAGAATTACAGAAATTCGTGAAGATTGTGGAAAGTACGGTGAACGTTTGACATTTTCGAAGTCCTGTCGAACCTGGAGATTGCGAACCCGTAGAATGCTTGGTTTTCATCAGTTCGAACCACCTAGAAAATACGAGGTATTACGGATTGAAGCGCAACCAAAACCGCTGTAATGTGTTAAGACTGCGTGGGGCAGCCATTTTTCTTGGGAGCTTGGGAGCCGGCCCCCCAACCGGCTTAACAGACTCGAGGCGCTGGCCGTATCGTCTCGGTCGGTATCTTCAAAAAACGAGGGAGCATGCCCGCGGGTTTGCTGGCCTTTCTGATAGCTCTATTTGCATCTTTCATGCTCACGGTACCAGTACGCGCGCTAGCGTTGCGCGTCGGAATGGTGGATCTCCCCGGACCCCGCAAGGTGCACTTGCGCCCGATTCCGCTGCTGGGCGGCGTGGCGATGTATGGTGCCGTGGTTCTGGCGGTTCTGTTTACATTCACCGGCCCGGCACGTTCCCAAATTATGGGAATTTTGACAGGGGCCACCATTGTTGCAGCGGTGGGTATTCTCGATGACCGCGGCTGGCTCCATCATCAGGTGAAGCTTTTCATTGGCATGCCGCTAGCCGCGTGCGTTTTGCTGATCACCGGCGTTCACGCGCAAGTTTTCGAAGTTCTCTTTAGCGGGCGCACCGCTTATATACTTGACGCCATACTGACAGTTATTTTTGTGGTCGGCATCACGGCTTCGTTCAGCATTCTCGATCACATGGACGGCCTTTGCGCCGGAGTAGCCGCGACCGCGTCGATTTTCTTCGCCTTGCTCGCCTATTTCAACGGACAGACCCTCGTCACCACCCTAGCGGCGGCTGTGCTTGGGGCAGCCACAGGATTTCTGCGCTGGAACTTCAAGCCCGCAAAGATTTTCATGGGCGATGGCGGCGCTATGTTCCTCGGATTTCTCATGGCCACTCTGGGCCTCAAACTGCGCCTTGAGCAGGCTAATCACATTTCTGCCTGGCTCGCTCCGCTGCTCATTCTTGGTGTCACGATCTTCGACACTACGCTGGTTACGATTTCGCGTTCGCGGCGGGGCCTTCTCCCGTTCGCTACGCCAGGGAAGGACCACGCCGCCCACCGGCTCTCAAATTTGGGGCTGGGGCACCGTGGTGCCGTCCTCCTTATGTATTTCTTGGGACTGATCACCGGCGGGGCAGCCATCCTCGTGAGCTATCTTGCGCCCCTTGGCGCCATTCTGATTGCCTTACTGGCTTCAGCCGTCGTGCTGACTGGTGTGGCATTTCTCGAGCGTGCTCCGTATGAGCGACAGGTAAAAAAACCGGCAACGATTTCCTGATCCGTTTAGGGAAATGAACTCTTTTTCTTGAGACTCGCAAAGGTGGTCAGCGAGTTTGCCGGTGCAAATGGATTCGCTATACTTACGGGGTTGCCTGCTCTCTCATTTCTTAGTTGTTGCCCATCGGTCGAGCGGGAAACTGTCATTACATTTGAGACATTGAGCGCGAATGCCTGGCCGATAACGGTTTCAGGGTGTGTCCGCGACGTGAGAAAGCGATATCGTGCCAGCCACTGAACAGCGAGCCCGGCCGGGCGAGGAAAATGGCGCCGTCATCGTCGTTGGTGGTTCCGCAGCAGGCCTGTTCGCAGCAGCAACCGTCGCCAGCGGCGGACGCCCGGTGCGCGTTCTAGAGTCCAGACGCGAATTTAAACCTGCCTCTCGCTCCTTGATCGTTACTGACGAATTCCGGAATCAGCTGGGTTCCGCCGCTTCGGAAAGCATCGTCAACGAAATCCGGCGATTCGAGCTATTCACGGATGGGCGCTCGGCACAGGTCGCACTGTCGCGGCCCGACCTCATCATCGAGCGGTCACGATTGATCCCGGCTTTGGCGCGGAGCGCACAGCAGTCGGGAGCGACCCTTTCGTTTGATACGCGTTTTCTTGGTCTGGCTCCGAACTCGCGGGGGTTGAGGGTGGAAATCGATTGCGCCGGGAAGCGCGAGGAATTGCATGCGGATAGCATTGTAGGTGCCGATGGCGCTGCCAGCCGGGTAGCGCGGAGCGCTGGCTGGCCTCCCATTGAAACGGTCCCGCTGATGCAGGCTATCGTTCGTCTGCCGAAAGATCAATCGCCTGACACTACGCGCGTCTGGTTCGTTCCCGATGACACGCCATACTTCTACTGGCTGATCCCCGAATCTTCGGAGCGAGGCGCGTTGGGAATCATCGGGGAGGACGGGCGCGACACCAAACGATGTCTGGAACGCTTCTTGGAGAAGAAGCAACTTCAGCCTCTGGAATGGCAAGGCGCACGCATCCCGGTCTATCGAGGATGGATACCCGTCCGGCGGCGCGTTGGAAATGGCGAGGTTTATCTCGTCGGGGACGCGGCGGCGCAGGTTAAAGTGTCCACAGTCGGCGGAATCGTAACGGGGCTTCGCGGAGCGCTTGGAGTTGGCCAGGCAATTTTGCAAAGAGGCGGCGGCCGCGAGCTGAAGATATTGCGTCGCGACCTCAGGACGCACTGGCTCATCCGTCGTGCCCTGCATCACTTCCAGCAGAAGGACTATTCGCAACTCGTTGACCTTCTCGACGCCTCGACCCGCGAATCCCTGGGAGAGATCAACCGCGACGAATCAACGCGCCTTCTGTGGAACGTGGTGCGCCGCCAGCCGCGCCTCGTCTTGCTCGGGTTGCGTGGTCTCTTGATGGGCAGAGGATTCAAAAGCTGAACGATTCGTTGAGTGGGAGCGACGTTGGTGTGTTCCCGCAAACGCTCCAAAGGAGATATCAACTTGCGTCTTTCCGTCATAGGTTGTGGCTACGTCGGCTTGGTAACAGGAGCATGTCTTGCCGCGGCAGGGCATGAAGTCACCTGTACGGACATTGATTCGGACCGTATAGCGCGACTGAAAGCCGGTGGTGTGCCCATTTATGAGCACTACTTGGAGGAAATTCTGACCTCTGCGGGAAAAGCCGGCCGCATCTCGTACACCGCGGATGCCGGCGAAGCCATACGCGCGGGCGACGCTATTTTTATTTGTGTTGGTACGCCGCCGAAAGAAAGCGGCGAGGCCGACCTTTCTGCGATTGACCAGGTCGCACGACAGATTGCCGCGGAAGCGCGTTCTCCGAAGCTGGTGATCGAGAAGAGCACCGTTCCAGCGCGTACCGGACTCGAGCTTCAGCGGGCTCTTGGCGCATACAGCAGCGGCGGCAAAATCAATTTTCGCGTGGCCTCCAATCCCGAATTTCTTCGCGAAGGCACCGCTGTGGGAGACTTCTTCCATCCCGACCGAATCGTCGTCGGCGTCGAAGACGAGTCTACCGCGGCCGATTTGCGGGAGATTTACCGTCCTATCCTCGAGCGGCGTTTTGATTGTCCTGTCCACAAAGGCGCTTGCCCATCCGGCCCGGACCCAGCCTTTCTCGTCACCACGATTAACAGCGCGGAACTGATCAAGCATGCTTCGAACTCATTCTTGGCGATGAAGATCAGCTACGCCAACGTGATTGCCGATCTCTGCGAACGAATCGGCGCGGACGTCAAAGAAGTCACTCACGCGATGGGGCTGGATCCTCGGATCGGAGGGCAGTTCCTCAGCGCGGGTCTTGGATTTGGCGGATTCTGTTTTCCAAAAGATGTCCAGGCTTTCATCCATCTCGCGGCTTCGGTGGGAGTCGACTTCGATCTTCTGAAGGCCACGGAGCGCGTCAACAAGCAACGTATCGATCGGTTCATGGAAAAAGTCCGCAAGGCGCTCTGGGTTGTGAAAGGCAAGCGCATCGCGGTTTTGGGCTTGGCATTCAAAGCGAATACGGATGACATTCGCTTTGCCCCGGCGCTGGACGTAGTCGAGCGGTTGCTCGAAGAAGGCGCTGACGTGCACGCCAGCGACCCGGAAGCTATCTCCAGGACAAGGGCGCTCTTCCCGAAAGCGACATATCACGAAGACCCCTACGAAGCTCTTCGTAGCGCCGATGCTGCACTTGTCTGCACCGAATGGGATGTTTTCCGCAACCTGGACTGGCAACGTGCCAAGCCGCTTATGGCACGTTCTCTGGTCTTGGACGGTAGAAATCTTTACTCACCAAAGCACATGCGCGAACTCGGCTTCGAGTATTATTCCTTTGGCAGATCGTAAACCAAACTGATCGGCGAATGATTAGGCCCGCCTGCCGATTATGCTGGATTGATCCAGACGTCGTCTGCAACTTGTGCTCAAGCAGTCTTGTTAGCGGCAAACTCTTTCTTGAAATAGTCCAGGGTGACCCGCAACCCTTCGTCCAGCGGAACCTTGGGCTCCCACTTTAGGATGCGCTTCGCTTTCGCAATATCCGGGCAGCGTTGCTTCGGATCGTCCTGAGGGAGTGGTTCGAGAACGATGGCGGGAGCATTTTCAAAGTGAGAACGAACTCGTTCAGCAAACTCCATCATGGTGATCTCGTGAGGATTGCCAATGTTTACCGGCAGGTGCTCATCCGACTGCATCAAGCGGTAGATTCCTTCAATCAAGTCGGAAACGAAGCAAAAGCTGCGCGTTTGCTTACCGTCGCCGTAGACGGTCATAGGCTTGCCCGTTAGCGCTTGATGCACGAAATTGGGCAAGGCGCGGCCGTCGTTGAGGCGCATGCGGGGCCCGTAGGTGTTAAAGATGCGCACAATGTGCGTGTCTACGCCGTGATAGCGGTGGTAAGCCATGGTCATGGCTTCGGCAAAACGCTTTGCTTCGTCGTAAACGCCACGGGGTCCGATCGGATTGACGTGTCCCCAGTATTCTTCATGCTGGGGCGAGATTTCCGGATCGCCGTAACATTCGCTGGTGGAAGAGAGAAAAAACTTGGCTTTCTTAGCGAGTGCCAATCCGAGCGCGTTGTGCGTGCCAAGTGCGCCGACCTTCAGCGTCTGAATGGGAAGCTTGAGGTAATCTACAGGACTCGCCGGCGACGCAAAGTGTAAAACGTAGTCGACAGGCCCGGGCACGTCAATGTATTTGGAAACATCGCAACGGGCAATTCGGAAATTAGGATGACTCCACAGGTGTCCGATGTTTGAATCCGCTCCCGTGACGAGGTTGTCTAGCACCAGGACATTCCAGCCTTCGGCAATCAGACGATCGCACAAATGCGATCCCAGAAACCCGGCCCCGCCAGTAACCACTGCTCGCATGCATCCTCCAGAAAAATGTCGGCTAGCAAGTGTAGCGTGCGACTGGAGAATTGACCACTCCTGCCCCGGACGATACGATTCGCCCACCTGAGTCAGGATCTGACGCCTATGGTCTCTGAAAAAAAAGCAGAGAACTCGCAATCCAAGCCCAAAAAGAGAGCCTGGATTCTCCTTGGAGTTGCCGTCGTTGTGCTGCTGGCAACGACGGCGTTCATTCTGGGGGTAGGACGCTGGCTCGTGGTCGAAGACCCGCTAGAGAAAGCGCAAGCCATCGCCGTGCTCAGCGGCCATATGCCGCTACGCGCCATGGAAGCTGCCAGGTTATATCGGGAAGGATACGCGCCGAAAATCTGGCTGACGCACTCCACTGAGCCGGGCCTCACGCTCGCCGCTATGGGTATCTCCTATACGGGAGAGGACACTTACGATACGCAAGTGCTGATTCACGAAGGCGTGCCGCCGGATGCAATCCGAGTCCTGGAACCGCCCATCATTAACACAGCCGATGAACTCGCCGGTATCGCCAAAGAAATGGCCAATGAAAAATCCGGCACCGTGATCGTCGTCACCAGCAAAGTACACACGCGCCGCGTACGAACTTTGTGGCGACACGTCCCTAACCCCAAAGGTCGTGCCCTTGTGCGGGCCGCTTATGATGATCCATTCCAGCCGAGCCGCTGGTGGCGCACCACGGGAGACGCGCTCGATGTTGTCCGCGAAGTCCTGGGCATCCTGAATGCCTGGGCCGGCACGCCCCTGCATCCGGCTAATTAGGATTTCAGAAAAAGAAGAATCGTTTGCGGCGCGGCGTATCGCGCTCGTCCGGCAGCTCCGGCGCATGCGGCAGTTCCTGTCCCTCGAATGCCGCCATGGGATTCTCAATGAAAAGCGCTCGCGCCTTTTCTTCTCCAAATTGCCCCCGGACGACGTCGAACGCGGCTCGCAACTTCAGGGGCCGGCCGCGCATGTTGTGGGCGTCGCTCGCCACAATATGCACGAGCCCGTCGGCAATCCACTTCCAGGCATTCTTCTGGGCGCCGGGGCCAAAAACTCCCGTCAGCGATCCGGCCGTGACTTGAACATAACAGCCAAGGCGGACCCATTTGGCGAGGCGTTCCTCCTGAGTACGCAGAATCGCGTTGCGTTCCGGATGGGTAATCACTGGCCGGAGCCCCAAGAGTTGAATCTCATGCAGCGCTTGGTCCATCGCCGGCGGAATCGCAAATTCGTTGAACTCTACCAGCAGGTAGTCGTGCTGGTTGATACAGAATCTTGCTGCATCCTCGCGGAGCGCGTCGAGATTCTCCGGGTTTAAGTGAAAATCGCAACCGGTGGCCAGCGTGAGGCGATTGCCGATTTTCTCTTGAAGCTGCTGCCGCATTTCCCGCACGCGCTCAAAATCGAAATGATATTCATCGTTGGAATGCGGCGTGGCAACGACATGCGTAATTCCCTCGGCGATCGCCGATTCGGCCATTTCCAGGGAAAATTCCAGATTCTCCGGGCCATCGTCAAGCCCCGGCAGAATATGACAGTGAACGTCGACCATTTGTTCTCAAAGCTCCTAGCACCACCAGGCACCCACTACTTGCCATACTCCCAGCGCAAACATCAATCCAGCGAACACCTGACGCATCCGCTGCGGGTGCAAGCGCTTGGCCGCCCAACCGCCCAGGATGCCGCCGATAAAAACGCCAGGAATCAGCAGCAACCCCGTCTTCCAGGAAACGTAGCCCGCCCCGGCATAAGCAATAAACGCCAGCAGACCGGTAGGCGGAATCAGCGCAATTAGACTCGTACCCTGCGCGCGATGCTGCGCAAAGGCAAACAACAGAACGAGCAGCGGTACCAGTAGGACGCCACCACCGATGCCAAATAGCCCCGATGCCACGCCGCAGATGCATGCCGCTACGAAAATCCCAGCCGTACGCAGCGTGCCATCAGCCATGCGCTGCCTCCTCCGCCGCGGATGTCGTCCGTTCGCGCGGGGGTTGCGGTTTCCTCCACAACAGAACGGCGGCCAACATCAAAAAGCAACCAAACAGTCCCTTAAGATGGCGTGAAGCAAGCGGTACGGCGATAAGCCCACCCAGGTAACCCCCAATCAGCATCCCAAAGGCGCACGATATTCCCGCTCGCAAGTCCACCTGTCCGCGCTTCCAATATTCGCGCAGCGCTCCCAGCCCCACGGGCGGCAGGAGAATAAACAAAGAAGTGCCTTGCGCCATGTGCTGGTCCATCTGCAACAGATAAACCAGCGCAGGCACGAGCACCACGCCGCCGCCGATTCCTAACAAGCCGACGAGCACGCCAACACCCAGTCCAAGGAGGAGAACGATAAACGTGGTCATTGTTGATGTAATGTCGCGTTGTGGCTCTTCTTCCGATCGACAAACTTCATTTATATTATCTTCGCGCGTCTCCACGCGCGCCGCAACCTCTCGTGAACAAGCCGTCACATACGCAAACCGCCGCGTTTTTCTGTTGTTAGGGAACCTGCTATATTAGGGTGTATTTGTCCCATCGGCCGAATGGCCTGCTTTATCCCCATAAATGACTAGGAGAGCGAAGTAACTCATGCCAATAGACCGGAAACCCGAGTTTTTCAAAGGCGCTCAACTGAAGGTCGCCATTATTGGTTGCGGATACGTCGGACTGCCGCTGGCCCTGCGCTTCGCGGAAGCGGGCCACAAAGTCACCGGATTTGACACCGATCCGACCAAAGTGAACATGCTTAACGTCGGCAAGTCCTATATCGAGCACATCCCGCAAACCAAAATTCAGCAGTTCGTCAATTCCAAACACTTCGGCGCGACCACCGATTTCGCCCGGCTCAAAGAAGCCGACGCCATCATCATTTGCGTTCCCACGCCTCTCGATGAGCGCCGCGAGCCGGATCTGTCCTACGTCGAGCAGACTGCCATTTCCATCTACCCGCATCTCCAAAAAGGACAGCTCGTAGTCCTGGAATCCACCACCTATCCCGGCACCACGGAGGAGCTCGTCCTTCCGATCCTTGAAAAGAGCGGCTTGCATTGCCCCATCGCTTCCGGCCCCGAAAATGAAAATGTCGCTTGCGACTTCTTTCTTGCGTTTTCTCCAGAACGCGAAGATCCCGGAAACAAACAGTTTGGCCTGGCGCAAATACCAAAAGTCGTCGGCGGCACGAATCCGCCTAGCGGCCGCGCTGCCCAAGCAATCTATGCACAAGTCGTTGCACGCGTTGTTCCTGTCAGCTCTACCCGGGCTGCGGAAATGGCCAAGCTCCTCGAAAACATTTTCCGTTGCGTGAACATCGCCATGGTCAACGAGCTGAAAATGCTCAGCCTGCGCATGGGCATTGACATCTGGGAAGTCATCGACGCCGCCGCCACCAAGCCGTTCGGCTTCATGCCCTTCTACCCAGGTCCAGGCCTCGGTGGCCACTGCATCCCCGTCGATCCCTACTATCTTTCGTGGAAGGCTCGCGAGTTCGATTTCACCACGCGCTTCATCGAACTGGCCGGTGACGTAAACACCGCCATGCCTTACCACGTGGTGGACGCTATCGCTGCCGCTCTCAATGATCACCAAAAGAGCCTCAAGGGCGCAAAGCTCCTGATCCTCGGCGTCGCTTACAAAAAGGACGTGGACGACCTGCGCGAATCTCCGACGCTGAAAATCATGCAACTCCTGCAGCAGCGCGGAGCCGTTCTCGAATACAACGATCCCTACTTCCCGCAGCTTCACAAAATGCGCCACTACAACTACGAGAACATGAAGTCCGTTCCGCTGAACGCCCAAACGCTCGCGAGCTACGACGGCGTCATCATTGCGACGGACCACTCCAGCTACGATTATGCCGCCATCGTGGACGCTGCCAAGCTGGTCGTAGACACACGCAACGCCACGCGCCGCGTTATCCGGCATCGCAACAAAATCGTTCTCTGCTAAGGGCAGATGGCTTCCTACGTCGAAGAAATCCGACGCCAGCTTGCGGAAAGCGCTCGCGTTAAGCAGAGCTTTTCCGACGAGCTGGTCGGGCGCATCGGTCAATTCGCTGAAAAAACCGCGGCGGCCCTGCGCGGTGCCGGTAAAGTTGTTTTCTTCGGAAACGGCGGAAGCGCAGCCGATGCGCTTCACCTTGCGGCGGAGCTGGTCGTCAGGTTACGCACCGACCGCCGCGGGCTCGCGGCCTTGGCGCTAACGACCAACCCTTCCGTGCTCACCGCGGCGAGCAACGACTACGGTTTCGAGAAAATTTTCTCACGCCAGATCGAATCGCTCGTCGCGTCGCAGGACGTGCTGGTGGCACTCTCCACCAGCGGCACAAGCCCAAACATTGTCCGTGGCGTGGAAGCGGGACGCGCACGCGGCGCCTATGTAGTTGCTTTCACTGGCGAAACCGGTGGTTCGCTCGCAAGCATGGTCAATCTTCTGGTAAATGTCCCTTCGCAGGATCCCCAGCGCATCCAGGAAGCTCACATCACCATCGGCCACATCGCGTGCGCCTTAATCGAGCAACTCGCCACAGCCTAGCGCGAGCATTCGGCCATCCACATTGCAGATTTAGAGTGACTGGCTGAGGCCTCGGATCCAGGCCGCGAACGACTACTTCACGTGCTGTAACTCCACCCTCGCCGTAGCAAACGGCATGACCGCTTCCAGAAGCACCGGCGTGCGCGCCACATTGTTCGCGAAATACATCGTGAAATGCGCGTCCTTCATTTCCTGTCCATTCTCAAATGCAACGATTTCAACCTTCGACGCCTTGTAGCTTCCCGCGGGAACGCTGACAGCCTCGCCCGCGGAGGCCAGCTTGGCTCTCACATCGTAAAGTTTGTGCCCGTCGTAAACGGGGCACCGCACTTCCGCCGTTTTCGTCCAATCGACATTGCGCAGAAATTGCAGCATCCCCAGTGGATCGCGGGTTCCCGCAAGAACGATAGCCTCCGTCGTCCCCGCAGGCGCTGGGTCTCTTCCAGTAGTCGACATCCGCTGGACAGAGTTCACCTTCTGTCCACGTTCATTCAAATGCATCTCGTACTGCAAACTCGCCATCGTTCCGGCATCGCTGTACGAATCGAACTGGTCGTCCAACTCGAACACCATGCGCAGCGGGTTTTCCGTGTGAGCGAAAGCCTGAAGGTGCCACGCGTTCTTCCCAAAGAAGTCTTTATGTTCGGCCACCTGCAACTTCAGGTTGGCCACGTTGCTCAGGTTGGCGACATTCGCGGTGTACTCCAGAACTTCTCCGCGCCGCAGCGGCAGGCCCGGATCAACGGGCGGTTCGCCGGGCTTGTTCGCCTCCGGGCTTGTCGAAGGCCTGCCTGTCGCAACCGTAGGAGACTCCTCAGCGGGCGCCGGGATTGGTTCCGAAGCTCGCGCCGCAGCTAAGGCTTTCGCCGCCGCTTCGCTTCGCGCATGCAAAAAGTAATATCCTCCCGCCGCGCATCCCAAAACCACCACAGCCCCAACTCCGATAACTTTCCGGTAGCTCATGCTCTTTTTGTGACCTGCTTCGGAAACAGTCCCTTGCCTTTTTCTCTTCCGTCGTACAATAACAATTCGCTATCGGTAGCCCGGCGACGGATGCCTGCTTCTATCCGCAACTTCTGAGGTTACCAAAACGCGAGGCTTGCGTCTTCGCCCGCGTCGCTTAATTCACCGGAATGGCACTCCGTCGTTACTGGAGTTCGTTCGAGGAGGATTCCCAGCATGCGCTACCTCGTTACAGGCGGCGCCGGTTTTATCGGCTCGAATACGGTTGATGAACTTGTCCGCCGCGGCCACAGTGTGGTCGTTCTCGACGATCTTTCCGCCGGCAAGGAAGATAACCTCGCCGAAATTCGCAACAAAATTACCTTCATGAAGGGCAGTATCACGGACATCGAAGTTGTGCGCAAAGCCATGCACGAAGCGGAGTACGTTCTGCACCTTGCCGCGCGCACCTCAGTGCCGCGGTCCGTCAAGGACCCCATCGAAACCAACAGAATTAACATTGACGGCACGCTGAACGTCCTGGTAGCCGCGCGCGACGCCAAGGTAAAGCGCGTAGTCTTTGCCGCATCTTCTTCCGCTTACGGCGAGACGCCCACGCTCCCCAAAGTGGAGACCATGCAACCCGCCCCCATTTCTCCCTACGGCGTCACCAAATTCGTCGGCGAACTTTACGCGCAGACCTTCGGCCGTTGCTACGGCCTGGAAAATGTTTGTCTCCGTTATTTCAATATTTTCGGGCCCAGGCAGGACCCCAGCTCGCCCTATTCCGGCGTTCTGGCAAAGTTTTGTACGAACTTTTTGGAGGAAACGCAGCCCGTCATTTTCGGCGATGGCGAACAGTCCCGTGATTTCACTTTCGTCGAAAACGCCGTGCAAGCCAACCTGCTTGCCTGCGAAGCCCCCAACGTCTCCGGCAAGACTTTCAACGTGGGCACTGGCGGCCGTTTTACGCTAAACCAAACCCTCGCGCTCCTTGCGAAAATCTCCGGCAATAAACTCGAAGCGAAGTACGATCCGCCGCGCGATGGCGACATCCGCGATTCGCAAGCCGATATTTCGCAAGCCCGCGAACTCCTCCAATACGATCCGCAGGTAACTTTTGAAGAAGGCTTGGAGCGGACCTTTGCCTGGTATCGTTCAACGCAGACCAAAGCGGAAGCAAAATCCAAAGACTAAACAGCCGCGAACTCAAAGAGAACGAAATTAAAGAGAAGAGGATCCGCAAAGATGTTCCGCTGATCCTCTCTTCTCAGATATCTTCGAAACCCTAGACTACCCTCCCAAAAATCTTTTGCGTTTCCTGACTACGGAGTCGTCGTCTTTCCATAGCTCAGGGGCTCCCCCGCCTTCGGTTTGTCGTACTCCCAGAAGTAGAGTGGTTCCAACTTCTTTTGTTGCGGCCAAACCTGGTCCAGCGTATCGCCCTCAAATAGCTCACCGTTTTTCATCACCCAGTGAATCGTGTTTGTGTTGTGAATGTCCTCCAGCGGATTTTTATCCATGATCACGAGGTCGGCCAGCTTCCCTGGCTCGATGGAACCAAGCTCATCAGGCCGGCCGATGATCTTGGATCCGTTCACCGTCGCGCACCGCAGCGCCTCCATCGGCGTCATCCCGCCGCTCGCGATCATCCACAACTCCCAGTGATATCCCAGCCCTTGCAATTGTCCGTGGCTGCCCACGCCCACAAGTCCGCCGGCCCGTAAGAGTTTAGTCATCTGCGCCGCCAGCTTCGGGAACGCGTATTCATCCTTGCGGAACCACTCTGGCCGCCGTTTGGACTTCTCATCAATTTCAAAATGCGGCATGAAATGATTGAGCTTCAGATCGTCGTGGACTTCGGTGTTTTCGTACCAGTAGTTTTCACCAAACGGCCCGCCGTAGTTCACGATGAGCGTCGGCGTTTCCGCAATTCCGGACTGCGCGAAAATCTGCAGAACATCCTTGAAAAGCGGGGTGATCGGCAGCGTGTGCTCGTTCCCGTGGAACCCGTCAATGACGTGCGTCAGGTTGAGCTTCAGGTCCAGCCCGCCCTCCGTCGTTGGCATCATCTCCAGTTCTTTCGACGCCATCACCATGAACTGCCTCTGTTTGCGGTTGCCAACGATGTAGCTCTTGATGTTATGCGTCCCATAGTATTTTCTGTACTTCGTCAGAACGCCCTTTACCTCTTCCATGGATTGGAAATTGTTGTCGGAAAAAACTCCCGGCCCCGTTGAGAAAGCCCGCAACCCAACAATGTCCCCGGTGTCCACCAGGTCCTGGTAGGCGAACATGTCGTTCGTGCTGGTCTGCACATCCAGCCCCGACGTCACGCCGTAGGCCAGATTCGCCATAAACGCCCAGTTCTGTGTGTCCAGCACACCGCGGCGGATTTCCAGCCAGTGCGCATGCGTGTCAATAAAGCCCGGCACGATTGTTTTCCCGGCAACGTCGAACACTTTCGCTCCGCCCGGAACGGAACCCTTCGGCCCAACGCTCTTGATCCGGTTATCCTCGATCACGATGTCGGCATTCTTCAGCACCTCATCGCCTTTCATCGTCACCACCGTCGCGCCTCGCAGCACAATCGTTCCCTTCGGCGTCTTCCGCGGCACTTCCACGTCTACCGCAATCTCCTGGACGTTTTTGTCCTCCTCTTTCATTTTCTTCGGTTCTTTTTTCTCGTCCTTCTTTTCGTCTTTGACCGCATCCGCCGTCGCGGTGCCAGAATCTTTTTTATCCGCGTCCTTCTTTTCCTCTTCCTTGGGTGGCTCAAACGAAATCGCGCTCACCGGCTCGCGGAACAAGCTCGCTCCCACCGCCCAAGTGATGGTCTTCCCATCATCCGCCCAATTGAAGTAATCCGCTCCAATGTCCGTCAGCCGCTTCACGGGCACGGACGGCGTCATGACGTTGACCGTCGGCGCTTCTCCTCCAACCTGCGGCATCGCCAGCAGATAAAGCTGATTCATCACATGCGCCAGCACCCACTGCCCATCCGGACTCGCAACCAGTGCATCAGCGGAAACCGGCTCCTCGGCGGCATATAGTCCTTGCCCCTTCACCTGAATGTGCGTGCGCCGGTCCGTCCCGTCATAACGCACCGAGACCAATCCCTGCTGCGTGTCCAGATAGACCCTCTCTTTATCGTGTGTGAAGTGCGGTGCCCCCGCGCCGCGCGCAGGTAAAATCAGGTTTGCATCCCCTCCCTCCGCAGGAACCCAGATCAGATCCGTCGTTGGCTGCTGCCCAAAATCAAACGTGCTGGTTTCGTGATCGTATGCATTTCCGCGTAGGGCCACGATCCGCGTACCATCCGGCGACCACACCGGATCACTGTAGAGGGCGGCGGACTTCGTCAATTGTCGCGGCGTTCCTCCTGCCGCGGCGATCTTCCACAGCTGCCCGCCTCCATTTGCCCAGGTCACGTATACGATGGACTTCCCATCCGGCGACCACGCTGGCTCGTACTCGCGCGCGTTTCCACTCGTCAACCGCTGCGGCTTGCCGTTGGGAATATCCATGGTGTAAAGGTGCGTCAGCGCGGAAAACACCATCTTTTTCCCGTCCGGTGATTCCACGGGGCTCTGGATCAATCGTGCCTTCACCGGGCCCTGTTCGACCTTCTGCGGAAAATCCAGCTTCGGTCCGATGTCCTGCGACACTTGCGCCGTAAAGGGAATCAGGCTTTCCGCACCCGTATCAATATTCAGCCGGCGAATTTTTCCGTCTTGGTTGTAAACGATCTCTTTACCGTTCGGCAGAAACGCGTATCCCGGAAAAACGTCCCGCGTAAATAAAGATTCCTGATCATCACGCGTTACCGGATATTTCACCCAGCGGTCTTCGCCGGTCTCGAGGTTTCGCACCCGCAGGCCACTCTCTGTCTCGTACCGCGTCACATACACGATCAGCTTCCCGTCTGGCGAAACCGCAGGCCGGAACGCGCTTTCCGGCTGGGCTATAATCTCGTCCTCGTCCCCCGTCTTTCTGTCTCTCCGCGCAATGTGCCACATCGGAAATTGCGCGTTGTAGTTCAGCGACCCAAGCTTTGTCGCATAGTAGAGATACTTTCCGTCCGGTGACGCCACCACTCCCATCGCGTTCGGTCGTTCACCTCTCCTCGTGGTTGGCGTGGGCTTTGACTTTGTAATTTGCACTCCTGTTCCGCCATCCACGTGGTACATCCAGATTTCGCTCGATCCGATTCCAAATGTGGCCTTCGACACATAAATGTACTTTCCGTCGGGAGCCCAGTTGGGAGACGTGAAGTCGTTGTTCGGATCTTTCGAAATCTGCTTCACGCCCGACCCATCGGGATGCATAATCCACACATTTTCTGTCCCCTCGCGGTCCGAGAGGAACGTGATCCAATTCCCGTCTGGCGAAAATCTCGGCTGGCTGTCAAACGCCATGCCGCCGGAAATCAATTTTGCTGTTCCGCCCTCGATCGGCAGCGTGTAAATGTCGCCAAGCATTTCGAACGCGATGGTCTTGCCGTCTGGCGAAACATCCAACGATAGCCATGTCCCTTCGTCCGTCGTAAACTCAATCTTTCGCGTGGGCTTCAACGGCAGCCCCTTCTTTTCATCCTTCTTTTCGTCTTTCTTGTCTTCCTTCTTCTCCTGCTTGTCTTGTTCCGTGGTCTTGTCTTGCTCTCTAATGTCCTGAGCCTTCGCCAGGAATGGCCTCATCAAGCCGCCCAATAGGACCGTTAAAACCACAAACCACGTCGCCAAGTCGCGCACACCGAACCGTTTCCCGTTCATGCCTGTTCCTCCGTCCATTCGTTCAATGCAATGAGGCCGGGCATCATACCTCCTCTATGCCACAGCGCGCATCAATTGTTTCAGGAAGGCCCGATAGACCCGTGCTCACAAAGACGCTCTGCAATCACCCGGCGTTTCCTGCCGCCGTCTTCGCAACCCCTTCATCCTCGCTCGCGCCTGCCCCAGCGCTTCTTTCCTGCTCCGCTACACATCTCCCCAACCCCATGCTAGGCTATCCAACTGTTTTCAACGTCCAAATGTTCCGTCTGACTGGCCATACCCATGCCCGGATTGTCTCCGCGCTTCGCTCCTTAATTTTTCTAATAGCGCTTCTTTCTCTTTACGGCCCCGCCTCGCCCATCTCCTCAGCCCAGCAAAGCCAGCAAGCTCCGCTGCACTCCAACAAAGCCGGCAACGTCGAAATCTGGTCCCGCGGCCCTCAACAAAAGCAGGGCGACGTGTTCATCGCCGACGGCGATGTCGACCTCCACTATGGCGACCAGCGTCTCCAAGCCGATCACATGGAGTACAACGAAAAAACCTCCGAATCCATGGCCCGCGGCCACGTCAAGTACGACTACAACAACGAGCATCTCGAAGCCGACGAGGCCCATTACAACGTCAGCACCGCCCACGGCGTCTTCACCAACGTCCGTGGCACAATCAAAATCGACCGCCGCCCGAACCCACTTATTCTCGTTTCGCAAAATCCTCTTTATTTTCAGGGCCAGGAAGTCGAACGCTTCCCCAACGACGTCTACTTCGTCCGTAATGGCTGGATCACTATCTGCGATCCTCAGCATCCCGTCTGGCAGTTTTACTCCACGCACACTCGCATCCGTCTCAACAAAACCGTTGCTCTCATCAGCGCAAATTTCCGCCTCTACCGCGTTCCCCTTCTCTGGATGCCTTACGCCAATGCGCCCGCCGGCGAAAAGATCCGTCAGTCCGGAATCCTGATTCCCGTCATTGCAGAGAGCAATGCCAAGGGTTTCGTTCTCGGCGATGCCCTTTACCTCGCACCAAAGCCCTGGTTCGACGCCACCATGGGTGCGGAGCTTCTTTCCAAGCGCGGCTCATCCGAACGCGGCGAGTTCCGCGCCCGCCCCTTTGAAAACACTTCCATCAAATACACCTACTATGGCGTGATCGACCGCGGAATCGAACTCCCCGGCCCCAACGGCACCACCGTCCTGGATAGAGAAGGCGGCCACCAGCAACAGCTCGAAGTCCAGTCTCTCCTCCCGGATAACTGGCGCTTTGTCGCCGACGTCAACGAACTCACTTCCCTCACCTTCCGGCTCGCTTTCGCCGACACCTTCGGCGACGCCATTACTTCCGAAGTTCGCAGCGCAACTTTTCTCACCAACAATTTTGACGGCTTCAGCTTCAACGTCGCCGCCCTCTCTGACAAAACCTTCCTCACCATACCCATCATCTCGGCGACCACCGGTTTAGCCTCTCCCGCTGTCAGTGCTTCCCTCCGCAACGCTCCCGAAGTCCGCTTCAGTTCCGTCGAACAAGCTCCCTGGGAAAATCTCCCCTTCTATTTTTCTTTTGAGGTCTTCGCCGACGCCGTGCATCGCCAGGACGACTCCCCGTTGAGCACACCCGCCTTCGTGGCTCGCACTGAATTCGCGCCAAAAGTAACCGTTCCTCTGCACCTGGGCGACTGGCTCGGCATCACCACCTCCGCGGCTTTCCGCACTACCTATTACGGCGATTCCTATAACTCCGCGGGCCAGCTCACCGGCGACTCCATCACCCGCAACACCGGCGAATTTACCGTCGAATTTCGCCCTCCAACCCTCGAGCGCTATTTTGACCGTGCCCCGCTAAAAAAAGACAAGGCCAACAAACGATACAAACACTCCATCGAGCCCATCATCACCTATCGCTACGTGACTGGCGTCAACAACTTCGCCGACTTCGTGCGCTTCGACTCCGACTCCACTCTCACCGACACCAACGAAGTTGAATATGGCCTGACGCAGCGCCTCTTCTCGAAAACAGGTGACGACCAGCCCGTCGAGCTCATCACTTGGAGCATTTTCCAAAAGCATTATTTCGACCCCACCTTCGGCGGCGCCATCATCGATGGCGAGCGCAACGTCTTCCAAGCCTTTACCTCCGTCTCGCCTTTCGCCTTCGCCTTCGGCCCCCGCAACTGGTCCCCCATCGTCAGCGATTTCACCGTCACCCCCGGCGGTATCTACGACTTCGAGCAGATCCTCCAATACGACCCGCAAATCCAGCGCCTCGTTACCGTCGGCACACTCATCAAAGTGAAGCCCTACAGCCAGTTTTTCTCCACCATCGCCTACTTCCGCCTTAACGATAATCCTGTCGCCGGCGATCTCCCCTCCACACCGCCCCCCAACTTCGTCCCTTTCGAGCAGCCTCTCTCCAACCAGGTCCGCGCCCTCGTCGGCTACGGCAACATGACCCGCAAAGGTTTCAATTTCACCACCGGCGTCAGCTACGATTTCACGAACAAAACCCTCCAAAGCCAGCTCGTCCAAATCAGCTACAACGGCGACTGCTGCGGCCTCGCCCTCGAATACCGCCGCATTAACCTCGGCCAGGTCCGCACAGAAAACCGCTTCACCGCCACCTTCATCATCGCCAACATCGGCTCCTTCGGAAATCTCCGCCGCCAGGAAAAAATCTTCTGACTCCCCGCGCTGTGACCATCGCTTTTCCCCTTGGAGAGGCTGGACGACTCGGTGAACCTCTGGCAACGTGCACAGACAAGAAAAAAAAGATCGAGGCAGCTTCAGACAAGCGGTTCGTACAAGGATTCTGCAAATGCCTGAGCAACGCGGTTTCCAGACAAGCGCCAGTCGGCAAGGCCAGTTGGCCGGTTCTCCGAAATACAAAAAAGTCAGCTCTGAACCGTCACATCCCCTACGATTGCCCGCTGGGAAGCACTACGATAAACTCCATGGCCTGTGTCGGATACCTCCCCCTTGCTTGGCCGCACGATTTCCCACTACACCGTCCTCGAAAAACTTGGCGGCGGGGGTATGGGCGTGGTCTACAAAGCCAAAGACACGCGCTTGGGCCGCAATATCGCTCTTAAATTCCTTCCCGACGACATTTCCCAGGATAGTCAGGCGATCGAACGATTCCGCCGCGAAGCCCGTGCGGCGTCCGCTCTCAATCATCCGAACATCTGTACGATTCACGATATCGGAGAGTTCGAGGGCCGCCCCTTCATCGCCATGGAGCTGCTCGAGGGCCAAACGCTCAAGCACCGCATTTCCGGAAAGCCCATGGCCATCGTCGAGATTTTGGAGTTCGGCATCCAGATCGCCGACGGCCTCGAAGCCGCCCACACAAAAGGCATCGTCCATCGCGACATCAAACCCGCCAACATTTTCCTGGTCGAGCGCGGGCCCGCGAAAATCCTCGACTTCGGCTTGGCGAAGCTTGCCGGCTGTCGCCACGAGGCTTCAAACATAGTTGACCCATCGGCCGCACAGAGTCAGACCTTGGCCGAGGGCGATGATTTTCTGACCAGCCCAGGCAGTTCGGTCGGAACAGTCGCCTACATGTCTCCGGAACAAGCTCGCGGAGAAGCGCTTGACGCGCGCTCCGATCTCTTTTCGCTGGGAGTTGTGCTGTACGAGATGGCCACGGGGGTGATTCCCTTTGCGGGGTCCACCTCGGCTTTGATTTTTGACGGTATCCTCCACGCTGAAGCTGCCCCCGCAACGCGCCTGAATTCCCGGTTGCCCTTCGCCATGGAAAACATTTTCGGGAAAGCTATGGAGAAAGAAAGCGATCTGCGCTACCAGACTGCCGCCGAACTGCGCGCCGACCTGAAACGCCTGAAGCGAGACCTGGACTCGAATCGGCGCCCGGGTTCCGAAAAACCCGGCTCCTCCAGTTCACGGGCAACTACTGCGCCGGCAAGGAAATCCGTCGCCGTCCTGTACTTCGAGAATCAAGGCGGCGGTAAGGAAGACGAATATTTCCGTGACGGCATGACCGAAGACGTCATCACCGAGCTTTCGAAAATCGCCCAGCTTCAGATTTTCCCGCGTTCGGAGATGCTGGCTTTCCGCGACAAACCGGCCAATGCCGCGCAGGTCGGGCAGCAGCTTGGAGCTACCTTCGTTCTCGAAGGCACTATTCGCCGCTCCGGGAATCGGCTGCGCATCACCGCGCAGCTCGTGGAAGGGGCCACCCGCCATTCCGTGTGGGCCGAACGCTACGACCGCCAGCTCGAGGACGTCTTCGCCATCCAGGACGAAATCGCCCGCAGCATCGCTCATGCCTTGCGCATCACCCTCACTCCGCAGGAAGAAAAAATCATCGGCATCAAGCCCACGGAAAATACCCAGGCCTACGATTTCTACTTGCGTGGCCGCAGCTATACCCGGCGGGAGAACACCGACTACGCTTTGCAGATGTTCGAGCAGGCCATTCAACTCGACAAGAACTTTGCGCTGGCTTACGCCGGAATCGCCCATCTCTGCGGCCTCATCTTCGAATTACGCGATCAGAGCCCCGACTGGCTCTCCCGCGGAATCGCCGCCTGCGATCGCGCCACCGCCCTGGCTCCGGATTTGCCGGAAGTGATGGTGGCGCGCGCCCGCCTTTTTTACGCGCAAAAGAAATTCGATGAAACCGAGTTAATGGCCCGCCGCGCCATTGAGCGCAAGCATGATTGCGATGGCTCCTGGAATATTCTCGGCCGCGCGCTGCTCTCTCAAGGCAAGTATGAAGAAGCCGCAAATCTTGCCGAAGAAGCGCTGGACGCCAACGGAGACGATTACAATACCTACATTCCGTTCCGTACCTGCATGAGGCGCCTTGGGCGCGACAAGGATGCGGAAATTCTACGGGCACGCATCGTCGCTGTTCTCCGGCAGCAATTAGAGTTGGTTCCCGAAGACGTGCGTGCCCGTGTGCTGCTCTCGAGTGGTCTCGCCGAGGCAGGGGAAATCGACGAGAGTATCCGCCATTTGCAAACCGCTGTAGCACTTCGCCCCAACGACCCCAATATTCTTTACAACGCTGCCTGCACCTATGGCGTCTTGACCAGAAGAGAAGAAGCTCTTGCCACTCTCAAAAAAGCCATCGCCGCCGGCTGGGGCAACCCCAACTGGGCCGCCCGGGACTCCGATCTCGATTGCCTGCATGACAACCCTGAGTTCCGGCAACTCGTCGGCCTCGATCCCTCCGCTTCCTAATGATCGCGTCTTTTTCCCTCCCCCCTCTGCGCCCTCTGCCTGCTCTGTGTTAAATTCCTCATTCCAATAAGCCTCTCATGCCCCCAACAACCGACGCCGACCTGCCCTTCGCCTCCATCGAAGAAATCTCCCTCCTCTACCGCAAACGCAAACTCTCTCCTGTCGAACTCACCCGCCTCCTGCTAGCCCGCATCGTTGAACTCGACCCAAAACTCAATTCCTTCATCACCGTCACCAGCGACGTCGCCCTCGCCCAAGCCAAAAAAGCCGAAACCGAACTCTTCAGCCGCAAAGCCAATCGCGACCGCGGCCCCCTTCACGGCATCCCCATCTCTCTGAAAGACAACATCTACACGGAAGACATTCGCACCACGGCAGGCTCAAAAATTCTCGCGAAATTCATACCCCAACACGACGCCACCATCGTCACGCAACTCAAAAACGCCGGCGCCATCATCCTCGGCAAAACCAACATGCACGAATTCGCCTACGGCGTAACCAGTAACAACCCCCACTACGGCCCCGTCCACAATCCCTGGGATCTCGCACGCATCCCCGGCGGCTCCAGCGGCGGCTCCGCGGCAGCCGTCGCTGCCGGCCTCTGCTACGGCAGCATCGGCACAGACACCGGAGGCTCCATCCGCATCCCCGCCGCCCTCTGCGGTATCGTCGGCCTGAAACCCACCCTCGGCCGCGTCAGCGTCGAAGGCGTAATTCCGCTCTCCCCTAAACTCGATTGCGTCGGCCCGCTAGCCCGCACCGTTCACGACGCCGCCCTCCTCCTCGAGCCCATCCTCCCTCGCGTCAAAGGCGAGCCGAGTTTCCGCTCCTCGCGAAAACTCTCCGCCAAACCACCAAAATTCACGCTTGGCGTCCCCAAAGAATTTTTCTTCGACGTAATCTCCGACGAAGTCCAGTCGATCTTCCGCCAGGCGATTCTTCACTCCCTCAGCGCACCCAAAGTCCGCGTTCGGGAAGTCTCTTTATCTCTCTTGGAAGAAACCGAAGATGCCGGAAACCAAATCGCCTGGGCCGAAGCCACCTACTACCACCAACAATCCGGGTGCTTCCCGGCGCGCTCCTCCGATTACGGCGACGACGTGCGAACCCGCCTCGCTCTCGGCACGCAAGTCCCCGCCACGACGTACTTAACGGCTCTCGAAACTCGCGAAAAATTTATTCAGGAACTGCACTTGGCGATGGCTGACGCCGGAGTCGACGCCCTGGCCGTCCCCTCTACGCCAATCACCGCCCCACTCATCGATCAGGAAAACGTCACCATCGGAGACCAGAACCACTCTACCCGCGCCCTGCTCCTCCGCCCTAACCGCCCCGCTAACCTCGCAGGTGTCCCCGCCGTAACCATCCCCTGCGGCTTCACCCTCTATGGTCTTCCCGTCGGCCTGCAACTCATTGGCGCCGTCACCGACGAACACCTACTCCTGCAAATAGCCTTCGCCTTCGAACGCGCCCACCCCCAATCTTGCCGCCCACCCCTTCACGCCTAACACCCTCCCATCCTGTCCACGTTCTCCAACATCCGTATTACCCCGCGTTGACTCACGCATCACGCGCCATCCAAATCTGCACGTGCAGGATAGTGCACCAGCCATACCGTCTTCCTGCGCCTAACGGCGCTCGTAATCTATCCTGAAGTTATTACAAACGGAGGACAGCATCGCATGCTCCACTTCAAATTACTGCGCCCCGCCCGGCGCCTGTTTGCCTATTGCCTGGCCATGTTTGCCGTTTCCCTTTGGGGGCCGGTATCTCGCGGCCAGAACGCCACTCCTCCAGCCCCACAAAAAGCCGCCCCGTCCTGGTCTGAGGAACTCAACAAGTACCCCGGCCTAATTCCCGAGTTCAGCCGCCTCGTGGACAAACTCCAGCACGACATCCAATTCCCTCCCCCACGCACCGATAGCACTCTCGTGCCGCTTTTGCCTCCCTCCACCATGTCCTTCGCCGCGTTTCCCAACTATGGCGGTGTCGCCAATCAACTGCTCGCTCTTTTGCACCAGGAGCTTCAGGAGAGTTCCGTGTTCCGCGATTGGTGGCAGCACGGCCAAATCGCCGCTTCCGGTCCAAAGATTGAAGAAGCCCTCGACAAGTTTTCTCAGCTGAACCAATACCTGGGCGACGAAATCGTTTTCTCCGGCTCGACGGACGGCAACGATCGCAACGTGTTAATCGTCGCCGAAGTCCGCAAGCCTGGCCTCAAGAATTTCCTTCAGCAAGCACTCGCGCAAATCGCTGGCAAAGCGCAATCCCACGTGCGCATTTTGGACCTCCAGGAACTCGCCTCCGCGCAGGACACCAAATCCTCAGACGAACTCATCGTCCTGGTGCGCCCCGATTATGTCGTCGTCTCTCTCAACCTGGCCACACTGCGGGCTTTTAACACCCGTCTCGCGGGAACAAATCGTGAGTTTCCCTCAACTCCTTTTGGCCGGCGCGTGTTGCAGGAATACCAGGGTGGCCTGACCGTTCTGGCGGCCGCCGATCTGCACACCATCCTCAGCCAGTTGCCAACCTCCTTCCGCGAAAACGCCTCTTTCCAGCAAAGCGGGTTTTCCGACGTGAAGTACGTGGTTTGGGATCACAAGCGTCTCGACGGCCAGGACGTCAGCCAGTCCGAACTTAGTTTCAACAACCCGCGCCATAGCGCCGCATCCTGGCTCGCCAATTCTCGCCCTCTCACCACCCTGGACTTCGTCTCTCCTAAATCCATGGTGTCCGCCACCATCGTCCTGAGCAGTCTTTCTCAGATTTTTGATGACGCTAAAATCCTCTCCGGCCCTTCGAACGCCGGCACCTTCGTCATGCTTCCGCAATTTGAGAAGTCTCTGAATCTCTCGCTTAAGGACGATCTGCTCAATCTCCTCGACGGCGAGATCACTATCGAAGTGAATAGTCTTGGCCAGCAGCAACCTGTCTGGAAGGCAATCCTCGGGGTTAAGGACTCAGATCATCTTCAGCAAACTTTCTCCAAGTTGCTCGCTACCACCAAATTCGAGGCCGAACCTTTCGAACAGGATGGCGTTACGTACCACACCGTGCGCGTTCCCCAGGGGAAATCCACTCTCGATATTGGCTATGCCTTTGTGGACGGCCATCTACTCATCGGCTCTAGCAGAGACGTCGTTGCGGATGGCGTTCGGCTGCATCGTTCCGCCGGATCGCTCGCGAAGTCCGCAAAGTTTCTGGCCGCGCTCCCTCCAGGCCACTCCCTCGAAGCTTCGGCCTTGCTGTATGAAGATGCTGCCGCCGTTGGCGCACTTCAACTCCGCCAGTTTGACCCGACGATCGCTCATTCCTTAAGCCAGAATTCTACAGACGCTCCTCCGGTCGTCGTCGGCCTCTACGGTGGCGACAAATCCATCCGTGAAGCAAGCACAAGCCCCTCCTTCGACGCGGCCTCGGTTTTAATCGTCGCCGCCGTCGCCGTCCCCAACCTGCTCCGCTCCAGAATTGCCGCAAATGAAGCAAGCGCCCTGGGCAGCTTACGCACGGTCAACACCGCCGAGATCACTTATTCAGCCGCCTATCCGAAGAGAGGCTTTGCCCCCAATCTCAGCACTCTGGGGGTTGATCCGCGCGGAACCACAGAGGTATCGCAGGACCATGCCGGTCTGCTCGCCGAAACCTTGGTAAATTCTGGTTGCACGGCCGACGGTTGGTGCACAAAGGAAGGATACCGCTTCATCATTTCCGCCCTCTGCAAACTGCGCCTGTGCTCGGAATATATGGCCGTTGCTACTCCTGTCTCAGACAGCACCGGTACAAGATCTTTCTGTACGACTTCCGACGGCGTCATTCGCTTTAAACCAGGTTCTCCGCTTGCCGCCGCTCCCACCGCCGCACAATGCAAGACTTGGGCTCCCATTCGATGAGGGATCGCGCTTCTCTTCGATCGGCACCGGCTATCGCGGTCTCGATTTTTGCCCTTTCAGTTAACCCCCTTTCCGTCTTCTGCGCTCACATTGCCTTAAAATAGGAAGAGAACCCAAACGCCACCTCGAGGTGCCGAAAATGAAAAAAACAATCTTGCTGGTCACGACGGTGGCCTTTGCAGCAACTCTCGCGCAATCCGCCAACAAACCCCAGCAAACCGGCACCATCGTTGCCGAAAACTCCGTACCTTGCGGTGCCAAGCAGGACAAGAAAAAGGAAAGCGTCGACCTCCTCTGCCAGGAATACGTCGTCCGCACCGATACCATCGACTACCGTATCCGCCAGGAAAAACCAGCCGCCAAAGCCCTCATCGCCCTGAACACTCCCGTCGAATTCACCCTCGACAAAGACAAAATCAAATTCAAAGCCAACGGCAAATCCTTTGAGTATATGGTCGTCTCCGAATCACTAATCCCCACAACCACCGCCGCGGCACCCAAGCCCTAGCCCCATCCCGGCGATACTTTTCTATTGCAAAACCCCTACGTATAGTAACTAATAGGTAACACTGCGCAGTGGCGGACCTCAGGTCCGCGTCATACAAGCTCCCAAGGCCCCCCTCGAATCACCGTAAGTCCTTTGGAATCAAATCTTTCGCATACCGCCACCCCATAACTCCTTTGCTTTCAGATCTTTCCCGAAATGGGGGGAGGGGGGAGCAGGTGGCAGGCCCTCAACCCACTCGCATCTGCTAACCGCCCGTCACCGTATGTACCCAATGGCTACCCGCAACGTCTAACGAAATTGCCGCGAGGCGCGCGTTAACAGCTACCGCCCGTCGCAAGTCTTTGTGGGAGAATAACAACCCGGAATAAGCAGGCGGGCCAATCAGTCAATCCGAATTAACTTCTTGCACTTGCTTTGGCACAGCCATCACAATCCAGGATCAAAGGGATGCCCATTCTAGGTCTTAGCTCAATGCGTTTCAGCTCAATGGATCTTGGCACAAGATGACCGACGTCTCCCTCGCAGCAGCATTCATCGCTGGACTGGTCTCTTTTCTCTCGCCTTGCGTACTTCCGCTCGTACCAGGCTACATCTCCATGCTCTCCGGCGTGGGCATGGAGCAATTGCGGCAAGGCCAGCAGCCTCGCGGCGGGCTCTTTGCCTCAGCGATCTCCTTCGTCGTCGGTTTTTCAGTGGTCTTCATCTCCTTCGGTGCCTCTGCCAGTGCCGTAGGCGCGTTTCTCCGCCAAAATCGCGCCACGCTCGCTCCGGTAGCCGGAGCGTTTATTCTCCTGTTCGGTTTGCACCTCGTCGGCCTTCTCGCAAAACTCAACCTGCGAAATGGAATAATTATCGGTTCGGTTCTCGCAGTCTTGGGCATCATCGCCCTGGTGCATCGTGGCCCGCTATTCCTTGGGCTCGGCGCCATACACTTTTTTTCTCTCTCGGTCATTGGCTTTTTCGGCCCGTGGCTGGCGCTCTGGCTCAATCGTGACGTCCATCTGCGCAACGAGACCTCAAAGCCCGGCCTCTTCAGCGGCTTCTTTCTGGGCTTCGCCTTCGCTTTCGGATGGACTCCGTGCATCGGCCCCATCCTCGCCACGGTTCTCGCCCTCGCCGCCGCCAGCGACACCATTGCCCGTGGCATTCTGCTTCTCGCCATTTACTCGGCTGGCCTTGCTGTTCCCTTTCTGCTTACCGCCCTGGGCATCGGCCAATTTTTGAAGTTCTATCAGAAATTTCGAAAGTATCTCCACGCCGTTGAGCTCTTCAGCGGCGCCTTGCTTCTCTTCGTGGGCTCGCTCGTCTTCGTCAACAAACTGACTTGGCTCGCAGGCAAACTCAGTTTCTTGAATGACGCCGTCCTGTGGCTCGAAAAAGCCCTGACAGGCGTAAAGTAATTGCGAAGCGTGGCCAGCAGTTTGTGGAGTGCGGGAGCTCTGCTCCCGCTTTGCGATGGGCGACTGGCCAAGGTTTTCGCCGACGGCCAACCGTCACCCGATTCGCTTATTTCGTCTTCGGGTATAATTAGCTTTGGGGTATGCGAGAAAATGCAATGAAGAAAACACTGCTGATCATAGGTACCGTCGTCGCTCTAATCGTCGTAACCATCTTTGCCGACCGCGCCACCCGCGTGAAGGCCAAGACCGGCGCCACCGTCATGAAAGCGGATGCTTCTGACAAGCCGAAAGCGGACCTTTCCGAACCCGATCTCACCCTTAAGGATCTCGACGACAAAAATGTTTCGCTCGCCGAATTAAAGGGCAAAGTCGTCCTTGTCAATTTCTGGGCAACCTGGTGCGAACCGTGCCGCGGCGAAATTCCTGAGCTGATTCAATTGCAGCATACATACGGTCCCCGCGGATTCGTCCTGCTGGGGATCGCGCTCGATGAAGAAGGCAAGAGCGTGGTCGCTCCGTTCGTCGCCAAAGAACGTTTCGCCGTCGACGGCCAGAAACTCCCCATGGACTACAAAATCCTCATTGGAAACGACGAAGCCGCCGACAAATTCGGCGGGCTCTTTGGCTATCCAACAAGCGTCCTCATCTCCCGCGACGGCAAGCAGGTAAAACGCGTCACCGGCGCCATCAGTGTCGACGACATAGCCAAAGAAATTGAGTCTCTCCTCTGATAAGCTGAACACATGCTGGAAGAGAAAGATTTCCAAAAAAAAGCCGACGCGGCTTTCGACGAACTAAAGAAGCGGCTGCTTGTGGTTGCCGACGAGCACGGCTTTGATGTGGAAGGCGAGAGCGGAAAGCTCGAAGTCATTTTTGAGGAACCGGAAGAGGCAAAATTCGTGGTTTCGCCGAACACGCCGATTCGCGAAATTTGGATTTCAGCGCTTTCCACCTCTTTCAAGCTCGGCTGGTCGGAAGCAAAGCATGCTTTTGTCCTGGAAAAAACAGGAGAAGATTTGTTCCAAGTAATGAACCGCGTCGTCTCTCAGCAAATCGGAACGCAGGTAACGTTGTGAAGATTCTTGCAGGCCTCGCTCTCGTCGTTGTGCTCCTGCTGGCCGTCGCTGCACTTCCCTCCGCCCCGCAACAGGTTCCTTCCCCAAAGGACGTTGTCTCTCCTGCAGCTTACGCATCGCTCGATCCAGTCGGTCGCGGCAGCGCATTTCAAATTGCCGTAGTCCTCAAAATCCGCTCCGGCTTTCACATCAACGCGCGCGAAAAATCCGAAGATTACCTGATCGCCACCGATCTCAAAAGCGACGCTCCAGCCGGGTTCCAGCTCGGCGAAGTTTCCTATCCCAAAGGCACGCTGCACAGCTTTACCTTTTCAAAGAAACCTCTGAACGTCTATGAAGACACAACCACTTTGTTTCTTCCTGTCACGGCGCTTCCCAACGCTCCTCTCGGCCCCCAACACATCCCGCTAAAGCTGCGTTACCAGGCCTGCAGCACCGAAATCTGCCTGCCCCCCGTAACCCTCGCCGTCGACGCCTCTCTCAACGTCGCTGCATCCTCTGCGGGCTCCAAGCCGGTACACCCCGAACTCTTTCCTCAGAAATAACTCAGCCACTGCAAGGCTGCGAGCCGCGGCGAGCGCCGCGATGATCACTTGTGAAAATGCGGAGCGGAATCAGAGTCAGGCGCCGAAGACTACGCGCGTACCTGTCGAAGGCAGGATGAGTTTTTCGGGCATCTCGCGTTGGATTGCCATTATGGTGCGGAAGCCGGTGCAGTGCATGGGAATCAAGTAATCCGGGTTGATTTCCTTCATCGCCGTCACGGTCTTGGCGATAAGTTCATCAGGATAGGGAGCCAGGTGCCACCCGCCAACCACGGCGTGCACCTTCTCGATCCCCGTGGACCTCTGGATTTGGCGAACGGAATTAATGATGCCGGCGTGCCCGCACGATGAGACCACGACGAGTCCACGGTCTTTCACGTTGTAAGCGGTGGCGTGCTCGCCCCAGAACATGTCTTTCACCAACTCCCCCGGCTTGGCTTCCATCTTGACGGTGCCGGGAGGGAAGTGGAAGGTTGCGTCGCAGGCGGAGCCGGGCGCGCCGGCTTCGAGGCGAGCTCCCGGAGGAGTCATCTCGAAATCGGTGATTCGCGCGATGTGACCGGAGGTGAAGGCGTGGCCCGCTACAACGCAGGGCTCCTCCGCGATCACGACCTTCAACCCTCGCGCTTCGAGCCCATCCCGCTTGAGCTCACCGTAATCGAGTTTATTGCCGTCGGGTTGCACCACCCAGCGATGGCAAAACGTATCGCGTCCTCCGGCATAGAGAGTGAGCCCTGGCTTGGCTTTTCCCTGGAGAACCTTTGCTAAGTCGGGCAGGCCACCGTAATGGTCATCGTGCCCGTGGCTGATGATCAGGGCATCGGCCTTGGCGGGATCGACTTTCAAGCCTTGGAAGTTGTTTTCGAGGGCGCGGGGGGAGAGCGCGAAGTCCAGCAGGATCTGTTTTTCCTCTGCGCCTCGGAAGGACTCCAAATGAAAGGCCAGCCCATGTTCCGACAACAGCGAGACCTCTGACCCGTAGGGACGGGGCAAAGTATTCCGAGTGATCGTGACGTTGCCGATTTTCCCGCCCTTGGCGAAGATGTCGTAGATGTTGTCCACCAGGTTGGTGAGAACGAGGCGGTCCGTGGTGGGGATTTCCTTGGGAGTATCGAGGAAACTTCCGAAGCGGCCCGTGCCGCTCACCAGGAATGTTCCGCCTGCTACGGCTCCGAGCTTCAGGAATTCGCGCCGGTGCATGGTTGCCCCCCTTCCTCTGACCGGAGATTTTCTCTTTTGGCCTCGAAAACGGCGAGTATTGTAACACCTACGGACTTGGATAAAGCGCGTCGCCACATGCAAATACACTCCCCACTGTATAGCATCCCATCGCTCATCTCTGGGACACTTTCGTGATGATTGCGACCGGACGCTTCTCACGAAAGTGGCTGATTCTCATCGTATCGTTCTTGCTCGTGATGGTTGTTGTGGCGGGCGGCGTACTCTTCTGGCGGGCGCGCCACATGGATAATTTCGTCCGCGTTTGGGTGATTCGTTCGCTCAGCCAGCGTTTTCAAAGCGAGGTCGAGCTCACAACCCTGCATGTTACCGGGTTCCCTCATCTGGGCGTCTACGGCGAAGATTTGACCATTCATACCCTCAATCGCAGCGACCTGCCGCCGCTCATTCACATTGACAGGTTCTCGTTTGATCTCGGCATAATCGCTCTGCTTCAGCTTCCAAAACATGTCTCCGGCGCGCAAATCGAAAACATGACCATCACGATTCCCCCGCCCGGGGAAAGAAAGATCCCGGTCGCCTCCAAAGACTCCGGAAAAAAGGACAATCTGCTCTCTTCCTTGATCGTCGACGAAATCGTTTGCAAAAACACCGTTCTCATCACACTTCCCAGGAAACCGGATCCCGGCAAACCTCAAAAAGATCCGCTGGAATGGGACATCCACGACCTGAACTTACAGTCCGCGAGCCTGGATAAACCTTTTCACTTTCGCGGCACTCTGACAAATGCAAAGCCAAAAGGCGAAATCAGCACCAGCGGCGATTTCGGCCCGTGGAACGTCGACGATCCAGCTTCTACTCCAGTCTCTGGCAGTTACCAATTCACCGACGCCGATCTTGGACCCTTCCCGGGCATCGCGGGCATTCTCTCTTCGACGGGAAAGTTCAATGGAGAGATTCAGGAGCTTCAGGTGGAAGGCGAGACGGACACGCCCGATTTTTCCCTGGATAAAATTGGCAAACCGGTGCCGCTACACACCGAGTTTTCGGCCACCGTGGACGGCACAAACGGAGACACGGTTCTCCACCCGGTGCGCGCCACCCTGGTTCGCTCGCTGATCATTGCGCAGGGCAGCGTCATCCGCGAGCCCGCGACAAAGGGACACAGGATCGTGATTGACGTAGGCGCACCCAATGCGCGCATACAGGACATTCTCAGTCTCGCTATGAAGTCCGATAAGCCGGTCCTGACAGGCACCGCAAAACTCAAAGCGAAATTGGTGATCCCGGCGAGCAAAGAAAAAGCAATCGATAAACTGATTCTCGATGGCCAGATCGGTATCGACGACGCCGAATGGTCGAGCTCCGAAATCCGCCAAAAGCTGGAAGCGCTCAGCCGCCGCGCGGAAGGCAAACCGGAAGACAACGATGCGGGCAGCGCCGTTTCCGATCTCCATGGCAGCTTCCACATGGAAAAGGGCGTCATCCACTTCAGCAATTTGACTTTCAGCGTTCCCGGCGCGGCCGTTGAACTGGCGGGCACCTATAATGCTGTCGGCGGCGATTTGGATTTCCAGGGACAGTTACGCTTTCAAGCAAAGCTCTCGCAAATGGTTACGGGCACGAAGTCCTTTTTTCTAAAAGCCCTCGATCCATTCTTCAAGAAGGACGGCGCCGGCACGGTCCTCCCCATTTCGATTACCGGCACCCGAGACAATCCGACGGTTGGCGTCACCGTCTTCCATAAAAAAATTGAAAAGCACCCCGCGGCAACCAAGGCCGCCGCCAAAAAAGACGGGCAATCGCCAGCCTCCCCGTAAGCAACTCTTTCTAAATCACATAGCTCGCGGTGATGATAACTGGGGAACCTTTTCCCAACCGTTCCGTCTTAAACGGCATGAATCTCCTCAGCCAGCTACGCCATGCGTTTCGCCAAATGAAGCGCAATCCTGGCTTTTTCGCCGTGGCCATGGCCGCTTTGGCGCTGGGAATCGGCGCCAACACGGCTATTTTCAGCGCCGTGGAAGGCGTCCTGCTCCATCCACTGCCCTTTGCGGAATCGCACCGCCTGGTCATGGTCTGGGAAGAATCGTCCTACATAGGTTTCGCGCGCAACACGCCCGCGCCGGCAAATTATGTGGACTGGCGCGCCCAGAATCAGGTCTTCACGGATATGGTGGCGATACGCTACGCCAATGCCACATTCACCGGCGATCAGAGACCGGAACAATTCGTGGGGCGCCGCGTCACTCCCAATTTTTTCGATGTTCTCGGCGTGGAACCGATTGCCGGACGGCGGTTTACGGCGGAGGAAGACGCGGCGGGAAGCAAAGTCGTGGTGCTGAGCTATGCGCTCTGGCAGCGGCGATACGGAGGCGATCCCGCAGTCATCGGGCGATCCATTCTGATGGACGGCGAAGCCACAACCATCGTGGGGGTCATGCCGCGCGGCTTCTTTTTTCCGGACCGCGAAGCCGCGTTTTGGATTCCCGCTTCTTTCACCGCCGAGCAATTGACGCGCCGCGGACAGCACAACTTGGAAGTGGTAGCGCGTATGAAGCCCGGGATTACGGTGGAGCGAGCGCAGCACGACATGGACGTAATCGCGCAGCGTTTGCAGAAGGAATATCCGAATACAAACACCCATGTGGGCGCGGTAGTGGTTCCCATACGCAAGCAATTCGCGGGCGACACGGCTACCGGGTTGTGGGTCCTGCAGATTGCGGCCGTGCTTGTGCTTTTGATTGCCTGCTCGAACCTGGCGAATCTCTTGCTGGCGCGGGCCGCGGGCAGGCGGCGCGAAATTGCCGTGCGCCTTGCCCTTGGAGCGAGCCGCGGGCAAATTGCGGGACAACTGGTGGCAGAAAGCCTGCCGCTATGCGTTGGCGGCGGTCTGGCAGGGCTGCTGGTTGGCCGGATTTGCTGGAGCGTGTTTGAAAAACTGGTCCCCCAGCAGATTGCGGGAAACGGCTTTTCCCTGAACGCGCCGCTATTACTTTTCACGGCGGCCGTTTCCATGGTGTCCGGCTTGTTGTTCGGCGTGGCGCCCGCTCTGCGCGCGACGCATGCTTCCATCCAGGAATCGCTGAAGGAGGGCGGACGCTCGAGCGATTCTCGCGGTGGCGCGCGGCTGCGAGACAGCCTGGTGGTCGCGCAGTTTGCCATGGCATTTGCGCTGCTGGTAGGCGCTGTTTTGATGATCGAGACGCTCTGGAATTTGCGCAGCGAAGATCTTGGTTTTCGCCCCGACCATCTGCTGACCATGGGCGTTCCGCTGCCTGATAAAAAATACGACACGAATGAAAAGCTGCGAGCGTTTTATCGCGATGTTCTGGATCGCACGCGCGTTTTGCCGGGAGTGAAAAGCGCAGGCTTCGGCTCCGATGTTCCCTTCACCTCCATGGGGGACACCGACGGCTACGTGATCGAACGCGCGGCGCCACTGTTACCGGGGCAGGATAACGATGCGCTGTATCGCGAGGTGACCGCGGGCTATCTCGAAACGATTGGCGGTCAATTGCTCGAGGGCCGGCTGCTGGAAGATCGCGATGTCGAATCCTCGCAGCCGGTCGTGGTCATCAATGAATTCCTTGCCAAGCGGCACTGGCCCGGTCAGGACCCGGTGGGAAAGCGCCTGAAGCTCTCGGGGTCAAAAGAGCCATGGAGGACTGTCATCGGAGTCGTCAAGGATATCCGGGAGCGCGGACTTTTGCTGGACATGAAGCCTGCCGTCTATCTGGCGGTGAACCAGGTAAATCATCCGGACGCCTATTTTCTGATTGCCAGAACAGGACAGGATCCCGCCGGGATGACGAACGCGATGCGCGAGGCTGTGCAAGCAGTGGATGCCGATTGTGCCGTGGCTTACATTCGCACAATGGACCAAATGCTGGAGGAGAACGTGGCGGATCGCGAGCGGCCCATGACGCTGCTCGGGATTTTTGCGGGGCTGGCGCTGGTTTTGGCGTGCCTGGGGGTGTACGGCGTGCTGGCATATTCCGTGGCGCAGCGAACACGCGAGATTGGAGTGCGCATGGCGCTCGGCGCAAGGCCCGGGGATGTCATGCGCATGCTGATGGGCAGCGGCTTGCGGCTCAGCGCCATGGGATTGGTGGCCGGGGCGGCCCTGGCCGCTGGCTTGGGAGTGTTGCTGCGAACTCTGTTGTTCGGAGTAAGGCCGCTGGCACCCGCCGTGTATGCGGGAACAGCGGTCGGGCTCATTGTTGTGGCGCTCGCGGCGTGCCTGATTCCCGCGCAACGCGCGGCGCGCGTTGACCCAGTTGTGGCATTGCGCGACGAATAAGACCAGAAATTCCTTTTTGCCTGTACCCACTATCCACGGGTTGCCAATGACTGACGACGGTGGGGTAAACCCGCCGCTACATGGTTACAGCATAGGGAGCAGCGGCTTATGCGGCTGCTGGGGCGGGGGAATGACCTATCGGAGTATCTTGCGCGATGCCGATTTGTCCGCGGAAGAACTCACGAAGCTTCGGTAAGCATTAATTTACGCGAAGGGTTTTGCGGAGGCGGGTTACGACTCGCTCTTGACCGAGTGCCACCATCGTGTCGAATAGAGGAGGCGCGACGGCTTGGCCAACGATTGCCACGCGGCAAGCGTTAATCAGCAGGCCCGCTTTTACGCCGGCAGCTTCGGCTACCGCCCTCGACGCGTGATCGCATGCGTCGTGGTTCCATTCGGGTAAAGCAGCCAGCGCGTCGGCCTGTCTTGCGAGCAGCTCCGGGACTTTGGGATCCTTCCAGAATTTATCCCTGGCTGCTTGCTCGATGGGAAAGTCGTCGCTGAAAAATGCGCGAGACCACGTCGCAAAATCAGGAAGCAAACGAACACGCGGCCGCAGCAAATCCACGGTTCGCGAAAACCATGCATGGTCCCTTCCGTCTGGACCTGGGGCCGCGCCTGCAGCCCACTCTTCGCGCCACAGATTGGCGCGCTTCAACACCGCTTCGACTTCCGGGAGCAGCTCTTCGATCGGCAATTTCTGCAAATACTGCGTGTTGAACCACGCGAGCTTGTCCTGATCAAAAACGCCGTTCGTGCGGCTGACGCCTTCGAGCGAGAACCTTTCGATCAGCTCAGATGTGCGCAAATACTGGTCATCGTTGCCCGGAGACCACCCCAGAAGCACCAGGAAATTGCGGAACGCCTCCGGGAGATAGCCTTCGACGCGGTACATGTTGACATCGGTCGCGCCATGGCGCTTCGACAAACGCTTTTTGTCGGCCCCTAGAATCAACGGTACATGGGCAAACAAAGGTGGCTCCGCTCCCAGCGCGCGGTAAAGCAGAACCTGCTTCGGCGTGTTGGAAAGGTGATCAGCCCCGCGAATCACGTGTGTGATGCGCATGTCAATGTCGTCCACAACGACGCCCAGCTGATACATGGACTGGCCGAACTCTTCATCGCCCTTGCCGGAGCGAAGCAGAACGAAATCCTCGATCTCATCGTTTGCAAATCCCGTTTCGCCGAATACCACATCCGTGAATTTTGTAGCGCCGCCGAGAGGCACTTTGAAGCGCACCGCAGGTTTTACTCCTGGCGTGGATGGCTTGCCGTCCCGGCAAGAACAACGGGTAACGCGGCGTGCGCCGCCACCCTTGGGCTCTTCATCCTGACCAGGCTCGGCGTGGTCTCCGCCGGCGTATTTTTCCGCCGGGCAATAGCACAAGAAAGCGGAGCCATTGGCGAGCAACTTGCTGGCAGCTTCGCGATAAAGCTCGGTGCGCTGCGATTGGTAAAACGGCCCTTCATCCCACTCGACGCCGAGCCATTTCAGTCCATCCAGAATTCCTGTCACGAGCTCCGGCTTGTTGCGCTCGGCGTCGGTGTCCTCTATGCGGAGGATCATCGTGCCGTGCTGACACCGAGCAAACAGCCAGTTAAACAGCGCCGTCCTGGCCCCTCCGACGTGCAAATAGCCGGTGGGAGAAGGTGCAAATCGTACTCTTACTGCGCCCTGGGTTTTGTCTGTCATTGGTGTGATGCGTCTGGTGCGTCTCGCGCTCCTGAATCAAACTTCCAGTTTAGCGAAACCTGAATATTGCGTCCAATGTGGACTCAGGCAGACGAAATCTGCGGCCGTCACGCCTTCGTAAGCCGGGTTCCGTTGTTTTGTATGGAAAACGATACTACCCCTCCCCTGCTGCCTCTTTGGCAACCAGTACCCGGGTACGCTTGCTTCCTTAATTTTGCATCATCCATAATCGCTGGTACCTGTTTTGTGCATCGAGGTGACCTCTCTCGCGGCGGCACGATTGTCCCCAGGCGCGGCGGCCGAGGGGCCAGTTTCCAATGACGCACAAAACGCAGCGCCGTCTTTGCACGATGTAATCGAGCCGTCCCCACGCGGGCGGAGAATTGACCGAGGCCTTGACCAACCAGAGCTTCATCGCACTGGCATTGCTGGCGGCTACCTCTTTGGTGGCTGGGTTCTTCGCCTATATCTACAACCTGAAGCGGCGCCCGTATCTCCTCTACTGGACTTTCGGATGGGCATTTGTGGCGCTCAGTTACGCAGGAACGGTGCTTGCCAACAGCACCAGGTCAGGGCCGCTCGAAACCGCATTCAATCAATTGCTTTATGCAGCCGCGGGAATATTTTTCTTTCTCGGCGTCCAGCTCTATGCCCAGCGCGAACTCTGGAGTGTCCCGGCCGCGGCCGCCGGCGGAGTGCTCGTCTTTTGGGCCGGGACAAACGCTCTGAATTGGTTCCACGTTCCGGCTATTCTGCCGGCCGCGGCGATTTTTCTTGGCGTAACGTATCTTTTCTGGCTGGAAAGCCGTCGGCAGGAAACACTCGCGGATTGGCTGCTCGCGATTTCCTTTGTGGCCTGGGCCGCGGTCGAAGTGATCTTCTCCTTCTTCCGCAATGCTCCATTCATCGGCGACATCTCGTTCCAGACAGCGGCGGCGTTGCCTTCCGCTTTCGTGGCCATGCTCATGGTCATGGCGCTTTACGAAGAGGAGAAGCGGCGCGTCGAACGCAACATGCTGGCGCTTTCCAATCTCAACCTGGCAACCTCGAGTTTTGTCGGCGGAGAAATTCAGCGGATGCTTTCGCAAGCGCTCGATCGCGTGCTGGGTGTCGTACGGTTGCCAGCCGGCGCGCTTTTTCTTCATCACGGCGATCCCCAGGGCCCCACGTCGGTCGTGGCTGTCGGGCTGAGTGACGACTTCTGCCGTACGGCGCAGGAGCAAGGGCTGGACGATTACCTGGTTGGACTTGTTTCGCGGCTCGGAGGTTTGCTGGGATTCCGTGATCTGCGCAATGACGACACGGTTGCGGCACTGGAGCGCGAAGAACCCATTCGCCGCTTCCGGCAACTTGCGCTTAAGCAGGGCCTTCGCAGCATCGTGGCCATCAGCCTTCAGGCTAAAGAGCATGCTTTTGGCGTGCTGCTTTTGGGAACGCCGGACAGCCGAAGGTTTACTCCCGCTGAGTACCGGCTTCTGCTGGCGCTGGGCCACCAGATCGGCATGGCGGTCGAGAACAGTTACCTCATCCAGCAGACTTCGCGCCGTTCCGAGGAGCTGCATGTCCTGAATGAAATTGGGCGCGCGCTCAGCTCCACGCTGAATAAGGAAGACCTGCTGCGCAAAGTCTGGGAAGAACTGCGGCGCCTCTTCGACGTCGAGAACTTTTACATCGCCACGCTTGACCCGCTGCGCGACGAAGTGCACTTCGATATGGAAGTGATTAACGGATCGCCGGTGGCTCCGCGCACGCGCCCTGCAGGAAACTACCTGACGGAATACATCATTCGCACCCGCCAGCCTGTGCTGATTGTCGAAAATTATGCCGCGGAAGTGAAAAAACTCGGTGTCGACGTGGTGCACCAGCGCTCTTGCTTCTGCGGAGTCCCGCTGGTGGCTTACGACCACGCCATCGGTACCATGGCCGTCTTTTCCGAAAGCGCGCGAGCGTTTGATGAAGGCCATCTCGAGCTGTTGCGCGTGTTGGCCAGCGAAGCGAGCATCGCCATCGAAAACGCGCGGCTCTTTAACGAGGAGCGCACCAAAGCCCGGCAGCTTTCGCTGCTGAACACGATTTCGCGCAACGCCATCGCTACGCTGAATCCTGACGAAATGCTCGCCAAGATCGCCGAACAACTGGAAGCCGGACTTATCTACGACCACATCGGCATCAGCGTTCTGGAATATTCCACGCGCGAACTCATTGTGCAGGCCGAGGCCGGCAGGCGCCGCGGCACGCTCGGCAAGCGCGTCCCGCTGGGCAGCGGCCTGATTGGGCAGGTGGCGCGCACCGGCCAATTGTCCGACTATCACGCCACCAGCGGCGCCGGATCTGCCCATAAGCCCATGCTGGCGGATTCTGTTGCGGCCATTGCGCTCCCCGTGTTTTACGCCGAACAGTTGCACGGCGTCTTGTATGTTGAATCTTCCGTCGCGGCGGATTTTTCCGAAGAAGAGATCCTGTTGCTGCGTACACTCGCCGACCTGATTGCCGGCGCTCTCCACAATGCCTACTCGTTTCAGAAAGCGCAGGAGCAAGCGATCACGGACGGGCTCACGGGCGTTAAAACGCACCGGTTCTTCATGGAAGCACTTTCCGCGGAGTGGAAACGTTCGACGCGCGCCGGCCGCGCTTTTGCTCTTGTGCTGATGGACCTCGACCGCTTCAAGTTCGTGAACGACTTCTACGGTCACCTGGAAGGTGACCTCGTTCTCCAGCGGGTCGGACACATTCTTGAAACGAATTGCCGGCGATCGGATGTGGTAGCCCGCTACGGCGGCGACGAATTCGTAATCCTGATGCCGGAAACCAACATGGAACATGCACGCCAGCTTGCAACAAAGCTGCGCGGCTGGGTTTCGGCGGATCCCCTTTTGCGCGAGAAAAACATCAGCGCCAGCTTCGGTATTGCATGCTACCCGCTGCACGGGTCGTCGCCGCAGGAGCTGATCCAGGTGGCCGACGCTTCGATGTACTTGTCCAAACACCAGGGAGGGAACGCGGTTTCCACCGCCGACCACTTCGATCCCAACGAAGCGAAAAAATGGAAACGCGATGTGCTCGAAGCCTATCTTGGAGTAACGCTCAAGCGCCTCTTTGCCACCGGCCCTGAAGCTTTCGAGGAAATTTACTCGCGCTTGAAACAGTTCACCGAATCGCTTGCCTCAACGGAAGGCTCGAGCGGAAAGCAGGTGGCCGTGGCCGCGGCATCGCACGGCCCCGTTGGACTGCCGCAGGCGGTACTGGACACGGTTACCTCGCTCGCTTTCGCGATTGACGCCAAGGACCATTACACGCAAGGGCATTCGCAAAAAGTTTCTGCTTACGCGGCGCTGATCGCCGAGTCACTCAACATGAGCGAAATAGAGATCGAGGAGATCCGCCTCGGCGGCGTTCTGCATGACATCGGCAAAGTGGCCATTCCCGAAAGCATTTTGAACAAGAGCGGCCCGCTAAATCCCGACGAATGGGAAACCATGAAATCGCATGTGCGATTTGGGGCGAAGATTCTCGACCCGCTCACGCCGCTGGCGCGAATTCGCGAGATGGTTCTGCACCATCACGAATTTTTCGACGGCTCCGGTTATCCCGACGCGCTTTCCGGAGAGGCCATTCCTCTTGGCGCGCGCATCATTGCGGTAGCGGACGCCTACGACACCATCACCAGCGACCGCACCTACAAGAAAGGACGAAGCTCGCTCGAAGCTCTCGCTGAGCTGGAACGCTGCGCCAACGCACAGTTTGACGGCTCCATCGTCGAAGTTTTCGTCCGCACCATGCGCCAGCTGCCCAACCCCATCATCGAAGTTGCCTCGACCGCACCGCGCAATTCCTAGATCGGCCGCCTCATCTCATCTGAATTCAGCGCAAGTCGAGTTCTACATCCTTGATCGGCAAATCCCAGTGCGCGTCGAGAATCTCGAAGCGGCGCTGCTCTTCTTTTTTATACGAATCCTGATCTGCATAGAGTTGTTTGATCAGCGGCCCGCTGTCGAAATTGTCGTTAGCGATCGCGGCGTTTTTGAAGACAATCGTCACACGATAATCCCAGCGTCCGTCCTCTGTGGTGTGGAAGCGCGGCGCAGTCATGCTGACTTTCAGGATGCGCCCAAGTTCCATCTCTTTTTTGAGAACCGGATAGTGGTTCTTCTTGAACAGGGCCAGGAACTCTTCTGCGTGTCCCCATTTCGTCTTGTAGTAGTACTCAATTACAAAGGGCTGGCTGCTGCTTTCGTTTGCAGCGATGCTCTGTTCCGCCCTTGCGCGAACATAGCTCGCAAACACCAAAGCCATCGCAAGCAGTGCCGTTATGCCTATCCATCTCGCCACTCGCTTATTTGTCATGTGCATGCTCCCCTCCGTAACATCGCCTGAAGCGCCCTTATCTTAACCTCATTGGGAGAAAGGGGCCGTGCCTCGCTTGGATTAGCCGAAACCGCAGCGGAGGGCGCCGAACACAGGCTTGGCATTTCGCACCGCCAATCCCGTCCTGTTATTCTGGACCGGAGCAGAATGCGCAGTTTTCCCGGAGGCTGGATGCAAACGGCAACAACGCATTGGATTGGAGAAGAAAAATTTGTGTCGACCAGCCCGTCTGGGCATGCGATCGTCATCGACTCTGATCGTGTCTCCAACAAAGCTGCCGGGCCCATGGACTTGCTTCTGATGGCGCTGGGGGCCTGCACGGCTACGGACGTCGTCAGCATCCTGAAAAAGAAACGGCAGAAACTCGAATCGCTCGAAGTGATCTGCTCCGGCGAACGCGCGGCCGAACCGCCAAAGGTCTGGGTCAAACTGGAGGTGCTCTATCGCCTGCGCGGGGCACTCGATGAAGCCGCCGTGAAACGCGCCATCGAACTGAGCGAGCAAAAATACTGCTCCGTCTCCGCCATGCTGCAAAAAACGGCCACGCTCAGCTGGCGCTACGAAATTCTTCCGCCGGCGGAGTGATGTAGCGCGCAAGATTTCTGCGCGCTGTAACCTTGCCAGGCCAACTTGACGGCGAGTCCTTGTTTCTTCTCCTCTCGCCTTGTAAGCTCGCATCCTCATCGCATAGAATTTCTGCTTCGCCTGTTTGCAGCAACCTCCAAGGAGATACATGTCTCACCGCATCGCGGCAAAAATCTCGGGTGTGGCAGGTTATGTTCCGCCAAAGGTGCTTACCAACGCTGACCTCGAGAAGATGGTCGCCACGAACGATGAATGGATTCGCACTCGCACCGGCATCTGCGAACGGCACATCGCGGACAGCGCCACAGCCACCTCTCACCTGGCCGTGGAAGCGGCGAACCTTTTGCTGGCGCAAACGAAGACCGATCCTGCCGAAATTGACTTGATCATCGTCGCGAGCGTTACGCCGGACATGATGTTCCCCGCGACGGCCTGCCTGGTGCAGGACCGAATCGGGGCGAAACGTGCCTGGGGCTTCGACCTTTCCGCGGCGTGCTCCGGATTTGCTTATGCGCTTACGGTGGGCGCGCAATTCGTCGGCTCCGGCGCTCACAAAAAAGTTCTGGTCATCGGCAGCGACAAGATGAGCTCGATCCTGGATTATTCCGATCGCGCCACGTGCATTCTCTTTGGCGATGGTGCAGGCGCGGTGCTACTGGAACCGGCGGGCGAGAACGAAGGCATCCTCGATTTTGAGCACGACGTGGATGGCTCAGGCGGTCAATATCTCTACCAGCCGGGCGGCGGCTCCTTAAACCCAGCGAGCGCGGAGACTATCGCCAAGAAGATGCACGTTGTGCATCAGGAGGGTTCGCAGGTTTTTAAATATGCCGCTCGGCGCATGGCAGAAATGTCCGCGAAACTACTGGAGCGCAATGGTTTTACCAAGGATGATTTGACTTTGCTCGTTCCGCATCAGGCGAACCTGCGCATCATACGCGCCGCGCAGGAGAGACTCGGAGTTGACGACTCCAAGGTGATGGTGAACATCGATCGCTTTGCCAACACCACCGCGGGCACGATTCCGCTAGGGTTGCGCGATGCCGTCGAGCAAGGACGCCTTCACAAGGGCGATCTCGTGCTCATTGCGACGGTCGGCGCGGGCTACACCACGGGCGCAGTCCTTCTCCGCTGGGCGTATTAAATAAACCAGGATTCCGAGTGATTCAGTGAATTGTAGGGGCGGAGCCCTTCGCGTTCTCATTTCGGCGCTGGGGCCAGATTTTTCAATCGATCCTTGTTGATCTTGAGCACGATCCCGGCATTGCGGTCCGCGACTTCGCTTATTTTGTATTCTGCGGAAGTGCCTAGCACTTGCGCTACTTCGGATGGCGTCAAGTTGTATTCGGTGGTCAGCCATTGCGCCATGTTGGCGGTGGCTTCGCGCATGGCGTCATCCAGCGAACCGCTGAGCCCCATCGCCATGATGTGTGTTGCCGACTCGACTCTTGGACCGCGCACGCCCTTCGCCGGAATCACATCCACGGTGAGCTCCACGTCCATGGACGTTTCCAGGGCGTTGCCGTTCAGTTCGCCGTCGCCCTGCGCTGCGTGCCCGTCGCCAACGTAAAGCAGGGCACCCGGAACGCTCACCGGGAGATACAGCGTCGCGCCTTCGACGATTTCGTTAAAGTCCATGTTTCCGCCCCATCGTCCGGAGTCGCCGGTGCCTGGCGCGGCCTGCGTCGAACTGGGAGCTACGGCAACGCACCCTAGCATGGGCCGCAGCGGAACGGCATACTGTCCCAGATGTTCCGCTGGTTTCTCGGGAGTGGCCACGCCGCGTTGCAAATCCAAATGCCAGCGGATAGTTTTGCCGGTATCTTTCATTTTCACGGCAAGCCCGCTGTCTACGGCACGGCCAACCATAAAGTCGTCGCTCTCGGCAAAATTACGATTCAGGCGCAGCCGGGTAAGGTGGACGACGAGCGTGTCTCCCGGCGCCGCGGTCTCAATGTAAAAAGGTCCGGTTTCCGGATTTCCACCGACAACCCGTTCCACGCCATTTTCGTCTTTTCCGCCGGCATCCACGGTGGTTGTATGGATGGTGTCTCCCGGCGAGACGATAAGAACGGGCTTATTCGCAGCGGAGAATTGACGATAGAAAACCGTGGGAATGAATTCGTGACGCTGCGGAGGACCGGCCTTGCGCTGAAGAATCATCGTGGCGGTAAAATGGTGCGTAATGTGCTGTTGCGGGTCGTCGGCATCGGTAAACACGACCGAGCCCGAGATGGTATCCCCGTAGAGGCGGGCGGTGCCTTCTTCCGTGCCTCCTTGATCGTCTTTCGCCAGGAAATGGATCGCACCGTCCTTGATCGTTCCTTCCAGCTTGTCTCCGTCAAAATCGCCGGTGAGCTTGTCGCCGTCCTGCTTAAACTCCATCACGAGTGTGACGGTGGTGCCGTAAAAATCGGAAGTGAATATCCAACGCCCGGTGATCGAGGCGTTCGCGGCGGCGGAGCGCTCGTGTGGATGCCCAGGTTCGGTCGTCTGCGCCGCCAAAAGTCCCGGCGCCAAAAGCAGCACAAGAAGGGCCTTGCGCATGTTTTCCTCCTGAAAGACACGATTAGACGAAGAGTGTTACGAAAAGTCACTCACCTAAGTTCAAGGTTCCGGCGCGAAGATTGTCGCACGGCAAGAGGGAATAGCGATGTTTCTGGAAAACGAGCCGGGCACGACTGCAGCTAGAGGTCGGCGCTCCGTCAGTTTCTCTGCCAGTGCTAGCCGTTGCCCTGAAAAAGACTAGCAGACCGGATTACTTCGGACTGCCGACTTTGCGGATGTAAATCTGGCCGTTGAAATTTGTGAACTGGTACTCGGGTCCGCCGCCGTTGATCGTTCCGCGAACGGTTTTGTCAATCTTCACGCGGTACTTTCCGCCATGCTGGCGACCGTCTTCGACTTCCTGTTTGGGTGCGGTAGCCTGCAACTGCACGTCGAAGTCGCTGAAGACGTCGCCGCGGTCCGAGCGAATACTCACGTTGGCCTTGACGTCCGCTGGAAACGTCACGTCAATGTCGCCGTTCAGCGAACTAAAAGCCATCGGCTTTTGCGGGTTTACTTTCACGAAGGTAACGTGCACGTGTTCGTTCAAGGCATGCGCTACTGCGCTCCCGGATATATTGTTGAGCGTGACGGCCCCGTTCACGTCGTCCACGTCAATCTCGCCGTCCACGCCGGTAACCGTGATGTCCCCATCGTTTACGGCCCGCAACTTCAATGAAGTGTGCGTGGGCACCATGATGGTCAGATCAATGGCGCGCGCGTAGGAATCCGTGCTGACGCGCACCTCGTTGTTTTCTTCCTCAACCGTGAGCCCAGTCGTAGCGATCGTTATGCGATGAGGCCCCTTTTCATTGGATGTGCTCAAGTCGGAGCCGCCGCTCCGTTCACGATTCCGCTCATGCGCTTCCACGATCACTTCTTTGCCGTCGTAGGCCTTCACCGTGATGCCGCCGTTCACCATTCCCGCCTTCACGAAAGCGGGCCGCGCGGGGTCGCTCAAATTTACGGAAATCTTGTCACCGCCCGACTGCGCTCGAGTCTCTGGAGCGAAGAGCGCCGCCGCGCCGAATAGCGCTAGCACCGCACCGAACGCGCGAACCTGTTGTAATTGTTTATTCATGATTTTCAAGAATGCGAATGTCTCCGTTTAGATTTTCAATCTGAATCTCTGGTCCGCCGGCGCCGATGCGCGCTCCGGTGAAGCGGTCGGCCCGGTACACTCTTTTTCCGCCATGGTTTTCTTCCTGGATGGCGTGCACCGGCAGCGCGGCCACAGGAAAGTCGCTGTAAATACCGCCATTAAAGGTTTTGAAGCGAAAATCCGCGGACAAATCATGAGCAAAACGCAGCTCGACCTTGCCGTTGACCGTCTTGAAGTCAGAATTCTCACGCGGGTTCTGCCGGAACGAAACAATCACCGGCCCGTTTACGGTGCGCGCCGTTCCTGATCCCGAAACGTCGTCCATCTCGATGTCTCCATTTACATTACGCACGAGAAAATTTCCATTGATGTTGCTGACCTTCACTCGCCCCTCGCTTACGGTTTTCACTTTGACGTCGATATCGCGCGGTACGTGAACTTTGAAATCCATTTTCACCACATACCCGTCGTCATCGCGGCCGTGCCGGCGGTTGCAGTCATCGCACTGGCAACGAAATGGCCCGTTCACATAAAACTTCACGTCGCCTTCCTGCTGCGTTATGTCGAGCGTCACTTCCTTGTGCGCCAGTTCCAGTTTTTCTTTTGATTCCGCGCGCGTTATGCGTTCCACATTCAAATCCACTTTGTCCGCCGTGTCCGCGACGACTTCGATCGATCCCCAGATATTGTCGATCTCCAAGGATTTGTGTCCCGCAGGCAGCGCGAACGACTTCTGAATTTTTTCGACGTCGCGCATGCTGAAATCGCGATCATCGTCGTCCTGCGTTTTCGCCAACACTCTGGCTGGTTCCAGCGCCGCACGCAGCAGGCTCACGCGGTTCTGCCTCGTCTGCGCGCCCGGAATTTTCTTCGCCGGCAAAACCGGCAGGAGCAGCGCCACCGCCGCGTACAACATCACAATCGGAAAGAAAGATTTTCTTTGCACGATTTTTTCCTCAATTCAATTTGCTCACAGCCCAGTCCGCCCGTTGCCGCACCGTGGGATTCAGATTCGGAGTCTGGACGAAATTTTTCAACCGCTGCGACGCATCCGGATCGCGCCACTCCACCATTTGGTCAATCAACGCCACCTGCACCAAAGGCGATTGCTGCTGCTGAAGCGCGTCGAGCACGTCCTTGCGCACCTGCGGCTGCGAGCCGTGCCGGCTCAACGCATCCAGCGCCGCCAGCCGCACGTCCACGCTGTTGTCATACCGCAGCGTATGCACCAGCGCCGAAACTACCTGCGGATCGAGCTGCCCTTCACGCTGACTGAAGCTCACTCCCTGTAGCCGTTCGCTGGCCGACTGCTGCTGCAGCATAGAGAGCACCACTAATTGTCGCGTGCTTCTAAGCTCGTCGCGCATCGCCGCAATTTCGTCCGATGAGCGCGAATGTGTTCCGCTGAAGTAATTCCCCGCGAAAATTCCGATGACCAGCAGCGCGGCGCTCCACGCCACAGCACCAACGGGCGAGCGCAGCCAGTTCATAAAGCTCCATCCGGATGCGCGATGAGTTGCGTCAAAACCAGCAACAGTTTTTTCGGCACGCCCCGTCTGATAAGCGTGCAGCATGGCCTCGAATCGTTCGCGCGACGCCTCGCTTGGCTGCTCCATCGGCAAAATCGCCAGCTTTTTCCAGATGGCCACTTCGTCGCGGCAATCCGCGCACTCCATTAAATGCTGTTCGACCAGGCCAGCCTCCCCGGCGTTCAAACTTCCCTGCAGATAATCCGGCAGGAGCTCTCCAATATGTTCACATTTCATTTCCGGCCCTCCGGGGAATAAACTTCGCCGCGCCCGAATCAGAATTTTTCGCGATCATGCCGCTTTCGAGCTGCCGGAAAACGAGCCGCAACTCCTGAATTGCACGGTGAATCCGCGTCTTCACCGTGCCCAGCTCGCAACCCAGCAGCTTCGCGATTTCTTCGTATTTCAATTCCTGAAAGCGGCTCAAAATCAGAATCTCTCTTTTTTCTTCCGGCATGTGCATCATCGCCTGATGCAGAAGCGCCGCTTCTTCCGATTCGAGCGCCGCGTCTTTTGGCACTACGGGCGGCGCCATCTCCGGCTCGAACGTAATGTGCTTCGGCGTTTTTCTGTAATGGTCCACGCGAGCATTCCTCGCAATCTGGTAAATCCACGCGCGAAAAGGCGTTCCTGGCTGGTAACTCTGCCGGTACTTCAAAATCCGCAGAAAAACTTCCTGCACCAGGTCTTCGCTCAGCGTGCGGTCGCCCGTCAGCTTGGCGTAGAAGTTGTAAAGGGGCGCGTGGTAACGGTCGAACAACACCCCGAGCGTTTCGCCTGCGCCATTGCGCACTTCGAGCATCAAATCCTCGTCAGGAGCCAACTTCATTGCCTGGTCATTTCCAGTTCTTCTGGTCCGGCCCGTTCGTGCTCTTTCAGAAGTGAATACCGCAACCCGCAGAAAAGGTTACACCGGTATCTTGCTGATTGTTGCGGTACAGGCTTGCTCTGGGCCTCGAAGGGCACTCCTGCCGGTGCGGTTTCGGAAGAGAAAAAGATGGCAATTCGAATAGAGGAAAAAACGAGGGAGAGAGAGCTGACTCGGTAGAAAAGCTAAGCCGGCTTAACCCGTTAGCAGGAGCGCAGCGCTGCAGCCAGGGCCAGATTACCCTGCAAGCGGCGGTCGATCTGCACCGCGGCGAAGCGCGCGCAAATCACGCGCTCGCGTTCGCACCATGCCGCGACGGAAGGCATTCGCACTTCCGAGAGGGAAGCAATGCCTTCGACAACTCGATAATAGGCACGCACCAGGGTCAATCCACCGCCGCTGGTCTGAAGATCGGGGGTCAAACCATGCAGGCCTGCGAAGGTCTTGAAATCCTCGCCCTTCATGCGCGTAGCATCCAGATTAGCGGCGGCCAGCACACGGTCCGAAACAGGTTGCGCGGCTACTCCTGCCAGCACCGCGCGCCAGTAGTAGAGGGCAAACTGTGAGAGCGCAACCGTGGAGATGGCAAGCAGCGTAATGGCGAACATCGTTCGTTAGCCTCTACCGACATTCTGCCGGCGCAACGATGCGCAGCCAATAGACCCGAAGTACCAGCTGTGCAAACTTTGCGGCAATCTCTAATAACGCCATCATATTCAATGACATACGGCGTATGCAGCCCAGTGGGTTGGCTGCCCGCTCAAAAACTCCTGGTCGTAGGTCGCCTGCCGCCGGCCTTGAATAGCCTGGCGCGTAAATTCTATGCGCCTTGAGCGCACAATCTACCGACCTCAACAAAGCGTTTCGATATCGTTACAGGAAAGCAACGGCACTGCATGCATTTTCCCTCCATTTGACAGCTTTTCTAAGGTTTATTCCTCGCTTCTCTACTGTCCAGACCCAATACAAAAGGCCTGTTTGGCCGTACGTATGCACTTCTTTATTTTGACCGGCAACTCGTGTTTGCAGTTGGGAGGAACTTTTAGCGAAATGATTTTAAGTGAGCCCACCGAAAACCTGCAGTTCCGCACTCCCAGTGCTCCGGTCTTTGCAGGTATCGCCAGCATTCTGCTGATCGCAGGTTTTCTGATCACCTTCGGCGTGCCTTTTCTGGGCCACTGGCTGGTGCGCGAAGATCCAATTCATCCGGCGGATGCTATTGCCGTTCTAAGCGGCAGGTTTCCTCAGCGCGCAATCGAAGCCGCACAACTCTATGGCAGCGGCTACGCCCCTGAAGTCTGGCTGACTTATCCCAAGAACCGGGGCGGTTCCAAGGAGCCTGAAGATGAGCGAAATTTTGAAGTGCTGCGCAGCTTTGGCGTGCCGGAAGGATCCATCCGCGTGCTGGACACTCCGATTGTTAACACCGCGGACGAACTGAACGCCATCGGCTCCTGGCTAAAGGAAAGTGGTGACCGGTCGGTGATTATCGTGACCAACAAAGCTCACACGCGGCGGGTCCATTCCTTATGGGATAAGTATCATGCAGGCGATGGAGAGATGTTAGTCCACGGCTTGCCGGGCGACGCGTTTTCGCCCGCGCGCTGGTGGGAAAGCGCATCCTCACGCGCACAAGCGATTCACGAAATGCTCGGAATGCTTGATGTTTGGGCTGGTCTGCCAGTTCACAGACCGTTGCAAAAAAGCGCCTGATCCGCGTTCAACGCACTTCACTCGGCGCTCGCGGTTTTTGCTTATTCTTATCGCTATCTATCAACGGCACTGGTATGGTCGTGAATGATTTTCCAGCCGTCGGGGAATCGTTGCCAGACGAGCGAGAACACCCCGCCAATATCTCCGTTATCGCGTTTCAGGTGCCAGTGGCCCAGCACCAGGGCGGCATCCGGCCCCAGCCAATGAAATTCCAGTTCGGAGAAATCGAGATGGCCCATCGCGGCGCGGTCCGGATAGTTCTTTTTGTAGCGTGCCAGGACTCCGTCCCAGCCGCGCGCGACTCCACTACTTCCTGAAAAAGTCAGATCGGGCGAATGCCAGTAGCCTTCGAGGAAGGCGTTTACGTCTCCGAGATTCCAAGCGGCCTGCTGGGCGTTCAATACTCTTGTAATCGCCGTTCGGTCCCTATCGCGCTGTTCCGCGGCTTTGGTCTGCTTGCCCGCGTGTACGCCGAGGGCGAATAACAAGATCAGCGCGGCGCCCGCTGACGCCAATCGATATCCAGTCCTCATCGCCGTTTTTCTCCTCCACGACTCACAACGACTGTTTATGACGCAGGCAGCATAGTTCGGTAGGCGAGACTCCGCAAGGCGGCATCGCGCGCCGGGTGAGATGATGGAGCAGGCTGCGTGAAGCAGCAACGCCTAGCGGGGGAAGCGCGGGATGAAGGACGGATTTTTCTACAGGCGAATTGGGCGGCCGATTCTCGATCTGCTCCGGCAGGGCGTGACGCCTGAGAAGTTGGCGTTGAGTTTGGCGCTTGGTATTGCGATTGGAGTGTTTCCCGTGCTGGGAACGACTACCGCGCTTTGCGCTCTGGTGGCGTTGATCTTGCGGCTCAATCTGCCGGCGATTCAGATTGTGAATTATTTTGCCTATCCGGCGCAGATTGCGCTGCTGATTCCTTTTTTTCGGGCCGGCGAAAAACTATTTGGCGCGCCTCATTTGCCCCTATCGGTTCCGCAAATTGTCGCCGCCGTCCATGTTAGCATCTGGGGTGCAACGCGATTTTTGTGGACGACGATATGGCATGCGGCGGTGGCGTGGTGTCTGGTTGCGCCGTTCCTTGCCGGGTTGGCCTACCTGGCTTTGCTTCCTGTGCTGCGGCGCGTTTTGAGAAGCACAACAAAACTAGAGACAACAGACTGAAGTCTGTTCCGCTTCATAGGATGTCGAGAATTTCCTCGTAACGTTTAAATGGCGGGATTAAATAAGCACCCGCCAGTTCTGTGCGGGCCCACGCCAGCATTTGACGGGCTACGTCGAAACCTCGCTCGCGCGCAGTGGCGCCCGCGGATTCCAGCGAGGCCAGAACTGCTTCCGGGATCACGATGCCGGGGACTTCGTTGTTCAAGCGCAGGGCTTGCTTATAGCTATTGAGCGGCCAAATGCCCAAGAGAACCGGGATAGAGGGCGCACCGCCGAGCTTTTTGACAAAGGCATGCCAGTGTTCAGGGTCGAAGATAGGCTGGGTCATTGCGAAATGGGCGCCGGCTTCGATCTTGGCGTGGAAGCGCTCGATTTCATTGTCAAGATCGTCGGCGACGGGGTTGACGGCAACGCCGATGCAGAAGTTGGTTGCGCCGCCGAGCGTTTTGCCGGCCCAGTCCGTGCCTTGATTGAGACGGCTGAGCACCTTGACTAGGCCGACGGAATCGACTTCGTAGACGCCACTGGTTTCCGGGTAGTCGCCAATCGCAGGCGGATCGCCGGTGATGGCGAGGACGTTGCGCACGCCGCCGACAGTCCACGCGCCAAGTAAACAGGCTTGCAGGCCGATGATGTTGAAGTCGCGTGTCGTGAGATGCGGAACGGTTTCAATCCCACGAGCTTCGAGCGCGCCTGCGGTGACGAGCGCGTCCATGCCAACGCGGGCCATCGCGCCGCTGTTGATGTCGATAGCGTCTACCTTGCCGGAGGCCATGATTTTGTCGACTTGCTCAAAGATGCGGTCGAGCGAAAGGCCCTTTGGCGGATCGATTTCAACGCACACGGTAAATTCTTTGGCCTGGAGTTTCTTCCAAAATTTGCTTTCCGGTTCGCGCTGCAAAACCGGCGCGGGTTTCGCCACAACTTCCACGGAGTGATGCGCCGCTGCGGACTTCGCCGGCCGCAGCGACTTCACGGCGTCCGCCATTGCGCGAATGTGCGCGGGCGTCGTGCCGCAGCAACCGCCAAGAATGCGCACGCCGAGAGCGGCGGCTTCGCGCGCGAAGAGCGCGAAATATTCCGGGGAGGATTTTGGATAAACGATGCGGTCACCTTCGCGCTTCGGTAGACCGGCATTGGGCATGCCGCTGACGCGGAGGTCGTCCACCTCCGTGAGTTCGCGCAATACCTTGAGAAGGGGCTGCGGGCCGAGCGTACAGTTCGCTCCAATCACCTGAACGTTTTTTTCTCGGAGTTGCGCGGCAGCAGCGGCAGGACGCAAGTCGCCATAGGTGGTGCCCTCTTCGGAATAAGTCAGCTGCGCGACGATGGGCAATCCGGAAAAGGAACGTATCGCGTCAACAGCCAGAAGAATCTCCTCGATGTAGGAAAAAGTTTCGAGAATGTAGAAATCCACGCCGCGTTCTTCGAGAGCCAGCGCCTGTTCGTGAAAAACGCTCAGAATTTCGGCTGGTTCTGGATGACGCGACTGCACGCCGAGTCCGAGCGGGCCGATGGAGCCGGCGATGAGCACTTCGCGCGAGGCAGACTCGCGGGCTTCGCGGGCTATTTTTACACCGCGTGAATTCAGACGCTGGACTTCATCGGCGAGCCCAAGCGGGGCGAGCTTGAAGCGGTTCGCGCCGAACGTGTTGGTCTCGATGATTTGGGCGCCGGCTTCGATGTACGCCTGGTGCACGCGAAAAACGGCTTCCGGCTCCGTAGTATTGAGCTCATCAAAGCAGCGCTGCGTGCCGACCGCTTCATGCAGCATCGAGCCCATGGCGCCATCGGCGATGAGAATCGAGTCTTTCAGCCGCTCATTGAAGTCGAGTATTTTCATGAATCTTTTGAGTCGCTATCGAGGCTAACAGATTACAAATTTACCGGGAGCCGCGATTGCTAAGGCATATCCGGGCCAATCAAGCAGGCTGGAAACCACTGCACCCAACAGCGAATAAAGCCAAGAGCTGGATCTGGGAAGAGCCACTTTCTTCGTGAAAAGATAAAGTACGAGCGCCCAAATGAAAATACGGGCAATGAATAAAGCCCCATACGCAGCGGCATTCTGAAACGGCGAATATCCAGAGCGGAAAAACATGGCATCCGTAATATAAGCACCCAGAAAGGTTGCGGGCGGGCCCAAGAGAAACCCGAAGCCGGTCCGAACGGCGGCGACTTTGGTCGCGGCGGCTACAATCGCTGGCTCGAAGTGCTTAACACCCGTAACGGCCAAAGAATAGCCGACGAATTTAATACCGGCGAATGCGGCTACACCCAGAAATCCTGGAAGAGTTCCCAGCACAAATTCTCCTTAGCGTTTTTGTTCCATGAGGCTGGCGACGGTGCTCATCAAATCGTACTTGGTGAGGATTTCGAATTTTGCGCCGTCCAGTTCGACGAAGACGGCGGGATTTTCATGGCTGAGAATGTAGGTAACGCGCTCGACGGGAGAAGTTCCGGCGATACGCGGGAGCGGCTTGCTCATGACTTCCCGCACGACGAGTTTGCGAAGATCCTTTCCTTGCAACGCCATGGTCAGGATTTGGTCTTCGTAGATTGTGCCGATGGGAATGTTTTCCTCGAAGACCGGGATTTGCGAGATGTCCTGCTCCTGCATCGTTTTCAACGCGTGGAAAACCGTTTGATAAGGGCGCGCGATGACCAGTTCGCGGACTTTTCCCGCTTTGTGCTTGGCGTTGACGACCTCGGCGGCAGTGATTTTCACGGCGGCCTCGACATAGCCGCGCTCGCGCATCCACTCGTCGTTGTAAACCTTGCTGAGATAGCGCATGCCGGTGTCCGGCATGAATGCCACGACAAAAGCCTCCGGGCCCAGGTCTTTGGCGAGGCGCAGCGCGCCGGAAAGGCAGCCGCCGCCCGAACCTCCGGTAAAAATGCCTTCGAGTTTCACGAGGCGGCGCGCCACCACGAAACACTCTTCGTCGGTGACCTGAAGAACGTCATCCAGAATTTTCATGTTCATCGTCGTGGGGAAAAAATCCTCGCCGATGCCTTCGACTACATATGTTTTGGCTTTGACGACTTCGCCGGATTTATGGAAATCGTAATAGAGCGAGCCGATGGGATCGACGCCGATAATTTTAATCTCGGGATTTTTTTCTTTGAGATATCTTCCGACGCCGCTGATAGTGCCGCCCGTGCCCATGCCGCAGACGAAATGCGTGATTTTGCCCTGGCTGTCTTCCCAGATTTCCGGACCGGTGGATTGATAATGCGCCTCGGGATTCATGGGATTGTCGTACTGGTTCGGATAGAAGGAATTGGGAATTTCGCGCGCGAGTTTTTTGGCTACAGAATAATAGCTGCGCGGATCCTCGGGCTCTACGGCAGTGGGGCAGACGATGACTTCGGCGCCGAGAGCTTTCAGCAAATCCACTTTTTCCTTCGACTGTTTGTCCGTGATCGTGAAAACCATTTTGTAGCCGCGAACCGCAGCGACGAGCGCCAAACCCATGCCGGTGTTTCCGGAGGTGCCTTCGATAATGGTGCCGCCGGGCTTCAGCAGGCCGCGCTTTTCAGCGTCGTCAATCATAGTGATGCCGATGCGGTCCTTCACGGAACCACCTGGGTTGGTGTAGTCCGCTTTGACGTAGATTTGCGGCTTGAGGCCCTGATTGATGCGGTTGAGCCGCACCAGCGGCGTGCGGCCGATGGCTTCGAGAATATTGTTACAGAGCATCGCGTTTTCCAGGGCGCGGCCCGGCGAGGGTATAGCGTTGAGGCTGTGCCATAATTTATTCAGTTTAGCATGCGGCCTCGCGGCGGCAAGCAACGTGCGGCGAAGGAGATACATCTTGGCACGCCAGAACATATCGAGCGGGACGCCGTGGGAGCCGATTGTGGGTTACTCGCGGGCGGTGAGGATCGGAAACGCAATAACGGTTTCAGGCACTACCGCAACCGGGCCTGACGGCAAAATTGTAGGAGTCGGCGACGCGTATGCGCAGACGGTGCAAACGATCCGGAATATCGAGGCGGCGCTGTCAAAGGCCGGCGCTGCGCTGAAGGATGTAGTACGCACGCGGATTTATGTAATCAATATCGCGGAGTGGGAAAAGGTCGGGCGGGCGCACGGCGAGTTCTTCGGCGAAATACGGCCGGCGACAAGCATGGTGCAAGTGAGCAAGCTGATTTCGCCGGAGATGTTGGTGGAGATGGAAGCGGACGCAGTTTTGGAACAGTGAGTCGTGAGGAGTGACTAATGGGCCGCTTCTTTTGCGGCGGTGGCGAATTTCGAGTTTTGTGATTTTTTCTGGGAGAGAAAATCGCTTCATGAGTTCAGCTCTTTACGACGGATTTATTGCGGATTATTACGACGAGTCGCCGCTGGTGCGAGCGCGTACCGGGGATGTGCGTTTTTATCTGGATGCGGTGGGTGAGCATGGGGACCCGGTGTTGGAGTTGGGTTGCGGGACTGGGCGGATTGCCTTGGCTTTGGCGGAGGCGGGACACCGCGTGACCGGGCTGGATATTTCCGAGCGGATGCTGGAGCGGTGCAAACGAAAGCTGGGGCGGTTGCCTGCTGAAGCGCGGGAGCGCGCGCATCTGGTGCAGGGAGATATGACGCGGTTTGATCTGGGCGCAAAGTTCCGTGTGGTCATTATTCCGTTTCGGCCGATGCAGCATTTGCTGGAGGTTGAGGAGCAGATGGCGTGCTTGGAATCGGTGCGCAGACATCTGTGGGCTGAGGGCAGAAGGATCGATGAGAAGAAGGGGCGGCTGATTCTCGATGTTTTTCAAACGGACGCGGAGCGGATGCATGATCCTGTCCATCAGAAAGAGGCGATCGTTACGGAATACTCGACGGCGGACGGGCGGCGGGTGCGAATTATGGAGCGCATAGCGGCGTTTCACCGGGCGGAGCAGCGGAACGATGTGGAGATGATTTTTTACGTGAAAGACGCGCAGGGGAAGGAAGAACGGCTCGTGTTCGCTTGGACCTTACGGTACTTTTTTCGGTATGAGGTGGAGCATCTTCTGGCACGGTGCGGGTTTCGAGTTTGTGAGGAGTACGGGGATTTTGATAAGTCGCCGCTGGAGGATGATTCGCCGGAGATGATTTTTGTGGCGGAGAGTGTTTAGGGTTTAAGAAGACGCAGGCTTAGTTACAAGGGGCACGATTTATCGTGCCCCTACCATTGCCGACCAATTATTCCGCAGCCGATGCAGCCATCGCCAAGCGATGTCGAGACATTCTGCGGCCCTGGTGGGCGGGAGAATTACCAGCGGGCGCGGACGCGGTATTTGAGGACGCTCGTGCCGTTCTTTTCGACTGGCACGTTGAATTGGGCGGCGAAGGCCGCGGTTTTGGTGAACTTGTAGGAAGAGTCGAGCATTTCCCAGTCGCCGCCGATGGGTTCGTTGACCTGTACAGTTATGGGCGAGTCTTTGTGGTTGCGGAGCGTAATTTCGTACTCCATTTCCCATGTGTGGGTGTCCATCTTTTTGTAGTCAGTCTGTTTGCGTTCGGCGACTACATCGAAAGCATTGCCGATGTGGATGCTGATCGTTTCGTCTTTGGGAGTGTGGGCGATGCGGTCTTCGCCGACGAAGAGGATGCCGCCTTTGGAGTCCTTCTGGTAGACGCGGACGCTGCCGGCTGGTAGCGGAATACCCAGCCCCCCTTTTTCTTCGTTTTTGAATTTGTAATAGACCATGACGGGATCCTTAAGGGGGGAACCGGGAGTCTGCGCGCTGCGGTAGTACGAGTTATTTCCGTTGACGACGAAGATTTTCTCGACGGGGACGCCGGAGCCTTCGAGGAGGCTGATTTGCTTGGTTTCCTTGTCTTCGACGGAGGTGCGGCGGCCAAGCGTGTAGAGGTGATATTCGGAGAAGCTTTCCTGCTGAAATTGAGGAGCTGGGACGGCTTTAGCCATCATCGTCATTTCACGGGCTACGCCCCCAAGGGACCCGCCCTGAATGCGGTTGAGATCGCCGGCAACCAGTTGGAGGCGCGCGTTGTGGAATGCGGTGCCGCTGTTGTTGACGAGCGTGACCCAGCCATCCAGGTCGGCGGTTTTGTCGTCGCGCGAGACAGTAAGAACGTAATCGGAATTCCAGGACAAGCTGTTGGCGAGGTAGGAGGCTTCGATTTGCTGTTTGCGCGGACCGGAATTTTCGAGCGACATTAAAAGCGTTGGGCGATCGTAGAGATTGGCGGGAACTTCGGGGAAACGGTAGCTTTCCGCGTAGCCGCCGGTGACGATGTCGTTGCCGATTTTCCAGACCTGACCGTTGTTATCCGAGAGAAGAGTGGCTTTGATTTCTTCGTGCTTGGTGGTGCCGTTGTCCTGGTAGGAGCGGACCAGCGTGACTTCCTTGCCGACATACTTGTGAAGGAGCTTGGCTGGCTCGAGGAGATCGTATTCGTAATTTTGTTCGATGACGCCGAGCTTGTCGGGGTCGGTGAGGGAGCGGAAGTGGACGGTGGCGGGATTCACTGTGGCGGCGATGTCCATGAATTTGAGGCGGAACGCGCCGGTGGGCAGGGTGAGATTGCGGACATCACGAACGAGAGCGATGTTGGAATTGTAGACAGTGACGTTGAGATCGGTTTGATCGGTGAGGGTGGTAGATTGATCGGATGCAGTGGAGCGGGGGGCTTCCTTTTCCTGGGTTTGTGCGGCGAGGACCTGTTGGGTGTGGCTGGCGGGATAGAGGAGTGCGGCAGTTGCGAGCAGAACAGCTGTGATGGAGAGAATCCAAGGCAGGCGGGATTTGGATTTTGAGTTTTGATTTTTCATTGTGTGTACCTCGTTCGTGATTGTGACTCCGGATTAGAACGCCCGGAGATGAATTTCTTGCACCGGGGCAAAAACGAGGTGTGCCCGGCGTAAACAGGAAGGCATGCCCTGCCCCTTCCAGGATTCAGCGGCACATATTTCCGATCAAGAAACGCTAGTTGAGCACCATGGACCACGTCGCGCCGCCATCGGTGGTTTGGTAGGTTTTGCTGACGTGCGTCTCTTCATCAGGAACAAACCAGACCTTTGCATTCATGGCGTCTGTAGCGATGACGCCCGCGAGATCACCTGGCTCGGGCGAGGTCAGCTTGATCCAAAGGACGCCGCCATCGGTCGTGCGCAAGATGGTTCCAGAGCGGCCTACAACCCAGGCGACTTTTGCGGAAGGTGCGAAGCCTGCGACAAGATCAGTTGTGACGGCGCTGACTTGCGGCTTCCACTTGTCGCCTTTGTTTCCGGAAAACTCCAACAGGCCTACCGGGCCAACGCGCCAGAAATGTTTTCTGTCCGGGGCGCCGAAGACGTGGGGATCCTGCAAAGCAGCCAGACGCAAGGACTTGCGCAACTCGGAGGGAGAAACGACCTCGACAGTTTCGTTCATGGTCGAGACGGAGACGGTGTTTCCCGCTTTTGCTGCGCCGGCGTCGCCGGCCGCGCCAGTTGCCGCCGGGGGTGAGGAAGAAGGGGCAGGAGGCACTGCCGGAGGAGGAGTTACCGTATCCTCGGCGAGGAAGCTAGGTTCGGCGGGCGCTGAGACTGATGGGGCAGCTTGGTTTGTGCTGGGCTGAGGTTTGGGAGAAGTTGCAGCGGCGGATTTTTTTTGGTCCAGGACAGAGGCGCCTGTTGGGCGACCGAAGCTCGAGCCTTGTTGTTGCTGCTGTTTTTGGGCGCTCAGGGATGGTCCGTGAGAAAGGGCTGCGGAGCCCGCGGAGTAAGGGCTGGGAGCCTGCTGGGTCAACTGGGCGCGATTGTTCGACGTTTTAGCCGCGTCATCGCGCGCTGTCGAGGAAGTGGGGGCTAGCCCGCCCACGGAATGCCTCGCTTGATCTTTTTCCCTGTTCTGGGGTTCCTTGTTCTGGAGTGCCTTGTGCTCAGGCGGCGCCACGCGTGCGTCAGCTCCGGAAGCTGGCGCGGCCGACGGCGCCGTCCGATTTTCCGCGACCTCCACGGGTGCGGGTTGCGTGAGCGGCAGAGGCTTTTGTTGGTTCAAAGAAATCCAGGCGATGAGTCCTGCGGCAGCGGCGCCCGCAGGAACGAGCCAAAGCCAGCGCATGCTGGGAGGGCGGCGTGGACGTGCGATGACCGCAGGGGGAGCGACAGGCGCAGCAGAAGCCGGCCGCTGGCTTGCCGCCACCGATTGCTTGTCCGCTACATGGACCGGTATTTCGAGAGGTGTTTCGAGATGGGCCAGGACCAACTGGCAATTTTCACAGTCAACCACGTGCTGCTTCCAGAGAACACGTTCCTCGGGGGAAAGAGATCCGTCATGATACGCGGCGAGTGTTTCCGGATCGGGACAGGATTCGCGCGAAGAAACGTCGAAGCCTTTGGGACCCGCACTGGGAGAAGCGGACGAACGAAGATGGCGCGAGAGGGCTTTTTCAAAGGTGCGGTCGCGGTCGTCAGGCGCCATGGTCTCCTCCTTCCTTCCCTATATTAGAACGCGAGGCAGCCGGGTTCTTGCAAATCGGATGGGTGTGGTGAGGCGTCATGGCTTGGGGCCCTCTGCTGCCGGGCCAGGGCGATTGCGGCGCTGAAGAAGCTTTTCGAGATCGAAGGAAGCATCGGCTGCGGCATATTCGAGACAGAGGGAGATTTGCGCATCGCTTAGGCCCGGCTCGGCAGCAAAACCATTGACGGCAGGACAACCATTGCGCAGAGTTTTTTCAACGGCCAGGCGGAGCGCAAGGCGGATGCGATCGAGATTGCGCGAGACGCTGGATTCGTGTTCGCCCAGTTCTCGGCCGATTTCAGCAAGGGTCTTTTCTTCGGCGTAGTAGAGACGGAGGCGCTGTTCGTCGCGGGAATCAAGAGAGATGAGGGCGGCTTGCAGGGCACGTACGAAGAGCGCGCTGTAGCGTTGGCGGTGCGGGTCGGTGGGCTGATCGGAAACGGCAGAGAGGGCCTTCCGTGCGGCACTTTTTGAATCTTCGTCGTCGAGTGATTCGAAGCGGCGGCCTGCGCGAATGGCATCAATGTGGCGCTGGGCAAGAACGGCACGGAGCCAGGTCTTGAGCGTGCTGCGGCCATGGAAATAGCGCAGGAGCGAGCTTTCACGACGGGAGCCGGCGGTGAGGCCATAAAGCTCGGCGAATAGAGAATCGGCGAGGTCGCGGGCTTCCGGAGCACTTGAACTGCAACGAAGAACCGCGGAGGCGGCGGCTCGCAGATAAACGCGATAGGTGGCGACGAAATGCTCCCAGGCTGGTTCGCAATTTTCGAGGCAAGCGGTGGCGAGCGCGAGATCGTCGAGGTGAAGAGATCGCAGATACTCCTCGAGTTTTGCCGGGGCGAGTGCGCCAGTCGCCAATCTCTTCTCGGCACATCGATCGAGCGCGGCAGCGAAGGTGGAACGCGAAAGGCCCCAGCGGCCGGCGTTGGACTGCGCATAGAGCCACTCAAGGCTGGCGATGGTAACCGCCGTCTGGGAAGTAGGGGCGCGGGATGCCGTCGTGGGGTTGGAGCGGTCTGGGAGCTGTTGTTTCATGCGCGAATCAGGTCTTTAGAGTATGGCAGAGGAACCAACGTTAGACCTACCATGAGCATCCTAAGAGCTTAATCCAGCTGGGGAACCATGGTAAGCAAAAGTACGGATGCCAAGGGCTGGATTGCGGTATCCTATACAGGTTGCGGCCTGCCCTTGCCCCCGCAACCAAGTCGGCCCCGCCGGGTTAGGAGTCTGGTCGAGGACCCTGTGCGGCAGGACCGTTAGCGACTTCGCGACGCTAGTACGAAAGTCCTATTCGGACACCCTTAGCCCAATAAGTACCCTCGTACTGGTAACGCGGACGTTGCAGAATTTCTGGCGACCTTGGGAACGCCAGGCCTTCCAAAAGTCCGAAGTTCCCAAGACGGAAATAACTTCAAGGGCGACAAGCGGATGACTACCATGATTGCAGATCCACCAAGAAAGACGACGCGATTGGGCGTCGGGCTAGACGCAAATCGGCGTCATGCTCCCAATGCGGACGCATGGAAGGCGGCTATTGGGACAAAGGGCGTGCCCGCACGACTTGCCTTGCTGCCGGAAGCCAAGCCCCGCTGGGACCGAATTGGCGTGAGCGCGGGGGTCCAACTAGCCATCCTGACCTTCTGCGTGCTGATTCCCCTGATCTATCCGGACCAAATTAAAACAGCGCTGCATATGCAGAATGTTTTTCTACCGAACACGGTAACGGAAATTCCTCTCCCGCCGCCCCCACCCCCGCCTGCACCGAAGATAGCGAAAGTGAAGCCAGTGGTGCAGCCGAAACCCGAAGTAGTGGAACCGGTGAAACTCGATCCGAAGAAACCACACATTTTTGAGATACCGAAGGCAGTGCAGCCTAAAGTGCAAAAGGTGGAAGCGCTGGCTCCGGAGATGCAAGCGCATCTCGATCCGGTAAAAGTTGATATTCAGACGAAGGACCCGAAGCGGCCTAAAGAGGATGTGAAGCTGAACAATATGGATTCGGGGAGCGCTGCGCCAGCGACGGTTAAGGCGCCAGTGGACAAAGTGCAGACGGGTGGCTTTGGCGATCCGAACGGGATGGCGGGCAAAGGCGACCCGCAACACGCAACCAACGCGAACCGGCTGGGTTCGCCAGCTCTGCCCGGCGGACCGGGATACGGGAACGGTACTGGTGGGGACAAAGGCGTCAAGGGAACGGTGGCGAGCACCGGGTTCGGGAACGGTACGGCAAATCCGCCTCCCAGCGGCGGCAAGCAAGGAAAGGTTGTGGCTTCGGGATTCGGCGATCAGACGGTCGCAGACGCGCCGAAGAAGAAGGTGGCAACCGGAGGACCGGCTGACACGACTGTTGACATCTTGGAAAAGCCCAAACCAGAGTACACGGCAGAAGGGCGTAATCTTAAGTTAGAAGGGGATGTGGTCATTGACGTGGTGTTCCTTGCGAACGGCGCCATGCAGGTGAACCACGTCGTCAGCGGATTGGGCCATGGCCTCGATGAGGCTGCGGTCCGTGCGGCCCAGCAGATCAAGTTCAAACCAGCAAAACGCGATGGTCAGCCGGTGGATTTTCCGGCACGCGTGCGGATCGAATTCCGCCTGGCGTACTGAGGGGAGAGAGAAATGCGCAAGCTAGCTACAGGTATCCTCGGACTCGTTTTGTGTGGGTCCGCGGCCATCGCCAACCCGGCAGCGGCGGAACCGCAGCAGGCGCGAACGATGGATCAAGTGGTTGATCGTGTCATCACGAACGAAAACCGTCTGAACCAGCAGATACGCCAATATTCACCCCTGGTCGAGACGTACATCCAGAACCTCAAGCCGGACAAGGATCTGGGGTATGTGCCGGCCGGGGATAAATATTTCCTGGGACGAGCTGACTTCTCGAAGGGTGTGCAGTTGGTGTCGCTGAGCGACGCGGAGAGCAAGGGTAAGAAGATCTTCGGGTCGATCGGGAATTTTTTCTCGTTCGCGATGCAGTTTCTGCCGGACGGTTTCCTGCAGATGATTTTTATTGACACGAACGGGTTCGACAAGCAGCACTACAAGTTTGACTATGTGAGGCGCGAATTCCTCGGCGAAGTGCGCTGCCTGGTGTTCGACGTGACGCCGCAAGATAAGTCCGGCAAGGGCCGCTTCCTGGGACGCATCTGGGTCGAAGACCAGGACTACAACATCGTGCGGTTCAACGGCGCATACAGCGGCGGAGGGCATTCGAGCTGGTACTTCCACTTCGATAGCTGGCGATCAAACGTACAGCCGGGGCAGTGGCTGCCGTCGTTTATCTACAGCGAAGAGAAGGACCTGCACTACGCCATGAGCAAGAAGCTGGACTTCAAGGCGCAGACCCGGCTTTGGGGCTACAACCTCGGACATTCCCAACAGGAACAGGAGCTGAGTAAGATTCTTGTTGAGACGCCGGTGCAGGACGACACGAAGACGGCGAATGACTTGTCGCCCGTGCAGGCCCAGAGATCGTGGGACCACCAGGCCGAGGACAACGTGATTGACCGGCTGGAGCGAATCGGGTTGATCGCCCCGAAGGGCGAGGTGGACAAGGTTCTGGACACCGTAGTGAACAACCTTGAGGTAACCAACAATATCGATGTGGAGCCGGAAGTGCGGTGCCGCGTGATGATGACATCCACTCTGGAGTCGTACACCGTGGGACACACCATTGTGTTGAGCCGCGGATTGATTGACGTTTTGCCGGATGAGGCCAGCCTGGCGACGATGATGGCCCATGAGTTGAGCCATATCATTCTCGGGCACCGGCTGGATTCCACCTATGCGTTTTTTGACCAGTTGCTCGTGGATGACAAAGAGACCTTCCGTCACTTTGGCTTTGCGCGCACAAAAGACGAAGAAAATGCCGCCAACGTCGAGGCCATCAAACTGCTGAACAATTCGCCTTATAAAAACCAGCTGGGGAATGCGGGGCTTTTCCTTTCGGCCCTGGATTCTCGCGCGAAGGATATTCCTAACCTGGCCAGCCCGCACTTGGGTAACCGCGTGCCGGTGGTTGGGGACCTGAAGTCTTCGGCGCCGGTGGACAAGAAGGATAATCCGCAGATGATTGCGGCGCTCCCGATTGGCGGACGCGTGAAGCTCGATCCGTGGAACGACACGCTGTCGCTCATCAAGAGCAAGCCGATAGGGGCCGTGGCTGAACGGGAAAAGATGCCATTTGAAGTGACGCCGTTTATGCCCTACCTGACGCGGTTTGGAGCGGATACCGGTAAGCCGATCGCGGCTAGCGCGGCTACCCCGGCGGATCCCGCCAAGGCGGAGGATAAGCCGAACCAGTAGAATCTGTTCCGAGAATTAGAAAAACGGCCCGGTGAAGATGGATTCGCCGGGCCGTTTTTCTTTTTAGGAGAGATTTTTTTCTGGAGTGGCGCGGGGTGCGAAGAGGAAGCGTCAAAGGAATTGTAGGCGCCAAGGCGGGTTGCGGAAGGTGAGTTGAGTTGCCTCACGGCTTGCGCATTTCATAGACTGGTTGGGTGGCAAAACGGGAGGATGACGTGACATCAATGATAAAGCGGATGGCCCAGATCGTTTTGGCGGCGGGATTGTTTGTGGCGGGGATGGCGGCAGGATCGCTGCACGCGCGGAGTGTGGCGGGACAAAACAGGTTTGGGCAGCCGAAAACGGTGTTGCACTTTGTGCTGTACAAGTTCAAGGACGCCACTTCCAATAACGACCGGGAGAACGCGATCAACGGCATTAAAGATATGGCTGGGAAGATTCCGGGAATTAAGAATATTTGGATCAAGACGGAACGGAACCAGTTGAAGGATTTCAGCGGGGTTTATGCGATTGAGTTTACAAGCGCTGAGGCCGCTGCGGATTATTCCGAGAGCCCGGTTCATGAGGCTTGGGCCAAGAAGTGGCAGGAATTGCGGGAGAATAGCCTTTCGTTTCAGATCTCGAATCCTTGAGTAACGCTGTCCTACTTTTCGATCCCAAAGCGGCGGCGAAAGACGGCGTCTACGGCGCTATCCGACAAAAGGCGTTTGCACCATTTCGCGACGACGGCAAGTTGTGTAACGGTATAGCGGATTTTTGGATTTCGGGATTCGATAGCTTTGAGGACTACACGGGCGCAGTCTTCGGGCGTGGTTTTTGACTGCGCGCGTGCTCCGGTCATGCTTTTCAGGAATCTTGTGTATAACCCCGCGTAGGGACCCTTCTCCGGATTTTCCAGGTAAGGCTTGGCGAGGTCCATCGCCGCCTGTTGGATGCCCGTCACAATGTAGCCAGGCTCGATCAGGATTACTTGTACGTTGAAAGGGTAGAGTTCGAGGCGTAGGGCGTTGCTCATGGCTTCGAGGGCGAATTTGCTGCTGCTATAGGCACCCTGCGTGGGGACAGTCACGAAGCCGGAGACCGAACTCATCATGATAATGCGCCCGCTCTTGCGCTCGCGCATGTGCGGCAGGACGGCTTGCGTGACGCGCACAACTCCGAAGAAGTTCGTCTCGAACTGGCGGCGCCAGTCTTCCATGCGCAAATCTTCAACGGCGGCGGTGAAGTTTACGCCGGCATTGTTGAAGAGGATGTCGATTGCGCCAGCTTTTCCGATCACATCGGATACGACGCGCTGAACGGAGGCGTCGTCGCAGACGTCCAGCACAAGCGTTTCCAGCGGAAGGTTTTTTTCGCGAGCAAGGGCATCGAGCTGGGCGCGCTTTTCCGCGGAGCGGCCGGCCGCGAAGACGCGATACCCGCGCTCCGCCAACAGAATGGCCGTGGCGCGGCCCAATCCATCCGTTGCGCCTGTAATGAGCGCCGTTTTTTGTTTTGCGGCTCCGCCAGTCATTCTTCCCTCCCGGGCAAAGAAGCATTATGCTACCCCGGTTCTGTTGCGGTACGAGCATCCTGCAAAACGGTTGAAACGTATGTTTCTGGCACGGCGTCACATGGTGCAGCGGACGGTTGGGTGTGACGGACAAATCAAAGTGAGGCAACCATGAGAATTCGGCGTGAGAGTGTGTCTGTACTTGTGGTGGTTGGACGGAGTTTGCTGGCCCGGGTCTTTTACCCGGCAATCGTGGCATTGCTCTTTGCAGGTCTCACTGCCTCGTTTGGCTTGGCACAGAGCAGCGGTACGAACGACGAAGAGTACGGGAAGAAAATCCATGAGTTCACCACGGAGCCATTTTTCATCACCGATCTCGTTGACCACTTGCCGGCCTCAAGCACAGTTCCCTCGCCAGACAAGATTCTCGGCCACATCGTTGGCGCAGCCGACTACCTCACCTATTCAAAGGATATTTACCGCTACTACGACGAACTGGCAAAGGCCAGCCCGCGCGTGAAAGTCTACCGCGTCGGCAAAACGGAAGAAGGCCGCGACTTTCTGCTGGTGGCTGTGAGCGATGAAGCAAATATTGCCCAGCTCGATAAACTGCGCGACGTCACCGCTCGGCTCGCCGATCCCAGAAAAATCACGGAGGCCGATGCCAAGCAGCTCATTTCCACTGGCAAACCGTTTTACTGGGCGTCCGGCTCGATCCATTCGCCGGAAACGGGATCGCCAGAAATGCTGATGGAACTGGCTTACCGGCTGGCGGTGGAGGATTCTCCGTTTATTCAGAACATCCGCAAGAACGCGGTTTTTCTGATCACGCCTGTCGTCGAGGTGGATGGCCATGACCGCATGGTGGACTCGTGGAATTATAAAAAGGCCAACCCTGACAAGCCGCAGCCGGAGCTCGTTTATTGGGGGCACTACGTCCAACACGATAACAACCGCGACGCCATCGGGATGGGCTTGAAACTCTCGCAAATGATGATGCAGAACTTTTTGTATTGGCATCCGCAAGTGCTTCACGACTTGCACGAATCCATTCCATACCTTTACGTCTCCACTGGCACGGGGCCGTACAACGCGTGGCTCGACCCCATTGTGGTCAATGAGTGGCAGAAGTTCGCTTACAACGATGTGCAAGGGTTGACGGAGCGGGGCGTGGTCGGTGTATGGACCCACGGCTTCTATGACGGATGGGCGCCCAACTACATGTTCTATGTAGCGAATGGCCATAATTCGATCGGGCGCTTCTATGAGACCTATGGCAACAGTTTTCCGGACACGAAAGATGCAGAGTTAGGGCCGAGCGCAACGAGCCGCACATGGTTCCGGCCCAACCCGCCGCTGCCAAAAGTGAAATGGTCCCTGCGAGACAATACCAACCTGGAAGAAAGCGGCGTGCTCCTTTCACTGGATTACACGGCCCAGCACGGGCAGGAACTGCTGAAGGATTTCTACGAGAAAAGCAAACGCTCTGTTGCGAAAGCCACGACAGAAGGCCCTGCCGCATGGGTTATCGTGAATGACGGCAGGCGTCCGGCGCTCGCCGCGCAGCTGGCGAACTTGATGCAGAAACAGGGCGTGGAAGTACAAAAGCTCGAACAAGATTTCGAGGTAAAAGAAACGGCGGCGCCGGCAGCAAAGGGTGCGGATGCAAAGTCTGCCGCCAAGCCCGACGACAAAACGAAGACGGAAAAAGCGGACAAGTCCAAGGACGATGCGAGCGCGAAGAAATCCGAAGAAGCGAAAACCACAAAGCTTCCCTTGGGCAGCTACATCATTCGAATGGATCAGCCTTACAGCCGCATGGCGGACATGCTGCTGGACACGCAGTATTACTCGACGAACGACCCGCGGCCTTACGATGATACGGGCTGGACGCTCGGGCCATTGCGCAACGTGAAGACGGTGCGCGTCACGGACACGACGATTCTGAAGGCGCCGATGACGCTTGTGGACACGGCCGCACGATTTGACGGCGGCGGCGTGATTCCGCCGCATGCGGAGAAGGGCAAGTCGCCCGCAGTCAAGTTTTACGTCATCAACGCCACCGGCGAGCCGAGTTTGGCGACGCTGCGCTTTCGCCTGAAAGACGTGAAGTTTTTTGCGGCGGAAGACGGCTTCGAAGCCGCGGGCCAGAAATTTGTTCCCGGTTCTTTCATTCTTCCGATGGAAGGCAATCCCGCCGATATTGATTTACGTCTTGGGAAGGCAGCCCGCGAGTTGGGCATCCGTGTCGCAAGCGCGGAATCTTTGCCGGATGTGGCGCGCCACGAAGTTGGAGTTCCTCGAATCGCCCTGCTACACACGTGGACGGACACGCAAAATGAAGGGTGGTTCCGTCTCGGGTTGGAAGAGACGGGCGTGCCTTACACATATATTTCGGACATAACCGTTCGCACTACGCCCAACCTGCGTGAAAAATATGATGTGATTTTGTTCCCGCCCACGTTTACCGGGCCTCAGGAAATGCTGAGTGGCATGCCGGCGCGCACGCTGCCGGACGGCAGCGTCGGCGGTGCGCCGATCCCTTGGCAAAATTCCTCCACGACACCGAATTTCGCCGGTGTTGACGAGGCCGCGGACATCCGTGGTGGATTGGGCTTCGACGGCGTGGCGCATTTAAGAAAATTCATCGAGGACGGTGGGTTATTTATGCCGGTCGGCCCCAGCACCCGCCTGCCCATCGAATTCGGAATCACCGATACCGTGAGCATCAACGAAACGCGCCAGCTGCAAGCCCGCGGGATGATCGCTCGCGCCACCGTTGAAGACAAGGCCAGCCCGATCACCTACGGATATGACGACTCCCTTGGCGTGTACTTCAGCCAGGCACCCGTATTCAGCGTTTCTGTTGCTGGAAGGTTTGGCAGGTTTTTTGACGGCGACGGCGGTGGTGGCGCACGGCCAAGCGGCAGAGGCTCGATGACCGATCCGGATATCCCGCAGGGCCGCGCCTGGGTGGCTCCGGAACCTCCCGTACACCGCACGCGAGCCGAGCAGGAACTTTACGTCAATCCTGAACTGCGAGCGTATTTGAGCTCGTTCTTGCCGCCGCCCTCGCTTTATCCGCGTGTTGTGCTGCGTTTCGCTCCCGAAAAGGAGTTGTGGATCAGCGGGATGCTTGCGGGAGGTTCTGAACTGGCAGAAGCCCCTGCGATCGTGGATGTGCCGGTTGGGCGCGGGCACGTCGTGCTATTCGCTACAAATCCGATGTGGCGGCAGGAGACGCAGGGAGAATTTATGCTGCTTCTGAATGCGGCGTTGCATTTCGACCATCTGAATGCAGGGCGGAAAACGCCGGCAACTGCGACCGCCAAAGCAGGCAGTACCGCTGCCGAATAGGCTTAAGCTTTACCTCTGGCAGAACCAATAAGTTAACGTCTCGCTTTCGGCACAGGCTCGAGCCGCGGCGCATTGGCGTGCAAGAAGGGCTGCTAAAATCGTTCTATTCTCAGCAGCTTCCACTTGAGCGCGTGGGTGCGCCTGCATGGCCGACGACGGAAGTGTTTTGGAACGAGAGACTCGCGGGAAGTGGCGCTTCGGGTTCTGGAGCCTGATCGTCACGCAGTTTCAGGGCGCATTTAATGAAAATGCGCTGAAGTTTCTCGTTATTTACCTCATCCTCGCGCTTGAACACGACAAAACGCAGCGGGCAAACCACGAATTCCTTGTAGGCGTGCTCTTTGCTGCACCTTTTATTCTGTTTTCGTTGGCCGGCGGTTATCTGGCCGACCGGTTCAGTAAACGCACCGTCACGATCCAGACGAAAGTGTTTGAAGCCGGCGTGATGATTCTGGCCGTGCTTGCATTGATCGGCCCGAATTTCCCGCTGGCTCTGGCCGCGATTTTTCTCGTGTGCACGCAAGGTGCGTTCTTTGGGCCTTCCAAGTACGGCTTGCTTCCCGAGCTTTTGCCGGATGAAAAGCTGTCCTGGGGAAACGGCGTGCTGGAGTTGGGAACGTTTCTCGGCATTATCGCGGGAAGCGTGAGCGGATCCATCCTGGCAGAGGCATTTGCGGGACGCGAAGTCTACTCAGGCCTGCTTCTTTTCGCCTTCACGATCATCGGTTTGGTCTGCAGTTTTGGAATTAAAAAGGTTCCCGCGGCCAATCCCACCAAGAAATTCGATTTGGTCTCGCTGATCAATTTCTGGTCACCCATGAAGCTGATCGTGGGTAGCCGCGTGCTTTGGCTTGCGGTCGCTGGAAACACCTACTTTTTCTTTGTTGCCGCGCTTTTGCAATTCAATATTTTTCTCTATGGGCAGGATGTTCTCCATCTGAATCCGTCTCAGGGCGGCTTGCTTCAGGCGGCCGTTGCGATCGGGATTGGCGTGGGGAGCTTTGCGGCAGGATATCTCTCCGGCGGAAAAATTGAATATGGATTGATTCCGCTTGGGTCCGTTGCGATGACGGCCTTTGGCCTTTGCCTGGCGATTCCGGGATTGTCGTTTCAAGCGGTTCTTGCGTTGCTGGCTCTCCTGGGATTCTCTAGCGGATTTTTCATTGTTCCCGTCGCCGCGCTGATTCAGCACCTTCCGGAAGAGCAACATAAAGGCAGCGTTTTGGGCGCGGCGAACTGGGTGTCGTTCGTAGGGATTGCGATTGCATCCGGCGCGTACTACGGGATGTCCCATTGGCTTGACCTCAGCCCGGGAGCGATTTTTCTGTGGGCTTCTTTGGCCACTTTGGCGGCCACCGCTTATGTCTTGTATCTCCTGCCGGATTCCTTGTTGCGGCTGCTGCTGTGGATGCTGACACACACGCTTTACCGGCTCGACGTCGCGGGGCGCGACCGTGTACCCGTGCGAGGCGGCGCGCTCCTTGTCCCCAATCACGTTTCCATGGCGGATGCGGTGTTCCTGATTGCTTCGCTCGACCGGCCCGTCCGATTCCTGATGTTCAAAGGTTCCTACGACCACCCCCTGGTGAAGCCGTTTGCGAAAATATTGGGTGTGATCCCGATTTCGTCGGATCAAGGGCCGCGCGAGATGATTCATTCGTTGCGGCGCGCCACCCAGGCATTGCAGGACGGCGAGTTAGTCTGCATTTTTCCGGAAGGACAGATGACGCGTATCGGGCAGATGATGCCGTTTCGGCGCGGTATGGAGCGCATCATCAAAGGCGTGGATGTTCCAATCATTCCCGTGAACCTCGATGGTGTGTGGGGCTCGATTTTCAGTTTTGCCGGCGGAAAGTTTTTGTGGAAGTTGCCGCGACACCTTCCTTATCCCGTGCGCGTGACGTTTGGCGCGCCGCTTCCTTCGACAGCGACGGCCCAGGAAGCGCGCCAGGCTGTGCAGGGCCTGGGTGCGGAAGCGTTCGAACGGCGCAAGGGTGAGATGAAACCGTTGCCACGATCTTTTTTGTACACCGCGCGAAGGCACCTGTTTCGTTTTGCAATGGCGGATGGTCAAACGCCGAAGCTAACCTTTTTTAATGTGCTGACGCGAACACTTTTCCTGGCTCGGCGCTTGCGTAAGACATGGCAGGGGCAGGAGATGGTTGGCGTTTTGCTCCCTCCTTCGATTCCCGGAGCCCTGGTCAACTACGCGGCCATGCTGATGGGCAAGGTACCCGTCAATTTGAATTACACGGCATCGAACGAGACGCTCGAGTCCTGCGCGAAGCAATGCAACTTGAAAACGGTGATCACGGCGCGTGTGTTTCTCGAGCGCGTACATGTAAAACCGCCCGCGGAAGCGGTTTTCATCGAAGACATCGCGCAGAAACCTGGATTTTTCGAACGCGCCGGCGCTGCTCTGATGTTTTTCCTTTCGGCTCGGGTCGTCGAAAAATACGCAGGCTCGGAGCGAAAGACCAGGCTCGACGACATCGCCACCATTATTTTTTCGAGCGGCTCGACGGGCGAGCCGAAAGGAGTCGTATTGACGCACTACAACGTCGCGGCGAACGTCGAGCAGCTCAACCAGGTCTTTCTTTTGCACTCCGACGATCGAATTATGGGCATCCTCCCGTTTTTTCATTCGTTTGGTTTTACGGGGACGCTGTGCCTGCCGGCTGCAACGGGCATCGGCGTCGTATATCACCCGAATCCTCTCGATTCGCGCGTCATCGGTGCCTTGGTCAACAAATATGCCGTCACTATGTTGCTTGCCACGCCGACTTTTCTGAACGCATACACGCGGCGGGTCGAGCCGGAACAATTCGGCAGCTTGCGTTTTGTGATGGCCGGAGCCGAGAAGCTGCCCGAACGCATTTCGCAAGCCTTTGAAGATCGTTTCGGCCTGCGTCCCCTCGAGGGCTATGGTTGCACGGAGTGCTCGCCCGCCGTCACTGTAAATACCATTGATTTTCGCGCGCCTTCCTTCCGCCAGGTTGGCGCAAAGCGTGGCAGCATCGGGCATCCGCTGCCGGGGATGAGCGTGAAAATTATTGATCCGGAAACGGAAAATACCCTCGGCGTAAATCAACCGGGCTTGCTGCTCGTGCGCGGACCCAATGTGATGCAGGGCTATTTGAACCAGCCCGAAAAAACCGCGGCCGTTCTGCGCGATGGCTGGTACAACACCGGCGACATTGCGATGCTCGACGAAGATGGATTTCTGCGCGTCACGGACCGGTTGAGCCGCTTCAGCAAAATTGGCGGCGAAATGGTGCCGCACATCAAGGTCGAGGATAAGTTGCACGAACTGGCGCATGCCACGGAACAGATTTTTGTTGTGACCGCGATTCCCGACGAGAGGAAAGGCGAGCGCCTGATGGTGCTGCACACGCTTCCCGAGGACAAACTGCAGGAGACGCTCGAGCTGCTGGCCAAGAGCGACCTGCCTGCGCTCTCGAGGCCGCGGCCTGATCAGTTTGTGCGCGTCGAGAAATTGCCTTATTTGGGAACTGGCAAATTGGATTTGCGGAAAGCGCGGGAGCTGGCGCTGGAAGTTGCGAAACAAGCGTGAACGCCGTCGCAGTTGATTTATGCGGCCGCGCACGAATTCTCTTCACATGATGAATTCAATGAATGCGTGGGCTTGGCGCAGATTCATTCGCCGCATCGTCCTGACGGCGATTGCGCTGGGGATCTGGTTCTGGACGCAGACGCTGATCGCGCATCGCGCGGTACCGGCTTCCGGCGTTGGTGACGCGCTTCACAATCTGACTGCCGGGCTCAACACTTATTTCAACCAGTATCCTGCTGCTGCCAACGCGCTGCTAATCGTTAGTTCAGGATTGATTGATGGACTGGCGATTTTTCTTCTGCTTCGCTGGCTTTTCGGGCCAACTGTCCGGCCTTTTCTCGGGCTCGTGATGCTGCTGGCGCTGCGGCAACTCATGCAGGCCATTTGTGCGCTTCCCGCGCCGCCGAACATGATATGGCATTATCCGGGATTCCCTTCTCTGCTCGTCACTTACAACGTCGGAAACGATTTTTTCTTTTCCGGGCACACCGCGATCGCTGTCTTCGGCGGGATTGAACTGGCGCGCGTTGGAAGGAGATGGCTCACGATCCTTGCTGTTGCCATCGTCTGTTTTGAAATGGTCACCGTGCTGGTTCTGCGAGCGCATTACACCATGGATGTGTTTACCGGGCTCCTCGCCGCCATCTGCGTCGCGCAGTTAGTTGTAAAACTTTCGCCGCGTATTGACGCGTGGGTCTCTCGCTCATTGAGTTCTCGATAATTCCACGGGATGGGCTTTCCGCTATTCATAGCGCAGCGCGACCATCGGATCCACCCGCATGGCCCGGCGCGCTGGGATGTAACACGCCGCAAGCGCCACCGTGGTGAGGAGAAACGCCACAATGGTAAACGTGAGCGGATCGGTCGCGCTCACTCCATAGAGCAGGCTGGCCATCAGGCGCGTCAGTCCGAAGGCCGCAACGAGTCCAATGGCCACGCCGGCCACCGCCATTTTCATGCCTTCTCCAAGGACAAGGCGCAGTACGTCGCCTCGCTTCGCGCCTAGCGCGACACGGACACCAATCTCTTGCGTGCGCTGCTGAACGAGATAGGAGATGACGCCGTAGATTCCCACCGATGCAAGCGCCAGCGCGATCACGGCGAAAATTCCTAATACGGCCATCGAGAAACGCTGCGAAGCGAGCGAATCAGAAATAATCTCGTCCATCGTTTGTGACTTGGACATCACGTAGTCATCGCCGAGCCCTTTGACGCCTGTGCGCAGCGAATCGCCAATCGTTGCCGCTCGAGGATCGTACCGGGCAATCACGCCCGTGCCTCCCCCGGAGAGTTGCATGGCCTGATCCGGAAGCTGCATAAAGGGAAAGTAAAGCTCAGCGCGCAGCGACTCTTTGTCGTCGGAATCGAGTCCCCACTGTTTGACGTGGCTAACAATTCCGATGATTTCCGCGCGGCCGCCCTTGTTATCCAAAAAAATGTGCTGGCCAATGGGGTCTTCGCCTGGAAAATATTGCTTGGCAAAACAATCGTCCACGACAACGACATGAGAAGAGTTCTCGTTGTCTTGCGCGGTAAAAAAACGTCCGCGCTCCAGCGGAATGCCCATTACCTTCAGATAATTTTCTTCCACCACATAACTGAGCGACCAGAGCTTGTCGTTGTCGCTTTCCGGCTTAGGCCTTCCTTCAATCCAGAAGAGATCTTCGTCGTCGCCGCTTAGAGGAACGGCTCCCCACGAAAGGGAGATGGACTGCACTCCGGGAACCGCAGCGAGCTGCCGGTCCACGCCGCGAAGCGCCGCACGAATCCCGTCGGGACTTGCGCTCCTCATGGAGGGAGGAAGAGCGACCCCAAAGGTAATCACATCGTGCGAGTCAAAACCGGGGTTGACGCTCCAAAGCGTGGTCAAGCTGCGAACCATCAGGCCGGCGGAAATCAAAAGTACCAGCGCCATTGCCATTTCCACGATCACGAGGATGCCCTGTGCACGGTGACGCGTGCCGCTCTCGCCCCGCCCACCTTCTTTGAGGGTATCGTGCAGGTTGCGCGCCCCCGTTTTCAGCGCGGGGGCAAGCCCAAAGAAAATTCCGCAGCCCAGCGAAATCGCCGCGGTAAAGAGCAGAGCGCGTCCGTCCAGGTGCACTTCACTTGCGCGAGGAAGTCCTTGTCCCAGAAGGCCGACCGCAGCTTGCGTGCCCCAACCTGCAAGCAGCAAGCCAAGTGTTCCTGCCGCACAGGCCAGCAACAGGCTTTCTGTCAGGAGCTGGCGCACAAGCCTGGCCCGGCCAGCGCCCAGCGCGGCGCGGACCGCAAATTCGCGTGTTCGTGCGGCAGCGCGCGCCAGCATCAAGTTCGCCACGTTCACGCACGCAATCAATAGCACGAACCCGACCGCCGCCAGCAGCACAAACAGAAGCACGCGGACTTCTCCGACCATCGTCTGCTTGAGTGGCCGCAGCGCCGCGCCGATCCCCTTGTTGGTGTCGGCATAAGCAGCGGCGAGATGGCTCGATAGCTGGGCCATGTCCGCTCGCGCTTGTTCCAGGGTGGCCTCCGCCTTCAGGCGCCCCACACCGTGAACACCCAGTCCGGCGCCGCGATTCGGAAGCAGCGGATTGTTCCACTGGCCGATAGGCGCGTAGATATCAATGTCGCGGAAGAGGCCGGAGAAATCGAAATTGGCGGGAGTAACTCCGACGACCACATAGCCTTTCCCGTCAAGATTGATGCTCTTCCCCAGGGCTTCAGGAGACGCGTTGAACTTTCGCCGCCACAATCCTTCGCTGATCATCACAATGGGCGCGCGTCCGATTTCATCTTCGCCTGGCGCAAAGGTCCGGCCCGCAACGGGACTCACGCCGAGCACCGAAAAAAACTCGGAACTGATGAACCTGGCGCGCAACTGCTCCGCTTCGCCAACGCCGAGCAGATTGAAATTGTAGGAGCGATAGATAGCCATGCCGGAGAATGTGTGGTTGTCTTTCTGCCAATCGCGAAAATTTGGATAGGAGATGGAACCCGTCGCAAAATTCGGTTTGCTTTCGCCCAGCCACACAAGTTTTTCGGATTGCGGGTACGGCAACGGTTTGAACAATACTCCGTTCACTACGGAAAACAGCGCGGCGTTCGCGCCGATCCCCAGCGCCAGCGTTAGAACCGCAACAATCGTGAATCCTGGCGACTTGACGAGCATGCGCGCGCCAAAACGCAGATCCTGCATCAACCGATCCAGAGAAGCCCCTCCCCACATTTCGCGAGTGACTTCCCTGATCAACCCAACATTGCCGAGCTCTTTCTGCGCGGCGAGCCGGGCCTCTTCTGGCGACTCGCCGCGGTCGGTGCGGTCTTGCGCTGCCATTTTCAAATGGCTTTGCAGTTCTTCGTTTAATTCGCGGTCACGTTTTTGACGACTCCAGAAGGAAAATGTCACGCTTCGCTCTCTTTCCGCCCTGGATTGAGGACGCCGGCGATGGCCTCCGAAACTTGCTCCCAGCGCGATCGCTCGGATTCCAGTTGCTTCTGGCCGCCTGCCGTTAACCGGTATACCCGCACGCGCTGCTTGTTTTCCGAAACTTTCCAATCCGCGGCAATCCATTTTTGCCGCTCGAGCCGGTGCAGCGCGGGATAGAGCGAGCCGGTATCCACCTGCAAAACATCGCCCGAGTTTGCGCGAATCGCATTGCTGATGCCGTAGCCGTGCTGCGGTCCCCAGCGCAGCGTTTGCAGGATCAGCAGGTCCAGCGTGCCCTGCAGCAGCTCGATGCGGTTCTGGTAGCGCGGCTTCATGTTCACCTCAGGATGTAGATACCCTACACCCACAGTATGTAGCTTGTCTACACCCATTTTTGGGCAGTCATCTTCAGGTCGCCTCGACCGCACCGCTCCTGATTACTCCGTTCCTGATTACTCTTGGTCCGCTCCGAACAGTTCTCCTGTTGTGGGCGCAACAAGCTGGTGCTACGTTTTATCTATCTGATGGTGAAAATTATGCGGCGTTTTTCGCGGCGATTCGTACTCTCCCTATCGATGACCGCGGTCCTGGCACTCCCCTGTTGCCTGGGGCTGGCGCAAACGGCTCCACCTCAAAACTCTTCGCTCAAAATCGGCTATTTGATGGACTCTCTCAAGGTCGAGCGCTGGCAAACCGATCTCGATACTTTCCAAAAGCGCGCCAAGGAACTGGGCGCCGAGGTTCTCGTGGAAACCGCCGAGGGTGACGACGAGCTGCAATGGCAGCAGTCCCAAAAGCTGATGGATTCCGGCGTAAAAGCCCTGGTCCTGGTTGCACATGATGCGGACAAGGCCGCGCGTATCGTAGCCGCAGCGAAGGCGCGCCATATTCCCGTTCTCTGTTACGAACGGCTCGTGCGCAACAGTGATGTCGATCTTTTCGTGGGCCTGAACGCCGAGGTCATCGGCGAGCTGCAGTCTTCTTCCCTCGCCCGTATCGCTCCGAAAGGAAATTACGTTTTGGTTGGCGGATCTCCCACCGACAACAACGCCAAAATACTGCGTGAAGGGCAAATGCGCGTTCTGAAGCCCTTCATCGATAAAGGCCAAATCAAAATTGTCGGAGACGGCTGGGCAAAGGACTGGGATCCGGCGGACGCCTATGCTCAGATGTCCGCATCCATCGAATCCACGAAAGGCGATATCGCTGCCGTGGTCGCCTCCAACGACGGAACCGCGGGAGGCGCGATTCAGGCCTTGGAGGAGCATCATCTTGCCGGTAAGGTTCTCGTCTCCGGTCAGGATGCGGACCTGGCCGCAATTATCCGGATTCTGGACGGCACGCAGACCATGACGATTTACAAGCCCCTGCGCAAACAAGCGACCCTGGCTGCGGAAGCCGCCGTAGCTCTCGCCGGTGGCAGCCCCGTCAAAAACGCCGTTTCCATTTTGAATGGAGATAAAACCGTTCAGGCGTTATTTCTAAATCCGGTGGTGGTCACAAAGGACAATGTGATGCAGACCGTCATCAAAGACGGCTTTCAGAACCTGGAGACGATCCAGAAGAGTTTGCCGAAAGAAAAATGGCCAAACTGAAAGAGCCTGCGTCAGGTCTCTGTTCAGTCCGCCGAATTAAACCTTGACGCCCCAGAACGAAGCATCGGGCTCAACAAGTTCAAGACCAACGTCCCACGCTTCATGATCGCGCCAGACAACGTGTGCTTCCGCCGTGCGGCCGCTGGCGGGATTGATCAGGCGCACTCGCTTGCGCAACGGCAGCCCGGCCCCGACGACGGCTAAACAACCGGACTTGCTTATGTCTACGGTAACGCCGTTGGCGAGCTGGCGCTCGGAACCTTCTTCCCATTCCACTTGGAATTTTACCTTGGAAACAACTCGGCGGTGGGTGCGCAGCTTTTCCCAATGTTTTTGAAGCGCTTTACCGTTTGGAAGGCTTGTTATTTTTTCGAGAGTTTGTGTGGCCATGACGGACCTCTGCGGTGTGGGGTTTGTACTCAGCCGGATTGCCGAAACACCAAGATATTTTGTCGAAGGTGTGTAGTCAATAGTACTTCTACTACTTTTGCTGCAGTTTATATTTCGTGTAGGTTAACGTAGCAATCCTAGTTTCCATTCAGGGGAACGGCTTTAATCTATTGACAATAATAGCCTTACAAGGACTTTCCACCTTCTGAATCCCCTCCGCTTCGCTGTTTGTTCTCCCGTAATTCCCCGATTTCCACCGACTTCGCTCTCTCGCCTTCCCCATGCTTGGCAGCAAGAAAATGAATACAAATCAAAGCCTCAATCGACCCGGATCGTGATAGCTTGTGAGCAGCATGCTCGCCCCAAGCGAGTGTCTTGCCGCTGGAGGTAAAATCATGTCCGTTGAAGGAAACCCTGCCTGTAGGTCCCGCCGGTCCTTTTTGCAAGTATCCGCTACCGCCGCGGCTGCAGCCGCTGCTTTTCGCATCGTTACCGAGCCGATGCTGGCCAACGCCGACTCGCTCCGCGATCCCCGTCCATATCCCAAGGATGCGGTGCTGATCAATGCCAACGAGAATCCACTGGGTCCATGCGGTATTGCTTGCGACGCCGTCAACAATGTTGCTTCGCAAGGCGGCCGATACTCGGATTGGTTAACAACCGATCTCATCAAAACATTTGCTGCCGTGGAAGGCGTCAAGCCGGAGTATGTCCACGCATTTCCCGGTTCGAGTGGCCCGCTGCATTACTCGGTGCTGGCGTTTACGTCTGCTATGAGAAGTTACGTCACCGCCGATCCCGGTTACGAAGCTGGAATGCACGCCACGAAAGCGACTGGCGCGCGCATTGTCAAAGTCCCGCTGACGAGCACGTATACGCACGACGTGAAAGCGATGCTGGCAGCCGCGCCAGATGCGGGCATGTTTTATATTTGCTCGCCGAATAATCCCACCGGCACCCTTACGAGCCACTCGGACATCGAGTTCCTGCTCGCGAACAAGCCGAAAGATGCCATCGTGATGGTGGACGAGGCGTACATCCATTTCTCGGACGCCTCGACGGCGCTCGATCTCGTCAAGGCGGATAAAGATGTGGTGGTCCTGCGCACGTTCTCGAAGATTTACGGCATGGCGGGATTGCGTTGCGGATTTGCCATCGCGCGTCCCGAGTTGCTCGAGAAAATGACCGCGCTCTCTGGTTGGAGCGCCATGCCCATCACCGCTGTGGCCGCAGCGACGGCCAGTTTGAAGGATCCGCAGCTTGTCGCCGATCGCAGGCACATCAACACGACAATTCGCGAAGCGACTTTCGAGTGGCTCTCGAAAAACGGCTACTCGTTCGTTCCATCGAAATCCAACTGTTTCATGCTGGATACCAAGCGCCCTGCGAAGGACGTGATCGCCGCGATGGCCGCGCAAAATGTTTTTATCGGCCGGCCTTGGCCGATCTGGCCTACGCATGTGCGCATCACCGTTGGCACGCAATCCGAAATGGAGCGCTTCCAAGCGGCTTTCCAGCACGTCATGTCCGGAAATGCCGCTGCGGAACTGCGGCCGGAGCCGGCCTACTCAGGCTTGAACCTGGACGGCATCGTGCTCCCGGCCGCTCGGTCCTAAGCTGAAGTGCCGCAAAGCGGCACCCGCGAATTTCTGATCTTCACCAGCTTCACCAACAGCGACTGTTGACTTGTTCTCAACCCGGCGATAGCTTGGCGTTCCGCCTTCTGCGGTTAGAAAAACGCGAACCCTAACGGTTTGCCACTACAGTGGGGTACAGCCAGCCATGTCCGACGTACTGCTTTTCGATTGGCGCCTTTCCAAAGCAATTGAAAACGACTACAAAACGCCGCTAAACCTTCGCTGGATACCCATTCCGGACTATCCGCTGCGCGTGATGTTGGATGTACCTCCGCCCGCCATTGCGCTCCTGCAGAAGGATCCGCTGCTTCTCCAGTCCATTTCGGACGACTGTAAAGACGCCTTCGTTGACTCGTTGAAAAAAATTGTGCCGCGTTTGCAAGCTCTGGATACCGAGTGCGGAAACTCCGGCGGAGATTTCCTCAAATACGCCGAAGGACGCAAGCGCGTTCTGCAGCAGATCGAACTGGATATTCAGCAAGCCAAAAACAACGCGATGACCGCCATTCAAAAACGCTGGACGGCGCTGGAAAAGCAAAAGACGGAATACAAGTCCTACCGTACCAGCGTGGCCCTCAAGCTTGTGAAAGGCGGTGTCGGCGTGGGCGCGGCCGCGGCAGGCCTGGCTGGAGCTGTGGCCACCGGAGGCGCAACACTGGCCATCTCGATTATCGGAACGTACCGCGCCCTGGTGGACGGCGGCAAAACGCTGTGGGAATGCATGCAAGACGCGGATCGCGTGCAGAAACGCGTGATGGCCGATCTGGATTCGCTCAAGAAAACCTACGCGCAAAATCCTCAGCTCGGCGTGGCTCGCGAAGTGGCCGCCAGCACCGTCAACGCTGTGCTCAAGCTGCCGATCAACGTCACCAACGTGAAAACTCTCGGAGACGACAACGAACTTTGGAAGGGGAAGCTGACGCACCTGGTTTTTCTGGCACACGAGCTGGCGGAAACCCTGAATGATCTTCTCGACAAGAGCGAAAAACTGTCGTTGCAGCTGGTGAATGATTCCGACTCCAAGAAAAAGCAGGCCGCGCTGAAAAGCTTTGAAGCGGACGTAAACAAACTGCTCACCGAGGGATTTTTTATAGCCAGCATGGGGCGCCGCGTGCTGATTCAGAAATCTCACGAGGACGCCGAGAGGGGCCTGAAAGTCCAGGAGCAGGTAACCAAGGGCATTGAGGACCTGAAAGTCGGCCGAAGCAAGGGTGTGGACTGGTTCGATTCCGTCATTACGTTTGCAGCGGACGCGGCCCTAACTGGTGCTGGTTACGGCGTGGCGCCGCCAAACCTTTCCTCCGCGGCGAGCACGCTCTCGAAAGCCAAAGACGGCGCCGGTATCGCGGTTGACTCCGGAACGACACTCTACGGGATCTATGACATCGCCGCGGAAAATTCCGAAAAGGTGAAAGAAGTTCAAGACAGCCTCCTGAAGAAGTGGAAGGCGAAGATGCTCGGCCCGGAAAAGACCGGCCCCGCAGCGCCCACCCTGGCGAAAAATGCGTGAAAGTAAGTAGGCCGGGCATCCCCTACCCCCTGGGTGTTTTTCGAAAAGATTTGATTATAAAGGAGTTAAGTGGGAGGGGTCTGCAAAAGATGTGATCCTAAGCAGGTTAGCGGCCGATCGCTGACGGTCGAGTGCGGGAAGACGAATAGGGAGGAGCGAATTTTGACCGCGTGAACTTGGCGAGCGAAACATAAGGCATGGTAGCATGGAACTTGATTACTGTAAATATATAGTACTGTAGTTTTATCATTCGAACCTGAGATGGGGAAGTGAAGCGGTGGGAAGGAGTTGGCGGGAATTTGCGAGTTTGGTGAGACAGATTACGTCCCGCCCGTCCCCCTCGGCGGTCGGGATCGGCGGTTTAGTGGAGTTTGGCGTATTCGGATTTGCCTTGTTGGTAGATGGGGATGTCGGGGTCGGCGTCTTTCCAGAGGGTGAGAAAGTCCTGGTAGGCGGCTTTGGCTTTGGCGGTGTCGCCGCGCATGGCATTTGCACGCCCTAACTGCAGGTGGGCGAGTGCGCCGATGGGTTCGTTGGCAACTGCCCCGCGGTGGCCCAGAATTTTCTCGAATTCGGCCACAGCTTCTTTTCCGCGGCGGGAGGCCAAATAGGCTGTGCCTCGGACGTAGGCCGGACAAAGAACAGGAGGGAAAGGACTATAGCTAGGCACAGCCAAATCGTAAGGAATGACGTCGCGAAGAGTCTCTATAGCGCTCGCGGCGTTATTGCGACTGAGAGCCAATTGTGACCGCAGAGTCGGCACATAGTAGGATTGCACGATGGTATCGTCGCGAAAGCGCTTTTCTAAATCATCGGTCAGTGCCTGTGCCCGAGCTATCTCCGCTGTTAAAGCGAGTACCAGTGCCACCACATACTGGACATCGCGCCCGGAAGATCGGCGCACCGCGGACGAAGCCCCTTGCCGTGCTTCTCTTATATTGCCAAACATGGCCTCTGTGAGCGCCATCTCGGCTTCGTAGCTCGCGGCCACTTCTTTTTCACTTCCCCGCTCGGCTGAAGCAACCGCTTCGCGCGCATACTCGCGTGATTCTCGGAGTCTTCCGAGAGAAGCCGCCGTATCAGACTCCAGGCCGAGCAGCACGTCCTCAACTCCCGGCTTGTTCACCGTTGCGGCTACCTGTTCCTTCATTCCGGCAGCATCATTTCTCAAAAATGACAATTGGTAAAGAATGGTTCGAAAAAATGCGGAATCGAGATTCCGCGCCCTTGCTTCTTCCGCATTCGCCTGGGCTTCCTCAAGACGGTCAAGTCCCATGAGTGCCGTGGAAACGTTGCTGCGGATGATTGCGCTTGTGGGGTCCATCCGAGAAGCCAGTTTGAAGTCGTCGAGCGCCTTTTCATACTGTCCAAGCTCCATGAAAACGACTCCTCGCTCATTAGACCAGCTACTTCTTGGATACGTTTGTCCCCAGACTTCATATATCTCCAACGCTTTTGTGAGGTTGCCAACGCCATATTCATAGTAAGCAGACTCGATATCCAATTTCTCTCGCTCGCTTACACTATCGCGCAATTCGAAAGCCTTATGGAAGTTTTCAGACGCGTGGGCGTTTTCTCCCAGGTTCGAATAAGCAACTCCGAGCTCTAAATAAGCGAAAGCAAAATGAGGGTCAAGCCTAATCGCTTCCTGGAAAAGAGGAATCGGGGCGGCCGGGTCACCTGCCGCAAGCCGTCTAAACCCGAGGCTATAGGCTCTAAGCGCTTCCAATGAAGGCGTAGTGACCTGCGCAAGCGGCGAGTCGTACTTCTGAATCGTGGCAAGCGACTCGCCAAGCTTTTCGCGAAGGCCCGAAGAAGACTTTCCGAGAGCTTTTAGCACTTGATTCTTATCGATTGCCTCAGCCTCTGCACTTGTAAGTGTCTGGCCGTTCAGGCAGTTCACAGCCTTTAGGATCAAGCTGTATTGAGTCCCGAGCTCAACTATGCTGCCATCAAGAACGACGGTGGCGCCGATTCGCTGACAGATTTCACGAGCTTTCTCGGGTGTTAGTTTTGTATCAGGCGGCTGTTTCATCATCTGAAGGCCCTGCTGAATCTGCTCGTCGGACGCCAGGCGGAGAAAAGGCGATTGCTCGAGCTGCACGGCCAGCCCTTGCCGAAGGCTGTCGTCGAAGACGGAGTCACCGGTCTTGTTGGTGAAGTCCGCGAGAACAATCATGTCTTTGTCGGTGAGGGCGTGAACTCGGTGGCCGTAGAGGAGCCAAGCGGTAGTGGCGAGGGCGAGGATTATGAGAGTTGCGCCGGCAGCGGGGATTTTCCAGCGAACTTTCGAGTGGGCGGATGTCGCGGCACCGCTTGCTGCGTTTGTGGCTGCGGAGCGGCCGGAGTCGGTGTCGCGCTTGAGGCGTTGGAATTCGGCGCGGATGTCGGCGGCGTGCTGGTAACGGAGGTTTTTGTCTTTTTCGAGGAGTCGATGGATGATGCGCTCCAACTCCGGAGGCAAGTCGGGATTCAGACGAGTCGGAGGGACGGGGGCGCGTTCGAGAATGGCGCTGAAGATGACGCCGGAGCTTTCGCCGCCGAAAGGCAAAGCGCCTGTAGCCATTTCGTAGAGCACAACGCCGAAGGAAAACAAATCCGTGCGTGGATCGAGTTCTTGGGCGCGCACTTGCTCGGGCGACATATATGCGACCGTACCAACGGCCGTGCCGGGACTGGTGAGACGCTCGGGTTGCGCACCGGGCGTGGCGTCGGTGGGAGCGGTGACCTCGGTGTCGAGTCTGGATGTGAGCTTGGCGAGGCCGAAGTCGAGAATTTTGGCGTGGCCGCGTTTGGTGATGAAGATGTTGGCGGGTTTGATGTCGCGATGAATGATACCGGCGGAGTGAGCGGCGTCGAGGGCGTCGGTGAGTTCGATGCTGAGATTGAAGAGGGATTCGAGGTCGAGGGGGCGGCCGGAGATGCGATGTTTGAGAGTTTGGCCGTCGAGGAACTCCATGGCAATAAAGAAGTGCTGGTGGTCTTCACCGATGTCGTAGATGGTGCAGATGTTGGGGTGATTGAGCGCGGAAGCGGCTTCGGCTTCGCGACGAAAACGGGCGACGGCTTGCGCCTCTTGTGCGAGGGCTTCGGGAAGGAATTTGAGGGCGACGGGGCGATGCAGGCGGGTATCTTCCGCTTTGTAGACCACACCCATGCCGCCACCACCGAGCTTTTCGAGGATGCGGTAGTGGGAGATGGTTTGGCCGAGGAGCGTGTCCGGGCGCGCCATGCGAGGCCATCTTAGGGTTGCGGGTGAGATGAGTCAACGAAACGATACGGGCTGTCGCCGCAAAATGAGAATGTCCGGTTTGTGCAAAGTAGAAATGTCCGCTTTCATGGATGGCCGAGGCCCCCATGGAAACGGAGCGAATCACTTTGAGCCAACGAGAACGGGACCGATTGAAAGTGCTGCACGAAGTAAATCAGAAGCATCTGACGCAGGTCGCTGCCGCCCAGCAGCTGAAAGTAACGGACCGCCAGGTGCGGCGGATGCTGCTCCGCCTTCGTGAGCGCGGAGACCGCTCCCTGGTTCATGGACTGCGCGGCCGGCCCTCGAACCGCAAGCTGGCGGTGCGCTTGGAGCAGAAAATTGTGGCGCGCGTGCGGCAGCGTTAGGCGGATTTCGGCCCCACGCTGGCGGCGGAACACCTGGCGCAGGAGGGTTTCTCGGTGAGCCGGGAGACGCTGCGGAAATGGATGACCCAGGCGGCCTTGTGGCGTCCCCGCGCCCAGCGCGTGAAGGCCGTGCATGTGTGGCGCGAGCGGCACGAACAGCACCTGGAGGAAATTCTGAGTGTGCGGGTGGCCCGCAAAGTAGCTCAGGACCACACCGTCAGCTGGGATGGCCATCGGTGGGGAGTGGTGCGGGGAGAAGTTTGTGCGGGACTGCGTGGAGCGGCGGTCGAGATTCGAACGGCGTCTGGATGGAAGCCACTGGTTGCGCTACCGAGGGCGCCACCTGCACCTGCGCCCCTGTCCCGAGCCGGCGCGGCGTTCCGCAACCCAAAAACCAAAGCAAACCCAAATACCATGTGCCTGCAGAGCACCCTTGGAGAAGACCATGGAAGCGGACATTTCTATCTGGCGAAAAACCGGACATTTCTACTTTGCGTTGACACGAAACGATACGGGCACAAAACGTGTGGCCGGAGTTTGGCTGGGCCGAGGGAGAGAGGTCCTTCGACGACCGTGGGGATGAAAGCGGCGCGAAGGGCGAAGAGAGGTTCCTCCACTGCGCGTCAGCAAAAAGCACTGACGCTCTGGTTGGGATGACAACTTTTTATTTTGTGGGGGGTCGCGGGAGTCACGCGTTGAGTTGGGCCGCGATGCCGGCTTGGTCTCAATTCTCCCAGGCTTCGACGATTTGGCCGTCCTTGCAGCGACAGATCGAGGTGCCGGTAACGTGAAAGCGCTTGGCGATGGGCGTCTCGACGATCTCGGCCGACCAGTGGATGGCGGCTAAATCGGCTTCTGCGAGCGTGACTACCGGCTGGACGGAAAAGTCCGAAAAGCGCTCGCGAAGAGTGTCCTAGAACTTTGCGAATTACTCGGGGCGAATTCCTTGGGTCCGCGGTAGCTCACCGCACCGCTATGAACAACGGCCGTTTCCGGGAAGACATCCGCGATAGCTTCGCGGCGAGCGCCCCTGAGAAGGATTTTTCGGTGATGGACGTCGTTTCGTGCTACCCGGGGGGGGCGGAACGAACATCTGCCACCCTGAAGGGTGGCGCTACATTTAAACCTAAGAGGGACGCGCTGAAACGCATCCTACACCCCTACACGGCAGCGTGAAAAACAAAAAAGGCCGGCTTGATTGCTCAAGACGGCCTTTTAATTTAATCCCGGCGACGACCTACGTTCCCACACAGTTGCCCGTGCAGTATCATCGGCCCGGCGAGGCTTAACTTCCGTGTTCGGGATGGGAACGGGTGTGACCCTCGCGGTATGATCACCAGGAAACTTGAAGAAGTCGAAAGTCGAAATTTGAAAATCGAAAGGATTCTCAAAATCCAACCACGACCGCAAATTTTTTGGCCCTCGCGACCCGAGAAGCGCCGATAAAGATACCGGCGTTTCCGGGGCGATGGCGACAACAGATTCTGCGTAGCCGCGCTCGGCGACTTACAGATAAGGCTGGCAATTTACAGGTTCGACTCGAAGTCGAACATACTGCGAAAGAGAAGGCGATCTTCTCTTATTCTCTCTTTTATCTGTGGCCTTTTAGGGAGGCCAAGACGAAATGAGAAAGTTTTATGATTAAGCCGAACGGGCGATTAGTACTGGTCAGCTTCATCCGTTGCCGGACTTCCACCCCCAGCCTATCACAGTCGTAGTCTTCAACTGCCCTTCTTAGGCCTTATGGCCTTGGGAGAACTTATCTTAGGGCGAGCTTCATGCTTAGATGCATTCAGCATTTATCTCTACCAGACTTCGCTACCGAGCTATGCCACTGGCGTGACAACTCGTACACAAGAGGTCTGTTCATCCCGGTCCTCTCGTACTAGGGACAACTCCCTTCAATTCTCCTGCGCCCACACCAGATAGGGACCGAACTGTCTCGCGACGTTCTGAACCCAGCTCACGT